>BNJV01000632.1_pt1 | contig 683534 bp, 679 predicted proteins | sample 8540591 | NCBI WGS metagenome assembly BNJV01 (sample SAMD00202457, study PRJDB9452) | human saliva metagenome | host: Homo sapiens
AATTTGGCGAGTTCCATTATTAAGTAATTGCGTAGTCGTAGTCCAATGTCCAAAAAGCCTTCGTACGCTCAAAGTCGTTATTCCCGACGGCAATCCGCTCAATTACAAAGCAAGTTGTGGGCGGTTCCGATTGCGTGATGCACGTTTTGTCGCGTTCCTTCTGCATTTCTGAGCACTTGAACGAGTTGAAAGGGATGCAACGCCCCGCGCTCTATCTGCTGATCGACGAGAAGGGGAAGGGATACATCGGACAAACGAAAGGTTTTGCGGCTCGCGTGAAAGATCACTTGGCGAAAAAGCCTTGGTGGACACGCGCTTACGTCTTTTGTTTCGGCTTCCGGTGTTTGCAATGGCTACAGTAGTAATGGTTTTGAAGACTGGAAACCCGAAGGCGGTACCACTTGAAAGCCCATCTCGCACGAATCAATAAATAACCTCCTGTAATCGGTAGCCAACAAGTAAATCAATGGCAGAAAGCTCGACTCTTTGGACAAACTGAACGGCCTGGTGGCACGTTTTGAGGAAGTATCCACGCTGATCACGGACCCTTCGGTCATTGCCGACCAGCAACGCTACGTGCGACTCACGAAAGAGTACAAAGAGTTGGAAGAACTGATGAGTGCCCGCCGTGAATATGCCGATTTGCTCGGCAATTTGGCAGAAAGCAAGCACTTTGTTGATGACGGAAGACGACGCGGGAGATGAAGGAAATGGCGCGCGAAGAAGTCGCCGCCTGCGAGCGTCGTATTCCTGAGCTGGAGGAATCGATCAAACTCCTCCTCGTGCCGAAAGATCCTGAGGACAGCAAAAATGCGATCCTGAGATTCGCGGAGGAACGGGGGCGACGAGGGCGGCTCTTCGCCAGGGCGATCTGTTTCGCATGTATGCCAAGTACTGCGAAGCCAAAGGTTGGAAATTAGAGGTGTCGAGTGCTTCAGAAGGAGCGGTCGGCGGTTTTCAAAAGAAGTCGTTTGTTCCGTCACGGGTGCCGATGTTTACGGCACACTCGCGCACGAAAGCGGCGTTCACCGCGTGCAGCGTGTGCCCGCCACCGAGACACAGGGCGCGTCCACATCTGCCGCCACAGTAGCCGTGTTGCCGGAAGCCGAAGCTTTTGATGTCGTCATCAACGAGGGCGAAATCAGCGGGACTACTTCAGCCTTCCGGAGCGGGCGGACAAAAACGTCAACAGGGTCGAGTCCGGCGTGCGTTTACGCTACAATTGGAAGAACCCTCAACACGGGCGAAGTGGAGGAAATCCTCATCGAATGTACCGAAAACGCGCGACCAACCCAAGAACAAAGAGCGGGCTTTTGGCGCGCCTGCGCACCTTCATTTACGACAAAGAGCACCAGAAATACGTCGATGACATCGCATCTCGCCGCAAAACCCTCGTGTCTATCGGCGACTGCTCCGCGAAAATCAGAACATACAACTATCCGCAAGGGCGAATCACCGACCATCGCATCAACTACACCATATATAATCTTTCTGCTTTCATGGATGGTGACATACAGACTGCATCGACCATCTGATCGTGGCCGAGAATGCCGAGCGCCTCAAAGAGAGCGAACTCTAAAATCCCACATCCCAAACTACTACATCTCTCTCTCCCCACTTCAGAAGCTGCGGAGAAAAACAACAGATCAACGAACTTATAACACTCAACAGTCGACACTTATATGAAAAAGTCATTACTTTCCATCGCCGTATTGCTGTGCACTTTCGGCGCAACGCGCGTACAAGCCCAGGTAAGCGACGTCAACTTCATCGTTAGTCCCTCGTTAGGCTACACCATGTGGAATTCCAGCCTCAATTTGGGCAACACTGCCACCTACGGCGCACGCGTAGGTTTCGGTTTCGGTCCCATTCTTGAGCTCCGCGGAAACTACGAACGCAGCTTCAATCTCAAATCCACCCTCGACAACGTCGGTTGGACGGCCGCGCACAATCTGGCCGCCCATGTTGAAGACGCCAAAGTGAGCTACGAGCGCTGGGGCGGCGACGTGAAGATCAATTTGTGGAACAACGCGCCTCACTCCCTACATTCTCGGCGGTATGGGCGTGTTGAAATTAACTATGACGATGCCGCTGCCACCGGCACGCGTGTTCGCGAAGAAAAGCTTTACGGAAATCTCGGCGCCGGCCTGAAAGTCAACCTCGCCCGCCGAGTAGCCCTCTTTCGAGCTGCGCGACATGTTGTTCAACGTATCTCCTTCCAGCCAATACGCCACGCTCACCGAGAGCAAGACGCTTTCAACTGAATGCTCTGCCTCGCTCGACATTTACCTCGGGGGTACACAATATTCAAAGGACGAAGTGACGCAAGCCCTACCGTCGCACGTTCAACAACGGCTTCCGCGGTTTGCGTTTCGCCGTTGAACCCAGTGCCGCCTACCCAATTTCCGCGACAATGCTCTCTATCGCGACACTTGGATGCTCGGTCTCTCGGCCGGCGTAGACTTTACGTCGCTGATTGGCGTGCGCGGTTTCTACTACCGCAACACCAAGGACGCCGACAAGTTCTCTTTCAACACGAACAACGATCTTTCGATCTACGGTGCCAACTTGATCACGCGCGCTCAACGTAGGTCGTGACCCCTCACCTCTCGCTCGGTGCGGGCTACATCAACGCCAAAGACCCTATCTTGATCGCAACGGCAACACCGGCACCACCGAAAACGGCTGGTTTCACTCGGCGGTGCAGGTTTGGAAATTCCCTCCACCGTTATGGAGCCTCTTCGGCAGCGCCGAAGCCATGTTCCCTAACAAAGACAATCCGCAGCTCAGCGCCATCTCCGATCCCGCGAAGGTCAACGTCAATTGATGTACCGTGCCGGCGTTCGCCCTCAACCTCGGACTCAGCGGTCGCTCGGGCGTAGAAGCTTATCGCCAATACACTGATTCGCGCGTGGCAGCCGAACGTGCACTCAGTCAGGAAGAATTGCGCAAGCAGCGTAGCGCGTTTACGACGAACGCCTCTCGCAACTCGATGCCCAGCTCAAAGACGCCGCCGCCCGCCTCGACACGGCCCAAGTCCGCCTCGTTGCCACCGAGCGCGCTCGCGTGAGCCGAACGCACCCGCAGCAATGTTGAGCAGACCACGGTTCACGTAGACAACACGCCCAACGCTTCGCGCAATGCCGCCGCTCCCGCCGCTTCGCGTGTGGTTTATATGACGCCCGCCCAGCTCGACGAACTCATTCGTCGCGTCATTGCCGCAGCCGACGCCCGCGACACCAACACCGGCGCCGCTACTTATGGTCGTAGCTCCCTCACCTCGCCCGCACTCAGCGACTTCGACAAGATTTTTGCTCATCAGCGCCCCTGCGCAACGGCCAAATCACGCCCGCCGCAGTGCAACAAGTTGTTCCCGGCTACGGCACGGTGCAGACTGCTCCCGCAGTCAATCAGCCGACCACCGGAGTCGTGAGCGAAGCACAGCAGTGCAAGCGTTGCTCAAACGCATCGACGAGTTGCAGAAACAAGTCAACGCCGCACAGAAAACGCAGAACGCTGCGCCCGCAGCTACCGTAGTGCCCGTGCGTACGCGCGCCGTTGCTGCGCAAAGCGAGAACAAAGACAACCAGACCGCCCCCTGCCGCACAAACGAACACGCAGCAGTCGCAGCAAAACGCAACGCAGTCGCAAGACAACAAGCAGCAGTCCACGAACGGATCGAACCAAGTGCGCAACAACACGAAAGGAACGACCACTCAACGCGAAGACTGACAGCAAGAACTCCTAATCTCTCCGCACAATGAACAGAATTTTTCACCCTTCTGTTGGCGTTATTGGCTCCGCACGGTGCATGCTATCTGCGCAAAACCCGCAGATACGCCCGTGGCAGCGCGACCGTGCCGGGCGATAGCCCCATCGCGGTCGACGAACAGGCCCTCATCGAGCGATTGGCACAACTCTATCGCGACCGTCGGGCGCAGAATCGGCACAACCTCGAAACGGCCGACTACCTGCGCACGCAGTTGCTCTACAATCTTCTCGATGGGCGTACGGCAGTGACGCAGCCGCTCGTGTCAGCACCCGCGTACACGCCTGCGGCCCCCGAGTCAACCGCGCAAAACGCGAACGACGCGTTCAATCAGTGGCAGTTTGCCCCAGATCAACGCCCGTTTGTCGGCCATCGAGCAGCGTTTGTCGGCCGGAGTCCCCGCGACGCGTGCCAACTACAACGCCGGCGAGCAAGCCACCTCGAAAACCTCTTGCGCAACCAGCAAGAGTTGGAGCGCCGCCTCAACAATGTGAACCGCACCACCGTTGTACTCCACTCCGGTCCCCCTGCCCGTTGGCAGCAGCGAGAAGGAAAACAAGGCAGCGCCAACTCGAGGCCCGCATCGCCCAACTCGAGCAGCAACGCGACGCACTCATCGCCGAGCGCGACACGTTGGTGCACCGTCTCGCTGGCGCGCCAGATGAAATTGCAGCCCGCTCCCACCACCGGTATCACGGTCACCACTGTGCCTCGCCGCAGCGGTGCAAAGCCCGCAGCCTATGCGTGAAGAGCAAACGGTGGAAGTCCCCGGCGATTTCCGGCGCACGCTCTATTTCCGCGCATCGAGTGCCACGATCAACGCCGCCGGACAGAAAAATTGCGCGAGACCGCTCAATTCCTGCAGCGTTTCACCGCCCACGTCGAAATCTCCGGCTATGCCTCGCCCGACGGCGCCCGCGCCTACAACGAGCGCCTGGCCGCCCGCCGTTTGCAAGCCGTGGTGAGCCGTTTGCAGCAACTCGGTGTCCCCGCGTCGCGCATTGTCTCCACGCAGAGCGGCATCTCCACCGTCGGCATTGCGCGTGAGCTCGGCCGCTGTGTCAAAATCACCCCTCGCTCCCTGACGAGCACGAGGGCAACCCTGTTCGCCCCTCGTCGCTTTTGTGCGACGGGGAGATTTTTGCCCGAGCCGCAGCGCTCGAGTCCGAAAACGTCTTGCCCGCTCGCCGACGCCCCTGTTCGAGCACGTCGGCCCCCATTTGCATCAATCCAACCCCTAATATCCAAATCATGAACCGTCAGCAGCTCATTGCTAACATTCGTCGCAAGCGTAGCTTCCTCTGTGTTGGCCTCGACACCGATCTGAAGAAAATTCCCGCCCACCTTCTCGACGCCGAAGACCCCATTTTCGACTTCAACAAAGCCATCATCGACGCCACTGCCCCTATTGTGTGGCCTACAAACCCAATTTGGCCTTCTACGAGTGCTTTTGGCGTGAAAGGTTGGCAGGCCTATGAGAAAACCGTCGACTATCTTCGCACGCACCATCCCGATCAGTTCATCATCGCCGACGCCAAGCGTGGCGACATCGGCAACACTTCGGCCATGTATGCCCGCACCTTCTTCGGCGAATCGAGCGTCGACGCCCCTCACCGTCGCCCCTCACATGGGCGAAGACTCCGTCACCCCTTCCTCGACTATCCCGATCGTTGGTCATCCTCCTGGCCCTCACCTCCAACAAGGGCAGTCACGATTTTCAACTCATCGCCGACGGCGAAGGTCGCCCCCCTATGAGCACGTCTTGCGCACCAGCAGCCGTTGGGCCGGAGCCGATCGCATGATGTGATGTGGTTGGAGCCACCCAAGGCCGTCTCTTTGCCGACATTCGTCGCATCGTCCCCGATCATTTTCTCCTCGTGCCCGGCGTGGCGCCTCAAGGCGGCTCGCTCGAAGAGGTGTGTCGCTACGGACTTAACGCCGATTGCGGCCTTTTGGTCAACTCCAGTCGCGGCATCATCTACGCCGATTCCGGCAAAGACTTCGCCCGTGTCGCAGAACAAAAGGCACAAGAGCTGCAACAACAGATGCAGACCATTTTAGACGCCGCCGGTCTATAAAAATAGTTTTGATTTGTCAACGAAATGTCCCAAAGTTTGGGCATTTTCTGGTTTTATCGCGCTCGCCGTTACCTTTGTCCTCGTGTAACTTCGGCAAGCGCGATCGTCCGCCGATCAAAATTCACTCATCATGAAAAAGATGTTTTTCCCGGTCGCTTTGGCCGGTTTGCTCCTGACGCTCGGTAGCTGCGTGAGCAAAAAGGAATTCACCAAGCTGCAAGGCGACTACACCTACCTGCAAAGTCTCTACAACCAGTCGCAAGTGGATCTAGCCACTTCGCGCACCCGTGCCAAGAGTCTCGAAGAGCGCCTCGCCGACGCCCAGCGTCAGAACGCCGAACTCAAGCGCCAATACGCCGCCCTCCAAGGATCGCTCGACAAGAGCCTCGTTCAGAACAATCAAGGGAGCATCAACATCTCGAAGCTCGTGGACGAGATCAATGCCTCCAACCGCTATATCAAACAACTCGTAGAAGCCAAAACCAAGAGCGACTCTCAACCTGGTGCTCACCATCAATCTCACGCGCTCCCTCACGCGCGACGAATTGCAGGAAGTCGACGTCAAAGTGCTCAAGGGCGTGGTCTCTGTGTCGCTGGCTGACAACATGCTCTCACCGCTCCGGCTCGTACGAAGTGAACGACCGTGCGAAAACCACGCCTCGAAAAATTGCCAAAAATCCTCTCCGACTATCGCGATTTCGAGGTCTTGGTGGAAGGCAACACCGACAATGTGCCCATCTCTCGCCCCAACATCCGCAACAACTGGGACCTCTCGGCCCTGCGTGCATCGAGTGTGGTGCAAGTGCTGCAGCGTGATTTCGGCATCTCCCCAAACGCTTGAGCGCAGCCGGACGCGGCGAGTACAACCCGTGGCCACCAACGACACCGAGCTCGGACGTCAGCGCAACCGCCGCACCGAAATCATCATCACGCCCAAGCTCGATCAGTTCCTCGATCTCATCGACAAGGCACCGACCACCGACGAGAACAAATAAGCGTAGACCCGAAGTGCCTGCCGTTTGTTTCGGCGGCAAGCTCTCATTTCGTCCCGAAGACCGCGACATTCCACAGTCTTCGGGACTTTTTGTGCCGTTATGTCCCGTGTTTCGCGGCTTGTCCGCCTCAATCTTCACACTTGCCGCAAGGCCGCCGTCGTTCCCTCCGAGGCGCAGCCCGTGCGCGCGCCCACCGGCGAAAAATGCCCCACTTTGCCACGAAAATTCCCCATTTTTCGCGAAAAATATCCCCGCTTTTTCAGACAACCTGCTGTTTTTCCGTCGCGCACTCCTGCTTTTTCGCTTGCTGCGTGTCCGCCGCCGAATCGAAGTCCCGCACGGGCGCGCCCAAAGCCTCCGGATGGAGAACACAATGTAGGCTGCGAAATGCCGCCGGAGCGTGTGCAATGCAGAAAAAGCACGTGCCGACCCACATTTTGTGTGCGCAACCCTGTTGTTATTCATAGAAAAGATGTAACTTTGCAGTCGATTATGTCCAACAGAGACGAATTCATAGTACCACTTCGCGAAGCCGCCCAATCAGATTGGGTTCGCGATCTCAGCGTCGACGATGCTTTTTCGCCGACAGCGAGCAGTCGGAAGTGCTCGGCGGCCACCTGTGTGTGCAAGTTCGTGCATCGCAATGCCGGCGACACTTATTCCATTCGCTTTCGCGGCGAAGGGCAGGTGAGTGTGCCGTGCGATCGGTGCCTCCGTCCCGTGCAACTCCCCGTTGCCTTCGACGAAACGGTGCAAGTGGGCTGCGACGACAACGACAGTGCCGATGCCGATCTCATCGTCATTCCCTTCTCGCAGGTCAACTCTGATGTGTCGTGGGAATTGATGGAGAGTCTTCTCCTGAACCTCCGACCCAGCGCGTACATCGCCGCTCGGAATGCGACGCCGACATGCTCGACCGCTTCTCCGCCGAGGAGGATTCCGCAGACGACGAGGCGTGACGCATCGTCCTCCATAACACATCGCGCCCGCACCCTCAGTTCACCATGCCTAGCGGTGAACGTGGTTGGCAACTTCGGAGGCGTGCCGCGCGAGCCCCCACAGATTCCAACGAAACAAACAAATAAACATATCACACCATGGCACATCCTAAAAAGAAGACAGTCCAAGACCCGCACCCTCAAGCGTCGCACCCATGACAAGGCCGTAGCTCCCACGCTCGCCAAGTGCGCCAACTGCGGTGCTTTCCACATCTACCACACGGTTTGCCCCACTTGCGGCTACTATCGCGGCAAGCTCGCAATCGTCAAGGACGAAGTGGCCGAGTAAATTTAGGACGAACATTTTTGCGGTTTTTCGGTCACTCTCCGGAGCGAGCGGAAACCGCATCTTTGTTTTTCTCGCATCTCGCACCCCGTGCGGCATGCGCCCCGACGGTAAGCACCCCTGCCTGCCCGTCGAACCTGCGGTCAGGTTCGTCACCCGCACGTGCAAACAGAGAGATTGAGCGAAGTCGCTACGCCGCTTGCTCCCCGAAGGCGACCAGTTTCATTAGCTCTCTTGGCACACCGACAAAGCACGAACATCACCCCCTATTCTTTTTTTCTCCTCTCATGGAAAAAAATCAATGCCGTTATCACCGGCGTGGGCGGATTCGTACCCGAATACGTCCTCAACAACGAAGAACTTTCGCGCATGGTCGACACCAACGACGAATGGATCATGTCGCGCATTGGAATCAAGGAGCGCCGCATCCTCAACGAGGAGGGTCTCGGCACGTCCCTACATGGCACGCAAGGCCGTTAAGCAGTTGCTCGAAAAGACCGGCACCGATCCCCAGGAAGTCGAATGCCTGATTCTCGCCACCACCACGCCCGACTATCCTTTCCCCACCACGTCGAGCGTAGTCGGGCCGCTTTGGGCATGAAAATGCCTTCTGCGTCGATCTCCAAGCCGCTTGCTGCGGATTCTCTTCGCCATGGACATCGCCTCGTCCATGATCCAGAGCGGACGCTACAAGAAAATCGTCGTAGTCGGCGCCGACAAGATGTCGAGCATCGTCGATTACACCGACCGCGCCACTTGTCCGATCTTTTGGTGACGGTGCCGGTGCTGTGCTCGTCGAACCCACCACCGAAGACCTCGGTTGGAAAGACAGCCACCTCCGCGCTGACGGCAGGGCATGCCCTTCCCTCTGCATGAAGGCCGGCGGTTCGGCTTGCCCGCCCTCTTATTTCACCATCGATCACAAGATGCACAAGCTCCACCAGGAGGGTCGCACGGTCTATCGCTTCGCAGTGACCAACATGAGCGACGCTTGCGCGCTCGTGGCCGAGCGCAACGGACTCGAACGGCGACAACATCACCTGGTTTTGCCCCACCGCCAACGTAGCGCATCATCGAAGCCGTGGCTTCGCGCCTCAATCTCTCGATGGACAAGGTGATGCTCAACATTCAGCGCTACGGCAACACCTCGGCCGGCACACTTCCGCTCGCCCCTCTGGGACTACGAGAAGCAACTCAAGAAGGGTGACAACATCATCCTCACGGCTTTCGGCGCCGGCTTCACTTTAGGGGTGCGGCTATACGAAGTGGGGCTACGACGGCCAGTAACGTTTTTCTCACGCAACGCTCATTTCTCATCTCGGCGCGACCCTTCGGCTTCCCGGTCCGAAAGGCCGCGCCCTTCTTTTCCCCAACTATGCACAAAGCCGGTTTCGTCAATATCGTCGGCAACCCCAACGTCGGCAAAATCAACGCCTGCGAATCTCCCTCATGGGCGAGCGCATTTCGATCGCTACCTTCAAGGGCGCAAACCACGCGCCACCGCATCATGGGCATTATCAACACAGACGACTCGCAAATCGTGCTTTTCGGACACCCCGGGCGTGTTGAAACCCAACTACAAACTCCAGGAATCGATGCTCGCCTTCTCCGAAAGCGCGTTGCAGGACGCCGATGTCTTGCTCTACGTGACCGATGTGGTGGAGAAACCCGACAAGAATGCCGATTTCATCACAAAGGTGCAGCGCATGCAGGTGCCTATCTTGGTGTTGATCAACAAAATCGATCTTTCCAACCAGGCCGGCGTTGTGAAACCCATCGAAGCCTGAAAGAAGTCTTGCCGCAGGCCGAAATCTTCCCCATTTCTGCGCAAGCCAAGTTCGGGGTCGACAGCGTGCTGGCGCGCATCAGGAATTGCTCCCTCGATTCGCCGCCTCACTTCTGAAAAAGACCAATGGACCGACAAGCCTGCGCGCTTTTTGTCACGGAGATCATCCGCGAGAAGATACTTTTGTACTACGACAAGGAGATTCCCTACGCTTGTGAGGTGGTGGTCGAAGAATTTAAGGAGGCCGAGAAAAACATTCGCATACGCGCTTTTGATTTATGTGGAGCGCGACAGCCAAAAGGGCATCATTATCGGTCACAAAAGGCGTGGCCATCAAGAAAGTGATGACCGAGGCACGCAAGACCCTGGAGAAGTTTTTCCAAAAGAGCATCTTCCTTGAAGTATTTGTCAAGGTCGACAAAAGATTGGCGCCAGAACGATCGGCGACTTGAAGCCTGGCTATCGACAAGACTGAGTGATTGGCGGCAACCTGCCCATTGGGCGCCGCGCGCCTCGCGAGGGTCGGGCTTTTTCATGCCCCTGATGCAAACCGGGTGGTGAACTTCGTGAGTTCACCACCCGGTTTCGTTGTGAATTGCCGTGGCGCCGTGCCGAAGGAGGCGGCGGCGGTTTACGCTGCGGCGCATTCCAGAAATCCCAGGCTTCCAGCGCTTGCAAAATGCAGCATCTCCAGACCGTTTTTCACCGTGCAACCGCGCAATTTCCCCTCATGGAGGAAGCGAGTTTCTGCGGGATTGTAGATGAGATCATATAAGAGATGAGTGGAAGTGAGGGCGCCGTAGGGCAGATCAGGGGGCGTTTTCCACGGCCGGCGCCATGCCCACCGGCGAAGCATTGACGATCACGGTGTGCAGCGAGCACCGGTGCCGAAAGTTCGGCGTGGCGATCACCGGTACCGGGACGCCGTCAACCGGCAGGGGAGAGGCGGCACGCCGACTCACGTAAGTGGGGCTACCCCAAGCGACGCAGCCCGACCACGACGGCTTTTCGACGCGCCTCCCGAGCCGAGCACGAGCGCACGGCGATGGTGCGGACAGAGTAGGGGGCGATGCTGCGTGTGAAGCCGAGCAGATCCGAATTGTGCCCGTCCAGTCGCAACCCACCGCCGTCGGTCCGCCGCACACGCACCACATTCACCGCACCGACGGCTTCCGCTTCGGGCGAAAGGGAGTCGAGTTGCGGCACGACGGTTTGTTTGTGAGGAATCGTCACGTTGAAGCCGACCAACTCGGGTGCGCACTCACCCAGCCGCGGAGGTCATTCACTTCGGCGAGGTCGAAATTCTCATAGCGCGCATCGATGTGCTCGCGGGCGAACTTTTCTGCGAAAAAGGCGGCGGAAAAACTGTGGCCGAGGGGGTGTCCGATGAGTCCGTACTGTTGCATGAGGCGAAAACGGGATTATTTTTTTCTGCAGTGTAGAGGGTGGAGAGTCCAAAAAGTGAAGCGCCGGAATTCAACCTTGCGGAATCCTGCTTTTTCGATCACCGCTTTCATCACTTCGCCCTGGGGAAGGCCTCCATCGTGGCGGGTAGGTACTGATAGGCCCGTGCATCGCGCGAAATGAGTCGGCCCACAGTGGGCATCCAGGCGTGGGCGTAGAGCCAGAAGAGTTGTTTGCATGGGAAAGCTCACGGGACTTGGGAGTTCAATGATGACCAATCGACCGCCGGGCCGGAGCATCGCGGCGCATTTCGCGCAGCCCGCGATCGAGGTCCTCGAAGTTGCGCACACCATACGCGACGGTAAGCGCGTCGAACGTGTCATCGGCGAACGAAAGTGCCATGCAATCTTCTTTGCACAGCGTGATGCGATCGGCATACCCCGCTTTTTCACCTTTTTCGCCCGACGGCCAGCATCCCTCCAGAGATCGGCGCCGGTAATGTGTTGTGGTTGCAAAACGCTCCATGGTGAGGAGCGCAAAGTCCCCGTTCCGGTGGCGATGTCGAGGATTTGTTGCGGCGCGTAGGGTTTTAAGCTGTCGACGGCGGCTCTTCTCCACGAACGGTCCAGGCCGAGCGAGAGCGTGTGGTTGAGTAAATCGTAGGAATGGGCGATACTGTCGAACATGCGTTCCACTTGTTCGCCCTTTTGCCCCTCTTCCGAGTAGGGTTTTTATCTGTTCTTGGCGGTAAGTCATGGGGTAATGGGTTTGAAGCGTTAGTCTTCGGAGAAATCCTTCATGATTTCCCGATAGTCGCTGTAGAGTTTTGCGCGGCTCACGTAGCCTACGAAATGATTTTCGGGGTCGACGACGGGCAAAGTTCCCGCGTCGTCGATTTGAAACTTGTCCATACAGCCAACATCCCGTCGTCGGTGCGCAAAACAGCCGAAGGCGTCGACATCAAGCGCGCACGGTGAACTGCTGATACAGCTCTGATCGGAAGATGATGTGGCGGATATTGTTGAGATTGATTTGGCCCAGCAGCGTGCCGTCGGGGGCACAGACCGCAAAGTGCAGGCGTTTGCTGTTGGCCACCACCTGCAACATGTGTCCGAGCGTCATTTCCGGATTGAGAACCGGACGAGTCTTGTCGATCACATCGTTGAGATTCATCAAAGCAATCACACTTTGGTCCTTATGGTGCGAGAGCAGGTGGCCTTGCCGCGCCAGACGCATGGCATAAATGCTGTGGTTCGATGCTTCTCACCGTGATGTAGCTCACTGCCGAGACAATCATGAGCGGAACCAGGAGTTGATAGCTGCCGGTCAGCTCAGCACGAGGAAAAACCCCGTGAGGGGGGATGAAACACGGCGCTCATCACAGCGGCCATGCCGTAGAGGCACGCATTGGTGGAGGGCATCACCAGACCGAAGGGGCTGTATCCGATTCCACACCCCGGCAAAAAACATAGCCGGTGAGACATCCCAAGAAAAATAGAGGGAGCAAACGTACCACCGCACCCGCCTCCGCCAGTCGTAGCGGTGGACGCGAAAACTTTGACCAGGGCAATGAGGGCAATGAACAGCAACAAATAGTTGTCATGTCCGTAGAAGAACGAATTGTTCAGCACCGATGTCGGTTCCGGCGAGCCGGCATTGCCGATCAAGATCCCCACCACGTTGTATCCCTCTCCGTAGAGCGGCGGAAAAAGGAAGATGAGCAGCGCCAACACGGAGGCGCCCTAAGGCATAACGCACCATGAAATTCTTGCACGATGCGAAGACCCCTTCGAAAGCAATCATGGTTCGGGTGAAATAGAGCGACGAAATGCCACACACCAATCCGAGGAGAATGGTGCCCGGCACGCGCGATACGACAAAAGGATCGTTGAGCGTGACCTGAAACATGGTAGTTCCGCCCGAAAGGAAGTAGGTGACGCACGCCGCCGTCGCGCAAGAGATGAGCAACCGGACGAGTGCCGACATCGTCAGGTCGATCATCAGCACTTCGATGGTAAAACCAGTCCGGCGATCGGGGCTTTGTAAATTCCGGCGATAGCTCCCGACGCGCCGCAGCCCACTAAAATCATCAGCGTACGGTGATCTTGGTGAAACCACCGCCCGATGCTACTGCCGATGGCCGATCCGGTGAGCACCACCGGCGATTCTGCACCGACCGATCCGCCGAATCCGATCGTTATGCCCGAGGCTACGATCGACGACCACGTGTTGTGGGTTTTGATAAAGCCTTGATTGCGCGAAAGCGCGTAGAGAATTTTGGTAATGCCGTGTCCGATGTTGTCGCGCACCACATAGCGGATGAAAAGCGCAGAGAGGAGAATGCCCACCGCGGGGTAAAACCAAGTAAAAGCGCGTTGAACTGTCGACAGTAAAGTTGTGTGTCAGCTATCGTTCGACGAAATGGATGAACCATTTCAGGAGGTTGGCCGCAATGCCCGAAGCGAGTCCCACGCAGAAGCTCAGAATGAGCACAAAGTGCCGCTGTGTGAGACGACCTTGCGTGAGTCGAAACAGCCATTTTCGGCAATCCCAAGGGGCGAAGGCAGGCTGAGATTAGACAGAAAGTCACGGGAAATAGCAGACATGAACGTCGATCTTAAAAGCAAGTAGGGGAACTCATTCGCGGATCACGGTCACTTCCGACGAAGCCGTGAGTTTGATGATCGACGAAGCCAATCCATTGTCTTTTTCGTCGCGTCGCGAGGTGCAAACATAGTCGACCGCGTCGCGCAGTTCGGCGGGAATGTCGGCAAAGCACCGCGGAGCCGGTTGTCCGCTGAGGTTGGCCGAGGTGCTCACCACCGCTCTTTTCATGCGGCAGCAGAGTTCTCGGCTAAACTCCTCGCGGGTGATGCGCAAAGCGGCGCCTCCGTCTTCGGCCTTGAGGTTGGGCGCGAGATTTCTCACGTTGTCATAGATAATGGTCAGCGGGCGTTCGGCCACCTCGAGGAGCTGCCACGCCACGTCGGGCACGTCGGGCACGTAGAAGTCGATTTTTGCTTCGCTGTCGACCAAACTGATGAGCGCTTTGGCGTCTTCGCGCCGTTTGATGGCATAGATTTTCGCCACCGCCTCGGCGTTTGCATGGCGTCGCAGCCCAAGCCCCAGATGGTGTCGGTGGGATAGAGAATCACCCTCCGCGGCGCATCGTTTCGACGGCGCGGGAAATGTCTTCGCGTTGTTCGTGTGTAAGCATAGAACCGTATAAGGTCGCGATCCGCTTTTTCGCTTCAGGCCCCGCTGCACCGTCCGGTAGAGGAGGGCCACAGCGAGTGTGAGCACGAGATAGAGGCAAATCACGCCATAGAGTTGAACGTATTGATGTTGTTTCAGCGCATCGCTCGCGGGAATGATCAGATAGTGGCGCACGATGGGGTGGAATGCAAAGACCGCCGCCGAAATACCACCCAAGGCCGCCGCATAAGTGTAGAGCGCGTTGCTGCGGCGCAGGAGTTGAATCCAAGGCACGGTGCCCAGCACCGCAAAGAGGGGCGAGAAAAACCAGAGCCACACGTTGAAGGCCGAAACCACGGTGAGCACCACGCCGACGGGCGCCATCCACAGCGGAAAAGTCCATTGCCGTCGTGCCGCCTCGAGACCAAAGGCAAAAGCCAGCAGGTGTCCCGGCGCATTGTAGCGGTAATATTCCAGGGCATAGACCGTTTCGCCGTTCCACTCGAAGTGGAAATCAGTGGCATAAAGCCCCATTTGCAGCAACAGCGTGAGAGCCGTCACGCCCCACAGCCACCCCGAGGAGCGTCGGCGGGCGAAAACGAACCGATAGAGGAGGTAGCATTGCAAAATGAGCGAGAAAAACCACCACGGTCCCAAGATCATGTTGACCGTCGGGAGAGATTGGCCGTGAAGGTCACCAATCGCAGCGCCCAGCTCCATTCTTTTCGAAACTGCCGCGGAAGGCAAATTATGTAATGACGAACAGCAGGAGGGCCGGCAGCATCAGCTGCCACAATTTTTACGATGTGTGCGCGCACAAACTGTGCTGCGCCGGGGAGCGCCGGGGAGCTGCCGTCCGGAGCAGGGGAGGGTGCACCCGCCATGAGGCCGCCCGGCGCCGAACGCTCGTACTTGCACACCAGTCCGTAGCCACTCAGGAAGAGAAACACCGGCACACCGTAGTGCCCGAAATGCGAGAACACGTTGAGCAACACGTGGGGGCGAAAATTTTTCCCACGTAGTGCAGCAGCTTGAAACTGTCTTCAAGGCGAAACACATATTCGTTTTCGTGCACCGCCATCGGCAGCCAGTGGCAGAAATTATGGATGGCGATGCACAAAATCGCGAGGCCTTTCAGTGCGCCGGTGTCTTGTTTTGTTGAGCATGAGTGAGTTTTCGGTCGTAAGCTTTGGTCGTAGTCTATTTTTCTCCCGCGGAGCCACCGTTTGTGGGGCACGAAGTCGTCCGACAAAGGGATCGCGCGTGCGGTCGTAGTGAAGTGGCGATGCCCGCGAGGCCGAGCAAGAGATGCGGGAGGTCGTCGTGCGAGAACGGGCGGTGGCGCGCCGCACGAATGCGCGCTGCTTCGGCAGGGTGGCGCTGTCTGAAAGTGGGCGAGCCCCAAATCAGGAACGGCACCTCGTATTCGTGGCGAATCACGGCGGGCGACGGTGTGTCGCTGTGGATTCTGCCGTAGCGGTTCACGCCGTCATCGTAAACCTCCTCACCGTGGTCGGCAAAATAGATGACCACCACGTCGCGCCGTCGGAAGTAACGGAGAATGCGCGCCAGCACGGCATCGTTGTAGCGGGTCGCGTTGTCATAGTCGGCCACGATTTGCCGCTGCACCCCGTCGAGATCCGGGCGGTCGTAGTCTTCCGGACGGAAGTGGGCCTGTTCCGGCGGGAAGCGGCGGTCGTATTCCATGTGTTGCCCCCAAAGATGCAACAAATAGAGATTTCGGCGTCCCGGCGTGTAGTCTTCGAGCAAATGGGTGATGGAGCGATCGTCGCGACTGCGGAAGCGATTGCGGAAATCGAAGCAAAAGACTGTCGAGATGCGGATCGTTGAGAAAGAACGAACCGTTGAAGTCAATAGATCCCTGCGACACGCTCTTGTAAAATTGGTTGGTGACAAAAGCCACCTTTTGAAGCCGGCGCGGCGAAACAGCAGGGGGAAGAGTACCCGTCGGCCCAAGTGCCCGGTTGGTCGGCACTGTGCGTCGACAAAAAGGCTTTGAACGCGCTACTGGTGAGGTTCCACGGCGTGACCACGTCGTCAAACACGACCAACTCCCGTGTCGGCGCAAGCGGTCCAGTTGTGGCGTGGTCGGTTTGCGGTAGCCGTAGAGCCCGGCGTGGTGTTTGTTGTAACCTCTCCGATCACCACCACAAAGTCCGTCGTCCCCGGTGCCACGCTGTCCACACGCGCCGTGTCCATGGCTGTTTTTGAGCGTTTCGATCTCGCTTTGCGAGATGCGCACCAGGTGCAGCGCCTGGAGCAAGCGGTAGTGCGGGGCGAAGAAGTGGGCTTCGGGCACCCGCTCGGCATCTCGGCTCTGGCAGTTGGTCACAAACCGCCACAGGGCTTGCTTTTTCCTCCCACCAGTGGGGGGCGGCGGTCACTACGAGCGCCACGGCCACCGCAGTCGCTCCGCGACGGAGCCCGCGCGACGGCACAGAGGGGCGGATTGTGCGCGGGGGTCGCCGGTGAGGCGCTTTTATGAGCGCAAAGTCTGCGCAGCTGCTCACCGCGCGGCGCAACCATCCGCAACTCACCGCGAGTTGCAGCGCGAGCATCGGCGCATAGATCCCCACCGTCTGCCAAAGGCATTGCTGCGCACCATGCCCGAGAGAAATTCGCTCGATTCCTCGCCCGAGGTCTCGGCCATGAGTGTGAGCACCGTGGGCGAAACCAGCAGATTGAAGCGCAGAAAGAGAAACACTTCGACCGCAGAGAGGGTGTAGGCCACGAGAAAGAGGAGCATCTGCAGCCACCGGCGGATGCGCTGCGGAAGGCATCGACGCAGAGCGCCAAGATATAAATGTCGAGGGCCCAACACAGCAGGTAGTGCACCATCTGATTGTGCGGCCGCCCGACGATGTGGATCGACACGACGGAGAGCGCCACCATAAAGACGACGAAGTGGCTCTGCCGCCACGGGGGGCGGCCGAGACGATAGAGCAGTTTGGGGAAAAAGTGAGCGAGTGTCGAACTCATGGATCGGAATACTTGTGAATGGACAACGGCCATTCTCTCGCAAAATTACAAATTTTATGCGCGCCGCCCAACGTCTTCGCGCGATTCTTTCGCGCCGGCGGGCGTTTTTCGCCCCTGGCGTCGCCCTACCGCGGGGGATTCGTTGCAGCAGCGGCGCTGTGGCGGCCCATGCGCCCCCGTGCTTTGGCCACAGTCGGGAGCCGCCGGCGCAAACGGCCGCCGGGGGTGGTGCGCGGCCCGTTCGGCAGAAAAAAACGGAGACTTCTCGGAGAAAACGCGGGAGAATCGTCGAAAAGTTCCCTCCTTTTTTCGAAAGCCCCCAATGCCCGTCGCGCCGTCGGCCGTACACGGCTCGCCCCTTCCTGCTTTGTCGCAATAGGTTGGGAATCGTGCGTGCGAAAACGCGGTGTCCCGCCCGCCGTCTGCCTGTGTCGGCGCTTGCGCTGCGGCGAAATCGCAGTGATCCGGCGCGGTGAAAGCGAAAGCCCCTTGTGCGATTCGACACAAAAGCGTAATTTTGCCCCTGAGGCACATCAGCCAGCACGCGGTGCGCATCCGTCAGAGCGAAAGCCGCGGCTGTTCACCGATCGTGGCACACGATGCCGCCCGCCAACGCCAGTTTCCATCCGCCCATGTCCTATTTCCTACAACACGTCGCGCAGGATTTGCGCGCCCACTTCGCCGATCTGAGCCGCGTGGTGGTGGTCTTCCCCAACCGCCGCGCCGGTTTGTTTCTCAATGACTACCTGGTTGAAGACGCCCCCGACGACACCCCGCTGTGGGCGCCGCGTTATGTGACGATCAGCGAGCTTTTTCGCGAACTCGGACGTGACGCTCAACGATGCCGTCGACAGTGTGTGCCGGCTCTACGCCCATTACGTGGACCTCCTGCGCAGCGCGGGCGATGCCGCGGCCGACGAACTTTCGCTCGACACCTTCTACGGCTGGGCTGACCGCATCCCTGGCCGACTTCGACGATGTGGACAAGAACATGGCCGATGCCTCGCAGCTGTTTCGCAACCTTGAGGAACTCAAAGAGCTGGATGACATGGGCTTTCTCGACGACGCGCAGAAAGAACTCATCGGGAGTTTCTTTTTCCAACTTTGATCCCGACCACAAGAGCGAATTGCGCGAACGCTTTCGCCGACTGTGGAATGCTCTCCTGCCGCTCTACCGCCGTCTCAACGCCGAACTGCTCGCCGAGGGCAAGGCCTATGAGGGCGCACTCTACCGGCGGGTGGTCTATGCCCTCGCGGAAGAGCGCTGTGCCTTGCCGGCCGATGTGGATTGCTACGCCGTGGTGGGTTTCAACGTGCTCGACAAAGCCGAACAACACTTGTTCGAAATCATGAAGAAGGCGGGAAGGCCCGCTTCTATTGGGACTACGACAGCTATTATGCCGATCCCTATCGCGCCGCCGACCGCAATACGAGTCCGGGCTTCGAAGCGGGACTGTTCATCGAGGAAAATCTGCGCAACTTCCCCAACGCTTTGCCGGCCGAGTGCTTCGACAATTTCCGAAACATCGAGCAAATCGAAATGGTCTCGGCCACGAGCGAAGCCGCGCAGGCACAAAGTGTGAGCGGATGGCTCGAACATCACTTGCCGCCCGACGAAACGGCGCATCGCCGCACGGCGGTGGTGCTATGCAACGAGAATTTGCTCCAGCCCGTGCTACGCGTGTTTCCTGAACGGGTGCACCAGGTGAACGTCACCAGGGTTTCCCGCTCGGCCACGCCGAAGCCAACACGTTGGTGGAACAGGGCTTCGCCGATCTGGAGCGTCGCGGCATTTCGTTGCCGGCCGCCGAGGTGCTCGACCGCTTGAGTGCGCGCGTGAACGAGCGGGCCAAGGAAGTTTGAGGGCGACCGGATTTCGACACCTCGCGGTTTGAAGATGTGTTGCAGTCCGAGGCCTTCTATCTCGCGGCCACCTTGCTCAACCGCCTGCGCATCAGTGCAGGCCGCGGGCCGATTGGAAGTGGGCGTGAGCACCTTTGCGTCGCGTGGTGCGCCAGATCGTTCGGCAAACCACGGTGCCTTTTCACGGCGAACCCGCCGTGGGGCTGCAAGTGCTCGGCGTGCTCGAGACGCGCTGCCTGGATTTTTGACGACGTGCTGCTGCTTTTCGGTCAACGAAGGTACGCTGCCGCAGACGCCCTAACGACAACTCGTTCATCCCTTACATGCTGCGCAAAGCCTTCGGCCTGACCACTCCCCTGAACGCCGCACGGCGGTTTATGCTACTACTTCACCGTCTCGTGCAGCGGGCGCGGCGTTTGCGCATGACGTTCAACAGTTCGGCCGAAGGACTCTCCTCCGGCGAGATGTCGCGCTTCATGACGCAGCTGCGGGTCGACCGCAATTTGCCGATTGTCGACTTGGCTTTGCGCGTCGACCTCGATTCGCTGTTGCACACGCCCGCGGCCGTCGACAAAACCACACGATCTCGTGGAGCGTCTCTACCGTCGCGATGCGGAAGGCCACGTGAAGGGCGAGCACCCCTCGCTTTCGCCTTCGGCCATCAACACGTATTTGCGCTGCCCTTGCGCTTCTACTACGAATATGTGTGCAACTACCGCATGCCGCAGCCCACTCCCGACGATGGCATCCAGCCCAATCTGCTCGGAACGATCTTCCACGCGGCGGCACAAGCCGTGTATGAGCGCGTGGTCAGCGACCACCGCGGCACGCCTCCGCCGGGTTATCTCGAGGCGTTGGCGCGCCGTCCCAAAACCGGCGAGCCCAGTCCGTTGCACCCCTATATTGTGCAGGCTTTTGCGAAAGAAAATTTCGAACCCGAGCAACTGCCGGTGCTCGAAGCCAGCGTGGTCGAGATGTACCTGCGCATTCTGCTCGAAGACGACGCACAGTTGGACGAACTGCAGGTGTGCGAATTGGAGAGGTGGCACGAAATGCACCTGCCGCTGCCCGAAGGTTTGGGCGCTTCGCACGTGACGATCGGTGGGATCATGGACCGCTTAGATCGCGTGACGCACGACGGTCGCCGATTGTGGCGCATTGTCGACTACAAAACGGGAGGCGATCCCGAAACGGCCGATTCGGTGGCGCAACTTTTCGAAGTGCGCGGCGGGAAACATCGGCATTATATGTTGCAGACGTTCATCTATGCCGAAATCTTGCGGCGCGAACTCGCCCCCAACGCCTCCTCGATAGCTCCCGCCCTCTACTTTGTGCATCGCGCCCGCGGCAAAACGGTTTTTCGCCCTATTTGAAGATGGGCAAAGGGAAAGAAAAGAGCGAAGTGGTGGATTTTTGCGGAACAAGTGCCCGATTTTTGCGGAGCGCCTCACGCAGCTGGTGGGCGAAATTCTGGATCCCGCGCGCAGCTTCGAGCCGTTGACCGACGACGAAAAGACGTGCAAAGTCTGCCCGTTCTACGCTTTGTGCTACCGATGAGGCGCAGGGTGGGGCAGCACCGCGGGGGCGCTGTGCGATGGGGCGCAGGGTGCGGCGGTCGGCGTGTTGAGAATTGTGGACAACGGGCGCAAAAAAACTACTTTCTGTGAAGTGACTTGGTCGAGACGCTGCAAAATCGTACTTTTGCTCTTGAAATTAAAAAGACTATGGCCCGCAAGAAGAAACCGCTTCCCCTGCTCGAGAAAAATACTTTATCACCGATGTCGCCGCCGAAGGAAAGGCTTTGGCCAAGGTCGACGGACTCGCCGTTTTTTGTGCCCTATGTGGTGCCCGGCGATGTGGTGGATCTGCAGATCCGTCGCAAGAAACACAGTTACGCCGAGGCGGAAGCCGTGCACATCCACAAATATGCCGAAGAGCGTGCCGAACCTTTCTGCCCACACTACGGCGTGTGTGGCGGATGCAAGTGGCAAAATCTTGCCCTACGAGGCACAGTTGCGTTACAAACAGAAGCAGGTGATGGACCATCTCGCGCGAATCGGCAAAAATTGAGTTGCCTGTGTGCAGTCCCATCCTGGGTTCCAAAAACACGCGAGTATCGTAACAAACTCGAGTTTGGTTTCTCCAATAAGAGTGGCTTACGCTCGAACAAGTGAAAAGTGGCGAGGTGTTCACCCAGATGAATGCCCTCGGCTTCCACATTCCCGGCGCTTTCGACAAGATTCTCGACATTGATGAGTGCCACTTGATGAGCGAAATCAACAACCGCATTCGCAACGACTTGCGCGCTTATGCCATCGATCGGGGTTTGGAATTCTACGACCTGCGCGCCAACCGCGGCTTGATGCGCAACATCATGCTGCGCACGGCTTCGACGGGCGAAATCATGCTGCTGGTGCAATTTTGCATCACGAACGACGAGGAACAACGCGCGGCGCTCGACGTAATGAAGCATTTGCACGAAACGTTCCCCGAAATCACCTCGCTGCTCTACGTGAACAACACGAAGTGCAACGACACAATCGGCGATTTGGACGTGGTGACGTATGCCGGCACCGACTTTATCTACGAATCGATGGAGGGACTGCGCTTCAAGGTGGGGCCGAAGAGCTTTTACCAGACGAACAGTGAGCAGGCCTACGAACTTTATAAGGTGACCCTGCGACTTCGCCGGCCTCACGGGCGGGGAGTTGGTATACGATCTCACACCGGCACGGGAACGATCGCCAATTTCGTGGCAGGCAAGGCGCGTCACGTCGTCGGCATCGAGTATGTGCCCGAAGCCATCGCGGATGCCAAAGTCAATGCCGAACTCAATGGCCTGAATGACAAGACAACGTTCTATGCGGGCGACATGAAAGATATTCTCACTGACGAGTTTATCGCGCGCCACGGGCGTCCGGATGTGATCATCACCGATCCTCCGCGCGCAGGTATGCACAATGATGTGATCAACGTGATCCTCAACGCCGCCCCGCGCCGCATTGTTTACGTGTCGTGCAACCCCGCCACACAAGCCCGCGACTTGCAGCTGCTCGATGCGAAATATCGCGTCACAGCCGTGCAGCCTGTCGACATGTTCCCCAGACTCATCATGTAGAGAACGTGGTGCGACTGGAATTGCGCGATTGACGGCCGAAACACCCACCGCGGGTTGGCTGCCGTGAGCCGCTTTCGAGCCGCACACGCCCTGTATGGCCATCGCGACACGCCTTATATATATAAGGAGTGCGCCGCACCGCTTCGTTTCCCTCTGCTTCGTTCATCGCCCCCTCCTTCTATGCCCGCTTCCCTCCCGACCGCCGCTTTGCGCACTCGTTTGTCCTCCCATTTGGCACTTTGCCGCTTCGATGCGCTGCGCGATCATCTGTTGGCGCTGCGGAATGCAGAATTTCGTGCGGCAAGTGTTGTGCTGGCTGAGGCGAATTTTTGGACCTCGTTGAGCGATGAGGCGTTTTGGTCGGCCTTTCGCACGCTTTGTCGCGCCGACAGCCGCGCTTTTCTCGGCACGTTGCTGAAAGCCGCCGTCGGTCGCCGGAAACGCGGTGGACTGCAATGGACGGCCCCTGATTTTCTCGGGTTTTGTCGCGAGGACGCGACCGCAATCGACCGCCGCAAAATGCTGGAAGCCCTTTTGCCGTTGGCTTCCACGCCGGAAGAGGCCGAGAGACTCCTGGGGGAGCTCTGGCACCGGGAAGACGGTGAGAAAGTGCGCGCGGCACAATTGTTTCGCGCGGCCACACCGCCGACTTATTTCCTGTTGTTCAAAAACACTGCGGCACTTTGAAGACGACAAAAACTATCTACGCCGCGTCGCCTTGGAATTAATGCGCCGCGGCGACAAGGCAGCATTCAATTTAGCGGGCATGTTGCGCGAATACTTTGCCCTCGGCGAGCTGCCGGGTACGTTTGCGCTGCAATTGCCCCCCTACGAACTGTCGAGATTAGACAGCCGATACGACGCTTTTTCTCAAAATACTCAATCGATGACGGGAACTCCTCACGACGTTTCGCACGACGATTTCGTGGAAGCGCTTTTGAATTACGTGAACGCCGCCTTGCGCGCCTCGGGCGAAGCCGCCGACTATTGCCAAGAAGCCTTGCGTGTGGTCGATGCCCGCAACCATTTGTTCGCTTCGGCCGGCATTCACCGCACCGATGAGGAACAGGGCATCTATGCCCTGCGCGATCTTTTGCGCACTCGACGACGAAACCATGGAATGGCGCCCCGATCGAGCACGTTGTGCCGCAGTGGCACGTGATTTTTGGACTATAAATGTGGGCTTTTCGCCACAGCAACGAACAATATCTCCCCCTCATGACTGAAAACTTCCGTCATCGCACCCCGATCCAAATCCGTTTCAACGATCTCGATGCGTATCAACACGTGAACAACAACGTGTATTTCTCCTTTTACGACCTCGGAAAAGAAAACTACTTCGCCACGGTGCTCTGTCCGGACTTCCGTTTGCAGAGCATCGTCCCGTTGGTGGCCAGTATTCACGCCGACTTCATCGAGCCCATCCACTACGAAGACCGGATTGTCATCGAGACGCGAGTGAGTCGTTTGGGCAATAAGAGTTTCACCCTCCAGCAACGTGCCGTAAACCAAGAGACGCGGCGCGTAGTCTGCCAGGCTGAGACGGTAATGGTGTGTGTCGATCTCAAACAAGGGAACTCTGTCGAAATCCCTCCCCACTATCGCCGGGCCATCGAGCAATATGAATCCGGCACCGCCGAGTAATCGCTTCGACCTGCGAGATGCGGCGGAAAACTCCCCAAGAAAATGCAAACTATACTCTATACTCACGACGCAGCCAGCGCCCTTCGCGCGATCATTGACACACTTCCCGGAACAGACCGAGTGGTGTGGCTTGCCGACGCGCACACTTGTCACATTGCAGAGGAACTGAAGCTGCAATGTACCGTCGCTTCGCACACCATTGTGGTGGGTGCGGGCGATGACCACAAGAACATCGAAACCCTTGTCAACGTTTGGCAAGAACTCCAGCAGGCCGGCGCCACACGCCACTCGTTGCTCATCAATGTCGGAGGCGGCATGGTGACCGACCTGGGCGGTTTTGCAGCAGCCACCTTCAAGCGCGGCATTCGCTTCGTGAATGTGCCCACAACGCTACTCGCGATGATCGATGCCTCCGTCGGCGGGAAGACAGGCATCAATTTTGGCGGATATAAGAACGAAATCGGCGCATTCAAGGAGGCGGACTACGTCGTTGTGTGCACAGAATTTTTGCGGACGCTCGACGAACAGAATTTTTCGCTCGGGATATGCCGAAATGCTCAAGCATGCGCTGCTCAAAAGACAAGCAGATGCTCGTGCAACATCTGCAGTTTGACATCGCATCGCCCGACTATGCTGCGTTGCTCGCGATGGTGAAAGAAAACATCGAGTTCAAATCGCACATTGTGGAGCAAGATCCCACGGAACGCGGCCTGCGCAAAGCCCTCAACCTCGGACACACCGTGGGACATGCTATCGAAAGTCTCATGTTGCGCCGCGCCACGCCCGTGTTGCACGGATATGCCGTAGCTTGGGGGCTGGTGTGCGAACTGTTTATTGCGAGCACCAAACTGGACTTCCCCACAGAACACCTTTATGCCGTGACGCGCTACGTGACCACCCACTACGGACGTCCCGAAATCACCTGCGACGACTACGACGAGCTCCGTGAATTGATGCTTCACGACAAGAAAAATACGGCCGGCGTGGTCAATTTCACGCAATTGGCCGAGATCGGCAAAATCATACTCGATCAAACTGCCGATGCCTCCCTGATTAACGAAGCATTTGACTACCTCCGAGAAGCCTAACCTCGCCTTCATACCATGTTATCTCTCGAAAAAGTCGGGCACCGGTCTCCTGCTGGCGCTGATGGCCGCCGTATGCTACGGGTTCATCCCCCTGTTCACGAAAGAACTCCAGACCCCTTCCGTCGGGCTTCCCCTCTTCGTCCACCATTCTCTTCTATCGTTTCGGCATTTCCTCGCTGGTATTGGCGATCATCATGGTGCTGCGTCGCGAAAGTTTCCGCATCAACTACGCCGAGTTCCTTCGCCTTGTGCTCTTGGCCTTTTTGAGCGACGGCGCCGCGCTGTTTCTCATCTCCGGCTATCGCTATTTCAGCAGCAGCGGTGTGGCCACCACACTCCATTTCACCCTATCCGATTCTCACGGCCCTCATCATGATGATCTTTTTCAGGGAGCGGAGTCGGGTTTCCACGTGGGTTGCCATCGTGCTTTCCATCTGTGGCGTGGCCTTTCTCTCGGGAGTGGGAGGCGCCGGTGCGCAGTGGTTGGGCATTGTGCTCGAGCTCATCTCCGCGTTGTGCTTTGCGCTCTATCTCATTCGCGTGAACCGTTCGCGCGTGGTGGGGAACTATGCCGGTGGCTAAACTTACTTTCTATGTCATGGCCTTCGGCACGGCGATCTTCGCCGCCTTCATTGCCTACGAGCGAGCCGATTTCGACGTTTCGGCGCACTACGCGCTCTTGCCGCCTCCCGGCGGATGGTGGAATCTGGGCTTCCTTGCCATCGTGTGCACCGTTGTGACCAATCTGTCCCTGGTGCACGCCACGCAAAAACATCGGTCCCACAGTCACTTCCATCCTCGGTGTGCTGGAACCCCTCACCGCATTGGTGCTCGGTGTCCTCTTTCTGGGAGAACAACTCACCCCCGCAATGGCGATCGGGATCGGATTGATTCTCCCTGCAGTATTGATCATCATTTTGCGTCGCAAATCTTGAGACTCCCCCATTTTTTTCATCAGCAGGCCGGCGTCCTGTTGTGCTTCTTGACCCCTCATTTTGAAATTCTGAATGAGCAGTGCGAGAAGCACAGCGGGAGCTTGTCTTATATTTCGCGTTTTGGCAAACCGTTCGCGCGCATTATTGTGTAACTTCGCCACGCAAAAACAATTTTACAATCATCATGGTCAAACAATGTACAATTCTATTCGGCTGCATGGCTCTCGGAGAATTGCTCGTCGCCGTTACCGGCCTGAGCCTCCCCGGTAGTATTGTAGGCATGCTGCTGCTCGCCGCTTTTCTCGAGATGGGGTGGGTGAAACTCGAGTGGGTGAAAAATATTTCCGACTTTCTGCTGAGCAACCTCGGTTTCTTCTTCGTGCCGCCCGGCGTAGCACTCATGCTCAACTTCGATACCATCGCCCGAGACTTCTGGCCGATCACCATCGCTACCCTGGTAAGCACGGTGCTGGTCTTGCTTTCCACAGGTTGGACACATCAAATCGTACGCCGCTATGGTCCTTTCCACAAATAGTCTACTCCTTTCGCTTTCCGAACGCTTTGCCCTGATCGGAAACCACTTTATCGACGCGCTCGACAACGAGTTTGTACTCATCGGGCTCACCTTCGTGGTCTTCTTCTTGGCCAAGCTGGTGCAGCGGCGCACGGGATGGGTACTCTTCAATCCCATTCTGATCACCATCGGCGTGATGATTGCCTTCCTCAAACTCACAGGCATTCAGTATGACACCTACCACAAAGCAGGTTCGCAAATCGAATTTTGGCTCAAACCCGCCATCGTGGCGCTCGGTGTGCCCCTCTATCAGCAGTTGAAGGTGATTCGCAAACAGCTCATCCCCATTTTGCTTTCGCAAACCGTGGGATGTGTGGTGGGCATCGTCTCGGCCGTTGTCACCGCGCAGTGGCTCGGCGCCTCAAAAGCCGTGGTGGTGTCGCTGGCCCCGAAGAGTGTGACTACGCCCATCGCGATGGAAGTGTGTCGAACCCTCGGCGGTATCCCCTCGCTCACGGCCGCCATCGTCGTGATCGTCGGACTACTCGGTGCCGTCACCGGCTTCCGCGTGTTGCAAATCGGGCGAGTGAAAAGCCCCATCGCGCAGGGACTCAGCATGGGAGCCGCGTCTCACGCCGTCGGCACCTCGCGTGCCATGGAAAACGGGGCCAAATACGGAGCGTTCGCCAGTCTCGGATTGATTGCCAACGGGGTGCTCACTGCCATCCTCACGCCGATTGTGCTTCGCATCATGGGATTGATCTAAAACCGGGCGATCGTTGCTGCCACTCCCCAAAGGCCATCTCCCACTTCTCCGCAAGAGAAAGTGCGAGATGGCTTTTTTTTGTCGTTGCGCCCAACCGATAGCCATTGCTCGGGGGAGGGCGTGGGGCGCATCGGACACTCAGACTGAGCACCAAGCGGGAGAACACTGCATCGCCTCGTGCTTTGGACCCGCCGCACGCAGGAGAGGGAAGAACGGCGGGATCCCGTTGGGAAAATCTCCCCACTTTCGGCGGAAAATCCCCGAGTTTCGGCACAAATGTCCCCTTTTTTGCAGGCGAAAAGGGAGGAAAACAGTAGAAAATGCATTTTTCTTTCGTGTAAGCTTGGCCAATTGCGAAAGATGTCGTACTTTTGCAATCGCAAACGGGAAGTAAGCCCGATGCCACAACGAAAGACCACAGCGAAACACCCCCTCGCTGATGAAAACAAAGTCAATCGGATGTGTAATGGAGAGGTGGCGGAATTGGTAGACGCGCTACTTTGAGGGGGTAGTGTCAATTGCGACGTGGGAGTTCGAGTCTCCTCCTCTTCACTTCTTGCGGAAATAGCTCAGTTGGTAGAGCACAACCTTGCCAAGGTTGGGGTCGCGAGTTCGAGTCTCGTTTTTCCGCTCTCAGACGAATCCAGTCATTTTGATTGGATTCGTCTTCTTTTTGTGCTGATTTTCGTAGATTTTTGTTCCTCGTTCTTCTTTTTCTGTATTCCGCTTGTCGATCCGCGAAGGAATGTGTATTTTTGAGCAAATCAATACCCGAAAGTCCGATGAAACTGCGTTTCCGAATCCCCTATTTCACCGCTCCCGGCGAGCAACTTCGTCTCGAATGGGAGAATTTCCCGGCGCCTTTGCTCACGCTGAGCGAAACAGCGCCCGGCGAGTGGACAGGCGAGGTGGTGTTCGCCGACCTCCACGCTGCACAAGTGCCCACTTATCGTTATGCCGTGTGGCAAGGCGACCGTTGTTTGCGGCGCGAACTGGGGCACCTGACGCACCGCCTGCGCATCGAAAGTCGACTTTGCGACACGTATTTCATCGACGATCGTTGGCGCGACCTCCCGGCCGACAGCGCCCTGTTCTCTTCGGCCGTGACCTATCCCACATTGCCCGGTGCACCTTCCCCGTCTTTGTCAGACTGCAGTCTCACATGGCGCGTGCTTTCTCCCGCTTTGCGGCGAAATGGTTGCCATTTGGCCTTGTTGGGCTCCTCGCGTGCCCTCGGGGCCTGGGATGAGTATGCCGCCATTGCGTTCGACGAAATAGCCCCCGGCGTTTGGCAACTCACCCTCGACGCCGCCCCTGCTTGCTGCCGGCGACGAATATAAATTAGTGGCCGTCGACGAAGGAAGTAGGCGCGTGGCGCATTGGGAAACGGGCGACAACCGGATTTTGGAACTCCCCGCTCTCGCATCGGGCGAGCACCTTGTGCTGCCCGAAACCGAAGTCTATTTCCCTGCGCTCCTCCCACGCATGGCCGGTACCGCCATTCCGGTGTTTTCTTTGCGCAGTGAAGGCAGTCAGGGAGTCGGCGATTTCGGCGATCTGCGGCGCATGGTCGACTGGACAGCGGCCACAGGTCAACGGGTGTTGCAGATTCTTCCCATTCACGACACCACACTCACGGGCGAAAACACCGACTCCTACCCCTACAACGCCATTTCGGTCTATGCCTTCCACCCGATGTATGTGGACCTGCGCGCCTTGCCGTCCTTGCCCGACGCGCGCCAACAGGCCGCATTCGACCGTGAATTTCGCGAACTCAATGCGCTCCCGACCATCGATTACGCGCGGGTCAACAAGCTCAAGCGCGATTTTTCTGCTGCTCTTTCCGAGCACACGGCCGCGAACTGCTGAGGTCGCAAGCTTATGCCACTTTTGCGGCCCACCACGCGCAGTGGTTGCCGGCTTATGCGGCCTTCTCGGCGTTGCGCGACAAATTTGCCACACCCGATTTCCACCGCTGGCCACAACATGCGGAATATGACGCAGAGGCGGTGGCCGCCACTTTCGCACCCGGCACGGCTGAGCGAGAGACCTACGACTTTTTATTGCTATGTGCAATACCTTCTGCACACACAACTCAGCGAAGTCACAGCACACGCACGGCGGAGTGGGGTGGTGCTCAAGGGTGATATTCCCATCGGCATCGCCCGTTGTTCGGTCGAGGCGTGGACCGAACCCCATTATTTCAACCTGAACGGTTCGGCTGGCGCACCGCCCGATGCGTTCTCGCTCACAGGGCAGAATTGGGGCTTCCCCACTTACAACTGGGCAGCCATGGCTGCCGACGGCTATGCGTGGTGGAAACGGCGCTATGTCAAGATGGCCGAGCACTTTTCGGCCTACCGCATCGACCACATTTTGGGCTTTTTCCGCATTTGGGAGATTCCCACGCACAGCGTGCGCGGACTCCTCGGTCGCTTCGTGCCGGCTTTGCCCTGCACGGTGGACGAGATCGAGGCGGCGGGGCTCCCGTTTGACCGCGATTTCATGACGCGCCCCTTTGTCAGCGACGCTTTGCTCGCTCGCTTGTTCGGCGAACGCGCCGATTGGGTGCGCCGCACGTTCCTCACCCATTCGCACTATGACATTTGGCACTTCCGACCCGAATTGGCCACGCAGCGCGCGGTGGACGATTTCTTGAGGCGCGAATACCGCGGCCGGCCTGACGAAGCTCAGATTCGCGAGGGATTGTTTGCCCTATTGGAGAACGTGCTTTTCATCGAAGACCCTTTTGCAACGCGAACACTACCATCCGCGCATCGAAGGGTTCCGCACTTTCGTCTTCGAACGCCTCAATGCCGACGAACGCAAGGCTTATGAGCGCCTGCATCACGTGTTCTACTACGAGCGGCACAACGACTTCTGGCGTGCTTTGGCCATGGAAAAGTTGCCGGCGCTGAGCAATGCGACGGCGATGTTGCCTTGTGGCGAAGATTTGGGCATGGTGCCCGACTGCGTGCCCGGGGTGATGGAGCAACTTCAGCTGCTCACACTCGAAATAGAGCGCATGCCCAAGGCGTTCGGTCGTGAGTTTGCCGATGTAGAGGCTTATCCTCGTCGGTCGGTGTGCAGTACCGGCACACACGACATGGCCACGCTCCGCGGATGGTGGGCGGAGGATGCGGCGCGTTCCGCGCGTTACTTCTTCGAAGTGCTCGGTCACGGCGGCCAAGCGCCCGCGGATGCGCCTGCTTGGCTGTGTGAAGAAATCGTGCGTCGCCATGTTGACTGTCCCTCCATGCTGTGCATTCTTCCTTGGCAGGATTGGATGTCCATAGATGAGCGCCTTCGTCTGCCCGATGTCAATGCCGAACGCATCAACGAACCGGCAAATCCCTCGACATTTTTTTGGCGTTATCGCATGCACATTGGTCTCGAAACGCTCATGCAGCAAACGGATTTCAATGCGCACCTCCGCCAACTTTTGGTGGAGGGACGACGGGCCTAATCTAGCAATCCGCCTTTTCTCAAAGATTCCTCGACTCTCCCAAGTGAAGACACTGAAAGTAGACGATTTCGCGACGTGGGAGGTTTTCGTCGGCGTGTCGATTCGTTCAAACACCGTGGGTGAAATCAGCTTCCAAAGGTTGGATTCGAGAGCTCGTTCCTCAAATTGTATTTTGGGCGGCGTAGAGAATAGAATAAACCATTCAGAATAAGAATATGATGATCGGCTATTATTTTTCTGTATTTCGCAGGCGCAATAGGTTTCATTGCCCTTGTATGTTACTTGTGCGTGTTTGTGCAAAGATGCAAGCGGTTCCAAAACGAACATCCCGAAATCATCGAGAGATTGCAGCATGAACTTCTGGGTGAAGAACAGGCTGAGATCTTGGAGAGGCAGCAGCATGAAAGAGAACAGAGGAAAATCCTCAGGGAAGCCTATCGACGAATTAGAAGAGAAGCTTTTCGGAAATACCCAGGAATAGGAGGGACTTATCAGAAAAGGCAAGACTACATAAAAAGAAAGTGGCAGAGTCTGGGGAATTAATTTGCCATTTTTCCTATGAATAGTTTGCGGTATCTTGACGCATAAGGTCAAGATACCGCTTTTTCTTTGGGTAATGGAAGGACCGGGGGCTGGATTAAACGCGCTACGTCAATGACGGCGGTGGAAAGGTGGAAGTAATGTGTGGAAAGACAGAAGGTATGTGTGGAAAGGTCTGAAAGAGTGTTCTGCGCGCAGCCGTTTGGGGCTTTTTCGTTGATCATCGGTTACGTTTATTGGATGGTTGCTCCGTATTTGTCTTAGGAAATGGGACGGGTTGTGTTGGGGATTGCCAAATTGCGTTGAAGCCTGGATGGTGCTGCGTGTTTTGAAGCTAAATTGCGTGGTAGTATGGAGAAACTGTTGGGTGCTCTGTCCTGACATTGGTCTTATTTCTTGGTGCGGTGGGCGCTGAGCTGATTTCTACGACTTTTCTCTCTATCGGATATTTCTTTTTCTTGTCGTTGAAGGCAGTGCATACATTCTTTTTGCCGCACACTTTTATCCCGCGTGCATATCCTGACGCGAGTGCCACACCGCGGCTCTTGGTTTCGTGCCTTTTTCTTACGTCCAATCAGCGTTTCTGTGCGTGTGAAACCCCGATTTTAGGACAGGGGAGTGGAGGTATTGGCCGTGACAGGGTGGTGAAGCGAAGAACGCCCGTTTCCTTCACCCCTAATCCGATGAATTACAACTGTTTGTCGCACTTGGGTGAAGGGTGAAGGTGAAAAACGAAAAACAGCTGACGCGCGTGTATGCGCGTACGCGAAGGGACAGAGAAAAGACCGTTTTTCATCGGTAAGTAAATGGTGCGATTACGGAACAAGGAGTGAAACGCGGCTTGCCTGTAGGATCGTAGAGATGGAGAATGTAAACTCACGGTCGTGATGTGAGTCGAAGCAAAGTTCGCGGCCTGCTGAAATCTTCTCATCTGACTTTAAGAAGGTAACAATTTAAGCTTGAGTTGAGTCTGCATGCCAAATAGTTCTTTTCTTCTGCCGTATAGTCAATTTATATTGTTATATTTGCATTCGAATCGCCGTAGGATTCATGTTCGCCGGCGTTGTACTGATAGAATGTACTTTTTGTACGTAAAAGAGTTATACGTATGATCCTCAATGTGTTGCGATACATTGAGGAGCTTATTCGTACCTGATATGATCCCGGAGCCTTATGTGGAAGCTATTTCCCGTCGCGGTTTGTTCCGTTATTGGGTGGGCTGGCTTATTCGCCTTCTTCAAAGCATAAAGTATTGGCGTGCTCGCCGAATAGCTCGTCGAAACGGAGCAAAAATTGGGGAGGGAGCCGTTTTCTCAGTGGCACTGGCACGTAAGATGAACGCAAACGTGGTAGTGGGGGCACATTCTTCTATACAAACTGATAGTTTGGATACTAGAAACCCCATAGAGATCGGTGAATGTGTCATTATAGGGCATGGAACAGAGATTATCACGACCTCACATAATATAGATTCTCCTGAATGGGAGAGAAAGGATTACGGACTGGTGATTGAGGATTATGTGTGGTTGCCAACAAAGGTTCTTGTGCTCCCTTCTTGTCAGCGAATCGGGCGCGGAGCCGTAGTAAGTAGTGGGAGTGTCGTCGTGCACAATGTAGAACCAATGCAAGTAGTAGGAGGAAATCCTGCGAAATTGTTGAGGATGCGTGAGTGTGTCCATTCGTCTTTGGTTGTTGAATCCCTGTTGGGAGGGGATTTTTCCGTCTATCGAGCTGCCAGAAAATTGAAAAAAATGCCTGAGTCTCTGAATAAACGCTTGGTTGTAAAAAAATTCCGCACTGCTTTATGTGCGGATGCTTTTTCACCATGTGGATCAACCTCTATGCAACGCGCTTGACCTTACAAAAATTTGGGGGTCGAGGACATGGGTGTATATGGAGTTGTAGGAAGCATTGTGAGCCTGACGGGCGTTTTTGGCCAGTGGAACGACCAATGCGGTGCAGCGTTTTCTGACTTTCGAGTTGGGGCGCAAGGACGGAGAACCGAATGCTGTGTTTTGTACCTCACTCAATTTCGTTTTTTCTCTTGAGTGCTTTGACGCTTCTCGTATTGGAAGTAGGAGGGTTGGTGATGCTCTACCATAAGGTGAAAATCCCGGCTGAAAGTATGAATGCAGCTTTTTGGGTATTCCAGTTCTCTGTGTTCACTTGTTTGGTCAATCTGATCAGCATCCCCTACAATGCTTTAATCATTGCGCATGAGCGCATGAGTGCCTTTGCCGGTATCTCTATTTTGCAAGTCATCTTAAATTGTGCGGCAGCTTATTCCATTTCTTTTTTTGCAGATGGGCGTTTGGTCTGGTACGGAGGATTCATGGCGGGCATCGGGCTGTTGGTGCGCATTGTTTACCAGGTCTATTGTCATCGGAATTTCTCTGAGTCACGTTATCATTTTGCACTACGTAAGGATCTGCTGAAAGACTTGGGAAAGTTTGCCGGCGTAAGTACCTTCTCCGGTGTCTTGCAAGTCGTGACGGCAGAAGGATTAGTTTTGGTGATCAATCTTACTTTTGGAGCTGCGCTGAATGCTGTCTATGCCATTGCTTTGCAACTGAAAAATTCGATTTTATCCTTTGCGATGAATGTCTACAAAGCTGTTTCCCCTCAAATAACCAAGACATATGCTAGTGGAGAGATGGAACACCATAAAATGTTGGTATACATGGGAAGCAAGATGGCAGTTTACATGCTTTATCTTATATTCTTCCCGTTTCTATTCCAGACAGACTATATTATGCATCTTTGGTTAGGCAAAGTGCCACCCTATACAGTGGAATTTGCCCAAGCAATGGTATTTGTCTCGCTAACCTATGCAGCTTTTGAACCGATTCGAAGTGCTGTTTTGGCGACCAATCGCATTACTAAGTTTATGCTTGTGCCTGATAGTTTCTATCTTTTGGTACTGCCACTTGGATATTTTGTTGCAAAGATAGGAGATAATCCCATCTTGCTCATCATCACAATCGTCACTTTCGATATGCTTACATGCGTAGTGCGTGTTTGCTATGCCGTTAAGTACACCGTATTAACCTTTAGAGAATTGTATTGTCAATTTCTTCGTCCTGTCGTGCTCCTTTCTTTGGGAGCTGGCTTACTGCAATGGGGATTATCTATACTTGATGTCTCGAACCTTGTATTGCTGATAATCAGTATTATTTCAAATGCCCTCTTTATCTTGAGTTTTGTATTGTTAGTAGAAAAGAAAATACTAAAAACGATTGTAGAAACAATAGGATGATGAGAGCCTTTGTTAAGTTGTTTTATATCGAGATATAGAAAATTTGTTTATTGCCGGGTGATTACAGAGTGGGCAGTTTTTAATTTGCTGTATAAGTCTTTTTAGAATGAGAATATTTCATTTCGGCACAATTGATTCGAGAGCGGGCGGTCCTGCGATGAGCACAACTCAAACGTTGAATGGATTGACTGAATTAGGAGTGGAAGTTGACTTAATGGCATTTCCTCTCGAAGAAGGGCATGAAGCGGTGCAGACAAATTTCACCTGTACGATACTCCCAAAGACACCTCATTTCCCTCGTTTTGCCTATTATCATGGGTTATCTAAGCAAATTGACGCTTTGGGTTGTTTTGATGTGTATCACGCTCAGGGAGTTTGGCAATACCCTACTTACTGTGTGGCATCAACTGCTAGGCGTCACAAGAAACCCTATGTGATTACGCCCCGAGGCATGCTATACCCTCAGGATATTCACAAGTCTAACTATTTGTTTAAGTTTATCTCTTTAAAACTACGATTACTGGATGATTTGAACAAGGCTGCATGTGTCCATGTGACTTGTGAGGATGAATTAAAACATTGTAGAGAGTTAGGAGTGGTGTCTCCAATTGCTGTGATTCCTAACCCGATTGCTGCTCGTGAGTTCGATTTACCTGATTTCAAGACAAAACGAAGAATTGTCTACTTAGGACGCTTGTCTCCGCGTAAAAATGTAGAATCTTTGATCTATGCATTTGGTAATTCTTCTGCGTGGCCAGTAGATGCAGAACTGTACATCGTTGGGGGCGGAGATGAAGCTTATGAACGTTTTTTGAAATTAGAAACCAGAAGGTTAGGCTTGACTAATGTAGTTTTTACAGGTTTTTTAACGGGTGAGCGCAAAGAAGAAATTTTGCAACAGTCTCATGTTTTGGTTATGCCCAGCGAATTCGAGAATTTTGGCAATGTTATTTTTGGAAGGATTAATCCGCGGAATACCTTGCATTGCCACCAAAGGAAGTCCATGGGTAGACTTAATAAAAATATGATTGTGGCTGGTGGATAGACTATGACCAAAAGGCCATTTCAACGGCTGTCGAAGAGGCCGTTTTTTTGTCCTAATCAACGTCTATTTGAAATGGGACTTCGAGCACAAAAGTTAATAGCAGAGAAGTACACAACTGAGCGAGTTGCTTTGAAAATGCGAGAACTTTATCAATGGTTGATAATAAAGGGGCAGACTCCGGATTTTGTAGAATGCTAAGAATATTATTTTGTGGAAGCGAATCGAACTTCTATTTTTGCCAAACCATATAATCGAAGAAAGCAATTGAAACGAATTCTTTGGCGTGTAACATGGTCTATTTCAACGTTTCTTATGCCATCAAGTTTGGGATTAGATTGGAAACGTTTCATATTGCGGTGTTTCGGTGCTAGAATTTCATCAACGGCGGTGGTTTATTCCAGTGCCAAAATATTCATGCCTTGGAATTTAGAAATGCATGATTTTTCATGTTTAGCTTCTGGAGTAGATTGTTACAACGCAGCGCCAGTTGTCTTAGAAGCTTATGTTACAGTAAGTCAACGAGCCTATCTTTGTACAGCGAGCCATAATATATCTTCTACAAGTCACGAGCAAGTTGCAAGTCCTATCATTATAAGAAAGCGATCTTGGGTTGCAGCGGAAGCATTTATCGGTCCAGGTGTTACTATAGGCGAAGGAGCCGTTGTAGGAGCGCGTGCTGCGGTTTTTCGTGATGTAGAACCTTGGCATGTGGTAGGTGGAAATCCTGCAAAGTTTATCAAGAAAAGAGTGATCAATGGAGAAGGGTAGTATAGCAGCAATTATCTTAACATACAATGAGGAAAAACACATTGAGAGGTGTGTAGCAAATGCAAAGTTATATGCATCTGAAATTTTTGTAGTAGACTCCTACAGCCAAGATAGAACAGTTGAGATTGCGCAAAGCTTAGAGATCACCGTCTTACAAAATCGTTTTGTATCTCATTCTGCCCAATTTAATTGGGCATTACAAAATTGTCCAATTACTGCAGAGTGGGTTTGGAAACAAGATGCCGACGAATATCTTTCTCTTGAGTTGATTGAACAGATCAAAGAGCAAACACGGTGCTGTGAACCCGATGTAAATGGCTTTACAGCCCCTTGTCTACGTATTTTTTTGGGTAAGTATATTAAGCATGGGATTGTACCTCTTATATTGCTCCGTCTCATCCGCAAAGGTTATGGTAGTTGTGAAACGAAGATAATGGATGAACACTTGCGGATCGATTCTGGCCGTATCATAGATTTGCAAGCACCATTTTATGATGATAATCTAAATGATTTGACGTGGTGGACTAATAAGCACAATGTTTATGCCTCGAAGGAGGCAATTGAGTTGCTACTAATGGAGTATGTGACACCTAAGGAGGAAGAACTCGTAAACAGTGGTCAGCATTCTGCATATGTACGACGTAAAAAACTAAAATACGTACGCTTACCATTATTTTGGCGTGCCTTTTTCTTCTTTATTTTGCGTTACATTTTTAGATTGGGATTCCTTGATGGAAAAGAAGGTTTCTTGTGGCATTTTCTTCAAGGCTTTTGGTATCGGGCACTTGCAGATGCTAAGGTGTTTGAAATTAAGAAGCAATTTAGGTTCAATGATGTTGCCATCAAACAGTACCTAATAGAAAATTACGTGCATACTACCACGAATGAATAGTACTTACGATACGCTTTTTGCTCTACTTCGTGCGGCATTACATGGAGGGGAGATACCTGAGGTTCCGAATTTCAGTGAGTTGTTACAAGAGGCTAGAAAACAGACAGTTGATGGTTTACTTTATGCCTTACCGGATATTCGAGTGAATGATACTGAGCATTCGGAACTCCTGCACTGGATTGCCGGAATGCCGCGTTTGGAGCAGGTGAACCGAGAAATGGAAATGCATGCTGGTAGATTGAGTGCGTTACTCGAGAAGCATGATGTTCGTCATGCAATTATGAAAGGGCAAACTTGTGCTGTATATTACCCTCACCCACTTTTGCGAAGAAGTGGCGACATTGACGTATACATTGTTCCTGATGATTTTCAAAAAGCTTGTAGAGCGTTGGAATCGTTGAATTTTGAGAAAGAAGAAGTACTGATGCAGCATTCTTCCTATCGAAAGGGCACTCTACTTGTAGAGTTACATTGGGTGATGCAGCATTTCCAGTGGGTACCAACGCATCGTCGTTTGCTCACCATATTCAACGAAGAGATAGCCCCGCAGCTCAATTCACAATACACCATGCAAATTGCAGGTAGAAAAGTTTATGTGTTACCACCTGAAATGAACATTGTGCTGCTTACTGCACATCCTTTGATGCATATTGTCAATACCGGAATCGGGCTTCGACAAATTATTGACTGGATGATGGTATTGAAAGGTACACGAGAAAATATCAACACAGCGAAGTTATATGATCAGCTGAATCAACTTCACCTGTTACGTGCATTTCGCATGTTAGCTATCTATGTTGCACCTATTTAGGACTTGACGAAGAAACGGCTTGCATATCGCCTGATGGTAAAGCGTACAATGACCAAGATTGCATGCGAGGGGAGCGAGCGCTTAAATGGATTATGCAGACGGGCAATTTTGGTCATGCTATGCAATTTGATGATGATAGCACAGACGCGCGCCGACATTTCTATTTCTTAATTAATTTCTTTCGCTTCTTCTCTCTCAACCCTACAGAAATGATGGCTTGGCCATGGATGAAACTCTATCGCTTTGTGGCCGGACAGAAGCATTTATATGACGACTGAACCCAACTGTACTCCCAAAGTCACCATCGTGACTGCCTGCTACAATCGTGCAGCGACAATCCGCGAGACGATAGTGAGTGTCTTGGCACAGGATTATGAAAATGTGGAATACATAATCATAGACGGCGCTTCAACAGACGGGACACAGGAAATCGTTGAGGAATACGCTTCTCGTTTGGCGCATTTTGTTAGCGAACCCGATCGGGGAATGTACGAGGCACTCAATAAAGGCTTGCGAATGGCGACCGGCGACATCATCGGTTGGGTGCATTCAGACGACGTACTATATGACACACATACCTTGTCCGCTATTGTTTATGCATTCAGAAGTTCACAGGCGCTGGTGGTTTATGCCGACGGGCTTTTCGTTCGTTCCGATCGCCCCAATGCTGTGGTACGCAATTGGATAGGCGGCACGTACCGTCCTTGGAAAGTTCGTCACGGATGGTTGCCGTTACATCCCACCTGCTACATTCGCAGAGACTATTTGACACAAGTCGGTCTTTACGATGAGAGTTTTTAAGATCGCAGCAGACACAGAATGGCTCTTGCGCGTCTTGTTGCATCCCGATTTGCACATACATTATTTGCGTCGTTACGTCATACGGATGCGCATGGGCGGACTTTCCACCGATCTTTCGCAGCGTAAATTGATGTGGAGCGAAGATCTTCGGGCTTTTTCGCATGCACGGGCTTTCACCTCGATGGACCAAATTGCAAAAAAATGGCGTGGAAGATCCCGCAATTCATCAGTGCACAATTCTCTTCGTTCGGGAAACGAGTGTAAGTTCCCCGAAATATTGACACCACTCTCCATCCTTATCAATCACAAGGTCGATTCATCGCGAATCGACCTTTTTTGTGTCCAAATCGGCGCAAGTTTTATCCCGAAACGCCGCGAGCACCCACATTCAAGCGAAGCCATTCCAAAAATCAAGCGGTGTCGGACAAACCTGTCCGACACCGCTTGCGTTATATGGAGCAATGCAATTGAGATGGAGCAAAGTAATCAGCGCACCACGATTTTGGCGGTCGTTCCGTTGGAGTAGCGCACGAGGTTCACGCCTTTTTGAGGCTGGGTGAGGCGACGACCTTGGAGGTCGAAGCGAGCCACCTCAACGGGGGCAGCGGAGGCTGCAGAGCGCACAGCAGTGATGCCTTCGCGGCCTTCGATCGTCACGCCCTCGGGAGTTTCAGCGCCGCTGTGTAGGCAGCGAGCGATTCTTTGGGAACGATGATCGTTTTGAGTTTCGGGCAGTTCGGGAACAGTTCGTCGGGCAAGGTCGGAACCGCTTTGCTCGTAAACACCACCGTCGTGAGTTCCTTGCAACCGTCGAAGACCTTGTTTTCCATCGCCGTCAGTGTCGAAGGAAGTTCCACGTTCGTGAGTTTCGTGTTGCGGAACGCATATTGGCGGATCGTCGTCAGGCCGGGAGAGAATGTGCATTTCGTCAGCGAAGTGCATTGGTCGAATGCTTGTCCGGCGATAACGGTCGTCGTTTGGGGAAGAACGATCTCGCGAAGCGGCTCGCAGCGATAGAACATCTTGATCCCTATTTCGTTATCGGCCGAAGGTGCATAGAAACGATTGAAGAAGCCCTGTTTCTCATTGAGATAATTTTTACCGGACTCCTGCTTGATGAGCGCTTCCGAGAGGTCGAGCGTGTGCGTCATGCCCTCTGATTCGTATCCGCTGAAGTCACGACCGCACATGGTGCGGATGATTTTGATGTCTTCGCCGTTGATCGGTCCCACCACCTTGAGAGAAGGCGTATTTTTCGCGTTCCGATTCTTTGATCAGCGTCTCGAGTTGACCGGTTTTCTCCGTGGTGACCACCTTCTGTGCGAAGGAAAGGGTAGAAACCGCTGTGAGGGTTGCGACCATGCAGCCGCGGAGCAGAGTAGAAACTTGCATAGAGTATTAAGTATAGAGTGTTTGATGATGAAGCATCCCGTGCGACTTTCAACGACCGGCGAGAAAGCACGCAGCGATGCAGGGAAGTGAATTGAATAAAGAAGTTTCGTTGTAGAAAGAGGACGTGAAGCACGCCGCTCAGCCGGCGTTCTTCCTCGTGCTGATAGTTAAGTCGCCCATAAGGCGGCTCATTTTTTTTCGTAGGGCACCACAAATTTGTGTCCGCGTCCGCGCAGCACCACCACTTTGTCGCGCACCTCCTCGACATAGAGCGAGTGCGTGCCCTCTTGCAGTCCACTGTTGCGGAACTCATCGGGGTAGCGCATTGAGAAGTTGAGCGAGAGTCGTTCGCCCACTTGCGGATTCACCACCGCCGGGGTGATTTTCAGCGAGCGCAAGGCCGCATCCGGCCGCGTCGTGTTGCAAAACCACACCCCGACTCCTTTGCGTTGCACCGCCATCAGCGTATTCATTTGCTTAAACAGGCTGCGCGAGGTCGTGCCGTAGATACCCGGACGCTGTGCTTCGCCTTCGCAGCGCACCGACACGCGCACCGTTTGGGCTTTTCCGGTGGGAGGAATAATGCGCACCGTCGCATCGCCCTCGTAGAAGGCTTCAAGTTCGAGAATGTTGGTTTTCGCGTTCCATTTCGCGTTGATCACGTGATCCGGATCCACCACTTCTATGTCAGCCAATTCGCCTCCTCCGTTCACACTCACGAATTTACTTTCGTCGCGCGGGAAGAGTCGAACCTCCTTCTGGCTCACACTCACCTCGGGGGGAGCAATGTTCAGTTCGATGCGGCGTTTCGTGTCGCCCGAATGGATCACTGCATAGGTTTTACCTTCCAAAATGCCGTTGATGCGCAGCGTATCTTTGCTCATCGACACACTTGCGATTTTCGAGTCCGCCACATAAGCCGAGTATTTCCCCGTTCCGCCGGAAAGCAGCAGGATGCGCGTTGCTTGGGGCGACACCTCGATCGAGTTGTCGTTTTCCGCTCCCACTTGGATGGGCGTTTCGGTCGCTTGTTGCGTATCATCGCAGCTCGTCAGCGTGAAAGCGCACACTGCGAGCAGCAGAGTCATCAGTTGTTTCATCGTTTAGTCCACATTGAGTTGATAATCGAGTTCCCACTCCCGTCCGTTGCTTTCCACGACGAGGATATGGAGGAAATGCTCCCCACTTTTGGTGAAGAGGAGTCGGCCGTCCGTGGGTTCTTGCTGTTGGTCGTCCACCCAATAGGTGATTTTCGCGTTCGCATCCGCAAGTTCGTTCCAGAAGAGCGGCAGGGCGCGCGGACAGGTGCCGTTTTCTCTCACCTTATATAAATAAGGAATGCGGTTTTCGTCGTTTACGGCGTGTGTCAGTGGCTCCGTGGCAGTGCTCAGTGTGGCCGCTTTGGCCGAACGCGTGTTATTTTTTTCAGCGTCACCACCTCAATGTTGTAGGAAGTGCCGGGAGTGAGTTGCGTCACCACGAAGTTCGTTCCCGTTGTCGTGCCCACCGCTTTTTCCGTTCACCTTCACTTCGTAGCTCACCTCCGGTTCCGCCGTCGGCAACCAACTGAGTTCCAGTTCGCGCTGCTGCATTTTTCGCATTGAGGTTCTCAGGCGGTGAGAGCCGGTCGTCCGTCTTTCCGGCCGAGGTCTGCACCATTTCAATATCGTCGATCACGATGAAGCCTCCTTTCTCGTTGGCTTCGCCGTCATAGTGGAGATATAATCCCACACCCGCGTGGTCGGCACCTGCCGGAGCGGTGAAGGTCAGTACCTTCTGCTGCCATTGGTCGGAAATGTTCGTGGCGTAATCCGCTTTGTTCTCGCGCGCGTCCTTTTTCAAGTGCGTGCCGCCGCGCAACCAGTCTACCGTCACGACCACGTTGGGCGCCATCTTCTGTCCCTTGTACCAATAAGTCAAACGGTACTCAGCTCCGGCTTCCACCTTGAGGTGATAGGGGTTAAACTCCTTGTCGCGTGTGAAAAAAACGACCCACCGTTCGGATAGAGCTTGAGCGCAAATTTCCCCGTGTGTGCGTCGGTCACGCGCGTAGAAAAGAGCGAAGCGTTGATATACCAGTAGAGCGGTTTCGCATACGGGTCGAAATCCCCCGAAGGTTTGTCGTTCTCATCGTCGCCGTCCTCGTTTTCGTCGCCGTCGTCGTCCGCTGCTTCATGGTCGCCGCGTACCTGATGGCGAGGTGCCGAAGCCGTCGCAGCATATTCTTCGAAACTGCCGTTCGGAATGATGTTTTTGCCCCACTTGTGCGGCGAGTGCCGTGGGCAAGAGGGCGAAGAGCCCGAAAAAGTAAACGTGAATAGGTAGAAGTCATCGTCGTTAGAGTCGTTAGTTGCGGCGCACCACGTCCGCGATGCGGAGTCCATAGCGTAGGCCGATGATTTTTGCCGTCGCGCGCAGCGATCCCGGCGTATTTTCGTCGCCGAGCAGGCGCTGTTTATCCCAAAGTCCGTTGCCTGCAGTGAGTTGTGCGAGGAGTTGCGCCGTTTCGTCGTAGGTGAAGTGCGGCTGTCCGTCCGCTTTGCGAGTGAATTGCAGTGCATACACCGCTCCCAAGGCCTGAGACACAAAGGGCAGCGCATTTTGCACGTCTTCTTCGAGATTGGCCGTTGTGCGCTCTCCCGCCAAGAGGTACATCGCATGCACAGCTACCACTTTCGAGAGTTCGCTTCGGATGATGCGCAGCGCTTCGCGCGCATCGTTATAGCGATATTCCGTCAGCGCCTGTCGCCCGCGGGCAAACGCATTGTAAAGTGCAATGCGACTGCCACGCAGCACCGGCAGTGCGGCCGTTTCGGCGTAGGGTTTCCAAAATTGGTAGTAGCCGTAAGCCAAATCCCAGTGGTGTTCGATCGCCGTGTAGTTGCGTCCCGGGAGCAACACGCCGTTTTCGTGGGCGCTGCGCAGGGTCGTGTCGTTCAGCAAGCCCTCGTCGAGGTGTGTGTTGAGCACTTTGTCGAGATAGAGCGCACCGCGCACCATCTCCGGGAAGAGTTCGGCCACCACGACGCCGCGTTCGTCGGCAAAAGCCACATTGACATCGCCGATGTGCGCCCCCACGAAGCCAGAGGTGCCTACGGTGGCGCGGCGGTTGCGCGTCACGCTCGGCGAAGGTTGTCCCAGTCCGCTCAGACGCGCCGTGGCAGAAAAAATCTGCTCCATATCTCTCAACACCTTTGCGCTGTCGTTGCGGTGAAGCGCCGAAGCAGCGATGGCCTGCCGCGGGGCAAGTCCGAATTCGCCCTCGTCGAAATATTGTTGCACGCGTTGGCGGTTCGCGGCATACATCACATTGGCGCCGCGCAAGTAGCTTTCATAGATGTGGTCGAGCGGTTCGCTCAGCAGGTTACACTCCAAATAGTCGACACTGCTCGTGCCGTTGCGCTTGAAGGCGTAGCTCGGATCGGGGTACGGCGGGAGCACATAGGCCGACTCCACCGTTTCGCCTTCGCGGCTGTCGCAGGCCGTGAGCACCGGCGCGCAGCAAAGCGCAGCCAGGGCGAGGGGAAAGAACATTCTCATGAGCGATTGACGAATTTAGGGGAGAATGATGTAGGCACAATAGGGGTGTTTGATCTTGTCGATGCCCCTCTTCGTTTTTGGAACTCGTGGGCAGTGAGTGGTTTCACCACGGTGAATCCGTCTTCAGACACGGCCGAAATGGTGGCTTTGATCGACGAACCGCGCGGCCCCACGCCGTTCACGCACAGATACATCGGTTGTCCCGATCGGGCCTCAAACGTCACCGTGTGCGGTTGTCCGTTTTTGAGCAAAGTCTGTGCGGTGCTGTCGCGGCGGTTGGAAGTGAGCGTCTGCAAGCGGCGGTCGGCGTCGACGTAGCGCACCACATAGCGCGACTGAATGTCGGCGTCGGCCACCGCAGCGCCCAAGATGTCAACTTCGCCGAACGAGCAAGTCAGCGTAACGCGGTAGGTGCGCACATCGCGGTCGATGTTCACGCCCGGATACACGAAGTCGCTCACCGGTGCATCGGGATCGCCGAGTCGCACGTCTTGGTCTTCGTAGGAAATGCGTGGGCGTTCCGGCCCCTTGAAGGGGAAGAGCTGATCATAGTCCTCGCGCGGCGCGTCGTCATACGTGCGTGTGCAGCCCATCGCCAGGAAAGCAAGTGCACCTATATATAATGTGTAGTGGCGTCTCATAAAGAAGAAGTGGAAAGAGAGAAAAACGGGGCGAACGTCCGCCGATCAGCGCGCGCCCTCGTCGTAGATTTCGGCTTTGATACCCGTGCTGATGCCTTCGGGGTGCAGGTGTTTGCTCACATAGCGCGAGCTGCGCAGCAACGTGTCGTAGACCTGCACGAGTTCCGCCTCGAAGCGGTTGCCTTTGCGCTCGAAATCATAGAACTGTTTCGCCGCGTCGAAGCGCAGCCCCGCGCGGAAGGTCAGTCCCTGTTCGGTGCCGGTGTAGCCCGAACCCAGGCCGGTGATCTCTTTGGGCGGATAGTCGGGAATGGGATTGCGCTTGCGGGCGAAGACAAACAGGTAGTAGCGCTTCTCCCGAATCTCGCGGAGTAGCGATTGGTTGGTTTCCACCGGCCGTTTCACGAAATAGTCGCTCTGAAAGAAGGTGCGTCCGCCGCGATAGATGCGCAGTTGCGGATTGACCATGCGCTCGAAGGCCAGGCGGTTGTCCACCGCCTTTTGCACCACGCCCGTCGTTTCGTCGGGGGCGGAGAGTCGCGTCATGCGGATGTACCTCGCGCTGGCAACAAGTGGTTGGCCGACCGAAACATCAGTTGCCCATCGGGATCTTTTGCCCATATAGAGCCAGTCCGAGGCGCCTTCAAATCGGTCGTTGGCCAAGCGGTGCACATAAGTGTAGGTGGCGAAACTCAGCTGCGCGAAGCTGTTGCGATTCACGGTGAATTGACTCACGATGGGGCGGGCAGCCGTTTCTTCGTCGAAGTCGGCGCGCGTTTCCACCGTGTTGTCGTCGGCAAAACGCATCGTGAAACAATGGCCACCGTAGCCGTAACTGCCGCGCAAAGCCGTTTGGTTGATGGCTTCGTCGGGATTGCTGTAGAGGAGCGAGTCGGTTTTCGGAAAATAGACCACGCGCCAACCGTAGGGCGCGGCGATGAGTTCGCGGCGCAAGTCCTCTACGGCGTTTTTGGCTGCGCTGTGTCGGCGTTTGGTCGAAGGCCGTCTGTTCGCCGCTGCAGGCAGTGAGTGCAGGCGTGCCGACCGCGAGCACAAGGGCGAGCACCGCGAGGCCGAAATCGTGCAACCGGTGTCGGCGCAGGGGGCGCGTGGAAAGGAAAGAGGGCTTAGTCATGTGACCGGTGTTGTTGTACGTATGAATGAAGGCGGCGCACCGTTTTCGCTTGCAGGCGGCGCAGATCGAGGTTCCACACTTGGCGCACGTATTGCTCCACCAGTTCTTGTTTGGCCGTGAGTTCGCGATAGGCCTGTTTGGCTTCCTCGGCATAGCGTGCGTTGACTTCCGGATCGATGTCCGTGTCGGGCGTGGCCGCCTCGGTCAGTGCGGCCTGCACTTGCGCGGGTGTGGCACAAAGGGTGGCACTGAGCATTTCGGCGAAGTCGTCTTCGGCCGAAACCATGCCGTGCATCGTCAGGCAACCGCGCTTGTTGGCCCAACTGTCGAGCCCGAATTGCTGTTGCGGTGTGGTAGTGTAGCTCCAGGGGGCCACGAGAGCTGCCGTGCTGTGCGTGTAGCGTTGTGCGCTGATGCGCCCGAAAGCATCGCGATCGTAGGGCATCACAGCCGTGAGGTGCTTGCAGAGTTGGTGCAACCCGCTGCGTGCCAGCGCATAGACCTGACCTTCGTCGCCGGGCGAGAAGGCATTGACGTTGAAGAGCGCCATTTCGGCCGTCGAACCGGCCGAGGGCAGATACAAACGCGCCATGCCGTTTTCGTCACGGAACGTGCCGCCGTAGAGTTGTAGGCGCAGCGGTGCGCGACCGAGCAAGAGGTTGGGGCGATCGAGCCCGTCGGCAGCAAAACTTTCGAGACAGAGGCGGCGAAAGGCTTCGAGCACCGGGCGCACCTGCTCGAGGCGCGGCGGATAGATGCGGTCGGTCGTGGCGCCGGCATGATTTTTCCCTGCCGATAGACCACTTCGATGCCGTAGGGCAGGGTGATGCTGTCGCGAATCCAGCGATCCAACTCGCTGTCGCTGCGGTGTTCGCTGCCGGCGTCCACCACGCTGTGAGGCGAAAGGCGTTCGTCACTGCAACCGCTGAGGGCAGCGGCGGCGAGCAAGAGGGTACATGCGGCGGTCAATCCGCGTGAGGAGAGAGTGAACATGGGCGATTAGCGTTGGGGAGCATTGCGCTCGCGGGGATTCGGACGGAGACCGCGCTCGATGGCCTGCGCCGGGATTTGCAAGACTTTGCGCGGGTCTTCTTTTTCGAGCGGGAAGTAGTAGCGACTCTTCGAACTGCGTCGCACACTGAGGTGGAAACGGCGAATGTCGAACCAACGAAGTCCTTCTTCGAAGAACTCTTTGCGGCGAAAGTCGAGAATGGTTTTGACCAGTGCGAGCTGTTTGAGCGTCAGCCCGTAGGTGGGCGAAATGAGGTTGTAATTGGCGCGATCGGTCGTGGTGTAAACGCTGCGCTCCACGGCCGGCATGAAGCCGAACTTCCCCTGCAAGTATTCACTCAGGTCGTCGATGGCGCGGTTGTAGTCCTTGCGCATGGCGTGTGCCTCCATGCGATTGAGCAGTACCTCGTCGACGGTGAGCAGCACGTTGGTGACATAGAGTTCGCGCGGCTTCGACCCCGTGCTCTCGCTGCTCGAGATTTCGTCGAACTTGGCCATGTAGAAGCCTTCTTTCACCGGCGAAGGCGAGGAAGTGAAGAGGTAGTGGCCGACGAAGTTCATCTTTTCGTAGTCGCCACCCCCTTCGATGCCTTTCTTGGCGAACACCTCGTCGACCACGCCCCATGTGGCACCAAACTTGTCGGTGGGAGCGGTGCGGGCCAGTCGCGATTCGGTGGTGGTGAGGAGCAGGTTGGCCGGTTCGTCCGTGGCATTGTAGAGGCGGTGCAGGCCGGGATGGTCAAACTCGAGGGCATCGGCATAGCGATTCCATCGGCGCAAATTTTTCTTCGCGTCGCCGCCCAACACATAGTCGGCATAGGCCACCACTTGGTCCCAATCGCCCTTGAACAGGTAGAAACGCGTGGCAAAAGCGTAGGCGGCGCGCTTGTTGAAGTGGAATTTCGGATGCGCATAGTAGTGATCGTCCACCAAACTGATGCCGCGTTTCAAGTCGGCCTCGATTTTGTCGTAGACTTCGTCGACGGTGCCGCGCCGATAGTCCACGATGGCGTGCTTTTCGGGCTGTTCCACATAGGGGATGCCGGGGCTTTGCGGATCGTTGCCGTAGGGTGCCGACCAAATGTTGACGAGCATGAAGTGCAGGTAGGCGCGGAGCAAGAAGGCCTCGCCGTAGAGGGCTTTGACGCGCGGCGTTTTGGGGTAGCGCGCCAGGAGTTCGAGCGCCTTGTTGGCCTGGGCAATGCCTTTGTAGCAGGCATTCCAGTAGTTCAGGGGCGTGTCGAGGTCGTCTTGGTCGTAGTCCTCCCAAAAGTACATGGCCTCGTTGAGTTGCGTGTGCTGTCCGTTGGGTCGCTCGGCCACATTGTCCGTGCGCGGCTCGAGAAAGGGGATGTAGGAGGCCTCCGGATAGGCGCCGGTGAGGAGTTCGGCGATTTTGGCTTCGGAGTCGATGCGCACATTCAGCTCCGAATCGGGACTTACGTCGAGGAAATCGTTGCACGCCGTGAAGCAGGTGGCACTGCAAAGGGCGAGGGCGAGCGCCAAGCCCCCGTGTCGGAGGCGAACGAAGGGGGAGGGCAGGGCGCAGAGGGCGACGGCCGGCGAAAACTCCGCGCCTTTGGCGCAAAACCTTCGCGTTATGGAGTGAAACAAGGGCGTTTTTCGGAAACATGGGGTCAAAATCCGAGATTGAGGGTGAGCGTGATTTGTCGCGGGGTGGGAAGTGCCACACCGCCCGAGCGATAATATTCGGGATCCTGCCCGTGCAACCGGTGGTCGGCGTAGAGCAGCAGCGGGTTGGTGACATTCAGGCGCAGAGCAGCCGACGTGAGGTGCAGGCGTTTGAGGTGTTGGGCCGGCAGCGCGTAGGCCACCGCCACATTCTTCAGGCGAACGAAACTGCCGTCGGCCACCATGAGCTGCGAATAGTTGTAGGTGTTGTAGGCGCGCTCGATGTTTTCGCGTCCCACCTTGTCGATCAGTGCCTGAGAGGGGAGGGTGGGCACGTCGGTGCGCAGTTCGTCGCCGGGATTGAGCCAGCGGTCGACATAGCGCTTGGAGAAGACGTTGAGATCGGCGAAGGCTGGGTCGAAAGTGGGGTTGAGGCGCAATTTATTGCCCGCCTGCATGGTCACGAAGAACGAGAATTCCCACGGCCCGAGGTGGAACACGTTGGAGAGTCCGCCGGTGTAGCGCGGTTCCACGGGGCCGTGATAGATGAGATAGGTCTTGGCGTACTGCGTGTCGAGGAAATCGGCGCCCGCAATGTGGGCATAGTCACCGGCCCCGAGCGGATAGCGGCCAAAGTCGAAGGTGGGCAAACCATTCACGTCCAAACCGTCGAAATTGTAGGAGAAAAGCGAGCCGCGCGGGAAACCTACGACGTTACCTCGCCCGCGTCCGGCCACCATGTCGAGGGCGGTGGGCGTGTTGAGGAGGCGCGTCACTTTTTGATCCATGGCGCTGAGCGTAAGCGTGGTGCTCCACGAGAAGCGCTCGGTCTTGATGTTGAGTGTGCTGACGCCAATTTCGGCGCCCACGGTGCGCAGATCGCCGAAGTTGGCGTATTTGTAATACTGTCCGCCCACTCCCGACGTGAGGATGCGGTCAATGAGGTCGTAGCTGTTGCGTCGGTAAAGATCCACGGTGGCGCTGACCCGATTGTTCCACAGGCCCAGCTCCATGCCTACATTCCACTCGTACATCTTCTCCCAGGTGAGATCGCGGTTCTCGAGATGGCGGATGTCAATCTTGTTTTCTCGGTCGCCGAGGCGGTGTCTCTGCACAATGCCGCTTTGGTAGACCGCAGAAGCGTTGACGGCTTCCTCATTCATCTTGGCCGTGAGTCCATAGCTGAGGCGTACGGCGAGTTTCGAGACGTTGCGAAACGGACGCATGAAGGTTTCACGGTCGATGTTCCATTTCGCACCGAGATTCCAGGTGGGCAACCACAGCGCGCCCGCACGGCTTCCTGCGGTGTTGGCACTTTCGTAGTTGAGCACGGCGTTCACGACGTAACGGCCCGCAAATCCGTAGGTGCCGTTGAGCGAAAACGTGAGCCCGCGGTCGTTGCGCTCACGCAAAGCGAAGTAGTTGTTGTTCTCTTCGGCGAGTTTGCGGAAAATGAGGGGGCTGGTGTAGACCCTGATTGCCGCGGTCATATTGTATGCCGTAGCCGGTGAAGGGCGAGTTGGTGCGGTGGGCGGTGCGCAACTCGGCGAAGGCGAAGGCTTTGAAGTCGTGTTCGCCGCGTCGGAAGTCGTAGTCGGCGGCCAAACGCGCGAGCCAACTGCTGAGCGAGGCCTCGTTGTTGTCGAGCAATCCGCCTTGGGGAATGCCGATTTGGGGTTGCAACTCGGGATGGTCCTTGTCGTGTACCAAATAGACGTTCTCTTTGGCCACAAGCGGGGTCTCGTTGGCACGAAAGGCCTGGACGAGATTGCTGTTCTCGGTGACTTTGTGCGTGGAGGAGGTGTGCGCGCGTCGCGCGGCCACAAGGGCTTTGAGCGAAAGGCCTTCGCGCAACTGATAGGCGGCTTCGCCCTGCAGTTTGAAGTCGATCACTCAAGATCCAAGGTGTTGTTGGCATACTCGTTGAGGATATTGAAGGGCGCCCAGTTGTTGCGGTAGAAGGAAAGTGCGCCGTTTGCGTCGTAAGGTGAGAGCGTGCGGCTCGTTCCCAGGGCATACGAGAAGGGATTGAGGTCAAAATCGCGCTCGAATACGCCCTGCGCGTGGTTTTTGCGCTGCGGCAAGGTGCCGGGTGCGGACTGTGAGCGCAAACTGCCCTGTGCGGTGAGCGTAGCCGTGAGGCGCGGCGAGACAAAGAAGGTGTTTTTGAGATTGGCCGTGAGGCGATCGACCTTTTCGGGGAGCGTCCATCCGCCATCGTGGAGAAAACCGACAGAAGCGTAGGTGGCGGTGTTTTTACCCCCGCCCGACAGCGACAACGTGTGCTGGGTCGTGGGCGAAAGTGTGAAGAGCAGATCAAACCAGTCGGTGTTGGCATATTCTGCGCGGCGCAAAAAGTCGCGACGTGCCGCGTCGGTGTTCTCCAGCCCGAAGGAGCCGGTCGACGGGTCGTAGGTGTTGGCCGCTTTATAGTATTGGTGAAACACGCCTCCCCGTCGGCCGTAGAGCGCACTCCCGGCGTTGAAATATCCCTTGTCCTCCATCTCGCGATACAGGGACATGGTCTCTTGCGAATTGAGCAAATCGAAATCGGCATACCGAGGTTTGAGCCGAATCGTGTTCTCTGTGCTGTAATTCACGGAGAGGGGCGTGTCGCGGCGGCCGTTTTTGGTCGTGATGACGATGACGCCGTTCAGCGCACGGGCGCCGTAGACGGAAGTCGCGCTGGCATCTTTCAAAACTTGGATGTCTTGGATGTCAGACGGGTTCAAACCGGCGATGGCTGAGCCGACGAGCGTGACGGCATCCCCGGAAGCGAGCTGATCGAGGGAGAGATGCACGAGATCTTCGTACACTGCGCCGTCAATCACCCAAAGCGGTTGCACATTCCCCAGGATCGACGCACCGCCACGGATGTTAATGCGCGGCGCCGCCCCGAAAGTGCCCGAAATGTTCTGGATGTTGAGACCGGGAACGCGGCCTTCGAGCATGCGGCTCACGTCGTTGAGGCCTTCGAGGCGCACATCGCTCATCTTCACGGCCGAGGCCGCGCCGGTGTAGATGCGGTTTTTCACCTTTTGATAGCCGGTTACGACTACTTCGTCGAGGCTGTGTGTGTCTTCTTCGAGGCGAATGTGCAGCGAGTCCGTGCCGGCGATGCGCACACGGCGGGTGAGCATGCCCAGGTGGGAGACGAGCAGCGTTTTGCCCACGGGACGCGCCGAAATCCGGAGGGAAAATCGCCCTTCGTCGTCGGTAAGGGTGTGTAGCGGGGAATTGACGAGTTGCACATGGGCGCCGGCCAACGGAAGCCCGCTCATGTCGGTCACAATTCCCGACACCGCGGCCGCAGTCTGGGCGGTGGCCGTGCTCACCCCCCAAGTTGCGCAGCAAATCAGGGAACAAACGGCCGAAAGTGGGAAGGTAGAAGTCAGTTGAGGCATGATGTTTGGGCTTACCAGTTCAAGATGGCTCCGCAATAGAGCCCGAAAGGATGACCGACGCGCAGACCCGCCGGATGACGCGCGGCGAGATAGCGCGCATTGGTGAGGTTGATAGCGTTCAACGTGAGCGTCACGCGGCGATTGAGGCGGGCTTTGGCCGAAGCGTCGACGATGAAATGCGAGGGAATGGTCTCACTTTTGGGCATGACCCCCTGTCCCGGCACGGTACGCATGGCGCCGTTGTAGCGCAGCCCCACGTTGAGTTCCCAACCGCGGTATTCCGCACCGATTTGTGCGTTGGCCGCGTGTCGGAAGATGTAGGGAATCTCGTCGCCCACGTGGACTTCGCCCCACGCTGCGCTCGAAAACGCGTTGAGCATCTCGGTGTGCGTGAAAGTATAGGGTGAGTTGGAGCGGAAAGTTCACGCGGCCGATGTGAGGTTGGGCTTGTGCCAGCAGTTCCACGCCGCCCACGCGCGCCTTGCCCACATTGAATTGTTCCAAGGTGCCTTGTCCGCCGCCGGCAAGGAGGTCACTGCCGAGCATGTTGCGGTAGGCGTTGAAGAATCCGATAGCTTCGATTTTCAGGAAGCGCGAATTCCATCGAGCTCCGCCTTCGAAGTTGGTGCTGTTCTCGGCTTTCTGATAGAGGGTGGCACTCGGCGGCGCAAAACCGCGGTGCACGCCGCCCAAGAGGGAGAGTTGCGACGTGAGCTTCACGTTGAATCCCAAACCCGGCAACCAAGCACGGGCGTGGTTGGGCGTTTCGATGCGAATCTTCCCGCTGCGTCGCGGGTCGGCCGCGGTGAAGTTGCGTTTCAAGAGGCTCACGTCTTCATAGCGTGCGCCGGCCGTGAAAGTCCACGCGCCTTTCGCCCATTTGGCCAGCGCATAGCCCGACCAAGCGTGGGCTTCCGTGATGAGGTTGGCGTTGCTGCCCGGCAGCCCCGGGAGGAAGAACTGCATGCGCCCGTTGTGCATGGAGTAGCCGTCGTCTTGTTGGAAACGATCTTCGTCGTCGATGTGATAGCGTAGGCCAATCTCAGCGGTGAGCCAACCTCCGAGCACGTCGCCCCGCCATTCGCCTTTGGTCTGGATGCCTCGTGAATGATAGACGCGGTGGTTGGCGCGGAGCATCAGTGCTTCGCCGGAAAAATCGCGTGCGCCGGTGAGAATGTCGAAATACGCGCGATTCACCTCGGGGTCTGCCAGCACGTCGGCAATGGTTCTGCGCTCGGCCTTCGTCACTCCGTCGCGCACTTCGTTGAGTTTATACCAGTTGCGGAAGAAGTAATGATAGTAAGCCTGCGTGGTGATGTTCCACCGATAGCCCCCATTCATCACGTGGGTGGCTGCCCACTGCCAATGGCGCGTGACAAGACGGTCGCGCTGCGCACCGGCATAGCGAAAGTAGGGATTGCGGGCAAAATCCTCTTCGGAGAGTCCGAGGTAGGTCTCGTCGGAATGTTCGTCGGCATAGCCCGCTTTGAGTTCCAAACGGTGATTGATGCCGGAGTCGAAGGCCGTTTTCACCAAGAATTTGCCCGAAACGTCGTTGCGTCGGAAGCCTTCGCGCTCATCGGGGCTGCCTTTGCGGAAACCTTTCGAACGGAAGTGCAGATATTCGAGCACAAAGCCTGTGTGCTTCCAGCTATTGCCCACCATGGCGTAGGATTTGAACGTGTCGTAGCTGCCGTAGGACGTATTGAGTCGGGCAGTGAAACGATTCGGCACTGCTGTGGAGACGAGGTTCACCGCCCCGCCCGTGGTGAAGGGGCCATATTGCACTTGGCTGCTGCCTTTGAGCACCTCCACGGCCTGCATGCGTGCGATGTTGGGGAAGTAATAGGCGGCCGGTGCGGCGTAGGGCGCGGGCGCAATGAGCATCCCGTCTTCCATGAGGGAGATGCGTTCGCTGCGCTCGGCGTTTGTGCCGCGCAAGCTGATGTTGGGACGCAAACCGAATCCGTCTTCTTCGTAGACATTGACGCCCGGCACACTTTTGAGCAGGCGGTTGATGTCGGTGTAGCCCATGCGCTGTATTTCCTGTGGCGAGATGTAGTAGGCCGACCCCGTGCGGTTGCGGGCTTCAAACTTACTGCCGAGCATTTGCCCGGTACTGACGACCACTTCAGAGACTTTGACGTCTCGCCGCGTGGAGTCTTTGCCGGTGGAATCGGGGGGCGTGAGGACAGTTTCCGCGGGCGTGTGCTGCAGATGTCCTGCAGTTGCACACAAAGGCACGAGCCCCGGGAGAAGGAGTCCGAAAAAGTAGGTATCTCGCATAGAAAAGGGGTGCGCACAGCGCACTTCATTGCATATTTACAGAGAGAAGTTTTTGAAATGCGAAATTAAATACAATATCGTGCGCGGACAATCACTACATGTGGGTATTTTGGGTTGTGGATTTTGAGATTGTTGTGATAATGGGCACGGTGAATGTGTTTTGTTGTAGAATGGGCAATGAAAGCTGTAAGGATGTAAACGAAATGTGCTCACCGATAATTTGCCCGCGGACGAAAAGGGGAGAAAGCAGCGGAGTTTATGCATAAAATCGGAACTCGATGTTTCCCCTCCTCGCCCAAGTTCAGTATGCACCGGGGATACGCCGCGCGTCTGCGTAGGAAAAAGGCGAGAAACTGCGGAGTAATCGGGAAAAAAATCCTCCGTGTTTTTCTTCGATTGCTCCACGTTTTTCGGAATTATCACGCGGCTTTTCTGAGCAACGTCCCTTTGTACGTCCGGAAGACGGGCAACGCAGGCCGGAAGTCGGGAAAAAAGGGAAATACTGCGCAGACTGCGCGACGAACTGCCCCGGTGCATCTGAACAAACCCGCAGGGAAGGACAAAAAAAGCAAAGCCCGCGCAGTGGCAGGCTTTGCTTTGAAAAAGAAGAGGGAAGTTGCTCGATCGGGATCCGAGAGCGCGCACGGCTAACGCAGCTGTGCCGTTTCAAAACGGGCGCATGGAGGTTCGCCCCGGGCGTGTGAGGGCGCCGAATGCGGGAGACGCCGGGCAACAAGGGGGGATGCTGAACAGATCGACCGAGGAACAGAAAAATGAGGGGAGGGCGGCGCGACTATTTGCCTGACGCCCGACGGAAACGGGAGCAGAGCACTTCGCCCACCTTGTAGACGTAGCGCAGACAAAGGAGGGGGAAGGAAGAAAACACGTGGTGCTGGTGCAAAGCCCGGCGGTGGTCGCGGAGGATGGCCAAGTGACTGCGCCAACCTGAGGTGGAGAGGCCGCCGGTGCGCATGGTTACGAAATCGGCGGGCACGTAGACCGTGCGAATCTTGTGAACAAAGATGAGGCGCAGCAGTTGTTCGAAGTCTGCCGCCACTTTGTAGTTGAGATCAAAGGTGCCAAATTGGGTGTAGCACGCGCGACGACAATAGAAAGAGGGGTGCGCGGGCATGAATCCCAAGCGCATCATCCACGGACGGAAGGGGCGCGAGCTGTAGTAGCGCGTCATGGTGTGGAGATCGGCAGGGGATACGTAGTGCACATCGCCGTAGCAAGCATCGATCTGCGGGTCGGCGAGTGCATCGGCCACGCGAGCGAGGACGCGCTCGTCAGTGTAGAAGTCGTCGCTGTTGAGTATGCCCACCACCTCGCCGGTGGCGCTGGCAATGCCTTTGTTCATGGCGTCGTAGAGTCCGCGGTCGGGTTCGCTGAACCAGCGGAGGCGTTCGCCGAACTGAGATGCAAATTCGCGAACGATGTCGGCCGTGTTGTCGGTGGATCCGCCGTCGGCCACGATAAGCTCGAAGTCGGTGTGCGTTTGAGACAGGAGAGAGCGGAGAGTGTCGGAGAGGGTGGCGCCACTGTTGAAAGTAGCGGTGACAATGGAGATTTTCATGGGCGCAGTGCGGAGGCGTTACGCCGACAGAGGCGAGCGATGAGAGGGAAGAGGACGTCGAGGCGGAATTTGATCTTTGCTCGAAGCGAATAGGGGCTTTTGCGCGCTGTGCACGAGGCGTTGTCACCATGACGGCGGAAGAGGATGAGCGGTTCGTGGAGAAACTCAACGCGACCGGTGAAGGCCGCCACGTTGCCAATCCAGATGTCGTGCATCGGTGTGCAGGCGGGGAAGGGAAGCGCGCGTTGGAGCACGCGGCGGGTGAAGGCCATGCAGCAACCGAGGTAGAAGTTGCGCACCAGTAGGTTGTACCACCGACTTTCGTGCAGCTGCACGTGCGCGAAGAAGGAGGGAGCGGTGACGTGCAGCGCTTGATCTGTGACGCGGCAGTCGCTCACCACGCAATCTGCTCCGCCTTTCAGCGCAGCAAGCATGCGTTGCACTTTGCCTTCGAGCCAAACGTCGTCTTGGTCGGAAAGAAAAATGTACTCGCCCCGTGCTTGTCGGAGCGCATGTTCGAAATTGTCGATGGGAGATCCGGTTTGCGGCCCCGGAACAATGTGTATAATGGGATTGTCGAAGGCGCGCACCACGTCCAACGTCGCGTCGGTGGAGCCGTCGTCGGAAACGATGACTTCGTCGTCGGGACCTAATTGCGAGAGGATGGAACTCAATTGCTCGTGGAGCGTGGCGGCACCGTTGTAGGTGGCAATGCAGACAGAGATCATGGGGTGAAAGAGGAAGTGCGTTCGTACCGCTTGAGCGAAACGGAGTGAGGTGTTCGCACAAAAGGATAAAAATGATGTGCACCATCGGTGCACATTGCTGCGAAGTTAGTAACTTTTGAGAGCGTATGCAAGCACGAGACGTGATTTTTATCGGCACGATCGTGTAGCGTGTCCAGGGTGATGAGCCCTGACAGCCCTAGGAAGGAGGCTAGAAGCGAGGAGTAGCGGAGCTGCAAGCGAAAGTACAAGGAAAGTTGGGAAGCAGTGATGGCAAGCTGGAAGAAAATGACTATTTTTTTGCATCAGTCCGTGACCTTCGCTTCCTTGGGAGCAAGGTGAAGTGTGACTTGCTATTTCTGATCTCCCAATAGTCTTACGTATGTCCCAACAAATGCCCCGCGTGGAAGTTTTAATGTCTACTTACAATGCCATGAAGTTCGGTACAGAGCAGTTGAAGTCGATCCTGAATCAGGAAGGAGTCGAAGTGCAGCTGCGTGTGCGTGATGACGGATCGACCGATGGAACGCAGACTTGGCTTGAGTCGGAAGCGGAAAAAGGTCATTTAGTGTGGGACCAGGGGGAGAACTTGAAGCCTGCACGCAGTTTCATGGAGTTATTGGCCAAAGCTGACGAGGGCGTGGCTTACTATGCATTTGCTGACCAAGATGATATTTGGTTGGCAGATAAACTTCTGACGGCGGTTGCACAATTGGACGACAATGGGCCTGCACTTTATTTTTCGCGCACACAGCCGGTCGACGAGCATCTGGAACTTTTACCCGCATCTTGCTTCACGCCGCGCCTCACTTTCGGCGAAGCACTCATGTGCCATTTGGCCACCGGCCACACCATGGTGATGAATGCAGCGCTGCGGCGCTTAATTCTGCAATATCGCCCGGATTTTTTGCCGATGCATGACATGTGGATTTATTTGGTGGCGCAGGCTGTGGGGGCAAAGGTCTATTATGATGCAACCTCTCATGTGCATTATCGTCAGCACGCGGATAATGTGTTGGGTGCGCGCGAATCGAGCTTTGCGCGATGGCGCCGTCGCTGGGCCGAATGGCGTGAGGGACGACAAGAGTTTTCGCGATTGGCGGACGAAGTGCGTAAGGGGTATTTCGAGAGGATGCCTGAAAACAACCGACGTCTCCTTACTCTGTTCCTTGAAGCTAAGCATAGTTGTTTGGCGCGGTTGCGTTTGCTGTGTTCGCCGGCTTTTCACAGCGGAAACCGCGGAAGAAATTTGCGGTTTCTGTTGACCGTGTTGTCCAATACGTATTAACCGGCCACATAAAGACCTGGGGAATATGGACAGTGGGCACCGTGATCATTCACGGTGCCCACTGTTCGTCGGTAAAAGGGAATAAAGGTCTTAGCGCACGGTCATATCGAGTTCTCTGTCGTCGATACGACGAAGGATGTCGGCTGCTGTGCCGGTGAAAGGACCGAAATGCTCGAGTTTGAGCGTACTCATCGCTGCAGCGAAGCAACCCGCTTCACGATAGCCCGCGCCGTGAGCCCGTTTGTAGAGATAGCCTGTCATATAGGTGTCACCGCAGCCGGTGGCATCGGCCAGTTGTCGAGGAGGGTAGGCACGGATTTCCACCAGTTTGCCTTCGGCGTAGATGAAAGAGCCCAGACTGCCTTCGGTGATGACGACTTCGTTCACTCCCCACCCATTCAAGCGGCGTGCGGCGGCAAGTACCTCGGTTTCGCCGGTGAGAACGTGCATCTCGTGCTCATTGACTTTGAGAATGTCGACGTATTTCAGACAAGCCGTCTTCTCTTCCCAATCGCAGGCCAGCACTTGTGTGTTTTCGACGCGCCGCAAAAATCCTTGTACATCGAGCGAGACGATGCCTTTAGTGGAAAGGTAGCGAATGAGATCGGGGTCAAAATCGTCGGCGAGAAGGCTGCCGAGATGAAAAATGTCGGCGTGCACGTCGCAAAGGTGCTCCACTTTGAACGGATCGGCCTTGGCCAAGACACGCTGTGTGCGGTGGTCTGCGTTTTTCTCCGTAGGCATTTTTCGAAGATAACCGTGGATCTGCCCGGAATAAGTTTCACTTCCGTCCCGACCGCCCGGAGTTCGTCGATGACTTTGTAGTCGTCTTCGCCGACCGACGTGACCAAACTAAATGCCGGGTTCGGGAGACGGGCAATGCCGTGCGCAAAATAATAGGCCGTTCCTCCACTTAGGTGATCGGTGTGTCGCGGTGTGATGATTTTGTCGTGGGTGATGTGCCCGACGCAGCAGATTTTTTTCATGCACGAACGAGTTGTAGGAATTCGTCACGCAACTCGGGGCGTTCAAATTCCCCGCAATGCGCAGTGGTGACGGTGAGGGAGCATTGTTTTTCCACTCCGCGCATTTGCATGCACATGTGGTGTGCTTCGACCATCACCATAACGCCGCGGGGGGTCAGGGCTTCGCGAATGGCTTCGCGGATTTGGTGAGTGAGACGTTCCTGCACCTGGAGACGATGGGAGAAGATGTCGACGACGCGTGGGATTTTTGAGAGACCGCAAATGAATCCGTCGGGCAGATACGCCACGTGCACTTTCCCATAGAAGGGCAGCATGTGGTGCTCGCAGAGACTGTGGAATTCGATATCGCGCACCAAGACCATCTGACGTTGCTCTTCCGTGAATTTCGCGCTGTTGAGCACGGCGATCGGATCCTGATCTGCGCCCGCCGTCAGGGTCGTCATGGCTTTCGCCACGCGAAGCGGTGTCTTGAGAAGTCCTTCTCGCTGAGGATCTTCTCCGAGCAGTGAGAGGATTTCGTGGTAATGGTGAGCGAGACAGTCTAAGCGTTCTTGTTCAGTCATTGTGGTGAAGTTAAGAGTGGTCCGCACAAGTTGAGCCGAAAACCTATTTTTGAACGGCTGCCGGTGTGCGTATGAGGATGGGAGAAGCCACAACAGCAGCTTCGCTGGAGAGACGTGCGGCGCGCAGCAGGCGTGCCCAGCGCAAAGCCTCTTCTCGTCGGGTGAAATTGCCGACTCTGCAGGTCCATCGCGGCGCGATGAAATGTACGTAGACCGGCATTTGTGGAAAGCGCCGGCAAATTTCTTTTTGCATTTGTATCGCGGCGTTGCGCGACGCGCGGTCGGCAAATCCTGTGTAGACCTGTACACGAAATCCCATGGCCTTTCTATAGGCACGCGGCGCGGTCGTCCGCATGTCGGTGGAAGGTACATCGGTGCCCGAACGGGGAGAGAACTCTCCGTCGGTGTGAAGCATCGTGCATTGTGCTTGTGGCGCGTCGGTCGGCGTTTCGAGTCCACGAACCGTTGCAGCAGCCGATGGCCATGCCATCGCCAATCCACAAAGCAGGGGAAAAAGAGAGGAAAAACAGAGCATGGCCGCAAACCTAATCAAAAGAAGATGACCGTCACGAGCAGCACTCGCGGCGGCCATCTCACGTTTTGCTGTTTAGCAGTGCAGTTCTGCGCTACATTTAGGCTTTCCAAGCATCGATGATGCCCTTGAAGTCAGCCGCCTTGAGCGAAGCACCGCCGATGAGTCCGCCGTCGATGTCAGGCTTGGCAAAGAGTTCGGGTGCATTGCTGGCTTTGCACGAACCACCGTAGAGGATCGAGGTTTCGTCTGCTGCGGCAGCACCGAATTTGTCAGCCACGCACTTGCGGATGAAGGCATGGATTTCTTCTGCCTGTTCGGCCGTGGCCGTTTTGCCGGTACCGATTGCCCAGATGGGTTCGTAGGCAATGACCACATTCTTCCACTGTTCGGGAGTGAGGTGGAACACGCTACCTTCGAGTTCTGCCTTGCACACAGCTTCTTGTTCGCCGGCTTCGCGTTGAGCGAGGCTTTCGCCAATGCAGAAAATCACCTTCAGGCCGTTAGCCAGGGCGAGGTCCACCTTTTCTTTGAGGATTGCGGGCGTTTCGTGGTAGTATTCGCGACGTTCGCTGTGACCGAGGATCACGTATTCAGCGCCGGTCGACTTCACCATCTCAGCCGAAACTTCGCCGGTGTAGGCACCGGAAGCTTTGTCGGCGCAGTTTTCTGCAGACACGGCCACGAGGCTGTGATCTACCACTTCGCTCACTTTGGCGAGGTGGATGAAGGGCGTGCCGATGATCACTTCGCAGTTGGGCTTCTCTGCTTTGAGGAGATCGTTGATTTCAGTAGCGAGCGCAATGCCTTCCTGGAGATTCTTGTTCATCTTCCAGTTACCGGCAACGATGTGCTTTCTCATGATGGAGTGTTTTTTTGAGATTTGTAATGAGTGTATACTTTGAAATAGCGGTGCCCGAGCTTGAGCCGATCGACCAGGACGAGCAAACCGAATGGGATGACAAACCAGAGGAAGAGCCGCAGGAACGCGTGGTGCGCAGCGTTGGATTGTGCCTCGGGCGAAAGATTGAGATGACTCAATTCGGTTTCGTCAGGCAGATTGTTGTTGCTCCATTTTGCCACGATTCGCCCGTCGCGGATCAGCACCAGCCCCGGATTGGCGCGCACCAAGGCTTCGAGCGTCTCGGCCGAACTGACAGCAAAAGGATAGGCTGCTCCGGTTCTGTCGATCCAGTTGGAGACGTCCTTGCCTGTTGTGGCGGTGGCACAGAGGAAACGCATGCGGTGGTCGCGTGCATAGTCGTAAATGTCGTTCAGCGCATCGGAGCACCCCGCGTCGGCCGCTGCAAGATTGGGGATCGTGACAATAAATACATTGCCCGTGTCGGCCAAGAGTTCGTCGCCGATTTCTTGTTGGGTGCGCGAGTCCACGAAAGAGAAGTCTTTGATTGTCGCCGGACGGATCACTTTCGTGTCGGTCCGCACGTATTTCCAGGTTGAATCGGGAAGATTCTCCATGCGGAACGTCTGTTGTTTTCCGTTCTTCTCATAGACGAAAGTCATGTCCTCTTCGCCCCGCATGGCTTCTTCCACCTTCGTACCCAAGTCGTAGCCGGTGAAATCCACCAGCGGGAGATAGTGCAATGAGTAGAGTGCCACCCCAATCATGTAGACCAGCGCATAGAGCGAAAGCAGCCACTGTGTATGCTTCGAAATGATGCGCAGCGAGTGCTGTCCGGCAAAGAGCAACAAGACCGCACAAGCAAGCAGCACAATGTTTTTCGCCAAGGTCTGTCCGTTGGTGAGGAGAATCGCATCGCCGAAACAGCCGCAGTCCGGCACGGGACTGTAGAGGTAAATGTAGATCGTCACCACGGTCATGACCAGCATGAAAACAAAGGTGCCGATGGCGGTGAGGCGTTTGCGCATACCGAGCAACAAGTAGACGCCGAGCGTAAATTCCACCAACGCTAGCACGATCGCAGCCGTGTCGAGGTAAATCGATCCTGCCGGCAGGTTCCACCCGAGGTGGTTACAATAGGCTTCGAGTTTGTGCTCCATGCCCATCGGGTCGAGCGCTTTCACGAAGCCCGAGAACAGGAAAGTGGCGGCCAGCAGCCATTGCGCGAGGGTGGTCACCACGCGCAGGACGATGTGCAGCGTTTTTGTTTTTGTGTCATGGGTCGTACTTTGTGATTCGCGGTTCACTTCGGGTGTCGATACACCCGCAGCGCGTCGTGTGCAGTCGGGAACACACGCCCCGCCTTGCGGCATCGTGCCCGCGTTGTTTCGACCGGCGTACTCGTCAAGCCGGTTCTTCTTGCGCAGGTGAGCAGCCTTCGCCTTCCAGCTCCAATTTGATGAGCGAGAAGACGGCATAATTGATCATGTCCTGATAGTTGGCTGCCACTCCTTCGCTGACGATCGTTTTTCCGTCGTTCGATTCGATTTCTTTAGTGCGGAACACCTTCATCAGAATCAAATCCGTCATCGACGTCACGCGCATCAGTCGCCAAGCTTCGTCGTAGTCGTGGTTCTTGCGCAACATCAATTCCAGAGTTGCCTGTGCCTCACGTCGGTAATCGTCGATCACGCTTTCGTCGTGCAGCGCCGCTTGGTCTTGTCCGTCGGCGGCACCGCGTTGCAGTTGAATCAACGCCATGAGCGCATAGTTCACAATGCCGATAAATTCGGGTATGATCCCTTCGCCCACCCGTGTTTCGCCTTTCACCTGGAGTGTGCGAATGCGGTTGGCCTTGATATAGATCTGGTCGGTCAGCGACGAAGGACGTAGCACGCGCCAAGCCGTGCCATAGTCCTTCATCTTGAGGAGGAAGACCGATTCGCATCGTTTCAGAATTTCTTCAAATTCCGCTTGTGTGGTCATGATGCTTTCTTCGGTTTAGTAGCTGCGTGCAATGATGACACGCGCCACAGCCGGTTTGCCGCTCACCATGTCGACGCCGAGGTCGTCTTGCGACACTTCATTGGGGATGCAGCGGATGGTGGCTTGTGTCTCTGCTTTGATTTGTGCCTCTGTTTCGGCCGTGCCGTCCCAGTCGCACACGAAGAAACCACCGTCTTTCACGCGCTCCTTGAACTCGTTGTAGTCCGTGCAGCGATAGGTGCAAGCCTCGCGGTGTTGCAGCGCCTTGTTGTAGATGTTCGCCTGAATCTCTTCGAGCAATTGTGCCACGTGGTCTTCGATGCCTTCAAAGGGCAGGGTTTCTTTTTCAAGTGTGTCACGACGCATGAGTTCGATGGTGCCGTTTTCGAGATCACGGCCGCCCATAGCCAGACGCACGGGCACACCCTTCAATTCGTAGTCCGCGAATTTGAAGCCCGGACGCTTGTTGTCGGCATTGTCGTATTTCACACGCAGGCCCTTCGCTTCGAGGCGTTGGGCGAGTTCGCCGAGCACCGCGTTGAATTTCTCCTCTTCGCCGTTTTTTTGAAAAATCGGCACGATCACCACTCGGATCGGTGCCACGTGGGGCGGGAGCACCAAACCGTTGTCGTCGCTGTGGCTCATGATGAGCGCCCCCATCAGGCGGGTCGACACGCCCCACGACGTGGCCCAGGCATATTGTTCCTTGTTGTCTTTGTCGACAAACTTCACGTCAAAGGCCTTACCGAAGTTCTGTCCGAGAAAGTGCGAAGTGCCGCTCTGCAGCGCTTTGCCGTCTTGCATCATCGCTTCGATGGTATAGGTGTCGAGTGCTCCGGCAAAGCGTTCCGTGGGGCTCTTGACGCCGCGCACCATGGGGATGGCAAGCACGTCCTTGGCAAAGTCGGCATAGACATCGAGCATCTGCTTGGCGCGGGCTTCGGCCTCTTCGCGGGTGGCGTGTGCCGTGTGTCCTTCCTGCCAGAGGAATTCAGACGTGCGGAGGAACAAACGCGTGCGCATTTCCCAGCGCATCACGTTGCACCATTGGTTGCACAGCACGGGCAGATCGCGCCACGATTTGATCCAACCGCGGTAGGTGTTCCAAATGGTGGTTTCGGAGGTGGGACGAATGATGAGCTCTTCTTCGAGTTTCGCCGCGGGATCCACCACCACGCCGTCGCCTTCTTCGTTCGTTTTGAGTCGATAGTGGGTCACCACAGCGCATTCTTTGGCAAATCCCTCCACGTGCTCCGCTTCTTTCGAAAGATAGCTTTTGGGGATGAGCAGGGGGAAGTAGGCGTTTTGCACGCCCGTGGCTTTGAAACGGGCGTCGAGTGCTTGCTGTATTCGCTCCCAGATGGCATAACCATAGGGCTTGATCACCATGCAGCCGCGCACGGGCGATTGTTCGGCGAGGTCGGCTTTCACGACGAGTTCGTTGTACCAGCGCGAATAGTCCACGCTGCGTTTGGTGAGGTCTTTCAGTTCTTTGGCCATTATCGATGGTATGTGTGTTCAGAAAATCATGCGTAGACGCCGCGCCGTGCGTGTGGGCACGATGCAGCGGGCTACTTTCCTCGGCAAAAATACAAAAACCTGATGGATTGCACCGTTTTATCGTGTGAAAATCGTCGTGGGGGCACTTTCCCGCGCCGCTTTTGTTGTCGAACGGCGACGCAGTGGGCTTTGCCGCCCCACATCTCGAAAAAATACACTACTTTTGCAGGTATTGTTTCTCACGTCCTATCCCATTCCAACCATGTCAGTCATTGCCCAAACCGCCGTTGTTCGCCGACTCCGCCACATGTGGAGCCACCACCAGTTGCCGCACGCCCTGCTGCTTGCCGGTCCGTCGGGAGTCGGACAAATGGCGGTCGCACTCGATTTCGCCCGGCTGCTCCTTTGCGAACAACCGGTCGGTACCGGCGAGGAGGCGCACGCTTGCGGCACCTGTGCCTCGTGCCGCATGGTGGCACGCTATGCCCACCCCGATTTGCATTTCTCCTTTCCCGTGATTCGCCCCAAAAATGCCTCGAGCACATCGCGCGTTGTGAGCGATTTGTGGATCGCCGAGTGGCGCGCAATGCTCACCGATGGGGACTATTTCGACCTGGAAGAGTGGGGCAAGCGCATGGGCATAGAGAAACAGCAGCCTTGCATCTACGCCGACGAGAGCGACGAACTGCTGCGAAAAGTCAGCATCGTTTCGGCACGCGGCGGCTACAAAGTCGTGATCATGTGGTTGCCGGAGTTGATGAATGTGACCTGTGCCAACAAAATGCTCAAACTCTTGGAAGAACCCCCGCGCCAGACGCTCTTCTTGCTCTGCTCCGACCACCCTGAGCAGCTCTTGGCCACCATCATTTCGCGCACACAGCGTTTGGCGTTCAAACCGCTCACCGAAACCGAGATTGCCGAAGCGTTGATGCGCGACCGCGGACTCTCTGCCGAAGATGCCGGCCGCACGGCCCATCGCGCGGCCGGGAGCTACATGCAAGCCCTGAAGCAACTCACCGTGGGACACGACGAACAGGAGTTTCTCGACATGTTCGTGCTGCTCATGCGCAAATGCTATTTGCGCGACATCAAGGAAATGTACGCCTGGGCAGAGCGCATGGCCACCTGGGGGCGCGAGCGCCAAAAAGCCTTCCTTGACTACGCCCTGCGGCTCATTCGAGAGAATTTCGTCTACAATTTTCGTCTGCCCCAACTCAATTACCTCTCGCAGAGCGAAGAGGAGTTCTCGCGCAATTTCGCCCGTTTCGTCAACGAAGCCAATGTGATGGGCATTGCGGCCGAATTGACTTCTGCCCGGCGAGACATTGCGCAAAACGTCAATGCGCGCATGGTGTTTTTTTCGACTTTGCGCTCAAAATGATCGTCTTGCTCATCCCGCCCAAGGCGTAGCACCCTGCGCACGAGCCGATGCCGTCTTCGCGGCGGAAGCGATCAGCGCACAGCACGGCTCGTTTTTCAGTGATCCATTTTTTTCTATTCCTTTCATCCTATGCTCGATATCTTTATTCTTCTCGTCATCGCCTGGAGTTTGTTCTCCGGCTGGCGCGCCGGTTTGGTGCGCGAAATCATCTCGACGGTGGGTTACCTCGTGGGCTTGTTCATCGCCGCCACCTGCTATGCCTCGTTCGGCAGTTACCTGAGCGTCTCGGGCAGCCGTTCCGAGATGTTCACCTCGCTCATTGCCTTCGCGCTGTTGTGGATTCTCGTCCCCGTTGTGTTGGGGTTCGTGGCCAATCTGCTCACCCGCACGTTGCGCGGTTTGCATCTCGGTTGGCTCAACAGCACACTCGGCGCTGCCGTTTCGCTGGTGAAGTTCTCGATCCTGCTCGGTTGCCTGCTCTCGGCCATGAGTGCCCTCGGCATTCTCAACGAAGAGCGCACGGCCTCGTCGCGACTCTATGCGCCGTTCAGATCGGTGTTCTCCGCCGCCGTCGACCAAGTGATTCCCCACGCTACCCACACCGCCGCTCCTGCCGACACCACGGGCACCGACACCACGTGGATCGAAGTGTAAGCGCAAGACGGGACGAAAAAGTAGGGAATCGCTGACAAACCGACGGAGGCTTTTCCGTCTTTTTCTCCCCAGTTTTTTTCGCTTTCGCCGTTAGGCGACACCACCCCCCCGAAAGGGGTGAAGCAAAAGCCGCCTCGCGCGTACGCGTTTCGCGCGCGCATCCGCTGTTTTTCGTTTTTTGCCTTCACCGATGTGCTGCAACTTAATGATTGACAGTTGGGTAGGGGTGAAGATAAGGGGAAATCTGCATTTTCTTTGATATTCACAATGTGTTGATTGTTAGTATGTTGAGGGTGAAGGCTCGATCTCTGTCGGAAATTTAAGTTCACCGCTCCCCATCGCGATGTGTTTTCCGTGCCGCACGAAGGGGGCGCCAAGTGTGAAGGTGAATGAACAAATCCTTCACCCCTAATCGGTTGATGCTCATCGCAATTAGACCGGGTGGGTGAAGCGGTGAAGGCAAAAAAACGAAAAGTGCCTGACGCGCGCGTATTGCGTACGCGCGCAAGCAAAAACCTTCACCCTGATGATCCCCCTGCCCACGCTGCGCCCCCTGCCGCAGCAGTTTCGACTGCGCGCCCGAGCAGCTTTTTCCCGCTTCAATCGCAGTGAAGAGCACAAGGCGACAATTTATGCGCGAAAAAAGTGGGGCAAAGCTTTGCGTATCGAACGGATAATTGTACTTTTGTAGTGCAGTAGCGCAGTTGACTCGCAGTGGTTGAGTAGCGGCGCCTACAACAAGCGATTCAATATTCTAACTCATATAGTTATGGTAAATTACAAAGATCTCGGTCTGGTGAACACTCGCGAAATGTTCGCCCGTGCCGTAAAAGGCGGTTATGCAATCCCCGCTTTCAACTTCAACAATATGGAGCAACTCCAGGCCATCATCAAGGCTGCTGTTGCTGAAAAGAGCCCCGTGATCCTTCAGGTATCGAAGGGCGCACGCGAATATGCCAACCCCACGCTGCTTCGTTACATGGCACAGGGTGCTGTGGCTTACGCTAAGGAACTCGGTTGCGAGCATCCCGAAATCTGCCTCCACCTCGACCACGGTGACAGCTTCGAAACCTGCAAGAGCTGCGTTGACTCGGGCTTCAGCTCGGTGATGATCGACGCTTCTGCACTTCCCTTCGAAGAGAACATCGCCCTCACCAAGAAGGTCGTTGAATACGCACACGCTCACGATGTGACGGTTGAGGCTGAACTCGGTGTACTCGCCGGTGTGGAAGATGAAGTTGCTCACGAAGAGAGCCACTACACGAAGCCCGAAGAGGTAATCGAATTCGTAGAACGCACGGGTTGCGACTCGCTCGCTATCTCCGTTGGTACGAGCCACGGTGCTTACAAGTTCAAGCCCGAACAGTGCACCCGCGACCCCAAGACCGGTCGTCTCGTTCCTCCCCCCCTCGCATTCGACGTGCTCGCCGCTATCGAAGAGAAGCTCCCCGGATTCCCCATCGTGCTCCACGGTTCTTCGTCGGTGCCCCAGGAAGAAGTGGACACTATCAACAAGTACGGCGGTAAGCTCCCCGATGCAGTGGGTATCCCCGAAGATCAGCTCCGCAAGGCTGCCGCATCGGCCGTTTGCAAGATCAACATCGACTCCGACTCTCGTCTGGCCATGACCGCTGCCATCCGCAAGGTCTTCGTTGAGAAGCCCGGTGAGTTCGACCCCCGCAAGTACCTCGGACCCGCTCGCGACAACATGCAGAAGCTCTATGAGCACAAGATCGTGAACGTGCTCGGTTCGAACAACAAAGCTCGCTCAGTGCTAAACTGACGATGTGGTGAAGCTGTCGGCCTGCCGACAGCATCCACCACCTCTACGCGACACTCTCCCCTACGGTGAGTGTCGCGTTTTTCATGTGCCGACGGCAGGGGACAGTTGGAGTACACTTGGTGCGCGCCGACGGGAGGAGGCACGCTGCATGTGCTGTGTCGAAGCTGCAGGTAATGTCCGAAAAAGTGTGTAAGATTCTCCTTCGTCCTTCCCCTCAGGCTTGGGGTACCCCAAGCCTGAGGGAAACTATGATGTTGATTTTTTTATTTGTCGTTTTACTTGATTTTCCATTCCCGAAAATATGGCAGCCGTCTTGCATACGTCCCTTCTGTTTTTCTCCTTGGCAACAGAGCCCAAAAGATAAACCACCGAGTCGGGAGAAGGCATCGCTCCCCGCATGAGCAAAAGTGCGCTTGTAGCAGCGATTGAGGCGTTCCACCCAGTTGGTCGAGTAAATCATCCTGCGCACATTTTCGGGAAACCTCAGATAGGTGAAATAGGCCGCATTGCGTTCTCTGTCCAATCGGGCAAGGCTTGGGTATTTCTTGCCCCAACGTCGGGCAAAGGTACGCAAATTCTCATAGGCCGCCAGAGGTGTGATGTCGGTATGCTCCATGGGAAAGAGCGCCTTGAGTTCCTCTCCGACTTCGGCTTTGTCTTTGGTGGAAACGGTGTTCAAGACCTTCCGTTTGAAATGCACGACGCAGAGTTGGTGCAGCGCCGTGGGAAAAAGCCGAACACACCGCATTTTCGATACCGCTCAAAGCATCGGAGACAATCAAATCGATTTGTTCCACGCCGCGCTCCTTGAGCGCTTCGAGCTCCATTTCCCATGCAATTGCCCCTTCTGTGGGGTGATTTACCACCGTGAGCACCTCGCGACTGCCGTCGGGCAACAGTCCCAACATCGTGTAGTAAGCCTCCTTCGAGACGCTCCCGTCACGACGCGTGCTGCAGAACGTGGCATCGATATAGACGGCCAAATAGTGAGGGGAAAGTCGGCGCGCAAGCCACTCTTGGATCTCCTCGTAACAAGCCCCGGAGAGCCGACTTACCTGCTGTTTGCTGTAATGGTGACCGTAGATGCGGCGTCCCACCTCGGCGATGTCTTCACAAGAAAGTCCACGAGCATACAGCTCATGAAAAAGCTGTGCACGCTCACTTTCCTGAGCAGCCAAGATACCGAGTATGATCGGTTGAAAAGCCCCCGAGCGAGTGCGAGGAATACGAAGCTGGAAACTGCAACCCTGCCCAAGCCAACGACGAGGACGGAAACCATTGCCTTGTTCACCTTTATGTTCCTCTAAGAAGAGGGAGCGCTCCTGCTTGGAAAAACTATCCAAAAGTACGCGCATCAACTCATTAAAACCTGCCTCACTCGAGGCCATTTCCGAAATAATTTCCGATCTTTGTTCCGTTGTAAGCTTCATTGTTCTTTGTTTGATTAGCTATTTCACCACAAATATAAGAACTTTGGAGCTTACACACGTTTTGGGGACAGTATCAAGCTGCAGAAGAATACGCGTGAAACCGAGGAACACATTTCGGCGGTGGCGGTGCGCAAAAGGCCGCATGGTCATGCACGCGTTGCGGTTGTGGCTTGAGAGGGTTCCTTTAGGCCCTTTCAAGCCCTGTGGACTCCGAAGATAGATTCCGGGTGCGACCTGGCTCCCCCCCCCCCGTGAGGGAGAAAAAAACATAGCCGGACACTTCGCAGTGTCCGGCTATTCAAATAACCAATCTTCTGGCCCGAAGCGCGTCACGACCAATCGTTTTTAGTCCGCACGCTTGGGCTTGTTAGTTTTGTCAAGTCACGTTTAGTAATCTCCCAATTGGGCTTTCGCTTCTTCGTTGACACGCTGAGCAAAAGCCTCAATGGTCATGACTTCTTGTTTTCCGTCGCTACCTTGTTCGCGCACAGCGACCGTACCATCGGCAGCTTCTTTTTCTCCGACCACCAGGAGGAAGGGGATGTGCTTGATTTCGTTGTCGCGGATCTTGCGACCGATCTTCTCGCTGCGGTCGTCGATGAGGGTGCGCACATCGAGTGCTTCGAGACGTTCGCGCACTTGCTGCGCGTAGTCGTTGTATTTGTCGGAGATGGGGAGTACCACAGCCTGGTCGGGGGTGAGCCAGAGGGGGAAGCGGCCGGCGGTGTGCTCGATGAGCACAGCCACGAAACGTTCGAGCGAGCCGAAGGGGGCGCGGTGGATCATCACGGGACGGTGCTTCTGGTTGTCTTCGCCGGTGTATTCGAGCTGGAAGCGTTCGGGCAGGGTTGTAGTCCACCTGAATCGTTCCGAGCTGCCAGCGGCGGCCGATGGCGTCTTTCACCATGAAGTCGAGTTTCGGACCGTAGAACGCGGCTTCACCGTATTCCACGCGGGCATTGAGTCCCTTCTCTTCGCAGGCTTCGATGATGGCCTGTTCGGCGCGTTCCCAGTTCTCTTCCGAGCCGATGTATTTCGAACGGTCGGTCTGGTGACGCAACGAGATCTGCGCTTCGTAGTTGTCGAATTTGAGTGCCTTGAAGATGATGAGGATGATGTCCATCACGTTGAGGAACTCCTGTTTCACCTGGTCGGGGCGGCAGAAGATGTGTGCGTCGTCTTGCGTAAATCCGCGCACACGAGTCAAACCGTGAAGTTCACCGCTCTGTTCGTAGCGATAGACCGTGCCAAATTCTGCGATGCGCAGGGGCAGATCCTTGTACGAGCGGGGTTTCCAGGCGTAAACTGCGCAGTGGTGGGGGCAGTTCATGGGTTTGAGGAAGTATTCCTCGCCCTCTTCGGGCGTGGTGATGGGCTGGAAGGAGTCTTTGCCGTATTTGGCGTAGTGGCCGGAGGTGACGTAGAGGTTCTTCGACCCGATGTGCGGCGTGATGACCTGTTGGTAGCCGAATTTCTTTTGGATCTTCTTCAAGAACTCTTCGAGGCGCAGGCGCAGTGCGGTGCCTTTGAGGGAGCCACATAGGCAGGCCTTTACCCACGAGGTCGGAGAACATGAAGAGTTCCATTTCCTTACCAATCTTGCGGTGGTCGCGGCGCTTGGCTTCCTCGAGTAGGGCGAGATATTCGTCCAGGAGCTTCTTCTTGGGGAAGGTGATGCCGTAGACGCGGGTGAGCATGGGACGTTTCTCGTCGCCGCGCCAGTAGGCGGAGCTGACGGCCATGACTTTGCAAGCCTTGATGGGAGCCGTGCTCAGCAAGTGAGGTCCGCGGCAGAGGTCGGTGAAGCTGCCTTGCGTGTAGGTCGTGATGTGACCATCTTCGAGGTCGGCAATGAGTTCGTTCTTGTAGGTTTGTCCGCGATCGCCGAAGTATTTGAGTGCGTCGGCCTTGGAAATGGCAGCGCGCTGCACAGCTTCTTTCCGCTGGGCGATTTCGACCATTTTCTGTTCGATCTTGGGGAAGTCTTCTTCGCGGATCACGACACCCTCGGGGGGCATCACATCATAGTAGAATCCGTTTTCGATGGCGGGACCGATACCAAATTGGGTGCCGGGCCAGAGTTCCTGAATGGCTTCAGCCATGAGGTGGGCCGAGGTGTGCCAGAAGGTGTGTTTGCCTTCGGTGTCCTCCCATTTGTAGAGGGCGATTTCGGCGTCTTCAGTGATGGGTCTGTTCAGTTCAACGGTCTGTCCGTTCACGCCGACGGAGAGCACCTCTTGTGCCAGGCGCTGCGAAATGCTTTCGGCGATTTGTAGCCCGGTGACTCCGCTTTCGTATTCGCGGACACTTCCATCGGGAAAGGTAATCTTTATCATCGTAACTGATCGTTATGTTGTTTCGGGTGTGAGAGGGAACTCGATGCCCGCATGAGTGGGGCGAGGTCGATGTTTCGTTTTTTTCGCAAGGGAGCACGCCTTCCGACGAGCAAATTCCTGGGCACTCCTGCAGATACTAAGTTCGTTATCCAAAGATGATGATTCGGCAAAGTTAGTTTATATGTGTCGAACGACCAAAGGGAAACGGGAGTTTTTATCGGATTGCTCCGATGATTTCGTGAATGTCTTTCACGCCGTGTTCATCGCACCAGGTGTGGATGCCGTCGATGACCTTCATGGTGACTCCCGGATCGATGAAGTTGGCGGTGCCGATTTGGATGGCTGTGGCGCCGCACATCATGAATTCGATAGCGTCGTGTGCGTTCATGATCCCACCCAAACCGACAACGGGTATTTGCACCGCTTTGTAGACTTGGTGTACCATGCGCAGGGCGACGGGTTTGACGCAGGGGCCGGAGAGTCCGCCGGTGCCGATGCTCAACCGCGAAACGCGGCGCTCGATGTCGACGCTCATGCCCATCAGGGTGTTGATGAGGGAAACGGCATCGGCGCCTTCGGCTTCGACTGCGCGCGCAATTTCGGCGATGTCGGTGACGTTGGGCGAAAGTTTGACTATGAGCGTCTTGGGATAGGCGGCGCGCACGGCTTTCACGACTGAGGCGGCGCCTGCACGTCACGCCGAAAGCCATGCCCCCGTCGTGGACGTTGGGGCAGGAAATGTTGAGTTCGATTGCGGGGATACGGTCGAGCGCTGCGATGCGGCGGGCGCATTCGGCATAGTCGTCGGGCGACGAACCGCTCACGTTCACGATGGCGTGCGAGTGGATGTCGGTGAGGCGGGGATAGATGTGCTCGGCAAAGTAGTCGACTCCTTTGTTTTGCAGGCCGACGCAGTTGAGCATGCCCGATGCGGTCTCGGCCATGCGCGGATAGTCGTTGCCCTCACGGGGGAGTAGGGTGGTGCCTTTCACAATGAAGGCGCCGAGTCGGTCGAGATCGACGAAATCGGCAAATTCCACTCCGTAGCCGAAGGTGCCGGAGGCGGTCATGACCGGGTTTTGCGAGAGAGGTTGCCGAGGTGTACTTCGAGTTGTGCCATCGTAATGAAATGAATGAGTCGGAGGTGATCTTAGTGTCGGGGGGTAAGCCGTGATTCCGGGCGGTGCCCGCGGTGGGGCGCGAGAAGCGGCTGCGTTGTGCGAGTGGGGCGCTCACGACAGAGAAAGGCCCGTACAGATGCGACGGGGTGAGGGCGCTTTTCGCGGAAACAGTTGTCGTTGTGGCATTTATTGCCAGGTGAGTTCGTCGATGTCGAATACCGGTCCCTCAGTGCAGACACACACGTTGCCCTTGGTGGTTTTCTCCACACAGCACAAGCAAGCGCCGATGCCGCAAGCCATCATATTTTCGAGCGAAACGCGGCAAGCATAACCCTTTTGTCGTGACAGTGCGGCGACGGCCTTCATCATCGGCACAGGTCCGCAGGCGGCCACCAAGTCGAATTGCTGCGCGTTCCACACCGAGTGCTGGGTGACGAAGCCCTGTTCGCCGGCGCTGCCGTCCTCTGTGGTGTAGCAGAGTTGGCCAATTTCCGAGAAACGCTCGCGTTGCAGAAGGTCGCGTTCCGATCTTCCACCGAGGAGGAACACGGGTGTGTGCCCCGCTGCACGGAGAGTGCGACCATAGTAGAGCATGGGGGCGGTGCCTACGCCGCCGCCGACGAGCAGCACACGGCGCGCGCCCTGTTCGATGGGCGGGACGGGAAAACCGTTTCCCAGCGGGTAGAGGCAATTGAGCTGATCGCCTGCTTGCAAATGGGCCAAAGTGCGAGTGCCATCGCCGACCAAGTGGATGAGCAGATCAAAAGTTCCGTCGGCGACATCTGCGTCGTTGATCGAAATGGGACGGCGCAAGAACGTTGTCGGCGAACCTTCGACGGCCACTTGCACGAATTGTCCGGGAAGGAGGGGAGGCATTTCGTGGTCCTGATCGCGGAGGTGCAACAACAAATAGTCGTCACGGAGCATTTCCGCGCGTTCGACGAGGAGGTCTTTGGCAAATTTCTTCATGATGAGGGACTGTCTAGGATGAGTACGTTGCAAAAATACGAAAAAGCCCCGAGCCATTGCCACTCTCTCTTCGCTTTTCGCTATCTTTGTCGGCACAAGGATTCCCTTCTCCTGCAGATTCGACTTTAATCCTAATATTCCCGCAGCATGAAACGCCTACTTCTTTCGTTGCTCCTTCTCCTCTTTCTGCTCCCCCTGTCCGCACGCCGCACCATCAAAGTGGCCTGTGTCGGGAATAGTATTACCTACGGCACCGGAGTGGCCAACCGCGAGCAGAATGCCTACCCTGTGGTGTTGCAACGCTTGCTCGGCGAGGGGTATCAAGTGGAGAACTTCGGCAAACCCGGTGCGACCTTGTTGCGTCATGGCCATCGCCCCTATTTCGACCAGCCGGAATTTCGTGCCGCGTTGCAGTTTCGTCCCGATATCGCGGTGATCCATTTGGGCATCAACGACACCGATCCGCGCAACTGGCCGAACTATCGCGACGAATTCATCCCCGATTATCTTGCACTCATCGATTCTCTCCGCGCAGTCAACCCTCATGTGCGCATTCTCGTGGCGCGTTTGACCCCGATCGGCGTAGACCATCCGCGTTTCGACAGCGGAACGCGCAAGTGGCGCGAGGAGATTTCGCAAGCCGTGCAGCAAGTGGCCAACATCGCCCATGTGGAGTGGATCGATTTCTACGCGCCTTTGGTTGCGCACCCCGATTGGATGCCCGATGCCGTGCATCCCGACGCGCGTGGTGCAGAGGTTTTGGCGAAAGTGGCCTATTCGGGCATCACAGGACGCTACGGTGGACTGCAACTTCCGCCGGTTTTTGCCGACAATATGGTGTTGCAGCGCAACATTCCCTTCTATCTGAAAGGAACGGCCGATGCCGGCGAAACGGTGGTGGTGCGTTTGGGTGGTAAAGAACTGGCGCGCGGCGTGACCGATGCGCGCGGCGTGTGGAGTGTGCGCATTCCTGAGCTCACGGCTGCGGACAGTACGACATTCACCGTCTCCACGGCTCGCCGAACGCTCACTTTTTCATAATGTGGCGATCGGCGAAGTATGGCTGTGCTCCGGACAATCGAACATGGCCTTCAAGTTGCGGCAGTCTTCCGATGCGGCTCGCGACCTGCCGAAGGCCGCCGATCCAGGATTGCGCCTCTATCATATGCAACCGCGTTGGGAAACCGACAACGTGGAGTGGGATAGTGCGGCCGTCGACTCCGTGTCGTGCTTGCAATACTTCCGTCCCGCGCGATGGGTGGCCACCACTCCCCAAAGTGCGGCGGACTTCTCGGCCGTGGCTTACTACATGGGGCGCATGCTGCGCGATAGTCTCCGTGTACCGGTGGGACTGATCTGCAATGCCGTCGGCGGAACGCCCATCGAGTCGTGGATCGATCGGCCGATGCTCGAAAAATATTATCCGCAGGTGTTGCGTCATTGGAAAAACAACGACTTCGTGATGGACTGGGTGCGTGGGCGTGCGGCGAAAAACCTCGCACGTCGGCCCGGAGGTCGCCACCCTTATCATCCCGCCTATTGCTTTGAAACGGGCATGGTTCCGCTTTTGGATTTTCCGTTGCGCGGAGTGGCCTGGTACCAGGGCGAATCGAATGCGCACAACCCCGATTCGTGGTGCTTCGATCTGCTGGCGCGAAGTTGGAGAATGCGGACGGGCGATTTCGGTCTTCCGTTCTACATCGTACAGCTCTCGGGTATCGAACGCCCGTCGTGGCCTTGGCTGCGCAACACACAGCGCTTAGCACAGCGTAGTGTCTTCGCCACCCAAATGGTGGTGACCTCCGATTTGGGATTGCGCCACGATGTGCATCCTCCCTACAAACGGCCGGTGGGCGAACGGCTTGCACAATCGATGCTGCGCCACACTTACGGTAGGAGCACTGCGCCCGTTTCGCCCGAAGTGGGGCTGCAATCATCGGTGAAGGACGATCGGGTGGAACTTGACCTGCGCGAAGCACAAGGTTTGCACGGTAGCGACGGACAACCCTTGCGCGGATTTGAAATTGCCGGTGCCGACGAATTGTTCTATCCGGCCACCGTTCAGCTTGATGCGGAGGGGGAAGGTGCTGCTCCATTCGCCGGAAGTGGCGAAACCCTGCTATGTGCGTTACGGCTGGCAACCCTTTCCCACTTGCAATGTGGTGAACGCGGCGGGGCTCCCACTTGGCACTTTCCGCATCCGCTTATAGTCCTGTGGTGAGGAGGGGAGCGGATCTGTAGGTCCTTATCCTGCGCACTTGGTCAGTGCGATTACGATGTGGCAGAACAAAAAGTGAAGAAAATCCCCCGTTTTTTTGCTCTTTGGCTTGTTCAACTGCGGAAGAGTTTCTATCTTTGCACCGCAATCGAGAACGAAAGCTTCTCAGATTGGGCGCTTAGCTCAGCTGGTTCAGAGCGTCTGCCTTACAAGCAGAGGGTCGGGGGTTCGAATCCCTCAGCGCCCACATTCTTTCAGACAGCTATCCATCGGAAGATGGGTAGCTGTTTTTTTTGTGTGCGAACGAAACGCGAGAGGGTGGGGGGGAGTGCACGCAAGTTCGGCGGTCGGCTGTGTGCATAACCGGCGTCGGCAGGTTCTTCCGTCGCGTGTTTTTGCGTAGAGGGAGCGGTCGGATGCAGTTTTTTTGCAAAGGGCATTTGCTCAGTCTCCAAAAAGTTCTTGGTGTCTCCTCCTCGAGAAACCAGTCGATGGGTGGCGTTGTTTTCGGAAAAAGACGGAGAGAAAAAGAGAAAAGAGGGGAGATGTTGAGCGTTTCTCCCCCTGTTTTCTATCCGACTTTTCGCACAATCGCGTACGCCTTCCTTTGACTGACTGTAAAACCGGGGTGGTGCTATGACCGAGGCCGAGGATAAACGAGGTGAAAGATCTCGCATTGTGCGCATGTCCGCTTTTTCGGAATGCAGCTTTGCGTCTTTGTCCGGCGCGGCGAGAGCGAAGAGTTGAAGTGCGCGGCAGATGAGAAAAAGGAAGGGATTTGTCTGTTTTTTCGGGGCCGTATCCCCTCGATTCTGAAAGGCAAAGATGGCGAGCTAAACGACGTTTTGACGAAACCTATATATTTGGTTCGCACTTCTTTTGGTCGAACGAAGATTAAATGTTACTTTTGCATAGACGCCCCTTTTTGTTTGTAGCAGGGCGGCGTCACTTCGAAATTCAATACGAACCCAAGAGGATTATCCTCTTTCAACCCAAATGCTCAATGGGAATATTCTCGAAACTCTTCGGACGGAAAGACACTGACAACGGCGCCCCGGCTTGGCGCGTGGGTGGCACCGAAGATTTTATGACCCTCATTCGTGTTTACTATCAGGCTGTTTTAGCTGCCAATTTCGGCTTACACGATCTGCGTATGTTGCCCGATCTGCGCGTGTTTAAGCAGACGCTGAAAGTGCCTACGGTGAATAACCGCATCGGTCCGGGCGAAAAGAAAAAGTGCCGGACGATGATGAACGAACTGTACGGCATGCCGGCAGAATTCTTCGACGAAATTGATAGTAGCGTGAAACGCAATTGCCGGAAAGTCAACGATATGCAGCCCTATTTATTGCAATTCCAAAACTTCTCGCAGGAGTTGATGATGCTGATGGGCAACTTGCTCAACTGGAAATTCCGACTTCCCAGCTTTCTGAAAGGCGTGCTGCGCAATCTCACCGAGAAGGCCGTGCGCGACGTGTTTACGAAAAACAGCTGGAAGGATGAAGCCGTGCGCAAATCGGTGATGAGCGTACGACAATACAGCCAGAAGTTGGGCTATTCTGAAAAAAATGGATGACAGAGTTTGCCTATCATGTCCTGATTCTCGCAAAGAAAGAACCGAAAGCCGACGCTACCGCCGACGAATAAATGCTTGTATCAATCGCCCTCGCGGGTTGCAACGCATGACCGAACAAGAACAACGAACCCTACAGCTATTTGAGACGCGCACACGTCAATTGATCTTGCAGTATAGAGACGCTTCCGAGCGGAATCGCCAATTGCAGGAAGAGATAAGTGCGCGTGATCGGCAAATTGAGGAATTGAAAGCGCAGCTCGATGCGCTCACGCAGGAGTATGCCAATCTCAAAACAGCCAAAATGATCGAAATTAGTTCGGGGAAAATGCTTCGGCCCAGAAACGCATCGCGAAGCTCATCCGTGAGGTGGATAAGTGCATCGCAATGCTCAACGTTTGATTACTAACCGTCTACACTTTGTAAGCGTCATGGCAGAATATACCGATAAACTCTCCATACAGTTGCACGTGAATAACCGCCCGTTGCAAATCACCATCGAGCGCGCAAAGGAGAAAAACTATCGCGACGCAGCAGATCTCATCAATGAGCTGTTCAACCAGTATCGTGCCACTTTCCCCCACCAGTCACCGGAGAAATATGAATCGACAGTCTTGATCGATTTGGCCTACCGGGTTATTGAGCTGGAGAATAACACCGATACCTCGCCTTTTGCCGAAACAATCGGTAAATTGAAGGACGAAATCGAAGAGGCGCTCGGTCAACCCATCGAGTTGACCGAAAACTGAATGTTGCGCCTACACTCAATCTATATGCCTACCTACTTTTTACATCAATGAACCTATTCCTCCTTATCGTCGCCCTTGTTTGCATCGCCATCGGTGTGGGCGGCGGATATCTCCTATTTAGATATGTGCTTACCGGCATGCTGCGACGTCAGCTGGATGAAGCCGAGAAAGAGGCACAAGTGATCAAAGAGAAAAAACTCCTCGAAGTGAAGGAGAAGTTTCTCAACAAGAAAGCTGAGCTCGAAAAAGAAGTTCAGCAGCGCAGCCAGCGCATTCTCCAATCGGAGAACAAGCTCAAGCAGCGCGAGATGGTGATCAACCAACGTCACGAGGACGTGAATCGTCGCAAGCAGGAACTCGATTCGCAGCAAGGCCGTCTCAAAAAAACCAAGAGCAGCTGTTGGCGCGCAAAGAAGAGGAACTCGGCAAAATGCACGAGCGGGAAATTGCCAAACTCGAGGAACTTTCGGGTATCTCGGCCGAGGAAGCACGCAATCATCTTGTCGAGAGTCTGAAGGCAGAAGCACAAACCCGTGCGCAGAGCTACGTCAACGAAATCATGGATGAGGCGAAAATCAACGCCAACAAAGAGGCGAAGCGCATCGTGATTCAAACCATTCAGCGTGTGGCCACCGAAACTGCGATCGAAAACAGCGTGACGGTGTTCCACATTGAGAATGATGACGTAAAGGGTCGCATCATTGGACGCGAAGGTCGTAACATTCGTGCGTTCGAGGCCGCGACAGGCGTGGAAATCGTGGTCGACGACACCCCCGAAGCCATTGTGATCAGTGCCTTCGACCCGGTTCGCCGTGAGGTGGCGCGTTTGGCATTACACAATCTGATCTCTGACGGACGAATTCACCCCGCTCGCATCGAAGAAGTCGTGAGCAAGGTCAAAAAACAAGTCGACGAGGAAGTGATCGAAACGGGCAAACGCACGGCGATCGATCTCGGTATCCATGGTTTACACCCGGAGCTGATCCGTATTGTGGGTAAAATGAAGTACCGTTCGTCTTATGGGCAGAACTTGCTCCAACATGCGCGCGAAACGGCCAACCTGTGTGGTATCATGGCGGCGGAGCTGGGCTTGAACCCGAAGAAAGCCAAGCGAGCCGGCTTGCTGCATGACATTGGTAAGGTGCCCGATGAAGAAACCGAACTGCCTCACGCCATTTATGGTGCGAAGATTGCAGAGAAGTACAAAGAGAAGCCCGATATCTGCAATGCCATCGGCGCGCACCACGACGAAATGGAAATGACTTCGCTCATTGCTCCGATTGTGCAGGTGTGCGATGCCATTTCGGGTGCCCGTCCCGGTGCCCGTCGTGAAATTGTTGAGGCTTACGTGAAGCGACTCAATGATCTGGAAAACATTGCGATGAGTTATCCTGGCGTAGTCAAGACTTATGCCATTCAGGCGGGACGCGAACTGCGCGTCATTGTGGGTGCAGATAAGATAGACGACAAGGAAATAGAAAACCTTTCGAACAACATTGCAACGCGTATTCAAAACGAAATGACCTATCCCGGTCAGGTGAAGATCACCGTAATTCGCGAAACGCGTTCGGTGAGCTATGCGAAATAGTCGGCTCGATGAGCCGGAACTTGTCCGACGTTCTATATTGGATGTCGGACAAGTTTGCGCATAGTGTTATTCTTTACGTTCGAAATGCAATAAAATGAGTACTCGAGCGTTGAGAATATAAATCACGTCTTTGTGCGTGCCTCTAAATTCTACATTTCCACGAATGCATACCTCGTTTCCTGTTGTGTCTCCTCTTGATGAAGCTATGCCTGTGCAAGCGACTGCTGCTCCGATTGCGATTCCGTCGCTGTCGGCACGGTGCGCTAAGCGAGCATTTGATTTGATCGGGGCATTGTTCTCGTTGGTTTTCCTGTCGCCGGTGCTGCTGGTGATCATCCTCTTGCAATGGTTCACTTCCGGCGGTCCTGCCTTTTTCCAGCAGGAGCGTATTGGGAAGAACGGACGGCCGTTCAAAATTCTCAAATTCAGGACCATGCGTGTCGATGCGGAGGAAAACGGGCCGCAGCTTACGCAGATTGATGATACGTGCCGCTGTACTCCGATCGGTGGTTTCTTGCGGCGTCATCACCTCGACGAATTACCGCAATTGTGGAACGTGTTGATCGGTGATATGTCGTTCGTGGGCTATCGGCCGGAGCGAAAATTCTTCATCGATCAGATTCTGCAACACGATCCACGCTATGTTCAACTGTATGCCATGCGACCCGGTATCACTTCAGAGGCAGCCATCTATAATGGATACACGGATACAATGGAAAAAATGCTTCGTCGTCTCGAAATGGACCTGACATACATGGATCATGCCTCTGTTTTTCGTGATCTAAGCATCATCAGGCAAACATTCTTCTCGCTTCTGCGCAATAAAGTCAGTTGAGTGCAATCTCTTCCAGAAATGAATTGAAAATGAAACGGATATATTCCCTCTTCCTGCTGGTAGTTTTTCTTACTTATGGTGCCGAACATCGTGCATGCACAAAGCACGATGACAGACCAGCAGATCATGGATTTCTACGTAAAGTCGAAATCCGACGGACGGACTGTTGCGCAGATCGTTACTCAACTCATGGAACGTGGGGTGACCGTCGACCGCATTCGCCGTATTCGTCGTAATTACGAATCGCAACAAAAAGAAGGAGGTGGTCGGTGCGGAGAATATTTCCGGCATAAGTGGAAAAAAACAGTTGAGCGACTTCGCAAAGGGAAAAAAAGTAGAGAGCCCGCAGAAAAAAATCGAGAATTCCCGCAACGCGAAAGTGACAATACGAATCGTAAAGGACTTTCTCCCTACGAGCAAGAACAAATGGAGGATAAGGACTTTCGCGATATGAGTCGTGAGCTTGAATTCCTTATGCCTGAAGATTCTTTGCGCCGTTTTTGATGTACGAGGGAAGAAGGAGGACGTGAAGATCAAAGTCTTCGGGCGCGACATCTTCAATAATAATAAACTTACGTTCGAGCCGGAGATGAACATCGCCACTCCCAGCGATTACCGTTTGGGGCCGGGCGATGCTGTTTATGTGGACGTTTGGGGAGCTTCACAAAAAGCAATACACCTCGACTGTCTCGCCGGAAGGTGTGATCAACCTGGAAGGCTTTGGACCGGTCCAGGTGAGTGGATTGACAGTCGCACAAGCTAATGCAAGATTGCGCTCAACACTAGGGGCGCGATTCGGAGGATCGCAGGTGAAATTGACTGTCGGCCAGACCAAAACGATCACGGTCAACGTGATGGGAGAGGTGAAAGTCCCCGGAACTTACACACTCTCAGCTTTCTCGACAGTGTTCCACGCCCTTTACGCGGCAGGCGGAATCAATGATATCGGTACTTTGCGCGATATTAAGGTGTATCGCAACAGTCAATTGATTTCGACAGTCGATATCTACGACTTTATTCTCAACGGACGCTTGCACGGCAATGTTCGACTGACCTCTAATGATGTGATTGTGGTCGGTCCTTATGAGTGTATCGTAGACATTACCGGAAAGGTGAAGCGCCCGATGCGCTACGAAATGAAGCGAACGGAAAGTGTAGGCACGCTGATTAAATACGCCGGCGGCTTTACGGGCGACGCGTTCGAGAGTAATGTGACGCTCTTTCGCAAGTCGGGAGGAGAAAAGAGTATTTACTCCCTCAGCGACTTCGAACGTGACAAATTTCAGCTCCGTGATGCCGATTCTGTCTGTGTAGATTCTGTCTTGGATCGATACAAAAAAACCTGGTAGAACTCCGTGGTGCTGTGATGCGCCCCGGTAAATACCAGATGGACGGGAACATTTCGTCGATACGCCAGCTCATCGAGGCGGCGGGCGGCTTGAGCGAAGATGCTTTTTACCAACCGTGGCATCATCCATCGTCGAAAAAGCCGATCGCACACTGGAAGTCAAAGAGTTCAATGTGGGGGCCATCCTTTCGCACCAGGAAGCAGACGAGGTACTTAAGAAAGAAGATGTGGTATTTATCCCTTCGCGCAAGGAAGCCAACGAAGCGCTCACCTTGTCGATCAAAGGTGAAGTGCGTTATCCCGGCACTTACGACTATGCATCGGGCACGAGTATTGAAGCGCTCATCGAGCAAGCCGGAGGTTTGACCGACAAAGCCAGCATCGCAAAGGTCGATGTCGCACGCCGCTTCCGAGATCGAAAAGCCATGTCATCAGGAAATGAAGTGGCACAGTTCTTTAGTTTCAGCGTGAAAGATGGTTTTGTGGTCAATGGCCACCCCGGTTTCACCCTTCAACCCTTCGATGAAGTTTATGTGCGCACCTCGCCCGGTTATATCGAGCAAAAACATGTCGAAGTGCACGGCGAAGTACAGTTTTCCGGTACTTATGTGATCACGAAAAAAGATTATCGTCTTTCGGACTTGGTGAAAGCTGCAGGTGGACAGACGGCTCAAGCCTATTTGAAGGGCGCCGTCTTGGAACGACCGCTGACGGACAGCGAACGACTGAAGCAGCAAGAATTGAAAAAAATCATTTCGATGAACGACTCGACCGATCTGCGCAAAATCGAAGTTGGCGATCATAACAATGTTGCGATCTATCTTGATAAAGCTCTTTCCCATCCGGGCAATGATTTGTGGGACGTCATTTTGCGTGACGGCGATCGACTCATCATTCCACAATACAATAACACGGTGAGTGTGACTGGAGAAGTGATGTACCCCACCACTTTGCCTTACAAGCCGGGTGCCTCGCTTTCTTACTACATTGACCAGTGTGGTGGATACAGCTTGAAAGCGAAAAAGAGCAAGACTTTTGCCACTCAAATGAATGGCATGGTGAGTCGTGTGCGTTCGTCGAGCGACATTCAGCCCGGTTGTAACATCGTCGTGCCCGCGAAGCCTAAGGGCAGTCCGTTCCCTTGGACGCAAGTGGTCTCGCTCGCGATGAGTGTGGTGACCCTTGCGGCTATTGTCATCAATGTGATCAAGAAATAAACATAATGTTGATCGCGTAGAATTATTTTTCAAGAGAATAGTTGAATGCAATCGTTAGAAAAGCGCTTTGCCAAAGGTTTAGGTTGGGGGCTGATCGATAATTTTTCGGGCACGGGGATCAATTTCCTCGTGGGAATCCTTTTGGCACGCCAACTCACGCCGGAAATATTCGGAATCGTAGGCATCGCTCTCGTCTTAGTTACGATTTCGCTCGTATTATCCGATGGAGGTTTCTCTAATGCGCTGATTCGTAAGCAAAAAATCAGTGAGGAGGATTATTCTACGACTTTTCTCCTCAATATGGCGACGGCCATTGTAGTGTATACGCTACTCTTCTTTACCGCTCCACTAATAGCTCGCTTCAATGGGAGCGAAGTGCTGACGCCTGTCATTCGCGTATTAGGGACGAATGTTATATTCGCTTCGTCTGTCGTCGTGCTCAAGGTTCGTCTTACCAAACAGCTGGATTTCCGTACCCAAGCCGTAGCTTCTTTAAGTTCCGGACTGGTTAGTGCATCGGTCGGCGTGTGGATGGTGTTCAACGACTTTGGCATTTGGTCTCTCGTAACCCAGCAACTCTTGCGCCAGTTGCTCTATGCTTTCGTGTTATGGTTGTTAGTGCGATCTTTTCCCAAGCTGCATTATTCTTCAGCCTCAGCGCGCGAATTGTTCGGTTTTGGTTCGCGTATTCTCTTCTCTTCCTTACTTACGAACATTTACAACAATCTCTACTATTTCCTGATCAGCAAAGTCTATACCCCTCGGCGATTAGGCTTATATACCCGTGCAGATCAATTCTCCTCTCTCATAGCCATGAATTTCGCGTTCGTATTGCAGCGCGTTTCGCTCCCCGTCCTTACCGAATGCAGCACCGATTTGAGTAAGTTGACAAAAGCATATCGAAAGCTTTTGGTCACCTCTGCTTTTCTTGGAAGCCTCTTTTTTTATTCCTTGTGCGCCATGGCCGATCATTTCATTGTCGTGCTAATAGGAGAAAAAGTGGATAGAAGCCGTCCCCATTTTGAGAATTCTCGCCATATCGGTGGTCTTTCAGCCATTAGTCGTGTTGCATCAGAACATTTTGCAGGTTTTCGGCCAGGGCAAATTGTTCCTTCGTCTTGAAATCGTCCGGATACTATTTTTCCATCATCGTCATCGGGCTCGGCGTTTATCTGGGTTTCGTCTATATGCTTTGGGGCTTAGTGTTGGCTGGTCTCTTTTCATTTTGCGTCTATGGGTATTTCGGAGGATTGAATTTACTCAACTTCGGTTTACCTTGGCAAATTCGGTCGCTCCTTCCCTCCGTGTTTGCTTCCGCACTCTTAGCTTTGCTGGTCTACTTGGCAGGTTTACCCTTTGCCACTCACTTTTCGGCTTTGTCTGTACAGCTAATCGTTTTTTTGTGCGGAGCTTGTCTTTTGCTTTTCTACGTCTTCCCCGAACAGGGGCGACAAATTCTTTCCGTCGTGCGCCGTAAGCGTTCCCAAGTCTCCTAATTCAAGATTTTGCTTCTTATGAACGAGTTTGATTTTCCCACGTTGCTCCGCTATTTGGGAGAGAAAAAGAAGTATTTTCTCTTCTCTGCCGTGATCGGTCTCGCTTTAGGTTTGGGGGTAGCGTTCAGCATCCCTAAGACCTACACTTCTAAGATGAGTCTCGCCATCGAATCGCAGCGAGAGCAGAAGTTGAGTGGTGGCATGGGCGCCTTGGCTTCAATGGCCGGTGTCGATCTCGGATCTGGTGAGGATGCCATCAGCCCCAACCTCTATCCCGACGTCGTTTCCACCAATAAGTTCCTCGTAGATTTGCTCCACACACCTGTGCAAACCCTCAAAGGAAAAAATTACAAGACCTACGTCGAGTTTACGCAAGTCGAGGAGCGCACACCGTGGTGGACGAAGGCTCTGGGAGGCGCAGTGGCCGCCATCAAATCCCTATTTGGTGATCAGCCGAGCAAAGCCTCTTTCCCCAGCACCGGCGTCGACCCCAATCGACTCAGCGCTTCTGAAGAGCAAGTCGTGAAAGGGATTCGTGGCAGCATCCATTGTGATGTAAACAAGGAGACCGATGTCGTCACGCTCAGTTGTACTTCTCAAGATCCGTTGGTGGCCAAAATGATGACAGATGCCGCTCGTAAGCGCCTCCAACTCTTCATCACAGACTATCGTACCAATAAGGCACGTGCAGACTTCGCATACTATTCTTCACTCGAAAAACAATTACGCGCAAAAATACCAAAAAGCTCAACGAAAATATGCCGGATACGCCGATTCACACCAAGACCTCGAGTTGAAATCGTATGAAACTAAGCTCACAGACTTGGAAAACGAAATGCAAAACTCCTTCAATGCCTACACACAAATGAAGCAACAGGTACAGATGGCCGAAGCGAAGATCCAAGAGCGCACCCCCGTTTTCACAGTCGTGGAAGATGCTTACGTCCCCCTGCGTCCTACGGCACCGAAGAAGGCACTGATCCTTGCCGCTTTCCTGTTTCTTTCCATCACCGGTGCCGCAGCCTATTTCTATTTCAAGCTTCTTTTTGGCCGGTCTCGCCATTGAGAATCCGTCTTCCCCGATGGGATTATAACAAAGTGCGCGTATGAACCTCTTTTTGCGAATGGTCGGCCATTTCCTCTTGTTCCTTTTTTTATTGCCGTGGTGATGATCGACCCCACCAATACGCTGTTCCACGCCAAGGAGCTCACTTTCGCCCTGTTGATGTTCTTCAGTGTGGTGCGTTTTAAGCCCGATCTGAGCTATATTCCGCACATTCTCATCATAGCGGCAGCCCTGTTGCTCGGCTATCTATCGGCCGAAATGCAAGGAAACGCCATGGACAACGAGATGTTGGCCGGAACGTTCAAAAACATCGCACCGCTTGCACTCTTGCCATACATTCGCAACTACGATTTTGTCCGCCGTTCTTTATTCCCCACGCTTCTCACGACAACATTGTTGCTCGTGCTCTTTGGTTTCACGCTGCAAAGTCCCGTCTACGAGAGAGCCATCTTCTATTTTTGTTAAGGCCCACGACAATTTCATCATGATGACCCACCGTCACATCTTGGGATTCACGTTTTTTTCGGTATGTACTACAAGACGCTCATTTGCATGGCGTTCTCCGCTTTCCTCCTGTACTACCGAATGCTGCACGGAATAGGCCGCCGTTGGCTCAATATCTTATTGGCCCTCATCGTCACTTCCGCTTTTTTGGTCAGTGGCACACGCGCCAGCATGCTCCTTCCCTTCAGTTTGTTGGGCATCGCTATTGTCAACACCGTTTCGCAGGGCCGCCGTGCGAAGTATTTTTGTTTACCCACTGCTGGGCTTGATCGGTTGCGCCTTTCTGTTTCTCATCTTCCTGCTGGTCACAGAGCAAGGCGAGGCCTCTAATGCTATCAAATTCGGACATCTGCCATCCTATTGGCAACTGTTTAACGACCATCCGGAGTACCTTTTTATCGGTCAAGGCCCGGCCACCTCTTTCTATACCGAAGGTTTCCATGAGATGACTTTGCAAACCGAATGGACGTACCTCGAGTTGTTGCGCAATTATGGCCTCTTGTCGCTTCCCATCTTGGGCGTGTTTGCCTATCCCCTCGTGCGCTTATTCCGCCATCGCAGCGATCCCTTCACGCAAGGCGTATTCTTTACCTACGTTGTTTACCTCTTGATCGCAGGAACCAACCCCTTGTTGCTCTCCTCTACCGGTATGCTCATGATCCTCTCCGCTTATTCCTATTGCGAGCAGGTCGATGCGCGATTGGGCTCGCCGACTGAGCCCACCGCACTCAAAAGCTTGCCCAGCGGATCGTGCGTTTTTCCTCCCCGCACGATGGCGAGGCGTCGACAACAGGTGCCGATGGTTGAGCCGCCTGTGCGCTTCCTTGCGATTTTTTTAGGCACAGGCTGCGCAGCCCAGTGCCGCGTTTTGTGCTCCATTGGGCACTGTTTGTAGGTGAAAATCGCCCACCGCATGACGCCATCGTCCATCACCGTCATCGAAATGACGGTGCGCAACGGTGAATTCCCCCTCTTTTTGTGGTCCGTCTTATAATTTTTGTGCTACCCATGAAGTCTTTTTCTTTCCTCACCCCTCTCATTCGCCTGCTTCGGCAGACGTTTTCTAGGATTTCTACCATCTTGTCTCGCCCCGCCGGCTACCGTTTTTTGATCGCCTACGTCGTCCTGCTCGAATTGGCGGTCTCCCAAGTTGTACTCTACCGCTTGGTCTTCGATAGTGCGAAGTACACCCTGGGCGAAGCCCTCCTTTCGCAACCCATTCTGTGGTTAGAAGCCGGAGGCTGGGCCTTCTTGGTCGTTTTTCTCATCGGCACGATCAAATGGGCCTGGTTGCGTCGTCTTTGTAGCGTCTTGCTGCTCGGTGTCGCCACCTTGTTGACACTCGGCGAGTTCTTGTTGCTCTGGGTCTACGACACCGTCTACAACCCCGAGATGAGCAAAGTCATTGTAGGCACCGACGCCCGCGAAAGTCTGGAGTTCCTCTCCGCCATGTCCCACCATCTGCCCAAATTGTTGCTTGCCGCCGCAGTGATGTGCGGAGCAGCTTGGGCATTGAGCAAAGCCTTGTCCACCCTGCGCAGCCGGTTCATTGCCGGAATCGGCTTGTGCTGTTTCGTGCTGGGCTTCGGACTTTCCGTAGGTCGCTACCGCAACTGGCATTGGAGCTACAGTCCGGCGCGCACCACCACTGCCGACCGCTTTGTGTGGGGATTAGTGCGCACCTACCGCCTGGGCAAAATCCTCACCACCCAGCGAGAACACATGCACGCCTCCGCCGCCAAGACCGTCACCGGCCACTTCGACACCGGCATTCCCCAACCGATCAACGTCGTACTCATTTTGGGCGAAAGTACACGCGCGGCCTCGATGCACTGTTACGGCTACGCCCTGCCCACCACCCCTCAGTTGGACCAACTCCATGCGCAGAAAGAGCTGGCCGTCTTCACCGATGCCGTCAGTCCCTCCAACGCCACCATCGCCTCCACCCAAGCCGTGCTCACCTTCTACACCAATGAGCAGGACAAAGCGCGTTGGCATGAATTCCCCGACCTTGTTTCCGTCATGAAACACGGTGGTTTCACCACCGCTTGGGTCACCAACCAGGAATGCAGCGGAGGACCCTGGTCGGTGCAGCAGCTGTTCGGTTCCGCCGCCGACACCCTCACAGGCAATCCCTACCGTTTGCACCAGACCAACGACATGTTTCTGTCCGATTCGTTGTTCTACGATGAGCGCCTCCTCCCCCATCTGCTCACCGTCGAGCAGTTGTCGCCGCGCCATCGCCGCCCCGGTGGCTTGTTCTCCGTCGTCCATCTCATGGGCTCGCATGCCGGCTACGCCAACCGCTATCCCGCGTCGTTTGCGCGCTTCGCCGCCAAAGACATCCCCGGCTCCCTTTCGCAGGGTCAGAAGGAGAAGATCGCCGCCTACGACAATTCCGTATTATATAATGATCGCGTAGTGTCCGACATCATCAAACACTACAGTCACTCCCGTTCCATCGTGATCTACGTCTCCGACCACGGCGAAACGCTCTTCGACGATCCTGCGCATCCCGATTTCGCGGGCCACGCCGGCAACACCCTGCCCGCAAACGTCGTGCGCGTACCCTTCCTCGTCTACATGTCGCCGTCTCTACGCCGCGAAGTGCCGAAACTTTGGGAACAGATCCTTCGAGCGCAGTGCGAACCGGTCATGACCGACCTCTTGCCCAACACCCTCGTTGCGACGCTCGGCATCCAAACGCCCTACACGCGCCCCGAACTCGACCTTTTTTCGCCGCGTTACAACGCCAACCGACGTCGAACCGTCATTGCCGTCGACGGTGCCAAGCAGGTTTTTCCCGCCCCATTCGGCCCCAGCACGTTGAGTCGCCGCGCAAGCGCTGCACCCCGTCCGTTGGGGCAATGCCCCGCCGCCGTGCAAGCGCCATCTTCCTCCAACGCAAAACCGCCGCTCTCCCTCTGAGAGCGGCGGTTTCGTGTTTTGCGGTCGATTGTTCATTTCGAATTGCCCGACAGCGGGAACCCGATGCCGAAAGTGAAGTCGAACGACGTGTTTCCCTGCTCAACAAGGTGGTAAATACCCTTGGCATTTTACTTGACATTGCCAGCCGGCTTGAGCAGATCGGTCGGTTTCATTTTTCTCGATGTTGCCCAATCGCACTTTGAGCCCGTCGACGTTGATGCCGACTTGCTTGTCGAGGTCACAGCAATCAACCGTAGAGGCGATGCACCGCGGCGTCTGTCTGCCGAAGTCCCGCCGTGAGCTTTTTTGTGCGGATGGCGGCTGCAGATCGCGCAGTGGTGCGTGGGCAGAGCCCAAGTTGGCATTCTCGCAGCGGAGCGGCCACAAAAAACACCGCGGGTATGTGCCGATACCTGCGGTGTTTGGGGCGAAAGCTCCCCGATTTTGTGCGAAAGCTTCGCGTTTCTCAGCCGCGCCCGCGTTCCTCCTCAATGCGGTCCACAGCTTTCATCACGGCGGCGGGGGGAAGGTTGACCATCAACTGGCGTTTCATGAAATCCATGTAGGGCGCCACATGCTCGAAGTAGCGTTTCCAGCCGGCGCAGAGATAAGGATGGCCGGGATGGCCGGTTGCGTCGGTGACGAAGCGCGTTCGCGGACAGTCGCCGTTGCAGGCAAAGCGCCATTCGCACGTTTTGCACTGCGGAGTGAGGGCTTTGCGTTTGTTCTCTCCGAATTGGCGCTGTTCGGGGCTGTAAACCATTTCGGCCAGCGACTTTTCGTGCAGATTGCCGAGCTTAAATTCCGGGAACACATAGTGGTCGCAGGCATAGATGTCGCCGTTGTGTTCCATTGCGGTGGCGTGTCCGCAAGTTTCGGCCATGGTGCACAGACTTCCCGGCACGCCCATCCATCCGGCCAGCGTGGCATCGAACAGTTGCACGAAGAAAGTGCCCACATCGTGGCGCACCCATTCGTCGAAGAGGGCGCAAAGAAATTCGCCCCAGGCTTCCGATCCCACACTGAAGGGGGCCATTTCGGCGGTGGTGAGCCCCTCGATGGGCGAAGCCAGCAACCTTCCGTCGGCATGACGGTAGAAGCGCTCGACAATGGGGGTGAACTGCAAGAAATCGCAGCCGATGCGCTTGAAAAAGCGGTAGAATTCGAGGGGTTGGCGCACGTTGAAGTCGTTCACCACGGCCATGGCGTTCCATTCCACGCCGTGTCGCGCCAGGAGTTCCACGCCGTGCATCACTTGCCGCCAGGTGCCGCGCCCCGACCGCGAGAGGCGGTAGCGGTCGTGCATCTCTTCGGTGCCGTCGATGGAGATGCCCACCAGAAAGTGGTGGTCGGCCAGAAATCGGCACCAGTCATCGGTGAGCAGCGTGCCGTTGGTTTGCAGGGCATTGTCGATGTGCTTGCCGGCTGCGTGCTTTTGTTGTAGCGCCAGCGCCTTCTCGTAGAACGCCCGCGAGCGCACCAGCGGTTCGCCGCCGTGCCAGGTGAAAAAGCACGTCGTCGCCGGGCTGAATGGCGATGTAATCGTGGATATACCGCTCGAGGGTCTCGTCGCTCATCTCTTGTTTGGGCGATTGCGCGTAGAGTTTTTGTTTTTCGAGGTAGTAACAATAGGCACAGTTCAGGTTGCAGGTCGAACCAGCCGGCTTGGGCATGATGTGTACGGGGTGCATGAGACGGAGAGGTGACGTTGGGCTCGGAAAAAAGGGGAGGGGCCGGGCGTAACGTGAAAGAAAACGTGCGTCTGTGTCGGTGTGCGAGACAACGACACGGACGCACGTGTTGAGAGGGGGAAGGTTCGGGAGTCAGATCAGAGATTGTCTTTCTCGATGTCCTTGAAATACTTGTAAGTGCCGACTTTAATTTCCTCACAAGCGGCTTCGTCGCAGACGATGATGCCGTGGGGGTGCTGCTGGAGGGCCGAAATCGTCCAAGCCTGGCACACGGGGCCTTCGATGGCAGCCTGGAGTGCACGGGCTTTGTTGTGGCCGTTGCAGAGAATGAGCACTTCTTTGGCCGACATCACGGTGCCGACGCCTACGGTGAGGGCGGTGGCAGGCACTGCTTCGGGATCGCCGCCGAAGAATCGGCTGTTGGCGATGCGCGTGTCGGTGGTGAGCGTCTTCTGACGCGTGCGGCTGGTGAGCGAAGAGAAGGGTTCGTTGAAGGCAATGTGGCCGTCGGGGCCGATACCGCCGAGGAAGAGGTCGATGCCGCCGAACTCGCGAATCATCTCTTCGTAGTGTGCGCATTCGGCTGCCAGATCTTTGGCGTTACCGTTGAGAATGTGGATGTTCTCCTTCGGGCAGTCGATGTGATTGAAGAGGTTGGTGGCCATGAACGAGTGGTAGCTTTCGGGATGTTCCTCGGGCAGACCGACGTATTCGTCCATGTTGAAGGTCACCACGTGCTTGAAGCTCACGCGGCCGGCCTTGTGTGCCTGAACAATGGCGCGATACATGCCGATGGGGCTGGATCCGGTGGGGAGTCCGAGCACGAAAGGCTTTTCTGCCGTGGGGTGAGCGGCGTTGATCTTGTTGACAACGTAGTCGGCTGCCCATTGTGACAGCTTGTCGTAGTCCGGTTCGATGATAACTCTCATGGGGAGGAGATTATAATAGTTAAGAAATATCGGGTTACTGGGCGCCACGCTGCAAAAGTGCGGACGTTTTGCCGGTTCGTGCTTACAAAGGTAGTACTTTTTTTCTGTTTTTGCAGTTCCGAAGGGGCTTTGTTTGGTTTTGGAGCGAGTTCCGGGGATTTTTCCCCATCATTTTTCCTGCGCTTTTCCCGTCGAAATGCCACTTCCACAGGGGCATAGGGACGTTGACTCGGGCGAGTTGGATGGTTATTTCAGCATTTTCCCCGCGTAGAAGTCCATCACGTCTTGCCGGTAGCGCGCTTCGTAGTAGGCGGTGATGCGATCTACGGCGGCATTGGTCTGTTTGTTGCGCGCCTCGTCGTAGTCTACGTAGGTGCCTTTGCCGGCTTCGTACTTCTTCTGTGCGAGTTGTGCGGCAGTCACGGCGGCGGAGTCGGCCACTTGCGCAGCTTCCCATTTGTGGCGCGAGGTCACAGCGGCGTAGTAGGCACTTTGAATCTCCTTGTAGAGCGCTTTGCGGACTTCCTCTTCGTCCAAACGGGCGTTGGTCGCCGCCAATTGGGCCTGTGCCACGCTGTTGCGAGTGGCTCGTCGGTCGTAGAGCGGCACAGACAGCGAGAGTCCGATGTTTTGCGAGAAGTTGTCGCGCAGTTGCCGGCCGACTGCGGCGTTGTCGATGCCCGAAGTGTGGTAGTAGCTGGTGCCGAGTCCGGCATTCAGGCTCAGGGTGGGGCGCATGCCCGCCCGCGCCAGCTCAATTTGCTCGTCGGCGGCTCGCGAACGCAGCTGTGCGGCTTGCAGGGCCGGGCGCTCTGTGAGACTCAAAGCGTAGATTTCTTCCGGATTGCCCGGCACGGCAGGCAAGGTGTGGGCGGCCGGCGGTGCCACCGCGAGGCTGTCGGGCGAAGGATACTCGAGCAGTTGCGAAAGTTCGAGCAGGGCAATCATTTTGTCGTTTTCTGCCTGCACCAATGCCAAGCGATCTTGTGCAGTGCGCGCCCGGGCTTGGGCCAGATCCACCTCCGGCAAGCGGCCGGCGCGGATCTGTGCTGCCATTCGCTCCTCTTGGGCCAGCGTATTGCGCAAGTTGGTCTGTGCTTGCGCGATGAGGTCCATGCGAAAGAGCACTTGATAATAGGCTTGCGCCACTTGCAATTGGAGTTCCTCGGCGATGCGTTGTGCGTCGGCCCCGGCGGCTTGCAGTTGGAGGGCGGCTTGTTTGCGGCGATGGGCGATGCGTCCGCCGGTATACAGGGGCATGGAACCCGAAATGGAGAGCGAGGTCGAGTTGGTATTGCGGGTTTCGTAGGTATTGTTGGCGGTTAGTCCGCGGCCGAAGGAGAGATTCTCACCGGCCGACCCGCCGACTTCGGGCAACATGGCTTTGCGGGCATCGTCCAACTGGATTTCCTGTTGCCGGCGCGCAAGATCGGCTTGTTTCACCTTGATGTTGCGCTGCTGTGCCCGCTCGATGCAGTCGCGAAGGGTCATGGTTTTCTGGGCCGAGAGGGAGGCCACCGCGCAGAATGCGAAGAGAGAAAGCAGAAGTTTCATGAGGAGAGGACGATTATTGCTGTTGATTGATTTCGTTGCCGCGCACGCGCTCACCTACCCGGAGGCCGGATCGAATTTCAATGTTCACGCCGTCGGAAAGACCGGTTTGCACGACGCGTCGCTCAAAGGTTTGTGAGTCTTTGCCGCCGGTTTGCACATAGACCACCGACTTTCCGTCTTCGATCTTCACGGCCGACTCAGGAAGCGCGATGACTTGTGAGCGAGAGTCGAGGATGATTTCGGCATTGGCGCTGTAGCCCGCGCGAAGTGTGGTGCCTTTGGTTTGCAACAGGGCCCCTTTGATTTCAAACTGGTTGCCTGTTGTGCCGGAACTTACCTTCGGTGCGATAAATTCGAGGCGGGCGGCGAGTCGCACATCGGGGGTCGCACCGACGGTGATGGACAAATCCATGCCTTTGCGGAGCTTGGCCACTTCGGTTTCGTCGATATTGCCCTTAAAGAGGAGATCGTTCATGTTCGCCACGGTGGCAATGGTCGTTCCGTCGTTGAAAGTGTTGCTCATCGTGACGGAATTGCCGACTTTCACGGGGATGTTGAGAATGGTCCCGTCGATTGTCGAGCGTACCATGGTGGTAGAGTAGCCCGCCATGGAGGCACTCACGCCTTCCTTCACGATTTTGAGCGCATCATTGGCGTTGGCCAGCTCTTCTCGCTGCTGGCGAAGCGCAAGTTGGGCTTTTTCGAGTTCTTCTGTCGAGACGAGTTGCTGATCATGGAGTGTTTTTCGTGCGTTGGTAGTCGCGTAGAGCCTGCGCCGCGGCGAGTTGGGCGAGTTTCACGCGGTTGCCGGCGCTATTGAGCTGAGACATGTCGGGAACCACCTTGATTCGCGCAATGAGTTCCCCTTTTTGCACGGGTTGTCCCGCTTCTTTGTAGATTTCGGCCACGATACCGGAGATTTGCGGCTTGACGTCGACTTCAACTCGCGGTTCGATGGTGCCGGTGACGATGGTTGAACGATGAATGTCGGCGCGCGTCACTTCAATGACGTCAAATCGTTGTTCTTCCGGGCGCGATTTCTGATAGAGGAAGACAAATGTGCCGACAAAGACGGCAACCAGGAGCACGATGCCGAGGATTTTGAAGATATTTTTCATTGTGATTGGGGTTTTCGTTCGCGAAGGCGAGCGTTGGATGGGAGATTGCTTTTGAAAAGTCGCGCACGCTGTCGGAGGAGGGGCGACAATTTAAAATGAGATAAGGTGTGAGGGGGAGCACAGCGCGTGCAGTTTCCGACGAGCAAGGGGGACATGCGTGAAGCAAAGCGTGGTTCTCGGCGGGCAAAGCCTTGTTCGAGAACGCAGCGCGTGCGTGCCAGGGTGAAACGGTGGGAGCGCGGCGCCCGATGCGGAAGTTTTATTCGTCGCGCATGGCATCTACCGGTTTTTATCGCCAGAGCGCGCAGCGCCGGCGCGACACCTGCCACGGTTCCCAGCGCAGAAAGTGCCAGTGCTGAGCCGATGGCCATGGAGAAAGAAATGAGGAAACTACCGGGAGCCAGCGAGGGAAAATTCGAACCGATGCCGGAATCGGCTGCCGCAAGGATCAAAACGGCGAAAACAATGCCGGTGAGGCCTGCCAGGAGGGTGAGCACAGCGCTTTCGGTGAGGATCTGAACGAGAATGTGGCTTGGATGCGCGCCGAGTGCCCGGCGGACGCCAATTTCCGTGGTGCGTTCCTTGACCACCACCATCATAATGTTCGAAACTCCGATGCTGCCCGAAAGCAACGTGCCGATGCCGATCATCCACACGAGGATATTGATGCCGTCGAACAGCGATTGTATCATTTGGAACATAGATTCCACGTTGATACTCATGAGAGCTTGCTGATCGCTGGGATCAATGCGATGCAGCTTCTTGACTTCCAACTCAATCTTCCGCTGTATAGAGGATACGGTGTGCCCGGGACGTGTGGTGAGCGCCAACATGTCGAAGTGGTCTCCGCACCCTAGCAGACGTTGTAGGGTGGTGTAGGGCATGTAGACCGACCTCGAGGCCGGTCCTCCCACGCCGACGTTGGAAGTGAGGGAGGAAATGCCGACCACTTGGAAATAAATGCCTTGCATCTCGATGTATTTCCCCACCGGATTGCTCTCATTCGGGAAAAGTTGGGAGGCTATTTTTTCTCCCAGCACACACATTTTTCGGCAGTCCCGGAGATCGGCCTGTTGAATGTAGCGTCCGTGAGAAAGTTTGGGGTTTTCGACGGCCACATAGTCGGGGCTCACTCCTTTGACGGTGCCTTGCGTTTTGCTGTCGCGGTGTTTGAAGTCAGTCCAGTTGAAAATCACCGGCGTCACCACGGCTGCTTCCGGAATGTGGCGGCGCAAGACGTCAAGGTCGCCCGTTTCGAACGACCACATGCGGTCGGACGAAAGCCCGTCGTAGGGTTTGGTGGTTTTCTCGGGGGCCGCGCAATAGGCATTCTGGGCAAAACCTTCGAAGTTGCTTTGCATCATGGCTTTTCATCCCCTTTGCGCCCCCCATCAGGAGAACTAACATGAACACGCCCCAGAAGATACCGAAAGCCGTTAGGAGAGATCGCGATTTGTTGCGCATCAGCGTTTGGAAGATCTCCCTCCATTTGTCAATATCGAACATGATCTTGAGTTATTTAGCGTTGAGAGCCACAATAGGTTTGATGAGGACGGCCTTTCTTGCGGGAAAGAAGCCGGCAACGAGTCCCGCGATGAGCAGCACAGTCAGGGCGCCGACAGCGATACCTAGGTCGATTGTGGGATTAAGGAAGAAGTAAAACTTCGAATCCATCACCTCCAAAGTGCGTTTACCGCTCACATAATTCATCCATTCCGTGGCGGCGATGCCGGCAACAAGCCCGACATAACCTGAAAGGAGGGTGATCACCACACTTTCGGCCAACACGCTGCGCAAAATGCCCCAAGGGCGCGCGCCGAGTGCCTTGCGGATGCCAAATTCGTGGGTGCGTTCTTTCACGGTGATGAGCATAATGTTCGAAATACTCACGACACCGCTCAACAAAGTGAGGAGTCCGACCACCCACAAGCCGGTTCGCAAGATGCGGGTGGCAGTGTTTTGCTCTTTGGCACCTTCTGCCTTGTTGTCGATCCAGAGCGTTGTCTGGTCCTCGGGATTAAAACCGTGGCGGTGCCCGATGGTTTGGCGAATGTTGTGCTCGAGTTGCTGCATCGTCTCCTCTTTTTTGCCGGCATCGGTGCGCAATTCGATGGAACCCACCGCCACGCCTTTGTTGAAGGCCGTGCGCAGGGTGGAAAACGGCACTTGCGCCTTATTGGGCTCCATGTCGTTGGCCTTAGCGCGCACGCCGATGATGCGAAAAGCCATCGAATCGACGTTTACCACCTGTCCTACGGCAGAAGTGGCCGACCCAAAGAAATCTTCGGCCATGCGCGTCGAGACAACCATCACCTTTCGGCGCTCGCGCAAGTCGTTTTCGTCGATAAAGCGCCCCGCGTTCAGGACAATGCGCTCCATCTCGGCGGCAACGGGCATCACGCCGTCGAAACTTCCCTCGAGACGATGTTTGCCCGAGACCATGACGAGTCCGGATAGGTAGATTGTCGGCGCAGCTTCACTGATTTGCGTTTGTGTCGCCGAACGCGTGTTTTTAAAGTCCCGGTCGTCGATCTTCACATCCCGTCCTTTGCTGTATCCCTCGAAGGCTTCCGAAGCATAGCCCGGCACAATCGAGACCACATCGTCGGCAAAGTGCGACGAATTGTACTCAAAAGCATGGATAAGCCCGTTGCCCGCACCGAGTAAGAAGACGAGTAAGAAAATTCCCGTCGAGACACTCAGTCCCGTAAGCCCCGTGCGGAGTTTGTTTTGCGCCAGATGCGCGAAATCTCTTGCCACATCGTCTTGTTTATTTCATGAGTTCGCCGAAAGGCTTTGTCTGTTTCGGATCGTTTTCCTCGATGCTTCCGATGACACCATCCTGAATGTGCACAATTTTCTTCGTGCGATAGGCCACACCACTCTCGTGGGTGACGACAACCACAGTGCGTCCTTCGGCATTCAGGTCGGTGAGCAGCTGCATCACCTCGCCCGAAGTCTTCGAATCCAGGGCTCCCGTCGGTTCGTCGGCCAGGAGCACTTGCGGATTCGTGATGATGCTGCGCGCAATGGCCACACGTTGTTTCTGTCCGCCCGAAAGTTCGTTGGGATAGTGGTCGGCCCATTTGTCCAAACCGAGGCGTTCGAGATGTTCCATGGCGCGGCGATTGCGTTCCTTGCGCGACACGCCTTGATAATAGAGGGGCAAGGCCACATTCTCGAGTGCCGTTTTGTAACCGATGAGATTAAACGACTGAAAGATGAAGCCAATCAGTCGATTTCGGTAGTCGGCCGCCTTCGTTTCGCTGAGGTTTTTCACCGTCACGCCGTTGAGCGTGTAGAGTCCCTCGTCATAGTTGTCGAGAATGCCCAAGATGTTGAGCAAAGTCGACTTCCCCGATCCGGAAGCCCCCATGATGCTCACAAACTCTCCCCGTTCAATGTCAAGATCGATGCCTTTGAGCACATGCAGCGGCTGTCCGCCGCGGTAAGTCTTGTGTATGTTTTCAAGATGTATCATATTCTTATGCAAACAAGCACTCTTCCCCACGCTCTTCCGCAGTTGTTGGCTGACTGTCGAAGAACGTGAGGGAGAAGTCGTTCGTTATTTGGCCACGTTGCGCACGGTTCCGTTGGTGGTGTCGTCGTCGACCACGAGCGTGGCTGCGTTGCACATCACTTCTCCGCCCGATGAGGCTTCGGCTTCCGCGTGTTGCGCCGAGAGTCGCTCAGCTTTCAGCGTGGCACCGCTGCTGGCTTCGAATTTCGCCCGTTGTGTGCGCCCGCTCAATGTGATGCTTGCGCCCGACGAAGCGTCTGCCTCCATGAGATCCGTCAGTACATTGTACAGTTTCACCTCGCCGCTCGACGAAGCCTCCACTTCGATTTTTCGGGGCTTGGGCCTGGGCCACCTGAATGTCGGTGCCCGATGAGGCCTCGAAGCGGAGTTTGCGATTCACCTTGAGGGGAGCGCCCACGCGGATGGAGGCTCCGGAGCTTGCCTCGTAGCCGTAGAGCGTATAGCCCGTCACGGTGACCTCAACATGCGGCGTGCGCATGAGTTCGTGATGCGTCATGGTCACTATCAGTTCCCCATCTTCCACATAGACTCGGACGAGGTGATCGTCTTTGCGGTCCATGCTCACCGTCACCGTGGGGTTGCCCGTCGGAATGTGGCGGAGGATGATGCCGCTGCTCACGTCCACCGATTCGAAGTGCGGCAGATTGTTCACTGTGTAGACGTAGGTGCCGTTGGCATTGGCGGAGTCGAGTGAGAGATTGGTGCGATTTTCGCGGGACGATTCGTTGTCGATGTAGCTCACGTTGGGCAATTGGCGAACGCGCAAGCAAGAAGCGCTGAGCATCAACGCAGCCGCAAGGAGTGCGGAGGAAAGCAATACCATCTTCATAGGGATAAAAGGGAGGATAAGGGTGAAACTTCAGGAGAAAGAGGAAGTGAATCAACCGACAGTTGGGGTCGCCATCTCTTCGTTGATGAGTTGTTGCAGGCGATCGGTGACCTTTTCCATCGGAATGCCGAGCAGGTACATTTGTTTTGCCAGCTCTTGGAGCATTCCGTTGAGCACATCGTCCGAACGTAAGCGGCGAATGATCTTGACCGCATCGGCGCTGACAAAGGATCCGAGTCCTCTTTTATTATAGATAATGCCTTGGCGTGCCAAAATGTCGAATGCTTTCACGGTAGTGTTCACATTCACTTGCAGCAGCAGGCTGTATTCGCGAACACCGGGGATGCGTTCGTCGGGAAGATACTTCTCGGCCAGAATTTCGTCCATCAGGCGATCGGCTATTTGTTGGTAAATGGGTAGTCCGTCTCGAAAGTTCATGTGTCAGTGGGGTTAGTAGCCGAAGCGACCGCGGGGAATCACCTGCGCACGGGCATACATACGATAACTGTAGCCGATGCAGAACACAATCCAACCCAAGGTCAGCAACCAGAACAGTAAAAGCGAAATGAAGGTCACGTGTTCGAGGTCCTGACCGTCGAACAAAAGCGGGTAGTGATCTATCAGACTGACCAAACCCAGGGCTCCCAGCAGAGAGAGGAGGGTGAAACCGGCAATGAGAATCACCGCGGTGAGTACAAAAGATTTGCTGCGAAAGAGGAGAGCTCCCAGGAGGAACGTGCTCCACAGTCCGCAATAGACGAGCGCGGGAATGAATCGGACCATGAACAGTACCGGTGCCGATGATAGCGGCAGGTAGATGTCGCCCAATTCGGGGTTGGCGATCGTTGCCAGGAAGTGGGGGGAGCTCCACACATAGGGAACGGAGAAAATTTGGGCCAAAGCGGCCGTCAGTGCGTCGGCGCAGAGGAAGAGCAGGACAAAAATGACGGCGGCAAGCACGGTGTGTCGGAGCAGCGCGGAGCAAAAACGCTCGAAAGTCGAGGCGGGCAGGAGCAATTGCCGCATGCGGCTGTGGAGAGAGGAACGTCCCGAGGCGAAACTGTTGCCGATGCTCACCAAAAGGAAGAACAAGGTGAGCAGAAATCCCGCGCTACCCAGCCGCGAAGCCATTTCTTGTAGCTCTTCCGGTCGGGGATGGTCGGCGTGATGAACGACAAAAGTGGGAATGGCCAGGAAGGCCAGAAAAGCCAGAAAGGCGGATCCGTAGTGTTTGAGTGCGCTTTGCGTGCCTTCGACCAAGTCGAGACGCAGCACTTGCCAGAAACGGCGTGGAGAGAAGCGGGTTGAATTAGTCATGGTGGGGGAGTGCGGCTGAGGGTTGGAGTTGAGCGGCGCGTTCCAGCAGGTCGGGATGCTGAGTCAGCGCATTGAAGAGCAATTCGAGGTTCACCTGTGAGGCGGTTTCTTCGCGATTGGGGACAATGACCGCCATGCCCGCCAGCGAGTTCTCGGCATAGAGGACGTCGCTCAGGTCTTCGCCGTAAGCGCGCTGTTCAAAAACGCAGCAGACGTCCCAATTCGTCGAGGTCGATGTTGAGGCCCACCTGGCATTCCTTGAGCATAACGATATGGTCAACGAGGTTTTCCACGTCGTGCACCTGGTGGGTGGAGATGATCACGGTGCGTTCTTCGTTCATGCTGGCCGCGATGGCTCGCCGAAACTGGGCTTTCGAAGGGATGTCGAGCCCATTGGTCGGTTCGTCCATGAGGAGAAGGCGTGTGCACGTGGCGAGGGCGAAACTGATATACGCCTTTTTGAGTTGTCCGGTGGAGAGGGTGCTGAAGTTGACGTCGGGCGACAAGTCGAATTGTCGGAGGTTTTCGAGCAATAGCTCATCGGAAAAATGCGGATAGAAGTCGCGATGCAGCGACACGTAGCGCGAGAGTTTCATAGCGGGCAGCTCGATGTGCTCGGGCACCACAAAGAGATCGGCGAGCACCGCCGGAGTTCGATCGCAGACCGGGCGCTGTTCGAGTCGCACCTCCCCTTGTTGTGGGCGCAGCAATCCGGCCATGAGATAAATCAGTGTCGATTTTCCGGTGCCGTTCTTCCCGAGCAGGCCCACAATTCGCCCGGCGGGGAGGTGAAGGGTGACGTCGCTGAGCACCTCTTCCGGGCTGTTGCTGTAGCGAAAATGGAGTTGTTGCAAGTCAATCATATCGTCATCGTGTGAAGTGGTTTGGTGTAATACTGTTGTAGTACACCGCAAAAGTAGACATCTCTCCCTTGTTGACCAAATAAAAAGGAGACTAATTTTTTGTATCCGCCTCGGATTAACACACCGACGGTGATATTAGGGTGAGAGCTTGTTGTTTTATCAATTTTGTTGGAGCTGAGATGAGGTATGAGCGAGGATAATGATGCAAAGTCCCCGTCTGTTTCAAAAAGGTTCCCCGCTTTTTGCGAAAACACGGGGGCTTTCGCGAAAGAGTCCCCTTGTTTTTCTCGTCGGGCGGAAGGGGCCATTGCGCGCCGCGAGTGAACGAAGGCGCAGGTGGGGGGCGTTCGTGCACGGTTGGGGCGAGTGGTCGGCGGTGTGCGGGGAGCGGGTGGAGTGCCGGCGGAGGCGTCGCTGTGCATCGGCGTTTTGAGTTGGGCGCGTGGGGTTTCGCAGTGAAGGGGCGGCAGCGGTGGGTGGCGCCACGGCATCCCGTGCGAAAATGAGCGTTTTCGTTTCGTCGCGCTTCGGGCCGACGCCGCTCGGTCGGCTGATCAGCGCGAGCGCCGCGCACCGAATGGCGCTCCATTGCCCACCGCGTGTGCGCCGCGCGCGAGGTAGCGGTCTTTGCCGCTCAATTATTCGCCGACTCAGTTTGCTATATCACGCAGAATTTCTAATTTTGCACCCTAACGGCGAAAGTGTGCCGTTTCCCCTACATCTCGTACAAGATTCCCCACCTATATGGAAAAAAGAAAAATTCAGTTCTCGCTTGTCTATCGCGACATGTTCCAGAGTTCCGGCAAGTTCCAGCCCCGCAAGGACCAGTTGGAACGCATTGCACCGGTCATTGTCAAAATGGGTTGCTTTGCCCGTGTTGAGACCAACGGCGGTGCCTTCGAACAAGTGAACCTTCTGGCCGGTGAGAACCCCAATGAGGCCGTGCGCGCCTTCACGAAGGCGTTTAACGAAGCGGGCATTAAGACCCACATGCTCGACCGCGGTCTCAACGGCTTGCGCATGTTCCCCGTGCCGGCCGACGTGCGTCGTCTCATGTACAAAGTGAAGCACGCGCAAGGTACCGATATCACGCGCATCTTCTGCGGTCTGAACGACGTTCGCAACATCATTCCCTCGATCAAATACGCCATCGAGGGCGGCATGACCCCCCAGGCCACGCTGTGCATCACCACCTCGCCGATCCACACGGCCGAATACTATGCCGGCATCGCCGACCAGCTCATCGAAGCCGGCGCGCCCGAAATTTGCCTCAAGGACATGGCCGGTATCGGTCAGCCCGCTATGCTCGGCAAACTCTGCCGCATGATCAAGGAAAAGCACCCCGAGGTGATCGTGGAATACCACGGCCACACCGGCCCCGGCCTTTCGATGGCTTCGATCCTCGAAGTTTGCCGCAACGGTTGCGACATCATCGACACCGCCATCGAGCCGCTCGCTTGGGGTAAGGTGCATCCCGATGTGATCTCGGTGCAGAGCATGCTCAAGAACGCCGGTTTCGACGTGCCCGAGATCAATATGGACGCCTACATGGAGGCGCGCAAACTCACGCAGGAGTTCATCGATGAGTGGTTGGGCTATTTCATCAATCCCGGCAACAAACTCATGTCGTCGCTCCTGCTCGGATGCGGTCTGCCCGGCGGAATGATGGGCTCGATGATGGCCGATTTGGCCGGTGTGCGCGAAGCCATCAACGCCAACCGCCAGAAGAAGGGCGAAGAACCCCTCTCGGAAGATGCCCTCCTGGTGAAACTCTTCGACGAAGTGGCTTATGTGTGGCCGCGTGTGGGTTATCCTCCCCTCGTTACGCCCTTCAGCCAGTATGTGAAGAACATTGCTTTGATGAATCTCCTCACCGAGTCGATGGACAAACCCCGCTATTCGATGATGGACAACGCCATCTGGGGCATGATTCTCGGCAAGAGCGGTAAGTTGCCCGGCGAATTGGCGCCCGAAATTGTGGCTCTGGCCAAGGAAAAGGGCTACGAATTCAGCACTGAAGACCCGCAAACGAACTATCCCGACGAGCTCGACCGCTTCATCAAGGAGATGGAAGAGAACGGCTGGGATCGCGGTCAGGACGACGAGGAACTTTTGGAATTCGCCATGCACGAAACGCAATATCGTGACTACAAGAGCGGAGCAGCTAAGAAGCGTTTCCTCGCCGATCTCCAAGCGGCCAAGGACAAGAGCGCCGCATCCGGCCTCACCCCCGAGGAGGCCGCCGCGCTCAAGCACGCGAAAGCCGACGCTATCGTGGCACCCGAAAGCGGTATCGTGCTTTGGGAAATCGGTGGCGACGCCGAAAGTGTCAAGTCCATCGAGCCTTTCATCGGAAAAAGAGTACAACGAGGGCGATTTCTTCTGCTACATCGAGAACGGCTTCGGAAAGATTCTGGAAATCCCCGCAGCACTGGGCGGCAAATTGGTGGAAATCAATGCCAAACAGGGTAGCCACGTGCAGAAGGGCGATGTGATTGCCTACATCGAACGCTCGTTCCGCGACTAATCTCACCGACTGCTGTTCGACAGTCGGCATCTACAAGGGGCGAATCGAGGACAGCGGGATGTTGCTTCCCGCAGTTCGCTCGTTCTCCAGATCATTCCCTTTGACCTTCTCGCGCCCGTCGCGGTGCGAGGAGGCTCAAAAGGCTTTTTAATTTCATCTTGTCGCTGCCATGCTCCACCGTTTGTTGCATTTCCGCCTGACCGTTCTGCTGACGCTGGGCATTCTGGTTGTGTGTTTGCTTCCTGTTCCCGAAACGCCGCTCGAAAACGTGCGCTTCATCGACAAGTACACGCACATCTTGCTCTTTGGCGGTTATGCGTGGGTGCTGTGGTGCGAAAGCGCCCTGTATCGGCGCAGTGCTGTGCGCGAAGGTCGTGTGGAAACGGGTCGCCGTTCTTTCAACCGCTCGCTACTTCTGCTCACCGTGGGCTGGCCTGCGCTGTTCGGTGGGCTGGTCGAAGTGCTGCAAGCCACGCTGACGACTTGCCGTTCGGGCGATTGGCTCGATTTTTCTGGCCGATGCCTTCGGAGTGTTGCTCGCACTCGCGGCGGGTATTCCCACCTATCGTTTCCTTGTGCGCTGAATAGCCTTTTTCTTTCCCCTCCATCAAAACTCCCTTGCCATGCATTTCCTTTACCTTGCCGACGACCATGCCGATTGGCTCACTTTGCGTCCGACAACTTCGGATCAAGCTGCTCCGCTCTTCGATTATGACCGACGAGAAGTGGCAAAAGGAGGCAATATGATCGGTGCGGTGCGCGAATTGGCCGTGCATTGGCGCGCAGATCGGGGAAGCGCATCCGTAAATGTGGGAGTGCTTTCGCCCGCCACGGTGTTGCCCTTGGCCGAGTTTGAGGAGTCTACGGTCGAAACGGTCTATCAATTCGTTTTCGATGGGCGGCGCGCACCGAAAACGCCGCGCCGCGTGTTCTACGACATGTTGCCTTCGTCAAATGGTGTGTTGCTTTTTCGGCGTAGAGGAGCGAAATTGCGCTGAGATTGAGCAGGAACTGGGCGAAGTGCATTACTTTTCGCCGTTCAGCGGTTTGTTGCAATGGATGGCCGGGCGCAAACAGACGGCCCGCCAGCGACGAATTTTTTTGTACATTGCCGGTCGACGCAAATTGACGTGGCCTATTTCGAGGGACACCGCATATTTGCCTTCAACACGTTCGACGTGCAAACGGCCGACGACGTTCTTTACTTCACTTGCCAGTTGGCGCGACAGTTTGATGTGGACTTTTCTGCGACGCCCTTTATCATTTGTGGGCGGCCGGACAAGATGCCGGTCGTTGCCGCATGTTTCCGTCCCTTTGTGGCGGAGGTGGAATGTGTCGATGCCGCGCCGGAATTCGATGGCCACCCGCTGACCGAATTATCTCTACTTCCATTTGAATTACTGACCAATTTATTGAACTGATGCGCATCATCACCGGAAAATACAAGGGCAAGCACTTTGAAGTTCCCCGCTCGTTCAAGGCACGCCCCACCACAGATTTCGCCAAAGAGAACCTGTTCAACGTGCTGCGTGCGTATGTTGATTTCGAAACCACGCGGGCGCTCGATTTATTTGCGGGGACAGGGAGCATCACCCTCGAACTGTTGAGCCGTGGATGTCCGGAAGTGGTGAGTGTAGAGCGCGACCGCCAGCACTTTTCCTTCGTGCGAGCGGCGGTGGAACACTGCACTGCCGGCGATGATGAGGCGCATTTTCGCGTGCTCAACGCCGATGCGCTGCGCTTCATCGCCAAGAGTGCCGAAGCTTTCGACCTCGTTTTTGCCGATCCCCCCTATGCCCTGCGCGAATTGCCCGAATTGCCCGATCGCGTGATGGGAAGCCGTCTGTTGAAGCCCGGCGCTTTGTTCGTGCTTGAGCACGGAAAAGACCAAAATTTCTCGGCGCGACCCGATTTCTTGGAGCATCGCGTCTATGGTTCCGTCAACTTCTCTTTTTTCCGCAAGGCGGAAGCGAACAAATGACGGTAGGAACACTTTTCGAACAGAGCATTGCCGCAGAGTTCCCGCACGATTTCACACCCCACCAGCGAGAAGCAGTGGCTGAGATCGGGAGTTTCCTGGCCGACCCGCGCAACGACCGGGCTTTTGTGCTGCGCGGCTATGCAGGAACGGGCAAGACGTCGCTGGTATCGGCCGTGGTGCGCGTTTGGCGCAGGCTGCAGCGCCCCGTTGTCCTCTTGGCGCCGACGGGACGCGCGGCAAAAAGTCTTTTTCGCTCCACGCCGGTATGCCGGCACACACCATCCATCGCGTCATTTACCGCCAGAAATCTTTCGAAGGTGAGGATACGCAGTTCGATCGAGGGTGGAATCCGGCGAAATCAGCCTTGTTCATCATCGATGAAGCCTCGATGGTGGCCAACAACGGCGGAAACAGCCTCTTCGGCACGGGGCGTTTGCTCGACGACCTGATACAATATATATATAGTGGCGAGAGTTGTCGCCTGATGATGGTGGGCGACACGGCGCAGCTCCCACCTGTGGGAGAAGAAGAGAGCCCGGCGCTGCAAAAGCGGGTGCTCGAGAGCTACGGGCTCCATGTTCGCATGTGCGAGTTGACCGATGTGGTGCGACAGGCCTCAGCTTCTGCCGTTTTGCGCAATGCCACGCGCCTGCGTTGCCAGATCGGCACGCTGTCGGGCGCACCTTTGCCGGCAGATGAGGACTTCGATCTCGATCGCTACGTGAATGCGGATGGCATGCCCCTGATCGAAGTGGCGAAAGGCACCGAGACCCAGCTCATGCCCGGCGACGAACTCATCGATGCACTCGAACAGAGTTACAGAGCGTGGGGAACTTCCGACACCATCGTGGTGACGCGCACCAACAAGCGCGCCAATATTTTCAACAACGGCATACGCTCGCGAATTTTAGAGCGGGAGGACGTGTTGGAACGCGGCGATTTGGTGATGGCAGTCAAGAACAATTACTATTGGACGGTAAAAGCCGCCGAATCCCTCCCCGAGGGAGAACGCGTGCCCATGGCTTTCATCGCCAACGGCGACACTGCCGAGGTGGTTCGTTTCAGAAATGTGCACGAAATGCACGGATTCACGTTCGCCGACGCCACATTGCGTTTCGGCGACTACGACAATTGGGAAATGGAATGCCGCATTCTGCTCGACACCCTGCAGTCGGAGGCACCGGCGCTCACGCGCGAAGAAGCGGCGCGCCTCTACGAATCGGTATATGCCGATTATGCCGACATTGCCAACAAGCGCGAGCGCATGAAAGCCATTCGACAAGATGCTTACTACAATGCGTTGCAAATCAAGTACGCTTATGCGGTGACTTGCCACAAAGCACAAGGCGGACAATGGCACGAGGTCTACGTCGATCAGGGCTATATTCCGGAAGACATGGATCCGGTGGCCTATTTGCGCTGGCTGTACACCGCTTTTACCCGCACTTCCGATAAACTATACTTTGGTCAATTGGCCAAAAGATCAAATCTACGACATCAATGATCGCAATACTGATTAACGTACTGGCTGTTTTGGTGGGAAGTGCGGTCGGCGCGCTGGCCAAACGCGGCATCACCGAGAAATACATCACCGTGCTCAACACCGCCATGGGCTTGGCCGCTTTGGTACTGGGCGTCAATGTGGCGCTGACCAACATGCCCAAGAGCCATTTTCCCGCCTTATTCATCTTCTGTTTGGCTTTGGGCGGACTGTTGGGCACCGTGCTTCGTCTCGATGAGCGCATGCAGGAAGCCACACGCCGCGTGTCGAAGACCGGAAGCAACCTCACCGAAGGCATCACCACGGCCGTCTTGTTCTGCTGTGTCGGCACGCTCTCCATGATGGGCCCCGTTTTGGCCGCACTCAAGGGCGATAACACCTACTTGATGACGGCCGCCACGCTCAATTTGGTGACCATGATCGTCGTTGCCTCCAGTTATGGCTTTTGGGTCAGCATCACCGGCTTGTTTGTCTTCGTCTGGCAGGGTGGAATTTACGGGATAGCCAAGCTCTCGGCGGGATTTATCTCCGATGCCTTGATCTCCGAAGTCTCCATTGTGGGCGGTGTGCTCATTGCTGCGGCAGGGCTTGGCGTGATGAACATCAAGGATTGTAAGACCATCAACCTATTGCCGGCTCTACTCATGCCGATGCTCTATTTCCTGTGCGCGCATTTCTTGGGTTTCTGACCCGCTGCCGGTTGCCACATCGTGTGTTTTTTGACAACGTTGCTTTGCTGCCTGCTGATTTGTGACTAACTTTGTCCTATTCATTAAAGATTCGAATCATAACGCCTCTCATTTCGCTCCTTATGTCCCTACGCTATATTCTTCCTCTCTTCTTTTCTCTCGTGGGTTTCCTCACAGTAGCCGCACAACCCAAGGCACGTTATTTGACGCCCAAAGTAGAGTTGGGCAATGTCATGTGGAAAGTGCCGGCCTTGGCGCACTTTGAAATTCGCAACACAGGCAATCAGCCATTGTTGGTGACGGGCGTCTACACTGACTGCGCCTGCACGGTGGCCGCGTGGGACAAGCAACCGATTGCCCCCGGCGCCACCACGACCCTCACCGTGACGCTCGACGCGGAAACCCTGGGCACGTTCGACAAGTCGGTGTATGTCACGACCAACGCCGAGAGTGTTGCACGCCGCCTGCGCTTTTCGGGGAAAGTGATGCAGAAAATCATCAACTATGATCGTGACTTTCCCAATAAGATCGGAGATATCCGCCTCTCGGCCGAGAATATTGAGTTCGACGACGTGAAGCGAGGCGAAAAACCGCAGGTGACGCTCTTTTTGCTCAACGCAGGCAAAAAAGATTACGCCCCCGAGTTGCTCCACCTGCCCAATTATCTCACGGCCAAAGCCGAACCGGCGACCATTCGCCCCGGTCGTGTCGGCAAACTGGTGGTCACACTCAAAAGTAACCTCTTGCACGGCCTGGGACTCACCCAATCCAGTGTGTATCTTTCGCGTTTTGCCGGCGACCGCGTGAACAAAGACAATGAACTCGGGATCTCGGTGACGCTCCTCCCGAACTTCACGGCGGCGGAACTCAGTTCTCCGCAAGCTCCTCTCGCAAAAATGGCAACGGACGTAGATTTGGGCGCGTTCAACGGGAAGTCGAAACTCAAAGGCATCGTTCTCTTTGGCCAACAAGGGGCAATCGCCTTTGGAAATTAAGATGCTGCAGGTCTACAATCCCGGCCTTTCTGTTTCGCTCCCCAAAACAACGTTGCGTCCCGGGGAGACTACAGAAATGAAGATCATCGTTTCCACAGCGGTAGACCGCTTCCGCGGCAGCCGAAAAGTCCTGTTGATCACCAATGATCCCCGTCATCCGAAGATTTTGGTGAATGTGACCACAAAAAAGTAGCGCATTCCTTTTGTGTGTTGGCAGGAATGCTTATCTTTGCACCATCAAAACGAGCATAGCTCGCGAGGAGTCTGTTTCGGACTCCAAGAAATCGGAAAGTAGCGCAGTTGGTAGCGCACTACGTTCGGGACGTAGGGGTCGGGCGTTCGAGTCGCCTCTTTCCGACTTCGCAAGAAGCGGTTCACAACCTGGTTGTGGACCGCTTTTTTGGGCTACTTACGTCGCAAATCTCCCTGATATTTTGAACTATATGCCGCATACGATGAGGAAGACGGAGAGGAGCTGATGAAAGCTGGGAAGAGAATGAGAAAACCGAGGAGTGAAGTGAAGAGAGCAGGGGAGAAGACGAGAAAAACGGGGAAGAAAATGAGGAAACCGGGGAGTGAAGTGAAGAGAGCAGGGCAGAAGACGAGAAAAACGGGGAAGAAAATGAGAAAAGCAGGGAGCGAAGTGAAGAAAGTGGGGAAGAAAATGAGAAAAGAAGGGCAGAAGATGAGGGAAGCGGGGGAGCGCGTGAACAAATGTGCGTGTAATCGCCGTGTGATTTTGACATCGGCTATCATCTTCGGAAGAAAAGTTGTAACTTCGCGGAGACTATCCATTTTTGTGGCGGCGATCGCAGGGAGAAATCACCTCAGTGGTGAGCGAACATGCCCGTTTGCGTCGCGCCGCTTACACTTTCGTAGAAAAAAATACGATCGACACAACGATCAGCATCCAATATGATTTCGGTAGAACATCTTAAAGTCGAATTTTCAGCCCGCGCACTCTTCTCAGATGTGAGCTTTGTGGTCAACAAGCGCGACCGCATCGCCCTCGTCGGCAAGAATGGGGCCGGGAAGAGCACGATGCTCAAAATCTTAGCCGGCCTTCAGCAGCCGACCGACGGGCACGTGGCCGTGCAGCGCGATGTGAGTGTGGGATACCTCCCGCAAGTGATGGTGCTCAGCGACGATACGACGGTGGCTGCCGAAGTGGAAAAAGCTTTTGCCCACATTCATCAGCTCAAGGACCGCGTGCGCCGACTGAACGACGAACTTTCCAGTCGCACCGACTACGATACGCCGGAATATATGGAGCTCGTCGAAGCCTTCAGTCGCGAAAACGACCGTTTGCAGATGATGGGTGCGCAAAACTATCACGCCGAAATCGAGCGAACGCTCACCGGTCTGGGCTTCAACCGCGAAGATCTGGAGCGCCCCACGCGAGAATTCTCCGGCGGATGGCGCATGCGCATCGAGTTGGCCAAACTTTTGTTGGCCCGTCACGATGTGTTGTTGCTCGATGAGCCGACCAACCATTTGGACATCGAGAGTATTCGCTGGTTGGAGCAGTTCCTCTCGCGCAATGCGGATGCCGTTATCCTGGTGAGCCACGATCGCGCGTTCATCAACAACGTTACGAATCGCACATTGGAGATTTCGTGCGGAAAGGTGGTGGACTATCGTGTGAAGTACGACGAATACGTACAACTTCGCGTGGAACGGCGCGAAAGTCAGTTGCGCGCTTACGAGAACCAGCAGAAAGAGATTGCCGAGATCAAAGATTTCATCGAGCGCTTCCGTTACAAGCCCACCAAGTCGGTGCAAGTGCAGAGCCGCATCAAGCAGTTGGAGAAAATCGTCCCGATCGAAATTGATGAGGTTGATACTTCGCGCCTACATCTCAAGTTTCCTCCCTGCTCGCGTTCGGGCGATTATCCCGTGATTTGTGACGACGTGGAGAAACACTACGGCGATCATCAGGTCTTTGCGCAGGTCAACCTCACCATCCGCCGCGGTGAGAAAGTAGCCTTCGTGGGCAAGAACGGCGAAGGCAAGTCTACGCTGGTCAAGTGCATCATGTCGCAAATTGACCACGGCGGTGTGCTCAAACTCGGGCACAATGTCGAGATTGGCTACTACGCACAGAATCAAGCCCAGTTGTTGGACGACGAACTCACCGTGTTCGACACCATCGATCGTGTGGCCAAAGGAGATATCCGGCTGAAAATCCGCGACATCCTCGGCGCCTTCATGTTCGGCGGGGAGGCATCCGACAAAAAGGTCAAAGTGCTCTCCGGAGGTGAGCGGAGTCGATTGGCCATGATCAAGTTATTGTTGGAACCCGTCAACTTTTTGATACTCGACGAGCCGACCAACCACCTCGACATGCAGACCAAGGACGTGTTGAAGGAGGCCATCCTTGCTTTTGACGGGACGGTCATTGTCGTAAGTCACGACCGCGAATTTCTCGACGGCTTGGTGACAAAAGTCTATGAGTTCGGCGGGGGCAAAGTGCGTGAATATCTCGGCGGCATCTACGACTATTTGCGTGAAAAGTCGGTCGATGATGTCGCGGCAGCCGCCGCGCTTGCCGGAAATCGCCCCGCCACCGCTGAGACATCTCCTACCCAGTCGGCGCCCGGCGCAACAGCGCCTTCGGAAGGGGCTTTAAGTTACGCCGAACAGAAGGAACTGGCCAAGCAACGCCGCAAGTTGGAGCAAGCCGTCAAGGACGCTGAGCAGAAAAATCGAGCAGTTGGAAACGGAGATCTCCGAACTGGAAACCCAACTTTCCACGCCGGAGGGTGCAACTGACACGGCACTTTTCACCCGCCACGGCGAATTGCGCAAGGAACTCGCCGCCGCCGAGGAAGCGTGGGGCGCCGCCGTGGAAGCGCTCGGCTGATGCCCGGCGCATTTCCCTTTTGAGGCTGAGTGTTAGACTGTTTCCGCACGGCCTCCTCCTGTTTCCGCTCGACGGGTGGCTGTTTCCGGCCAATGGCCGCACCCTTTCCGGTTCTGCAGCCCGTGTTTTCGCGTCGAGTCTCCGCTCGCGCTCCGTCGGACCGAACGACTTTGAAATTCCTCTCCCAGAATACAATATTCCAATCCAATAGATACATCATGAGATTAAAACATTTCCTGTCTGCTCTGGCCTTTGTGGCCGTAGGTGCTTCAGCGCAAGCGCCTGTCGGCACGCTTAATCGTGCCGACATGGATCTCACGGCTCGTCCCGGCCAAGATTTCTATCAATATGCCGGCGGCGGCTGGATGAAAGCTCACCCGCTCACGCCCGAACACGCTCGCTACGCCCAATTCAATGAGCTCGAAGAGGTGAATCAGAAGCGCATTCGCACGTTGATCGAAGACCTCGCCGCGAAACCCGCAGCCGACGGCAGTTTGGCGCAAAGATCGGATCGCTCTATCGACTTTCGATGGACAGCGTGCGACGCAATCGCGAAGGCTACGAACCCATTCGTGCCACGCTGGACGAAGTGCGCGCCCTCAAGGACAAGGCGGCCTATTTCGCGCTGACCAATCGTTTGGAACGCTGCGGTGTTTCGAGCATGATCGGGGTCGGTTGCGGCGCCGACATCAAGAATGCCCAAATGAACTTGGTGCAAATCAACCAGAGCGGCTTGGCGCTTGGCGAACGCGACTACTATCTGGAAAATGATCCCGAGACGCGCAAGATTCGTGAGGCCTATCGCGCCTATGTCAAGCAGTTGTTTGTCATGACCGGCACCCCCGAGGCAGAAGCCGCGCAGAAGATGGAGCAAGTGCTCAACATCGAGACGCGCATTGCCAAAGCTTCCTATTCTGCCACCAAGTTGCGCGACGTAGAAGGCAATTATCATAAGATGACCTACGCCGAACTCTTGCGCGATTATCCGGGCATTGATTGGAAAGTGCTGTTCCAAAATCAGGGCTATCCCGCATTTGCCGAAGTAAGTGTCAACCAACCGGAGCCCATTCACGAGGTGGAGAAGATTCTCGCCGATACTCCGCTCGAAGCACTCAAATCTTATCTCGAATTCAACGTGATCAACAGCGCCTCCTCGGCACTGAGCGACGATTTCCGCCGTGTCACGTTCGATTTCTACAGCCGCACGATGCAGGGTACGGAGCAAGACCGTCCGCGTTGGAAGCGCGCGGTGGGGACTGTAGAGGATGTTTTGGGAATGGCCGTCGGCAAAATGTATGTTGAGCGTTATTTCCCCGAAAGCTCCAAGCAGCGCATGCTTCAACTCGTGCACAATCTGCAAAAAGCCCTCGGTCAGCGCATTGATCAGCAAACTTGGATGAGTGCAGCCACTAAAAAGCAAGCCCACGAGAAGCTCAACACATTTCGCATCAAGATTGGTTATCCGGACGAGTGGAGAAACTACGATGGTCTGGTGATTGACGAGAAACTCTCGTTCTACGAGAATCTGCGCCGTGCAGAAGAATTCGACAATGCGTATGAAATTGCGCGCCGCGTCAACAAACCCGTCGATCGCAACGAGTGGTTCATGACACCGCAGACGATCAATGCCTACTACGACCCGACAACCAACGAAATTTGCTTCCCCGCCGGCATTCTCCAGGCGCCTTTCTTCGATCCCGCAGCCGACGATGCGGCCAACTACGGCGCGATTGGCGTGGTGATCGGCCACGAAATGACGCACGGCTTCGACGATCAAGGCAGTCAATTCGACAAAGATGGCAATCTTCGCAACTGGTGGACGCCGCAAGACAAGGCTAATTTCAAGGCGCGCACCCAACGTATGATTCGATTCTTCGACGGCATCGAGGTGTTGCCCGGCTTGCATTGCAACGGCGCACTCACTTGTGGCGAAAACATTGCGGACCATGGCGGACTGAAAGTGGCTTATCAAGCCTTCCGCAACGCAACAAGCAGCCGGCCGCTCGCCGATTTCGGCGGTTTCACCCCCGACCAGCGCTTCTTCATCAGCTACGGCCAGATCTGGGCCAACAACATTCGTCCCGAAGCCCTGCGCAATCAGGTGAAAACCGACCCCCACGCTCCCGCTCGCTGGCGTGTGAACGGAGCGCTTCCCCAGATCGAAGCCTGGTACAAGGCGTTTGGAATCAAGAAAGGGGACAAACTCTTCGTTCCCAAGAACAAACGAGTTGACATCTGGTAATTTCTCAGTATTTTGACGCCATGCTCTACGTCAATTCTCCCATTCCCGCCATCGAGACCCTCCGTGCAGAGGGTCTCGATGTGGTTGTGGGCCGTCCAAGTGGCGTGCCCCGCATCGGATTGCTCAATCTTATGCCCGAGAAGGTCGCGACCGAGCACGACTACTGCCGCATGTTGGCACACAGTGGCCGCACGCTAAGCCTCGTTTTGCTCCGCCTGCCCGGTCAAACTTACAAGACCACACCGCAGGAGTACGTCGAAACGCACTACGAAGTGCTGGATCTCGATGGTGAAGCGCCGGATTTGGACGGATTGATCGTCACCGGCGCCCCACTTGAGCAGCTTCCTTTCGAATCTGTTCGCTATTGGGCGGCATTGTGTCGCCTCTTCGATTGGAGTGCCCTGCACGTGCAGTCCACACTCTGCGTGTGTTGGGCCGCACAAGCCGCGATGTATTATAGTTATGGGCTGCCCAAGATTGCGCTCGCCGAGAAATGTTTCGGCATTTTCGAGCAAGAGGCCCTGTTGCCCGGACATCCGTTGTTGAACGGCCTCGCTTCTTCCTTTCCCATGCCGCACAGTCGCCACACGGCCGTCGATTTCTCAGCGCTGCCCGATCGTTGCCTGATTTTGGCCGCCGGTTTAGACACCGGAGTGGGCATCGTGGCCGACGAGACCCTGCGCCGCGTCATGGTCATCGGCCACTTGGAATACGCTCCCGACACACTTGATCGCGAATATCGCCGCGATCTCGCCAAGCAGCTCCCCATCCAACTCCCACAACATTACTACCACGGGGACGATCCGGCGCAGGGAATTGATTTTTCTTGGCGAGAAACGGCGTTGACGTTCTATAGAAATTGGGTTAGTTGCCTCGAAACCGACTGCTGAGCCCGGCGGCCGACACCATTTTCCCCATCGTCCTCTTTTTCCTCCCGATCGAAACGCCACGTTTCCCGACCGCGCGCTTCGTTCGTCCACTCATCATCTAATCTCTCCCTCCTTTCATGATATCTGTTGATGGTCTGACCGTCGAATTTGGCGGAACCACACTCTTCAAAGACATTTCTTTTCAAATCAACGAGAAGGATCGCATCGCCCTCATGGGCAAAAACGGTGCAGGTAAGTCCACGTTGCTCAAAATCCTGGCCGGCGTGCGGCAGCCCACGCGCGGACACGTCAGTGCCCCCAAAGACACGGTCATTGCCTACCTGCCGCAGCACCTCATGACCGAAGATGGTCGCACCGTATTCGAAGAAGCGTGCCAACCCTTCGAGCATCTCAAGGACATGGAGCGCGAGATCGAAGCCCTCAACGCCCAACTCATGGAGCGCACCGACTATGAGAGCGACGAATACATGGCACTCATCGAACAGGTGTCGGCCATGAGCGAGAAATTCTACGCCATCGATCTCACCCACTTCGAAGAAGACGTGGAAAAGATGCTTCTCGGTCTCGGATTTGAGCGCAGCGATTTCACGCGCCCCACAAGTGATTTCTCCGGCGGCTGGCGTATGCGCATCGAACTGGCAAAGCTCCTCTTGCAAAAGCCCGATGTGCTGCTACTCGACGAGCCTACCAACCATCTCGACATAGAAAGCATCGGCTGGCTCGAAGATTTCATCCTCACCTCCGGCAAGGCGGTGGTCGTCATCAGCCACGACCGCAAATTTGTCGACAACATCACGACGCGCACCATCGAGATCACGCTCGGACGCATCTATGATTACAAAGCAGGCTACTCCCAATATCTCGAACTCCGCAAGGAGCGTCGCGCGCAGCAGCAAAAGCAATATGAGGAGCAGCAAAAAATGATCGCCGAAACGAAAGCTTTACATCGAACGCTTCAAAGGAACCTACTCGAAAACCAACCAAGTGCAGAGTCGCGTGCGCATGCTCGAAAAATTAGAGCTGGTCGAGGTCGACGAAGAGGACACTTCCCGCCTCCGACTCAAGTTTCCGCCTTCGCCCCGCAGCGGTAATTATCCCGTCATCATGGAGAACGTGGGCAAACGCTACGGCGATCACACCGTTTTCTCGGGCGTTTCGCTCACCGTGGAGCGCGGCGACAAATTAGCCTTCGTCGGTCGCAACGGCGAAGGGAAGTCCACGCTCGTCAAGTGCATTATGCAGCAGCTCGACCACGACGGTACGCTCACGCTTGGGCACAACGTGCAAATTGGCTACTTCGCCCAGAACCAAGCCTCGCTGCTTGACGGCGAAATCACCGTCTACGACACCATCGACAGTGTGGCAAAAGGCGAAATTCGCCTCAAAAATTCGCGATCTGCTCGGTGCCTTCATGTTCGGCGGCGAAGAAGGGACGAAAAAAAGGTGAAGGTACTGTCCGGCGGTGAGCGCACGCGCTTGGCCATCCTCAAACTCTTGCTCGAACCCTTCAACCTTCTCATCCTCGACGAGCCCACCAACCACCTCGATTTGCGCACGAAGGACGTGCTCAAGCAGGCACTTCAAGATTTCGACGGCACCCTCATCGTGGTGAGCCACGACCGCGATTTTCTCGACGGCCTTGTCACGAAAGTCTACGAGTTCGGCGGCGGGAAAGTGCGTGAGCACCTGTGTGGCATCTACGAGTTTCTCGAGACCAAGCGCCTTGAGAATCTCCAAGAGTTGGAACGCAAATCCTGATCGCGCCCCGGGCCGCGCTGCCGCAGCGTGAGTTGCCCCCCGTTGAGCGCAGTGCCTCAGCGCCCTTTCCTGCTTTCGAGTGGGGAAGGGCGCTTCGTCGTGGATCCCGTCGCCCTGCGGCAGCCCATCGTCTCGTTGCGCGAAGGGAGGAGCGGCGCAGTGCTCGTTGCGCACCGGCTACCGCGCAGCGCGACCCGCATTCGGGAGCGCTCGCCCGCCCGTTGACGTACGGTGCTTTCGCTGTTTCGTCGTCCGGCGCAGCGCCGGGAGACAAAATCCCGGAGTTCTCGCGCGAAAGTTGGGCGTTTTTGGGAGTTAGTCCGCAGTTTTCTCGCGAAAGCTGCGGACTTTTTCCGCGCACCCTCCTTGGGCGGTATGAGAAGTCCCGCAGAGGAGGCGATTTTCTCCCCGACGCAGTGCGATGGGCGCGCGTTTGCGTGTCGTCGTCCCCGCCTTCCCGGTGTCATTTCCGCGTTGACCGACGGTGCTTTCCCGCCGGCACCGCACGGCCTGTGCCGACTGCTCGACAAAAAGGGTGGGGGAGTCGACAAATGCGCTTTTCGCCTTCAATAGATTACAAAAAGCGACGGTTAATCACCTGAATTGCAGAAAAGAGTTGGCAAAAGCAGCCTGTTTCAACGCTTTTTTGTATCTTTGCATGCAAAACATGCACCGCTTATCGCCGCATTACTCCCATGAGTGTGCGCGACGAGGTGCAGCTAATTCTCAGAATGAAAGCAAAAAAGATCCTGTACATCACTCAGGAAATGGTCCCCTATGTTTCCGAGTCGCAAATGTCCACTGTAGGTCGCGAGTTGCCGCAACGCATTCAGGAGGGAGGGCGAGAAATCCGCACCTTCATGCCGAAATGGGGCAACATCAATGAGCGCCGCAACCAATTGCACGAAGTGATTCGCCTGTCGGGGATGAACATCGCCATCGACGAAACCGATCACCCGCTCATCATCAAAGTGGCCTCCATCCAGGCAGCGCGCCTTCAGGTCTATTTCATCGACAACGATGATTATTTCTACAAACGCCTGATGCGCACCGACGAGGACGGAACCGAATATGCCGACAATGCCGAGCGAGCCATCTTCTATGCGCGTGGCGTGCTCGAAACGGTGAAAAAACTGCGTTGGGTGCCCGACGTAATTCATTGCCACGGCTGGATTTCGTCGATCGTTCCCTTCTACATCAAGAAGGCCTTCCGCGAAGAACCGCCTTTTGCCGAAACCAAAGTGGTGTACAGTGCCTACGAAGACACGCTTACCCTCGCGCCGCGCGACAACTTCCCGGCGTGTGTCGACTTCCGTGAGGCCAAAAAAACGCTGTTGGCCGACACCGGCATCGACTTTTCCTCGCCCTGTTCGCTCGATCTGCTCGGCGCACACTTTGCCGACGGCGTGGTGCAACTCGGGTCGTGCAGTGCGGTGGTCGAACATGCCCGCGCCCAAGGCATCCCCGTGCTCGAACCCTCGAAAGAGGCCGCAGATGTGGAAGCGTATGCCGAATTTTACGAGCAAATCGTGGGCAACGTCGCCGAATAAAGGCGTCGCACGGCGGGTAAATCGATTTTTATAGGTATATTTGCCCTCCGTTCGGGTCGGTTGCCCGATGCAGAATATCACTCCACACCATGCAAGTTAAGACTCTCCTCTACGTCTCTTTGTTGTCGGCGGCATTTGGCAGCCTGGTTGCCTCATGTGGTGACGAAACCGTGTCGAATTTGGGCATCGACGTGATGCCGCGCCAAGATTCGGTGAGCACAGCGCAATTGCATTTCCCGGTCAGCACCCGCACCGTGCGCACCGCTTCGACAGTGGCGCGCACCAACAGCAGTTGGTTGGGCGCCGTGATCGATCCCGAGACCGGTGCGCGCACAAGCAACGATTTCGTGGCGCAATTTTACGTGCCCGAAACTTTCCGACTGCCCAACCTCGATAAAATGATGACCGGAGCAGACGGACAACCCGTGGCCGACTCGTGTTTCCTCAATATCTATCATGGGGAATACTTCGGCGATTCGCTTGCCGCCCAGAAGGTGACGGTGTGGGAAGTGGATACGGCGCGCACGCTCAGCGAAGTCGTGAACTACAGCACGCAGACCGACGTGAGCCAACTGCTGCTGCCTGCCGGAAAGGCGGAACGCCAGACCGTCAGCTACAGTGTTTTCGATCAAACCCGACCGCAGTCGTTGGTACAGGGCAATGCTTACTATCGCCGACTGCCCATTCCGTTGAGTCAAGCGTTCGGCACACGTCTGTTGCGCCATTATTATGCGCAACCGGCGCACTTTGCCAACTCTTATGAGTTTGCACACCACGTTTGCGGCGGTTTCTATTTCCGCCACAGCGGAGGCATCGGTGCGATGCTCAAAAGTGATTTCGTTACCCTCGATGTTTACTTCCGCTATCGCTCGAAAACGGCGTCCGGCGCAGACACTTTGGTCAACGGCAGCCAGCGTTTCACCGCCACCGACGAGATCATTCAGCTGCCGCGGGTCGAAAACCGCGTGCCCGATGCGATGCTCGACGCCTCCTTGCCCTACACCTACGTGAAATCGCCGTTGGCATTGCACACCGAAGCGACGTTGCCCATCGATGACATCGTGGGTGGAGTGCACTTCAACGACACGATCAACAGCGCCTCGCTGAATTTGCGCACGGTGTTGGAAGAGACCAACGAAAAGCGCTTGCCCAAACCCAACATGTTGCTCTTGGTGCGCGCTGACCAGGTGGACCATTTCTTTGCCCACGAGCAGATGCCCGATGGTGTGACCTCGTTTGTGGCCGCCCTTGACAATCATTCGACGGCAAACAGCAAAGCCACCTACGGTTATCGCTTCGATAACATCGGGCGCCTCGTCGCCTATCTTCGCGAAGAGCGCAATCGTGGAGCCGGTGTTACGGCCGGTGACACTGAAACGGAGCGCAAGGCCAAGTGGCGCGCGTGGGAACAAGCACATCCCAACTGGAACAAAGTGGTGCTCCTTCCGGTGACCGGCGAATACTCCAAAACGACTGATGCGCGCACCGGAAACCCGGTTCGCACCTTGGTGCGTGTGATGAACGCCTTCGACCTTTCGTCGGTGCGTCTCGAAGGTGGGGCGACCGGACAAGTGGACCTTTCGGTGGTCTACAGCCGTTTCAAAAAGTGATCCTCCTTCCTTATATATAATGGGCGTGCGGAATGCACGCCCATATTCGTATGCGGCGAGTGCTTTGTCAGCCGCTGTCACCGATAGCCGGCGACGTAGAGTGACTTCGCCCATCTTGTATCAAAACATCGGGGAAGCGTGGCCTGCGTCCCGGTTGTTGTTCTGGTACAGTCCGCCGACAGATGTTGTCCACTGCGATGTCCTCGACCGCTTTTCCTCGATTTCATTCCTCTCTTTACCCTCTCTCCTATGCGAGCACTGATTTTTGCCGCCGGTCTCGGCACTCGTTTGCGTCCCCTCACCGATCGTATGCCCAAGGCGCTGGTTCCGGTAGACGGTCGCCCCCTGTTGTGGCACACCATCCACCGGTTGGTCGAAGTTGGCGCCGAAGAATTGGTGGTCAATGTCCATCATTTCGGGCAACAAATCATCGACTATTTGGCCGAACACGAGTGGCCGGTGCCGATTCATGTCTCCGATGAGCGCGAAGCCCTGTTGGATACCGGCGGCGGCCTCCGTCGAGCCATTCCTTTGTTCGCAGAGCGCGATGCGCCGATCCTGATTCACAATGTCGACATCCTCAGTGACGCTCCGCTGCGCGCCTTCTATGCGGAAAGTGCCGATGTGGATGTGCAGCTAATGGTGAGTCGTCGCGACACGCAGCGCTACTTGCTTTTCGATGAGCGCATGCGTTTGGTCGGTTGGACCAATGTGGCTACCGGCGAAGTCCGCAGTCCGCATGCCGACTTGGACGTGAACGCCTGTTGCAAACTGGCTTTTTCCGGCATTCACTGTGTTTCGCCACGACTTCGTGAGGCCATGGCCGGTTATCCGCCCGCGTTTCCCATCATGCAATTCTATTTGGAGCAATGCGACCGCTTGAACATCCGCGGCTATGAGGTGGAGCATCTTCATTTGCTGGACGTGGGCAAAAGTACAAACGCTGGCAGTCGCCGAAGATTTCGTGCGAAAGACGCTTCCTTCCGAGCTTTGAGCCGCTGAATAGGCGCAAATCCGCTTTTTTCGCCCCTGAAAGTGAAAAAAACGGGGAGAAAATTTGTCAGTTCGGAGAAAAGCCTTACCTTTGCACTGCGTTTGAGAGATAACGCCTCTGCGATGAAAAGTTACAGAGCGTCTGCGGAAATAGCTCAGTTGGTAGAGCACAACCTTGCCAAGGTTGGGGTCGCGAGTTCGAGTCTCGTTTTCCGCTCACTTTTTGGCAAACTGATCCCTGAGCCCAGGTGGCGGAATGGTAGACGCGCTCGTTTCAGGTGCGAGTGTTTAACGACGTGCAGGTTCGAGTCCTGTTCTGGGCACCTCGCAGTGGATCGGAATTCTCGATGTGGATGTATTTCCCTCAGCATTCATGTAGTTGTCGAGAGATAAAGCAATGGAGAGGTGGCGGAATTGGTAGACGCGCTACTTTGAGGGGGTAGTGTCAATTGCGACGTGGGAGTTCGAGTCTCCTCCTCTTCACATTTGCGGAAATAGCTCAGTTGGTAGAGCACAACCTTGCCAAGGTTGGGGTCGCGAGTTCGAGTCTCGTTTTTCCGCTCTCAAGCGAATTGCTCAAGAAGCAGTTCGCTTTTCTGTTTTTCAATCCACAGGTTGGGCACCGTTTGCCGCCTTTTTTCGTGGATTGTGTGTTTGTTTTGAGACGTCGCCGGCTGGTGCGAACGTCCTTTTTCGAGAGAACATGAACATTTACGTACGCTACTTTAATAATGAGGCGCTCGTTCGGAATCTTGACGAACTCTTTGATTTCCTTTCGGGCTTGGGCGACATCACGATCAACAAGTTGATGGTCGATGAATTGACGAATTATGTCAATGACGAGGCGAATTATCCCCAAGCGTTACAAGGTTCGGCCGCGCGTTTACTTCATTCTTATCAAAACCACGGCGCAGACGCTCGAGGAATTCAAAGCCAACAACCGTTCGCCCCAAGCTGCTCCGCCCGCATTGCCTTATGGCGGGAACATCGGGGGAATGGTGCGCAAAGATTCCCGTGTTTTTATGCTCCAAGAGCAGCGTGAAGGCTGGTACTTCGGACGAATCAATTTCAAGCGCGTGCTGCTCATCCCCGGCACGCAGAAAGTTCCAGTACCGCGACACCACATTTGCCGCCTATGTCCGCACGACGTCGGCCATCGAATGCTACAATCGCATCGTTTCTCACCTGAAAAAAATCGCCAGGATATTGATCCGCGCAGCCAATTTCCGTCGGCCAAAGGGAGCAATTTTAGCTACGAATTTTTTTCGGAGAGCGACTTCCGCAATAATTTCCCCGGCTTCCGTTTTGCAAAGTCGAATGATCGTTTGTGTATCGCCCGCAATCTATGTTTTTCCGGGGTTTATGCACTGAATACTTGGTCGTTTGAGCTTAAAAATCATATATTTGCAGGCGGAACCCTATTATACGCATCAATGAAGTATACGATCTCCAAATATATATTCGCCTTTGCCTGTCTACTGGGCGGTGCTTCCGGCGCAGCGGCGCAGGATCTGATCGCCAGGCAGGCTCCTGTCGAGCGCCGAGTCAAGTCGGCGGACTCCGTTGTCATCAACCGAGTCATCAAAAATGCCGCTCTTACGAATTTAGAGAGCAATGAGTTGTATTCCTCTTGGAATACCTCGAAAGTCCACTGTTATTCCAGCAGCGAAATCCCCGAGACTTATAAAATCGACCTTCGCGGATTTCGCATGCCCACTCCCAGCCGCAACATTACTTCTAACTTCGGTTACCGCCCAACGTTCCACCGAATGCACAAAGGTTTGGATATTAAAGTCTACACCGGCGATACAATTGTCTCTGCCTTCGATGGAAAAGTGCGCATGGTTGGCTACGAGGCTTCTGGATATGGCAATTATGTGGTGATTCGTCACCGCAACGGATTGGAAACCATCTACGGACACCTTTCAAAGAGCATAGCGCGAGAAGGCGACTTCGTGAAAGCCGGTCAAACGATCGGGTTGGGGGGCAACACCGGCCATTCGTTCGGTTCGCACCTCCACTTCGAGACGCGCATCGTGGGCGTGGCGATCGATCCTTCGCTGCTTTTCGATTTTCGCAACCAAGATGTCACTTGCAACACCTTCACTTTCCGTTATCGGGACTGCGACGGTGGCATCCTAAGTCGCGCAACAATGGAACGCAACCACCAGGAAGTGGCACAAGCTGTTCCGACCGGTCGCATGTATCAGGTGGAAGGCCGCCGCGTTTCGGTGCAAAGTGTAGCTGAAAAATTGGGCCTCACTGTCGAAGCCTTGTGCGACTTGAACGGTTTCACTCAGGGAACTGTCTTGACGCGCGGACAAATGGTGCGTTATTGACAACTTGGGCGCGCCGCTTGCGGATGGTGTGTCTTAAATCTCCGGTCTAAGGCACATTTCTCCCTTTGGAAGGCGCGTATTCTCCCTTATTTATATAGGTATATCCACCCATTCGTTCACTCTTTCGCAGCAAAGAGCGGACGAGTGGGTGGTGCTTTTTGATCTCCTGCTGCGCGAAGTGAAAAGCGGCGTGAGAGTAAATAGTGTTCGGGAACTTGTTTTGTCAACAGGCGGTGGTCAATCGCAATTGCTAACTCTGTGATGGCAATTGCGCGAAGTCTTGTTTAATCCATCCGTCAATACGCGTAGGAAAGTACAATAAATTCGTGTTTTGATGCGCTAAATATTGGTTGCGACCGCGAGAATGATTACTTTTGCTCCATACTATTTGCAATCGCATTATGACCCAAGAACAACTCCTTCCCGACGTGGTGTTCGAAACCAGCTGGGAAGTGTGCAACAAAGTAGGAGGGATCTACACGGTGCTCTCGACGCGCGCCAAGACCCTCGTCCGAAAATTCAAGGATCACCTGATCTTTATTGGCCCCGACGTCTGGGGTGAACACGAGAATCCGCTATTCACAGAAGACAAAAAACTATATCCCGAGTGGAAAAAGGCCGCTCTTGAAGAAGGTGTGCCTGTGCGCATCGGCCGGTGGGAAGTTCCCGGAAATCCAATCGCCGTTTTGGTTGATTTCCAGCCTTTCTTCGCGCAGAAAAATGAGATTTATGGCCGGGCTTGGGAACTGTTTCGTGTTGATTCGCTGCATGCTTACGGCGACTACGACGAAGCTTCCATGTTTTCCTACGCTGCAGGACGCTTTGCCGCGGCACTTTGCAAGCACTGCTTCGCAGGTCGCAAGATCATCTACCAGGCCCATGAGTGGATGTCGGGACTCGGCATGCTCTTCTTGCAGCACGAGTGCCCGGAAGTGCGGACGATTTTTTACCACCCACGCCACAAGTATCGGAAGAAGCATCGCCGGCAACAACAAACTGCTCTATGCTTACTTCAAAGGCTACAACGGCGACCAAATGGCGGCCGAGCTTTCGATGGAAGCCAAGCACAGCATCGAGAAACAAAGCGCACATCGTTGCGATTGCTTCACAACGGTCTCTGAATTTACGGATGCCGAATGTACACAACTGCTCGACAAACCGGCAGATGTTGTCCTCCCCAACGGATTTGAACTCGATTTTGTGCCGAAAGGTGCGGAATTGGAGAAGAAACGCGCGGCTGCACGTCGCCGCATCTTCGACATTGCCGAAGCACTCACGGGAGAAACGTATGCAGACGACACGATGATCATCTCGACATCGGGACGCAACGATTTCCGTTGCAAGGGTTTCGATGTCTATCTCGAATCAATGCGTCGACTCAACGAACAGTTGCGCGGAAGTCAGCGCAAAGTGCTCTCCCTTATTGAGGTACCCTGTTGGTTACTTGGCCCCCGTGAAGATTTGCGTGCGCGTTTGGCCGATGAAAAAGCCCTGCGCAGTCACGCCTACACCACGCCTTTGCCCACACCTATGATCACTCACGACCTTCATAACCTCAATGAAGATCGGATTCTCTGCTTGATCAAAGACCTCGGCCTGGACAACCGTCGAGAAAACCCCGTCAAGGTGGTACTCGTCCCCTGTTATCTCGACGGCACCGACGGTATTTTTGATCAACACTACTACGATGTTCTCACAGCCAACGACCTTACGCTCTATCCTTCGTATTATGAGCCTTGGGGCTACACGCCTTTAGAAAGTGTCGCCTTCAAAATTCCCTGTATCACCACCGATCTCAGCGGTTTCGGCCAATGGGTGAATGCTGAATTGGGACATGCCGGCCGTTTGTCCGACGGAGTCAGCGTGTTGCATCGCGACGACAACAATTACTTCGAGTGTGCAGAAGCCATCTGCGCCGATGTGCGTAACTATCTCGAGATGAACGATCAGACGCACGCCACACTTCGTCGCCGCGCTGAGCAATTTGCCGAAAAAGCCCAGTGGAAGCATTTCATTCGCTACTATTATGAGGCCTATGATTTCGCGCTTCGCCACCGAAACTGAATGTTTCCGGTAACTCTCTGCATGTTTTCCGTAAGCTAAGTCCCCCGTTCAAATCGCCGCGCCGCGATTTGACTCCGATGGCAGCGGGAAAACATCCAATCTTTGAACGAAACAATAAAACATACCCACCCATGAACGTTAGAATCACGAACGCCAACCAGCCGGCGTGGAAGACGGTCACAGTAAAAAGCCATATTCCCGCCGAACTGAAGCCACTCGATGAGCTGGCCCACAATCTTTGGTTCTGCTGGAACCAAGAAGCTCTGGACTTGTTCCGCAGCTTGGATGCCAAGATTTGGGAAGAAGTAGATCAAAATCCCGTTGAACTGCTCAACCAAATCCCCTACAAGCAGCTCCAGGAACTCGCAGCCGATCCTGAAGTCATCGGTCGAATGGATGCTGTTTACGAGACTTTCCGTGCCTACATGGACGAGAAGCCCAACGCCCAGCGCGCTTCCGTAGCCTATCTCTGCATGGAATACGGCATGAATCACAATGTCAAGATCTATTCCGGTGGTCTTGGCGTTTTGGCCGGCGACTATGTCAAGGAAGCCTCCGACTCCAATGTAGATATGTGCGCTGTCGGTTTCCTTTACCGCTATGGCTACTTCAGCCAAACCCTTTCTATGGACGGACAACAGATTGCCAACTACGAAGCGCAGGACTTCGACCGCATGCCCATCGAGCGTGTGCTGGATGCCAACGGCAATCAAGTTGTTGTCGACGTACCTTTCCCCAAACTTCACGGTCCATGCGCTCATCTGGCGCGTCAATGTCGGTCGCGTTCCCCTCTATTTGCTCGACACTGACAACGAGATGAATTCCGAATACGACCGTAGCATCACCCACTCCCTCTACGGCGGCGACTGGGAAAACCGCATGAAGCAAGAGTATCTCCTCGGTATCGGCGGTATCCTCGCCCTGCAAAAGCTCGGCATCAAGAAGGATGTTTACCACTGCAACGAGGGACATGCCGCACTTGCCAACCTGCAACGTCTCGCCGACTTCGTGGAAAGCGGTCTCAAGTTCGACGAAGCCCTCGAATTGGTCCGCGCCAGCTCGCTTTACACCGTACACACGCCCGTCCCGGCCGGCCACGACTACTTCGACGAAGGCCTTTGCGGAAAATACCTTGGCCAGTATCCCGCCAAACTCGGCATTAGCTGGGACGACTTCATGGGACTCGGTCGTCAGAATCCCGACGACAAGGGCGAACGCTTCTGCATGTCCACTTTCCTCTGCAAGACTTGCCAAGAAGTCAACGGCGTAAGCTGGTTGCACGGTAAGGTTTCGCAGCGCATGTTCGAGAGTATTTGGCCCGGCTACCTCCCCGCTGAATCTTATCGCGAGCATCAGCTCCTCTCGCACGACGAATACGAGAATGTCTACAACGTGAATCCCGACGAAAGCCACGTCGGCTACGTCACCAACGGCGTGCACTATCCCACCTGGTGCGCCAGCGAGTGGAAAGCCGTGCACAAAAAGTACTTCGGTAAGACCTTCTTCAAAGATCAAAGCAATCCCGCGTTGTGGGAAAACATTTATCAGGTCAGTGACAAGGAAGTTTGGGAAACTCGTGTCGCACTGAAAAAAAGAAACTCATCGACTACATCCGCGAACGTTTCCGCGACAACTGGTTGCGCAACCAAGGTGATCCTGCCCGCGTGATGTCTTTGCTCGACAAAAATCAACCCCAACGCGCTCATCATCGGCTTCGCTCGTCGTTTCGCCACCCTACAAGCGCGCCCATCTTCTCTTCTCCGACCTCGAACGCCTCTCGAAGATTGTCAACAATCCCGACTATCCCGTGCAGTTCCTCTTTGCCGGTAAGGCGCACCCCGCCGACGGTGCAGGACAAGGCCTCATCAAGAAGATTCACGACATCTCCCAGAGCCCCGAGTTCATTGGTAAGATCATTTTCCTCGACAACTACGACATGGAGCTCGCACGTCGTCTCGTCAGCGGCGTCGACATTTGGATGAACACCCCCACGCGTCCCCTCGAAGCCTCCGGAACGTCGGGCGAAAAGGCCCTCATGAACGGCGTGGTCAACCTCTCCGTGCTCGATGGTTGGTGGTATGAAGGTTATCGTCCCGGCGCCGGTTGGGCACTTACCGACAAGCGTACTTACCAAGACCAGGGTCAGCAGGACAAACTCGACGCAGCCAACATCTACAGTCTGCTCGAAAATGAGATCATCCCGCTCTATTACAGCCGCAACTCCAAGGGTTTCAGCGAAGGATGGGTGAAGACCGTGAAGAATTCCATCGCGCAAATCGCCCCCTTCTACACGATGAAGCGCCAGCTCGACGACTACTACACGCGCTTCTACAACCCCCTCCGCGATCGTTACGCCCTCATTTCGGCCGACAACAACCGCATCGCACGCGAAATCGCCGAATGGAAGGAACGTGTCATCGAGCGTTGGGACAACATCAACATCGTTGAAGTCAAAAACAGCGACAGTCTCTACGGCACCTCGCTCGTCAGCGACAAGGAATTCTCCGTCAGCGTCGTGGTCGACGAGCAAGGTTTGGAAGACGCCATCGGCATCGAGCTCGTCGTGCTCCGTCAAGACGCAGAAACCGGCCAGGACGTCATCTACAAGACGTTCCCCCTCCAAGTTGTAGGCCACGAAGGCAACCTCTACACCTTCGAACTCAAGGCCGCTATCGACGTTGCCGGTTCGTTCCGCACCGCTTTCCGCATGTATCCCCGCAACAAGCACCTCGCCTCGCGCCAGGATCTTTGCTTCGTTCGCTGGTTCAGCTAAAACCGCCGCATCGGTTTTTCGAATCCCGACCACATTTACAGCGTCCGCCTCGCGCGGGCGCTGTTTTTTTGTGCAGTGTGACTCGAAATTGCCCCCAGGGCGAAGACATTCCCCATCGGTCGGGAGAAATACCCCCCGCCAAGCAACGAAAAACGCCACCCCCGAAGGAGTGGCGTTTTTCTTTTGGAGTAGGGTAGGCCGTAGGGTGGCCGTGCGTCTTCAGCGTTGCATGAACTTCACCCCGCCTTGCAGATAAATTCTGCCGGAGATGGTCACCTTCACACGGCGACCGCCCAAATCGTAAATAGGCTTTTCCTTATGCGAGGGCGCCATCCATTGCAGTCCCGTCACTTTTCCGATGAGGAATTGCAGGTTCGGTGCCGTCACTGTGGTGTTGACCGTGAGATAGGGGCGGAAAGCGCGGAGGTGACGACTTTCTTGGCGCACCATCACGCCGTTGTCGAGCGCGAAGGCCGCTTGGTCGTCGGCGAGTGTGGTGGGCAGCGCCACGCCGGTGAGCAAATTCTCGACCGGCCGCTCGGCTGTCGCCGTTGTCGGAGTGAGGGTGATCGCAGCATTCGGCATGCCGGCGAGGAGAACCGCCGTGCCAGCGGGAATCGTGTTCCCCTCGATCGGCGTCAATCCCACAAGCGCCTTCTCATCGTTGAACCCGTTTACGGCATAGAGCTTGGCGTCCTTCACTTCCATGGCCACGGGAGCGTAGAAGGCCGCGTAGCCTTGTGCGTCGGTCGTGAGTGAAACGGCCTTCACGCGCTGCAGTTGCAAGTGCGCTTTGGTATTGTGCTTCACATCGTCCTGCGTTCCCTCCACTTGATGCTCTGTGGTCGTCTTGTCGAGGCACAGTGTTGCCGCGTTGTCTTCGCCGGTGGCCAACTGCACGGTGTATTTGTAGTCGGTTGTCGTACCGAATTTCACCGTCGTCGGCGCAGTTGTCGGCGCAGCCAGGCTCACGATGTTGTCATCAGCCTTGTGTTGCAACGTCCAACCCGTACCGAAGTTCACCAAGTGCGTTCCGTCGTAGAAGAATACCGCATTTTCGTTCGCATCGCCGGTCAAGGTCAGTCGCATGTCGTCGGCATTTTCAGCCTGCGCACTGACACTCATTGTGCCGTCGTTGGTCTTCACTTGCAAGAAGTCGCCCGTCTTCGGCATATTCACGCCGTAGAGACGGCCTTCGGCCGCAGCCTGCAACAACATGCGGTAGTCGCCCAAATTGGCGTGACCTGCTTTTGCAGCTTCCGCCTCCTTCCGGAGATCCTGATTGTAGCCGGTAGGCACACCGAATGCGTCGCTTTCCGGCGCTGAGGGCAGCGCTTCAAATCGAGCCCGTGCGGCGGCAGTGAGATCGGCTTCGCTGATGCTTTGTGCCGAAGACACCTCCCAGAGGCTCTTGCTTCCCTTTCTTTTGGCGAATTTGCCCAACAGGAGTGCAACTTCCTCTCCTGTGGTTTTCTCTACATTGAGGTAATTGTCCGTGCGCGAGCTCTCCACGGCACGAATACCTCCGTGGAAGTGGTCTTTCGTCGTCGTTTCAAAGGTGAAGTTCGTACCCACCACACCGGTGGTCAGCGCATATTTGCCTTCTGTGGCCAAGGTGAGCGGACGCGCCGTGACCGCATGAACCAGCGCAAAGCGATTGTTCTTGGTATCGTAGTTCAAAATGAAAGCCTGTTCGGCACCCGGCTTGTCGAGATCCTGCGCCACCGGCTCGTATTTCGCGTTGAGTGTCAGGTAGTGTTGGCCGTAATTAGAGTTGTTGACCACAAACACCTTTTTCCCGTTGAGCGCGGCAATGGAATGGGGCGGTGTCTCATCGCCACCGGATCCACCGGGTTCTTCCGTTCCGCCGGTTCCACCCGTTCCTCCTGAGCCGCCGGATTCTCCGCTACCTCCGGTTCCGCCTGAACCACCCGTGTCTTCAGATCCAGCGGGTTCACCTGAGCCACCCGAACCGAGCGTCCAGTCCGCAAACGAATAGTAGGATTCGATGCGCTTTTCGATCGCGTCGGGCAGGTTGTGGAAGAAGTTGATGCCCGTGAGTTCCTCGAGTTTTGCGATCGTCACGGCATGTTTCACCATATCTTCTTTTTTACCGGCGCGGCCGTAGTCCTTGTTTTTCCAGCCAAAAACCGATACTGCTGTATGTTCCGTTCTTGACTTTGAGCAGCGCCATGTAATTGTGGCGAGGCACCGCAACCTTTTTGCCTTCCAAGGTCAGCACCTTGACAAAAATCCTTCGGATCGTTGATGGCGCCGCCTTTCACCACGTAGAGCGTGTCGGCAAAACTGTCGTTGCGGCCGAGCTCTTGCACCAATCGTTCGAGCGCAATCCAATATTTTTGATTGAACTCCGCCACTTGAGGCGACATGTTGCTCATGTAGAACGTCTGTTTGTTGGCCTCTAATGAGTACGTGCGGTCGCTCGAAGCCACCATGTGTCCGCGGTCGTACCCCGTTCCTTGATAAGCATTTCCGGTGAGTCTTTCAGAAGGGGCGAGCAGCGGGTCGAAAGTGAACTTACCGCTTCGCTTTACGCGGGTGGGGCGCGTTTCCGTGTCGAATCTGAACGCCACCCAGCGCGGATGGTGCCAATGTGCGTCGTAGCCGATGGCGAGGTTGATCGTCGAATCTTGTCCATATTGCGTCGACTTCACGCGGTGCACAAGATAGCGTTCGTCGGCGTCGCCCTTGAGTTGGGGCATTTCGAGTCGCAGCGCCGCCAAACTGTCGGCTTCGCGGCGCGAGTTGCCGCGCCGCCGTGCCGTGGGTTGCGCCGAAATCGTCGTCAGACTGTGCACGATGCGGGGGGCGGCAGGAAGCGGTTCGAGGGTCTGCCCCTGCGCGGTAGGCATACCGAACGAGAGCGCCATGGCGCAATACAAAGGCGCCGAGAGGAGAGGTTGAATTTTCATTCGTAGGGTTGAAATGTGGGCGCGCCGCACCGTCTGCTGCCTATGCGGGGGCAAAATGCAATGTGGACTTGCGCCATAGGGGGTAAAAGATGTTGCAAAAGTAGCGATTATTTGCCGTAAAGGTGAACGAAACTGCCAGAAATAGCATAGATTCGCGGGCAGAGTCTGTATTCTTCCGGCCGAAACGCCCAAAATCGGCAGTTGGGCGCGCACCTTCGGTGAAATTCATCGACGGCCGCGCTTTTTTTGCTGCGGTCCGCTGTCGTGGAGCGGGACGGAAGTGCCGCAAAGTCGCCGCGAAGCCGAAAATAGAGGGCACTTCCCGTGCAAAGTCCCCCACTTTGTTCTAACATCTCCCCATTTTTCGCAGAAAGCCCCCATGTTTTTGCGCGAGGTGGCGCACCGGTTCCCGCTGATTGCGCGATTTCTTGCCGGTGCTGCACGAAAATGGCATGCGGTTTGCTGTATCGGGGGAAAAAAACTACCTTTGCTTTTTCCGCGCCCCCGCGATTCACCTCAAACTCCGAAAGATGCGTTTCAAGATCACCCCCGATTTTTTTCCATTTCCACCGCTTTGTTGCAATTCCACATCGAGGAAGTGCCCGGTTTGTCTGAGGCGCAATTGCGCAGTGCGCCCGGTGCGGTGAGTCTGCGCCTGCCTCCGGGGTTGAACTACGGCCTGCGCGAGCGACAAGAGTGGCTCAATCGCTGCGTGGTGGAAGAGTTGCGCCGCCAGTGCCGCCTTGTGCTCGCACCGCGCGTGCAGGCGTGGGCCAAACGCGGAGGAGTGAGTTTCAACCGACTGACATTCAAGGACGTGAGTTCGCGATGGGGCTCTTGCTCCTCGCTGCGCAATGTGAATTTCAACGTGTGGTTGCTCTTGCTCGACGAACCTTTGGTGGACTATGTCGTCTGCCACGAGCTGGCTCACCTCACACATCTCAACCACAGTGCGCACTTCTATGCGGAAGTCGATCGCATCATGGGCATTCCCGGCGAGGCCGTGCGCCGCGATCGGGAGTTGAATCGCGTGTCGCGCTCGCTTGCTGCCCTGGGGCGCTATCGTTGAGCCGTTGAGCACCGGGCCGGCGCACACCGCTCCCTTGTTTTTTTGAATCCACAACACAACAGTAGCATTTCTCTCGATGATGAATGACTGGAAAGACCGTCTCGGCGTGGTGTATAGCACCGCTGCCGATTTTGACTACCGCACTGCGGAAAGCGAAGAAGCCGAAACCCTCGCGCCCGCTGCGCAGCAATTGCGCGTGCGCATCGAAAAAAAAGGTCGCGGTGGGAAGACCGCGACCCTTGTTTCGGGATTTGTGGGCACGAGTGCCGATTTGGCCGATCTCGGCCGCACGCTGAAATCAAAATGTGGCGTGGGCGGCAGCGTGAAAGACGGCGAAATTTTGGTGCAAGGCGATTTTCGCGAACGCGTCGTCAGCTTGTTGCGCTCGCTGGGCTACACCGGCACGAAATGAGTGCACACTGCGCCCCCTATCGCCAAGCCCGTAGATTGTAGTCGGCTTCGACACGCTTTTCGAGGGCGTCGTTGAGCTGAGGGAAGAAGTCCATGCCCGTGAGTCGCTCCACTTGGTCCACGCTCATGGCCGCCTCGTCCATCGTTTGCCGACTGTCGCGATTCGAATAGTAGAAACCGATGGCTTTCTCCCCGCCGCGGCGGGTGGAAAGCACCACTTTGAAGAAACCGTTGGGCACTTGTATGCGCAGGTTGCGGCCGATGGTGAGGTGCTTGCGCTGTTTGTCGAAAACGGGGCCGCACACGATGTAGACCTTGCCCTCTTGTTGGGCCCACCGGCGGCAAGCCTTTTCGAGTTTGCTCCAGGCACCGCTGTTCAGACTGCGATCTTGCGGACAGATGTTCGAGAGATAGAAACATTCGCGCTGGGCAACGGAGCTCCACTTCATGTCGGCCGACGGACACATGTGGCCGCGGTCGTAGCCGCTGCCCTTGTAGTCGTAGGTGGTCACCTGTTGTGCCACCGGCAATTGCGGATCGGGCAGGAACTCTGTGAATCTGCGTTCCGTGCCCTCGGTTTCGGCGGCGGTGAGTTCCCACGCCGACCAATTGGGACAGAGGGTTTGACTGTTGAAGGAGAGGACGTAGCCGGTGTGGCGGACGATGCGCTCCGGCACGCCCCTCAGGGGAGCGGGCTGTTCGAGCGGCGGGCGCGCAGCGGGCTTTGCCGCAGGCGAAAATGCGGTGCCGACTTGCGGCGCTGCGAGGAGAGCCAGCACTGTGAGGCCGGCGAGAAGAGTGTGTTTCATCGGGTTGAATTGGTTCGTGCCGACGAATTTACGAAAACTCCCCGTTGTTGCCTAAATTGACGCGGCAAAACTTTGCCGATCGGCATGAAACTTTTACTTTTGCGCCCGATTCCTAACAAAGACAGCTTACCCATGAATTTTTCGTTCCGTGATCTACTGCGTGAGGCCACGCAGCCTGCCACGCTTCGCTCCATCCCGTTCATTCTCTTCGGGTGTCTCGTGGCGGCGGTGGCTTTGGTCTATTTCATCAACCCTTACGGCATCGTGCCGGGGGGGGCTTTCGGCGCCAGCATTGTGATCCATGCCATTTTCCCCTCGATGGCCATCGGCACCTTGGGGCTGATGATCCAAATCCCGCTGATGCTCATCTCGATGGTGGTGCTCGGCGGGCGTTTGGGGGTGCGCACCATCGTGGCGGCGGTGGCTCTTCCGCTGATGGTCAATTTGCTCACCGAATTGAGCTATCCCGCCGGCGAAGCCATGCGCACACTCGATCCCACTCAGCTGCTCGGCGGGCATTTAGACCTGACCCACGATTTGATTGTGAGCAGCTTGATCGGCGGAGTACTGCTGGGCATCGGCACCGGCTTGGTGATTCGCCAGCAGGCTTCGAGCGGAGGCAGTGATATCGTGGCGATGATTCTCAACAAGTACACCGGCATCCCGTTTTCCTATTGCATGATGCTCGTCGACGGCTCGATTGTGTTGGCGGGTCTGCTGGTGATCGGCATGGGCGTGGGACTAAATGTGGGCAGCGCGGAGCCTCGCTCGTGGATGCTCTCGTTCTATTCGCTCATCACGATGTTTGCCATCGCCCGCTCCATCGGGGTGGTGGTGAGCGGCACGACCGATGCGAAATTGGTGCACATCATTTGCACGCCCGAGGAGGGTGGCGTGTTGCGCAACTGGATTCTCAACACGCTCGACCGCACCGCCACGCGCTCCCCGTCCTATGGTTTGTACAGCGAACAGGAGAAAGAGATCTTGCTCCTCGTGGTGCGCCAGAAAGAATTGCCCGCCATCACGGCCGGCGTCAAGGAGTTGGCGCCCGATTGCTTCGTGGTGGTGACCGACGCCTACGACGCTTACGGTTATCGCTGGAAGGCACTCCCCGATGCGGGGACGGTGCAAATCCGTTGAGCCATGAAAAGCTGCGGATCACTGTTGACCCCACTTTATCGCTTGCCCTCCCCGCTCGGCCCTTTGCTCTTGGCCGGACGGGGAGGGTGGCTTTCGGGGCTATGGTTCGAGGGCGAACGCCATTGCCCCACGTCGCACCAAGCGGAAGCCCGGCCGCAATGCATTGCCTTGGAATGGGACGGGGCTCATGCGGCGGTTGCGCATCTGCCTCCCTTTGTCGAGACCACGCTCCGGTGGTTGCGCGCTTACTTCTCGGGATTTTTGCCATTGCCGCCCCTGCCTGATCTCGATTTGCGCGGCACTCCATTTCAATTGGCCGTGTGGCGCGAGTTGCTCGATGTGCCTTTTGCCACGACCTTGTCTTATGGTGCCTTGGCGCTCCGCGTGGCCCACCGATGGCCGCGCCCTTCGGTGGGTGTGCGCGCCGTGGCGGGTGCAGTGGGACGCAATCCCGTTTCGATTCTCGTGCCGTGTCACCGGATTGTGGGCGCGCGCGGTGCGCTCGGTGGCTATGCCGGCGGAGTGGAGCGCAAGGTAGCGCTGTTGGCACACGAGGGAAAGTGGGGCGACGGCCGCAGCGTGGCGAACAGTGGCTGGTTTTTTGGCGGCCCTCCGCAGTAGGCACCTCGACGTGCCGGCACCCGGATTCTGCTGCGGCGACTGTGCACGAAAAAGCTGATGTTTGCTCTCCGCCTCGGCGTCCGGACACAAAAAATTCCCTCGCGATCTTTCGATCGTGAGGGGATTTGTTTTCCACTTGGGGGCGCGGCGACGTTTACTCCGCCGCTGCCGTGCGATGGCATCAAACGACGCCTTGCGCCATCATGGCTTTGGCCACTTTCATGAAGCCGGCCACGTTGGCACCGCGCACGTAGTTCACATAGCCGTCGGCATCTGTGCCGTGTTCCACGCACTGGCGATGAATGCCGTGCATGATTTGGTGCAAACGCTTGTCGACATCTTCTGCCGACCAGCTGAGGTGGAGCGCATTCTGGCTCATTTCGAGACCGGAAGTGGCCACGCCGCCCGCGTTGACGGCCTTACCCGGTGCGAAAAAGCATCTTGTGCTCGATGAATTTGTCGATGGCTTCGGGGGTACATCCCATGTTGGAGATTTCACCTACGCAGAGCACGCCGTTGTCAATGAGGTGTTGCGCGTCGTCGCCGTCGAGTTCGTTTTGCGTGGCGCAGGGCAAGGCCACATCGACCTTGACTTCCCACGGGCGCTTGCCCTCGAAGAATTGAGCACCGGGGAATTCCTCGGCGTAGGGGGCCACGATGTCATTGCCGGAGGCACGCAATTCGAGCAGGTAGTCGATTTTTCTCCGCTGATGCCTTCGGGGTCGTAAATGTAGCCGTCGGGACCACTGATGGTGACGACTTTGGCGCCGAGTTGCGTGGCTTTTGTCGCTGCCCCCCAGGCCACATTGCCGAAACCGGAGATGGCGACGGTCTTTCCTTTGATGTCGTGGCCTGCACGCTCGAGCATTTCACGCACAAAGTAGAGGCCGCCGAAGCCGGTTGCCTCGGGGCGGATGAGACTGCCGCCGAATTCGAGGTTCTTGCCGGTGAGCACGCCGGAGAAATCGCGCGTGAGACGCTTGTACTGTCCGAAGAGATAACCGATTTTCGCGGGCACCGACGCCGATATCGCCGGCGGGAACGTCGACTTCGGGGCCGATGTGACGATAGAGTTCGGTCATGAACGACTGGCAGAAGCGCATAATCTCAGCGTCGCTCTTGCCGCGCGGCGAGAAGTCGGAACCGCCTTTGCCGCCGCCCATGGGGAGCGTGGTGAGCGCGTTCTTAAAGGTTTGTTCGAAACCGAGGAATTTCAGAATGCTGAGGTTCACCGACGCGTGGAAGCGGAGTCCGCCTTTGTGAGGACCAATGGCGGAGTTGAATTGCACGCGGTAGCCAATGTTGACTTGCACTTTGCCTTTGTCATCAACCCAGGGCACGCGGAAAGTGATGATGCGTTCGGGTTCAACCAGGCGTTCGAGTAGAGAAGCGCGCTCCCATTCGGGGTGTTGGTCGTAGATGTCGGCGATGCTGAGGAGCACTTCGTGAACAGCTTGGAGGTACTCTTTCTCACCGGGGTGGCGAGCTTCGAGTTGCTGCATGAAAAGTTCGATATTCATGGCGCTTTGTTGTTTGCGGGCCGTGAGTTCGTGTTGTTTTCGCACTACCGGCGGTCGAATTCAGCGGCGGAAATCGGGAATTCTCCCAAATTCCGGGCATCATTTTCCCGCTTTTCGGTCTTTGCTTCCGATTTCTTCGACCTTGTTCAAGAGAAAGAGGGGAGTGTCGGGCGAGCGCAACACGAACAGCCCAATTGGTTATTTAATCATCTCACAGCCCATGTAAGGTTGCAGGGCTTTGGGAATGCGGATGCCTTCGGGCGTTTGGAAATCCTCGAGGATGGCGGCAACAATGCGGGGCAATGCAAGAGCGGAGCCATTGAGGGTGTGGCAAAGTTCGATTTTCTTGTCTTCGGCCCGTCGATAGCGGCAGTGCAGACGGTTGGCTTGATAGCAATCGAAGTTGGAAACAGAGGAAACTTCGAGCCAGCGACCTTGCGCTTCGGAGTAAACTTCAAAGTCGTAGCACAGCGCAGCCGTGAAACTCATGTCGCCGCCGCAAAGACGGAGGATGCGGTAGGGAAGTTCGAGTTTTTGGAGCAGACCTTCCACGTGCGCCAACATTTCGTCGTGACTTTGCTGCGAATGTTCGGGACGATCGATGCGCACCAATTCGATTTTCGAGAACTCGTGCAGGCGATTCAGGCCGCGAACGTCCTTGCCGTAGCTGCCGGCCTCGCGACGGAAACACTGGGTGTAAGCACAGTTTTTGATGGGCAGCTCACTTTCGTCGAGAATCACGTCGCGGTAGATGTTCGTGACGGGGACTTCGGCCGTGGGAATGAGATAAAGATTGTCGAGGTCGCAGTGATACATCTGTCCCTCCTTGTCGGGCAGCTGGCCGGTGCCGTAGCCCGAGGCTTCGTTGACCACCGTGGGTGGCATGATCTCCAAGTAGCCGGCTGCACGTGCCTCATCGAGGAAGAAGTTGATGAGCGCACGCTGCAAACGTGCACCCCATCCTTTGTAGACGGGGAAGCCTGCGCCTGTAATTTGACGCCGAGATCGAAATCGATGAGATCATATTTCTTTGCCAGCTCCCAGTGGGGCAGGGGATTGGAGGGAAGGGGCGTTTCGTGGCCGCCGGTCTTCACAACGAGGTTGTCATCAGCACCCACTCCCTCGGGAACGATGTCATAAGGCACGTTCGGGATGGTGTAGAGGAGTTGTGTACGCTCTTCCTCGGCTGCTTTTTTTAGTTCCTCGAGCTCTGCGCTGCGCGATTTGAGTTCTGCCACACGCGCCTTGGCGGCTTCTGCCTCTTCCTTCTGGCCGGCCTTCATGAAGGCACCGATATTCTTGGCCAGTGTCTTTTGTTCGGCGAGCACAGCGTCGAGTTCCGCCTGTGCGCTCTTGCGTTTGCCGTCAATGTTGAGCACCGCTTCGATGGCCTCTCGGGCTTCTGCGAAATGTTTCTTTTCCAAGCCGCGAATCACGGCTTCTTTATCTTCGTTGATTTGTTTAATCGTCAGCATGTAGGCTATTTGTCATATTTGGTTTCCGCAAAAGTAGCACAATAAATCGGGAAATAAGCACCTTTCCTCCCAATTCTTTTCTACTTCGTGTCTCCTATTGTGGTTAATGTTCCGCTCGGTGCTTCGCATATCGTGCGACCACTACGCTGATCGTCGTGGCAGAGGCGCAAGTCGTCGTGGAGTTACAGACGAGTCGGCACTTATTCTTTTACCTCTTCCCACCATCGGTGGAAAGTCTGCGATTCGTTGTTCAAGTCCACCACTTCGCCGATGCAGGGCGTGAGTAACGGCAAGTTTTCGCGCACCGCGGCGGCAGAAAGTAGGCGAAGGGGCTCGTCCCAATCGTGGCGGGCGAGTGCATATTTGCTGTTGTGGATGGAAAGTACATGCCGCGGTGCCAGATCGCGAATGGCCTGTACCACTTGCTCGGGCATCATGTGAATGTAGGCCCAATCTTCATTGTATTGCCCGTTTTCGATCAGCGCCCAATCGATGGTTCCAAAGCGTTGGCGGATCTTTTTGAAGCGGTCGTCGTAACCGCCGTCGCCCGAAAGGTAGATTTTGCGCGTGGGACTCTCGATGAGGAAAGACGCCCAGAGGGTATTGCCGGGATGCAAGGAGCGTCCCGAAAAATGTTGCGTGGACAAGCAGTGGAGTTTGATGCCGTTTCCCACCACTGTCTCCTCGTCCCAGTCCAGTTCCGTGATGCGGTCGGCGGGATATCCCCATCGTTCGAGGTGTTCGCCGACACCAAGCGGACAAATCACCCGTCCGACGCGCCGACGAATGGATTTCACGGTGCGGTAGTCGAGATGATCATAGTGATCGTGGGTGATGATGAGCGCGTCTACGGGTGGAAGATCCTCGATTTGATAGCCGTCTGCCCCTTTGAAGGGGGCAAACATCCAAGAGAAGGGAGAGGCAGCTTTGAGAACGGGATCAACGAGGAAGGTGAGTCCATCGGTGCGGAGAAACACGGACGAGTGTCCGAGCCAGACCAAGGCGTTGTCATTGTTGCGCGCCAACGAATCGAGCGCGGTGTGGACAATGGGGAGAGGATTCGTAGGTTTGAGACGGGAGGGACGGTCGAAAAAGAAAATCGCGAAGGCGCTGTACAAACGACTTTGATCCGGTCATTGTGGGTGCATTGCGAAGGTTGTGAAAACGACCATTGCGATAGTGCGGAGAGCGTTCGATGCGGGCCAGACGTTCGCCTCGCGGTGCACGACCGAACGCGGGATGTTGAAGCACAATGACGGTGATAAGCGCCACGCCGAGGAGGATGGAAAATAGAATAGTCATGAATCGTTTCATATAAAGTGATGGTCGTATCGTGTTGTGTCGCTCGGGTCGCGCATTACCTGTGGTCGCTGTGCTCCGGTTCCGAAGCATAAGGTCGCGCGCCGCCTTTTTACAGCTTGTGGTGCCCTTGATCAGTAAAGACGCATGCCGAACTATCCTCAGGAGGCATGTCCTTTTAGGAACACCGTGCTCTCTCTTGAACCCCGTGCCCACATTTTGAAAGCGATGCGCAGGCTTCGGAGTGCCGATGACGGTTTTTAAAATGCAATTATCGTGCCCGATGATATTCTTTCTCGTGTTCTCAATGGAAAATTCCCGTGTTTTATGGCTTCCTTCAAAGAAGAAAAGGGGCGCACGCATTGGTGCTGCCCCTTTTCCGTAAAGTCTCTATATAGTGTCCCAAAGAAAGATGTTATTCTTCGTCGTGCTGTGTGTGTTCGGCAATGAGCTTTTGTTGCAAATCACCGGGCACAAGCTCGTAGCTGGCAAATTTCATGATGAACGAGGCCCGTCCTCCCGTGAGACTGGAGAGTGTGGTGGCGTAGCTGCTCATTTCGCTGAGCGGCACCTTGGCCTGCAGCTTTTCGTATCCGTTTTCGGAGGTCATGCCCACGATCATGCCGCGTCGACCTTGGAGGTCGCTCATGACATCGCCCATCTTTTCAGAGGGCACAAAGACCTCTACGTCATAGATGGGTTCGAGAATTTTGGGACCTGCTTCGCGGAAGGCGGCAGAGAAGGCGTTGCGACCGGCCAACATGAAGGACACTTCATTGCTGTCGACGGGGTGCATCTTGCCGTCGTAGACAATGACGCGCACGTCGCGGGCATACGATCCGGTGAGCGGTCCTTGTTCCATGCGACTCATCACGCCTTTGAGAATCGCGGGCATGAAGCGAGTGTCGATGGCACCGCCCACGACGCTATTGATGAATACCAGTTTTCCGCCCCACTCGAGATTCACTTCTTCCTTACCGCGCGGCGTGATGCGGATCTCCTGATTGCCGAATTTGAACAGGGAGGGTTCGGGCATTCCTTCGAAGTAAGGTTCGACGATGAGGTGCACTTCGCCGAATTGTCCCGCACCGCCCGATTGCTTCTTGTGGCGATAGTCGGCACGTGCCGGTTTGGTGATGGTTTCGCGGTAGGGGATGCGCTGTTCGCTGAATTCCACTTTGATCTTGTCGATGTTTTCGAGAATCCATTTCAGTGTGCGCAAGTGGAATTCGCCTTGTCCGTGTACGAGGATTTGACGCAATTCTTTGCTCTGTTCCACCACCCACGTGGGATCTTCCTGACGCAAACGAGTGAGTGCGGCCATCATTTTTTTCGGTGTCGGCTTCGTTGACGGCGCGGATGGCACGTGTGAACTTGGAGTTGGGGTATTTGATGAAATTGAAGCGGTGTTCGCACTGTTTTCCGTTGAGCGTATTGCCGGTGCGCACGTCCTTTAGTTTCACCGTACAGCCGATGTCACCAGCCGAAAGCTGTTCCACCTTTTCACGGTTGGCGCCCGAGCAGACAAAGAGTTGCGCCATGCGTTCTTTCGAACCGCGGTCGGCGTTGGTCAAGTCGTCTCCTTCGTGCACCACGCCGCTCATGACTTTGAAATACTGCACTTCGCCAATGTGGGGTTCGACTCCCGTTTTGAAGAAGTAGACACTCGTGGGGCCCTTCTCGTCGGGGCTAACCTCTTCTCCGCGTGTGTTGTGCACTTTGGGCATTTCGTCGACGAAAGGTACCACATTGCCCAGGAATTCCATGAGGCGTCCCACGCCCATGTCCTTTCCTGCACAGACACAGAAGACAGGGAAGATGCTGCGCGTGACCAATCCTTTGCGAATGCCCTCACGCATTTCATCTTCGGTGAGTTGTTCGGTCTCAAAGAATTTCTCCATCAGGCTTTCGTCGTTCTCTGCCGCAGCTTCCACCAAGGCTTTGTGCATGGCTTGCGCCTTCTCGAGTTCCTCCGCGGGGATGTCTTCCACGAGCGGTTCTCCTCCCTCTTCTTTCCACGTGAGTTTCTTCATGAGAATCACGTCGATGAGGCTGTTGAATGCCGGGCCGGTGGCGAGAGGATACTGCACAGGCACCACTTTCGGACCGTAGACATTGCGCAGATCGTCGAGGATCAGTTCGTAGTCGCAGTTTTCATGGTCGAGCTGGTTGACGAGAAAGATGACGGGTTTGCCGAGTTTCTCGGTATAGCGGAAGTGGTTTTGCGTTCCCACCTCGACACCGAATGCGCCGTTGAGGAGTAGCAGTGCCGTGTCCGTCACATTGAGGGCCGTCATGGCAGCGCCGACGAAATCATCGGAACCCGGGCAGTCGATGAGGTTGAGTTTCTTGCCTTTCCACTCCACATGGAATGCTGTGGCAAAGACAGAATATCCGTATTCCTGTTCGACGGGAAAATAGTCGGAAACGGTGTTCTTTTGGGTGATGCGTCCGCGCCGCGGAAGTGCGCCGGCGTGGTAGAGAAGACACTCTGTGAGCGTGGTTTTTCCAGAACGATCGTTACCGAGGAGGGCGATGTTTTTGATGTCGTGCGAATTGTAGACCTTCATGTTGGGTAGAGATTTAGGCAGAGCCGTTGAACGGAGGTCGAGAGGCGTTGTGTTAACCAAATAATGGGTTTTATGTATTGGTATTGCCAAGTCGACCTTTTATTTTCTGGCGCAAATTACGAAGAAAATCCGAATGAGCAAATTTTTGAGCGGAAAAATCATTTTTCTTCGCGCATTTTCCATCGTGAGCCGGTTTGTACTTTCCTCCCGTGCGTGTTTTCAGTGGGGCACAAAGGGAAGGCTAGAGAGAAGAGGAAGCGAAGGAACTCTCTCGCGGAGTGACAAAAAACAGCAGAGCAGCTTCCTTTCGGGAAACTGCTCCGATAGGTGATAACGGGAGGAGATGCTATTATTTGTTCATAGTAGCCAAGAATTCTTCGTTGGAGAGCGAATTCTCGAGGTTCTTCTTCACGAAGTTCATGGCTTCCATGCTATTCATGTCGCCCATATAGTTGCGCAACACATACATTCGGTTGAGCGTATTTTCGTCGAGTAGGAGGTCGTCGCGGCGTGTGGAACTTTGAATGAGGTTGACTGCCGGGAAAATGCGTTTGTTGGCGAGCGAGCGGTCGAGTTGGAGCTCCATGTTGCCCGTTCCTTTGAATTCTTCGAAGATAACCTCATCCATTTTCGATCCGGTGTCGATGAGCGCCGTGGCGATAATGGTGAGCGAGCCGCCGCCTTCGATGTTGCGGGCCGCACCGAAGAATCGTTTCGGTTTCTGCAGTGCGTTGGCGTCCACACCACCGGTCAGAATTTTGCCCGACGCAGGCGCCGTGGTGTTGAAGGCGCGTGCCAATCGGGTGATGGAGTCGAGGAAAATCACGACATCGTGCCCGCATTCGACCATGCGTTTGGCTTTGTCGAGCACCATTTGTGCGATGCGCACGTGGCGGGTGGCGGGTTCGTCGAAGGTCGAAGCTATGACTTCGGCGTTGACGGTGCGCGCCATGTCTGTCACTTCCTCCGGTCGTTCGTCGATGAGGAGCATCATGAGATAAGTGTCGGGATAGTTGGCGGCAATGGCGTTGGCAATCTGTTTCATCAAGATCGTCTTACCCGTTTTGGGTTGTGCCACGATGAGTGCGCGCTGACCTTTACCGATGGGGGAGAACAGATCGACGACGCGGCAGGCCAGCGGCGTGTTGCGTCCATTCGACAGTTTGAATTGTTCATCGGGAAAGAGCGGGGTGAGATGTTCGAACGCCACGCGATCGCGCACTTGTCGGGGATCGAGACCGTTGATGCGGTCGATGCTCACCAGCGAGAAATACTTTTCGCCTTCGCGCGGCACTTTGACTTTGCATTCCACCACGTCGCCCATTTTCAGTGCGTAGCTGCGGATCTGATATTGGGATACAAACACATCGTCGGGCGAAGGCATATAATTATAGTCCGACGAGCGGAGAAAACCAATGCCTTGCAGGTCGATTTCGAGTACGCCGCAGGCCTCGATGAGGAGGTCCTTTTGTTCGGGCATCGGCGCCGTGGGCGGCACCTTCCCTTCGGCGCGCGCTTGGAGCTGCTGCTGCACGAGAATGTCGTCCTTGAAACGATGGAATTTCGGCACCGTGTGTTGTTCCGCGGGCACGTAGGCCGGTGCGGGTCGCGAGTAGGGCTCGCTTTCTGCGAAGTTGTAGTCGTTGAAGTCGACCACCGGCACATCTTCCACGATGATGAAGTCCGTGCCGTCGGCCGGTTGTCCGTTGTTCGCCGTCGGCGCACTCGAAGGTTCGGCGCTCGTCGCATTTTGTTCGCCTGCAGTGGCTGCTTCGCTGCGGAGCCGGAAGTGTTCGGAGAGCGATGAGAGAGCCGCCCCGGTTTCTTCCTTCTCGCTGTTGGCCGCTTGCTGTTTCATTTGTTCGACGATGAAATCCGGTAGATCCTCGTCTTCCTGTGCTTGCGCCGCAGCGGTGTTTTCTTGCTGGGCGGCGGGCTGGTCCGCGTTCTTAGATTCCGGTGCCGCCTCGCCCGAGTTGGAGGCGTTCGCCTTGTTCTCCTCTTCCGCCGCCGCTGTCGAGGCGGCCCGCTCCTCTGCTCTTGCTCTTCCGCTGCCTTTTTGGCTTCTACCTCCGCCTTGGTGGGACGACCTCTTCTGCGTTTGGGTGCCTCGGCGACGACTTCCCCTGCGCCCACGAGTGCTTCGGCAGCGGCCGCCGCTTCCACACGGGCTTTTTCGGCGATTTGCTTTTTCGCAGCGCGCTCATCGCGCGCACTGTCGAAGCGTTCGCTTTCTCCAGCTTGCGTGGCAGAATAGACATGGTCGTGGGGAGCCGATGCGATTCGGCGTCTTTTGGGTGCGGCGTCGCTGTCGGCAGCGCTCATTTCAGCCTGTTTGTCCAAAATATCGTAAACGAGCTGTGCTTTCACGTCGCTATAGCTGTTGGGCGTCTTCATTTCGACGGCAATCGCTTTCAGCTCATCGACGCTCATGGAGAGGAGTTGCTCTTTGGTATGTTGGGGCATAAGAGAGGAGGTAGTATTCGGGAATAGATCGCAGGAAGAACGGCATCACGCGAGGGGATGCAAAGTGATAAATCTGAAGATGGGGTGGAATCACGGTAAAAATCCGACAACGGAGTAGGGAAAATGCCTGCTACATTCATTTTCACGACGCGAATTTACGAACAAATCATGGTAACGGACGAAAACTCCCCTTGTTTTTTTGTACTTTCGCCTACAAAATACCCTCTTTCGTATGGCGACTCCCTATCTCGACATCCAAAATTTGACGAAAAGCATCGGCGACCTGGTGCTGTTTGAAAACATCTCGTTCAGTGTGTCCGAAGGTCAGCACGTCGGTTTGATCGCGCGCAACGGAGCCGGCAAATCGACCCTTCTCGGGCTGATCGCCGGTAAGGACAGTGCCGACAGCGGCGACATTGTGTTCCAGAAAGGTCTGCGCGTGGGCATGCTCGAGCAGCAACCGGATTTCGATCCCGAAATGTCCGTGTTGCAGGCCGTGGCCGGTCGTTTGCGTGCCGAATATGCTTCCCTGCTCATTGCCGAAGAAGGCGGCGAACTCCAATCGCACACCGCGACCTTCGACGCCGATGAGGAATGGAACGACATCCAGTTGCGTGCCAAGCAGATTCTCACGCAGCTCAAAATCGATAAGCTTGACAAGCTCGTGGGACTGCTTTCCGGCGGTCAGCGCAAACGCGTGGCCCTGGCCTCGGTGCTGATTGCCAACCCCGATTTGCTCATCCTCGACGAACCGACCAACCACCTCGATGTGGAAATGATCGAGTGGTTGGAGAAGTATTTGCAGCGCAACACCAAAGCCTTGTTGCTCGTCACGCACGATCGTTACTTTCTCGACCGGGTGTGTCAAACCATTGTTGAGCTGGACGATCGTACGGCCTACACCTATCGCGGCAACTACGCCTATTACCTCGAAAAGCGCGACGAGCGCATCGCCACCACCAACGCCAATATCGATCGTGCGCGCAACCTTTATCGCAAGGAGCTCGACTGGATGCGCCGCCAACCGCAGGCGCGCGGCCACAAAAGCCGTTCGCGCAAGGAGGCCTTCTACGAATTGGAGCAACAAGCCCGCCGGCGCACCGAAGAGCGCGCCGCCCGCCTGAACGTGAAGGCCGGTTACATCGGTTCGAAGATCTTCGAGGCGGAATATGTGTCCAAAGCCTTCGACGATGGGGTGGTGATCCTCAAAGATTTCTACTACAATTTTTCGCGCTTTGAGAAAATGGGCATCGTGGGCAACAACGGCACGGGGAAAACCACCTTCATCCGTATGCTGCTCGGCGAGGTGCCGCCCACGTCCGGTCGTTTCGTGATCGGCGAAACGGTGAAGTTCGGCTATTTCTCGCAAGAGGGCATGCCCGTCGATGAGCAAATGAAGGTGATCGACGTGGTGCGTCGAGTGGCCGAAACCGTCGATCTCGGCGGCGGCCGCCATCTCACAGCCATGCAGTTCCTCAATCATTTTCTCTTCCCCCGGCGCGTCAGCAAGACTACGTCTACAAGTTGTCGGGCGGCGAACGCCGACGACTGCAACTGTGTCTGGTGCTGATGCAAGCGCCCAATTTCCTCATTCTCGACGAACCGACCAACGATCTCGACATCGCCACGTTGCAACTGCTCGAGGAATATCTGGCCGACTTCCGCGGGTGTGTCATTGTGGTGAGCCACGACCGTTATTTCATGGACCGCGTGGTCGATCACCTGCTGGTGTTTCGCGGACAGGGCGTGGTCGAAGATTTTCCCGGCAACTACTCTCAATATCGCGAGTTCCGCGAACTCAAAGAGAAAGAGGAGGTGCGCGAACAGCGCGACCGCAATTCGGCTGCCGACGGGCGCAAACCGGTGCTCGAAGGCAGCGACCGCAAGCGCAAACTCACCTTCAAAGAAAAACAAGAATACGAAGCGTTGGGACGCGACATCGAGGCTTTGGAAGCCGAGAAAGCGCAGCTCCACGAGGCCTTAGCCTCCGGACAGCTCAGCGTGGAGGAAATCACCGCCCACTCCAAGCGCTTGCCGCTGCTCGACGAAGAACTCGACGAGAAGTCGATGCGCTGGCTCGAACTGTCGGAATGGGCCTGACAGAAGTTGAACCCCAAGTCACAACACGCACATGAAACCATTGGCAGAACGTTTGCGCCCGCTTTCGCTCGACACCTACGTCGGGCAACAACACTTGGTGGGCCCCGGCGCCGTGTTGCGCAATATGATTGCCGGCGGACGCATCTCGTCCTTCATCTTGTGGGGACCGCCGGGCGTGGGCAAAACCACTTTGGCCAAGATCGTCGCGTCACAGTTGAAAGCCCCCTTTTTCACCCTCAGTGCCGTCACGAGTGGTGTGAAGGAGGTGCGCGAAGTCATCGCCCAGGCCAAGAGCGGGCAGTTTTTCGGCGCAGTGACGCCCATTCTTTTCATCGACGAAATCCATCGTTTTTCCAAGTCACAACAAGATTCGCTCTTGGCCGCCGTCGAGACGGGCGATGTCACGCTGATCGGCGCCACAACCGAGAATCCCTCCTTCGAAGTGATTCGCCCGCTGCTCTCCCGTTGTCAGGTCTATGTGCTCGAACCACTCAGCGAGGCCGACTTGCTCCAGCTGCTCGACCATGCCCTCCACGACGACGTGGTGCTGCGCGAACGCGAATTTGAAGTGCGCGAAACCGAAGCACTGCTGCGCTTTGCCGGTGGCGATGCGCGCAAGCTGCTCAACATCGTCGACCTGCTCACCAATGCCACCCCCGAGGGCCCCATCGTCATTGACAATGCCGGCGTCACTGAGCGCCTACAGCAGAACCCTATGGCCTACGACAAGGAAGGGAGATGCACTACGACATCATTTCGGCTTTCATCAAGAGCATCCGCGGGAGCGATCCCGATGCGGCCATCTATTGGCTGGCGCGCATGATCGCCGGCGGCGAAGACCCCAAGTTCATCGCCCGCCGCCTCGTGATCAGTGCCGCCGAAGACATCGGTTTGGCCAATCCCAACGCCTTGTTGTTGGCCAATGCCGCTTTCGACACCGTGACCAAGATCGGTTGGCCGGAAGGGCGCATCCCGCTGGCTGAGGCCACCATCTATTTGGCCACGTCACCCAAGTCCAACTCGGCCTACAACGCCATCAATTCGGCGCTGGCCTATGTGGAGCAAACCGGCAATGCACCTGTGCCGCTTCATCTGCGCAACGCCCCCACCCAACTCATGAAAAAAATCTCAACTATGGGAGCTGACTATACCTATCCGCACGATTTTCCCGAACATTTTTTTATCCGCAGCAATACAAGCCGCAGGGGCCACGAATCGATTGTGTTCTGGCATCCGGCCGACAACGCGCAGGAAATCAAATTGGCCGACCGCATGAACCGCTTGTGGCACGGTGGTGAGTCGTAGTTGCATGCTCTTGCCGACCGACTGCTACTGCCACTCGGTCCCGAAGTTCCAACCGCCCGAGTTGCTCCCCGAGGAGCAGCTCGGGCGGTTGCTCGTGGTGAGAAGGCTGAAGCTCGCTCCGTTCGGTGTGCCGGCCGAGCGTTTCCGGATCGCCCGCACCGGTGGTGTCTCTGTGCCCTCCTTCCGGAGACGTGCCCCGCGCATCGAGGGTGAAGGTTGGGCGCCCATTCCCTCGCGTACGCGCGCGCGTCCGCCGTTTTTCGTTTTTGCCTTCACCCTTCACCCGTATGCCGCAAAGTGTTGACATATAGTCCGATAAGGGTGAAGGCTTTGCCGGTTTAGGTTCACCCATTCGCATTTTCCCGTGAGGAATTGTCGTGACGACTGCTTCACCCCGTTGCGATGAGGAAATTCACACCGGTTGCCATGCCGAGACAAGTACCGAATGGCAGAGAACGAGCCTTGGAATCTGCCGTGAATGAAAGGTTTGTGCGTTGTGGCGCCGACCGAAACCCTGCTCGGGAAAAAATGCGCCGCGCAGTGGGGCCGGCGATTGCAGATGTTGTTCGGTTCCCCTATTTTTTTGTGGTGAATAGGTGCAAATGGCTGAAAAACAGTGGGCTATTGAAGAAAAGGTCCCGAGAAATAGGCAAAATGTGGAGGCTTTTGAATAAAACCTTCACCCCTATTGATCTGTGAATCACTGTTTTGCGGCATGTGGGTGAAGAGGTGAAGGCAAAAAACGGAAACAGACTGACATGCGCGTACGCGCGCTCGCGAGAAAGGGGTAGCCGTTTTTCTATTCTCGGTCTTCACCTGTGGCACTTCATCCGAGTCGGTGATCGATGCTTGCCGTTGCGGGCGACGGCACACGTGCTGCTGAGACGGCGTGGGCTGCGAGTCGCATTCTGTCGGGCGAATCGACGGAACAGAGTCCCGACAATGTGGCGAAACAGAAGGATTTCGTCGACCAATCGAGCACCCCACAAGAAGGAAAAACGAGAAAAAAGGTCGGACGCGTCAAATATTTAGGGATAGAGCCCGTAGAATGAGATCAAATCGCTAACTTTGCCGAAAGAATGCTTAAACGAGATGGCGAAACATGCGCTGCATCTCAGCCCTTAATCGCCGAATACCGTATTGGACGTCCTTCTTTTCGCGATCCCCGCAGTTCGTGTTGCAGTCCGCTGCGTGGGCCGACACCCCGAAGGGAAAGCACATGGCAAAAACAGGACACAGGGCATGCATCGACAGGACAGAGACGGGTAATGCTTTCGCGTGACGACAACAAGAGTGGAAAAACAAGCATCGAACTCCGCAACGATTCACCGCCGGTCTCGCCGTAGAGCGTTGATCGCTGCGTGCTGCATCTCTCCTATGCGTCGGACCCACCATTAGGGCAGCACGTTTGGGACAAAAGCCGCACCGCCTGATGAAAACTCCTCCTCCTTCTTCTGAATCCATTAAAATATAAAATGATATGTACCAACTTTTGAGACGAATGTTCGTATTCCTGCTCGTCATGTTGGGGTGTCTCCCTTCGGTTCTCGCGCAAAGCGGCGCGTTGGCCGATGGGTTTTACCGCATCGTGAGCCGGAGAAACAATTTTCCCGTGCTGGTGCAGCATCATCGCTTGGGCTACGTCTCCGAACACTCGGGGAGTAGCAGTCAGAACGATGAGCTGTCGCAGTATTGGAAAGTGAAACAGGTGAACGGCACCTACCGGATCGTGAACGTGGGCGAGCAGTTGGCCGTCCAGCCGCTCGACCGGCTCAACGAGACCTTCACCGTGGGCACGAATGCCGCACACTACTACATCAAGGCTGCCACCGGTGCCGGCAGTGCCGGCTATTGGGTGATTTCGACGGCCGAAGATTTCGGCGGGAAAACGCTCTGGCACAACGGGGGTAGCGGCCTTGTGCAGAATTGGGAAGGCGTTTCGACCGAAGCCAACCACTGGAAGTTTGTTCCCCTCACGACCGACGAGCTCAAGAGCGTGGTGAAGTTCAACTCCGCTTGGCCGGAATTGGAACAAGGCTTCGAGACCCTCGACCGTCTGCGCACCGGCGGTCTCTACCGCGTGAAGAATGCCGCGCAGCACTATTGGACGGTCGACGCAACCGCACACACCCTAAAAACCACTGCGCAAGTCAGTTCGTCCGACCTCTCGACCGTGTGGTTGGTGGAGCGCAACGGCGACGGCTTTGCCCTGCGCAATGCGTCGACCGGCCGTTTCGCCTCGTCGGCCGAAGCCGGTCGCGGTGTCAGCACGGGCGTGGGGAACAATCGGCTTTGGCTGAATTTCCTGCAAACGACGAACGGCTTTTTCAACGTGAGCGGCAATGCCGATTTCACCGACGGTTCGTGTTTCACCGAGTCGGCGGACAAGAACGTGGTGGGTGGCAATGCCCGCTCGTTTCGCACCAAGGCCGACACGGTGCGCAAGGTGACCGACACCACTTTCTTCGCCAACCCGGCAGCAGAATGGCAGTTTGAACCGGTGACCGATGTGTCGGAAGCCGATGTGAAAGAAAGCGTGCGCCGCAATTCCACGGGCGTGTACACCCCTGTGGAGGGAAAATACTACCTGGTGCGCAATGTGGCCTATCCCGAACGCGTGCTCACCACACGCCCCGCGTCGGACAACGTGGTGCGCGGCGAAGTGCGCAACGAACGCGAGATGGGACAACTCTGGCAGTTGGAAAAAGTGGGCGACAAATGGGCCCTTCGCAGTGTGGTGAACCAAAAGTATGTCGGCAACAGCGCCGCTCGAACGCAAAGCTACACGATGACCGACACACAAGCCACGTTCACACTCAAAGAGATGGACAAGTGGTTGCCCTACCTTGCCTTCGTGGTGCGCAACGGCGCGAGCTTGCATTGCGCCAGTTCCGCCGGTTACAATGTGGTCAATTGGGACGAAACGAGCACCGCTTCGTTTTGGCAGTTGGAAGAAGTGGCGTTGGACGCCGCGGCCCTGAACGCGTACAAGCAGCGGCTCAACGAACAAGCGGAACTGACCGCGCATCGCGATGAACTCAACACGAAATTGCAGCGCTATTTCGCGGACAATGCTTGCACGCAGTTGCGCGCACCCTATGCTTCGATGAGCCTCGATGCGCTCAAAGCCGCCCTTCGTGCCGAGCAATTGCCCGAGTCACTCATCGACGTGGCCGTGCGCGTGCGAACCGATACCTGGAACGGAGCGAACGCCGAGGCCAACCGATATGAGAAATATTTCCGTATCCAGCCCTACCAGGCCTACAGCCATCCGCAAAAGTGGGCCCGCGACATGAAATTGATGCCCACGAGCTTCGGACAATACTCGCAACTCACGAACCCCACCGGTATCACGATCCCCGAAAAGGAATTGGCGCTGGTGTTTGTGGGCGAAGAGGCACCGGCGGGTTGTGCGCTCAATGCCGAATTGGTGCAGGGAAAAACACTACGGGCGATAAGCTCATTGCGCTTCACAAGGGGCTCAATGTGGTTTATGCCAACGATGCGTCGCACCTGTACATCAATTACGTGATGAACGACACGGCGCTCAAATACACCCAGCAACCGCAAATCTCAATTCACGTGGAAGGCGGGCGTGCCAATGGTTATTTTGATGCGACGAAGATGCAGAACCAGGATTGGGACAACCTCGAAAACCTCAAACCCTACGGATTCTTCACCGACGACGTGATTCGCCTGAAGTCCAAACACACCATCCACAGTCTCAGCCTGCGCGGTGTCGAGGAGCAGCAGCGTAACGGCAACTGGAACTACAACGGGCAGTATAAAGGTATCACCGGTGTGCTGAGCAAATGGGACTGGGTGCACGAAATCGAGCAAGACTTCTTCAAACCGGAGCAGTTCGCCGATCGTTTCAATTGTCTCATGTTCAGCACCGACGCGTCCGGTCTCTATGCTTTCCCCTACGGCACCTTCATCGGAACGGTCAGCACCACGTTCAGTTACCCTGAGTGGGTCAAAGGCTCCGGGGGCGACAACGGAGGCAACCTCTGGGCCGTGGTGCACGAAACGGGCCACCACTACCAGAAGCTCTTCAACCTTTCGCGCTGCCTCGAGAGTTCGAACAACCTGTGGTCGAACATTGCCGTGTGGAAGCGCGGTGCGAGTGTGAGTCGTCTCGATGCGCCGCAGAAAGCTCTTCAACCGATTTAATCGTCACCAAACTTGGTTCGACATGGATCTGGGCGATCGCACACGCATGTATTGGCAATTGTGGCTCTACTATGTGGAGCTCGGTCACAAACCGACGTTCTTCCGCGATCTCTTTGCCAAGTTCCGTGAGCAACCCATCGACAGCCGCGAGGCCAAGAGCGACTATCTGCGATTTGCTCGTTTCTGCAGTGAAGCGGCCGGCGAAGACCTGACCGAGTTCTTCACGTTCTACGGATTCTTCGACAAAGTGGGCAACAATCTCCCGCTGAAATACAACGACGGTTTCTACGACAAGGTCTATGCCCCCACCACGATTTCGGTGAGTCAAGCGGATATCGACGACTGCAAAGCCGCCATGGCGCAATTCAGCAAAAAGGCGAAGAACTTGATGTTCATCGACGAACGCATCCGCAAAACACCGGCCACCTATGAGGGCCACCAACCCGGAGAAACGCGTTGGGCCACGATCGGCGGTTTGAACCCCGGCGACAGCCGCGTGTTTGGCGACGTGGGTCACTACACCGACTTCGGTACCGGCACCGAACCCGGTACGACGGCACAGCCCGAGGCGGTTCGTCTCGAAGGTCGTTCGCTGCGCGTGCAAGGCAAGGGAGCTGTGGGCTACAAGGTGTACAATGCGCAAGGTCAACTCGTGATGGTGGCCAACCGCCATGCGTTCACCATCCCGGCCGAACTGGATCTCTCGCAAATCACCGTAACGGTGGCCGGCGGTGACGGCGGTGAAGTCGAGATCTTCAAGAACGGAAAGATTGTCGATGCCTACAACCAACCGCTCAAGTTCGACAACCCCGCCGGGCTCACCGTATCGACAGGCACCGACCACCCGATGGGTAAATATGTGATTCGCAACTATCGCGTGTTTGACGGTAAGTATTACTATGCAGATGCGCAGACCCGTCCCACTGAGGGCCGCAGCGGAGCCGGTGAATACATCTTTGTGGGCGGAAAGAACAGCGGTGATTACCACATCTACTCGCTCGCTACGCAACGATGGGCCACGTATTCCAACGTGCGCGACGGCCGCAACATGCTCTCTTGGACGGATGATTTTGCCGTATCTCAGCCTTGGAACATCGAGCATGTGCAGAACGGCACGACCTCCTACTACAATATCTCACCCGCAGGAGCGCGCGCGCACGCCTGGAACTGGCACGGCGGTGTGGGAGTGACCCAGAATTCCATGGGATTCTATTCGCCCGACGACGCGAACTCCCATTGGGAACTGATTCCTGCCGATGCCCTCACGGAGTATCTGGCGCTTGTCAAGCATGCCGACAGCGTGCTGGTGCGCGACGCCGCGAAGACGGTTTCCACCCATAGCTATCATCAAGCGTTCCGTGCCCATCTCGCTACGGAATCGCAGCGCACCACGGCAACGCAGGCCGACATTGATTTGCTCAAATCGCAGTTGGGCGCTTGGGAAGTTTGGCGCGCGGCCGACAGTACGCTTCAAGCCGACGCCGCTTCGGTGCAGCATATCCAACCCTTCTTGAACGATTTCAAGGCGAAACTGGCCGCGCTCACGCTTGCATCGTCCACACAAGGACTCGAAGAGGCGCAAGGACTGATCAAGGCCTGGCACACATGGAAAAAGGCAGACGAGGTGCTGGTGCGCGACGCGCAGAAGGTCAAGCATAGTCGTCCATTCTACAACGCCTTCACCGCGTTGGTGACTTCCACGCAAACCGCCAACGCCACTCAGCCCGACCACGTGGCAGCGCTCAACCAACGTTTGCTCACTTGGCCCGTGTGGCGCGGCGCCGATAGTTTGGTGCAGATCCCGCCTTACAACGATCCGCTCAATACGAAATTCCGTGTACCTTTCTCGAAACTCATCGAAAAGGACTACACAAAGGAAGCTCAGATTGATTCCCTCAAGGATTACGGGCGTTACTTCCGGATGCTACTTTCTGCCGATAGCCTGCTGAGTTTGACCAACCCCGGTTATCCGTTGAGAAAATTCCAGGCAGACGCCGGTTTGGAGGAGAATTATTTACAACCTGCGGCCGATGTGGAAGCCCCCGATTGGAGCTGGAAGCTCTATATCGATATGATGATCGATGCGTGGGCGGTTCCCGCAAACGATCATTCGATCACCAAAGATGCCGATGCCTACTATATGCCCGAAGACGGCAAGATCTATCGCTTGCGTGGCTACCTCGACAACCGATACGTCACGAGCGAACCGGCATGGTCGGCGCACGATGGCCGAACGGCCGAAGTGAGCATGACACGGCGGGGAGACAACGCCACACTCTGGGTGCTTCAAAAAGATGCCAATGGCAACGAATACCTGGCTTCCCTCACGGGTAAGGGATATTTGAGCCGTATGCAAAACATCGGCAAGGGAGGATTGAGCAATCTGCCCGCAGCCCTCACCTTCGGAACGGCACGCCTCATTCGATCCGGCGGCAACAAGCAACAGAAAGTCGGCACGCTCTACATTCGCAATGGCGGTCTCACGCTCGTCGGTTGGACGAACGACGATGCGGTGGGCGGACACGGCGGATCGGACACCGCCCCTGTGTGGCATGACGGCGGAAAGACCGGAAGCACCAGTTTCTATTTCGATACGGTCAAGGAGGCGACCTTCACGGTCACCACGCATGCGGGTAGCAATGGTAATTTCGCTTCGTTGCAACTGCCTTTTGCTGTCGAACTCCCCAAGGGGCTCACAGCTTATCTCGTGACAGCTGTGACAGACAAGGACGGAAATGCCAACGGCGACAAGGAACTGACGCTGCAAGCCATCGGTGATTCGATCGTTCCCGCCAACACGCCGGTGGTGCTTTCGAGTGCCGAAGCAAAAACCTTCCAGCTTCGTCCCACGCAGTGGCGCGCGCCGCTTAACACGCTGCTCAGCGGTACGAATCTACGTCTCGCGGCGGCCGATCGCAACAGCACGGGCTTGGTTTATTATGGACTGACTCGCGATGCCGACACCCAAGAGTTCCTCTTCCGTCGCATCAAGGAGCACGTCAATATCCCCGGCAACCGCGCGTTCTACACTCTTCCTGCCGCGAGCGGCAGCGTGCGCAGCCTCACTTTCCGTTTCGGCGCCTCTCCTTCGGCGGTGAAAGCGGTGAAGACCGACGAGAAAGCGGCTCCGCTCTATGACCTTTCCGGTCGACGCATCAACGCGGCTGAAGCCAAGGGCGTCGTGATCTCCGGTGGGAAGAAGATCATTTTGCGCTAAACGACACACAACGACTACGACAAAGGCCGACTCTCCGAAAAGAGAGTCGGCCTTTTTGTGTGTTTGCGACCTATTGCTTGCTGGCTTGCATCAGACGGTTCTCCATTCTCCCGCGAGTGAGCGAAAGTTGGGGCTGTGTGTCGTGCCGCGTCGAGATTCAGTCTTCGATGTAGTTGGATCCGAAGCGCTGTTCGAACTCGTCGATGATGGAAAGGAAGCTCGGCTTAATCACCTTGCGGATTCGATTCGCCATGGAGCGGGGGATGCCGAAGAGGGCTTCGGCGACGGCGCCCGCCATGCAAGCGATGGTGTCCGAATCTCCGCCGAGACTCACGGCGTTGCGCACCGCGTCTTCGAAATCATGCGCTTCGAGGGCGCAAGTGATGGCTTGCGGTACGCTGTCGCTGCAGATTTCGCTGTTGCCTTCTCCGTCCATTCCGTACCAGGAATAGCGTGGACGAATTTCGTCTACACTCATGGAGAGGTCGTAACCGAAGGTCTTTTTCGATGTCGCTGCGAATGTCGGCTGCCGAAGCCCCGTGGCGTGCCAGCCAAACGGCCAAAGCGATGGCCTGAGCTCCCTCAATGCCTTCCGGATGGTTGTGCGTGCATTCGGCCGTGATTTTGGCCATTTCCATCACCTCTTCGCGTGTTTGCGCAGCCCAACCCACAGGGCCGACGCGCATGCCGCTGCCGTTGCCCATCGAGTTGTAGGGGGCAGCCACTTCGTTCGTGTAGCGATACACGCGGATCCATTTCGAGAAACGTCCGCCGTAACCTCGTCCGGGATTGGAGACCGCGAATTGTGCGTAGTGCGCGCCGACGTTCCCGCCGTGGAGGATCCCGTAGGCGGTGGCTCCCGTCAATACCGAATCGTCGGTGAAGAAGAGTGCGCCTTCTGTTGGTCCGTAAAAAGGAAAACACTTGGTTTTGATGTTGCTGAACTCGTAGATGCTGCCTACGATGTCGCCGATAAAGCTGCCGATCATGGGGTTGAAGTTTGAAGAGGGTGAGTGTAAATAGAGTTTTCCCGGTAAAGATTTGGGAGTTGGCGGTGTGGGGGCGAAATCAATTGTGTTTGTGATGTTGAACAGGTCAAGGTTGGGATAAGGTGGCCCCGCGGCCGAGTTCAGAATTCGAGTCTGAAACCTTTTTGTTTGAGTTCCTCGTATTTGTTGAGGTTGAATCGATAGAGTTTCGCGTCGCGTTTGGGGGTGGCGCGCACCGTCTCGTCGAGTTCGGTGAGCAATTCGAGGTGTTGCATCTTCTTTGCAAAATTCCTACGGTCGAAATGCACGTTGAGAATGGCTTCGTAGAGCATTTGCAGCTCGCGGAGCGTGAATTTCTCGGGAAGCAATTCGAAACCGATGGGGCGGAAGTGGATGCGTTCGCGTAGGCGCGCCACCGCCATGCGGAAAATGCGTTCGTGGTCGAAAGCCAGTTGTGGAATTTCGTCGAGGGCGAACCATTGTGCCTCGGCTGCGTCGTCGCCGCCTTGCACTTCGCTGATTTTGACCAGGGCGAGATAGGCCACCGTGATCACTCTTTCGCGAGGATCGCGGTCGGGATCAGTGAAGGTGTGGAGCTGCTCGAGATAGGCTGACTCCAAACCAGTTTCTTCGCGCAATTCGCGCAGCGCACCCTGTCTCCGCAGTTTCGTCGGGTTGGAGAAAACCGCCGGGAAAGGCCCAGCGCCCTTTGAAGGGCTCGACGCCGCGGCGAATGAGCAGGACGTTCAGTTGGCTTCCGTCGAATCCGAAGATCACACAGTCGGTGGTTACCGCCGGATGAGGGTAGGCATAGCAGTAGGGAAGTGGATTCATTTTACTACCGGTGTTGATTTTACACCGCAAAGATCCGAGTAATTTTCCGTACCGCCAAATTTTTTTCTGCGTATTTTTTTACGCGAGATGCGATTTTTTTCTCCCATTTCCCGTTGTCGAGCTCCGGTTTCTCGTTCTCGGATTCCGCTTTTTGCCGAATTTTTGGGGAGGGGCGGGTGTAAAAAAACGTGTCCGGCGGAGCAAGCACCCCGAACGGAAGGCGAAAACGGGGAGGAAATTCCACAAACAAGGGCGATTTTGTGCGAAAGCAGGGGACTTTCCGCGCAGATGTCCCATAAAAAGCCCTGTCGCCGCGTGAGAAGCGCAGGACAGGGCGATGCCGGCTAGAAAGAGGCCGAAAGAGGGTGAATGTAAGTGCTGTGTTGAATCAAACGAGGTCAGAAATACACGATGCGTTCGTCGTGTGTCAGCGTAACGGCGCAGTAGCTCGAGGGCATAGGCCACTGCGGCTTCGGTGTGCGTCCGATTGCCGTCATAAGCGTTGATGATGAAGAGCAGGCGGCGGGTTTCGAGCGAGGTCATGGTGCGGGTGCTGTCGGAAGTGGGGGTTGCTGCCGCTCCGCTTTGGTCGCGATAGACCGGGAGGCCGGCGATGTTGAGCACACCGCGACCGATTCCTTCATAGGGTTCGCCGTCGCGGCCGACACCGAGGGTGAGATCGCCGTCGATGTGCCGAGCATCGAGCAGACCGGTGGCGTATCCGCTGCGCAAGGAGACAAGATTGCCGAGATCGACGAGCGTGCTCACGCTGTAGAGGGCTTTTACCTTGCAGCGAGCGGCGGGCCAGTTGCTCGGCAGCGGGGCGATAGCGCGACGGATCTTTGCCGCAGGCTTTGTAGGCGGCGCGAGTGGCGGCGATGCCCGGTTGCTGTTTGAGGGTTTCGGGGGTGAATATTTCGCAAAGTCGCCGACCCTCGGCTTCGATTTCTTGCCAAAGTTCGGGCGAGGTGGGGCTGTTGCGCACTTCGGCTTCGATGAATGCACCGAGAAAGGTGGGTACGAGTTGCCGAAACTCGGGCGCTACGGTGATGTTTTGGAAGACTCCTGGCATGGCATGGGGGAAATTGCGGCTTGGACGCCGAAGTTCGGACCGGCGAAGGCCGTTGGACGAAGAAGAAGGGAAGGGAGAATTTGAAAACGTGGGTGCACCGCCGGTTTGCTGCGCAGACTCAGCGCGCGGTGACGTGAAAACAAGATTGGTGTACCTCATATTTCACGTAGCAGGTGCCGTTGCGCCGTTGGTCGCGCAGCACTTCGGCGAGAATGCATTTGAGTGTGTAGGGATCGGCGTTGCGCCGGTGCTCAGATGGGGCAACGAGCGGAAGAAAGTGGACGTAGGAAATGTCAAACGTGGTGCCGAAACTGTGTGCGCTCGCTGCTGCGGCGTTTCGGTTGCGCTTTCTCAACTGTGCCACGTCGGCATCTGTGCGCAAAACGGAGGTGATGACGAGTTGTTGGAAGGCATATCCCTTGTTCGTCAGGCTGTCGAGAAACGAGTGCCCGATTTCTTCGAGCAGAGTAGCGGCGCGCGGCACAAGATAGGGGATGCTGTAGTTGAGAGGGCGGACGTGGAAGTAAGGATTGTCGCCGATGTACACTAATTCGTCGGCACGGCGTGTGGCGGCATTGCGATCTTGGCACGAAGGGATACCGATTTCGCGTGCCGTGGCGAGGTGTTGCGGATTGAGATCCGAAAAGGTGCCGGCATAATCGTCGATGTGCGAAATGGGGTGGGGGGATTTGCGCGTGCGGCCGGCGACGAGCGTTTCGATGTTGCGGGGAGCGCGCAGCAATTGGTCGACTTGCCGACTGTGCAGGCCGATACTGTCGACGGCCTGTTCCGAGTTGTCGGAAGAACAGGCCGCGATGGGGGGGAAAAAAATGCCGCTGCAACCAGGCAGGACAGCAAAGCCAAAGGAGGAGAAGGAGGGAAAGAACGCCCCAAAACAGGCTGAGAAAAATGATTTTGGTGCGTTTGTTCCGTAGAAATTCGAAAGACATGGGCAGAAAATGGGAGATCGATGTGCTTTCTGCTGGGCGAAGAGGGCGAACTCGGGGGAAAGAGCGGAGTTCGCGCGTCGTTTAGTCAAGCGTCGTGGAGGAAGTGGGGCAAATCGGGGAGTAGGGCGGGAATGGTGGCCGCGCGGAATCGCTTGCCCGTAGATGCGAAATGAAGGTGCCGCGAAATCAGTCCAATTCAAGCTGTCCGGCTTTGTTGGCTTTTCCAGTAATCGGACAGCTGCCCGAGGAATTTGGAAATGGCTTCGGCTGCTTGCTGCGTCGGGGCGCTGATTTCTTTTCTTCTGCAGGCGCAAAAAGCATAACTCCGTAGAGCAGTTCGAAGCACAAATTGAGCTCTTCTCTGATGCCGGCGCTGTCTTTCGCACCGTTCTTGGCACGCAATTCGACAAGATAGGGGAGCACTTTGTAGTAGAGCTGGCGATAGTAGGGAAACTTCTCGGATCGGAGGAGCGCTTCGTGGAGTTCTGCCAGCGTTTCTACGACATTGAGGTTGATTTGTAGGTGCCCGCTTTGGGTTTTTGCCCTCCGAGCGCATCATTTCGCAGAGATCCGCGTACCACTGTTCGAGTTGTTGCTGCGCTTCTCCCGTGAGTTGGAATTGGGAGAGGTAGTTTTCGCGCAAACGGTCGAGGTCACAGCCGTTGGCCCGGATGATGTCCTCCACTTGCCACATGTAGAGGAGATATTCAGCGCGGTTATTTTCTCTGAGTCGGTTGGCTATAAGCATGATCAGTGGGTACGGCGAGAGGATTGTGGATGTTGAAGAGCGTAAGTGCGGCGTAAAGCACGCTGATCACGACGACAATGGTGCCGATCGTGCGATTGATGACGAACATGCCCCGGAGTCCGAACGAATGCTTCATCTTCGTGATGAGATACGTGAGGAGAATCCACCACAACATCGCGCCGGCGAAGATAGATAGGTAGCCGCACATCGCACCGAAGGGGTTTTCGGGCACGGTGAAGGTGAGTTGCGCGAACAACGCGATGAAGAGGAAAATAATGAGGGGGTTGGAGAGCGTGAGGAAGAAGGAAGTGATGAGATTCTGCACAAGTGTTCCCTTTTTCCCCGAAGGTTGGCGCATGGCCTTGATGGGATTGGAGAGCAAAGTGTGGAGGCCGAAGACAAAAAGTAAGGCGCTGCCGCCGATTTTCATCCAAAAGATGTTGTTTCTCTGCTCAATGAAGGACATCACCACCGTCATTCCGGCGCCGGTTACGATGGCGTAGAGCAAATCGGAGAGGGAGGCGCCCAAACCGGTGATGAGTCCGAAGCGGCGTCCCTTGTGCATGGTGCGCTGTACGCACAAAATGCCGACCGGCCCCATAGGTGCCGATACGACGATGCCGATGATGAGGCCTTTCAACACGAGTTGTAGGGTGCTACTGAACTCGTTCCAGAAGACTTGTATCGAAGGATCAATTACCATAATGCCGCAAAGTTCGTCATTTCTCGCCAAACTGAAAAGCCCCTAACGGATTAAAACGAAAGAACGCGTTTTTTTGCGTTCCGATTGTGGAGAGGGGAGTCTCGATCGAGGAGTGTGATGTTTCATTAGTGGAGTGCCGTATCCCGATTGCGGGAGGCGGAGCTTTGATTGCGGAGCGGAACGTTACTATAGAGGAGTGTCCCGTTCAGATTGTGGAGTGTCGCGTCTCGATGGTGGGGTGGGAGCAGAAAAAGTTGGTGAGAAAGAAAACACCGCAGCCTCGTGAAGAACGAGACTGCGGTGGAATGAGTTGAGCAACGGCCGATTAGGCTTCGAGTTTGCGGGCGCCGTCGCCGATCACTACGTCGATGATGATCGGTTCCTTGCCATATTTGGCAGCGAACTTCTCTTTGACGGTCTTCACAAAGTGGTCATAGAGTTCGTCGGCCACGAGGTTGATGGTGCAACCTCCGAATCCGCCGCCCATGATGCGCGAACCGGTGACGCCTTCTTCGCGGGCAACGTCGTTGAGGAAGTCGAGTTCTTCGCAGGACACTTCATATTCCTTCGAGAGGCCCTCGTGCGTTTTGTACATCATCTGGCCTACGGTTTCGTAGTCGCCCTTTTCGAGTGCGTCGCACACGGTGAGTACGCGATCACGTTCGCCGATTACGTAGAAAGCACGGAGTGCATCTTCTTCCGACACGGTGCCGCGCACTTCTTCGAGGTGCTGAATGGTGGCATCGCGGAGCGATTCGACTTCGGGGTGGAGGGCGTGGATGGCTTCAGCGACGCGTTCGCAGCTGCGACGGCGGTCGTTGTAAGGCGAACCCACGAGTTCGTGCTTCACTTGGGAGTTAACGAGCACGAGTTTGTAGCCTTTGGGATCGAAGGGGAAGTATTCGAACTCGCCGCTGCGGCAGTCGAGGCGCATGAGCGAGCCCTTCTTACCGTGAACGGAGGCGAATTGGTCCATGATGCCGCAGTTGCAGCCCACATACTTGTGTTCCGTGCGCTGACCCACGCGTGCGAGTTCCATTTTCTCGATTTTGTTTTCGCCCCAAAGGTCGTTGAGAGCGAAAGCAAAGCAAGATTCGAGTGCAGCGGAGCTGCTCATTCCGGCACCGAGGGGAACATCGCCGGCGAAAGCCGTGTTGAATCCTTCGACGGGTACGCCGAGTGCCATCATTTCGCGGCAAACACCGAAGATGTAGCGCGCCCACGTTGCAGCGGGACCGGCTTCATCGTCGAGCGAGAACTCCACGTAGTCTTTCAAGTCGATGGCATAAGCGCGAACTGTGCGCGTGCCGTTGGGCTTAATTTCGGCGATGATGCCTTGTTGTACGGCGCCGGGGAAAACGAATCCGTTGTTATAGTCCGTGTGCTCGCCGATGAGGTTGATACGTCCGGGAGCAGCATATACGGTGCCGGTGGTTCCGTCGAAATGTTTGGTGAACCGGCTGCGAACGTCGTCGATTGTGAGTTTCATGATGAAGATGTGTTTGAGAGGGTGAGGGTTAACGCAACGAACGTCCGTGGCCTGCGCGTGGCCGTGCCACGGACGAGTCGATGCAAGGAGAGTTTTACTTGATTTCGGGGCAATCTTCCGATTCTTCTCTTTTGGTCACGCGGCTACCCACGAGCGCATAGTAGAGGATATAGGCAGCGCAGAAGACAACCACCCAGAAGCTGGTGATGTAGTTGTGCGTGAGGTCGGCAACAAGGCCCTGGATGAACATCATCACAGCGCAACCGAAGACCATGGTCATGAAGATACCGCTGGCGATGGCCGTGTATTTGCCGAGACCTTCCACAGCCATGTTGAAGATGGCGCCCCACATCACGGAAGTGCAGAGACCAACGAGCAGGAAGGCGAAGATACCTACGGGAATCTCCTGCCAAATGAGTGTACGGGTTCCCCAATCGACACCGGGGAAGTTCACAGTTCCGGCATTGGTGAAGAACATACCGAATAGAACAAGGCAGAGGGTGGCAATGGAAACCGCCGTTACCATGGCGCGGCTGCTGACTTTGTTGCCGATGGCGGCACCGGCGAAGCGGCCGATGAGCATCATGAACCAGTAAACTGCCACGAGAAGGCCTACCGTACTGGAAGGAATGCCCGTTTCGACGAGATATTGCTGTACGAAGTTGGGGACACCGACTTCAATACCCATGTAGAGGAAGATGGCCAATGCGCCGAGAGCGAAATTTTTGTGCGACATAGCGCCCTGGATGAGGTCGACACGCACGGGAGCTTGTTCGGGTTCTTCGATCTTGGTGAAGGAGATCACGATGAAGGCCACCACGAAAATGCAGAGAGCGATCATCAAAGCGGGAGTGGCAGCGGCGATCTTGGCTTTCGTCACGTCGGCGATGAGGGCACCCATGAGGATGTAGCAAGCCACAGCTGCCGAAGAGTTGAACACACCACCGATCTGAATCAGCTGGTTGCCGGTGTTACCGCCACCACCGAGGAGGTTAAGCATGGGGTTCACCACACAGTTGAGAATAGCCATGCAGAGGCCGGCGATGAAAGCGCCCAAGAGGTAGACACCGAATACGAGTCCGAGATTGTGGCCATTGTCAAGGACACCGCTCAACCACTGGATGAGCAGACCCACACTACCGATGACGAGACCGATGAGTGCCGTTTTCTTGTAACCGAATTTGGAAATCAGCATACCTGCGGGGATACCCATCACGAGATAAGCGATGAAGTTACCGTAGTTACCGATTTGTGCGAGCACATTCGGCACACCGCCGGGTTGATTCTTGATAATGGTCGCCATGGGCGTGCACAAGTTTGTGACGAAGGCAATCATGGCGAAGAGAGCAATCATCACGATAATCGCGCCCCATTGTTTCGACTTTTGAGCCATTTGGGTAAGAGGTTTTGAGGTTTATGGGTTGTTGAACGAATTTACTTGTCGGTTCCGAACTTATAGACCGTGCGCTGGGTGTAGACCTCGCCGGGGCGAAGCACCACGCTGGGGAAATGGGGTTTGTTCGGGCTGTCGGGGAAGTGCTGTGCCTCAAAGCAGAGTGCAGAGCGGCGTCCGAAGGTGGCGCCGTGCTGTCCGCGGTAGCCATCGGCCCAGTTGTCGGAATAGAACTGCACGCCGGGTTCCGTTGTGTAGACTTCCATGGTGCGTCCGCTCACAGGTTCGGTGATGCGAGCAGCAAAGGAGAGTTCGCCTTCCTCTTTTTTATTGAGGACAAAGCAATGGTCGTAGCCTGCACCGTTTTTGATTTGCTCGTCGTTGGGATCGTCGATGCGTTCGCCCACGACATGCGGTGTGCGGAAGTCGAAGGGCGTGCCCTCCACCTTGCGAATTTCGCCCGTGGGGACGGAGGTTTCGTCGATGGGTACATAGAAATCGGCATTGATTTCGCAGATCGTGTCCATCGCCGTGGGGGTGGGGTTGCCGATGCCCTGGAGCGAGAAGAAACCGTGGCTGGTCATGTTGACCACTGTCTTCTTGTTGGTCGTACCGCGGTAGTCAATCACGAGTTCATTGTCGTCTGTCCACGTGTAGCGTACCGTCATGGTCAGTTCGCCGGGGAATCCCTCCTCGTAGTAGGCCGAAACGTAGCGGAGCACGAGGGTGTGGTTGTCGATTTGTTCGGCATCCCAAACGCGCGCATGGAAACCGGTGGGCCCTCCGTGGAGGTGATTCGGTCCATTGTTCACTGCGAGGTGATATTCTTTGCCGTTGAGTTGGAATTTTCCTTTGGCGATGCGGTTGCCGTAGCGTCCCACGAGTGTGGAAAGGAAGGGCTCGGGCGAATTTACGCAGTCGTCGATGTTGTCGTGTCCCTGAATCACGTTGGCAAATTGGCCTTTTCGGTCAGGCACCATAATGGCCACGAGTGCACCACCATAGTTTGTGATGGCAACTTCGCAGCCATTTGCATTACGCAGGATATACAAATCCGTTTTCTTGCCTCCGATTTCCTTTTGGAAGTCGGCGGCTTTCAATCCGCAGAGAGCTTGAGTATCCATTGTCTTATAAAATTTGGCGATGGGTTGATAAATCCTTTGTTTGCCAAGTAGCAGCGGCAAAACCTGTACCTTATTTGCTAGCTTGGTGTTGCAAATCTACGAAAAAGGTTTTATTCGCAAAAGCATTCGCCCCAAAAAAGATGAAACTTTTTCGGAAAGGAGAAGGGCCTTTGCCCCCGTGTTGCGTTGCGAACGGCGAGAAGCAGCGAAGCGGAGGGGCAGTTCGTCGGGTGAATCGGGGAAGCGATCGAGTGGAAGCGCCGTTTGGCAGAACTATTCCGGGCACTTTTCGTGCGAGCAAGGAGGCGCGCATTGGAAACCCGGGAGCCGTGCCGGAAAAGTGGGGAGCTATTCCCCGAAAATGGGGAGCAAACTGCGAAAAGCTCCGCGTTTTTATATTGTAGTGCCCGAGATAAGCGATGCAAGGGGCGCGCTGCACCGAACAAGGCGGCATGTACCGGCGCAGACCGCCCAATGCCTTGCGTTCAACCCTCGCAGCATCCGCGTGCTGTGCAAGTAGCAGGAGGCGCAGCGCGCCGCTTGTCATGAAGAAGAGGAGGCGCAGCGCACGGTCTGTTCGATTTTTACACCGAAAATGGATTTTGAGTGGGAGATGCCTTGGTCGTTAGGCGCTTAATGCTTAACTTTGCGCACGATTCAGACTCTCCCAGGAACTCCTCTGCGGGTTCCGCCGCCGGTCTCCACCACCATTGAGGGGCAAGTCCGTGTTCGCTCGGCTTCACTCAGGAGAGCGGTGTAATTCCTAATAAACGAACATAAAAACAACCACCACACAATGAAACAAGGTATCCATCCCGAAAACTACCGTCCCGTTGTCTTCAAAGATATGTCCAACGGTGACATGTTCCTGTCGCGTTCCACTTGCAAGACGACGGAGACGATCGAATTCGAAGGTGAAACTTATCCCCTCGTGAAGCTCGAAATCTCGTCGACTTCTCACCCCTTCTACACGGGTAAGTCGAAGCTCGTGGACACTGCCGGCCGCGTGGACAAGTTCATGAGCCGCTACGGCAAGAGCCGCAAGTAATCGGGATTCAACAACCCGCAACAAAAAGAGCACCTGCTTCTCTTTCGAGAGGCAGGTGCTCTTTTTCGTTGGTTCTCATCGCGCGTCGGCGGGCAGGGAGGGGCGGCTCAAGGAAGTTTCAGTACGTCGATGGGTTGAAAGTCGAGCGGAATTTCGTCGCCCACTCCCTCATTGAGTGGATGGGTGAGCACGTAGCGAGCGCCTTCGACCATGTCGCGCCACACCCTCGGGACGTCGCGCCAAGGTCGGTGGCGCAAAGCGGTGAGTGTGATGCGCATCAGGGCACTGCCGATGCCGTGCATCATGTAGAGCACCGCGCCTTTGGAGCGTCGCACCTTGGTGTCGGCCGCAAATCGCGAACCGGTGGTTTCGCGGGAGGGAACGGTGCAAAGCAGTTGGGGAAAGAAATGGACGTGCAGCCCGGATCGGTAGGCCTGGTAGAGAAAAATCTCCTCCTCTCCACACGATAGAAATTGGGCGCCCAAGCCAAAACGCGTGTCGAAGGCGGGCAGCGCAGCGTCGGTGCGAACCACGATTTCGAAACTGGTGAAGTAGGTGCCGCGTGGGGCGTGTGCGTAATCGAAAATCGTGTGGGGCGTAGGCCTTGAAGGGGTTCCCGTCGGGGGTGGTGGCTTGTAGGCAAAAAATGTCGACGTCGGGATGGCCCTCTGCCAGACGAATCAGTGCAGAAAGGTCGGCTTCGGTGTAGCGAGCATCGTCGTCGGCGATGACAGCCAGGGCGGTGGAACAATGGCGGAGGGCGTTGTTGCGATTGGCTGAGAGGCCGGCTCCGAGAAAGGGGAGAATGCGCACGTCGCTGCGCCGGCGCAAGGCGTCGGGCACCATGTCGAGAAACATGGGGTCGGTGTATTGGAAGCTCACCACGTATTCCACATCGTTACGTTGTGGCAAAAGCATCTGAGGTACGCTCTTGATGCGGTCGTTGATGGTGCAAATGAGCAGAGAAAGACGCAGGGGCTGCATGAAATTGGTGAGGAAATGAGTGGCGCACGGCAAATCGGCGCCGAAAAAAGCGTGGGGCGATCCGGTCGTGGCGACGTTTCGCCTGCCGGATCGCGACGCAAGATTAGTTGATGGAGTAGGAGAGTGCCGGATGCGCATCGATGTAGCGAATGAGCTCGTGCGTGACGTCGATGCGGGAGTTTCTGCTGCTGAGTGTAACCTTCTGTGCCGCCGAGGCATCGTAGATGTTGAATTGCAGCGCGCTCTCTCCGACTGCATTGCGCACTAATTCCAGGATTTCGGTGACCAAAGGCACGTCGATCTCCTCGAGTCGGGCGTTGATGGTGATGCTTTGGATTTTTTTCGGTCCTTGACGTCGGCCAACCACTCCACTTTCTTGATGGCCAGGTCGGGATCGCCCTTTCCCCAGCGGGGCGGTTGCACTCCGGCGGTGATGAAAACGGAGTTGCCCACGGCGAGATAGCCTTTGAACTGCGCCCAAGTGTCGCCGAAGACGAGAAATTCCCCGCCGCCCTTGAAGTCTTCGATGCGGATTTTTGCCGAAGGCGCTGCCTCTTTGGAGATGCGCTCTTCGGCTGCGGTGACGATTCCGCCGAAAGTGATCTCTTGATTGATGAAAGGGTTGAGATCGGCCACTGCCGGCATGCCGATGGTGCAGAGATTGTTGAGCACAATGGCATAGTCATCGAGAGGATGTCCGCTGATGTAGATACCAATGAGTTCACGCTCGCGGTTGAGTTTCTCGAGATCGCTCCAGCGCTCGAAGGTGGTCGGGGGTTGTGGTTTGCTGATCTCCACGGCTTCGCTGTCGCCAAAGAGCGAATTGGTGCTTTCTTCGTTTTCCATTTGGAAACGCTGGCCATAGGTGAGCAGCGCATCGAGGTAGGGCAAGCCACTCTCGCTCTGTCCGAAGAATTGTTCGCGGCGCAGTTCGCCGAAGCTGTCGAAAGCCCCCGAGAGTGCGAGACATTCGAGGTTTTTGCGGTTGCAGATGTTGAGGTTCACGCGCTCGAAGAAGTCGAACACCGAGGCGAATTTCCCGCCGCGTTCGCGCTCATCGATGATGGCCTGCACGGCATTGTCTCCGAGTCCCTTGATACCGCCGAGTCCGAAGCGGATGTCGCCGAGGTGGTTGACCGAGAATTTTCGGTAGCTCTCGTTGACGTCGGGTCCGAGGCACACCAATCGCATCGCCTTGCACTCATCGAGGAATTTGGTGAGGTCGGCAATGTTGCCGATGGAGCGACTCATGACGGCGGCCATGTATTGTGCCGGGAAGTTGGCTTTGAGATAAGCCGTTTGGTAGGCCACCCACGAATAGCAGGTGGCATGGCTCTTGTTGAAGGCGTAGGAGGCAAAGGCCGTCCAGTCTTTCCAGATTTTCTCGAGCACCGCCGGATCATAGCCGTGCGCGTTTCCGCCGGCCACGAACTTGGGATACATGTGATTCAGCTTATCGATGAGCTTTTTACCCATCGCTTTGCGCAAGTTGTCGCTTTCGCCGCGGGTGAAGTCGGCAATCTCGCGCGAGAGCAGCATGACCTGCTCTTGATAGACGGTGATCCCGTAAGTGTCCTTGAGATATTTCTCCATGCACGGGAGGTCGTAGGTGATGGCTTCCTCCCCGTGTTTGCGCTTGATGAACTGCGGAATGTACTCCATCGGGCCTGGTCGGTAGAGGGCGTTCATGGCAATGAGATCCTCGAACGTACTGGGGTGCAATTCACGGAGGTATTTCTGCATGCCGGGCGACTCGAATTGGAAGGTACCCACGGTGCGTCCGTCACAATAGAGGTCGTAAGTGGCGGGATCTTCGATGTCGAGGGCGTCGACATCGATTTCGATGCCGAGCGAGTGGCGGATGTTTTCTACAGCTTCTCGGAGAATGGAGAGCGTTTTGAGCCCGAGGAAGTCCATTTTGATGAGTCCGGTTTCTTCGATGACCTTGCCTTCATATTGCGTGCAGTGGAGTTTTTCGCCGGTTTCTTTGTCGTCGGCGGTGCTGACGGGCACCCAGTCGCTAATATCGTCGCGGCAGATGATGAACCCACAGGCATGCACGCCGGTGTTGCGCACATTTCCCTCGAGCATTTTGGCGTAGCGAATGGTGTTGCGCATGAGTGGGTCGTGCGAGGCTTCGGCTTCCCGCAGTTCCGGAATAGCCTTGATGGCATTGGGCAAGTTCATCTTGGGCACCTTGCCGTCGGGCCCCGCCGGCAGCTTGTCGGGAATGAGTTTGCAGAGGCGGTTGGATTCCGAAAGAGGGAGCTGGAGCACGCGGGCCACGTCTTTGATGGCCAGTTTGGTGGCCATCGTTCCGTAAGTGATGATGTGGGCCACTTTTTCTGCACCATATTTATCGGTCACCCACTGCAACACGCGTCCGCGTCCGTCGTCGTCGAAGTCCACGTCGATATCCGGGAGCGAAATACGGTCGGGGTTTAGGAAACGCTCGAAGAGGAGGTCATATTTAATCGGGTCGATGTCGGTGATGCGCAGGCAGTAGGCCACGGCACTGCCCGCAGCCGATCCACGCCCCGGGCCGACCGAGACGCCGAGTTGCTCGCGAGCCGCCTTGATGTAGTCTTGCACGATGAGGAAGTAGCCCGGGAAGCCCATCGTCTTCATGATGTGCAGTTCAAACTTGATGCGCGCGTCGGTTTCTTCGTCGAGCGGATCGCCGTAACGCCACTTCGCTCCTTCGTAAGCCAGCTTGCCGAGATAGTCCGCCTCGAGTTTGATGCGATAGAGTTTGTCGTATCCGCCGAGTTTTTTGATTTTGGCCTCACCTTCTTCGCGGTCGATGACCACATTGCCGTTTTCGTCTTGTGTGAATTCGTCGTAGAGTTGCTCTTTGGTAAACCGCTTTCTGTACTCCTCTTCCGTTCCGAATTCAGCGGGGATGTCGAAGTTGGGCATGATGGGGCCGTGGTCGATGCTATAGGTCTCCACCTTGTCCACGATCTCTTGGGTGGTGGCGAGCGCTTCCGGCAAATCTGCGAAGATCTCGTTCATTTCCGCTTGCGTTTTGAACCATTCTTGCTTTGTGTAGAGCATGCGCGACGGATCGTTGACGAAGTGGTTGGTGGAAAGGCAGATGAGGAGATCGTGTGCCTCGGCATTTTCTTCGTCGGCAAAGTGCGTGTCGTTGGTGCAAATGTATTTCACGCCGCATTTCTCGGCAAGTTGCAGCAAAGCTTTGTTGGCTTGCACCTGCAAAGGGTAGGTTTCGCGGTTGGCACGTTGTGCCGGATCTTTGACTTCGTGCCGCTGGAGTTCGAGATAATAGTCCTCGCCGAAAACCTGCTTGAACCATCGCACCGCTTCCTCGGCGCCTTGTAGATCACCACTCAGGATCTTACGCGGGATTTCTCCGCCCAAGCAGGCCGACGAAACGATGAGTCCCTCTTTGAATCGCTCGAGGTCGGCCTTGTCCGTGCGGGGTTTCATGTAGAAGCCGTCGACCCACGCACGACTCACGAGCTTGATGAGATTGTGGTAGCCGGTTTCGTTCTTGGCCAATACAATGAGATGCCAGCCGCTGCGGTCGGTCTTGTCCTTCTTGTCTGCTTTGGTTCGGCGCGCGCAGTACATCTCACAACCATAGATGGGTTTGAAGTCCAAAACGCGCTGTGCCTTTTCGATTTGCTTCTCGCATTCCTTGATGAGTTCCTCGTTGGTCTTGCCGGCGTCGGGATTGACCCCGTTTTTTTGTCGGGTGCGTTTTCGTACGTTCCTTCGTGTAACGCGATCAATTTTGCCTCCGCTGCCTTTTTCTCTTTGGCAGCGGCTCCCTTTTTCTTGTTCACGTAGTTGTAGAAATCCTTTACCCCCATCATATTCCCGTGGTCGGTAAGTGCCATGCCGGGCATTCCGTCAGCCAAGGCCTTGTCGACGAGCCTCGTGATGGAAGCTTGGCCATCGAGCAGGGAGTAGTAAGAGTGAACGTGTAAGTGAGCGTAGGGTATCATGAGGAAAAAGGCTGAGAAACGATGAAAGAAAAAGGGCTTTTCGCCGTGTACTCACGGGCACACGGCGAAAAGCCGAGAAACAATTGGGGAAGTCGTCAGTTAAAGAAGGTCCAACTGATGCCAAAGTGGAGCAAACGTTGGTTGGTGGGGTAGTGCGGCACGAGGAACGACCGACCTTCAGACGAATTGACGTGCGTATAGGCCAGATAGAAGCGTACGCCTTTCAATTTGAAGTTGACATAGGCGTTGATCCAGGGGTAATTGCCCAATTTCGTGTGGTAGGTGGCATCCTGCACGGCGTATTGTCCGATGATGGGCGAATAAGTCGGTGCGTAGTATGCTGTAAAAATAGCGGACATCGGCGCCCAATTGCGTGGCGAGCACGTGCGCGATCTTAAATTGCAGATAGAGATTGGTCCAACCGGTGAAGACCGGAACCGGGAGCACGCTTTCGTTTGAACTCTTCTGGAACGTGAGTTGGTTGTCCCAGTGTAGCGGTCCCCAAGCCCATCGATTGGTGAATGTGGCGGATGCAATTTGGATATTGCCCGTATATTGGTCGACGTTCACTCCATATTTCATTTTTGCCAACGTAGGAGTTGACGCATCGGTCGATTGGGTCTCGCGGAAGTAGGCATAGTTTTGCACGCTCTCCACCCCCACGCTCAGCGAAGTGGCACGATACGACAGCGTGCCCTCAATGTGTGCGCGGAACACGTGGTTGAGGTCCTTGTCCCACCAAGCATTACGCCCGTGGTAGTGGTTGTAGTAGAAAGCGGGGCTTTCGTTGCGCACAAAACCTCCGGCTACCAGCGCCAAGGTGTCTTGTGCCATGCGGAAATGCAGTCCGATGTTGCCTTCCACGTTAAACTCTCCCCAGTCTTTGCCGGTGGTGCGCATTTCACCCAGCACGTTGTAGCGCAAGGTGTGGGCATTTTCGCGCAGCAGTTGTGCTCCAACGGTGAAATAATTGAAGATGGTAGCTTTTTTTGGTGCAGGTCTACATCAGGAAGCGTGAAGCGCGCAAATTCATGCTTGGCAAAAAGTCGCATACCCGTCTTCACCCATTTCTTGAAGCCCTCGTTCATCTCGAGCGCCAGGGTGTTTTGTACGGAGAGATAGTGTGTGCTGTCGGCGGCCGCGTCACCGTTGGTGAAGAAATTGGCGAAAAAGTCGTCCAACTTCTTGCGCGAGGTGAAATTACGGTAGTTGCTTTCGGCACGCAGCGTGTGAATGAGCGAAGCCACGGGCACAAAAGCGCCGCACGAGGGTGGAATCTTGTGACAATGTTTGCAGTTGCTTCATCGCCGCACTGTCTGTGTCGGCCTTTCCCGCTCGGGTTTGCACAGCTCGGTGCACCTCTCTGCCGGCGGAATCCAGATATTGGACATACCCTGCCGAAAGGCGGTGTGTGAAGAAGGCACGGTCGATGCTTACCGTGTTGCGTACGCCCTCCAAGCGTACGGGCATGTCGGAAGCGCCGTAGCGTGTGGGGAAGAAATTCGGATTGGTGATGTAGCGCTCGTCTTGCAATCCGCCGTTCTCCACGTTCTTGATGTAGCCCGTCTCGTAATATCCGTGTGCCTGGTACTGATCTCCGCGGTAATACCCGTAGATCGATCCGTCGATGGACGAGTGGTTCTGGTTCTTATAGTACCCACGTGCATAAGCGTAGTCTACGTTGAATCCGATGCCCGTGCGCTTATTGATATTGGTCGAGAATCGCGCCACGAAATGGTCGTCCCCGTCGGTTTTGCTGCCCGATGAATGGTAGTCTAATCGCGCTACTGGCGATTTGGTATTGGTGAAGACAAAGCGGTCGGTGGGTACGAGGAACCAATTGTAGGGGCGTTCGAACACAAATTGCGATCCCATCATGAAGTCGCTGCGCCCATTGTAGATACGCGCGGTGCGCGGTGCGCCAAGGCTCCCGGTGAAGTTGTATTCTCCGTGGAGTCCGTCGGTATTATTGACATTTTGGAACAAGTAGCTCAGCGTGTCCGGACGTTGTGGGCGTACGCTACCGAAACGCTCGTCGAGTGTCCAGGTAAAATAGCCCTTCGGCACCGAATTGGGGTCGATCGAATCTTTTTTCTGAGTGGGCGAAGTGCCCAATGCCGGTGCGCTGTCGGTCATTCTCGCGCGCAGTAAAACTACCGAATGGACGCTGTGCGTTGCTTTGAATGGCAAAAAGCACCGCCAAAGCGATGCTCACAAAAAAAGAAGGAAGGAAGCGCGAGAAGATCTTCGTCATAGGGTGAAATTTTCGAGGGCTTGTGCGATGTGACGGCGGGTGTTCTCACTCACTTCGGTGAGGGGGAGTCGCAACACGTTTTCCAATTCTCCACGTTCAGCCATCATACATTTGATGCCGGCGGGGTTGCCCTCCACAAATGCCAAGCGGAAAATGTCGTGGAACGCACGGTGAATGCGCAGCGCCTCGAAGACGTCGCCATTCCTCATGCTGCGCACCAATTCCGTCATTTCGGCGGGGAAAGCATTGGCCACAACCGAAATCACTCCCACGCCGCCGAGCGAAACGATCTCAAAGGTGAGCGAATCGTCGCCACTGATCACTTCAAAACCGGCGGGTGCGTGCGCGATGAGCTCATTGATCTGTGCCAGATTGCCACTTGCCTCTTTGATGGCCACGATATTCTCGAAATCTTCGGCCAGTCGCAAAGTCGTATCGGCGTTGAGGTTCACTCCGGTACGTCCCGGCACGTTGTAGAGCACCACCGGCACCGGCGATGCTTGGCTGACGGCACGAAAATGCCGATAGAGACCCTCTTGCGTGGGTTTGTTATAGTAAGGTGTGACGATCAGTACCCCATCGATCCCCTCAAAGTCGCTCTCTTCGAGATAGGAACAAACGCTGCCTGTGTTGTTTCCTCCGCAGCCTAACAGCAAGGGAACCTGTCCACCGGCTTCGTCGACAAATGTTTCGATGATCAACTCACGCTCTTGCTGGCTGAGAGTGGGCGTCTCGGCCGTGGTGCCAAGCACACAGAGGAAGTCTACGCCGCCTTCGTCTATGAGACGGCGGATATGCTCGCGCAAAGTGAGTAGATCGACTTCTCCTTCGGCTGTGAAGGGGGTGACGACGGCTACGCCGGTGCCTTGAAACGGATTGGTTCGCATAGGTGGGGAGTTTGTATAGGCTTTCGTTACGCGGTGGGGGGCAGGAAACCCGCACGCCGACGTTTATTTGCAAAAGTAACGATTAAAATCCAAGTGTACAAAGCGCGCACTTAGTTTTCGCTGTCGAGGAGAGCAAGAAACTCATCTTCGCGTAGGAGAGGCACACCGAGTTTTTCGGCCTTTTTCGAGTTTCGAGGGGCCCATGTTCGCGCCGGCGAGCACAAACGAGGTCTTTTTCGAGATGCTCGACACGTTTTTTTCCGCCGTGAGCCTCAATCATTTCCTTATATTGCTCGCGCGAATGGTGGGTAAAAGGTACCACTGATCACGATGCTCCGGCCTTCGAGCTGCGTACCGGCCTGTTCCGTTTCGGGCAGCGCCATTTGCAAACCGAATTCGGCGAGGGTATCGACGATGCGTTCGTTGTCGGGGTTGGCAAAGTAGGCGCGCACGCTGCCGGCGATGATGTCGCCAATGCCCTCCACGGCAGTCAGTTCGTCGAACGAGGCCACTCGTAGTGCTGCCAGGGTTTTTGAATTGTGCCGCCAGCGCTTTGGCCGCCACCTTGCCCACGAAGCGGATGCCCAAGGCGAAGAGCAAGCGGTCGAAGGGCACAGACTTGCTGTCCTCAATGGCCTTGATGATCTTTTTGTGTCGCCACTTTCGTCACTGGCATGGAAGGCGCCTGCGTTTCGAGCGCTTCGCCCAGGGTGGGCGGGGTGAAGGTGCCGCGCGATAGAAACCAGTGTCCGTCCCATTCCGTGAGTTGGAGGCGATAGAGGTCGGTGACGTCGCGCACCAGTCCATTTTCGTAGTATTTGTCCACCACTTCCGGTCCCAAGCTCTTGATGTTCATCGCATCGCGCGCAATGAAGTGCTCAATGCGCCCCTTGCGTTGCGGCGGACAGGCATCATTGGGACAGTAGGTGGCCGCCTCGCCCTCATAGCGCACGAGTGGGGTGCCGCATTCCGGACACTTGTGCACGAATTCCACCGGTGCGCCGAGATGCGCATCGCGTTGTTCCTTGTCCACCCCGACGATTTGCGGAATGATCTCGCCAGCTTTCTCTACATAAACCCGATCTCCGAGATGCAAGTCCAATTGCCGAATGATGTCTTCGTTGTGAAGCGAAGCACGCTTCACCATCGTTCCCGCCAGCAGTACCGGTTCCATATTGGCGACAGGAGTGACCGCACCGGTTCGTCCCACCTGGAAGGTCACTTCGTTGAGGCGGGTCAGTGCCCGCTCCGCTTGAAACTTGTAGGCTATGGCCCATCTCGGTGATTTAGCCGTGTAACCCAATAGCTCCTGTTGGCGAAGTGAGTCGACCTTCAGCACCACGCCATCAGTGGCCACAGGCAACTCTTTTCGTGCCTCGTCCCAGTAATCGAGAAAGGCATAAATTTCTTCCAGTGAGGTGACAAGCCGCATGCCCTCGCTCACTTTGAAGCCCCAGCTGCGGGCTTTCATAAGGTTAGCGTAGTGGGTGTCGCCGGGCAGTTCGTCGCCAAGCAGATAATAGAGATAGGCATCCAGTCCGCGTGCTGCCACCACACGACTATCCTTACTTTTGAGTGTACCGCTCGCGGCATTGCGCGGATTGGCGAAGAGCGGTTCTTCGCGCGCTTCGCGTTCGGCATTGAGGCGGTCGAACGAATTCCAAGGCATCAGCACCTCCCCGCGAATTTCGAAGCGGTGAGGCCAGTCCGCCCCAGCGGGGAGTTGCAGCGGGATGGAACGAATGGTGCGCACGTTGGCCGTCACGTCGTCGCCGCGCACCCCGTCACCGCGTGTCAGGGCGCGGACCAGCACACCGCCCTCATAGTGTAGGGAAATGCTCAGACCATCGAACTTCAGTTCGCAGCAGATTGCGAAAGGTTCACCATCCAATCCCGCCCTGCACGCGTTCATAAAATTCGCGCACGTCGTCGCGGTTGTACGTGTTGCCAAGCGAGAGCATCGGTCGCTCGTGTTCCACCTGTTCGAACGTTTGGTTCAGGTCGCTGCCCACGCGCTGAGTGGGACTGTTGGGGTCGTAGCGTTCAGGGTGTGCAGCTTCGAGCGCCTGGAGTTCGTGCATGAGTTCGTCGAACTCTCGGTCGGTGATTTCCGGTCGGTTCTCTACGTAGTACAAATAGTTATGGTGGTGCAGTGTTGCCCGGAGTTGGTCTATGCGGTCTGGCATGATGCGGTGTGGCTTAGTGCTGAGTTTGAGTTTACAGGCAAAAATAATCGAGTTGCGCGAAACGAACAAGTTTCGCACGCTGATTTTTTCTTTCCACTTTGAGTGCGCGCGTTCTGAAGTCGGCCGGCAAATACCCATATCTGGCCCCAAGCGAGAAAACATTCGCATTGCTTCCTGCCGCCTCTCAATAAAAACAGTGATACGATGGGTTACCCAAAAATCGGGTGAAACCCATCGTATCGCTGTGGGGAAGAACTGTCGGGAACTCGCCCAGCCGGTTCGCCAAGCCGATGACGTTCGTTCTGCTCGCACCGGCATTCTGAAGCCTCCCGATGACGTTGGCTAAAAGAAGCCTCGATACATGTCAATCAGCGTCGAAAGCTGTTGCAATTTAGTATCAATTAGTTCCATCTTGCAATCCAACTGCCCGCGTTCACTGTCGATTACCTCAAGATAGGTCGCTCTATTATTGAGGTACAACTTCTGTGCGGCAGAAACGGCACGCATCAGCGCCTCATCCTGTTTCTGCTTAAATTGGCGAAGCTGCTTTAGATTCGTAATTTTCGACTGCAGTGTACTCATTTCGATGTAGGCGGTCATCAGCGCCTTGTCGTAGTTGTACAGCGCCTCAATTTGCAGCGCATCTGCCTGAGAAAAATTGGCCTGTATGGCTTTTTTGTTAATCAACGGCGCTGTGAGACTTCCCAACGCACTAAAAATCAGCGATTCCGGCAACTTGACTAAATACTTAGGGTTGAATGCATTCAGTCCCACCGCTGCAGAGAGGTTAAGCGAGGGAGAAATTCTTTGCGAGCGGTTTCAACATCCCATTTGGCGGCTTCGAGTGCATGTTCGGCCTGCACCACATCCGGTCGTTGCAGCAAAAGCTGTGTAGACAGGGCGTGGGCAGTCGCCGGCATCGGGAGTTGTAGGAAATCGGACTTTGCCCGTGCGATGGGTTGAGGCAATCTACCCAATAGCAAGTTGAGGTTGTTCTCCGTTTCTATGATAGACTGACGCAACACATACTCATCGGCCTGCGCTTTGGCCAATTCTGCTTCAAACTTCTCGACGGCCAGCTGCGTATCAGCATCTGCTTCTTTCTGAATGCGCGCAATTCTCACCGCATTCTTCTGCAAAGCAATGTATTGTTGCATCACGAGCAACTTATAGTCAAGGGCCAATAGCGCGTAATAGTTCTCCGCTACGTCGGCTACCAGCTGGCTTTTTATTGCGCGCTGCCCCGCTTCCGAAGCCAGATAGCGCTCCACGGCAGATTTCTTGTCACTGTTCAGTTTGCCCCACAAGTCTACGGTCCAATCCATTTGCAGTGTGGGAGCCAAATCGGGGATCACCGTTGGGATCTTGCGTCCCGGTGTGAGTTCCGTTCCCACATTGCCGGCTCCCTCAGCAGTGTAGCGACCAACTTTGGAGATGCCGGCTCCCACATTGGCCGAAATGGAAGGCAACAACGCCCCCTGCTTGGCCGTGATCGCACTTTTGGCAATGGCTAGTTCCTGCAACGTGATTTTGAGATCGTGATTGTTTTGCAGCGCCGTGTCGATCAGCGACCGGAGCACCGAGTCCTGAAAGAAATCGTGCCAGGCCGGTGACACCGTCACACTGCTATCCCTCGACATCGAAGCCAGCGAGGCCTTCAGCGTGTCTTTGGGGAGGATCGTCGCCTGTGGAGTCTTGCACGCCCCGGTGCAGAGGAGCGTGGCAAGTCCCACCGCGAGGTAAAGCATCTTATTCGTTTTCTTCATGACTGCTTTCCTTTATCCGTTTGTTCGAATAGCGTTTGTCTTTCTCTTCGCTCAAAGGCTTCTCCTTCTGGTAGTGCACCAATTTATCGGCCATTCCGGCAAAGATGTAATAAAGACCGGGGATGAGTACCAGTCCGCCCAGCGTACCGATGAGCATGCCGCCCACAGCAGCCGTTCCGATGGTTCGGTTGCCCACAGCGCCTGCACCGGAGGCAAATACCATGGGGATCAAGCCGGCGATGAAGGCAATGCTCGTCATGAGAATCGGGCGGAAACGAGCCACGGCTGCAGAGATCGCCGCCTGCGAGATCCGTTCTCCCGCATTCTTACGCTGGACGGCATATTCCACCATGAGCACAGCGTTCTTTCCTAACAGACCGATGAGCATCACCAACGCGATTTGCGCATAGATGTTGTTTCCAGCCCGCAGACTTTCAGGAAAAGGAAAGCACCGCAGATGCCCACAGGCAAAAATACAATCACAGGCAGCGGGAGAAGGAAGTTCTCATATTGAGCAGCCAAAATGAAGTAGACAAAGACCAGACAAACCACAAAGATGACAATTGCCGTGTTGCCTTGTTCCGCTTCGTCTTTTGAGATACCGGCCCAGTCATAATCGTAGCCCTTGGGCAAAGTGCGTTGTGCCACTTCCTGAATGGCACGCAAAGCCTGTCCGCTGGAATATCCCGGCGCCTGCGCGCCCGTCACTTCCGAGGAGTTGTAGAGGTTGTGCCGCGTGATCTCACTCATACCGTATGTCTTGGTCAGCGACATGAAGTCAGCATAGGGCACCATTTGCCCGTCTTCGTTCTTACTGTAAAGCCCTAACAGATGTTCCGGGAAATCGCGATACTGCGGAGCGGCCTGCACGATCACCTTGTAGGGTTTGCCGAAACGAATGAATCCGGTCTCATAGTCCGAACCCACCAAGACCGACAGGTTATTCAGCGCCTTGCCGGGTTTGACACCCTTTTGCAGCGCCTTGTCATCATCCACGTGCAACATGTATTGAGGATAGCTTGCAGAATAGAAGGTGAACGCGTTGCCGATCTCCGGTCGTTTGTTCACTTCCGCAACAAACGCCTTGCTCACACGCTCCATTTCGTGGTAGTCATTGTTGCCGGTCTTGTCCAGCAGACGCAGTTCGAATCCACTGGCCGCACCGTAGCCGGGCACCGAGGGCGGTTCGAAGAAGTCGATGTTCGCTTGTGTGATGCGTTCGCACTTCTTTTCCAAGTCTTCGATTATCTGCTTCGCCGTGCGTTTTCGGTGCTTCCAATCCTTCAGATTGATCAAGCAACTACCCGAGTTGGCACTTGTCCCCTCTGAGAGGATTTCGAAACCGGCCAAGGAAGACACGCTTTCGACGCCTTCTTCCTTTTCTGCGATTTTGAGCAGCTGCTGTGCCACCTCATTTGTGCGCTCGATGGTGGCACCCGGCGGCGTTTCGATCACCGCATAGATCATGCCCTGGTCCTCCTGCGGAATGAAACCAGACGGGAGTCCCATGTTGATCCAGTAAGCCAAACCGCAGAAGAGCAAGGTCAAGATCATGGTGAAAGCCTTGTTGCGCACCGTGCGCCGAACGAGGCGTTCGTATCTCCGGCTACCGGTGTCGAATTTGGCGTTGAAACGTTGCAGTGCACGCCCCACGAAGCCAAGCTTTACATGATGTTCTTGCTCTTTGGTGAGGATGAGCGCACACAGTGTCGGGGTCAAGGTCAGGGCCACAAAACCCGAGAAGAGAATGCTCGAGGCCATTGTGATGGAGAACTGACGATAGAACATGCCTTCCGGACCGCCCATAAAGGCCACGGGGATGAACACCGACGCCATTACCAGCGAAATGGCAATGATCGCCCCACTGATTTCCTTCATGGCCTTCTCGGTGGCCTCGACCGGCGAAAGCTTATTGCGTGAAATTTCTACATTTACCGCCTCAATCACCACAATCGCATCGTCCACCACGATACCGATCGCCATGACCAAGGCAAAGAGCGAGATCATGTTGAGCGTGATGTTGAACACCAGCATCGCGATGAAGCTACCCAACAACGAAATGGGGATGGCCAAAATGGGAATGACTGCGGCACGCCAGTCGCCGAGGAAGATAAACACCACGATACCCACCAAAACAAAGGCTTCGATCAGCGTGTGGATCACTTTCTCGATACTTGCATCGAGGAATCGGCTCACGTCGTAGCTCACTTCGTAGTGCATGCCCTTAGGCATGTCCTTTTGCAAACGTGCCATGGTCTCTTTTACGTGCATGATCACGTTGCGCGCGTTACTGCCGTAAGCCTGTTTCAACGTGACAGCCGCGGAAGGTCGTCCGTTGAAGGTCGAATAGATATCATAGACCTCACTGCCTAAGTGCACATCGGCAATGTCTTTCAAACGCACCACATTCCCACCATTATTACTCTTGATAATGATGTTTTTGTATTCGTCCTCTGTGGTGTAGCGTCCCGGATACTTCAGAATGAACTCTTTGGCCTGTGGTCGCAAACCGCCGCTCTCTCCCAACTTACCCGGCGAGACTTCTATGTTCTGGTCTTCCAGCGCATCGCTCACGTCGTCTGTCGACAAACCGTACGCCACCATTTTGTCGGGGTGCAACCACACACGCATTGCATAGTTGCGCGTACCGAGAATATCCAAATCGCCGACACCGTCGACGCGTTGCAGCTCCGGCGCAATGTTGATGTCAAAAATAGTTGTAGAGGAAACCTTGATCCACCTTCGGATCGTCGCTGTACAGATTGACATACATCAGAATATTCGGTTCCTCACGCGAAATTTTCACCCCTTCACGAATCACCTCGGGCGGCAATTTGTTGGTGGCCGACGAAACACGGTTCTGCACATTCACCGCATCGACGTTACGGGTCCGTTCCCAACTTGAAAACCACATTGAGTGCCGCCTCGCCGTCGTTACCCGCATCACTCTCGATGTATTTCATGCCGGGTACTCCGTTCAAGGCCTGTTCCAAAGGAATAATGACCGATTTCACCAGCAACTCGTTGTTGGCGCCGGGAGTAGTTGGCAATCACATTCACCTTAGGAGGAGAAATGGAAGGAAACTGCGTAATGGGAAGATTAAACAGCGACAGAATTCCGATAAAGGCGATGACCAGTGAGACGACGATGGAGAGCACCGGTCGACGAATAAAGATCTTGAACATCCTAATCTGCGTTTAGCTTATTCAACTTCATAGCGGCCCGGGGCGACACTTGCGATACGCGCACCTTGTCTCCTTCGTTCACTTTCTGTATGCCGTCGACGAGAAACCGGTCGGTCACCTGCAGACCGGAAGACACGACATAAGTTCCTGTATATTCAGCATCAATTTTGATGGCGCGTTGATGCACCACGTTGTTGCGATCCACCACAAAGACATATTTCTGATCTTGCAGCTCATACACCGCTTCTTGGGGGATCAGCATGGCCTGCTTTTTCTCCACGAAAAGCTTCACTGTGCCCGTTTCCCCGTTGCGCAAGAGGGAATGGGGATTGTCGAAGCTCGCGCGAATGGCGATGGTTCCCGTCGAACTGTCGAACTGTCCGCCGAGGTCTAAAATCTTGCCATGAGCCGGGAATACCTCTCCGTTGGCCAATACCAATTGTAAGGGATTCTGAGCATAGCGTTCCGGGTGGAGCCGGAAGTCCAAATAGTCTGTTTCCGAAATGTTGAAGTAGACCAGCACCTTCGTGTTGTCCGACAAGCTGGTTAGCAAATTATTCTCTTCGATCAAGCTCCCTTGCTTGTTGGGGATACGCCCCAAAATACCGGAGAAGGGTGCCCGAATGATCGAAAGCCGCTTGCGCATCACAGCCAAACGATAGTCGGCCTCTGCTCCCTTCAGTTTTGCCGCTGCCATGCGTTTCGCATTGTTCGACACCACCTTACTTTCTGCCAGCTTCTCCACGTTCTGGAGGTCGATGCGCGCTTGCTCAGCGGCGGCCTTAGCCTTCGTCACCTCTTCATTCGCACCGAAAATCGCAATACGAAAAAGAGGTTGGCCGGCTTTCACATACTGCCCCTCACTGGCATACACATTTTGCAGCACACCCGCTTTGTTGTGAGCGTATTTCCACATTTCGCAGCGAAGCGATGTTCGCCACGTAGGAACGCGGAAGTGCAATGTCTTCGACCAATGGGGTTGTTGCGGTGTACACCGGCACCACTTGTGCTTCTTTCTTGGTCTGACATGCACACAGGAGCAAGGATACCGCGAGACAAGTCAACCGAATTACATTCTTCATACTTAGTCTTTGTTTTTGGACGTCGGCCTCAGCGGAAGCCATTTGTCGTTCTCTATTTCCCGGCTGCCCGCAGGCCGCCGGTGGTGTTCTTTTTGTTGAGTTCTTTTCTTTTCTTGACCGCAAGAGCAAGCGTCGCTTCGTAAGCGCCCGATTGCTCTCGCCTTCGCCCTCTTTTTTTCGTACCGGAGGGACACAAAAGGGAGACGGGATACACGCGCAAAAGTACCATTTTCTGTCAACCGAACAAGTCGCACCCCCTGTTTTTTCGCTGTGCCGACACAATGTTTCCGCCTTCGAGGGCTGCATGTCGTGTCCATTTGACAAATCGGCGAGAAAAGTGCTGTTGCGTCTCGACAGCGCACAAAAACAGATGCGCATCAGCTAATGCTGACTCGCACCTGTTTTTCTTAGAATGAGATGTCCAGACCGGCATCGACCAACGTGTAGCTTTTTCGCACTTCCACAATGGGCGCCGTGTCGTAGATCAGCCGATAGGTCCCGCGCAGACCGATGGCAGACGTGATACGATATTTGAGATCCACTGCCGCACCGAAACGGACCTTACTGAAATATGTGTCCGGTGTTGCTTGGTGGATGGCCGTGGCCGTGAGTTCCCAGTTCTCGCCCAGTTTGCTGTTCACACTCACCGAGAGGTGACTCTTGATGCGGTGGCTGTATGCATTTCACCCCGTGAGGCGTCGGCGTCGCGCGTTCCCATTCCTCGTATTCGTAGAACAGGCCTGCGGCTGCGAAGACCAGGGTCGACGGGCTGTGCACCAAACGATAGCGCGACTGCAGTCCCGACGAGAACTTGAAAGCCATGCCGCGACTTCCCGCCCATTGCGATTCCGCATACGGATACACTTCGAAAGCGTGGTCCAGCAGATAGCGATATTCCCCATGGATGTAGCCGCCGCTTAGTGTTACCTCCTTGCCGTATGAAGAGAACTCGAATTTGTTGAGTAGGTTCACCACGCGATCGCGATGAATCAGGAGGTTGATGTTGGCGCTGTTCTTAAAGGTCAGCGCATTTTCCTTTTCCGTTTGGAAATTGAGCGAAGGGGTGATCGTGCCTTGCAGCGTCTTCGCGCTGTCGATGCTCATTGTCATGTTTTCCGAAAACAGCATTTGTGCACCGACCCGCACGGGGGCCAAAAGGAGGAGGAAGAGGAGGAGTAAAGATCGATTCATTGGCGAGAAATGAAAAAGTCGGTTCGCGGTACATCGCGCGCCGGTGGGGCGTGTGTCCGGAAGTCGGGGTTGTTTTTTAGAGATTGAGTTCTGCGTCAGTGGACGCACGGCGCGCGGTGTCTCGTGGTTGCGAAGCGGTGGCCAAGCAGGTCGGTAGGTCATATTGTGCTGCCGATCGTGGTCGCGCCCCCGCGGAGTGGAAATCGAGATGAGGCTCTTTTCGTCGTGGAGTGTTGAGACCCGGCACTCCGTGATCCGTACTTTTGTGTACTCGCCGCTCACCGCATCACTGCAATTCGCCGCGAGGGTGGGGTGGGACGCGGTGTGCGCCTTGCCACTGGGCAGGTCGTGTACGTGCTGGGGTGAAACGCATTTCTTCGACTACACAGTCAGCATGAAAGGGGGGAGAAGTTCTGCGGCTGATCAATCGTATTTGATGCAAGAACTACAAAAATAAGCATTTCGTCGGGGATGTGCAACGTCCGTCGAGATTATTTCGCACGGCATCCGCTCGTCACCGACAAAACATGGGGGGATATGCAAAAAACACTCCATCTTTTTTCGTCGATCGCGCATCTTTCTCGAGAAGATTGGAGTGCGGAATTTTATACATCGATTGTCTACGTAACGTGCCGCCCTTCGCTCGTTTTCCCCTCGCGCGTACGCGCACATGTCAGCTACTTTTCGTTTTTTGCCTTCACCTCTTCACCCACCCTTTACATCTTGCAATGGGTCAAAGAATTAGGGGTGAAGGTTTTTCGCAAAAAGGGCCTTTCCCCTTCACCCGGATCTTCACCAGCCCCTTCACGCGAATAGGTAATTTGGGGTCTGCATTTATGCATGTCGAGAAGCAAGAGAGGAGTCATTGCGCTTTCTCGTTCGCGAGTGAAGCGAAGTGTGAAGGTCGAAGGGCAAAAGTCTTCACCCCTATTGCGCTGTGCACAAATGAGTTGCGCCCTGCCGGTGAAGAGGTGAAGGTAAAAAACGAAAACCGCCTGACGCGCGCGCGAGGACTCGCACTAGATGCACGCGCGCCGGTAGCTCAAAGCGGAAATGAGAAGATCAGCACTTGCCGGTTGACTCTACAGGCGCTCCTGCTTGGAAAATCCATTCCTAAATACGCGCATCAACTCATTAAAACCTGCCTCACTCGAGGCATTTCGGAAATAATTTCCGATCTTTGTTCCGTTGTAGGCTTCATTGTTCTTTGTTTGATTCGCTTTTTCACCACCAATATAGAAGAACTTTGGAGCTTTCATGCGTTTTGGGGGCAGTATTAGAAAATCAAAAGTAAGTATCCCCTGTTACTAGAACTCCTCAGCCAAGCCACGAGGCCTCGTAATGAAACACTAAACGCAATGACAAGTCGTGGAAAGACGGACCTAATTTTACAAGCAGCAGCAGATGGGTTCTGCGCTTGGTTTATCTTGCAATACATGAGAGGGTATAAACCCTTTGTGACAATGATGTCGAAAGAATTTATATTACAAGGCCAATTAAAGTGACATATAATGCGACATAAGAAGATTTTTATTGGACTGGCATTTCTCTGTTTCATCGTGATAGGCGTAATCTTTCACTTTAGAAGAGATATTGTTGTCGCACCAATAAGGTGTGATGTTTTGGAGGCTGATACAACAGTCTCGGATTCAGGAATAAAATCGGTATACCACATAATGTTGGTTGATAATGCTCCGTATCTGGAACATAATATAAGGCAATGCTTAGAGACGTATTTTTGGAAGAATGTGTGTCTGGATTCTTTGGAGCGATATGAACAGTATAAGATCTATTTTTATAGAAAAACCAAGTATTTGACTTTGGACTTTAAAGAGGGGGGGCAATATAATCCTGTATATAGCCATTGGGATAATACAATGGATTGGGGAAATCACTATGCAGATGAATTAGGCACAGTAAGCTACTACAGACGTACAGATGGAAGCGTCTGCTATATTGTCTTAATCTATGATTCTGGTTGGGGGATTCGTATGCTTGTAGACACTGCAAAATCTGAAATGTATAGTGAGGATTATAAGAACGCGAAAAGTCTTTATAGACTAAAGATGAAAGAGCTTAAAATCGTTGATAATGAAATATAGAAGTATTATAATAGCAGGTCTCTTGATAATACTCTTCTCCTCTTGTCTTAAGGAGAACGCTATTCCCATATCCTCTTCCTTCTCTATTGAGGTGGCGGAGGATAAGACAGCACCTGTTATCATTAAGCTACAGAATGATAGCTATGGTGCGGATGAGTATGAGTGGATCTTTGAGGGTGGTTCGCCAAGTTATTAACGAGGGTTCTATCCTTTCAATGAGGTTTATTTAGAGGCACCGAAGAAAGCGACAAAGCTGGCAGAAGATTCGCCGGCTAAACACAAGTATGTAAGATTAGATTCATACGTCCCCAATAAAGAGATTGTGTCTCGTAAGTATACCCAGTTCGATGAGGTGTCGGAAGAGACAGCTATTCGTTACCTCAAGGAGCTAGAGGAGAAGTACGCTCCCGGCTCAATCATTGCCGATGTGCCTTCAAATAAAACGGGGTCAAATGAAAAATCTTTGAGCTTAACGGAGACAATGTTCTGCGTGGGCAAATGATTCTTGAGGTGCCCGTGCAGAAGAAAGCGGAAATACCGCCAAATGTATTAGATTACGCGAAGAAGCACTATATAAAGATTAGAGACATAAAAGACAAATACTATAATTAGTTATGAAGACAATATTCATTAGAACCTGGGTTGGTAATTACATAGGTACAGAAGAAGCAACCCTAAGTCAATTAGATAGCTACAACAAGACTCGCTACTCTCGTCGGAAGAATAAGGAAGGCCTTTTGGAACTGGCCTCTCGCGAAGCGCATGAGCAACAAAATGTTTACTTTGCAACGATTCTCAATGAGGATGACAGCCCCTACTGCGCCATTGAGTCCAATGTGGGATACTTTGGGGTGGACTTCTTGAGAGAGGATCTTGAAAACTTTCTCATCTTTATATTTAGAGACTTCACACAAGAAGGGAAGACGTTGTTCTTGAAGTCTATCAGACTTCAACCCAAGCATCCGCAAGACTATGATACGGTCTATAGCTTTATGTTTTCCTTTAATGAGGATAAGACGTGGGGGGTAGTGAAACATAAAGGAGGAGTGGGCACGTGGAGTGATAGTGTCGAGAGGGCAGAGATTCCCCTCTCTGAAGAGGACTATTCCAAACTTTGCCTTTCCTACCCTGAGTTCGGTGAATATGACCAGCTCATACGCTTGGATCGTATTCCAACGGTCGTTCGCAAGACGATATTAGAAGTCACGGACAAGGAGTTTCCTGCGTTTAGGCAGTATCTCCAACGAGACATCGAACGCTATCAAGAACCTAAGCAATGAATTCGAGTGGAGGTGCCGGTCTTTAACCAGGCGCGTGCCAAGTTCTATCCTTTCAACGAGGTTTATTTAGGAGCACCAAAGAAAGGTACAAAGATGGCAGGAGATTCACCTGCTAAACATTTGGATTTGTACGTCCCCAATACAGAGATCGTATCTCGTAAGTATGCCCAATTCAATGAGGTATCAGAGGAGACTGCAATTGTTAGATAAAAAATGACAATGAGTCTATTGAGAGGCTAACACTTTTGATTCATGATCCGAAGTCTGTTATATATACTTCGGTGCAAACAATAAAATAAATGAAGCGAATAAACAAGATTTCAAACGTTGACTTCTTTAAGCTGGTCGAGGGGAAGGCGTACTATACCACAGATGGCTCTAAACCATTCTGGATGGTCTTGTATTCCGAAGAGAAACTATTAGTTCCTGACAAGGTTTGTCTGACTCAGTTCTTTCCATTAGGTGATACGATCCTTTCGCAAAATGGCAAGAACCTTACACCTATGAGCTAAATCTGAAAACAGGAGTTGAGCGAGTCGTCAGAGACGAAATCGTCCAAGATGTATCAGAACAATACATTAACTATCGTAACTCTGAGCAGAAAACAAACTCCTACGTTAACCGTGCATCAGGTGCGCGTTATGTTTTGCCTTATATTCTGTGCGAATATCTGCCAGATGGTGGAATTGCTGAAAATGACACAGAGATCTTTAGAGTTGACTGGAATGGCAATATCCTCTGGTCATTCCCCTTTGCAGATCTTGGTGAAGATAATATCCACACGCCGGGTGAAGTAGACCGCATTGTCAAAATACTGGGTATTGTTGGTGGCTTGCTTTGGTTTAAGACTGACTTCGCCCGTCTAATCGCTCTTGATATTACGACAGGTAAGCCGGTATACCAACTCTCATGTAATCCCGCAGACGAAGAGAAGCCTCAATATAAGATTGTTGAAGGCATTGGGCATTGTTATCTTCGAGAAGAAGATAAAGCTATTATAGGTATTAGTTCTTCGGGATTTCAGGCTATTGACACAAGTACGGCTGAGGTAATAGATCGTTTTATCTTCAGAGAGGCTGACCCTGATGGCATTGGAACTTACCGAAGTGTGTTCCACCCACTTCTTCAAGGAGATTATTTCACCTTTTTAGGCGAGAAAGAAGGGGAGTACAGTGGAATCCGCAAGGTCGGCATCTTTGATTACAAAGCTCGCAGGCTTGTTTGGGAAGGTGAAGTCATCAGTGAAGAGGAATACCGTGCAACGGGGAATCATCTCGTGGCTCCTCAGCCCTTATATATGAGTGGCAGCAAACTGTATATCAGGGATTTACAGGATACCTTGCATATCTTTGAGCGTGTGAACGAATAACACGAGTAAGAAGTATGAAGAAAATCCAGATGAATGATAGGACTATACTAGTGTCCCTATTATCCTTACTCCTCTCCTCCTGCCTTAACGAGACCGCTATTCCCATATCCTCTTCCTTCTCTATAGAGGTGGCGGAGGATAAGACCGCGCTTGTCGTCATTGAGCCCTAGGGTTTAGCCTTCACATTGTAGGGCTGTATACAAAGAAAAATCGTTGTAAGTATAGGTCTTACAACGATTTACGCTAATTTTGAAGGCTGTTTTGACGACCATTCTGAAGTCATCTTGAAGCCACATTGCGGAGAGAGGGGATTCGAACCCCCGAAACGCTTTAGGCGTTTACACGCTTTCCAGGCGTGCCTCTTCAACCACTCGAGCACCTCTCCGGTTGAAAAGTGATTCTCATTGAGTTTTATGAGAATTGCAAAGAGCTTGCTGCTCGTTTGCGAGTGCAAAGGTACGATCTTTGTGTGGAATGACGAAATTATAGGAAGAAAAAAATGCGCGCGAATTGCATTTTAGCGGTTTCTGCTGAAGAGAACGCAGAAATTTGCCTATATTTGCCCATCATGTCACCCAGAAAATAGCTAACAGAAGAATGGAAAAGTACGCTTATCCCGTTCGGCAATTTGCCGGTGCCACGAAACGCGTGGTGCAAACCCTGGATTTGAAGGACGACCCCGAGCTGGTGGCCGCCTACAAGCATTGGCACTCTCGAGAAGGGATTTGGCCCGAAATTTTGCAGGGCATCAAAGACAGCGGAGTGCTCGAAATGGAAATATATCTCCTCGGCACCCGTCTTTTCATGATCGTGGAACTTGCCGCATCCGACAGTTGGGACGAAGTGATGGCGCGCATGGGAGCTGGACCGCGGCAAGCAGAGTGGGAAGCCTTTGTGGCTCGTTTTCAGCGCGCTGATCCCGCCGCCGGAAGTGCAGAAAAATGGCAGCGCATGGAGCGTATTTTCCACGTGTACGAATGAGGAATGCACTGTGCCGATCGAGCATTCGGCGCCGAGGAAATCACAATGTCAAAACGACGCGCACCACATGATTTGTGTGGTGCGCGTCGCTTTTTCTATTGGTGTGGAGGTGGGAATTGGGTGGGAGCGCGCTCAATTGCGTGGTGCATTGACCAAAGAACACAGCGCAAACGCGTGCGGAGCCTTTATTTTTCGAGCAAGTCGGGGCGGAGCCTTTTCGTGCGCTCGAGCGATTGGGCCATCTCCCATTCGTGGATCTTCGCGTCGTGGCCCGAGAGGAGCACGTCGGGCACTTTCCAACCTTTGTAGTCGGCCGGGCGGGTGTAGACGGGAGCTGCCAGCAAGTGGTCTTGGAAGGAGTCGCTGAGTGCGCTCTGTTCGTCGCCGATGGCACCGGGAATTATGCGTACGATGGCATCGGTCATGCAGGCAGCGGCCAATTCGCCGCCGGTGAGCACGAAATCGCCGATCGAAACCTCCTTTGTGATGAGGTGCTCACGAATGCGGTAGTCGATGCCCTTGTAGTGTCCGCAGAGAATAATGAGGTTGCCCTTCATCGAGAGGCTGTTGGCCATGGGTTGGTCGAACTTTTCACCGTCGGGCGAGGTGAAAATCACTTCGTCGTAGTCGCGTTCGGCCTTGAGCGCTGCGATGCAGTCGTCGATGGGCTGACACTGCATCACCATTCCTGCAAAGCCGCCGTAGGGATAGTCGTCGACGCGGCGATGTTTGTCGGTAGTATAGTCACGCAGGTTGTGCACATGAATTTCGACCAGTCCTTTTTTCTGCGCTCGTGCCAGGATGGAGGTGTTGAGGAAGCCGTCGAGCATTTCGGGAACTACGGAGATGATGTCGATGCGCATGCCGATAAAGTTGTGTTGGTGGTGATAGTTGTTCGTTGAGGACGTGTGGAGGAGGAACTGCCTCGTTCTTTTGCTGCAAAGGTAGTGAAAAAATGCCGAGAGGTGGAGCGGCGGCCTCGATTTTCGCGTGCTCCGGTGCAAAAACTTAGCCCATGGCAGGGTAGTGGTGCGACGAAAAGTGGCGACGAGGAGCAAGTGATTGCGCTGCGCGCTCAGGAATGCGTAGACCGATCGGAGCGGAGAGCGAAAAAAGCGCAAGCGTCCCTCACCGGTTGCGAGAAACCGGCAAGGGACGCCTGGGAATAGCGTGGAGACGAGTGCGAATCACTCAAAGTCATCGCCGTAGGACAATTCGGCTTCGACCACGAGCTCGAGATCTTCGACGCTGAAATCGCCCACCTTGTCTTTGTGAGCAGTGCGTTGGAGCGTCTCGGCGATGCGCTCGAGATCTACATTGACGAAACCTTCTTCGTCGGGTTCGGCATCGAGAATGTCGCTGTCTGCCAAGAATTCTTCGACGAGATCGTGGAAGTAGTAAAGTTGCTCTTCGTCAAATCTTGCACTGACTTCCGAGGGAAGTGAGCGACGAACGTGAGCCACAATTTCTGCGTCGAGGGCTGCGTCCTCGAGCAATTCGTTGTCTAATACGGCCATGGGATGGGTATAGAGTGAATCGTTAGCGTTCGCTGATCAGAGTTGGTTTTCGATCTTGGAAACGATCTCCGACTTGGGCAGTGCACCGACGAATTTGTCGACCTGCTGGCCATTCTTGAAGAACAGCACCGTGGGAACCGAGCGGATGCCGTAGGTCATGGCGAGATCTTCGCTCTCGTCTACATCGACCTTGACGATGTTGACGCGGTCGCCGAACTCTTCGCTCACCTCGTCGAGCGTGGGCGAAAGTTTCTTGCAGGGGCCGCACCAAGTGGCGAAGAAGTCAACGACGAGGAGCTTATCATCTTGTACGAGTGCGGGAAAATCTGTGGAATTGATGAGACGTGCCATAAAGCTTTTGTTTTTTTGAAGTTTGAAATCGCTGCACCGAGTACGGCCGAGCGTGGTTAATGTGGCTTTGCTGCCTTGATGCCCTCATTCATGCCAATAATGTGCCAAAGAAGCGAGGGATTGACAGCCGTTTGCCACGTCTTTACGCTGCAAAAGTACTACTTTTTTATCGGTGAGCGCCACGAATGGGTAAAAACATGTGTCGTGTCGGATATATTATAACTTTTTTTCTCCGCGAAGATGCGGTTTTGCGCTCCGCGTCCTGGCTCGGTCGAAACAGCTGCTTGACGTTAGTCTGACGAATTGGCAGCTTTGGGGTGGCAGTAGGGCGAAAGAACCCCTGCGGAGAGCTCTGCGCGGCATGATGTGCGCTGTGCTGCACCTTCGTCGCGCCACTGTGCGCACATATCCCGGAGCAGAACGCGAAAATAGGCGGGACGCAGGCAAAAAGCTCCCGGCTGGGCGGGAAAAACGCGGGGTTTTGCGACGAGAATGCGCAAGTTTCTGCACAAAGTGCCCCATTTTACGGATCTTCTTGCGTATTGTAAGACCGCGTGGGCGGTCGTTTCCGCTGCCCGGTGGTGTGTTTGGCTGCCGAGGGGAGTCAATGCAGAAGAAGTAGGGAGGAAGGTGAAGCTGCAATAACAAAAATCCCCTTTGCAGCGGAGAAGGTGCGCTGCAAAGGGGAACTATTCAAAATGTGCCGCTCGATGGGGAGCGGGGATTAGGCTTGATGTTGCGGACGGAAGAGATCGTTGACCGTCTTCACGGGATTGAACGTGCTGAGCGGCACTTCAACGAAGACGGTATTCCAGTCGCTCATGGCACCGTTCCAGAGGCCGGGGAGTTCGAGTGCGAGCAATTCCTTGCCGTCTTTGGATTTGTGGGAGATGAAGCCTGTGGCGGGGTCGACGAAATCGGGCAAATGGAATTTTTTTCGCCGTTGAAGTCGCGCAGACCACACACGAGATCGACGGGATTGAAGTGTGTGCCTTGTTCGAAGAGCGCTTTTTTGCTCGGGTCGTTCATGTCGATTTGACTGCTCTCGAGGATCTGGAGCGAAACACTCCCGTCGGGATTGTAAGCGAGGAAGGGACCGCCGCCGGGCTCGCCGACATTGCGCACCATGCCGCAGACGCGCATCGGGCGGTTGAGCCGGCAATAGAGATAGTCGAGGAGTTCGAGTCCTTCGAGGGCTTCAGCAGCGTCGCTGTGGCAGTGGAGATCCTTTTCGACGAACTGCAAAATCTCGTGCAGGCGCTCTTCACTCACATCGCCCGCTTCGAGTTCTTCGAGATAGGCGAAAGCACGGGCTTGCAAGCTGACGAGCAGACCGGCAAGTACCTGTTTGTAGGTGACGGTGTCGGCCTTCAACCGGTCGGGGCAGACATTGTCGACGGTTTTGACGAAGACCACATCGGCATCGAGGTCATTGAGATTTTCGATCAGGGCGCCGTGTCCGCCGGGGCGGAAGAGCAGGCTACCGTCTGCGTTGCGGAACGGCGTGCCGTCGGGGTTGGCAGCCACAGTGTCGGTGGAAGGTTTCTGTTCGGAGAAGGTGATGTCGAGTTGCACGCCCTCGTTTTGAACAAAACGCGGAGCGCATTTTTCGGCCAGTGCTTCGAAAAGGGCGCGGTGTTCGGGCGAAACGGTGAAGTGGAGTCGCACGTGGCGGTCGGCGCAGGCGTATTTCACCCCTTCCACGAGGTGCTCCTCGAACGGCGTGCGTGCTCCGTCGGCATAGCGATGGAATTGTAGCAGTCCCTTGGGCAGGCGGCCGTAATTGAGTCCTTCGGGCAGCAGCAAACCGGCCACTACTTTCTTGTATTCGCCTTCGGCTACGAGGGTGGCGCTGTCTTTGCCGTGCAACTTCACCAGGGCTGCATCGAGCGCACCGAGGAACGGGGCGTGGGGCAGGTTTTCGAAGAAGGTTTGGGTGAAGGCGTCGGTCGGCGTGTCGGATGTACCGTCGAGGAAGGCAAAGAGGTCCTTGAACATGCGGCTTGCAGCGCCGGAAGCGGGTACGAACTTGATCACTTCATGGTTGCCTTCGTTGAGGTAGCGCTCCCATGCAGCGAGATAGAGATTGCGTTCCGTCTCGGAGGGGACGTAAATACCACCGTTGTCCACCGATGCGGCGGCTTCCAGTTCAAGGAAGGGGAAACCGTGCTTGAGGTCGGCTAATTGTCGGTTGAATTGCTCCTCGCTGATGCCTTTGCGGTCGAGGAGTTCGCGGTCTTGTGGAGTAAGCATGTAGATTGGAGTTGATTGCGGTGATGAGGAAATGGAAGACATCCTGAAGTGACTCGGCGCAGGGCGCGGCCGTCTGAAAGAATGGCGGTTTGAGCGGGGGACTCGGCGCTAATGAGAGAGAAGTATGAAGAATTTTTTCCAATAGGGATTCTCTTCATCGAAAATCTTTTTTTCTTCAGGGGTGAGTTGGTTAGGATAGTCGGAGAACAGATTGTAGATTTTCTTTCTGTCGAAGGAAAAGAGGTAGAGCCCTATAGTACCGACCGTATTGACCCACCAAACGCGGTCGTTGTCGTTTTCTTTGTAGAAATCGTATTGCATGGTGAATATGTTGTGGCGGGGACTATTTTGACGGACGGAGGGGATCGGAGGTTTCAACGGTCGATGCGCACTTTGGCCACGAGTTTCCTCATCGTGCCTTGGCCGATGATGGGGGCGTGAGCGTCGTCGGGAAAACAAATGTAGCACTGTCCCGGCTGAATTTCGAAGTAGGTCTGTGCGGGCCCGGGATAGAATGCACGGTCGAGCTGCGCATCGTAGGGCACAAGGGGAGTTGTGAGCGAAGACAGGGGCGACCAACCGCAAACCTCAGTACCCGAAAGCGGAAAATGCACGTCGATGTAGCAGCGGTGGACTTCGAGCAGCTGTTCCTCGCGGGTTTTCATCGTCGTTTCGTCGACGTTGATGAAGAGCTGTTGGCCGTCTATCTCGATGCGGCCGGTTGGTACCTGTGTGAGGTCGTGCTGTTCGAGATAGTCAGCGAGCCGATGCAAGCCCGGATGTAGGGAGGTGTAAGCGCGAAGGCGGGAAATTTCGTCGAGAATCATGGGGCAGAAGTCTATCGGTGGGGAAGTATGCATACAAAAGTAGTGCGTTCTGCCATGTAGAGCAAGAGAAAACGCGGGATTTTCGCAAAGGGAATCAAAAAGACGCGGAGACAGTGGGTTGAAGTGCCGTTCTGCGAGGGAGAGTCGGATGGTTTACAGTGAAGCGTAGGCGAAGACAGGGGCAATCTCTCGAGCCGGTGCTGATGGGGGGAGCAAGCTGTGCTCGATGCTGCGCAAGCGGTGAGGAATGCGCCGTGCGGCTGGCAAGGAACGTACGAAAAAACGCGCCCTTCGACCCGTAGCATGGTCGAGGGGCGCGTGTAGTGTGCAGAAATGCAGAGTGCGTGGTGCGCGCAGTGGGAGAATCATTGCATGTCTTTGGCGCTTTTGATCGTGACCTCCACGATCTTCGTGGGATCGAGCTCACGATTGCGGCGTTCGGTGGCTTCGACCACAGCGCCGGCGAGGTGAGCAAAGGCTTGTCCCGTGAGGGTCTCAGCACGGAGGGCTACGGGTTCGCCGCTATCGCCCCCGTCGCAGATGCTTTGCACAATGGGAATTTGTGCAAGTACGGGTACATTGAGCTCTTCGGCCAATCGGGTGGCGCCTTCGCGACCGAAAATGTAGTAACGGTTGTTGGGCAACTCGGCAGGTGTGAACCATGCCATGTTTTCCACGAGGCCCTAGGATGGGCACATTGACTTTTTCGTTGCGGTACATGTCGATGCCCTTGCGTGCATCGGCCAGTGCCACCTGTTGCGGGGTGCTGACAATGACGGCGCCGGTGATGGCGAGCGTTTGCAGGAGGGTGAGGTGAATATCGCTCGTGCCGGGCGGCGTGTCGATGATGAGGTAGTCGAGTTCTCCCCAATCGGCGTCGGCAATGAGCTGCCGGAGCGTGTTGGAGGCCATGGAGCCGCGCCAGAGTGTGGCCGTTTGCGGGTTGACGAAGAAGCCAACGGAGAGAAGTTTCACTCCGTATTTGAGTGCGGGGATGAGGAGTTGGCGGCCTTCGACGATGTGTGCGTAAATTTGTTCGCTTTCGACGCTGAACATCTTGGGCATGGACGGACCGAAAACGTCGGCATCGAGGAGGCCCACTTCGTAGCCTTGGGCAGCCAAAGCCACGGCGAGGTTGGCGGAGACGGTGCTTTTACCCACACCGCCCTTGCCGGAACTGACGGCAATGATGTTCTTGACGCCGGGAAGGAGTTTTTCGGGTTCGGGACGCTCGGCTTGTCGGAAAACAGGGGTGATTTCGACTTGTACGTCGGGGCTGATCTCCCGGTGAATGGAAGCCTCGATCGATTTGAAGAGGCTTTTCATGAAGGGGTCGGGGTTCTTGTCGAAGACGATGGAGAAACTCACTTTCATGCCGTCGATGTGCGGCTGATCGTCGAGCATATCGGCTTCGATGATCGTCTTTCCGTTGCCGGGATAGCGAATATCGGCCAAGACGTCGGTGATGAGTTTAGGATAGAGGGTCATGTGGAGAGGACAAAAGGAGGAAATTCAGCATTCGAAGTCGACAGCGACTCGACTTTCGGCCACGCGCTTCGCATATTCCACCACTTTGAGGTGTTCGGGGTGGTTGGCGTAGCGTGACAAGGCGTCGAGGTCGTCGACCGTTACCGTGAGAACGCCATCATACGAGGCGGCAGAGCGGAGAACGTCAACGCCATATTCGAGAGAGTGGAGTTCGGGTACCACCCCCACGAGGGCTTCGAGGTGTTGCTTCATCCAGGCGGAGTGTTCGAGAGCAGTTTTTCCTTCGGCGCCGTCTTTGAAGCGCCACATGACGATATGTTTGAGCATGAGATTGCGGGATATGGGGATGAATGAAAATTATTTTGTCTTGTTGAGTTCCGAACGTTTGTGACGATTGTAGGAACGATAGTCGTCCATCTCGATTTCGACGTCGGGTTCCACGAGAGTCCCGGCTTGCGGAAGGTGGAACTTGAGGTATTTAATGGTGAGCCCTCGGTCGATCCACTGCTGTTCGTAGTACGTCCTGATGCCGAGAATGTTTGCCACTTCCTTGTTCTCGTTGGCTGCCAGGGTGTGATAGAGATCGTCGGTACGGAATTCGACGGGGAGCCCGTTGGCTTTCACCAGCAAATCGGTGTAGGTGAAGAGAAAATTGGAATCCGTTTTGAGGTGGATGAGTCCATTGTCGGCCAAAAGGTGGCGATAGCGTTCGAGAAAGTGGGTAGAAGTGAGTCGTTTGGTCACCTTCTTCATTTGCGGATCGGAGAAAGTGAGCCAAATTTCAGCGATTTCGCCGGGCGCAAAGAACTTGTCGATGAATTCGATGTGCGTACGGAGAAATCCCACGTTGTGCATGCCTTTGTTGTGGGCTTCTGTTGCCCCGCTCCACATGCGTGCGCCTTTGATGTCCACCCCTATAAAAATTTTTTTGTCGGGGAAGAGTTCGCCGAGTCCCACGCAGTATTCGCCTCGTCCACAGCCGAGTTCGAGCACGATGGGATGCTCGTTTTTGAAGAAGTCGCTGTGCCATTTCCCGCGCAGAGGGTGGGGAGGGGTGTCCGGTGTCTGAAAAGGAGCTTCGACCACGTGAGCATAAGTGGCCATTTCGGCAAACTTGGAGAGCTTGTTCTTACTCATGGTCTAATAGTTTCTTTACGTCGTCGGTAACTTTCTTGAGTTGAGATTGACAGAGGGCGAGAAGTTCTTGCGCGCGCTTGATTTTTCGGCGTGAGTTGGTCGATGTCCATTTCGCCACGCTCGATTTCGGTGACGATTTGTTCTACTTCTACGACGGCTTCTTCGTAAGAGGGTTTGGTGCTGCAGGGGCATATCAGTGGGTTTATGGGGGCAGGATGTGCGTTATTGGGGGGCGATGACACGACTGCGCACGATTCCTTCGGCCAAGTGCGTTTCAAGGAGTGTGTCGGCGGAGATTTGCTCCGCACTGCGTACCGTTTTTTTCCGTCGAGCGTGTAGGTAATCGAGTAGCCCATGCGGAGAATTCGTTTGGGGTCTGCAGCCAGTATGCTTTTTCTCGGCGACTTGCAGACGATGTGTGGCGCGTTCGAGCAGGCGTTCTGCGGCCGGTGCGAGTCGTTGTGCAATTTGTGCTGTGCGATGTGCGCTGTCGGCAAGCTGTTGGGCGGCGGCAGTCTGCAATCGGTTGGCTTGTCGAAACACGCGGTGCCGTTGCGCGGCCACAAACTCGGTGGCGCTGACCGAGTAGCGGTGGGCAAGCAGTTCGAATGTGCGCTGTTTCGCTTGCAATGCGCGGAGTGCGCCGTTGTGCAACGCTGCTTCGAATTGCAGGAGGCAGTGATCCTCTGTCTGCATGCGCTCTATGAGAAAAGCGGCCACAGCCGTCGGCGTTTTGCAGCGGGTGCCGGCCACTAGATCGACGACGGTTTCGTCGCGTTCGTGCCCGATGCCGGTGATCACCGGGAGGGGAAACTGCGCCACATTGCTCGCGAGTTCATAATCTTCGAAGCCGTCGAGATCTGTCGTGGCACCTCCGCCGCGAATGATGACGACGGCGTCCCATTGGTCGAGTTGTTCTGCAATGGAATCCAGGGCCGCGATGACACTTTGCGGGACGTTGGCACCTTGCATTTGGGCGGGAAAGAGCTGCAGGACGAAGGCATAGGGAGATTGCTCGATCTGGTTGCAGAAATCACCGTAGCCTGCGGCGTTTTCCGAGCTGATCACGGCGATGTGCTTCGCAAGACGGGGCAGGGGAATCTCCTTATTGAGCGTGAAAATCCCGTCTTCCATGAGCTGGTTGACGATCTCTTGCCGTCTTCGAGCGAGTTCGCCGAGTGTAAATTCGCTGTTCAGGTCAATGATGTTGAGCGAATAACCATAGACTTCGTGGAAACTGACATTCACACGGGCCATGATCTTGAGCCCCTTGTGGAGGTGTTGGCGTGTTTCGCGCTCAAATCGGATTTTAAGTCGCTGCCACGTGCTGTTCCATATGTTGGCGTGGGCTTTTGCGCGGAACTCTCCGGAGCGGCGTTCGTCTTTTTCGACGAGCTCCAGATAGCAGTGTCCGTTAGGCGGCTCACGCATCTCAGCAATTTCAGCCACGACCCAGAAACTGTCCATGAGTGTGAGTTCCAACGTCTGGCGAACGATGGAATTAAGCTCATAGAGCGAGAGTGCGGGGGAGGATTCGAGATCTTGCACGGAACGGGTATTGAAACGTTGGGATGCAAATGTAACGATTTCTACGCAATTCCCCAACGAACGGGGTCGTTTAGCCGATAGATTCGGACAGACGCGCGTTCGTTGGGAAATGCGATGCAAAGATTATGTTTGGTAGTTGACCTTCAATGCGGAAAAAAACCCGGGACTTTGCCGTGTTATTGCACGCTGACTTCGCGCACTTGCACCTGATTGCGGGGCAAAAGCTGCGAGGAGTTGCAAATCACTCGCTGTCCTACGTTGTCTTTGAGGAAGAAGTAGAACGATTTGAGCGTGCTTCGGGTTCTGGGATCGGTAGTGATGGCCCAAACTGAGCGAACCAGCGGGTATTCGCCGGTGGCAATGTAGTATTGATAGGGTCGCTGCCAATCGTTGGCCTTTTTCCCCACTTTTCCGACGAGCATCACGTGTACATCAAGATCTTGGAAGCTCTTGATGACGGTGGAATCCCCTTCTCCTGGCGCAACCAGTCGGTGGAAACGACGCCAATGATATTGGGATTCTCTTTCACTGCTTGGATGACTTTGAGGTTGCTCCCTTGTGCGAAGATGTTTCCCTTGAGTTCTTTGCCACCGTTGAGACTGTCTTTCATGTAGCGCACGGTGCTCGAACCGGAAGCATCGAACACAAGCGAGAGTTTGCCGCTGCGGTGAGTGACTTCCAACTGTTTCCAGTCGGTGATCCGCCCTTGCACGATGGCACGCAGCTCGTTGAGATTGATTACCGTGTCGGTATTGGCTTTATTGACGATGAGCGCGAAGGCATCGTAGGCGATTTTGCTTTGTGTGACGGAGAGATTGTGCGAGCCGACAAATTCTTTCTGTTTGTCGTTGAGAGGGTGCGTGGTGATAGCCATGCGCACTGAGTCTTTCAACAATAGCTTTACCGCTGAGTCTTCGCTACAATAGACCGGCAGTAGGGTGGCTTCCGGCTTGCGGAGGGCATAAAGGTTGGAGAGTTCAGTCAATATGGGCTGAAAGCTCTGATCCGCCGCAAAATGTACGTCGTCTTCGTGAAGTTCTTCGTAGGCCGCTTTAGGATTGGTGCCGCATGCCGTGGCAAGGAGGGCGGTCAATAGGAGTAGAAAGGTGAATTTGCGCATGAGATAGGGTTTTATTGAAGAGTAGCTCGGCAGTGATAAGCCGTCAGTTGGCCATTTATAGAGAGGGTGGAGGATCGACGGCTGAAAATGTCGAGGTGAATGACTTATTTTCCGGGCGTAGTTTTGGGAAGTTGAAAGCGAATGGGGAGAGTGTACCAAACACGTACAGCCTTACCTCCTTGCCTACCGGGAATGAAGCGGGGGAGAGTTTTCACCACGCGCTTGGCTTCAGCGTCGCAATGCGATTCGAGAGATTTGATAATTTGTACCTTGCCGATGCTACCGTTCTCGAGAACGACGAAACGGAGCAAGACGACACCCTGCACACTGTCTCGTATCGCCTGCTCGGGATACTTGATGTGGCTGGCTACGTAGGCGATCAATGCGCGGTCACCACCGGGGAAAAACGGCAACTGCTCGGGGATGGTGCACACTTGCGGGCTTCTTTCTTCCTCTTTGACGGGAAGCCGCTCTTGTTCACTCCTGTTGTTTTGCGCACTAAGTGTCGCTGTCATGGACGACAGCATTGCTACAATGAGGAGATGTTTCAGCATCGTTCTTCGAATTTGTGAGTTAGTTGGTGGAGTTTGGGTATATACCCGAGACAAAGTTAGCAACAACCGTACGAATTTCAAAACGTGCGTCGCTCTTTTTCGTGTGAATGTTTGGGAGAAAAGTAAATCCGCGCACCGGAGAAACCGGAGCGCGGATAGAAAGTGTGTTCGTTCGAGAGCTTACTGAATTTGGAAGCGGATGGGGAGGGTGTACCAAACGCGTACAGCCTTACCTTGTTGCTTACCTGGAATGAAGCGGGGGAGAGATTTCACCACGCGCTTGGCTTCAGCGTCGCAATGCGATTCGAGGGACTTGATGATTTGCACGTCGCCGATGCTACCGTTCTCGAGAACGACGAAACGGAGCTGAACGATACCTTGTATATCTTGTTCCTTTGCGATTTCGGGGTACTTGACGTGGCTGCCTACGTAGGCAATCAATGCGGCTTCACCACCGGGGAAGACCGGCATCTGCTCAACAATGGTGTGCACCTCAGGAGCTTTTTCTTCCTCCTTTGTGGTGGGCACTTGGTCACCACCGGCGCGCTGATTGTCCTTGAGGTCGTCGATGTTCATACCATTCTTGGTATCACCGGCGTAGTCTTGCGAGGCAATCGAGATGTTAGAGCGGTTCAGTTCGTCTTGGTTTTTGAGCTTCTTGTTCTCATCTACCTTGTCCACGATCTCGGGCACGGTGAATGCCATCGAAGCGCGAACAGCAACTTTCTGAATTTGCTCCTTGGGTTTCTCTTCTTCCTGCTTTACCTCGGCCTTCTTCTCCTCCTTCTTGGGTTCGTCCTTTTTGAGTTCGGAGAGTTCGGTGACCGCTTGTGCATCGGCTCCGACACTGGCGTCGTAAGCCTTTCGCAGCCGTATAGCTGAAGATCAAGGCCGCCAAAGCTGCGATGCCGACGAGGATATCAATGATAGCAAGGAGGTGACGACGGCCGGCTTTTGAGCGTAAATCATAAGCACCGTAGCTCTTGTTACGCCCTTCAAAGACGAGGTCGCACCATTGCTGCGAGATAATATCGACTTTTGACATAGTGAATTACTTTACTTATGGTTTTACTTCTTGAGGCCCTCAACCATTTCCTTGTCGTGATCGTTGACCTTGTCGATTACATATTTGCCAATGTAGCAATTCTGCATTTCGTCAAGAACATTGATCAGATTGAGGTAGGTCGACTCGTCCATCGGCTTGATGATGGCCGTAGGCGTGCCGTCAGCGTTCTTAATCTTCTTGAGTTCCTCTTTATACCAAGCCTTGTTCTTTTCGGCCTTCTGTGCATTGCCGGTGTACATACCTGCATATTGCTTTTTGAGGGCTTCCACCTTGGCTTTGGCGACTTGGTTTTTGCGAAGCAGCACAGCTCGCAGACCGTCTTTGCCGTAGGTGGTTTCTTCAAGTTTGGCTTCAGAGGGTTTACCCTCGAAGTAGTAGAGCTTATTGTCTTTGCCAATGATAATCGTGATAGCTTCATCGGTCTGTACCTGGCTCTTGTTCTCATGCTTAATGTCTTCTTTGTCAGAAGGCATGGTGATTTCCATCGTTTGGGGCTTGAGGAGCGTGGTACAAAGCATGAAGAAAGTCACGAGCAACATAATCATGTCGACCATCGGAGTGAAGTCGACACGGGCGTTCATCTTTTTCTGCTTGGATTTCTTACCCTTGCCGCTTCCGCCTGTATCTAATTGTGCCATAACTTTATTCTATCCGATTATTTCTCTTCGCCTTTGAGTGTCGTGATGAGGTTATATCGCGACTCATCGATTTGACGAAGTGAGTTCATAACTTCTTTGATGGTGCTGTACGGTGTATTCTGGTCGGCCTTGATGGCGATGCGCATCTTTTCACCGTTCGCTTGGCGTGCTGCCGTTACCCAATCTTTGAGTTCATTATGTGTGCTGTCGCACGGAATGCCCGCATTGGGATCTTTCTGGAGGATATCGTTGCGTTTGTCGCCCGAAGCCAACCAGCTTTTGATCGTGTTGAGGGGCGTCCCGAACATCGGAACTTCGGAGAACTGCTTAAGCTGCGCACTGTTGAGGTCGAGCTTCTTGTTGTCCACAAGGTTCTGTGCCATTGCCTTTTTGTGCAGTGGGGTTGTCCATGTTCATGAACACCTTTCCCTGGGGCGAAACAAAGATGGTAAGCAGATTTTTCTCCGGGATCTTAATGTCTGAGACCGATCCGGGCACGTTCACTTTGACAGGTTCTTCCTTGGTGAACGTGGCAGTAAGCATAAAGAAGGTAAGCAGCAGGACCATGACGTCACTCATCGGGGTCATGTCGATGAATGTGTCTTGTTTTTTTACATGAAAACGTCCCATTGTTTTGGAGTTACCTGTTTATGATTACTTTTTGGGTGGTCTTGAAGGTTTCTACGATGGTGAAGCCGAGTTCGTCGATGGCGAAAGTCAGACGGTCGATCTTGTTCGTGTAGTAGTTGTAGGCGATAACGGCAGCTGCACCGGTGGCGATACCGGAAGCCGTGTTCACGAGTGCCTCAGAGATACCGACAGAGAGAGCCGAAGAGTCAGCGCCACCTTCGCCGCTACCCATGGCGGAGAACGACTTGATCATACCCATAACCGTACCGAGCAGACCCATGAGTGTACCGAGCGTTACGATGGTACCGATGATGGGGAGGTTTTTCCTGCATCATGGGCATTTCGAGAGCAGTGGCCTCTTCGATGGTCTTCTGGATGGCGAGCACCTTCTTTTCCGTCTCGAGGTCGGTGGATTGTTGCTTCTTGTATTCGGTGAGCGCTGCGAGCACTACGTTGGCAACGGAGCCTTGTTGCTTGTTGCAGAGCTGTTCGGCCTTGTTCACATCACCTTGCTTAAGGGCAGATTTCACTGCGGCGGCAAATTTGCCGAGGTTACCTTTACCGTTAGCCGTGCTGATGGCGAACCCACGTTCGATAGCGAGTGCAATAACCGTGATGAAGAGGGTCCAGATGATGGGCACGATGAAACCACCCTTGTAGACCGTACCCACGATACCGGCGGGTTCATAGCTCTTGTCTTGGAAGAAGTGGAAGGGAAGGCCCGTGGCATCCTCCGTGCCGTTGAAGTTTCCGAGGTAACCGGCACCAAAGACGTAGAGACATTCTGCAATGAGGAAGCAGACGATGATTACTGCAAAGCCGGACTTGATGCCCGTAAAGCCTTTTTTGGGGGCAGCGCCCGTGGCTGCCGTAGCATTTGTAGTTGCCATTTAGATAAGGATTTGAGTGAGAGATAAATTTGATTGTTTCAATGTGGTGAGCGAAAACTAATGCGGCGCTGAGGAACTAATGCGGCGCACAAGATCGCTAAAAAAATCGACTGTATCAGCTTAGATGGATACTATCGTACGACAAAAGTAAGTAGTTTTTCGCATGTAGCCAAGCCGAAGTATATTTTTTTCGTTCTGCTTTCTGCGTTTTGCAACCGGCCAAGATCAAAAAGCTCGCCGTACTCTTTAGGAAACCGGGGGATTTTTAGAAAAATCGGGGGACTTTCCGGCGAAAAGCGGAGTGTTTTCTCAAAAGTCCCCCACTTTTTTTGTGGGAGGTGTGGCGTGGATGGATTCGCCTCGGGGAGTTGAGGGCGATAAGTCGGGGATAGAGTGCATTCGCCATCGCTCTTCGAGGAAAGAAGTCCCGGGACCGCGATGCCGGCCCGATAAGCGCTGCGCATGGGCTGCACAGGCGGTGATGAAACCGGCCGACGGCTGCGGGCGGGCACAAAAACGCCCCGAAAGCAAAGGCCTTCGGGGCGAGAGGGGATGCTACGAGTTCAATTCACTCTTTTTCCTCGGCATAGCGGATGACGCCGTTCTCGGAAGTGGTGATGAACTTCGTGATATCGTCAATTTCAGGCGAAAGAGGGATCTGTTCTCTGATTTTGATTTCGGCATCTTCGAGTGAGAAGTTACCGGCTGTGATCATGCGGAAGGCATTGGCGATGTGGCGCAAGAGGCGTTCGTCCGTTTCGGGGCGCACAGCGGTGATGACTTTGGAGTTCACGCCGTGATAGGCCGCGGGGTTGCCGCCGAAAATGCCGTAGGGGATGACGTCGCGCTTGACGCGGCAGCCACTTTGCAGGAGAACGAATTTGCCAACACGCACATCACGCTGCACAATGGTGGAGGAGGAAAGGATGGCATAGTCGTCGATGAGACAGGCTCCCGCAACGCTGGTAGAAATACCGAGCACACAGTGGTCGCCGATGCAGACGTCGTGGGCAATGTGCACCTTGTTCATGAGGTGATTGTTGTGCCCGATGCGCGTGGCGTCCTCGGTGCGGTTGCTTCCCGCGATGAGTACGTTCTCACGGATGACGTTGTCGTCACCGATAACGACGTGAGGTTTTTTTGCCCTTTCTCGAAGTGGAAGGATTGGGGTTCGGCGCAAATGACGGTGTTCTGGTGGATGACGTTGCGAGCTCCGATGGTGGCTCCGTTGAGAATGGAGACGTGGGGCATGATGACGCAATCGTCGCCGATGCGGACGTCGCCTTCGATGTAGACGAAGGGACCAATTTCGACGTTCTGACCAATTTGCGCGGCCGGATCGACGTAAGCAAGAGGGCTGATCATAGAGCTAATGAGAGTTGTGAGGGTTAATGACGTCCGCCTCCGAGGGCTTGATAGAGCGAAATGACGGCTTGGACCTTTTCGTAGCGCTTGTTGACGAGCGAGAGCTGGCCGTTGAGCAGCGACATTTGCGAGTTGAGTGTCTCAAGATAGGTGGTGGTGTTGCCGTTCTTGAAGAGGAACTGCGTGTCGTCGTAGGCTTTTTGGAGTTGCTGCACTTGCTGTTTGGCCAAGTCGGTGGTTTGGCATGCCGTGTTGTAGGCATTGAGCGCGTTGCTCACTTCCTGTCCGGCTTTGAGGAGGGTCTTTTCGAAATCGAGCTGTGCGCTTTCTTGCGTGATCTTGGCGATTTCGTAGTTGCCCTTCAGTTTACCTTGCGCAAAGAGCGGCTGGGTGAGCGATGCAACGCCGGCTGCGATGAATTTGCCGGGGTTCATGATCATGCCGCCGAGCGAGTTGGTGAACTCTCCCTGTGCGCTCAGGGTGATTTTGGGGAAGAAGGCGCCGCGCGCCGCCTGAATGCCGTAGAAAGCTTGTGCCAGTTTGGCTTCGCTGATGGCGACGTCGGGGCGATTGGCGAGGAGGGCGAGCGGGAGGCCGGTGCTGAAGGATTTGGGGAAGCCTTCGGCGGTGAAGGCACTGCGCTGAATGCCATGGGGCGTCTCGTGGAGCAAGAGGCAGAGGGCGTTTTCGGCTTCGCGCATGCTCTTTTTGATGGTGGGCACACCGGCTTCGATTTGGAGCACCTGTGCTTTTGCGCTGGCGATGGCGGCTGAATTGGTGTAGCCGACCGTTTTCATCGCTTCCATGGCAGCAATGTTCTTGCGCCAGAGGGCGAGGGTCGATTCGGTGGTGGACAATTGCTCATCGAGCATTTGTAAGCTGTAATAGAGGTTGGCCACTCCGCAAACCACGGCGGTCTGTGTGGCTTGTCGTGCCCACTTGGCCTGCTCGAGCGAGAGTTCGCCTTGCTTCTTGGCGTTGTAGAGAGTGCCGAAGGCATCAATTTGCCAAGAGGCTTGCACGGGGATCTCGTAGGTCTTGTTGGTTGTCGCGTGGTCAATGAAGGCGTGCGAGATCGTGCCCGAAGGCGATAGTGCGATTTGGGGCAGATAGGCGAGTTTGTTGATGCGCAAACCGATTTCGGCCTGTTTCACGGTGAGCAGGGCCTTGCGCATGTCGGTGTTGCGCACCAAAGCGGTGTCAATGAGGGTGCGCAGTTGCGGATCGGTGAAGACCTCTCGCCAAGGGAGGTTGCCGAACGAAGTGGTGTCGGCAATGGCCAACGTGCCGCCCGCTGCGGTGGTGTCTCTGTAGAGGGCTGCGGTGAACTGCTTGGTGTGTTGAGTGTCGCGCTCGTAGTGTCCGAACAGCGAACTGCAACCGGTGAGCAGCAATGCGGCCGAGCAGAGTAGAAGCGTATGTTTCATAATCTTGAATGCTGTGTTGTCGGTGCTCGTACGGCGGGGAAGGCGTGGCTTCCCCGCCGTTGAGGACGAGTCACCGCGGTGAAGTGGAAACGCCGTTACTTGGTGTATTGTTCCAGGTCGGGCGTTGCATCGGCATCGTGGAGGTCGCCGAAATCAATGGGCTTGAAGTGCTCCTGAATGCCTTGGAAAATGCGGAAGAGTGCGGGCACGACGAAAATTTGGCAGATCATGCCGATGAACATACCGCCGACGGCAGTCGTTCCGAGGGCGCGGTTACCGTTGGCACCGACACCCAAAGGCGAACATCATGGGGAGCAGACCGATGATCATGGCCATGGAGGTCATCAAAATCGGGCGCAAACGCGCGGCGGCACCGTGGAGGGAGGCGGCAGTGATGCTCATTCCCATCTTTTCGGCGGTCGAGCGCGAAACTCTACGATGAGGATGGCGTTTTTAGCCAGGAGACCCATGAGCATGATCAGCGAGATTTGCACGTAGATGTTGTTCTGGGCTTGTCCGAAAATGGCGCCGAGAATCTTACCCACCATGCCGGGAATATAACCCAAGCTGCCCATCAGGTGGATGAAGAGGAAGGCACCGAGCAGACCGAAGGGAACAGACAGCAGCACGGCGAAGGGGCAGGAAGTAGCTCTCGTACTGTGCGGCGAGCAAAAGGTAGATGAAGACGAAGCAAAGCACGAAGACGAGACCCGTGGTGCTCGAACCCGAAGATTGCTCTTCGCGGGTGAGACCGGAATACTCATACGTGTAACCTACGGGGAGGGTGGACTTTGCCACTTCTTCCACGGCCTTCACGGCTTGTCCGGAGGTGTAGCCGTCGGCCGGGTTACCATTGATGGCAATCGAGGTGAACATGTTGAAACGGCTGATGACGTCGGGACCTTCTGTGGGGGTGAGCGTCATGAACTGGGTGATGGGAGCCATTTCGCCGCGATTGTTGCGCACTTTGATGTTGTTGAGCGACTCGATGTTGCTGCGGTCGGCGAAATCGGCCTGCACCATGACGCGATAGACCTTACCGAAGCGGTTGAAGTTGGAGGAATAGAGACCGCCGAGGTAGCCTTGCAACGTGGTGAGCACGTCGGTGGGCGAAAGACCGGCGCGCTTACACTGTGCAGCGTCGATGTCGATGGTGTATTGCGGAAAGCGCGTGTCGAAGTTGGTCTGTGCCGATTGGATTTCGGGGCGCTTTATAAGTTCAGCTATGAAGTCATCGGCCACTTTCTTGAATTTCGTGAGGTCACCACCGGTGCGGTCTTGAAGATTGAGCGAGAAACCGTTGCTCATGCCGTAGCCGGCGATCATCGGGGGCTGGAAGAAGAGCACTTGGGCGTCCTTAAATGCCTTCTGCGACTCGAGATAGAGATTGGCAAAGACCATGGTGGAGCTTTCGGTCACCGAGTTGCGTTCTTCCCAAGGCTTGAGTTTGATGATGAACGAGCCGTAGGACGAGCCTTTGTCCGCCGAGGAAAGAGAAACCGGAAATGACCACGGTGTTGTCTACCAGGGGAGAGGCCATGACAAGTTTCTCAACTTGGCGCAGCATCTTGTCGGTGCGGTCTTGCGATGTTCCGGGGGGGAGGGTGACGGCGCCCATGATGGTACCCGTGTCTTCGTTGGGCACGAGGGTGGTCGGGGTTTTCGCCATTGTGAACATGAGCAAGGCGATAGAAAGCGCAACAAAGCCCCATCGAAAGCCAGGGACGCTTCACGAAGTGACCCACTCCTTTCTTATAGCGCTCGAGGAGACGGTCGTAAGCGTGGTTGAACGAATCGATGAAACGCTGTGAGAAGAGACCGAGAACGGCCACAAAGGCAAGGATCCAAGCGGGGATGGAGATGTAGAGATGGTCGGAAGTGAACAAACCGGCCACCATGAAGACGACAGTCGCCAAGAGCAAGAGGAGCGTGAGCCAAGGCGGGAGTGCCAAACTGAAACGCATGCCGCGCACTTTGTACTTCTCCTTCATGATGTGGAGTGCTTCGCCCTGTGCTTCCTTGACGCGTTGTCCGAGCGGGCGCTCGTCGTTGTGCGCCTTGAGGAAGATGGCGCAAAGTGCGGGCGAAAGGGTGAGTGCATTCAGGGCGGAGAAGGCAATGGCGATGGCCATTGTGATACCAAACTGGCGATAGAAGACACCACTTGTGCCGCCGAGGAAGGAAACGGGGATGAACACCGCCATCATGACGAGGGTGATCGAGAGGATGGCCCCACCGAGTTCGCTCATCGCATCGAGAGAGGCTTTGCGCGCCGAGGTGTAACCCATGTCAAGTTTGGCATGCACACCTTCCACCACGACGATGGCGTCGTCGACCACGATGGCAATGGCCAAAATCAGGGCCGAAAGGGTGAGGAGGTTGATGGTGAACCCAATTAAATATAGGGCGAAGAAAGTACCGATCAAGGCCACGGGGATGGCGATGGTCGGGATCAATGTGGAGCGGAGGTCCTGAAGGAAGAGGAACACCACGAGGAACACGAGGACAAAGGCTTCGATGAGCGTCTTAACGACTTCATGAATTGAGGCAAAAAGGAAGTCGTTCACATTCATGACGGTGTGAATTTCCATGCCGGAGGGTAGGGTGCCCTTGATTTCTTCAAGTTCTTTCTGAATGTTCTGAACGATCTCGGTCGCGTTGGAGCCTGCGATCTGTGTCACCATGCACGACACAGCGGTGTGTCCGTTGGTGCGACTGCCGGTGGCGTAGCTGTCCGAACCGAGTTCGACACGGGCAATGTCTTTCAAGCGAATCACCTTGCCGTCGGGGGTGGCTTTGATGACCATTTCCTCGTACTGTTCGGGATTTTCAAGGCGTCCGCGGTAGCGCAGCGTGTATTGGAACGTATTATTATTGCGTTCTCCGACGTTACCCGGGGCGGCTTCGATGTTTTGTTCGGCGAGAATGCCGGCCACATCGGTGGGTACGAGTCCGTAGGAGGCCATCTTTTCGGGATCGAGCCAGATGCGCATGGCATAAGATCCGGAGAACACCTGTGCATCACCTACACCCGGCACGCGCTGCACGAGGGGGATGAGGTTGATTTTCGCGTAGTTCTCAATGAAGTCGCTGCTGTATTTGTCTTGTGTGTCCACGAGCGAGAACACCATGAGCATGGAGCTCTGTCGTTTCTGGGTGAAGACACCGACGCGCGTGACTTCTGCGGGCAAGACACCGGTGGCTTTGGAGACGCGGTTCTGGACATTGACGGCGGCCATGTCGGGATCGGTGCCCATTTTGAAGGTGATCTGGATGGAGGCCGCGCCGGTATTCGTAGCCGACGAGCTCATGTAGTCCATGTTCTCGACACCGTTGATGGCCTCCTCGAGCGGGGCGATCACAGAGTTGAGCACGGTTTGTGCGTTGGCACCCTGATAGGCTGTGGAAACCTGAATAGTGGGCGGGGCAATGTCCGGATATTGGGTGATGGGCAGGGAAACCAAGCCCAAGAAGCCGAGCAGGACGATGAAAATGGAGATCACCGTGGACAGTACCGGCCTATTGATGAATAAATCTAATTTCATTGATCAGCAATTTTTTTGTTTGCATTGGGGTTGAAATTGAGCGGGCGAGGCGTGCGAAGAGGGAAGTCGTCGTCTCGCGGCGCGCTCAATCTTGTCCGGGCATCTTCTTTTTGGCCATGTGGTCCATCGATTTCTCGAGCTGTTTGGCACTTTGCTCAGGGGTGATGGGCTTGATTTGCATGTCGTTCTTCAGTTTGTTCACACCTTCCACGACGATGCGGTCGCCTACACTGAGGCCTTTCGTGACAATGTAGTTCTGCCCGTCGTTTTGCGGCATGACTTCAATCTCGGTGGAGTGGACTTTGTTGTTCTTATCCACGAGATAGACAAACTTCTTGTTCTGAATTTCGACCGTGCTCTTTTGTTGTACGAGAATAGCGTTGCTCTTATTCACCGGGAAGCTCACTTGTCCGGTGGTTCCGGAGCGGAGAATCTGATGCGGGTTGTCGAATGTAGCGCGCATCTTCACGCTACCGGTGGCCACATCGGCTACTCCCGACACGGCACTCACCTTTCCTTGACGTTCGTAGGTGGTACCGTCGGCCAGCACGAGCGAAACGGCGGGCATCTCGCGGATGGCAGCCTCGATGCCTCCCGAAGTGCGCGTCATGTCGAGGAGTTGTTTTTCGGTCATCGAGAAATAAGCATACATTTGCGAGAGGTTCGACACCACCGTGAGCGGCTCTTGCGTGGAAGGTCCGACCAATGCGCCGACACGGTAGGGGATGGTACCGATCACCCCCGAACTGGTGGCACGAATCGTGCAGAACGAGAGTTGATCGTTGGCGTTGGCGAGTGCCGCCTTGGCCTGTTCGAGTTGGCTGCGGAGTGTTTGCAGCTGATTCTCGGCCACTTCCAAGTCATACTGCGAAACGATTTCTTTTTGTCGCAACGCGCGCTTGTTGTTGACCGTGAGTTGTTGCGTTCTGATGGCCGTCTGCGCAGATTTTACAGCTGCCCGCGCCTGATCCACCGCAGCCTTGTACTGTGTGGGGTCGATAACAAACAAAACCTGCCCTGCTTTGACGAAATCTCCTTCGTCTACAAGCTGGCGGACGATGTTACCCGACACTTTGGCGCGGATTTCCACGTCTTGCACACCGCGGATGGTGGCAGGATAAGTGGTACTCAAGTCAGCAGCACCCGTTTCGACGGTTTCAACGGCAAACTCATTGTTGTCTGCTCCCATCATTTGCTGTTTATTACCCGAGCACGCGGTGAGCGTCAGGCCGAGTGCGAATAAATAGGCGATTTTTTTCATGCTAAAAGTTTTCGTGTATGATCGTTTTTATGGGGTTGAAGTTCGAAGAGTTTTGTAAGTGCGTCCGTTTTTGTCTGCATAAAGCTCTTCCGGAGCGGACTCCTGTCGCAAATGTACGAAATAAACGCGCGCAGTTTCGATCATTTTACTCTGAAAATTTGTACATCAACGCGTTTTTAGAGTTCGTTGTTTTTTCTCTATGCCGTTTAATCTTGAATTGCTATCCTCTATCCACAAAAAAATAAGGAGTTCCTCGTCGGATCGTATCCAGATCGCTTGGTTTTAGCCGCAAGTATAGAAACGAAAAGCTCGCGACCACGGCGATTTCGCCTATGATCACGAGTTTACTTTTTGGTTTTCTTCAGCTTTTGGGGTGCAATCCCATTTTCTTGGCGCGTTCTATAATGAATTGTAAGGCCGCTGCGTGCTCATTGGGCACTTCTCCGTCGAGGATGGCGTCTTTGAGGGCAGACTTGAGCGCTCCCACTTCGCGGCAGGGCGTCAAACCGAAGAGTTCCATGATTTCCTCGCCCTTGACGGGAGGTTGGAAATTGCGGATCTTGTCTTTTTCCTCGATGTCTACCAACTTTTTCCGGACCAATCGGTAGTTTGCGAAGAAACTTTGCTTGCGGCGTTCGTTTTTTGAAGTGATGTCTGCTTCGCACAGCATCATCAGGTCGTCAATGTCGTCACCGGCATCGAAAAGCAGGCGGCGCACAGCAGAATCCGTAACTTCGTCGTCGGCAATGTTGATGGGACGCATGTGGAGGTCGACGAGTTTCTCTACGTATTTCATGCGCTCGTCGAGAGGGAGCTTCAGCCTTCTGAACAGCGGCTTCACCATTTTCATCCCGAGATAATTGTGGTTGTGGAAAGTCCAGCCCACTTTATTGTCCCACCGCTTAGATTTCGGTTTCCCGATGTCGTGCAGCAGCGCCGACCAGCGCAAAAAAAGAGTAACCGGTCGGTTGAAAACAGGGGGGCGTCTCCTGCGTCGGGACGTTTGCTGTGAAGCTCCTCCGCATCGCGCTGGCGTTGCACAAGATTCTCCAGCACTTCGAGCGTGTGGTAGAAGTTGTTTTTGTGTTTGCGCCCATTGCGTTCTTCCACTACGTCGAGCGCCACCATTTCGGGCAGGATGATCTCGAGCAAACCGCAGCGATACAAGTCAATGAATCCGCGCGAAGGGTGGGGCGCCAGCATAATTTTTGTTGAGCTCATCGATGATTCGCTCTCCGGAAATGATTTTGATGCGTTCTTTGTTGCGTTTGAGCGCCTCGAAGGTCTCTTCCTCAATCTGGAAATTAAGTTGAGTGGCAAATCTCACGCAGCGCATCATGCGGAGTGGGTCGTCGCTGAACGTGATGTCGGGATCCAACGGCGTGGCCACGATGCCATCTTCCAAATCGTCGATTCCGCCGAATGGATCAATGAGTTCGCCGAGTCGGTGCGCGTTGAGACAGACCGCCAACGCATTGATGGTAAAGTCGCGGCGGCGTTGGTCGTCTTGCAGTGTACCGTTTTTCGACAATCGGTTTGCGCGAATCGTGAGAATAACTCTCCTTTCGCGCTCCCACGAATTCAATTTCTTGTTCGTGCCATTCGGTTTGGCCGTTTTCGCCCACCACTTTGTGACGCCATTTCACCTGCGCAGTCCCAAAGTTGCGGAACACGCTGCAATGGGCTCCCTTGCCCAAGGCCTTTGCATAGGCTTCAGCGGCCTCGATGCCCGAACCGACCACCACCACATCAACGTCTTTCGACGGGCGTTTGAGGATGTAGTCGCGCACGTAGCCGCCGACGATATAGCCCTCGAGCCCTAAGGCATCGATGGTCGCGGTGAGTTGGCGGAAGTAGGGGGCTTGGAGATGAGCTGCGAATTCTTCTTGTGTAGGGATGCGCATGGTGCGGAAATACTGTGATGTGGATTCCTCACAGAGAGCGAATACACATTATATATAGATGAGAAGAGAGAAAGAGAGAACGAAAAGAAAAAGAGCGAACTGACCCGCAGGTCAGTTCGCTGTTTCGTGCCTGAGGGCAAAAAGTGCGAATAGACGGTTTATTCGGCGCGGAGCGTGAAACGCTTGAAGTCCGTTACCGTGAGACCCTTTTCCACTTCGTTGAGGAACTGAGCCACTGTCTTCGATTTGTCCCAGATGTATTCTTGATCGAGGAGGCAAACTTCCTTGAAGAACTTGGCGAGACGACCCTTGGCGATGTTCTGAATCATCTGCTCGTTGAGGTTCTTTTTCCTTCTCGCTGGCAGTCTTCTCTTTGAGTTCGCGGATCTGCTGAGCTTCCTCTTCGGTGATGCTACCCTTCATGATGCCCCTCGTTGAGGTGCTCTTCGCTTTCTGCGATGTAGAGGTTGAAACCGGCCTTTTTTTTGAGAGCGGCTTCGACAGCCTTCTGCACCTGTTCGAGACGCGTTTTCTCGATAGCCACTTTGAGTTCTTCGTCCTTCGTTTCCTGAGGAACACCGCTTTCGTCGATGGCAACGGGAGCTGCCGATGCGATCTGCATAGCCACGTTTTTGCCCACCGAGGGATCTTCAGTCTTGGCGCTGAGTGCAACGAGCGTGCAGAGGGTGTTGTTGTTCTGGTGGTTGTAAGCAGCGAGGTTTTCGCCTTCTACCACTTGGTAGCCGTCGAGTTCCATCTTCTCGCCCGTGATGCCGGACTGATCCGTCACGCGTTCAGCCACCGTACGTCCGTCGATCGTGAGTGCCTTCACCTCTTCGAGGGTCTTGCAGCGAGCCACGATAGCGGCATTGATGATGTCGTTGGCCAAAGCCACGAAGTCTGCATTCTGTGCCACGAAGTCGGTTTCGCACTTCAGCGCGAGGATAGCACCGAAGTTACCGTCGATCTTCACGAGCACGCAACCTTCTGCTGCCTCGCGATCCGAGCGCTTGGCGGCGATAGCCTGACCGCGCTTGCGAATGAGTTCTACTGCGGCGTCGAGGTTGCCTTCTGCTTCTGCGAGCGCGTTCTTGCAGTCGCTGAGACCTGCGCCGGTGAGGGCGCGAAGCTTTTTGATGTCTTCAATATTTACAGCCATTTTGCTGATATAGGTATTGATGGATCAGTGATCCTGGTGTTGAAATGAAAAGAGCGAGGTCGAGGTGGCCGCCGCGCAGTGTGCACGTCGGCGCAAGCTCCACCTCGCTCTGAGTTTATCCGAAAAAGTCCGATCGGGCGATTAGGGCCTGAGCTTCCTCGCTCTTTTTCGGTGCGAGCCTGACGGCTGCGACGAGCCTTGCCCTCGTCTTCGTTCTTCTCGTCGGCAGCGGCCTTTTCGACCTTGCGTTCTTGAAGACCTTCAGCGATGGCACCGCAAACAGCGTCGAGGATCACCTCGATGCTTGCCGTAGCGTCGTCGTTGGCGGGGATGGCATAGTCCACGAGGTTGGGATCAGCGTTGGTGTCAACGATACCGAACACGGGGATGCCGAGACGGATGGCCTCTTTCACTGCGATGTGTTCCTTGCACACGTCGACAACGAAGAGGGCAGCGGGCAGACGCGTCAAGTCAGCGATGGAACCGAGGTTCTTTTCGAGCTTGGCACGCTGGCGGCTGATCTGCAGGATCTCGCGCTTCGAGAGATTGGAATAGGTTCCGTCGGCCGTGAGCTTGTCGATGTTGGTCATCTTCTTCACAGCTTTGCGGATCGTGGGGAAGTTGGTGAGCATACCGCCCGGCCAGCGTTCCGTCACGTAAGGCATGTTGACGGAAGCAGCCTTCTCGCCAACCACCAATTTGGCCTGTTTCTTAGTAGCTACAAAAAGGATGCGACGTCCGGACTTAGCGATTTCCTTGAGGGCTTCGCAAGCCTCGTCGATCTTTGCGACCGTCTTGTGGAGGTCGATGATGTGGATGCCGTTGCGCTCCATGAAGATGTAGGGCGCCATAGCGGGGTTCCACTTACGCTTGAGGTGACCGAAGTGGCAGCCGGCCTCAAGAAGGGTTTCAAAATTAGTTCTAGACATTTTGAAATACGATTGTTTACTTTCCTGGAAGTTGCGGTGCATTCTACACAGAGCCAAATGGAGAAGGCCCGGTGATCAGTCGCCACAGGAACGGCGACGTGTGCTCCGATGAATTGAATTGCCCTTGCGTTCAAAGCGCAAAGGGGCGTTCAACCAACCCGCAAGTAGCGACATGCGGCCACGAGGTGGCAGAAGACGGTCTTGCGAGTTTGGATGCTAAACGTTGTTTGAACTTCAGCAAACTTGCCGATAGGACGATTAACGCTTGCTGAACTGGAAGCGGCGGCGTGCCTTGGGACGACCCGGCTTCTTACGTTCAACTTGACGCGGATCGCGCGTCATGAAACCTTCAGCGCGGAGCGCCTTCTTGTCGTCGGCGTTGATCTTAACGAGTGCGCGAGCGATGGCAAGGCGGAGCGCTTGGCTCTGACCCGTGAAACCACCACCGTTGAGGTTCACTTTGATGTCGTACTTCTCCGTGGCTTCGAGCAGCGCGAGGGGCTGTTTCACCACGAACTGAAGGATCGAGGAGGGAAAATATTCGGTGAGATCACGCTTGTTGATCGTGATTTTACCGGTGCCTTCCGTGAGGAAAACACGGGCAACGGCGCTTTTGCGACGGCCCAATGCATTGATCATTTCCATTGTGTCTACGATTTTTTACTTGAGGGTGTTAATATCGATAGCCTTGGGGCTTTTGTGCTTCGTGCTTGTGCTCTTCGCCTACGTAAACGTAGAGGTTGCTGAGGAGCTTAGCGCCAAGACGGTTCTTGGGAAGCATACCCTTCACGACACGACGGAGGAGTTTGTCTGCACCGTTGGGCTTAGCGAGGATCGATGCGGGCGTGTGCTCGCGCTGACCGCCGGGGTAGCCGGTGTAGGTGTAGTAAGTGCGGTCGGTCATCTTCTTGCCGGTGAGAACGAACTTGTCGGCGTTGATGATGATCACGTTGTCGCCGCAGTCTACGTGGGGAGTAAAGTTGGGCTTGTACTTACCACGGAGCAATTTGGCGACCTTCGAAGCAAGGCGACCCAGCACTTGATCGGTGGCGTCGACGATGACCCACTCTTTCTGTGCGGTTTCCTTGTTGGCAGAAATGGTCTTGTAGCTTAAAGTGTCCATTCTTTTTGATGTAGTTTTGTAGTTACTAAGGAGCGAGCTCCTATTTCAATTAAGTTATCGTTCTCGCGATTCACTAACCACCGTTTTTCGGCCAATGAAACCCGGCTATTAACACGCGAGTGTGGCTGCAAATGAGCCACATTGATAATAATCGGCATGCAAATGTACTTATATTCTGCGAAATAGCCAAGCTTGTGAACTTGAAAATCTTCTTTTCATGGATTCTCTCTCCCGTTTTTTGATTTTCTCGGAGACTTTCAGACCGAAACGGGGCGTTTTTCCCATTTCGACGGGAGTTTTTCGTTCTCACTTGCCGGCAGTTCTCGTCCATGCGGGGCTGAGAGAGGAAAAAGGGAAGGAGTACAGAGATCGTGCCGCTTTCGGATCGCAAGGCGTGAGGATAATTCGATGCTCGTTTGTCGATTGGGTGTAAGACGCGGAGCTCGTGCAAAATCATTTCCCCACTTTCCGGTAGCCCCTTTCATCTTTTTTCGATAGCACTGCGTGGCAGCGTGCTACACCCGAATCTCCGAATTTTGCTCCTCGCTCATCCGCTTTCCGGTGTGCATGCGCAGCGTTTGTTCGCGCACACGCGTCAGCTGTTTTTCGTTTTTTTCCTTCACTTCTTCACGCGTCTGCAATAAAACGCTGTGGGACAGTTCGTTTGGGGTGAAGGTTTTCGTGAATGTCCTTCACGGGGTATTATCTTCACCCATAATGCACAAGAAATCAGTAAATTGCGAGGTGAAGGTGAAGACAAAAATCGAAAACTCATTGTGTGCGCGATACACGTAGGCGCGTGTGAGCGATCGCTCACGCAAGCGCAGACCTCATGATCGACGACGAAGAAAAAGTCAACGGGGCAACCATCTCGATGAGGGAGGGGTTGACAAAATGAGGGGAGGATTCGCCAGAAAGTCCCCAATTTTTTACTTGTTCTTTCGTGGTTTCGAGAAATGCGAAAAGCTTCCTCTCGAAAATCTCGATTTTTCGAGATAAAATGATTACATTTGCCGTTGATAAAACACAACTCACCTTCTTTCTCGCCGTGTTGCGGCGTCCATATAGCGCAAAGTCAGGGCCTTTCCCCGACGAGTCGGCGCACATGATCTTTGACTTACTGACATACGCTACCCATCTGTCACCGCGCGCCTACCTAACTACAAGGCGAAATGGTGTAGGCATTTTCTTAGGGAGATATTGAGCGAACAGGCAAGAGCGTGTGCTGTCTTCTGCATGGAAATAAGGACTGATTCCCAAGCTAATTAACCACGACAAGAGCGGAAATGAAAGCACACGTTCCGTCATCTTACAAACGACGGCGGAGGGATGTGCCCCCTCAGTGAGAGAGCAAGGTGCTCACCGCGATCATAGCGCTTGGGTTGAACTTTTTCACAGATTACTTAGGAGCAATTTCTCAGCTCGTCCCGGGTGATCAACTGGTACTACACGTTGTCGTTTCTATCTTGAGAGCGTGGACGCGATTCTCTTTCAAGCGCTGCTACAAGTGAGGTCTTTACACCATCTTGTAGCACGATTGGGGGGAAGAAAACGGCTACTTTCTCCGAAAGGTGTAGTTTTTACACGCTGATTGGGGGAGGTGTGGGTAAAAAAGAGTATATTTGAAGAGCATAAATAATATTCGGCGATGATGAATGGAGGCCTTCTCAAACGAGGTCGGTACAATGAATCCAAACGACGTCTCTATACGATTTCAGTAACTGATAAGTTTTGGGAAATGGAGTGCGTATGGTAGCCAACAAACAATGGAGTATTTGCACAGGGAAGTAAACGCATAACGTATGAGAGATCTCACCTTGGTTCCGCTCGGCGGACTCTGTAATCGGCTTCGCGCCTTGTTGTCCGCCCGCAGCTTCGTTGACCATGACCACGAACTGAGAGTTCGTGTGGTTTGGGACGTCAATCGAGATTGTGCGGCACGGTATGGCGACTTGTTCGAGGATCATTTTACCCCCACCGGACAATTCGTATTTAGCAAGTCGCGATGGCTCGATGCACCGGCGGTGTGGCGACACAACTTGCGACTGCCCGCCCTGTTTCGCTCATTCGTGTACAGTGCACAACGGGCTGATTTTCATTCGGATTGGGCGTCAGGGGAATGCTTGGCGCATTTCGAAAAATGGCAACGCGTCTATATCTCTACGGGGTTGCAGTTGTGTCAAACCCCACCGGAAGTCTGGAGAGGATTGCGACCTGTTTCATCGCTTCGAGAGCGGATCGACGCGCTGTGCCAGCGCATGGGCGCGCACACCGTGGGGGTACATATTCGGCGAACAGACAACGTGAAAAGTCAAAGTGTGAGTTCGCCTCAAGCTTTCGAACGGGAAATGCGGGCGGCGATTGCGACGAATCCTGCAGTTTGTTTTTATCTGGCCACTGACGATAGTGCCTTGCGTGATCATTTCGTGCAATGTTTCCCCGGCCATGTGGTGCATCAGGCGGGTGAACCCACGCGTGCCACGCGAGAAGGTATGGAGGCCGCCGTGGTGGATCTCTTCGTCTTGTCGCGAACGCAACGACTCATCGGTTCGTATTGGAGTTCATTCACGGACACTGCGGCGGAGTTGGGCGGGATTCCGCTGACGATTGCGCGAGGATGAAAAGTGGGGTGGATTGGGCAGCCGTCGAAGTGGCAGAAGTGGCAACGTCGGAACGAAGACAAAAAAGGCACGCAACCGTGTTGCGTGCCGAGAGCGGAGAGTCTCACGCGAAGTTTTTTTCCAAACCGAAAGTGCGGGGTAGGGTGCAGTGACCGAAATTTCTTGTTGTGAGACGGGATGAATGAATGAAATGTGACGGGCGTGCAAGCAGATGCTTCCGTCGGGATTGGATCGTGGCGCACCATATTTCAAGTCGCCACGTATGGGGAAGCCGATCGTGGCAAGTTGACAGCGGATTTGGTGGTGGCGACCGGTGTGAAGGTGGATTTCGACGAGGCGCGTGCGTTCGCCATTTTTCAGTAGTCCGAGATCCAGCACCGCGCGTTTGGCACCGGAGACTTCGTGATGGTGCGCAAAGGCTTTGTTGCGCTTTTCATCTCGGGTGAGAAAGTGGGTGAGGGTGACGAATTCTCCCACTTGTGTGGGCCAAGTGCAGTTGGGACGCTCGGAAATGAGAGGGACGATGGCATGGTAAGTCTTGTGCACGTCGCCCCGCCGAAACATTTCGTTGAGCCGTGTGAGTGCTTTGGAAGTACGCGCGAAAACCACGAGACCACTCACGGGACGATCGAGTCTGTGCACGGTGCCGAGAAAGACTTCGCCGGGCTTGTTGTACTTTTTGTTTGATATAGGCTTTTGACCTCGTCGGCCAACGTTCGATCGCCGGTTTTGTCGCCTTGAACGATTTCGCCGGCGGCCTTGTTGACAATGATCACGTGATTGTCTTCGTAGAGGACTTCCATAGAGGTGAGAACTGGATGAAAATGTATGGAGTGAGGGAACGGAAAAGCAGATCGTGCGGACCGCTTCCCGACAACTGAGGGAGTTTTGTCGCGTGCCGAAGGGTAAAATGAAAGTGGGAAGGCTGTGCAGGTCTTCGCGGCGTTCACGTTGCAGCCATACAAAGGTCAGTATTTCTTCGCTTTTTTACAAGTGGAACTGTGAGAAATGACTGCGGAGCGATGCTTTGGGGTCGAAAATCATTGAGAAAAAAAGTGTGTAGACTTTCGCTGCAGAACGTGACACTCATCATCGCATGAATTTCAAGATCAGCATAACGCCCTCTACGCAATAGAAGAGCGGGGTGCTTCCCCCTCATTTGCTATACAAATATACGGCATCTTTCGATTTAGGTAAGTCTTTGGTTTCTTAAATCTGGAGGGATGTCGTATTATTTTTGATTTTCAGTCGTTCAAATCATGACACGTGCTCGGATACGGAACGAGGCAACCGATGAAAGCGTGCGGGCTGCCATGCAACCCTATGCCGATGAGAATTGATAACCGCTGTTTTCGTCGTCCAAAATCCACTGGGAACGCCGCCGTAGCGAGGGAGCGGAGAAAGAAGCATACATCCCACAGCAAGAGAGGTGGACCTATCGTGCACGAAAAGGCCGAAGCAACGCGTGCTTCGGCCGATAATTGTTTGTATTGAACGGTCCGATTAGGTGTTCATGCCGCCATCAACCTGGATGACTTGTCCGGTGACGTAGCTGGAGAGATCGGAAGCCAAGAAGACGGCCACATTGGCCACGTCTTCGGCCTGTCCGCCGCGGCGGAGGGGATGGTCTTCATCCATTCCTTGCGCACCTCTTCAGAAAGTTGAGCGGTCATGGCCGTTTCGATAAATCCGGGAGCGATGGCGTTGGCGCGCACGCCGCGGCTACCCATTTCCTGTGCGACGCTTTTGGCGAGCGCAATCATACCGGCTTTGGAAGCAGAATAGTTGGCTTGTCCGGCATTGCCGTGCACACCGACCACACTGGCCATGTTGATGATCGAACCACCACGCTGGCGCATCATGATGGGTACACAAGCGTGCGTGAAGTTGAAGGCGGATTTGAGGTTTACGTTGATCACGGCGTCCCATTGGGCTTCGCTCATGCGGAGCATGAGACCATCTTTGGTGATACCGGCGTTGTTGACGAGAATGTCGATTTGACCGAAATCTTCATGCACTTTCTTCACAACCTCAGCCGTTTCTTCGAAATTGGCTGCGTTGGAAGCGTAGGCCATGCACTTAACGCCTTTGGCTTCCACCTCTTGGCGTGTGGCTTCACCGTTTTCGTCGATGACAAGGTCGGTGAAGGCGATGTTTGCGCCCTCTTCTGCAAACTTAAGCGCGAGCGCCTTGCCGATACCGCGGGCGGCACCGGTGATGAGAGCGGTTTTTCCGGATAAAAGTCCCATAATGATATATTGTATTAGGAGTTGTCGGAGGGAATTGTTGCACCGAGTGATCGTTGAAGTAGGCGTTCGACGACACCAACACTGTCTTCCATGGATAGGCCTTCGCCCAAGCGATCGAACATGAAGGGGACCTCGATGCCTTTCACGGCATAGTGAATGACGTCGGCCGTGAGATTGAGGTGGTCGATGTGGAAGACGCCTTTTTCCATGCCTTCGCGCAGAATACTTCTCAGGGCAGATATTTCTTCAAGATCGAACTTACGACGAGCTTTCTCCACGAGATTGATGTCGCTGAAGAACTCAGCGCGCAAAGACCCGTTGCGTTTCACCACATCTTTGATCAAACTGAGGTGCGTGTAGATGAGTTTCACGATTTTGATGTCCGGCGGCAGCGGGAGACTCACCACTTTGTCCATTTCCTCAGAGAGATGTTCGAGTTCGTCTTCGATGACGGCCGCGAAAACTTCCTCTTTGTTTCGGAAATAGGTGTAGAGTGTGCGCCTTCCTTTCTGAGAGGTGGTGGCAATGTCGTTCATTGTGGTGCCTTCAATGCCCTTGCGCGCGAAAAGTTCGCGTGCCACTTCGATGAGTTTCTGGCGTGTCTTGGTGATTGACATGGGATACAGATCAAAAAACGTGGTGCAAAGTTACGCATTTTATCTTGGAGTGTGCAATACCGCGGGATTTTTCCCACGATATTGCACCGAAAAGGGCTAACAGCTGCGTACGATCATTTCGCGCATGAGGTCTGCCATGAGCGGCTGTACGGCATTGGCAGCCTCTTGCACTTCTTCGTGACTGACCTCTTGGATCTTGCCTTCTACTCCCAAATCGGTGATGATGGAAATGCCGAAAACGCGAATGCCGCAATGGCGGGCAACGATGACTTCGGGAACAGTGGACATGCCCACCGCGTCTCCACCGATGACACGATACATCTTATATTCTGCCGGCGTCTCGAAAGTGGGACCTGAAGTGCCGACATACACCCCCTCGACGTGGCGCAATTGTTTTTCCTTGGCAATTTCGCGGGCGAGGTTGAGCAATTGGTGGTCGTAAGCCTCGCTCATATCGGGGAAGCGAGGGCCCGTGGGGAAGTTCTTACCGCGAAGAGGATGTTCGGGGAAGAAATTGATGTGATCGGTGATGAACATCATGTCGCCGATGCGCATTTCGGGCGAGAGGCCACCCGATGCGTTGGAGACAAAGAGCGTTTTAATCCCCAGTTCATACATGACACGGATGGGGAAGGTCACTTGTTTCATGTCGTAACCTTCGTAGTAGTGGAAGCGTCCTTGCATGGCAAGTACTTCTTTTCCGCCCAATTTACCGAACAGGAGGCAACCGGAGTGACCTTCGACCGTAGAAACGGGAAAATGCGGGATGTCGGCGTAGGAAAACTTCTCTACCACTTCGATTTCCTCCGCCAGGCGGCCAAGACCTGTGCCGAGCACGATGGCTACTGTGGGGTGAAGAGTGGTGTGGTTGCTAATCCACTGAGCAGCGGCTTGAATTTGTTGTAACATGGTCGGTAATGATTTGGCGCAACGTGGTGGCTTCGTCGAACAACACACGTGTCGCTATGGGTATGGCATTGATTTTTGATTGGACTTGCGGAGGAAGTTGCAGCAGTTCGAGGCGGGTGGCATCCTTTTCGGTGGTGAAGAGGAAGGGATGACGGTCGGCCAGTTGAATGATGGCTTCGCGATCGGCGGCTGTGAAGCGGTGATGATCAGAAAAAGCCAGGTGCTCGACGGCTACACCTGCTGCTTGTAGATGTTGAAGCAGGGGAGCGGGATGAGCGATTCCCGTGACGAGCCCCGCATCAGTGGTGGGGGGAAAAGCCGAATACTCGACGGTGCTGAAAAAAACGGCTTGATTGTCTCGGCACTTTAGCCGGGTGATGAATTGTTGTCGTTCACATTCCGGAAGGGTGGGGGGACATTTGGTGACGATGATCACGTCGGCTCGGCGTGCTCCGCGCGCCGCTTCACGTAACCCTGCCCATAGGGAGGAGAAAATCGCGATCGAACGGTCGGCCGTATTCGGTGAGTAAAATGTTGAGCCCGGGTTTTACGTAACGATGTTGGTAAGCATCGTCAAGCACAATGGCTTCCGGTTGAGGACAGATCTCTGTGAGGCGCTTGATTCCCTTGACTCGATCTTCGCAAACCGCCGAAACATTGCCTTGCTGTTTGAAGCGTCTGAACATTTGTAGTGGCTCATCGCCAACCGATTCAGCGGAATCACCGGCCGTGAGGAGGCGAAAGCCGTGTGTTTTGCGACCATAACCTCTCGAAAGAACGGCCGTTTTGATGCCGGCGTCGAGCAGCCATCCTACGATCATTTCCACGTGTGGCGTTTTTCCCGTCCCACCGACGGCGAGATTGCCAACGCAAATTGTGGGAATTGCGAAGGTGTGTTCCTTGAGCCAGCCGCAGTCAAACAGGGCGTTGCGGCATCGCGTCACGCCGTCGTAGAGTAGTGCGAAAGGGAATAGGCATTGTTTCATCGGAAGGCCGGATAGAAGAAGAGGCGTGCTTGCAGATAGTTGCCACGATCCACATTCTGGATGAAATTCAGCGGTTCGTAGTAATCGCCGAGCACGAGTTTCATTTTCCGTTCGAAATAGTCGTCTTCTTGTTGCTCTTTGCTGAAACTTTCCATCCAGCTTTTGGGAGCCGGATAGCGCACCACAGCCGGATTTTTGGTTTGGGCGAGTTGTTCGGCCTTGAGAATGGCATCATTGAGGGTGCCGATTTTGTCTACCAATCCATTTTTCAGCGCCTGATTGCCGGTCCACACGCGGCCTTGCGCAATATGATCGACCGCTTCGGGAGTCATTTTTGTGTCCGGCAGCCGTGCGTCCATCGGCCACTCGCTTCAAGAAGAGCGCGTAGCCGCGATTCACGTGGGCTTGCAGCGCTGCGCTTTCCGCGGCGTCGAAGGGACGACTCAAAGTCCCGAAATCCGATGCCTTGTTGGTCTTGACAACGTCGAAACGCAAGCCGAGTTTGTCTTTGACCAAACCGGAAAAATCTGGAATCAAACCAAAGATACCAATGGACCCGGTGAGTGTCGTGGGTTCGGCCACAATATAATTGGCACCGCAAGACATGTAGTAGCCGCCGGAAGCTGCCATTCCTCCCATTGATACGACCACAGGCTTCTTTTTCTTGAGCAGTTGCACAGCACGCCACATTTGTTCGCTTGCATAGGCGCTGCCACCTCCGGAATTGATGCGGAGAACGACGGCTTTCACGTCTTTGTCATTGGCCAACTTGTCGAGATCTTCGACCACCCGGCTACCGATGATTTCGTCGCCTCCGCCCATCAGCGCACCACTGCCGGCTACATCAACAATATTGCCGGACGCGTAGTAAACGGCCACTTGATTATCATCGTCGCCCGTGTCTTCAGCTTGTGCGGCGACTACTTCCGGACTCACAAACGTCACTTCCTTGTCGTTCATGCGCTTACGCAGCTCCTCTCTCACCTGATCCACGTATGTCAAGTCGTCAACCAGCTTCAAACGCTTGTAGTCTGCGCCGTCGGCCAGCGTGATGTAGCGATCCGCATAGGCATTGAGGGAGTCAGGACTCAGTTTTCTTGAGGTGGCCACCGCTGTGCAGGTCTCCTTCCACAAGTCCGTGATCATACTCTCCACCTGTTCGCGGTTGGCCGGACTCATTTCTTTGAGAATGAAAGGTTCGACGGCACTTTTATAGGTTCCGACTTTGAAAACCTGCGCCTTCACGCCCACTTTCTCCATGAGTCCCGTCCAAAACATCGGTTGCATGGCGATGCCGTGCCAATCTAACAAGCCCGACGGGTTGATGAGCACGCGGTCTCCCACGGAAGCGATGTAATAGGCTCCTTGCGTGTAGGAATCGGCGTAAGAAACAATGAATTTTTCCGCTGCTTTTGAAGTCCACGAGTGCGCCGCGGAGTTCTTGCAGCGTGGCGAAGTCCGAAGACATCGTCCCGCCTTCAATGTAAATACCTTTGATACGCTTGTCGCTTTTTGCCGTTTTGATTGCATCGATCAGGACATCAAGTCCTTGAGAGGAAGCCTCCGAGCGGCCGAGCAATTGATTCAGCGGATTGTTGGGCGTAGAACGGTCGACAACGGTTCCGGTCAACTCAATTCGCAGAATCGAATTGTCCGATACGGACTGCTTTTCGTCGCCGGTGGCCAGCATGACACCGAGCATCACGAAAAACATGAGGGTGGCAAACGCACCGACGCTGCAAATACCGACTATAACTGCGAGAACTTGCTTCAAAAAACTTTTCATCGTGGAGAATTAGGTGAGAAGGTGACAAGCTGACTCTCACGGAGCCGCGATGTCAAGGTTTAATCCCCCAATGGGGGAGAGAAAAGGTTTCGACTTTCCGTCGCCCCGCGTGATGGGGCGAAAAGACAGTGCCGTAAAGTTTCGATCGGCCGGAAGGCCTATATATAATGCGTGTCGCTGCCGGCATTAGCGCATCACCAATTCGACAGGACAGTGGTCGCTGCCGAAAATCTCGTTGTGTATGCCCACCGATTCGAGGCGATCGTCCAAGCGCTTGGAGGTGATGAAATAATCGATGCGCCATCCTGCGTTCTTCTCACGCGCTTTGAAACGATAGCTCCACCAAGAATAGGCCCCTTCGAGATCCGGATTGAAAAAACGGAACGTATCGGTGAACCCACTCTCGAGCAAACGGGTGAATTGGGCACGTTCTTCATCGGTGAACCCCGCATTTTTGCGATTCGACTTCGGGTTCTTCAAGTCGATTTCGCGGTGTGCCACGTTCAAGTCGCCGCACATTACGACCGGTTTCTTCGCGTCGAGCGCCAAAAGATAGTCACGGAATGCGTCGTCCCACGTCATTCGGTAGTCCAAACGGCGCAAACCGTCTTGCGAGTTGGGCACATAGGCCGTGACCAGGTAGAAATCTTCAAATTCCAGCGTCACAGCGCGCCCTTCATGGTCGTGTTCGTCGATGCCCAGGCCGTAAGTTACACTGAGTGGGTGGATGCGTGTGAAAATTGCAGTCCCCGAATAGCCTTTCTTTTCGGCATAGTCCCAATAACTCTCGTAGCCTTCGAATTGAAGATCGATTTGTCCTTCTTGCAACTTGGTTTCCTGCAGGCAAAAACAGTCCGCGTCGAGTTGGGTGAAGGCTTCTTCAAAGCCTTTCTCGCGGCAAGCTCTGAGACCGTTGACGTTCCAAGATATAAATTTCATGTAATAATGTCGTGTCGTTTCGAATTTGGTAAAGTGCAAATATAAGGTTTTATTTTCGTCTGCCCGCGCTTTCAAAATCGAAATGCAACAGAATGTTCATTTTCATCACCACAATGGATGAAAAACAGCCGATCTGCAGCGCAGTGAGGAGCTTATCGGAGAAAGACATACCCTAATGGCTCCATCGGCATCCGACTTTGTTGAGCGTACTCCCGCCTAAACAGCGTACTTCCGCCTAAAATAGAATGTTGCTGACCATTTCAGAAAAGCACAAACCGGTATACATTGACGATCAGCAGTTTTCTGTATCAGTTGTTCGGATTGAACAATCTCTTTCGGGGCTCAGCAGGTTGATGGTGGGGATACTGCAGTAGCTCCAGCGAATCGAGATCTCTTTCCCCTTCAAATTTTGCATCAAGAACTTGTCCGAAGAGATCATTCGGCGAAACAAAATCGAATAACGTCATACAAGAGCGGAGCTTAAGCGTATCGACGTGGCCGAAGACCTCGAAGGGGTGAGTGATGTGCTGAGGAAAAGCCTGCGTGATGGTTCTGAGTCTGTCGCCTAAGACGGGATCTGCGAGATAAGCCCTCGCTTCATCTGCACAGGTGATGCCGTAGAAGTGAGTATTGTAAGAACTACCGAACCCTCTCAGCTGCGGGAAGATGAACCATATCCAGTGTCCTGTTTTCCGTCCGTTCCGCACTTCTTCGAGCGCCTTGTCGAAGACCCCGAGGTCTTGCGCTTGTTTGAAACGTTCTAAGTTATAGATGTCCGCCATGTAACGATTTGATTATGGGTTTTACTGCACTAAAGTAGGGCAAAGGAGCAGTTCTGTCGTTTTTCTGTCATCGTTTGCCTGATTTGAACCAACTGAACACCGACCCTTTTCGCCGATTGACATCCAGCGGCCTACCTTTGAATGTCTTCTGCTGCTGATACATATAACCAAGAGGCACATTGTCACTAATCCAAAACTGATGGTCGTGAAAAGAGGGGAACAATTTAGCTGCTTCGATCAGGTTGCAATAAATAATCGGTTTGCGTCCTTGATATTTTTTTCAACGAGTATAGAAAGTGCCCTGAGGCGTTGTTTCTTCACCTTTTCCGACTCTTTACCGACAAACCCATCCTTCTCGTAATCCAACACGATCGGCAACGTTGTCAAACGTGTGTCAATATGCCCCACAAGATTGGCAAACTGCTTTTCGGCCGACACATTGTCGCGAAAGAAGTGGTAATAACCTAATTCAAAACCGGCGTCACGAGCTGCCTTGCCCACCCGTTTGTACGTATCATCTTGGAAATGTGAACCTTCCGTTGCTTTTATATAGCAAAAGCTGTATCCCTGTTCGCGCAGATACTTCCAATCTTGTTTTGAAAATCGGATATTATGATGAGAGATGTCTATCCCTTTTTCTGTATATCCCATAATGTGATAGGCCAGAAGCAATAAAATGGGAAGAACCTTCAGTAGGTTAATGAGTATTTTTCGCTTTCGAGTCATAAGTCATCAAAACATTGAATTTGTGTGGGGCGATGCGCTTGCATTTCGAAAGGCTCGGCATGGATTCGATCACTTTTGTAGGCGAAGCAGACCCAATCTCGTTCGAAACGCCAATCTCTATACGATCTCTTCGCCTTGTCCAATGTTTTCACGCAGGCGAGTGAGATAGGCTTCCAGCTTATCTCCGTCTTTTTCGGCAATGATTGCGCTGAGTTCTGCCAATTCGTCGCGAATCAGTTCCACTTGCTGCACAGTATGTGGGTTCCACAGAATTTCGCGCAGCAGTCCGTTGTCCTCTCCCAGCACACCGCGAGCGATGGCCAGATGACGTTTGAAGGTCGTACCTGGTGCTTGCAGTTGCTTCATGGCCGCTGCGAAAACGAAAGTCGCAACAAAGGGCGTGGAAAGGGAGTAAGCCATGGTTTGGTCATGCTCTTCGAACGAATATTCGAACACATTCAGTCCCAGACGCCGATAAAGATCCAAGAAAAAGAGCCGCCCCATGTGGTCGCCTTCAGTGATGACGATGGCATTCTCCCGACTCAGGTTGTCGAGGCGCGCAAAGGTGGGACCAAACATCGGGTGGGTCGAGACAAAGCGTCGACCGCACTGCGTATAGTATTCGCTGAATCCCGTTTTCACGGAAGCAATGTCAGAAATGATGCAGTCTTTGGGCAGCAACTCCTCCACTTGTCGAAAAGCCTCGAGCGTATATTTGAGCGGGACGGCATTGATGAGGAGTTCGGGCGCAAAGTCGCGAATCTCATTGCGGTCGTTGAAACGCAAGGCGTGATAGACGAAGCGTAGTTTCTGCGCATCGGTTTTCGAAGACGGCCACTTCGTGGTGGAAACTCAGCAGGTCGACGAAGAAACTCCCCATTCGGCCGGCACCGAGAACTAAAATTTTCATAGACTCATGCGTTTGTAATGAGCGGCGGTGCGAGTGGAGCGAAGTACGTCGGCGCTGAGCATCGTCCGTCTCCACTTTTGGCCCCACCTCGCCTCATTTGTTCATCACTTCAACCTGTTGGGCGATACTCTCTTCGTGAATCAGTTCGAAGAGTTCGCGAACAAATCGTGCGTTCACCCCGCACAGACTGCCTTGTGCCCCGCGCTTGTCCAGAATCTCCGAATAGCGGTTGGTTTGCACGATGGTCATGTTGTGATCGCGCTTGTAGGCGCCGATTTCACGGCAGATACGCATGCGTCGAGCCAAGAGATCAAGCAAAGCATTGTCGCATTCGTCAATTTGTTTCCGCATCGATTCGAGGTTCTCCGTCCGATCGGTCACCTCGCGGATCACGAGTTTCTCGCAGATCAAGGCCAGCACGTCGGGCGTCACCTGTTGCGCCGCATCACTCCACGCGGTGTCAGGGTGACAATGGCTCTCGATGATGAGCCCGTCATAGCCCAAATCCATGGCTTGTTGGCAGAGTGGGGCGATGAGTTCCCTGCTGCCGCCGGTGTGCGAGGGGTCACCGAAAATCGGAAGGTTGGGGATGCGTCGGCGCAGCTCGATGGGAATGTGCCAGAGCGGAGGATTGCGGTAGATGCGCTTGTCGTAGCTCGAGAAGCCCCGATGAATGGCCCCGAGTCGGCGCACACCGGCATCGTTCAGTCGTTGGAGTCCGCCGATCCACAGTTCCAAATCGGGATTAACGGGGTTTTTTACCAGCACGGGAATGTCCGTTCCGCGCAAAGCGTCGGCCAGTTCCTGCATGGCGAAGGGGTTGACCACTGTGCGCGCTCCGATCCACAGCAGGTCGATGCCGTGTTGCAGCGCCGCTTCCACGTGAGCGGGCGTGGCCACCTCGGTCGACGTGAGCATGCCCAGCTCTTCTTTTACGTGGGCCAGCCACGGGAGTCCGACTTCGCCCACTCCTTCGAAACCGCCTGGCTTGGTGCGTGGTTTCCAAATGCCGGCACGAAAAATTTTGATGCCGTTCTTGAACAGTTGTCTGGCGGTGGTGAGTACCTGTTCTTCGGTTTCGGCCGAACAAGGGCCGGCTATGACGATGGGGCGGGTGCTATCCACGCCCGGAAGAGCGAGAGGAGAAAGATCAAGTTCCATATTTGAGGTGCTGTTGAGTTGCAAAATTAAAAAGAAAATGCCGTATAGGCTTCACACAAACACGTTTTGGAGCCGCGCAAGTGCTGCGGACATGCGGTTTTCGTCGGCGCAAAGCGAAATTCTGACGTACCGGCGTCCATTTTTTTGCCGAAGATGCCGCCGGGTGTGATGAAGACATCCGCCTCGTGCAGGGCGCGTTCGGTGAGTTCTTCCGCGTCGGCCAGCGCATCGGGGATGCGCCCCCAAAGGAAGAGCCCGGTTTGGTCGCGATCAAAGCGGCAACCGAGGGCTTGCATGATACTTTCGGCCAGCGTTCGCCGTTCGGCGTAACGCCTCACGTTGTGTTCGCGGTGCCAATCTTCGTCGTTGTCCATGGCAGCTGCGGCCGCCAGTTGCACGGCGCGGAAGGTGCCCGAGTCGATATTGGACTTCACTCTCAATATCCACGAGACGAATTCCGCATTAGCCGCCAGCATACCCTACACGCCATCCGGGCATGTTGTGGCTCTTGGACATCGAATTGAGTTCGATGCAGCACTCTTTCGCGCCGTCTATCGCCAATATTGAGAGGTGTTCGCCCTCATTGAGAATGAAAGAATAGGGGTTGTCATTCACCACCACCAGGTTTCTGCGCTGCGCAAAGTCCACCAGGCGCTCGTAGGTGTCGCGACAGGCGCGGGCTCCCGTCGGCATGTGCGGATAGTTGCACCAGAGCAGTCGCACTCGTGAGGTGTCCATCGCCTCCAACTCGTCAAAATCAGGTTGCCACCCGTGCTCCGGTCGGAGATTGTAGGGCACAGGCTGCGCACCGAGCAGGCGCGAGAGCGACGTGTAGGGTGGGATAGCCGGGATCGGGCACTCAAAACTTGGTCTCCGTGGTCGACAAAAGCCAGCGTGGTGTGGAGGATGCCCTCTTTCGAACCGATGAGCGGTTGGATCTCGCAAGTCGGATCGAGTTGAACACCAAACCACCGTTGATAAAAGCGAGCCATGGCTTCGCGCAGTTCCGGGGTGCCTACGGTGGGCTGGTAGGCGTGGGCGGCAGGTTCGTGCGCTGCGCGACAAAGCGTTTCGATGGTGGTCGGAGAGGGCGGGAGGTCCGGGCAACCAATGGCCAAGCTCACGATGTCGTGGCCGGCGGCTCGGAGGCGAGCCACCTCTTTGAGCTTGCGCGAGAAGTAATATTCTTGTACCTCGGCAAGGCGTCGGGCGGGATGGACGTGGATGTTCATGGTCGTGGGGGATTTTTTTAGTGGCCGGTGTATTCACCTAAGATTTTTCAATTCGAGTGTGAGCGGACGCAAGGCCTCAACGCATTGGAGATAGCGGACATAGTCGGCGAAGGTCACATCAACATAGAACCGATATTGCCATTCGTGACCGATAATGGGCAACGATTGGATTTTTGGTCAGGTTGATGCCAAAGGAACTGATGGCCGTGAGCACGCGAGCCAGGGCCCCTTCGGTGTGGGGCAGCGTGAAAACGAGTGTCGCCTTGTTGCGCAACTCCGCGCAGGGGATGTATTCTTCGTGGCGACTGTCGCAAAGCACGAGAAAGCGGGTGAAGTTATGCTTATTGTCCTCAATGCCGCGGTCGAGCAGCTTGAGCCCGTAGCGTCGCGCGGCATCGGCATGACAAATGGCGGCGTGCCCGTGTCGCCGATCGTGTGCAATGTCGGCCGCAGCCCCTGCGGTGTCGTAGGTCTCCACCATTTTCATTTTCGGATGGCGTGCCAGATAGTGACGGCACTGCATGAGCGCAACGGGATGCGAGTTCACTTCGGCGATGGTGTCCCAATCGTCATCGGGCAAGCACATGAGCGCGTGTTCGATGTGGAGCTTGTGTTCCCCCACCACGGTGACGGCGTTTTCCAGCAGGAGTTCGTAGTTGTGGAGCAGGCTCCCGGCGATGGTATTCTCGATGGCCACGAGAGCCAAGTCGGCCGTTTCGTTGCGCAAGGCCTCGAACACCGCCTCAAAGGTTTCGCAGCAGTGCATGTGCAATGAGGTGTCGCCAAAGTAGTGGCGAGCGGCAATGTCGTGAAACGAACCGAGAATTCCTTGAATGGCAATGTTCATCGTAGTGTGGAGGATAGGGAGATGGAAAATGTGAGAGGACGAGCAACTACTGCGGGCATAAAAAAATCCCGCTTGTGGTAAGCGGGATCTAATCGTAGGCCAAGGCCTATATTTTTTCGTGACACTAATGCACGACTTCCCGCTTCACCCGGTAGGTAAAGTAAAAGAAGTAGCTATAAAAGTAGCGTTGCGTTGTCATTTTGTCAATCATTTGCGGTTTGATGAGGGCAAAAGTAGAGAAAACCACACAACCGAGCAATAAAATGGTGTGTTTTTTGAGGAAAAACCTACATTTATCCTTTTTTCGAGGGCTGAAAACAGCCCAATCGTTACAATTAGGGTTGATTTTGCTGCTCTAAGTAAAGATCGATCACCTCATGATGAAAATAAGGATCCCATTTTTCAACATAGGCACACACCGCGCCAATGAAACTTTCGCGCAGTTTGGTTGCTTTCACCATGTCAGAAAGGTGATTGCAAATCATATATTCCGCTCCCCACAATTTTTCGCGCGGCATCTGTTGTGTACGCTTCGGGGCAGTGCTCCTCTCCCTTGTAATACTTGCAAAGTGGAAGCAGTTTTTCTTTTTTCATAGCTGTGGAGTATGAAGTTTACGCGTCAAATTTAGCATTTTCTACCGGTTCCCCCATGAATCGCAGCGTTAAAACTGAAGCCCGGAGCTGAATAGCAGTTGAAAGTACGTCACCGCGTGCCATATCGATAGGCAACAGCAACGAGATGAAAAGGAAAGTCCACTTGCATTTGTTTTTTTACCCTTATTGTTTAGAGAAAACGAGAAGTGTCGTTCTGAAAACTCGTGATCTCTCGCCAAAAAGTCCACGTGTTTTTTATATATCCCACGTGTTTTTCGCGAAAGTGGGGGACTTTTTCCGCGCGATGGGCGTGTGTAATATCCAACCTGTGTTTCGGGGCTCAAAATCAGTCGAAAAGCGTCGCGCTTGTGAAGACTACACTTTTTATGTCGCGCGCTCGATTTTCCGCTTGCGCGGAATTTGGTCAAAAGCGCGAAAGCCCGTAAATTTGCAGGGATATGAAAATAGACCAATTCCCCTCACAGTTGCTCGAACGTGCCGTGTCGGAAACCGCGAAACTGCCGAGCGTGGGACGCAAGACGGCGCTGCGCCTGGTTTTGCACCTGTTGCGCAAAGACGCCGAGGCGACTCATACACTGGCTGACAGCCTTTTGCGCTTGCGCGATGAGGTGAAATACTGCACCCACTGTCACAACATCAGCGATCACGAGGTTTGCGAGATTTGCGCCGACGATCGCCGAAACCATGCCCAGATCTGCGTGGTGGAGAACGTGCAAAATGTGATGGCCATCGAGAGTACGGGCATCTATGCCGGGCTCTATCATGTGCTTGGCGGCGTGATCAGTCCGATGGACGGAGTGGGCCCAGGCGATTTGACCATAGCCTCACTGGTAGACCGTGTGCGCAGCGGCACGGTCGATGAGGTCATCTTCGCCCTCAACCCCACCATGGAGGGCGACACCACCAATTTCTACATTTCTCGCCAACTCGCGGCGGTCATCACGCCCGAGCACCCGGTGAAGATGAGTGTCCTGGCACGCGGCATCGGGGTGGGCGACGATTTGGAGTTTGCCGACGAGGTCACCCTCGGCCGTTCATTGGTGGATCGTGTCGAGCTGAAAAACTAAATACGGAACAGCACTCCGCCGGAGGGCTGAAATCCTACTACAACTCAACTTCAATATGACTTACACTCACAAAACGAGCATCTATGCGCTCTATCTCGCTGCCATTGTGCTGGCAGGCATCTTTTATCTCACACTCGGCGGCACTGACCTCTTCGGTGGTTCCAACGAAGCCCGCTACGCTGTCAACTTGGCCTGCATCGCTATCACCATCGCAGCCGTGATCGTGGTGGTATCGTGGGAAAAGTTTGGTTTCGTGGCGCGGCGTTTGCAGTCGCCCGAAGAGTCTGTGGCGCGCCATGCCGGCCGCGTGGCGCATTTCGTGCGCACCGGCACCTTTGCCTTCGCGCTCAATTTTAATGTACTGGCCTATTGTTTGGCCTCCTACGCCGAAAATGCAAAATACTGCGTGCTCATCTCGCTCGTGTTGGGCATTCTCACCTTTCCCAAGTTCGATCGCCATCACGAAATCTGATCTATCATGCTGATTAAAACCGCGGAATTTGTTATTTCGTCGGCCCGGGTCGATCGCTGTCCGCCGACGGGAGGGAAACCGGAATATGCTTTCATCGGAAGAAGCAACGTCGGGAAAAGTTCGCTCATCAATATGCTCACCGGGCGCAAGAAGTTGGCTATGACTTCGGCCACGCCCGGAAAAACACTGCTCATCAATCATTTTTTTCGATCAACAACGAATGGTATTTGGTCGACCTTCCGGGCTATGGTTACGCCAAGCGAGGGAAGAAAGAAATGGAGAAGCTGCGCAACCTGATCGAGTATTACGTGCTGGAGCGCAAGGAACTGACTTGCCTCTTTGTGTTGATTGACTCACGCCTCACGCCGCAACGCATCGATCTGGAGTTTATCCAGTGGCTTGGCGAGGAGGGCGTGCCCTTTGCCCTCATCTTCACGAAGGCCGACAAGAGTAAGACGACCGAATTGCGCAAGAACGTCGATGGTTTCCTCAATGAGCTGCGCAAGGAGTGGGAGGAACTGCCTCCACACTTTGTGACGAGTAGTGCACAAGGCCGCGGACGTGACGAAGTGCTCGACTACATCGAGCAAATCAACACCCAATTTCACGAGAACACATGAACCGCTACGATGGCGTGCGCCGTGTGAAGCGCATTTTGGTGGTCGGCGCCGTGCTCATTGTGGTAGCTTCGCTGTGGGTCTCGCACGGTTTGATCTCAGACTTGAAAAACGAGGAGCAAACCAAAATGGGGGTGTGGGCGGAGGCCATGCGTTCGCTCACTTCGGCCGACGAAACCACGGATTTGAACCTCGTGTTGCGCGTGATCAACGACAACCACACCATCCCCGTCATTGTGACCGACGAGAAAGGGCAGGTGACCACCTCGCGCAACCTTCGTTTGCACTATCGCACGTCGCGAGACTCAGTGAAACAGGTGAACGAAGAGCTCGCCCACCTCAAAGCGACGGGACATTCCATGCGCATTTCGCTTGGCACCGACCAAGTCGGAGAAACACACGCCACTGCGCTCTACATTTACTATGGCCAATCACTGCTATTGCAGCGGTTGGCCTGGTTTCCTTATGTGCAGTTGGGGGTGGTGACGGTGTTTTTACTCGTGGCTCTCCTGGCCTTGCTGTCGACCAAACGGGCCGAGCAAAACAAGGTGTGGGTGGGGCTCACTAAAGAGACGGCGCACCAGTTGGGCACCCCCATTTCGTCGCTGATGGCTTGGATGGCTGTGATGCACGAAGCCTATCCCGACGATGCGCTCATCGACGAAATGGAGGCCGACGTCCGCCGGTTGGAGATGGTGGCCGAACGCTTTTCGAAAATCGGCAGTGCGCCGAAATTGCACCCCGAGGCAGTCGGACCGATTGTGGAGCGCGTGGCGGAATACATCGCGCGTCGCATCCCGAAATCGGTGGAGCTGACGGTCGACCTGCGCGATGAATCGGAATTGATTCCCATTTCCGCCCCGTTAGTGGAGTGGGTGGTGGAGGTGCTCTGCAAAAACGCCGCCGATGCCATGCCCGGTGTGGGACAAATTGGCATCAGCGGCGGAAAATCGGGCGATCGGTATGTGATTGATGTGGCGGACACAGGTAAAGGCATCGAACGGAAACACCACAAAACGGTGTTCCGACCCGGTTTCACGACGAAGCAGCGTGGGTGGGGCTTGGGTTTGTCGTTGGCCAAGCGCATCATCGAAGAATACCACCACGGCCGTATTTATGTGTTGAGGTCTGCGCCGGGCGAAGGGACGGTGTTTCGCATCGAACTACCCATCAATTCACAGTAGATTCCGAGTTTATAGAGATTGAACAAGAACAATATCGGCCGTTGCGAAAGCAGATTTCGTCGCAACACGGGTCGAATCATTTTGAACAGCCGGCGGTAGAGGCCGTCCATACGCCATCGGCGCAAGCTGCTCCACATTTTGGCCACTTTTGCGCGTTCCGTCATCGGCGCTCCCAAGCGAGCGAGTGTGCGGAGCGCGATTTCCGTTTGGTGCAGGAAGTGTTCGTTGGGGTGGATGCCGAGATGGCGAAGAGGATTGTCGACGGGGAGAATTGAAAAACCTGCAGCCTCGACTTCCAAACCGAAGAGGGCATCTTCGTAGCCGTAGTCTTTGCAGCGCGCATCGTCAAAACGGACGCGATCGAACACGGTTCGATGAAAAAACGCGTTGAACACCGTAAACTCTGCGGCAGGGTGGCGGCGCCGCTCGGTGAGGGTGCGCTGTTGCTCGGCCTGCACTTCATAGCGCCAACGCAATTCGCACCCGGCAGGGGCTTCGGCGAGATTGGTGATGCTGCCGACGAGTACGTCAGCCGCATCACGCTGTTGCCAATACGTGAGAATGAAATCGTCGGTGCAGATTTCGGCATCAGAGTCCATGAACAAAATATAGGGCATGCGGGATTGGTCAACCAAATAATTCCGCGCGGCGGCTCTTCCTACGTTTTCGGTGAGTCGCAAATGCGTGCAGTTGGGCAGGAGCTCGATCATTTCGTTGCGCTCAACGATGCTTTCATTGGGAGAAGCGTCGTCGGCCACGAGAATTTCGTAGTCGAACACGCTTTCTCCGTATTGTGCCTGCAATTCCTCGCACTGCTTTTGCACATCGGCCACCAAACGCAAGCAATCGACGTTGTAAGTGGGAATAAGAATAGAGATCATAAGAACAATCTTCCGGATAACAAAAAGTGCACGCATTGCTCAATGAGCGAAGCGTGCACTTTCTATAATGGGGCGGGGGCTCGGTCAATCGATTCGCGCACCGATCGACAAAAACGCGTCTAATTTAGAGCGGCACACAATCAGAGTTTGGCTTCCAGCGCCGCAATCTTAGTGAGTGTGTCGGCTTCCTTCTTGCGTTCGAGGGCCACAACGGCTTCGGGCGCGTTGTTGACGAAGCGTTCGTTGGAGAGTTTGCCTTGGATGCTCTTCAAGAATTTGCGCAAGTGCTCGAGTTCGGCTTTTGCGGCTTCCTTCTCTGCCTCGAGATCCACCACATCGCCGAGATAAAGAGCATATTGCGTGGTGCCGACCAGGAAGGTCGAATAGCCTGCGCCCGAAACTTCTTCGGCAACCTTGATTTCGCTGAGCGAAGCCATCTTGGCTACGAGGGCATCATAGGCACTGATTTCATTTTTGCCCACAACGGTGAGCGAAAGTACCTCGCGGGGCGAAATGTTCTTTTGCGCTCTTGCACCGCGCACGCCGGCAACTACGCCTTTCACGGTTTCGAACTGGGCAATGAGGGCGTCGTCTCCGCTGTGCGGGGCTTCGATGGTTTGAGGAGAGACCATAATGCTCTCACCGGGGCGGCGTTCTGCCAGATGTTGCCACAGCTCTTCGGTGATGAAGGGCATGAAGGGATGCAAGAGGTGGAGCAAGTCGTCGAAGAAACCGAGTGTGGCACGATAAGTCGCCGCGTCAATCGGGGCTTGGTACGCGGGCTTCACCATTTCGAGGTACCAAGAGGAAAATTCATCCCAGAAGAGGCGGTACACTTCCATGAGGGCTTCGGAAATGCGGTACTTTGAGAACAGATCTGCGATGGTGGCAGCGCTCTTGCGGAGTTGCGCAGCGAACCATTCGGTGGCTTGCAATGAAGTGGCGGGCTGCTCCAGCTTTTCGTCGACTTGCCATCCTTGCACAAGGCGGAAGGCGTTCCAAATCTTGTTGCAGAAATTGCGACCTTGCTCGCAGAGCGATTCGTCGAAGAGGATGTCGTTGCCGGCAGGTGCCGAAAGCATCATGCCCATACGCACACCATCTGCGCCAAATTGGTCAATGAGATCGAGCGGGTTGGGGGAGTTGCCCAACGACTTCGACATTTTGCGCCCTAACTTGTCACGAACGATGCCGGTGAAGTAGACATTCTTGAAGGGCATCTTGCCGGTGTACTCATAACCCGCCATAATCATGCGAGCCACCCAGAAGAAAAATAATGTCAGGTCCGGTTACGAGGTCGCTGGTGGGATAATAGTACTCGAGCTCGGGATTGTTGGGATGATTGATGCCGTCGAAGAGCGAAATAGGCCAGAGCCACGACGAGAACCAGGTGTCGAGTGCATCTTCGTCCTGACGCAAATCCGAAAGTTGCAGGTCATTGCGTCCGGTCTTCTCACGTGCCAACTGCAAAGCGGCTTCGGGCGTTTCAGCCACTACGAATTCTTCTTGCTCGGCGTTGGGCGCGCTGATATAGTAGGCCGGAATACGATGTCCCCACCACAGTTGTCGGCTGATGCACCAATCTTGAATGTTGGTCAACCAGTTTTTGTAGGTGTTTTTGTACTTTGCCGGATAGAAACGAATGTCATCCTCCATGACAGGCGGGAGGGCGAGATCGGCAAAGTGCTGCATGCTGAGATACCATTGCATGCAAAGGCGAGGTTCTACGGCAGTGTCGGCGTTGCGCTCCGAGTAACCCACTTTGTTGTCGTAGTCTTCTACTTTTTCGAGGAGGCCGGCGGCAGCCAGATCCTTTGCGATCTGTTCGCGAACGGCCATTCTGTCTTGTCCTACGTACATGCCGGCCGCTTCCGACAAGGTTCCGTCAGCATTGAAGATATCAATCGTTTCAAGATTGTGCTTTTTGCCGAGCATGTAGTCATTGGTGTCGTGGGCGGGCGTGACTTTCAGGCAACCGGTTCCGAATTCAATATCGACATAGCGGTCTTCGATCACGGGGATGACGCGATCTACGAGAGGGACGCGCACTTTCTGTCCCTTCAACCAGCCATTCTTCGGATCCTTGGGGTTAATGCACATCGCAGTGTCGCCCATGATGGTTTCGGGGCGGGTTGTGGCCACAACGGCGTAGCGTCCTTTCTCATCGCTGTGGATGATTTCGCCTTCTGCGCCGGTGCTGGCGCCATTATCGTCCACTACGTAGTATTTGAGATAGTAGAGTTTACTTTTCTCTTCGCGATAGATGACCTCTTCGTTGGAAAGTGCGGTCTGGGCCTTGGGATCCCAGTTGACCATACGGAGACCACGATAAATAAGTCCCTTGTTGAAGAGATCAACAAAGACTTTGATCACGCTTTCACTGCGTTTTTCGTCCATTGTGAAGGCCGTACGGTCCCAATCGCAGGAGGCGCCGAGCTTTCGAAGCTGCTTTAAGATGATGCCTCCGTGCTCTTCGGTCCAATCCCAGGCGTGGCGCAAGAATTCTTCGCGGGTGAGGTCGCGTTTGCGGATGCCTTGCTTTGCCAACTTGTTGACAACTTTGGCTTCCGTCGCGATCGAGGCGTGGTCCGTCCCGGGAACCCAGCAAGCGTTCTTGCCTTCCATGCGGGCACGGCGAACCAAAATGTCTTGGATCGTATTATTCAGAATGTGCCCCATGTGAAGCACACCGGTAACGTTGGGGGGAGGGATGACAATTGTGTAAGGCCGGCGCCCATCGGGCTTGGAACTGAAAAGTTTATGGTCGGTCCAGTAAGCATACCACTTACTTTCCACTGCCTCAGGGGCGTATTTCGTGGCTAATTCCATATAGTGTACGATATTCTTGTGTCGTAAAATCAAATGAAGTGTTGCAAAGTTACGCATTTAGCGGCAACTACGGCTTGCATGCACCTATATTTTGCCCAGAATACGATCGATGACCCAGTTTGTCGGGGTGGCACTGACCGAATCGCAACTACAAACGGTGTGTCCTTGGAGATGTCCCATGATTTCGCGGAGCAAGGGGATTTGAACGTGCTCGGGGTTTTCGACTTCCAGGTGGCGGTCTCCGGTTTCGCACTGCACGTGAATGGGAGCGTAGGTGAAAACCGAAAAAGAAATCTGGCCGCGGTCGCCAATCAGGAGGATGCGATCTTCTTTCACGCTTTCGTGAGCCACGAAGCACCAAGTGCCCGAAGCCGGCATGCCGTCTGCGAATCTAAAAGCGGCGCTCACGGTGTCTTCCGTGGGGTAAAGCCCACCGCGATTGGCCGTGTAGCCGGTTGCTTCCACGATGGGGCCAAACAATTGCTGGAGCAAGTCCAATTGGTGCGGGGCTAAATCATAGAAATATCCCCCTCCTGCAATGTCCGGTTGGAGTCGCCAGGGCAAATCTGTCGAACGATAGTCGAGATCACGCGGAGGAACTGAAAAACGGATCTGGGCCGAGAGTACTTTTTCCGATGGTTCCTTCTGCCAACAACTGACGCACTTTGTCGAAGTAGGGTAGGTAGCGCCGATAATAAGCCACGAAACAAGGCCGTCTCACCTCTGCCGAGATATGATTTATGCGTAAACAATCAGCATAGCTCGTGGCCAACGGTTTTTCTACGTACACTGCTTTGCCGGCTTTGAGGGCCATGATCGAAAAAAATGGCGTGTGTGGAAGGCGGCGTGGCAATGTAAACCGCATCGACGGAAGGATCCGTCACTAGGTTTTGGGCATCGGCGTACCAGTGGGGGATGTTGTGTCGTTCTGCGAAGGCACGAGCACGAAGTCCGTTGCGGCTCATTACTGCCACGATTTCTGCATCTGACAATTCGGAGAAAGCCGGTAGCATCTTCAGCTCAGTGGCTTGTCCGCAGCCGATGAATCCCCACCGAATGGGTACATATCTTTCCATGGATCAATTTTCTTCAGACTTTTCGCGCAGCTGCGAAGGTGAATCGATGAATTATCGTGCATCCCTCCCACGCAAACAGCTCACCGGCGCGGCTTTTGGCACACTAACCCGCCTAGGTGAGGGGAGGGCTCACGATAAATTAGTGTACAGTGGGCAGCACGAATTTCTTTCCTTCGCGAATGTAGATGCGATTCGGCTGGGGCGTACCGCTAACTCGGCGGCCACTGAGATCATAGAAGGGAGAGAAGCGTCCTGCCTCCTCCGTCTTTTGCTGGTTGAGTCCCGTCACTGTGTAGTCGTCGTAGCTGAATGTCATCGTACTGTCCTCGTTTGTGCGCATACCATAGAAGCGATGACGTGCATTCCCCTGATACCAAGACAAACGGGGAGAACTCTCGTCCGAAAATTCGATGACGTTGTTCAATCCCGGGTAGAAATCGCCACGATATTCTTCAAGTTTTTTGGCAACTGCGGCACTTTGCCACACATTGTCCGCGCGAACGATGCTGCACCGCAGGTGATTGCGATTCGTATTCACAGCATTCACTTCCCAGCGGTTGGGTTCGTAGTCAATATGGTAGAACAACATGCCGTGGCCGAGGCCTTTGGGGAACCAGCGCGAGGGTTGTCGGTTTTCAAGTAGGTAGTATTCTGCGGAATTAGCCGGATTGCGCAATATATAAGCGTTCGGCGTGCCGGCAGCAGGCTTTGCCAACGGACTAAGGCGGAGATGTTCGTTGGAAATCTTCAATTCGTCCGGTTGCAACCACCCCAAGCAAGCACGTTCGTAGGCGGAATAGCCCATCGGTGCGTAGCCATCATTCCAATATTGCCCGTAATCCATCACATCGAATAGGTCCGGCGTTTGGAAATCCAACGGATTCCCACTGGTTGAGTAGAAGTCCGGGAGGCCTAATGCGTGTCCCAGTTCGTGACATAGGACGCCGATGCCGTCCGGCTCGCGGTGATCCACAACGGGATACCCGTCTTCCATCACCACTTGACCATTTTCCCGTTTATATATGGGGGTGAGTTCATTGCCGACGAAGTAACTGTTGAAAGCCACGCCATTGATGCGCGTAAACTCCGCCTTGTAATGCGCCCAGATGTAATCTTCGCTTCCCCGCGTCTTGGAGTTGTGCTCCCCTTCTCCCGCGAAAATGAAGACCACAAGGGGGACCGCCCCTCCATTCACGAAGCGTTGAAAATTCATCCCCTTGGCTTGAGCTAAGCGCAGCGCTTCATTATAAAACTCATAGATGTTCACATTCTTACTATTGCCCTCGTTGGCTCCATAATAGGAACGAGGACGCGAAAGCTTCACTTGTCCCAGCACTTCAAACTGGGGCGTGAACTTTCCGTAGCTTTGATCTACGAAGTAATCGCGCACACTCCCGCGTGAACTCTTGTTTTTGTCGGAAGCCCGGTTCGTTGAATTGCCGGTTCATGTACTCGATTGTCGTACTCGGTTGGAAAGAAACATCCGCAAACTCAACGAGCACCACAGGAATAAGTTGTTTTCCGATGCTTGGGAGGGTGCCGAGCGCCGAGACACCGAGACGCCCGAGTCCATCATCGGATACCGTGTGGAACGAGCGGGTATCAACAGGCTTCGGCGCGCGATAAGGGCAATACGTGTCGCCGTTTCCGGGACGCGCGAGCCCAAGGCTGTCAAGCGACACGGACGAAAACGCTGCCGTCACTGTCCGATACGAGAATGCGGCGCACCGGTTGCGTGGAGAAGGCCGCCATCGTTGTGCCGGCCAGAAGGCAAGTCAAAGCGAATGATTTGATCATTTGGCATAAAAGTTCAAGCCCACGATCCGACGATAGAGGGCGGCAAGTTCAAAAATAAACATCCCTGCAGCGGCAAATGCGGCACCCACGACGTAAACCCAGACGGGAATATGCGATTCTCCGATCATCATTTGTGAAATGGCACTGTTGACAAGCCCCACACCGATGAGCAACTGTGGAAGCACCACGAGTCCAATGAGGACAAGCCACATGGAAAGGTCGAGCGTGAGACGCAACAAGCGTTTATCGGTAGAAGGACTCATCTGCTCGCGTGACACGTGCCAGCGCCCCGAGCGAAGCATCCGACGGGTTGAAATGTGCGCGTAGATCAAGGAGAAAAAGGAGCAAAAAGCTACCGATGATCGAACAAATAATTCCCCACAAATCAATTCCTATCGCGCCAAAAGCCGTGGTTGCCGGCACATGTTGCAAGAGCAGCGCCACGATCGGTGCAAAACACTTGTAGGTTGTCGACATGCCCCCCACTGCCAACAATGCAGCCGAAGCGGCACTCAACAGATAGGGGAGGCCGATTCGTCGAGCCACGGTGTTACGGCGGCGGCCAAGGATGAAGAAGGCGATGCGATAGGCTTTCATGAGAATGGGAGTTGGAGTTCAGAGCAAAGTTAGCAAATCTCCGCGCAAATACAAACCTTCTTTTGCGAAAATGCGCTCACGCTCTTGATCTGACGCGGGCTTTGTTCGTTTATTGCGCGCAGACAAGCACAGTGTCGTCCGATTCGCATCGCGAGTGGGCTTACTCCCATCGATTGTTTCGGACGAACGCTCCACCAGTCAGGAGTATTGCTGTCGACACACATTATATATATAAGGAGTTGGCGCTGCATGCTCCTCTCTCACCCAACCTATCGCAGTTGTTGGTAGGTCTCGGCCAAATAGCGAACCATTTCCTCGACATTTGTCCCGAGGAAAGAGAAACGACGCGGGTGGCACGACCAAATAATCTTTGTATCGTAGCCTCGCACGGTGTAAACTGCTCGGAACGGCTCTTCATAGTAAGGTTTGTGCCAGGTCACATCCAGCCCATCGAAGAAGTCGGGGCGTTCCTCCCAATTGAAGATGAAAATCACGTCAGGATGATAAGCCTCAAGCAGTGGTTTCAGGCGTTCGATGGGGTGGGCGAGTGCTTTCAAGCGGCGATAGGTCTCCACATCCGTAATGTCGTCCCAGGTTCCTTCGTTGACCAACGATTCGCGGACCTCAATTGCATTCATATTCCCATAACCAAGCTGCGAAATGCAGTACTTTTGTTCTGTCGTCAGTTGTCGAACGTCTCCGGGAAGTTCACCTGTGAGCAGATAAATTTGAAGTTTCGCCGCCAACGTCCAGAAAGAACCGGCGTTGTTGGCCCATTCGAGTGTACGCTCAGGCGTCACGGTGTTGGCACTCTCGCGCAAGTAATCGCCGAGGCGTCGTTCTTCGACGCAGCGAAGGAAACCGTTCGGGTGCGAATTGGGAACCCAGTAGTAGGTGTCGCGCCCCACATAGAAAATTTTGAGCGGCGCTGCACCATAGCGCGGAAACACATGCGGAATGAACGGGCCGTAGGGGTAACCACAGCGGTAGAGCGGCAAAGCGCTATCGCTGAATTGCCGGAGTAACGGAAGGTAGACCGTTGTATTGACGAAGTTTTCTATGATAAATCCGATTATAAAGAAAGAACTCCACTCTCCGTTTGGTGGGAGAGTGGAGCAGAGTTGAGAGAACGAATGAATATTATTCGCCCTTTTCCATCTTAGCTTTGAGTGCAGCGAGTGCATCGTTGTCACCAAGGAGATTTGCAGCAGCCTGGTTGTTGATCACCACGTTGCTTTCTTCCTTGTTGGCACGGGGAGCAGCCGAACGACGGTTCTTCTTCTCGGTGCGTTCTGCCGAAACACTGTCGTCGAACGTGCGCGTGTGCGAGAGGAGAATGCGGCGACCGTCCTTGTTGAACTCGAGCACCTTGAAGGGAAGCTTCTCGTTGAGCTGAGCTTTCGATCCGTCTTGCTTCACGAGGTGACGGGGAGTCACGAAACCTTCCACGCCATATTGGAGCTGAACAACAGCACCCTTGTCGTGAATTTCGGTGATCGTGCCTTCGTGTACGCTACCTTCCGTGAACACCGTTTCGAATACATCCCAAGGATTCTCTTCGATCTGCTTGTGTCCAAGGCTGAGACGACGGTTGTCCTTGTCGATTTCGAGGACCTTCACTTCGATGGGAGCGCCCACCTGCGTGAATTCGCTGGGGTGCTTCACTTTCTTCGTCCAAGAGAGGTCGGAGATGTGGATCAGGCCGTCAACACCTTCTTCGAGTTCTACGAACACACCGAAGTTGGTGAAGTTGCGAACTTTGGCCGTGTGCTGCGAACCTACGGGGTATTTCACCTCGATGTCCTTCCAAGGATCTTCCTTGAGCTGCTTGAGGCCGAGCGACATCTTGCGATCCGTGCGATCGAGCGTGAGGACAACAGCTTCTACTTCGTCGCCTACCTTGAGGAAGTCTTGAGCAGAGCGGAGGTGCTGGCTCCAAGACATTTCCGAAACGTGGATGAGACCTTCGACACCGGGAGCGATTTCCACGAATGCGCCGTAATCGGCCATAACCACAACGCGGCCCTTCACTTTGTCACCTACTTTGAGGTTGGGGTCGAGGGCATCCCAGGGATGGGGCGTGAGTTGCTTGATACCGAGGGCGATGCGCTTCTTCTCTTCGTCGAAGTCGAGGATAACCACCTTGACCTTCTCGTCGTCCTGCACCACTTCGCGGGGATTGCTTACGCGACCCCAAGAAAGATCGGTGATGTGTACGAGACCATCCACGCCGCCGAGGTCGATAAACACGCCGTAGTTGGTGATGTTCTTGACCGTACCTTCGAGCACTTGACCCTTTTCGAGGGTGCTGATGATCTGTTGTTTCTGTGCTTCAAGCTCAGCTTCGATGAGCGCCTTGTGGCTAACCACAACGTTCTTGTACTCCTGGTTGATTTTCACCACCTGGAAGTCGAGCGTCTGACCGACGTAAACGTCATAGTCGCGAATAGGCTTCACATCGATCTGCGAACCGGGAAGGAATGCCTCGATGCCGAAGACATCAACGATCATACCGCCCTTCGTACGGCACTTGATGTAGCCCTTAATGATCTCTTGTTCTCGAGAGCCTGGTTGATGCGCTCCCACGACTTGCTTGCGCGAGCCTTCTTGTGCGAGAGAATGAGCTGGCCCTTCTTGTCTTCGAGATTTTCTACGTAGACCTCTACCTTGTCACCGATCTTGAGTTCGGGATTGTAGCGGAATTCGTTGGCGGGAATAACGCCGTCGCTCTTCGAGCCGATGCGAACCACCACTTCACGCTTGGTGATGTCGGTAACTTCACCTTCCACCACTTCGTTTTCGTGCACGTTGTTGAGCGTCTTTTCGTAAGCCGCTTCGGTAGCCTGATGGTTTTCACCGGTGGCAACAGTGCCGTTTTCAAATGCATCCCAATCGAAATCTGCGAGAGGTGCAACGTTTTTAAGATTCTCCATTAATGTTAGTTGGTTGATAAATGTGGATAAAAAACGATCCTCGCCGGCCGCGCTCGAGTGTCCCATATTGGAGAAAGAGGGCTGCGCTCGCCGTATCGTGGCGCGACGGGGAAATTCGGACGCGACGGGATGTCGCGCTATGAATCGCCTGCAAAAGTAGGCGTTTTTTTTGAGATGCACCACTTTTCTGCCTAATATTTTGCTGTGAGTGAGAGTTTTTCGGCTTTTGCGCTCACTTTGTGCTGCGAAAGTTGTACATTCGCCGCAAAACTCCCCAGATTATGAAGAAAAGCCTCCTGTTTTTTGCAACAATCTCCCTCCTTTTTTTCACTGCTTGCACAAGCCGGAAGAATGACAGCGCCACGTCGGGTGAGATGGAGCGCACCGAGACGTCGGCAAACGCCAACCCGGTCAAAGACTCCACGCTCTACGGCACCGCAACCGACGATTGGGGCATGAGTACCTTCGCAGTGAAAACAGCCGACGGCCGCGAAGTGCAACTCGTGCGCACCCACAATGATGGAACAACGGCCCAAATTTACGGCGATTTGACGCCGGGTAATGAGTATGCCCTCACCACTACTGACAACGGCACCGCATTGGCCATCGCAATCAACCTCACGCAGCTGAAACAAGTGGTGCGCAATGGGTTCAAAATCGTGAACGGACAGCTGTTGCTTCGTCGTTCGAATGTTGAAGAGCCCGTCGAGATCCTCAAATTGGACACCGACAGCCTGGTAGCCAAGGGACAGACGACCGTTTATCGCTTCGGAAAAAATAAACATTGATGACCTCGGACGCCAAACCTATACGCGTATATAAGGCCTCAGCTGGATCAGGGAAAACGTTCACGTTGGCGGCTGAATTCATCGCCAATTTGCTCAACGATTTCCATCCTGACGACAATGCGCACCGACATCAGTTGGCCATCACCTTTACCAAAAAGGCCACAAACGAGATGAAGGAGCGCATCTTGCAGTATCTTTTCGAGTTGGCCTACGTTGACGACCTCACGAAAGTGGGGATTCTCGGCGCTGTGCGCGATCGGCTCATGCAGCCCCTCGGTGATCAGCAGATCCGCGACCGCGCTCGGCAAACACTGCACCAGATTTTGCACGGCTATGACCACTTCCGTGTCATGACCATCGACTCTTTTTCCAGTCGATGCTCACGGCTTTGGCTCATGATCTCGGACTTTCCGCCGGTTTTCGCGTGGAACTGAACGATAAACTCACGATAGGCCGTGCAGTCGACAAGATGTTGCGCGAACTGCGCCCGGGGTCGCTCGAATTGGAGTGGGTCACACGTTTCGTCGAGCAGCGTTTGGAAGAATCGAAGAGTTGGAATATCAGCTACCCCCTCAATGCCTTGGCCGAAGAGCTCACGAAAGAGGCCTATATGACCAATGCCGACCGGCTTCGCGCGCTTCCCTCGACAGTGCTGTGGTGAATCGTTATCGAAACCACATCAATCAACACAAAGAACAGGCACAACAGTTGATTCGGCATGAGGCCGAATTGCTCGACGCTCGCATCAGCGCCGACACAGATGGCTATGGGGTTCTGAAATACGGAAAGAAATCCTTTCAGGACTTCTTGAAAAAAATACATCGACTGGAATTTTGGCAAGAACAAATCGCTGGGCGATGTGGAAACCAAGACGGTCGACGCTTTTTATTGCGAATCCAACCGACAAGATCACGAAGAAATTCCTCGGCGTACGCGATGAATGGGTCGAAAGTCTCGCAGCTGATTTTGCGGCCTTTCGTCAAAAAAACAGAAGAGGGGCTAGTCTGCATCAATTCCTGCGAATTGAGCACCAAAAATCTCAACCCGCTTCGTCTTTTGGACACCATCGACAAGGAGGTACGCGCCATCAATCGCGAAAGCAACGCCTTCATGCTGGCCTACACCCCCTTGCTTTTTCACAAACTCGTGGGCAGCGACGAAGTGTCGTTCGTGTTTGAACGTGCGGGCACGAACTTCCGGCACATCATGATCGATGAATTCCAGGACACCTCGCGGCTGCAGTGGGCCAACCTCCGTCACCTCTTTTTGCGAAACCGCTTCGACTGACAACAGTAGTATGATTGTGGGTGACGTCAAGCAGGGGATCTACCGATGGCGTGGGGGAGACTGGAACGCCCTCGCACGTTTCACCGACGACGAGTACACCGAGATCAAGCACCTGGAACGTAACTACCGAAGTGGCGAACGCATTGTGCGCTTCAACAATGCGCTCTTCGTGCGGGCTGCACAAGTGCTCGATCGCGATGGATTAGACGAAACACAGCTCCTCACAAAACTCTATGATGAGCGCGAAGTAGCACAGCAACCGCACAATGCAGGCGGTTTCGTGCGCATCCACGTCTTGCCAAAGCCCGCAGCACAGAGCGAAACAGAGAGTGAGGAGGAATTGGCCGCCGCCGAAGAACAAGAAGTGGAGCACGAGCTGGCAGAACAAATCGTCCGTATGCGCCGAGCCGGCGTGCCCTATGACAAAATGGCCATCCTTGTCCGCGTAAAAGCCGAAGCCCAGCAAGTTTTGTCCTTCTTCGAGTCGCTCTCCGACCACGAATACTTCCGGAACGACCCCATCCAGCTCATGTCTGACGAGGCTTTTTCTACTAGAAGCCTCGCCCGCGGTGCAGACCATCGTGCACACGCTCCGACTGATCCTGCATGCCGACGACGGAGTGGCGCGTGCCTACGTCGAGGCCCACATTGAGCCCACCGCACACGCTGCAATTTTCGAACAAATCCGCCATTGGCAGCGCGAACACTACCGCAATGTGCCGTTCTACGAACTCGTGGAACGCATTGTCGAGCTTTTCGCGCTCAATGAGCAGAAGGGACAGGCACCTTATCTCTATGCTTTTCTCGATGCTGTGATCAGTTTTCTCGAAGACAACCTGCCCGATATTGCCACCTTCCTGAAATTCTGGGACGAAAAGCTACACGAACAAAGCATCCCCTCGGCTGCGGCCAAGGGCGTTCGGATTCTCACCATTCACAAGTCGAAAGGACTCGATTTCCACACCGTTTTCATCCCCTATAGCAATTGGAAAATCGAAGAGGACCGGACCAGCGACATTTTGTGGGTGGAACCCAACGAAGCGCCCTACAACGAAATTCCCCTCCTCCCCATCCCGCTCGGCAAACAAACCGCCAAAAGTATTTATGCCTCGCACTATGTCGATGAACACATCAGTCGGCGCATCGAAAGTCTCAATATCGGCTACGTAGCCTTCACTCGTCCGCGCCAGAACATCGTGGTCATCGCACCGTACAAGGAGAAAAATACCTTCCGTGAGGTGCTTGCCGCCGCATTGTGGCGCGCCGTGGACGACGACCCGGAGTGGAACTCCTATCTATTGAAGGCTGAAGGGGGAAAGATGCCGGAAGGCGACGATGCCAACAAGGGACAGGCAGGCACGGCGCCGGCTTTTGCCGCCGACGGCGAACTGCTCTTCGAATGGGGGAGCCTTCTCGTCTCGAGTGCGAAACCGACGGCAAAAAGAAGGAGCGAACCAATCCGCTGCTCTTCGATCCCGAGGCCGAATCCGTGCACTACACGCTCAATGCGCGCAAGGTGCAGGTGGTGCAGTCCAACAGTGCCCACCTTTTCAACGCGCGCCTTTTGGAAGACGCCGACACGAGTGGGGAAATTGAGCAATTGGAGGCGCGCCGACGCGGGGAAATGCTGCATGCCATCCTCGAAAATGTGGAAAGCACCGACCAAGTCGTCGATGCTGTCGAGCGTTTTGCGGCAGAAGGCCGCTTGGTGGACAACGCCAAGCCCGAAACCATCGTCCAACAACTCACCGAAGCGCTCTCGCATCCCGTGGCCCGCGAGTGGTTCGACGGATCGTGGACCTTACATCGCGAACAAACATCCTGCGCAAGGGAAACACGCCCCAGCGCCCCGACCGCGTCATGGAACGCAACGGCGAAACGGTGGTCATTGACTACAAATTTGGCGCACCGCATCGGCGACATCACGAGCAAGTGCAGCACTATTGCCATTTGCTCTCCCGAATGGGACGCAGCAACGTGCGCGGTTACGTTTGGTATGTCTATGCCGGTCGGGTGGAACCCGTCGATTTGGGCACGTAGCGCAGAGCACGCTATTTCTCTACCAACGCGGGGGTGTGTACGACGTTCCTCGCTCGGCGCGAACGCAGGATGAATCTCTCGGAGCGGGTGTGGAACCTCACCGAGCAGTTCAAGGAAGAACTCGAAATGGGGCTGGATTTAGGGTTGCGCGACGGCGTTTCGGCCGTCGAAATGAGCCGCACCCTTCGGGCGTATCTTCGCAACCCCGATGCGCTCTTTCGACGTGTGCGTGATGAGCACGGAGTGCTTCATCTCTCGGAGCGGGCAAAGGCCTACCATCCCGGGCGGGGCGTGTATCGTTCGGCCTACAAAAACGCGCGGCGTCTGACGGCAACGGAGGTCAACATCGCCTATCGCACGGCCGACCACCTGCGAATGCAAGAACTGGACTTTGTCGTCGGGGTGGAGATCCAGCTTTCGGAGAACCATACGTGCCTCGGGGCGGACGGCAAGCCGCATCGCTTTCACGACATTTGCGACGATCTGAAGGGGAAATATCCGAAGACGTTTAAGTTCACGGGCTGGCATCCGCATTGCCGTTGTTACGCCACGCCGATATTGAAGACGGAGGAGGAGTTCGACGCGGACACGCACCGCATTCTTCAAGGCGAAGAGCCCACGGAGGGGAGCGAGAACGCGGTGGACGAGTTGCCCGACGAGTTCAAAAGCCTGGGCGAAGGAGAACGAACCTCGGCTCGAAGCGGCAAAAGCTCGCGGCACGCTCCCGTATTTCGTTCGCGACAACGATGCGCTCATCGACGGTGCGTTTGCGCCGAAGAAAAAGACGCTCCTCGAAATTGCCGAAGAGCGCCATGCAAAGCGTACGAAGGAAGAAGAGGACGCGATCCGCCAACGCTGGGCGGCGCGTGCGAAGGAACACGCGGAGGTGAAGAATGCGGCGGCCGAAACAATCAAAACGGCGGCCGATTTCGGGAGGTCGATGCGTCGGGCTTGGCACAGGCCGTCGAATCGGGACAAATCGCGAAAAATCAAAGCAGAGACGGCGAAGTTGCAAAAGCGCGATCGAGGAAATGAAGAAGGCCGAAGACGAACTCTCCGACCTGATTCCCGATGCGCATAAGTGGCACAAGGAGTTCTCTCTAGAAGATCTCAAGAATACCCACGCGGCGGTGCAAAAGAAGCTCGCGACCTTTGAGGACATGTCGCTGGAGGAGCAGGCCGACGTGTTGAAGTACGAAACGCAATGGGTTGCCGACAAGAAGAAGTATTCAACGTGGCAGGTGGCCGAAAGCGCATACAAGGCTCAACACGCCGCGGTGCTTGAAAAGATCGAATGGCAGAAGGTGGATGGTCAAATCGAGGAACTTTCGTCGTTCAAAACGAAGTCCCCGATCTTCAAGCAGGCCATCGCAGACGCAAAGGCGGCACAAGAGAAGGGGGACATCGCAAAGGCGAAAGAAGCTATCGAAATAGCGGAAAAGAAGCGCGCGGAACTCGAGAAGAAGAAACAAACCTCTAAATCTTCGTCGGGAACGTGGACGGTAAACAATACACCGCAGAAGGGACATGTCTACTTGGATTCGTCTACAGAGGAATCTAAGAAAGCGAAGATAAGTGAGTTAACGGGAGTTTACGACAAGCAGAAGATAGACGACTACTACAACGCTGCTTTTGGTTTCTCGTATCAATGGGATTATGAGATTAGAAGATACCAAAGCGGATTATTAGACCACACTTTTGTTTCAAGACACGGGCATTCTTACGAAGAGATCAAGAAACGAGCCGAAGATCTTGAAGAGTGGATCGATAGAAGCCCGAAATGGGATGGCGGAACCACCTATCGCGGAATGTGTCTCAGTAAGAAACAGCTGGGTGACCTCATTGACAAACTATTAAGTGAAGAAGGGGCAGGAATGTTAGGCGCATCGTCGTGGAGTACAAGAGAGCAAACGTCGAGGGACTTTTCCGAAGTTGGGTATCACGACGAGATAACACCGTATGAGCTTAAAACCAAAAAGGTCATTTTGGTTGCGAAGACACAAAAAAATGCGACAAGTTTGCGTTACTTGTCGCGCTTCAAGAGTGAGTACGAAGTGCTTTCCTCGCAACGGAACAGGTATCGTTTCCTTCGTATGCGAGAACGTGATGGGTATGTTTATATAGAAGTCGAACCGAAATAAAGGGGAAGGGTTCTCTTGACAAATCCTTCAATGACATACTTGTCGCCGCAATCTCGGGATTTCGTAAGGTAACAGTATAGATGTGCGATAAGCTCATCTGAAACCTTATTTTCCCATGCTGATTTGAAGTTCATCAGCCCGACATTTTCAATCAGACGCAGGAGATCTTCCGTATCTTGTCCGTAATTCTCGACGAAATCTTTTTTTCGCCAATCCAAAAACAATATCCCAAGCTCGACGCTTTCAATCGAGTCTGGCCACCTTTCCTCCCCTTATAATACCTACATTGCTTGATTAGCTCTTCTTTTTTTCATCATAATACGAAAAAAATGTTAGTACGCAAATATAGTCGTTTCTGACCGCATTTTTATCATCTAACAGCGTTAAAAAAATGCTCCAAAACAAGGAAAAACGCACCGAAAGCGTGCAAATACGTGCAATTACGTTACATTTGCGGCGTTTCGCCGAAGCCTATGCCAATCAAAAAGAAAAATACTAACTTTGCCACTACACAAAAAAACTATAAATAGCATGCACAAAAATAGCTTTGGATGCGTTGAAGACCCGATTTGAGGGGATCAGCGAATCCGTACTCGACAGAATGGCGAAGAAAATCGCCAAAAACTGCCACCACCGCCGAAGAAGTAAAAATCCGCTGTGGAGGAGGTTACGATTCAGCAAATCATCGATGCCGAAGGCGACCGCCGCGCGACCGATGCTCAAAAAGACCGCCGTGGCCAACTACGAGCGGAAACACGGATTGAAGGACGGAAAGACGATCGAGCCGTCCGACCCGAACGAGCCAACGGATACGCCCGACGTGAAAGTCCCCGAAGACATGCCGCAATGGGCAAAAGCGCTCGTCGAGACGAATGCAAAACTGCAACAGCAACTCTCGGCGATAAGTTCGGAGCGCATCACGAACGACCGAAAGCAACAACTTTCGGCCGTCGTCGAACAGCTTCCCGAACATCTGCAAAAGCCCTACGCCCGAATGAAGCTCGACGGGCTTTCGGACGAGGAGTTCAAAACGACACTTGAAGACGTGAAGACCGAAGTCGGGGGATCGTCGACAATCTCAAACAAAGCGGACTTGTCTTTGCCCGTCCTTTGGGTGGAGAAAACAAGGACGCTCAAAAACTCACGAAAGCGCAGCTGGAATCCATCACGCATCGGGACGGCACAGCGTCGAAAGACGGTCAGCCGTTCTAACAAACACACACCCTCACAGAACACAGAAAAAACTAAATCAAAATGGGTATGACAGTAAAACGGCGCAAAGACCAGGCGATGCCTCGCGTCTTTGAGCACAAGGTAGCCGACATTTCGGGCGGCGTATCGGTCAAGACCTCGGAACTCGGCGGCGATTTCCTTTTTGAAGGCACGCCCCTCAGCGCTCTCGACGACGGCATTTGTCACGTCGTGAAGCAGGCCGTCGTATCGGCAAAGGTGGACGCGTCGGGGACGAAGGTGAAAGTGAAGAAAGGCCACCACTTCAAAGTCGACGACGTGCTGCTCCTCAACGTGGGCGGCAAAGCGTCGAAGATTACGGAAATCGACACCTCAACGAAAGACACCGACACGTTGACGCTTTTTGGCCGCTATCGGAGTAATCCCCGTGTTGTCTGTTGTCGCCGAAGCGAAAGCGGCTACGACGGCCGACGACGCGGAATTGAAATACATCCCCCTTTCCCTTTCGGGTACGGGTCGCCCCGTCGTGCAAGGTGACAACCTCGACACAGATGCGTGGACGATCGGCACGACACGCGGTGCAACGTTGCACCCCGATGTGGAAAAGCTCCTCAAGGGTATTGTCAACTATTAAACCTAAAATCCGATGATTACAGATACCTTGATTCAAGGCCTCACACAGCAGATGGTGCAGGCGCGTGTCGACAGCGTCGATGTTCGTCCGTTTCAGTTCGCTACGCTCTTCCCCGTTCGCCGCGTCAACGGCTTTACGTGGGGTACGATGTCCGAGAGTGCAAAGGGCGACATTCCCTTTATCTCGATCAGTCGTGAACTCTCGCGCTCGGAGCTGAAGGAGTTCCAAGTGGCGTACGCTCTTGCCAAATCCCCCGATGCGGCGCAGCTCGTGCAGTATTGGGGCGCTGATGTAGACTTCTGCTTCAACGGCGTGCAAAGCGAGTTGGAGTACATCGCGTTGAAACTCGTATCCAACGCCGGCGCACTCGCGTTCAACACTACGACGAACGCCACGATGGCCAACGAGTTCAACCTCGACTACGACGTGGACGCCGACCTTAAAATGAAAACTTCCACGGATTGGGGCAACGCGTCGAACGCCGACGTTATCGGTGATTTGGTGAAAGCCGTAAAAACCGCCCGTGAGAAGAATTTGCATCCTCGTTACGCTCTGGTGAACATGGAGACGTTCTACAAGATCTGCTCTTCGGAACAGGTCATCAAGGCCTGCGCGTCGTTCGTCGCCAACGCCGTGGGCGTGGCTCAAACTCCGTCGCTCGAGCAGGTGAACAAGATGCTCGCCTCGCAGGCGTTTCTCTACGGCTTGCAGCTCCGCGTGATCGATCAAAACATCTCCCGAGAGTTCACCGACGGCACGTTCAAGTCGGGCAACCCCTTCGAGAATGACCGTCTTGTGCTTTGCGAAACGCTGATTCTCGGTTCGACGCAGTACGACATTCTTGCCGAATCGCAATTCCGCGGCATTCGCACGGAACGTGCCCACACGGTAATCAAGAAGTACGGCGTGGACGAACCATATAAAGAGGTAACGATCGGACAGGCGGACGCGATTCCCGTATTCGACACGGCATACCGCAACGTCTATCTCCGCACCGACGCGAAAGACTGGTGACGCAACGAAAGCCCGAAACGATGTACACCGTAGAACAAGCCCTTCGGGGAATCACAATGTACCCTCTCCCGAATGCCACGCTCGAAGGCGTGTGCATTCGGCGCGGGCTCTCACGAGATGCCGAAGCGACGAGCGACATTACTGTCCGGTAAAAGTTTTTCTCTCCACATAAATAAGGCTGAAGTCCACAGTTGGGCTTCAGCCTTTTAGCTTATCTTTGTGTTTAAATGAAACTAATTAAAGAGCGCGCTTTCGCAGGCTGTCCTTCACCTGTTGTACTCTAATAATGCACGATAGTACTCTCCGAAATTCCCTCTTTTTATGCCCGCCCCGCGTTTCGATCGGAAAATGCGAAAGCGCACCGAGTTTGTTGGGAGCCAGTCTTTCGGAAAGAGCTCTGTTTGCAGCAGTTTCCTTCACTTTTCTCCGCGAACTCTTTGCAAATTGGGCACTTATCGCTACATTTGCAGTGAAGATTTCGGGCACAATGTTGCACTGCCCCCTTTGCTCCGAAAGAGATCGGAGGAGTGCTGTGAAGATACGCCGTCGCCAGTACGTGAGTTCCCGTCAAGTGCGCAAAGCACGGACCGGTTTCGAAGTTCTCCCGAAGAAGTGAAATTCAAACAACCCTATCATATATTACCAACATCATGACAATCGATACTTGCAACTTCGCAGGCCACAAAGCCATCGTACGTGTGGACTTCAATGTGCCCCTCGACGAGAACGGTAACATCACCGATGACACGCGCATCCGCGGTGCGCTCCCCACACTCAAGAAGATTCTTGCCGATGGCGGTGCACTCATCATCATGAGCCACATGGGCAAGCCGAAAGGCAAGGTAAATCCCAAATTGTCGCTCGGACAAATCAAAGAAGCTGTCGCTGCAGCACTCAACGCCCCCGTGACCTTCGCTCCCGACTGCGCAAAAAGCACAGGAAGCTGCCGCTGCACTCAAACCCGGCGAGGTGCTCCTGCTCGAAAAACCTCCGCTTCTATCCAGAAGAAGAGGGCAAGCCCGTGGGCATCGACAAGGAAGATCCTGCTTACGACCAGGCTAAGAAAGAAATGAAGGTGCGTCAGCAAGAGTTTGCCAAGACTTTGGCTTCTTATGCCGACTACTATGTGATGGATGCCTTCGGCACTGCACACCGCAAGCACGCTTCTACGGCAGTGATCGCCGACTATTTCGACGCCGACCACAAGATGCTCGGCTATCTCATGGAGAAAGAAGTAGAAGCTGTAGACAACATTCTCAAAAACATCAAGCGTCCCTTCACTGCTATCATGGGTGGATCGAAAGTGTCGACAAAAATCGGCATCATCGAGAACCTCATGGACAAAGTGGACAACCTGATTCTCTGCGGCGGCATGACTTACACGTTTGCACGTGCTCTCGGCGGAAAAATCGGAATCTCGCTTTGCGAAGAAGACAAGCTCGATCTCGCGCTCTCCATCATCGAGAAGGCCAAAGCCAAGGGGGTGAATCTTGTCCTGGGTACGGACTGCGTAGCCGGCGACGCTTTCAAGAACGACTGCAACACGCAGGTGGTTCCCGTCAACGCCATTCCCGACGGTTGGGAGGGTCTCGACGCCGGTCCCGAGAGCCGCAAAGCCTTCGCCGCTGTCATCGAGCCCGCTAAGACAATTCTCTGGAATGGTCCCGCCGGTGTATTCGAATTCGACAACTTCACGGCCGGTTCGCGTGCGATTGCCGATGCCATCGCCGTGGCTACGAAAAATGGTGCCTTCTCGCTCATCGGTGGTGGCGACTCCGTAGCCTGCATCAACAAGTTTGGCATGGCCGACCAGGTATCTTACATCTCTACCGGCGGCGGTGCGCTGCTCGAAGCCATCGAGGGTAAGGTTCTCCCCGGTGTGGCTGCCATCAAGGGCTAATTTGAGATTGTAATATCGCAATAATTCATTCGAAGTTACGGAGTGTGCAATGCTACCGGCGTTGCCACACCGTAACTTTTGCTTTTTCTACATGTCTTACTCCTTCTCTTCTTCCTCTCGTTCGCTGGGACTCAGTTTGGCCGCCTTGTTGCTTCTTGCGCTTCCCGCCTGTCGGCAAAGCGGGGCGACCATTGAGAGCGGCGAACGCCGCGCGCCGGACGATAGTACCTCGTTGCGCATCGCCTGTCCGTTGACGGCGGAGAGCCTTCCCTTCTATTACGCCGTGCGCAGCGGGATTTGTGACTCTCTCGGTTTGCCGCTTCGCGTGAAAACCTATTTCGCTCAGTTTGATGCCGACACGGCCCTACTGGGTCGGACAGTCGACGGTGGAATCACGGATCATTATCGTGCTGCCTACTACCGTTCGCGCGGACGAATGCGCAATTTCGATGAGTTTATCGCCCTCAACGGGAGCTGGTCTCTGGTTGCAGGAGGACGTTTGCGCATACGTGAGTTGCGAAACCTCAAGGGGCGCACCGTGGGCATGGCGCGTTATGCCAACTCCGACCATTATATCACCCGTTTGCGCGACAGTTTGCGATTGAAAAGCGACGATTTGTTCTTCGCACAGGTGAATAGTTTCAAGATCCGCCACCTCATGCTGGAAAACGAGCAGATCGATTGTGCAGTTCTCCCCGAGCCCTATGCCTCACGTGCCGTAGCCAACGGGAATGTGCGCTTGTCTTCGGCGCTCCCTTCCGAAATGCAGATGTCACTCTTCATGAATCAGCGCGCCTTGCGCAACAAACGACACAATGCCCAGGCACAACTGCTGCGCAAAGCCTACAACCTCGCCGTGGCTGCAATCAACAAAGGACGGACTCCCCATTTAGACAGCGTTTTGGTGAAAGATTATCAAGTTCCCGCCGCACAATTGTCGGCCATTCGCCTACCACACTACGACGCCATCCACTAAATCCGCAAGCGGCCCCATGTTGCGGGCGCAAATGCTGGGGCAGGCAGCAAAAAGTAGCCCACTTTCTCCCGTCTCTTCCCGCCGTTCGTTTCGTTTCCGGCACCGATAAAGTTCTAAGCCCCGTCTCTCGATCTTACCCCATAGGATATTTTTCATGAGCACATCGACTTATCTCACCTTACGCGAGGACACCTTGCGCGCCCTGCGCGAATTCCGACTCGCTGACGCCCTCCGATCGTTGAAAGCGCAAATTGGGCAAATCAATGCGCCCACTCATTTCGACCTACTCCGGTGGCGTTTGCAGATGAACTACGACTCTTTTCTCGACAGTCTGCAGGAAGCCCACGTTCTTACGGGAGCTCAAGAGAAACAGCTTGCACAGCTGCAAGAAACTTATCGCGTATGCGACGATCTGCACCGATACTTTCGTTTCGAATTCGCCTGCGGTTTTGTGCGCCCCGAGAAGGAAGTGGACGGTCGCACGATGTGTTACCAACGTTTGTCCCAGGACAATGCAAGCCCCGGCGTGTCTGATGTCCTTAAGGGCGCAGGTTCCAATGACACACTCTTCAATGTGCTCTGGACAGCCCCACAGTGGACGCAGGAACAAGCCCACGACGCTGAGAAATTCCTGGACGACGAGAACGCAGACGGGGAACGGCAAGCCATGGCCGCCTCCGCTGTGACTTTACGTCTCTTCTCTTCGTTCGATGATCGGCAATTTGTGTGGCTTTGTCGGGCAGCGCAAACGAAAACGTCCGGCGTTTTGCACACCCGCGCCCTGATCGGCGCTGTACTCGTCGCCATAAAACAGCAAGAATGGCTTCCGCTCTTCCCCGATGCGAAGAATGGGCCTCGCAACTCGTGGATTTCACGTCAGCATATCCGCCCTTCTGGAGCGTTCTCCAGCGCGCGCTGTGGATAGCCCAGGAGACCGTGCCCTTCAGTCGCCACCTCATCAAGGAATTGCTCCCACAAATCATCAAGAGCAAGGGAGCTTTCCCGCTCGAGACCGAAGAGTTGATGCAAATCATCGAGGGACGGAAGGAAATGACTCCCGCGCAAAAAAACATTCAGCGCGTATTCCTGGAAGTAGCACGGGTGCAGACCGACGGAATGGACATCAACTACGGTATCTTTGGGCGTTTCACCATGCGCCATCCCTTCTTCCACGAAGCCGCACACTGGTTTTACGAATACTCCCCCCGAGCATCCGGAGTTAGCCGGAGTCCCCTCGGGCATTGATCTACGCCATGCAGAGCGAGGTGGGCGAATCGGCAACACCGAGCGCTTCAGTTGGGTGAAAGCTGCGGAGGTGCTCCAAACGATCACCGACGAAAACGAGAAGCAAGAGAAGCACATGCAGATCAACTCGCTCTTTGCTGAAGCCGACGTCGAATTCACGATCGAAGTTGTGAGTTATTCGACAGCAGAAGACCGCATAAAGGGCTATCTGCGTGATCTTTTCCGCTTTTGCTCCCTCTATGCCTATCGCAACGAGCAAGACAATCCTTTCCGCTGCGACCTTTTTCTCGCCGAGAACCCGCTTTTCGCCTCGGCCTTCGAAGATCCGGAGGAACGCGGGGAGCTGGCCGAATTTTGCTTGCCGTATGATTTGTGGAACTCCGTGATTTCCTTGCTGAACGAGGAGTCTACCGACGTGCAAACGCTGCGAAAACTGGCATTTGCCCACTATAAACTGAAAAATTCCGAGAAGTCCATTAGTATCCTGGAGTCTGCATTGCAAATTGATGCGAATAACTACGAAGTTCTTCACGATTTGGCACGACTTTGCAACGAATTGGATCGCGATGAGGAGACTTTGACCTATTTGGTACAGATGGAAGCGCTGAAACCGGACGACGAACAACTGCTTTTTCCGCATAGCGATTGGCTATGCAAGGTTGGAACTCTACGAAGAAGCGCTGACCTATCTCTACAAGCTGGAGTATTTGTTTCCCAACAACCTAAGAGCTCAACGCGTGAAGGCTTTGTGCTTGTTCTGCCTACGGAGATTCACTGAGGCCGAACCGCTTTTAGAAGCACTGCTCGATGCCGACGTGGAACCGCTTCCGCTCTTGGTGGAAAATAAGGAAAAGCAACTCGAAAACTGGGTAAAAAGTCAAGGCAGGAGAGTACTTCCACGCAGCGCACAACGCCTGGTCGCTCGGCAAAGTGCCCAAAGCGATAGAATATTACATGAACGGACTTTCGATCCAAGGCAAGAAGCGTGCGGAAGTCGCGCTTTTCCATGATAATGCTGAGGAGCTGACCGCCGCCGGTTGGCAGGAACTAGAATATTCATTGATCTGCGATCTCGTGAACCGCGAGCTGGAGAAATAAACGTCACTTCCCCATTACATACAACGGCGGCGGGAAAGCAGTAGTTCACAACAGCGCGAAACGTGCTCCCGATCATCCATCAAAAAGCCCATCGCTCACAAATGAGCGATGGGCTTTTCATTTGGACTTGCGCCTTCAGTCTGCGACCATCCGCTTCGAAAAAGTACGAGAGTAGGGTAGTCGCAACGCAAAAACCACGGGAGGTTTACTCAACGTAGAGCACCAGGCCCTTGAGATACTCGCCTTCCGGGTGATAAATGTTGATCGGATGATCGGCGGGTTGGTGCAGTTGATGCAAAATGCGCACATGTCGCCCACTTTGCGCCGCCGCTGTGAAAACGGCCAAGCGAAATTGATCCTTATTGACCGCTTGCGAACAGGAGAAGGTGAAGATGATGCCCCCGGGCTTGATTTTTCGGAACGCGATGGCGTTGAGTCGCGTGTACCCCTTGAGGGCGTTGCGTAGCGCATCCTGTGCTTGGCGAAAGCCGGGGGATCCAGCACGATCAGACCGTAGTTGCTGCCCGCGCGATCGAGAAATTTGAATGCGTCTTCGGCATAGGCTTCGTGCCGCCCGTCGTTCGGGAAAATTGAGCGCGATGTTGGCCTCCGTGAGTCGGATGGCCTGTTCGCTGGCATCGACGCTGTGCACGCATTCAGCCCCGCCGCGCATCGCATAGACCGAGAAACCACCGGTGTAACAGAACATGTTCAACACCGAACGTCCGCGACTGTACTGTTCGAGCAGGCTTCTGTTGTCTCTTTGGTCCACGAAAAAACCAGTTTTCTGGCCTTTAAGCCAGTCAATATGGAATTTCAAACCATTTTCAAGGGCGACATTCTCTTCCGTGTTACCACGCAAGAAGCCATTTTCCTGCTTGAGATCAGCTTTGTAGGGGAGTGTCGTCTCACTCTTGTAATAGATGTTGCGCACGGCTCCGTCGGTTGCTTCGAGCAGCGCGTCGGCAATGGCCTCGCGGTCGCAATGCATCCCTACAGAGTGGGCTTGCATCACCGCCGTTTCGCCAAAAATGTCGATGATCAGGCCGGGCAAGCGATCCCCCTCGCCGTGAACCAGTCGATAAATGCCGTTCACCTCGGGATTGACGTTGAGTTGCAGCGCTTTTCTCATGCGGAAAGCCTCGCGCAAGCGAGTTACCCAAAAACGATGGTCGATGGGCTCATCGCGGAAGGTGAGTACACGCACGGCGATGGAACCAATTTGATAATGTCCGCGAGCAATAAAAGCTCCGTCTGCATCAACGATGTCCACCACTTCCCCTTCTTGGGGTAGGGGAGCGCGATTTAGCGTTCCGCGCAAGGCCCCCGAGAAGATCCAAGGGTGAAAACGTTTGAGACTTTCGGATTTTCCGCGGCGAAGTTGAAATGTTGTCATTGAATCTCTGATTTTTTTGGGTGCTTTTTTTCGGGAGAAATGAGCCGGAAGTCGCCATTGTTCTTGAGCTCTTGCATGCGGTGATAGAGTTTCAAGCAGGCATCTGCATCGGTCGCTGCATATACACGCTGTTTTTCATCGAGGGCATCAGCCTCCCAGTTGGAAAGTTGCGCATTTTTCGATATGCGTTGGCGGAAGAAATTGGCAAAGAGCTTCGCTAGACTCATGTCTTTAATGCCCATCTGCGTTGCCATTTGTTGCAGATCCACGAAATTGCGCGGCTTGAGTGACGGTCTTCTTTTATGCAGTTGCTGGACATCATCTTTGAGTGAGAGGCCTATCTTCTTTATCTCCCCATTCTCGAGCAGATGAGCCAGTGCATTGGGCAATCCCATGTAGTTGAGGCGAAAAAGGAAGCAGAGTTCCGCAGTGGCCACTTGCAAAAGCGCCACTTTGTGCTGCTGCCCTTTGCGAAAAGAGGGGCGCGTCTCAGTGTCGATTCCTAATTCCGTGTGGCGGCTGAGATATTGCACGGCTCGCTCCGCTTCACTCTCACTCTGGACGACAACAATGCGCCCATCGAAGGTGTAGCGGGGGAGTGTGGCTATTATTTTTTTATCCGTTTGAACGAAAAGTTCTTGCATAAACGTGAGGTAAAAGTTGAGCGTCGGGCGATTTCGAAGTTGGACAACCGTTAACTTAGATCTCGTCCACTTGTCCCGAAGCAACAAGCTCGTGCATCGCTCTCAAAGCCCCGAGCAACTGCTGTCCCCAGTGCATTCTGAATTCTTCGATGCACTCAAACAGCGCTACTTCCATCGCTTCGTCAATTTCGTTGCGGAAGGCTTCGACCATGTTACGCAGGGCTTGATAGACGTCGGCCAATGATTCACTCACGGTACAGACAACCGGCGCATCGGAGTAGCGAAACTGCTCGACAAATACGTCGAGATAGTCGTCGGCGTCGCGCATTATGGCAGCTATTTGGGTGCGCACGTATTCATAGTCGCTCTCTGTCACCACAGCTTCCACATAACCGACGCCTTCTTCGATCTCGTCGATGAAAGACGCTTTGAGATAGACCATGGGCAGCAAGCGCTGCATGACAGTGGTGAATTCTCCGCGTTCGCTTCCCGAACATTGCTCCACTTGCTTACAAAATTCGGTGGCAACAGTGACAAAATCCAAGATGTCGCGGCGATAAATTCGTTCCATATCCAGTATATTTTTGAGTAGAGGCTATACAAAGTTAGGGATTCCCCCGCGATTATCTCAGAAACTCGGAAGATTTTTCGCGAAAGGCTGGGAAGTTTGCGCTAAAAATGGGGGCGATTCGTAGAAACGCCCCCACATACTGTTTCGGAGTCGGAGATTCTTCTACAATCCGAACTTGCGATCAGGGCATTCGTAGAAGTAATAAAACCAATAGGTGCCGTAAAAATCATCGGACATGAGATTGCGCTCTGCACGCTCCGCATCTTTCACATCGCGCGGAAACTGTTTGCGGATGCTATCTCGGCGACTTATGAAATCGCGATAGTTGGCTTCTGTCGCTTCGTCCTGATAAGAGAGAATGGGATGTGTGGTAAGGCGGACATAAAGCACGAGAGCCTGGCGAAACGCGACGGGAATCGTTTCGGGATGGCGATCAATGAGATATTTTCTGGGGACAGTTCCGGCAAAGCGGTCTAAATTGCCGTCAAGCAAGGCGGCCATGGCCGGCGGAACGGAAAAGGTGGAATCGCCTTCGCGCAGGTAAGCATAGCCTCCGCGACCAATCGGTTCATTTACAAGACGTTCTGCCTGAATGCGATCACTGAAAGGATGGTAGCTACCGGGCAACTCGAAAAAAGACTCTCCCATGCGATCGATGGTGCCAAGGGCACGGAGGCGTAGCATCTGCAAACGGGGAGAATCATACGCATAGCGACGCCCCACCTCTAAGGCATCATTGTTTTTTTGTGGAGCGCAATGAGACGGGCTGTGCGCAATTCCAATATGGTCAGCTCATCGGCAACGGGAATGAGCCCGACGACAAAAAAAAGGAGGGTGAGGTAGAGCACTTGCCGGGTGAGCGATCCGCACCGCTTGAAGAGCGACCAGCGTTTGTTGCAATAAATGAGCAACGGCAAGAAGATGCAAAGTGCCAAGCAACCGAAGACGTGAGGAAAGCCCAATAAAAAAACGCGCCGTGAAGGTGGGGAACACACTATAGGTGCAGGCCATGAGACGTTCGGAGATGAGAACGCCAAAAATAGCAGTGAGACAAATGCACCGAAGAGTGCGTATTGCAAAAATACGCACTCTTCGAACCGGTTTGTGGTCTTGTGTCATTTATTTTTTCTCAGGACAATTGCCGTACGAGCGGGGATGTAGAGTTGCAACCAACCCTTCCCGTCACTCTCAAGTACGGGGTCGTAGTTCGTGAAATGAGTGATGGTGTCGTCATTGAGGCCTTGCCCTCCGAATGCTTCGGCATCGGTGTTGAGTACTACGCTGTATGCTCCTTGTTTGACCATGAATCCGTAATCAACATACGATGTGGTGGGCGAGAAGTTGAAGACGAAAAGCAGATCCCCGCGCTGATATGCCAGAATCTGGTCGCCATCGTTGTGCCAAATCTCGATGACGGGCAATTTCTGGAACTGTTTCTCGCTTTTGAGCACTTTGAGCATGGCTTTGTCGAAGTCGCCGAGCAAATGGTAGCAGAGTTCCTTGTCGTCCACGAGGTGCCACTGGCGACGAGCGTACTTATGACTCCATCCATTCCCTTCTCTCGGGAAATCGATCCACTCCGGATGTCCATACTCGTTGCCCATGAAGTTGAGGTAGCCCCCGTTGATGGTAGAAGCCGTGACCAAACGGATCATTTTATGCAAAGCGATGCCGCGATGTGCCCGCTCGTTTTCGTCTCCCTTGCGGAAATGCCAATACATGTCGGCATCAATCAGACGGAAGATGATGGTTTTGTCGCCAACGAGGGCTTGGTCGTGACTTTCTGTGTAAGAAATGTTGCTTTCGTCGGCACGGCGGTTGGTGAGTTCCCAGAAAATGGAGGAAGGTTTCCAGTCTTCGTCCTTCAGTTCCTTGATAGTCTTGATCCAATAGTCGGGAATGTTCATGGCCATGCGGTAGTCGAAGCCGTAACCTCCGTCTTTGAAAGGAGCGGCGAGGCCGGGCATGCCACTAACCTCCTCTGCGATGGTAATTGCATGGGGATTGAACTGGTGAATCACCTCGTTGGCCAACGTTAGGTAGCAGATGGCATTGTCATCTTGGTGGCCATTGAAATAATCAGCGTAGCCATTGAATGATTCGCCGAGGCCGTGGCTGTAATAAAGCATGGAAGTGACTCCATCAAATCGGAAACCATCGAAATGGTACTCCTCTAACCAGTAACGGCAGTTGGAAAGCAGGAAATGGATGACTTCATTCTTTCCGTAGTCGAAGCAAAGCGAATCCCAGGCGGGGTGTTCACGCCGATCTCCGGCATAAAAATATTGCAGAGGGTCACCCGCAAAATTACCCAAGCCTTCTACTTCGTTCTTGACGGCGTGGCTCTGCACCAAGTCCATGATAACCGCTACGCCTTTCTCGTGTGCCGCGTCAATCAGTTGCTTTAATTCCTCAGGAGTGCCAAAGCGCGAAGACGCAGCAAAGAAGCTAGACACATGATAGCCGAAGGAACCATAATAAGGATGCTCTTGAATGGCCATGATCTGGATACAATTGTATCCATCTTCGACAATTCGCGGAAGCACGTTCTCGCGAAATTCATTGTACGTCCCAACTTTCTCGGCATCTTGCGCCATACCGATGTGGCACTCGTAGATGAGTAGGGGAGAGCGCTGGGGCTTGAAAGTTTCTTTCTTGAATTGATAGGGCTTTGCAGGAGCCCAAACTTGCGCGGAAAAGATTTTTGTGGTCTCATCTTGCACAACACGGTGCGCATAAGAGGGGATGCGCTCACCGAAGCCCCCATCCCAATAGACATGCAGCTTGTATAGCTGCCCGTGCTTGAGGGATTTCAAGGGCAAAGTCAGCTCCCAGCTTCCAGAACCTTCGATACGTTTAAGCTCGTATTCGGGATGCTCCTGCCAATCATTGCAGTCTCCGACCAGAAAGATGCGCGTGGCATTGGGTGCCCACTCTCTGAAAAACCCAATTCTTCCGCGTGCGATGCAGTCCGAAATAGTGGTGTCCCATGGCAAATTCCGAAATAGACTGCTTGCCCTGCGTAAGTTCTTCTATTTTGTGCAGTGCCTGCTCGTGTCGCCCGCGGATCGCATCGGCATAAGGCGCAAGCCATTCGTCGTTCTTGACGAGTTTGAGCTGCGCGCGCGAATTCGTCGTTTTCCGCTGGGCGGGAACGCTTGTCTTTGTGGGCTTCTTCTGCTGTGAGACCTTCATAATGAACTGCTTAATGTTTTTGTGCGCTTCAGCAAGAGGGATTCTTCTTGCCGAAGCGCTATGGTGTTTTTAGAGATTATCGGTTATTGGCTTGCCTGCGACCGTTGGTGTAAACGCCTTCGGCCGTTTTGTTGCCGTTACGATCGTACTCAACGAATGCGCCATCGCGCTCTCCGTTGACAAACGATCCTTCGTAACGCGAACCATCAGCTAGGATTTCGATGCCGAAGCCATGTTTCTGCCCGTCGCGGAACTGTCCTTTGTATTTGTCCCCTTGCGCCGAGATAAGAGTGCCCTCGCCATCCATTTTTCCGTTCTTCCAAGTGCCGTCATAACTGTCGCCGGTCTTGGTTTTGTAGACACCGCGACCGTGCGGCTTGTCGGCTTTCCACATTCCGGTGTAGGTTGCAGTGCCTTTCCACACGTAAGTGCCCTGTCCGCTCTGTTCGCCGGCCAGGAAGTGCCCGGTGTATTTGTCGCCATTGGCAAAGGTAGTCACACCTTCACCGGTGCGTTCGCCGTTTTGGTACTGTCCTTCGTAGATGTCGCCGTTGCGGAAGGTGTAAATGCCCTTTCCGTTTTGGTTGTCATCCTTCCACTCACCTTTGTACACGTCGCCGTCGGCATAATGGTAGGTGCCGAATCCGTTGCGCAGGTTGTTGAACCAATATCCTTCGTACTTGGTGCCGTCGTTCCAGTCGAACGTCCCTTTTCCTTGCTTCTTGTCGTTGACCCACTGCCCATTGTAGAAGGCGCCACTCACAAATCGGTAGATGCCTACGCCGTTGCGCTTGTCGTCTTTCCATTCACCGTCGTAAACATCGCCGTTGTAGTAGTACATCTTGCCGCGGCCCTGCTTCTTGTCCTGATACCAGAGGCCTTCGTAGCGGTTATTGTTGATGTAATAGAACGTTCCTTTTCCATGCTGCTGGTCATTGAACCAGTCGCCTTCATATTTCTCACCGTCAGAGAACGAATAGGTGCCGTAGCCCTGGCGTTTCCCCTTTTTGTATTCGCCTTCGTACTTGTCTCCGTTAGGATAAACCGTGATGCCTTTGCCATTCGGTTTGTTTCCCTAACATTTCACCCGTGAAAACCGCTCCATCCTTGAAGGTATAGGAGCCGATCACAATCTTTTGCGCATCGACGGCGACAAAAGTAAGGAAAGAGAATATGATGAGAGAGAATTTACGTATCATAGAGGGTAAGCTTGTGCAATTAGAGGGCGATAGAGCTCTCGTATATGCGCAAAGATATTGCAGTTTATTGAAACAACCAAGTAGAACGCACGTTTTTTTAGCAATTCGAGCGGAGGAATTCTTCCGCTTTGCGTAGATCTTCGGGCGTATCGATTCCAATGGTCTCATGGTTCGTGAAGCCCACACGGATTTTCAGTCCGGCTTCCAGCCAGCGAAGTTGTTCCAAACTCTCAGCAAGTTCAAGCGGACTCTGGCGCAGATCCGTAATCTGGTCGAGCATTTCGGCCCGATATGCATAAAGCCCGATGTGCTTGTAGAACGTGTGGCGACTCAGCCATTGCTCTTCGGGCACATTACGCAAATAGGGGATGACGGAGCGCGAAAAATAGAGGGCTTGTTGCTGAAGACCGACGACCACTTTGGGTGAATTGGGATTCTTCAAGGCTTCGAGTCCCATCTCGGGCGTAAAAGGTTTGACCAATGTGGCAATTTGAGTGCTTTCGTCTTCAAAACAGCGGCAAAGCTCTTGCAACTGTTCCTGGCGCACAAAAGGTTCATCACCCTGGATATTGACGACAACGTCGGGGTGCAACCCCGTCTTGTGCATGGCTTCTCTGCAGCGATCCGTTCCGCTTTTGTGTGCTGCGGAAGTCATCACGCACCTCCCACCGAAACGCTCGACGACTGCGGCAATTCGCTCATCATCAGTGGCTACCCACACTTCTTCAAACACTTCGGCTGCGCGTTCGTAGACGTGTTGTATGATTTCTTTCCCACCTAACAACGCTAAGGGTTTACCCGGGAAGCGAGTCGAGGCATATCTTGTGGGAATAATGGCTTGTATTTTCATTTTAAGAGGGGACTTTTCGAAAAAAACGGGGGACTTCTTATTGAAACACGTTGGTTTCCTGCGTCGGTCCTGCTCCGGCATCTCCGTTGTTGGCGGGCGGTGCTCCAGCAGCGGCAGGTTTCTTTGCTCGGCCCATGTTGAAAGGTTGGTTGGGATTGTATCCGAGCGTCTTGTCTCGGAACACACTGCGCATGTACAGCGCCCAGATGGGAAGAGCAGTGGACGCTCCTTGCCCTTCGGACGTGCTGGTGAAGTGAATGTCGCGGTCTTCGCCGCCCACCCAACAAGCCGTGACAAGTTGAGGGACGTAACCCACGAACCAACCATCGGCATTGTTATTGGTTGTCCCGGTTTTGCCGGCGATGGGGCCATTCAGTCCGAACTGGAAGCGCAGTCTGCGCGCTGTGCCTTGGTCGACCACGGCTCTCATCATCTCGATCATTTCGTAGCTGGTGCGTTCGGAAATCACTTCGTTCATGCGCGGCGTGAATTGGGCAATGACGTTCCCTTCGCTGTCCTCGATGCGGCTGACTAACGTGGGGGCACATCGGATGCCTTGGTTGACAAAGGCCGTGTAGGCCGAAGCCATTTCGCCTACCGTCACCTCGCAAGGTCCGAGACACAGGGCCATAGATGGATGAATGTCGGGATTGGCGACCCCGAAATTCTGCACGAGCCGCTTTCAGGCGTGTACCGCTGGGATCCACCTTGCTCATGAGGTTGGCCGTGGCCCAGTTGCTCGACTGCGAGAGTCCCCAAATGAGAGGCACCATTTGGCCGGCTCTTGCGCTGTTGGCATTGCGAGGTGTCCAGAAAGATCCGCCTACGCGGTAGCTTCGCTGCGCATTGAGCACCATCGACTGGGGCGTGTACCCGTCTTCGAGGGCCATGGCATAGACAAACGGTTTCATCGTCGAACCGATTTGTCGGCGTCCGATCATCCCCATATCGTACTGGAAATGAGCATAATTGAGACCTCCGACGTAAGCTTTCACATAACCATTGCTCGGATCGATAGAAACCAAACCGGCTCGGAGGAAGGTCTTGTAATAGCGAATGGAATCGAGCGGCGTCATGACCGTATCGACATCGCCATGGTAGGTGTAGACCGACATGGGAGTCAAGGTGCAAAAGGCATCGTGAATGTCTTCCTCAGATGCGCCCGCTGCCTTCATCGCTTGATATCGTTCGCTCTGGCGCATGGCTCTGTCGAAGATGCGCTTCACCTGTTTGGAGGACAGACTGGTATTGAAGGGGAAGTTTTCATTGTACTTCCGCTTGTCAAACTCGGGCTGAAGTCGAAGTGCAACGTGACTGTAGACCGCTTTCTCGGCATATTCCTGCATGCGCGAGTCGATTGTGGTGTAAACTTTCAGGCCGTCGGTATAGATGTCATAGTGTGAGCCGTCGCGCTTCTTGTTCTTTTTGCACCAACCGTAGATCGGGTTGTTGATCCACGCCAAAGAATCGGCATAATACTGGGCGTACTGCCAATCGCGGTAGTTGGATCGCTTCGGTTTGTCGGCCATGAGTATTTGTCTCAAGTACTCACGCAGATAGGTAGCCTCCCCTTCTTTGTGGTCGATGGGGTGGAAATTCAATTCGAGTGGGGTTGCGCTGAGCATCCGGCAGCTGTCTGCACTCAAATAGCCGGCCTTGACCATTTGAGACAGCACCACATTGCGGCGCTGACGGCAGCGTTCTGCGTCGCGCACGGGATTAAAGAGTGAGGGGTTCTTGCACATGCCAATCAGCGTGGCCGATTCGGTAAGTGTAAGTTCGCTGGGAGATTTGCCAAAGTAGACGTTGGCTGCCGTCTTGATTCCCACGGCGTTATGAAGAAATCGAAGTAGTTGAGATACAACGTCATGATCTCATCCTTCGTGTAGTAGCGTTCGATCTCTACTGCGATGACCCATTCGATGGGCTTCTGCAATAATCGCTGAAGTGTGTTGGAAGCTTTTCCGGAGTACAATTGTTTGGCCAACTGCTGCGTGATGGTCGAACCACCTCCCGCATTGTGCTGGCCCATGATGCCACGTTTCACCACGGCACGCCCCAACGCTTTGGCGTCGATGCCGCAATGGTCGTAGAAACGTTCGTCTTCTGTGGCCACCAACGCCTTGAAGAGATGGGGCGATATACTATCGGTAGCCACAAAAATGCGGTTTTCGCTGGTAGACCAAGTGCCCAACAATTTTCCATCGGCAGTCAGTGCCTGCGATGCGAATTTATTGATGGGATTTTGGATGCGCTCGAGATCAGGCATGTAGCCGATCCATCCACGTTCGACTGCGACGACGAAAAGTGCAGCCGAGAGGATAAAACCAAGCAGCAATGACCAAAGAGTGTAGACGAATTTCCTACGCATGCAAATTCTGTGAGAAGGAAAAGCTTAGAAAAAAGCGAGATAGAAGGAGAGGCGTGGATGCACTCCCGATACGCAATGACACAATGCCGTGTCAATGCATTTCGCGGACCGATCTCCATCGGTTCGGCGCAAACACGCCTCTCTCTATTGGAATAAATCAGATGAGATATTGACTGCTGATGCTCTCATTCTCGAGCACTCGGCGAATGGTCTCGGCAAACAGTGCACCGACGCTCAGTTGTTTCACTTTTGAGCAGGAGCCGGTGTAGGGAATAGAGTCGGTGAAGACCATTTCCTCGAGCTGACTGTTTTCGACTCGCTCGTCGGCGGGGCCGGACATGATGCAGTGCGAGGCCAAAGCACGCACGGAACGCGCGCCTTTCGACTTGATGAGGTCGGCGGCTTTGGTGATTGTGCCTGCGGTGTCCACCATATCATCTACCAGTACGACGTCCATATCCTTCACATCGCCGATCACGTCCATAGAGTCGACTTCATTGGCACGCTTACGGGTCTTGTTGCAAATGACCATGGGGCAATCGAGATATTTCGCGTAGGTGCTTGCGCGCTTCGACCCTCCGACATCCGGCGTTGCGATGCAGATGTTTTTCAGATTGAGGTTCTTGACGTAAGGGAGGAGGATAGTCGACGCAAACAGGTGATCTACAGGAACTTCAAAGAATCCTTGCTCTTGATCGGCGTGGAGATCCATGGTGATCACGCGATCAATGCCGGCTACGCCCAGCATATTGGCGACCAGCTTGGCTCCGATGGAAACACGGGGCTTGCTTTTGCGGTCTTGACGGGCCCAACCGTAGTAGGGTACCACGGCATTGACGGTACGCGCCGAAGCACGTTTGGCCGCATCGACCATCAGCAAAAGCTCCATCAGGTTGTCGGTCGAGGGAAACGTGCTTTGTACGAGAAAGACGTCGCAGCCTCGAATAGACTCCTCATAGCAAACCTCAAACTCGCCGTCCGAGAAATAAGTGATGCTCACATCTCCGAGCTTGCAGCCCAGATTGTCACAGATTTTTCTCGGCCAAATAACGTGTTTTTCGTGCCCGAGAAGACTTTGAAGTTACTGTTCATTTTATTGAAAAGAGTTGATTGGTGGGAAGTTTCTCTCACGATGTAAGGATTTCTATCGCCTTGGCTTCGCGGGTTCATTCGGCCATTCGCCGCAACTTGCGGAAGTGGGTGATGAGATCCTTGTAGTCTCTGTTGGTGTGCATGTTGAAGCGATTCCATAGGTCGCCCAAAATGACGGCACCGCCGAAACCGAGACTTTTGACCAGGGGAAGATTGTCGGCATCGACGTTGCCGAAGGCCATGACTTTCCGCCCGATCAGTTTCTTTTTCGGCCATTTCATTCAGCATGCGCGCACTGAAATTCTCACTGAAGCCGTCCTCGCGCGTTGCATCGAAGAGGGTGACAAAAAGACATAGTCAAACGAACGAACTCTCTCTCTGAGTTCGTCTGCACTCTGACAACTACAAGAAATGTGTCCTTTGTAGTTGTGGGGAAGCTGAGTATTTCGCGCATTGAGGTGAATGCCTTTCAAACCGTATTCACCTTTTAGATAGAAATGGTCGTGCACCACAATATTCTTGTGGTAGTTTTCGGGAATGAGCGAGAGTAATCGTTCCGAATAGACAGGTTCTGAATCTGGCTTGCGCACATGCAAAAGTTCCAGCCCTTCATCGAACAAAGCAGTGATGATCTGACTCTCTTCGACGAAGAAATCAGGACGAGTCATCAGGATGAGTTTCATTTCCGAACTTGGATTAGGATAAAGATAAAAGCAATATCACGAGGATCTTACGGAGAACTGAAAACGAACTCCCGTGTATCCGCCTACAAAGTTAGTCAAAAAAGAGCGATCTGGCTTCATGGCCTCGCAAAAAAACAGATTCTGAAGAAAAAGCCCCCGTGTTTTGTCTTCCCGTTGTGGCTAATGGCTAAAATAAAGCGCCCAATCGGGCAATTGCTCGATCGGGCGGTTTAGCCGGTGGGAGGAATCATCGACAGGTTGGTGAGGTTTTGGTTATCACGGCGGGTATTTTACGATAATCCCATGTTCCCACTGCGGTTTGTTCGTGTAGGCGGACGAGAAAGGGGTAGGGTGTGGACAAAATGGGGCAGTACGCGCTGCACCTCTCCGTTTGCCTTCAAGAGATGCGCAAAAAAACGAGCTCTCAAAGGCTCATTTCTGTGACGTATTCCCGACTATTCGACAATGAATGCAGAAATACGCGAGAAACTTTATGTTTAATCAATTCTTCTTCGGAACCACTTGAACATAACCGGCGAGCCGTTTTGCCTTGTCGCGGACTTGCTCGAGGTCGCCCCCCAATTCTCCGCTCACCAACACAACTCCCATCCGACGCTTGGGGCGCATGCTGGGTTTTCCGAAGATGCGCAGATCAGCATCCTCCTCACACGTTCTCTCTAATCCGAGGTAATCGGGCGTGCCTTCCGCATGATCGCCGGCTAAGATCACGGCACTGGCTCCGATGCGGAGGTTTTTCACGCACGGAATGGGCAAAGACAACGCCGCACGGCAATGCAGTTCGAATTCATTGAAGTTTTGCGTTCCCGCCAGGGTCACCATACCGGTATCGTGCGGGCGCGGCGACAATTCGCTGAAGTAAACGCCGTTTTTCTCGCTGACGAAAAACTCTACTCCCCAAATTCCGGCTCCGGTCAGGGCTTCGGTCACCGCTTTCGCCATACTTTCGGCCTCTTTCAAGTGGGTTGTGCTCATCGCTCTCGGCTGGAAGCTCTCGCGATAGTCGCCATCTTCTTGCACATGTCCGATGGGAGCGCAGAATAACGTGTTGCCGTTGTCTTGTGTCACGGTGAGTAGAGTGATTTCGTAGTCGAAATCAACGAATTCTTCGACGATGAGCTCCTTGACATCCCCTCTGCTTCCTGCCATGCCGTATTCGAATGCGTGTTTTACGTCATCTACGGAACGCATCACGGATTGTCCTTTTCCACTCGAGCTCATTAGCGGCTTAACGATGCAGGGAAATCCGAGGTCCTCGGCTCCTTTTCGCAGTTCCTCCTCAGTTGTGGCGTAATGGTAGCGTGCCGTTCTGATTCCGAGTTCCTTTGCTGCCAAATCTCTGATGGCTTTTCGGTTCATCGTGTAGTTCACCGCTCTGGCAGAGGGGACCACGCGGATGCCTTTCGCCTCATATTCGTAAAGTCGTTCGGTTCGGATGGCTTCAATTTCGCTGATAATGAGGTCGGGATGGTGCTTTTCGACGACGCGATCCAGTGCTTCTCCATCGAGCATGGAGAACACCTCACATTCATCGGCCACTTGCATTGCGGGCGTACCGGGGTAGGCGTCGCAAGCCACGACATATTGTCCCAAACGTTGGGCGGCGATCGTAAACTCTTTCCCGAGTTCACCCGATCCGAGGAGCAAAATATTTTTCATGCATTCCATTTTGCGCATTCAACACGTTCCGCCGGCACATTGCGGGCTGACCATTTGAATTCTAAGGCCACAAGCCAAAGCAGGCTCCGCAATAAGCTGTAAACGAGCGAATCGTTTGATAAATTCTAATGTCTCATGTTTGGGAGAGTGGGGAAGTGGAGTAGAGTGTTCCATAGGCTTCAGGAGAATATCACTTAGTTCGTTATTCTCTAAACGACGGAACTACTCATTTAATGCGCGAAACGTGATATTTTTTGCGTCTTTCGGTCGCATTCACTTCAACATTCCCGCCCTGGTTGCCATTTTTCGGAGGTTGAGCAGCGCATAGCGCATTCTTGCCAGCGAGGTACTGATGCCCACTCCCGTTTTTTTCCGCAATTTCTTTGAAGGGTATTTCTTGATAGAAGCGCATTTTTCACCACTTCGCGCTGTTCATCCGGCAGCAAAGTGATCCATTTCTGCACCATTTCTATCGATTCCATACGAATCATTTCCTCTTCTCGTCCCACACAAGCCAACTGCGACGTGGTTTCGTCGGCAAATTCCTGACCATCTTCGTCATAACTGCACTGTCCGCGCTGTGTTTTGAAATGATCAAGCACCAAGTTGTGGGCGATTCGCGAAAGCCAAGCGAAAAACTGACCTTGTTCCACATAATTTCCCTTGCGAAGCGAGAGAATCACCTTGACAAAGGTCTCTTGAAATATGTCGTTTGCCAAGTCTTCATCGTGCACTGCATAGAAAATGTGCTGGAACAATCGATCTTGATGGCGCGCCAATAAACAATCGAAGGCTTCTGCGTCTCCTCCGATGTAAGCTTTTACCAACGCGTCGTCGGTCATTCTATTTTTGCTGTCCATACTCATTGAACGATTAGTTTGAAGTAGAGTATGTTTCTATAGGCTTTCTGATTTTTGAAATGAACGATTTCCGCAAAAATACGCGTTTATTGCAAGAAAAACAAACCGACGGCACAAAAAAATGCCGTCGGTCATGTTGTTCGTTGCGAACGGAGGACGTTTATAGGCGGTCGGCATAGGCTTCGATGGCCTTTTCGGCCGTTTTGATCGCCTCTTCCAACGGAAAGGGGAGTTCGCCGCCCGCAGCATTGAAGTGTCCGCCACCATTGAAGAACTCTTCGGCCAATTTGTTGGCCGGAAAATCATCGACGCTGCGCACTGACACGCGAATTTTGTCCACTTCCGTGTCCTCTCTCAGGCTAATACTCAGCCGCATGCCCTTTACTTTGAGCGGTTCGTTGACCAAACCTTCTGCATCTCCACGGATGTAGTGGAAGCGCTTCATGTCTTCGCGTGTGATCGTGAACAGTCCGGCCCGATGATCGTGGAAGAAACGCAGGCGTTCGGTCAATATGTAGGAAAAGAAGCGCAATCGATTTTTCTGACCACGTGTTATTCACATTCCGATTGATCTTGTCCTTGTCAATCCCCTTGGTCAGCAAGTGGGCAATGATGATAAAGATCTCTGGATCGTTCGATGCATAGGCAAACCCACCTGTATCGGTCATCATGCCACAATAGATGCATGCAGCGGCGTTGCGAGAGAGTTCGTCAAACGCCCCGAGTTGATAAATCAGCTTGAAGACTAACTCACATGTGCTCGAAGCGCCCGGACGCGACACGATGAAATCCGCCGCTTTCTCGTCGGGCCCCTCATGATGATCGATCATGATTCGCTTCGCCTTCGTCCGCTCCACCACCGGCCCCATATCTTGCAAGCGATGCAGGGCATTGAAGTCCAATAGGCAGATCAAATCAGCCTCCTGAATGAACTTTGTCGCCATCGGTCGCATGTCGTCGTTCGAAAAATAGAGCACACCTCTGGCTCCCGGCAACCATTTCAAGAAGTCCGGGCACGGTGTCGGCAGAATCACGCGCACCTGTTTGCCAAGCCCACGCAAGTAGTCGGCCCAAGCCAGCGTCGACCCCATGGCATCTCCGTCGGGTCCTCGGTGCGCAGTGATCACCACGCGTTGCGCATCGCGCAACAAAGCCATCAATTCAAAGAGTTGTTTATTGTCCAGCAGGGGAGTTATTTCCATTGCTTCAAAGATATGGGGCCGGTGGTTACGCAATACTTCTATTTCCTTTTTTTCGGATCCGCCGCGTTGAACACGGCACTCCCGGCGACGAGCACGTCGGCTCCGGCTTCGACAAGCCATTTTCCGGTCTCGCGATTCACACCGCCATCCACTTCTATCAACGCTTCCGACCCACAAGCATCCAAGAGGGCGCGCAATTTCCGTGTCTTCTCGACCATGGTGGGGATGAAACGCTGGCCGCCGAAGCCGGGGTTCACGCTCATCAGCATGACCAAGTCGAGATAGGGCGCGATTTCTTCGAGCACACTCACCGGCGTATGGGGGTTGAGCGTGACGCCGGCCAACATTCCTTCGTCGCGTATGGCTTGCACCACGCGATGCAGGTGGGTACAAGCCTCATAGTGTACATTCATCACGTGCGCCCCGAGGGCTTTCACCTGAGGGATGAACTTTTCGGGCGATACAATCATCAGATGCACATCCAGCGGCTTGCGTGCGTGTCGGGCCATGGCCTCCATCACAGGAAAACCGAAACTAATGTTGGGCACAAACACCCCATCCATCACATCCAGATGGTACCAATCTGCAGAACTTTCGTTGAGCATTTCGATGTCGCGCTGCAAATTGGCGAAATCCGCGCTGAGCAGCGAAGGAGAGATCATTGTCATGAGTCAGTAGGCTGAGTATTTTCTTCTTTGTCGTTTCTTATTTGTTGAATGCGCAGCAATTCTTCGAGCGCAATCCCTTCACTGTCGGGAAACTCGAGCAGAGCTTGAAATTGCTGCTCGGCTTCGTCGAGCAAGTCTGCATCAATGAGCGCCGTGCCCCGGCGGCGCTTCAAGAAGCGCACGAAAGCCTGTCGCTCCGGCTCCTCCACTTCCGTTCCCTCGCTTTCAAACTGCTTTTGCTCTTGATCCAAGTAGCGATCGATGACAAAAAGGGCACGAAAATCGTGGCCGTTCACTAATGCATTCACGTAGGCACGATTATACTTCCGGTTGTTCAGCGAATACAGACCATCCAAATAGTAATAAGCCTGTTGATAAAGTCCCAAAGCGCTGTAGCAACTGCCGATGCTGAAGAGCAATTCGAAGAAATGCGCGCGCTGGCCCTTGTTCATGTAGCTGAACCGCGGTGAAAGCCAGCGGAACACATTTTTGAAGTAAGCCAGCGCCTCATAATAACGCTCCGACGCATAGAAACGCCGTCCCCAATACATGCAATAACCGTAGTAGGGCGTGGTGCAGGCCATCATTTCGTCTTGTGCCTCCGTCAAATCTTCGCCGCGTTCGAGGGCATCGCGGGTTTCGTTCCAGAAGTATTCAAACTCCTTCCGGCGTTCTCCGTCGCCCCACCTTATCATAGGCCAAAACAAAGGTAGTTGCACTGCTTTTGCTGTTCTGCTTTCGCAACGACCGCCGAGTGTTGTGGCAAAAGTATCCCCGTGGGGCGAGTGAAGGTCACGCGAAAGAAGAGGTCATAATTCGTTTCGCTCTCGCAAAGCACGTGCAGCAAACAGTCTTTCCGTTCGCCTTCTTGGATCAAGACACTAATCACCAGCGTCAATGCACTGTTCTTCAACGATTCGAATGTGGTTCCTTTCGTCATCAAGTATTCCACAAACGGGAAATTCTTAATCTCTTCCGCCTCAAGCACTTCGATTGTCGAAGGCTCGCAGTCGCCTTCTCCGGTCAATACGCCTTCCATTCGCAAAAGCGTCACCGGTTCTTCGTTCGGCATGAACGTCGAAAGCACTTCGCCCACCGTGTGTTTCTGCTCTTTGGTCTCAAATCCTTCGGCCAACGCAGGAGCATAATTCATCTCTGCCACGTGCGACAAGACGTTCAACCGCTCACTGATCGCCGTGTTCTCCTCCAAATTGTTGTCATCGCTTGCTTCGATCTTCTCGAGTTCAGCTCTTTGTTCTTCGCACATGGGCGAAAGTCGCTTCCAATTGAGCCGCCAGCATTTCTTGCACACTGCGTTTCGTCGAGTCGATGGGCATGCCGAAACGCATGTAGAGATAAACCTGGTGCCCCTGTGCATCGATGATGTAGTAAGTCGCGAAATTGGCCACCGCCAAGCTGTTGAATTCATTGCTGGCATGGCGCACCGCCGTCAGCGCGCCGAGAGGACGCTCCACAAAATACGGATAATAGAACGAGACCATGGTGTTGCGCCGGCTGCACACCGCCACAAAATGTCCTCCCTGGAAGGTAAAATCATAGGCTCGTTCATCTTCTTGGCACTTAAATTCGCTTTCCTTCCATTCGATCTGCATTTTGGGAAACAGCAGCTCCAACATCGTCGACGATTGGGGATAGGCTTCCCCCTTCACCGTCGATTTGAAGCGACGATAGGCGATCAGCCAAAGAGAATGGAGCCAACTCGTGGTTTTGCTTACCCCTTTGCAAAGCGATTGTAGGAGAAACTCAAGTAGTGCGAACATAGAGTGTCGAATTGTCTGTACATGAAGCGGTTTTCGTTAGCGAAGTTACTATTTTCTTTTCGCAACGGCTCCTCTTTCGCTTCGAAAAACTGTAAATTTGTTTGCGCATTTCCAGCACATCTCTTTTATTATCTTCCCCAACGACATGATTTCCCTCGAAGATTTCTTCCGCAACGCCACTTCTTCCTCCTTCCGTCTTTCGCCCGATGGGCGCCATCTCGCCCTATCTTGCCCCCTATCGCGACCGCATGAACCTTTTTGTGCGCAGCATCGCCCCCCGATGGCGCACTCGGCACCCCACTTCGACTCACCGGCGAGACCGAACGCAGTCTCGGCGGCCACCTTTGGGCCGACAACGACCGCTTGGTTTATGCCAAAGACGATGGCGGCGACGAGAACTACCACCTTTTCGGCATTCGCCGCGATGGAAGTGACGAACGCGCCTACACCGATTTTCCCGGGAGTGCGCGTCGACATCATCGATGACCTCCCCGAAGTGCCCGGGCAAATCCTCATTGAGATGAACCGCCGCAACCCCGAGGCCTTCGATCCCTACCGACTCGATCTCGACACGGGCGAACTCACGCTCCTGGCCGAAAATCCCGGCAACTATCAGGGATGGACCACCGACCACGACGGTTGTTTGCGTGTGGTCTATGCCGTCGTCGACGGCGTGAACACCCAGATTCTCTACCGCGACCACGAAGGCGAAGCATTCCGTCCCGTGCTCACCACCGATTTCCGCGAATCGGTGTGCTACTCGCTCTTCACTCCCGACAACAAAATGGTGTGGGGCGTGAGCAATCGCGGCCGTGACAAAGCAGCCTTGGTGCTCATTGATCCCGCTACGGCCGAAGAGCGCGAAGTACTGTTCGAACACGATCGCTACGACGTGGACGCGCTCACCTATTCGCGCAAGCGTCGCCGGCTGCTCGGGGCGTTTTGTGCCGGACATCGCGACCCTGTGCGCCACTATTTCGACGACCGCGCACGCGATGACCGCCAACGACTCGAAAAGCACTTCCCAGCGCAACAAGTCGGCATGGTGGACACCGACAAGAGCGAGGAACGATGCATCGTCTTTGTGGCCAGCGACCGGTCGAAAGGCGCCTATTATTTCTACGATCGCACCGCTGATCGTGTGGAACTGCTGGCCGAAGTGGCCCCGTGGTTGCCCAAATCGGCCATGGCTCCCATGCACCCCGTGACGTTCACCACCCGCGACGGGCTGACCATCGAGGCCTACCTCAGTTTGCCCCCCGGATTGACACTCGATGCTCTCCCGGCCCCGCTCCCCGTCATCGTCAATCCCCACGGCGGACCGTGGTCGCGCGACAATTGGGGCTTCTCCTCTGAAGTGCAATTTCTGTGTTCGAGAGGTTATGCGGTCTTTCAACTTAATTTCCGCGGAAGCACAGGCTACGGCCGCGACTTCCTCGAAAAGAGTTACAAGCAATGGGGGCTCACCATGCAGAATGACATCACCGACGGCGTGCATTGGCTCATCGATTCAGGCATAGCCGACCCGAAACGCATAGCCATTTACGGTGCCTCCTACGGTGGATATGCCACCCTGGCGGGAGCTTGCTTCACACCGGAGCTTTATTGCTGCGCCATCGACTACGTGGGCGTGTCCAATCTGCTCACTTTCCTGCAAACCATTCCGCCTTACTGGCGCGCGATGCTCGACATGATGTACGAACAAATCGGCCACCCCGATCGCGACCGCGCGCAACTCGAAGCCACGTCGCCGGCCTTGCATGCCGACGCCATTCGTTGCCCGCTCTTCATCGCACAAGGGGCCAACGATCCGCGCGTCAACAAGGACGAAAGCGACCAAATGGTGGCGGCCCTCCGACGACGCGGAGTGGAAGTGGAATACATGGTGAAAGACAACGAAGGCCATGGTTTCGCCAACCAAGAAAACATCTTCGACTTCTACCGTGCCGTCGAGCGATTCCTGCAGCAACATCTCTGAAAGCGGAACGCCCTGTTTAGAAATACGATGGTAATAATGTGAGCCTGCCCCGTTCTGCACAGGCGCCCCACATTTTTTCTTCACAGCTACACGCGCCCACGAGCCATCGCCCCCCATGTCCAAAAATGCGCCCCGGTGATTTTTGATTCACCGGGGCGTTTTTGAGCAGAACGCACAAAACAACGGTGCACACCGCAGCATCGCTCCATTGTTCGTGTCCTGCGAATCGAAATAAGGGCAACCTCCAGCTCGCCCCCGCAACTTTGAGCAATACAGTCCGAGAAGCGAAGAAAAAACTGGGGATTTTCCCATTTTATAGGGGACGTTTCGACGGAAATGCCCCCATTAATCGAAAAACTCACCGCAATGAATATTCGCGACATCTTGGACTTTCAAAATAGAAGTGCAAACGATCATTCGCTTTTCATCAGTTCTCATCCATGAAAAGCACTGCGGGTTTGCCTCGCGGCCTGGGCACACTGCCCGAAGGCAGGCCGCAATGGGCTAAGACACTCGCCGAAAAAGGGAGAAACACAACAAAGCGCGAACAAAAACTGTTCGCGCTTTGTTGTTGGTAGCCTGATCTCGTGGAGACGATCCGCAAGTTCAAAGTGAAATGGGTGATTCCGCTGGGGCTCGAACCCAGGACCCACGCCTTAGAAGGGCGTTGCTCTAATCCGACTGAGCTACGGAACCAAACCTGTAGGGACAAAGTATGGGTTTGCGGGTGCAAATATACCTATTTTTTGCGTATGTCACAAATATCCCCCGACAAATCGCACTATTTGTGGGCAACTTCTCTGCCGAGAGGGGTTATTTGAGTCGCTTTCGTGCGCTCTCCAACACAAAACAGCGGCCGACAAAATCGTTTGCCGACCGCTATGACTTGCTTGCGCTTCGCTTTGCTGCTTCACTGCGCAACGGTATCCCAAATATCGGCCGGCGTGCGCGCGTAGAAGTCGGCCCGCAAGGCCCGCAACTCAGGTTCGTCCCGAAATCCCCAAAGCACGAGCTCACAAGCGATGCCTGCTGCTTGCGCAGTGGCATAGTCCACTTCACTGTCGCCCACATAGAGCGTTTCGGCGGGGGTAGCCCCGAGACGGCGCATGGCTTCGAGCACCGAATCTGGGTAGGGTTTCCGGCGTACACCTGCACTTTCGCCCACAGCCACCTGCATGAAATCGGCAAAAAAGCGACGATTCAAATCCTGCACCGCGGGATCGAGCTTGTTACTAACGATGCCCATGCGCACACCCGCGCTGTGCAAACGTTCAAGCAGCGGAAGAATGCCGGGATAAGGCCCCGTTTTGTCGAGCGAATGCTCGAGATAGTGCGAACGAAAGTCGGCGAAGACGGCTTCGAGTTGCGCGGAATCGGTGCCTTCCGGGACCGATCGCTCGATGAGATTGTGGATGCCGTTGCCCAAAAAGGCGCGCACTTCGGACACACTCCGCTCCGCCAATCCGTGTACACGGAGTCCGTGGTTCACCGAAGCGTGAAGGTCGGCCAAGGTGTCGAGCAATGTTCCGTCGAGATCGAATATGAGGGTAGAAAATCGCATAGATAGTATAGTTTTTGTCTGGTCTTTGCGTCGCGGGAAGGCGTCTTTTCAGGGAGCGCGCCCGGCTCTAATCGGTGCGCCGCGGTGAAGTGCCGGTATTTTTCGCTCGGCGTAAGCGGTGCAAGGCTGGCTTTCCCAAGTTGGCACACCTCGTTCCGGCTTATGCGCCGTGGAGGAGCGCTGTCTTCAGTCCGGTAATTGTGTCGGGGAAGGTGAGTCCAAACTGCTTGATACGCTTCAAACTCATGGACAAGTTGCGTTCCGGTTGTTCGACGGCACAAACAGGCGCCGGTGCCCCGGCTTCGAGGTGCCCGGCAGCGGCAAGGAAACGCGCAGCTTCGAGCACGGTATCGTAAGTGGAGCGATGGTTGGGCGAACCAAAGTTGTAAATGCCGCCGGGTAGCCCGATGGCCGCTTCGATGCGGCGCACCACCTGCCACACATTGGTGATGCCGCGGCATTCGTGCGTCGAAGCGACAAAAGGTGTGCTGTGTTGTGCAGATTCCAGGAGTCGGAGCAACAGTCCACGGTTTTGTCGCAGCGGGGAGTTGGGCACATCATACATCCATGAGAGGCGTAGGCACACCGCAGTGGGGAGAAGCGCTTGGACCTCGCACTCCGTGCGATACTTGACGTGGGCATACACGCCCCGGGGCGAAAAGCAACGCATCCTCATCGCGAGCTTCCGAGCCGGTGCAACCATTGTATACCTGGTCGCTCCCGGCATAGATGAGCTTGGCGCCAACTGCCGCTGCCGCCCGCGCCACATTGAGCGTGCCGTCGTAGTTCACGGCTTCGCAATCGTCGGGATGGGTCTCGCAATAGCCGGTGTCGGAGAGCGCCGCAAGGTGGATGACGGCTTTTGGGGCGTGGTCCATGAACAAAGTCTGGACGCGCTGCTCGTCGGTAATGTCGAGTTGTCGACTGTCGAGCGGAAGGACTTGATGGGAAAGCCCAAGAAACCGAGTGGCGCGGCAACCAACAAAGCCGGCAGCGCCCGTGATGAGAATCTTCATTGTGGAGAAAAACAGGACAAGTGGGGAAGTGCGCACCGTCGCCTTCGGCGATGGAACGGCACGATGCGGAATGTTTGCACAAAAATAAGGAGAAAAGCGGAGGGTAGCAAACGTACAGACACAAAAAACGCCCCTCATGGTGCAAGCAGTGCGGGCACAGTGAGGGGACAAGGGAAAGGAGGAAAATAGGGCAGGGGGCCAACCGCGTAGATTTCCCCCGTATTGTGGTGGTCTAAGCGGGGTGCTTCCGACGGTCAGGAGAAGAGACCAAAGAGTTCGGCATCGATGCGGTCGGTGATCTGGCGGAAGGCCTCGGGATCGGATTCAAATTTGAGATGATCGCCGTCTACGATGACCAAACGGCCTTCGTATTGCGCAATCCAGCGCTCATAGAGTTCATTGAGCCCTTGGAGGTAGTCGATGCGCATGGTTTTCTCAAAATCGCGGCCGCGTTTCTCGATCTGCGAGACAAGGTTCGGAATCGACGAGCGGATGTAGATCATCAGGTCGGGCAGTTTGACGAGCGACATCATGAGATCGAAAAGATCGGTGTAGTTGGCGAAGTCGCGATCGCTCATCATTCCCATCGCATGTAGGGTTGGGAGCGAAGATACGTGCGTCTTCGAAAATCGTACGATCCTGTATGATCGTTTCTTCACTGCGTGAAATGGCCACAACATCCTTGAAACGCTTGTTGAGGAAGTAGATTTGCAGATTGAACGACCAGCGTTGCATGTCTTTGTAGAAGTCTTCGAGGTAAGGATTGAAGTCTACAGGTTCGAAGAGGGGCGACCAAGCATAGTGCTTGGCGAGCATTTTGGTAAGTGTGGTTTTTCCGCTGCCGATGTTTCCGGCGATGGCGATATGCATGGTTGTCTTGTTTTTGAGTTGGGCTATGCTTTGGCGAAGAGGCCAAAGAGTTTTGCGTCGATGCGGTCGACGATATCGGAAAAGTCCTTGGGGTTGTAGAGAAAATCGAGTCCATCGACATCCACCACGAGCTTTTCTCCGGGATACTTGTCGAAAACGAACTCATCGTAGCGACGATTGAGGTTTTCCAAGTAGTCGATCGACATAGACTGCTCGTATTCCCTTCCGCGCTTGCGGATATTGGCGACCAAGTGGGGCACGGTCGACCGAAGATAGATGAGTAAATCGGGCGCATCGACGAGTGAGGTCATCAACTCGAAGAGTTCCATATAGGTTTCGAAGTCTCGATTATCGAGATTGCCCATGTCGCGATTATTGGCCGAGAAGATATAGACTCCCTCGAAGATGCTTCGATCCTGCACTACGTTGTTTTCAGTGCGGGCTATGTCCAAAACGTCTTTGAAACGCTCTTTGAGAAAGAAGACCTCGAGGTTGAAGGCCCATCTCGGCATGTCCTTATAGAAAGGATCGAGATAGGGATTCTCCGCCACGGTTTCGAACTTTGGCGTCCAGCCGTAATGCTGCGCAAGTAGGCCGGTAAGTGTGGTTTTTTTCCGCTGCCGATGTTTCCGGCGATGGCGATATGCATGAAAAAAATGGGATTTTTAGGAATCGGTTGTAGGGGCACTGTGCGTGAGCGTGGCGGTAATCGGATCAGCCGTGGGGAGTTCCGACGCATTACTTTCCGCTCCTTCCTCACTTTCGCCTTTGGGCAACTGGTGCTTTCGGCGAACATCTTCACGTGCACCGAGTTTCACAAGTTTATTGGCGGCCGAGATGATGCTTTGTCCGCTCGGTAGGAGCATTTTGCGCAGGGACTCAAAGTATCCTGCGTTTTCCGCAGCGTAGCTTCGACATTGAGGAATCGTTCGTAGAATAATTGTACGCGACTCACGATAATCCCGGCCTGATCAACGATTTTCTGCTGATTCTCCACCTGTAATTGCTGTTTCCAAGAGAGTTCGAGCATGCGAAGCAGGGCATAAAGGTTTTGACTGGCGGTGATGAACACGCCTTTGTCGTAGGCCTCCTTCCACAATCCCGGGGCCGCTGTGAGCGCCAGGGTGAGTGCGCTATCACTGAACACATACATCACGACAAAATCCAGTCGCGAACGATCGGCACTGAGGTGTCCGGCATAGTTTTTGGATGACAATTGCTTGACATGCTGCTGCAATGACTTCACATGCCGATCCAATGCAGATTTTCGTTGCTCGTCTGTCGTTGCTTCGTAGTAATCTCGGTAGGCCGTGAGCGAGACTTTCGAATCGATCACCACATCGCGCCGGTCGGGAAAGTGGAGAACCACATCGGGAATAAGGCGACGACCGGTTTCGTCGTCGGTGATCACGCTGCCGGTTTCGTCTTTCACGGTCCACTGCTCGTCGAATTGCACTCCCTCTCTCGAGTCCCATGTCCTCCAAAAGGGTGCGGAGTCGGAGTTCTCCGAAGTTTCCCTGTATTTTGTTCTCTCCCGTGAGTGCCGCCGCGAGACGATCGGCTCGTTCGCCCACGAATCGGGCTTGCGACAGGGTAGCTTTGATACTTTCATCGAGTCGCGCCATGGAATCGAGGTGGTGCCGATCGGCTTGTTGCACGGCATTGCGCATTTCTTGTATGCCATTGCGCAAAGGTCCGAGGATGCCGTCGAGTTGTCGCGCATTTTCTTCGCGCAACTGGGTTCCCCGTTCGCGCATCTGGCGCTCGCTTTCGGTTTTGAGTCGTTCGGCCATGAGTTCCAGCCACCGATCGCTTTCTTCTCGCTGTTCAGCCGCTTTTAGTTCAGCATTCCGACGCATTTCCGCCCAATTTCGTTCGTGCTCTGCGCGCAAATCTGCCAAAGAACGACGGCCCGCATAATAACCGAGCGCCAATCCGACGATTAGTGCGAACAAGATGAAAAAAAGGAAGGGACATAATAAGCTAAACCAATGATATGAAATGGAATAAGACAGACGTAGCAGCTTTCTACTCAACGATTTGCGTGAATAGTAAGCCGTTTGGCGCTTAAAAAAGCACGGCAAAGATAGCAACAACAGCAGCAACACACAAGCCTATCACCGATTTTGAAGAAAATAAAGCCTCAGCAAAAGTGCCCATCCCCGAAGCAAAGTTGCGCCCGAGAGATGCCAGGCAAAAAAAGGAAGAAAGAGGCTCCATTATGCGGGAAAAAAACTATGGCCCAACTTGCACCCGTCGTACAGAAAAGGGGGAGAGAAAAGTTGCTTGCTTGTAAATTTATTCTTATTTTCGCGAATACGGCTTCACGTTTCTCCCCTTTCGCGAGAAACGCGAACCAGTTAAATACCTTTCGAACGCGACAAGACCAACTTATGCAGCAAGAATTGATATTGATACGCATCACGGGTGAAGATCGTCCGGGATTGACTGCAGACTTTATGGCCATTATGGCAAAATATGAGGTAGACATCCTCGACATTGGCCAAGCCGACATTCATTCGACGCTCTCTTTGGGCATCTTGATCCACACCAACGAACAAACGTCGGGCAGTGTGATGAAAGAGGTACTCTTCAAAGCGGCAGAACGCGGAGTGAATGTGCGTTTTTATCCGATCGAGGCCGAAGAATACACCGAATGGGTGCGCGCACAAGGGCGCAACCGCTACATTCTCACCGTCTTAGCACGGCATCTCACGGCAAAACAAATGGCAGCCGTGAGTCAATTGGTTGCAGCACAGGGACTGAACATCGATGGAATTCGGCGTCTCACCGGACGCGTCCCCTTGGAACGCCACCAAGATAACGTGCGCGCTTGTATTGAGTTCTCATTGCGCGGCACACCGGCCAACCTCGCGGCCATGCAAGCCGATCTCTTGCAGCTCAGTGCCAATTTGGAAATGGATTGTTCGTTCCAACACGACAATGCCTACCGACGTATGCGCCGATTGATCTGCTTTGATATGGATTCGACCCTGATACAAGCCGAATGCATCGACGAATTGGCCGAACGTGCGGGAGTGGGCGAAGAAGTGAAGCGCATCACCGAACAGGCCATGCGCGGAGAAATTGATTTCAAGGAGAGTTTCACACGACGGGTGGCGCTGCTCAAAGGATTAGACGCCAGTGTCATGCAAGACATTGCAGAGCATCTGCCGCTGACGGAGGGCGTGGAACGCTTAATGTACGTGTTGAAGCGCCACGGTTACAAGATTGCAATTCTGAGCGGCGGTTTTACGTTCTTCGGTGAACATTTGGCTCGACGCTTCGGTATAGATTATGTTTATGCCAACGAACTGGAAATCGAAAAACGGCCATCTAACGGGACGCTTCGTGGGCGAAATCGTCGACGGACAGCGGAAAGCCGAGCTTTTGCGGCTTATTGCGCAGGTGGAAAAAGTGGATTTGGGACAAACTATCGCTGTAGGCGACGGCGCCAACGACTTACCGATGCTCTCAACCGCCGGTTTGGGCATAGCCTTCCACGCAAAACCGAGAGTAGTGGCGAATGCGAAGCAAAGTATCAACACGGTTGGCATCGACGGGGTGCTGTATTTCTTGGGATTCAAGGACTCTTATCTTGATGAACACGTTCCTTCTCCCGAAGGCGAGCCAGCTTAGGGGCTTCCCATCCGCTCGTTGATCAACACAAACGGGGACAATACTCACAATTGAGCATTGTCCCCGTTTTTTATTGCAGGTCTCAAAGAAAACATCGCGCTTGGCCTCGGCGTTTCTTTCCTTATATATAGGAAGAGCTGGTGAATCTCTTTGAAACCAGATTCTGCGCCATTGAAAGCCCAAAAATCAACGCAGAAAATCGAGCGTTTAACGTCGTCCGCTCGTCACTCCGGACGAAGAACCCGAACCACCTTGCGGTTGTGCGGGGGCGCTATAAGAAGAACTGCCCGAACGAGTGTAGCTTCCTGCGTTGTAGTTTTGCGAAGAAGAGCTTGAACTTTGAGAAGAGGCAGCACTTCCTCTGCGTCCTGAGGTGTAACCTGAACTATTTGTGTTGTTGTAATCCGATCGAGTGGGGGAGTAGCTGCTGCGCGCTCCCTCGTATGAGCGGGAAGAACCATAGTTGTAGCCGGAATTCCCGCTGTCGTACGAACCACTGCCGTAGGTGGTGCCGCGTCGTCCCGAGGCTCCGCCTCCTTCATACTGACGTGAAGGCGCATAACTTCCGTTGTAGGAGGGCACGCCGTAAGACGATCCCTCGTAACGAGGACTGCTGTAGGCTCCGCCTCCGTAATAGCTGTTGCCGGTATCGTAGCTCCATCCTCTTCCGCCGTAACGTCCTTCGACAATGCGCAAAGGTTCGTTACGATAGTAGCTGCTGTAGCCTCGATCTCCGTAGCGTGCCACGTAACTGTCGCGCAATCCGCCGTAACGGTTCTCTACTACGCGCAAACCATAGTAGGGCGAACGGTATTCCGGGCGACGATAGCCCCAATCTGAACCACGGTAGGAGATGTAGACGGAGGGTCTGTCGAAGAAGAAGCGATCGCGGTAGGAATAGCGCGTGTAGACATTGAAAATGAACGACGATCCCGTCCACGAGAGCGGACGATAGAAATAATCTACCCCCACATAACGCGCATACTGCCAATCATAGAGGATATATCTCAGGTCATCGTCGCGATAATCTCCGTAACGTCCATACAAATCATACGGTGAGTTGACAGAAAGGAAGTAGTCTAAGTTCACTTGATAGACTTGATCGTATTGCGTCGGCGTGAGATTGAGCTCATACGCCATTTTATCTGTGAGGAAATAGGCGTATTCACGAGCGTCAGTGTAGTTCATCGCTGAGGCTGATGCGCCTGCTGCAGCGAGAAGGAGGGAGAGAAGTAATCGTTTCATATCGCTTATTTGTTAGAGGTGATGATTGCAAATATCGTGATTTGCGCGACAAAAAAACAAGATGATTGCGAGGAGAATACGCAGATTTTTAGTATTATCGTGTCATAATTCCCGGATATGATTGGCATTTTGTCAACCAGTAACCGATCTTTGGGCACTTTCCGCTCTATCATCGCCTTTTTTTCCTGAGAAATCGGGGGGTAATTAGCCGTTAGAAGGTACAATAAAGAAAAGTAGGCGCCTTTTTCCAATCCGGAGCAGCGCACCTTCGGAATGCGGCGAGACGCATTATAATGTAATCCCCTCACGAAATGGAAGAGTAGTTCTGCTGCACTTGTCGCAACCGGCGCAATTCTGCCCACATGGGCGCGTTCTCGGTGAGTGATTCATGGGGATCCGTATCTAAAATGCGCGCAGCACTTTTCTCTTTGCTTCACTCATTAAGGCCGCATCTCCCACCAGATTCGCGATGCGCAAATCGAAAGGCAATCCACTTTGCGCCGTTCCTTCCAAATCTCCCGGTCCGCGGAATTTCATATCGGCCTCAGCTATCACAAAGCCATCGGTAGTTTCTACCATGATGTCCATGCGTTGCCTAGACGACTCCGCTAGGTTATCTTTGGTGACCAAGATGCAATAGCTCTGTTCCGCCCCTCTTCCCACGCGTCCCCGCAGTTGGTGCAGTTGTGCCAAGCCGAATCGCTCCGCATTCTCCACGACCATCACAGAAGCATTGGGCACGTTCACTCCCACTTCTATCACGGTTGTGGACACCAATATTTGGGTTTCGTTGGCCGAAAAGGCGCGCATGGCCTCTTCCTTCTCCGCTGGTTTCATGCGTCCATGCACTCTTCCCACTCTCCACGGCGTGAAAGCCTCGCACACAGCCTCGTATCCTCGTTCCAATGCGAGGAGATCCAATTTTTCATTGTCGTCAATCAGCGGATAGACAAAATAAACCTGCCGTCCCTTCTCCAGTTCGGTGCGTATGCCGTGAAACAGTTGACTGCGCTGGCGCGCTCTATAATGGCGTGTCTGGATCGGTTTACGTCCCGGTGGCAATTGATCGATGACACTCACGTCCAAATCACCATAGACCGTCATGGCCAGTGTGCGCGGAATGGGCGTTGCCGTCATCACCAGCACATGGGGCGGACGAATATTCTTGTTCCACAGCGCCGCACGCTGCTTAACTCCGAAACGATGCTGCTCGTCGATGATGCAAAGCCCGAGGTTGTAGAACACCACTCCGGGTTCGATCAGCGCATGCGTCCCGATGAGGATTTGCACCTCGCCGGTGGCCAAGGCATCGAGTACGGCGCGGCGGCGCTTCCCTTTGACATTGCCCGTGAGCAACTCCACGCGAATGCCCAAATCTTGGAGTTGAGCCGCTATCCCTTTGTAGTGTTGCTCCGCCAAGATCTCGGTCGGCGCCATGATACACGCCTGAAACCCATTGTCGAGGGCCAGCAAACAAGTCAATGTCGCCACCATCGTCTTGCCCGATCCCACATCTCCCTGCAACAAACGGTTCATTTGTCGCCCACTGCGCAAATCACTATGGATCTCGCGCACCACGCGTTTCTGTGCTTCGGTGAGTTCAAACGGGATATGGTGGGCATAGAAATCTTTGAACAGGGGGCCAACACGCGGAAAGGGCCAACCGACGATTTCCACTTTCCTTTCTCGATTGTACTGGAGAATGGAAAGTTGCAAATAGAAGAGTTCTTCGAACTTCAATCGGCGTTTGGCCGCCGCCACGTCTTGTGCGCTCTGCGAAAAGTGCAGATCTCTCACCGCCCGATCGTGACTCACCAATTTATGTTCCGCTACAAGTGTCGGCGGCAGGGTGTCGGGGATCGGCGCGCCCATGCGTTCAAAGGCATTGGCCACCAACTCATTGATGGTGCGCGAGGTGATGTGCGCACGCGTGAGTCGCTCAGTGAGATGATAGACCGGTTGCATGCGCAAGAGCGGGCGATTCTTCACCCGCTCCAGCTCCTCCATCTCCGGATGGGCAATCGAAAGGTAATTGCCGAACGGTTTGGGTTCACCAAACACCTGATATTCGACATCCACCTTGTACATTTTTCTCCAAAGCCTTCGACACGCGGAACCAAACCAACTGAATGTAGCCCGTGCCATCGGTGAAGTTGGCCACGAGTCGTCGTTTCGGTCCTTCGCCCACCTTGTTGATCATCACAATGCGCCCTCTCAACTGAATATTCTGCATCCCCTCGACAAGATCACAGATGCGATACACCTTGGTGCGATCTTCGTGTCGGAAAGGATAAGTGTGCAGTAAATCTCCGACGGTGCGCACGCCCAACTGAGAGGCGAACAACGCAGCACGTGCGGGTCCGACTCCTTTCAGATAGGTGATGTCTTGATCGAGATAATTCAAAAAAACGATTTTTAGGGGGTGGGGGAGACGTAGCGAGGGTGGGCGAGTGGCGAGATCAGCACACTAATCCATTCTGTCGCGATAGTCTTCGTAAGTATAGGTGCGCAGCGTCTCGAGGGTACCGTCTTCTCGAAGCAAACAAAGCGAGGGGTGATGAATGCCGTTGAACATGTTGGTTTTTCACCGTGGTGTAGTGGATCATATCCTCGAAGATCAACTCGTCGCCCACCTGCAGCGGACGGGCAAAGCGCCAATAGCCCATGAAATCTCCACTGAGGCAACTGTTGCCTCCCAAACGATAGACACAGTCATCGGTTTCGTGACCGATTTCCACCCCATCTGCAAGCGTTTCCGCCCCGCGAATAGCCGGATGGTAGGGCATTTCAAGGCAATCGGGCATGTGGCAGGTGAACGATGCATTGAAGATGGCCGTTTTCACGCCGGCATTCTCCACCACATCCACCACTTGCGCCACCAACGGCCCGGTTTGCCAAGCAAAGGCGCTCCCCGGTTCCATGATGACGCGCAAATGTGGATGGCGAGCGCGGAAATCGTTGAGCAAACCAACGAGCAATTCCACATCATAGTCAGCCCTCGTCACCAAGTGTCCGCCGCCGAAGTTGATCCATTCCAACCGGTCAAGCCAAGATCCGAAGCGTTGTTCGATGTGCTGGAGCGTGTGTCCGAAAGCCTCACTGCTGCTCTCGCAATGGCAATGAATGTGGAATCCGTTCACCCCTTCCGGTAGATCGGTGGGGAGATCGGCGCTGAGCAAACCGAAACGTGAGCCCGGCGCACAGGGATCGTAGAGCGCAGTTTCGATCTCTGAGTATTCGGGATTGACGCGCAATCCGCAATCGACCTGTTCCTCGTTCCCGTGCGTGGCGTTCCATTCGCTGATGCGCGGATAGAATCTCGCATACTGCGTGAGCGAGTTGAAAGTGATGACAGAAGAGCATCGAAGCATCTCTTCAAAGGAACTCTCCTCGTAGGCCGGTGTGTAAGTGTGCGCTCGGCTGCCAAACTCTTCGAGTGCCAGTCGCGCTTCATAGGGTGAGGAAGCCGTGGTGTGCGCAATATATTCGCGAAAGATGGGGAAAGTTTTCCAGAGTGCGAAGGCTTTGAAGGCAAGAATGAATTCTGCCCCGGTTCGACGGGAGATGTCGGTGATGAGACGGAGATTTCGACGTAAGCGCCGTTCTTCGACGATATAGGCCGGTGAGGGAGCCGTGGGAAAGGTCATGAGCAGAGAGAAAAAGAGGATGAAAAAAGCGCACGAGTCGAATCAGCACAAGCATTGCTCGACTGATTCGACCCGCGTAAAGGAAAAAAATGGAAAGCAAGAGATCACATGATGCCGTCTTCACGCAGCTTTTGCTGCCACTTCCAAGCCGTCGTCAGCGAATCTTCGAGCGTGTGCACAGCCTTCCACCCCAACACCTTGTTGGCTTTGTCGACATTGCCCCACACTTTCTCGATGTCTCCGGCACGACGCGGCGCAACTTTGTAGTTGAGTTTCACGCCGGTGCACTTTTCGAACGTGTTGATCAGTTCGAACACACTCACGCCCTTACCCGTTCCGATGTTGAAAATCTCAACCGGTTCGGCGTTTTTGCCTTCGACAATGCGGGCCATGGCAGCAACGTGGGCTTTGGCGAGGTCCACCACGTAGATAAAGTCACGAATGCACGATCCGTCGGGTGTGTTGTAGTCGTCGCCGAAGACAGCCAGCTGTTCGCGGATGCCAATCGCCGTTTGTGTGAGGTAAGGGATGAGGTTGGCTGGTGCGCCGTTGGGCACTTCGCCGATGAGCGCCGAGGGGTGTGCGCCGATGGGGTTGAAGTAGCGAAGGATGATGGCTGAGATCGGGGCGCCGCTGGCCACGTAGTCCTGAATGATCTCCTCGTTCACCTGCTTTGTGTTGCCATAGGGCGATTCGGCCTTCTTGATCGGTGCCGTTTCGCTGACGGGCAGATCTTTAGGATCGGGTTGTCCGTAGACCGTGCACGAAGAAGAGAAGATAACGCCCTTGACATTATATTTGGGCATGAGCTCGAGGAGGTTAATCAGCGAGACGAAGTTATTACGATAGTACTTGAGCGGTTTTTTTCCACCGATTCGCCCACGGCCTTCGAGGCGGCAAAATGAATAATGCCCTCGATGCCCGGATATTTTTTTGAACACGCCTTCGAGCGCAGGGAGATCACAGCAATCCACTTGTTCGAATGCCGGACGCGTGCCGCTGATTTTTTTCGATGCCGTCGATGACTTCGGCTTTGGAGTTGCTGAGATTGTCGATAATCACGACGTTGTAACCTGCAGCTTGGAGTTCAACGGTGGTGTGCGAACCGATGAAGCCGGTACCGCCCGTGACGAGAATGGTCTTTTTCATGTTTCGGTTGTGAAATGTGGGAGGGAAGCACGTGAACAAGGGATTTTTTTAATCTGATCACTCCCATTTGAATCGGTTGCGCGCGCAATCCACGTCCGGAAATTGACTTTGATGGGGCGAAGTTACAAATTATTTTGAGAACTGCAGCTTGCAAAAGATAACTTTTTATCGCGTATTCGAGAAAACTTTCCGCGCAGGTTCTCGAACAGCCCTTTGCTGTCGCGATTTGCCCTCCCTATCTTCGTCGCCGCACACGCGCCTTTGCCTACAAAACGACCCCACAAAACTCACACGTCCTCGTCATCTCGAGCCATCGTAGCGTAGGCCCTTCATCCCCTCCCTGTGAGTTCCGGCGAAACTGAGGGGAGATTCCCTCGCCGATCGTCAGTTTTCAAAACAAGTTCCTTCATCGTCCACCTCTTATTTCCCTTTTCCACTCTTTCATCGGGGGCATCGCGAAGCCTTTACGCACGTTTCCAAAACTTGCACCGCCAATGCAGGTCGGCCGCAGTCCAATTCTGTTCCCAATTCTCCCCCTCGTGCCAATATTGAAAGGGAAGACAGAGCGGGAAACGACGAGTGCCCCCACAAAAGTTCGACGAAAAGAAAGGAGGAACGGGGAGAAGAAGAAGGACTGTTGGGGCGCTCCACATCTTTCTTGCGGCGAAACGGTGAAAAGCCGGGGGCTTTTGCCGAATAAGTGGAGGCTTTGAACCAAAAAAATCCCCGACTTCTCTCAGTCGAGGTGGGAGAGAAGCGCTCCCGTTTGGCCGTTCGAGGAGAATGTGTAATTTTGCCACAACTTAACCCCCCCAACAAATTTTTCCCATGAAGGAACTGGCACTCAAATATGGTTGCAATCCCAACCAAAAGCCTGCTCGCATTTACATGGACAACGGCGCAGCACTTCCCATTGAAGTGCTCGGCGGTCGTCCCGGTTACATCAATTTTCTCGATGCCCTCAACGGTTGGCAGTTGGTGCACGAACTCAAAGCAGCCACCGGCCTTCCGGCAGCCACTTCGTTCAAGCACGTTTCTCCCGCCGGCGCAGCTGTGGGCGAACCGCTGGATGAAACCCTTCGCAAGATTTACTTCTGCGACGATCTCGGCGAACCGCTCAGCCCCATCGCCTCGGCTTATGCCCGCGCTCGCGGCGCAGACCGCATGTCGAGCTACGGTGATTTCATCGCCCTCTCCGACGAATGCGACAAAGCCACCGCACTCCTCATCAAACGCGAAGTGAGCGACGGTGTCATTGCCCCGAGTTTCAGCCCCGAAGCGCTTGAGATTTTACGTGCCAAACGCAAAGGAACTTATTGCATTCTGCAAATCGATCCCAATTACCGCCCCGATCCCATCGAACACAAGCAGGGTGTTCGGCGTCACCTTCGAACAAGGGCGCAACGAAGTGAATCTTTCCGATCCGCATTTGTTCGACGAGCGCCCCACACAAAACAAGGAATTGCCCGCCGCCGCCCTTCGCGACCTCACCATCGCCCTCATCACCCTCAAATACACCCAGTCTAATTCTGTGTGCTACGTCAAGGGCGGCCAAGCCATTGGCATCGGAGCCGGCCAGCAAAGCCGCATTCACTGCACACGATTGGCCGGAACGAAAGCCGACATTTGGTGGTTGCGCCAACATCCTCAGGTGATGAGTCTCCCCTTTGTCCCGGGCATTCGTCGCGCCGACCGCGACAACACCATCGACATCTATATTTCTGACGATGCCGACGAGGTACTGGCCGAGGGAGTTTGGCAGCAATTCTTCACCGAACACCCTGCGCCGCTCACCCGCGAAGAGAAAAAAGCGTGGATCGCCCGCAACACCGGGGTTTCCTTAGGTTCTGACGCCTTCTTCCCCTTCGGCGACAACATTGAACGGGCGCATCGCAGCGGTGTTTGCTATGTGGCGCAAGCCGGTGGGTCGGTTCGCGACGATCATGTCATCGAAACGTGCGACAAGTACAATATCGCCATGGCCTTCACGGGAGTTCGCCTCTTCCATCACTAATATCCCCTCTAACGATCCTCCTATGCAACGACACGTCAGCGACGATGAAATCACGACCGCAATGACTACGGGCATCACCTTCAAAGGAGCCAAACTTCGCAAGCCTCAAGAAGAGAAGGTGAAGACAAAAGCCAAGAAGAAAAAGTACATCACCGGTCTTCACGGTTCGGGTGCCGCTAAGAAAAAAGCGGAAATCCGTCAACGGCGCGCCAACCGACACAAAAAATGAGTCCTCACGGACTCGCAATTTCTCCTCGTTCACATCCGTCAGCAGTGCATTCTCGCCACCTGATTCGGATGTGAACTTTTTCTTTGGCTTCAGCGTAGTTTGAAACAACCCAAAAAGCACAAAAAACACGGGAGAAAAACGCCACGGTGTGGGGAAAAATGAGTACATTTGCACGCAATTAAATTCGTACCTCGCCTTATGACTGCAAATTTCATTGCCGACAAAATTGTGATGGACGGTCTCACTTATGATGACGTCCTGCTCATCCCCGCTTATTCCGAAGTTCTTCCTCGCACCGTGTCGCTCACCACGCGTTTTTCTCGCAACATTGAGCTGCACATCCCCTTTGTGACCGCCGCCATGGACACGGTGACAGAAGCCCCCATGGCCATCGCCATAGCCCGCGAAGGGGGAATCGGTGTGATCCACAAAAACATGTCGATCGAGGAACAGGCTCGCCAAGTAGCCATCGTGAAGCGTGCCGAAAACGGCATGATCTATGACCCCGTCACGATCCAGCGCGGAAAGACCGTCGGCGATGCGCTGGCCTTAATGGCCGAGTATCACATCGGAGGTATCCCGGTTGTGGACGATGACATGAAGCTCGTGGGCATTGTGACCAATCGCGATCTGCGCTTCGAGCACAATCTCGACCGCACCATCGACGAAGTGATGACCAGCAATCACCTTGTGACGACCAACACCACAACCGACCTTGCCGGCGCAAGCGAGATATTGCAGCAAAACAAGATTGAAAAACTCCCCGTGGTGGATGCCAACGGACGCCTCGTCGGACTCATCACTTATAAGGACATCACAAAAGCCAAAGACAAACCCATGGCATGCAAAGACGCCAAGGGGCGTTTGCGCGTAGCCGCCGGCGTAGGTGTGACCGTCGACACGATGGAGCGCATTGAAGCCCTGGTCAATGCCGGCGTCGATGCCATTGTGATCGACACGGCACACGGACATTCGAAGGGAGTAGTGGAAAAGCTCAAAGAAGCCAAGGCCAAATATCCCAACGTCGACATCGTGGTGGGGAATATCGCAACGGGCGAAGCAGCAAAAATGCTCGCTGAAGCCGGCGCCGATGCGGTGAAAGTGGGCATTGGTCCGGGATCGATTTGCACCACACGCGTGGTGGCCGGCGTCGGCGTACCGCAACTCTCCGCAATCTACGACGTGGCACGCGCCCTCGAAGGCACCGGGTGCCCCTCATTGCCGACGGCGGACTCCGCTACTCGGGCGATGTAGTGAAAGCTTTGGCAGCAGGCGGAAACTGCGTGATGATCGGTTCGCTGGTGGCCGGATGCGAGGAAAGTCCCGGCGAAACCATCATCTTCAACGGCCGTAAGTTCAAGACTTATCGTGGCATGGGCTCTCTCGAAGCCATGGAAAACGGTTCGAAAGACCGCTATTTCCAAAGCGGTGTGGAGAGTGTGAAGAAGTTGGTGCCCGAAGGCATCGCCGGTCGTGTCCCCTTCAAGGGCGGTGTACAAGAAGTGATCTATCAACTCGTGGGTGGCCTTCGTTCGGGCATGGGCTACTGTGGTGCCCCCTCCATCGAGGCTTTGCACAACGCCAAATTCACTCGCATTACGAACGCCGGTGTGCAAGAGAGTCATCCTCACGACATCACCATCACCAGCGAAGCTCCCAACTACTCACGCAGTGAGTAACCCAATAACCGAAACAACAAGCTCCAATTAAAGATAGAGGTGGCGCGCAGTGCGCCACCTCTATCCATTTCTTTTCTGGTTTTGTCCGACCCCAGAAGAAAAAAGAAGCGATTCGCCGGCCTTCAGACATTATGATTCGCCAAGTGCTCACACCACGCGCTCCACTTTCGGGAGCATACGAGAGCAGAATCTCCCATATATCGCAGCGCTGCTTTCGGCCCAGCCACTTTTGCACAATGCATTGGAGCTCCTCAACAAGAATACCCACCACCAAGCGCAAACCCGAAGAAGCCCAACTGCCGGCTGCCCTCCTCTTTGTGGGGTAGGGTACTTTTTCGTTCCAATTGTTTTGTCGTGTCGTCAGAAATATAGATCTTTGCGTAACCATTTCCGGCGTTTTATCGTTGTTTTTCAACTAGTTGCGCCGTTTGCGCTCGTGAGTAAGCCTTCTTCTATGAATATGTTCGGTCTGTATGCGCCTTGCATCTGCCTGCATGTTGTTTGACCATAAGCGTCGTAAGGGTCTTCGAGGTTGACTCCTCGGAGGCCTTTGACGGCTTTTGCCTCCCGCCGCATAGGAAATGCGGGATAAGCATGATACGATTCGAATGAAACATCTGATAACGAGCTTATTGCTCATGACTTGCGCGATCAGCGCCCACGGAGAGACGACAGATCAGTCGGTATTGCTTCGCATTGGGGGCACCCCATCACGCGAGGCGAGTTCCTGTATGCCTACAATAAGAACCAGGCAGTGCAGGCCGGGGAAAAGAAAATGACAGCGCGCGAATATGTAGACCTTTTTGTCAACTACAAACTCAAGGTGCTCGCCGCCGAGGCCCTGGGGCTGGACACCTTGGCCAGCTTCCGCAATGAGTTTCGCAGCTATCGCGACGAAATCGTGTCGAAAAAGACTTATCGACCAGCATTACATCGATTCCACTGCGCAAGCACTCTACAACCGCGAGCTACAACTGCTCGACGGAAAGGACTTGCTCACCGTATCCCATATATTATTGCGTGTGCCCACGCTGGCCGGGCCGGAAGAACGGCAGAAAATTGCTGCCCGAGCCGACAGTCTCTATCGCCTTTTGGTAGGGGGAGCAGACTTTGGCACGTTGGCGCGTCAATACAGCGAAGATGTCGCTTCAAAATCGAACGGTGGTCTGCTGCCAATCATCACAGCCGGTGCAACACTCAAGGCTTTTGAAGACAAAGTCTACGCCTTGCGCGAAGGAGAGCTCTCATTGCCCTTCCAGACAGAGGTGGGTTACCACATCGCCAAGCTCATTAAGCGCCAAGCTCCGCCCAGTTTTCAGACAGCCTATCCGCACCTGCTCAACAGACTGAAGCAAGAAGGCATAGAGGAAAAGGCGGCCGAGCACACACTCGAGCAACTGATGGGGCAGTATCACCAAACCCGGGATAAAGCCTTGGACAGTCTCACGAACGTCGGCGCTGCAGCAGATCCCCAATTGCGATATCTCATTCAAGAATATCACGACGGTCTCCTCTTGTTCGAAGCAGAGAAGAACAATGTATGGAATGCTGCTGCCCAAGACAGCGTGGCACTGGAGAAAATGTTTCGCTCCAACCGCAAGAAATACCGCTGGAACGCTCCCATTTCAAAGGTTACGTGCTGAGTTCCAACGATGCCAATGCACTCCGCACCGCTCAGGCGCTACTGAACAAGGGAGTCCCTGTGGGAATGGAGGCCATGGACTGGCTCAAAAACAGTGTCAACAAAGATTCTGTTCGCGTCAAAGTGGCCGGTCCTTACCTTGTAGAGCGCGGAGAGAACAGCACGATCGATCATTTTGCATTCAACGATAAAAAGGCCGCTGCGCGAAGCGTGGCAGCAGGCATGAGATACACCACTGTGTCTGGCCGCATTGAAAAGCACCCCACGAGCTATTTGGATGTGCGCAGCCAGGTACTCGAAGATGTGCAGCAAGCACGCGAACAAGAATGGCTGTCGCAACTCCACAAACAGTACCGTGTGCAACTCTATCCTCACGTGCTCGAAACGATCAACCACCCCAATAAACACTGAAATGAACAAACGAATCCCCTTCCTGATCGCCGGTTTCATCGCGCTCGGCGTTAGCTTCGCACAAATACGTCCCAAGAACGTTGTGGACGAAGTGATTTGGGTGGTCGGCGACTCTCCCATTTTACTCTCAGATGTGGAAGGTTTCCGCGTCAACGCTGAAGCCAGTGGACAAACGTTCAAAGATCCCTATGCTGAAATCCCGGAACAATTGGCCATTCAAAAGCTTTTCCTGCATCAAGCCGAACTAGACTCCATAACAGTCTCCGACGAGCAGGCAAAAATGATGGCCGACTACCGCCTGGAGGAGAATATTCGTCGCTATGGTTCGAAAGAAGCTTTGGAAGCGGCCTATCACAAGACGATACCCCAGATTCGCGAAATACTAATGCAGTCGGCTCGCGAATACTTCCTCACACAGGAGTTCAAAAGAAGCTGACCTCCAACATAACGGTGACTCCTGCAGAAGTACGCAGCGCCATTGCGAAGCTACCGCAGGACAGTCTGCCCATGATTCCCACGCAGGTAGAAGTGGAAATCATCACCCAACGCCCGACTGTTGACCGCGAGGAAGTGGAACGCATTGAGAATCGCTTGCGTGAGTTCGCACGCCGTGTCAATAGTGGGGAGACCAGCTTTGCCGTATTGGCTCGTCTTTATTCGCAAGACGGAAGTGCTCGCAACGGCGGCGAACTCGGATTGAGCGGGCGCGGACAATGGGTGCCGGAGTTCGCCAATGTGGCCTTTTCGCTCACCGACCCGAAGAAAGTATCCAAGATCGTGCGTACAGAGTTCGGTTTCCACATTCTGCAACTCATCGAAAAGCAAGGCGACAAGGTCAATGTGAGACACATTCTCCTCAAACCTGAGATCAAGGAAGGGGAATACGAACGGCTTACCTCGCGTCTCGATTCGATCGCCTCGGACATCAAAGCCGGAAAATTCAGCTTTGAGGATGCTGCGCAACAACTTTCAGATGACAAAGATACGCGCAATAATAAGGGACTCATGGTGGCTCAAGACGAAAGCACTGGGGCACTCACCGCACGCTTCCAAATGAAGAGCCTCCCGCAGGACATTGCCAAGGTGGTAGACACCATGAAAGTGGGCGAGATTTCGCAGGCCTTCCGCATGATGGACGAGAAAACGGGACAAGAAATCTGTGCGATCGTGAAACTCAAGGACCGAATTGAAAGTCACCGCGCCAATATCACCGACGACTTCCAAGTACTCAAGAGTATGATCCTTCAAAAGCGCCAAAACGAGGCGCTGCAAAAGTGGATCGCCGAGAAAATAAAAACGACCTACACGCGTATCAATCCGGAGTGGCGCAACCACACCTTCCAACACGAAGGCTGGATTAAATAAGTAGGCGCGTTACACGGGATGATTTCCGGTTGCGCTGTAAGATCTACTCTTTTCAACCCACACAAAACGAAAGTTTTGAACACACTCATTGCAACTCGCAGATTTTTCGTGCTGGGAATGGGGCTTTTCGCTCTGTTCCTTGCTCACGCTTTTGCACTTACACTTTTGGCTCCTCGAAAGAAGAAAGTTTCGGTGGAGGACCAGCGCATTCACATTCACCATGCCGACGTCCTCTTCCACGATGCAGCAACAACGGGAGACGGGCAAGTGCTGAAAGGTAATGTTTTGATGACCCATGCAGGCATGCGCCTCACCTGCGATAGTGCTGTTTTCTACGAAGCATCCAATTCTTTCTTGGCCTACGGGAAAGTACATTTCACGCAGGGAGACACCCTTTCACTCACAGGAGACTCATTATATTATGATGGGGCTTCTCAATTTGCGCGTGTCTTCCATAATGTCGTGATGCGCCACCGCAAACTGAGATTGAAGACTGAATTGCTGAATTATGATCGCCTTTCCGGTCGCGGCTTCTATGATGTGGGTGGAGAAATTATCGATGGTACGAATATTCTCACCTCGCAAAAGGGAGATTACTTCACCGGAACTCGCGAAGCCCTCTTCAGCGACGACGTGCTACTGCGCACTGCTAAGCGCGATTCCTTGCGCACAGATTCTCTCCACTACAATACAAGAACAAAGTGGGCTCATGCTACAGGACCAACCAATTTGCTAAGCGGAGGCAGTAGGATTTTTACGACCGACGGCTACTACAACACGCAAACGGAGAAGGCACGACTGGGCAAACGCCCGCAATTGTTCAACAAAGGACGTAAACTCACTGGCGATAGCATCAGTTACGATAAAAAACGGGGATTTTCGCAGGCCTTCCGGAATATTGTGTTCACAGACTCCACGGATGTCAACAACAAGAACATCCTGATGGGCGATTACGGATGGTACAAGGAGAAAGTCGGCGAAGCATTGGCAACTCAACGCGCATTGGCAAAGAATTTCTCCCGCAATGCCGACACACTATACGTACATGCCGACACGCTGCGCCTATTTTCCTATGATTTGCGCACAGATTCTGCCTATCGTGTGCTCCACGGATACTTCCACGTGCGCGCTTACCGCACGGATGTGCAAGCCGTGTGCGACTCCTTGGTATTCAATTCCAAACAACACCGACTCACCCTCTATCGCGATCCCATTGCGTGGAGTGGCGACCGACAGATTTTGGGCGAAGAAATCAATGTTTACACCAATGACTCTACGATTGACTCCGTCTATGTGGAGCGCCAATCTCTCATCGTGCAACAACTGCCGGATACTCTACACTTCAACCAGGTATCTGGAAACTTGCTAAAGGCTTACTTCGCCAAGGGAGAACTATATCAAGCACGTGTGGACGGAAATGCCATGGTCATCAACTATCCCATGGAGAAAGACTCCACTTTCCTCTACCAGAACTACTGCGAAGCTGCAAAAATGCGAATAGATGTGGCCGAGCGAAAAATGCAACGCTACTGGGCTGGACCGTCCCCCACTGCAAAGACGTATCCTATCGACACTGCACCCGCAGAGCACACGAAATTCAGCAACTTCGCATGGTTCAGCCGGATCCGTCCACAAGGACCCAACGATCTCTTCGAATGGAGAGGGAAAAGTGACGAGAAAAAACTCAAGATTCTCCCCCGACGCGCAGCCCCAATGCAGACACTCGCAAAAGACAAGGCCACGGGAGCCGCAAGCTGGGAGAAGAAAATTGACGTTCCCTTAGAAAAGGCCTCTTCCTCCGATCCGGGAGCTACAGCTGCACCAACTTCCGGGTCACCAACGATAAACGCTCACTAATTATGCCTGACATCATACATTTACTGCCGGATTCTGTCGCCAATCAAATTGCGGCCGGCGAAGTAATTCAACGGCCGGCATCACTAATTAAGGAGCTGGTGGAAAATGCAATCGACGCCGGCGCCACGCGTATTCAGGTCATTGTGACAGATGCCGGCAAATCGTGTGTGCAAGTCATCGACAATGGCAAGGGAATGACCGAGACAGACGCGCGTCTATCCTTCGAACGGCATGCCACTTCTAAGATAACGAAGGCCGACGACCTCTTTTCGCTGACAACAATGGGCTTTCGCGGCGAGGCACTAGCCTCAATCGCCGCCGTCTCCCAAGTAGAACTACGCACTCGCACCCCCGACAGTGAATTGGGCGTGTGTCTACAGATCGAAGGTTCGAAGGTTTTGCTTCAAGAACCCATTGTCTGCCCGGTTGGCGCCAATTTTCTGATCAAGAACCTCTTCTTCAACATTCCTGCTCGGCGCAAATTCCTAAAAAGCAACCACACAGAGCTCTCCAACATCGTTGCAGAGTTTGAACGCATCGCACTTGCACATCCGGAATTGTCGTTTGCCCTCTCCACTCCCGACAGTGTGCTTCTCGATCTTCCGTCCGGCAATTTCCGTCAACGCATCGTCAATATTTTTGGCCGCAAGATGGACAAATATCTCATGCCGGTTCATGTAGAAACGGACCTGGTTGAGATCATTGGCTTCGTGGGCAATCCCGAAAGCAGCAAAAAGAAAGGTGCGCAACAATTCTTTTTTGCCAATGGTCGCTACATGCGACACCCTTATTTCGCCAAGGCGATCCAAAGTGCCTACGAACGCCTCATTCCCGACGGAGAACAAGTACCGTTCTTTCTGCAAATCCTCATCAATCCCTGTCGTATTGACGTCAATATCCATCCGACCAAGACAGAAATCAAATTTGAGGACGAACAGCCCATCTGGCAAATACTGAGAGCTGCGATTCGCGAGACACTCGGACGCTTCAACGCCGTACCAACGATCGACTTTGATATCGAAGACCGCCCGGAAATTCCGGTTTTCCAAGACGGCGAAACAAATATCCTCCCCCCCAGCATTGAGATTGACGAGAGTTACAACCCTTTCGCCCAATCCACACCCACCGACCATGGAGAACCCTCTCTATCACCTACCTCAGGAAGTCCAAGTCACTCGTATGCTGCCAAACCCACGCCCAAAGGTTGGGAAGGAGCTTTCGACAATGCCTTCGACACACAAGACACAATCGGCTTCGCACAACCGCAGAGTCTGCCGCCAGCGTCGGAGGAGCCCCCCACAGAGTCAACACTTTACGAACACCTCTCGAAGGACAACCAAAATAGTTGGATCAATGCCGGCACGCCCTACTTACAATATAAAGGGCGCTACATCATTGCACCCACGGAAGAGGGGTTACTCATGGTAGATCAGTACAGAGCCCATGTTCGCATCCTCTTTGATGACTACTTACAACGCATAAAAGAGTCTGCACCCCAGTCTCAAGGCATGCTTTTCCCACAGATCCTCGAAGTGTCGGCCTCCCAGCAAGCACTTCTCGAAGGCATTCTTCCGGAACTCGAGTCCGTCGGATTCGAATTGTCTTACCTCGGCGGCAATAGTTTTTCGATTCTCCAAGTTCCCTCTGGTCTAGACGGACTCGATCCCGTAGTTTTGCTACAAAGTGTATTGGACGACGCATCACAAAAAGGTAGTGAAGTGCACGAGGAGCTGGTTCAAACCATGGCACTCTCCCTTGCCCACAAAGCCGCTATCCCAGTCGGGCAGGAAATGAGCATCGATGAAATGCACGATCTCGTTGAACGTCTGTTTCAACGGGAATCATCCACCTACACCCCCGATGGCAAACGCGTATTTCTCCTCATGCCAGTAGCCACTTTACTCAAGCCTTTCGAATAATCTCCTTGAACCATGTCCGACGGCAACTACAATCGCAGTCTTCTTCCGGCCAACTCCTATCAAAGTGGCGTACGAGCCGGACAAGCTCAAATGCGAATCAAGGCCATCAACGTCCTTTCAGAACTACTTAGTGGCCACTTTCCAGATCTGTCAGAGGAAAAACGCGACGATCTCACCCGACGTTTCAGAGAAAAATTAGGGTAAAGGACGTAATCAGTGTTCGCAAAATAGAATACAACGCGCAAAAAACTCCGATTTTTCGCGTCAAACGTTTGCGCTCTTTCGTTTTCTTCGTATATTCGCAGCGTCATAGAACTCGTAGATATGTGTCTATTCCGTCATTACGCCCTGATTCTTACTCTCGGTGCCGCCATAGGTAGCACTAAAGTTTCAGCACAAGACCTCATCGGAACGAGTGGAATGATCAACGTTCCCACTGCCGACATGCAGCCCGACGGAACTTTTGATGGAGGAGCGAGATGGATGAGCCCAGCAGCACTACATGATCTTGTCAACTACGACACCGGGCTTTATTATGTCCGCTTTACTCCGTTCAGTTTCTTTGAATTCACCTTCAGAGAGACGTTGTTTAAGACCCAACACTCCGTCAAAAAAACGTGGAATTACTACCAGCAAGACCGTTCTTCGACGATTCGAGTTCGCCCACTGGCAGAACGCGAAGGGAAGTGGTGGCCTTCAGTCGTCATTGGGGTGAATGACATCTATTCGGCTTATGGCGCAAGTTTCTATGCAGGATATTATGGTGTCGCGACAAAGCATTTCCAACTTGGGGATGGGCAAATCGCACTCACTGCCGGCTACTTCCGATCGATCAAGTCCGGGAAAATGTACAATGGCGCCTTTGGCGGCGTTGAATACTGCCCTCTACAGCGGGTTCCTCTGCGAATCATGGCCGATTACGATACGAAAGGCATCAATATCGGCGTCGGCTACACCCTGTTTCGGCACATTCGCGCCTTTGCCTTTACTCACCAACTGAAAGGGTGGGGGGTAGGTATGAGTTATCGTACGACGATTAAGTTTTGAAGATCATGAGAAGGAAACAATCCCCCATCTTCGCGACTTCATGGCTTAGGCTCTTGCTACTCAGCCTATTCTGCGGTTCGCTTTTTCCAATATGGAAATCAAGCGTACGGTCAATCTCAGAATCCTGACGTGCTGCACGATATGGTGGACGCCGGTTTTGAACGCATCCGGCTCAGCGAAAAAAGCGATACGGTCTATGCTTCTTTCGAAAGCACACAAATCAGGGGAGCTTACCGTGCGCTAGGTTGTGCACTGCGAACATTGGCCTCCGAGTATCCCGGGGCACATCATTTTCGCCTCATTATAGGAGAATATGGGCGCCCACAAATTGCAGTAGATGCGTCGAGCGAGGCCGGAACCTGGCGAGTTAGCGCACACTACGACGTAAGCGTTGTAGAAAAGAAGTTGGCAGAAAGCACACTTAATCCGACAGTTGCAGCTGACAATCGGGGAAAAATAGACATAACCCTAAACCCCATTTTCTCAATAGACAACCATCTCCTCGATAAATTAGCGCTCTTCGGATTCTACCTCGCACCGTCGTTCGAAACCACCCTATGGCGAGGTAACCGACTGATTGTTCAGCCCATTGTGCCCCTATATACGAATATTGCCGACAACGATCCCGATAGTCAATTCCAATGGGGTGTTGTCGGACTCCGGCAAGATTGGATTGCCTCCAAACATTGGCGCTCGTCTTCCACAGCAGGATTATTCCTCTACGATCTCGCCGGCCTTCACCACGAAGTGAACTATCACGTCAGCCCAACACTCGATTTGGGCTTGCGAATCAGCGCGACGACCCGCCTGCGCAGAAACAGCGGCAAATGGGAGAGCGATCACAAGCTCCACTTCAGTACTATGGCTGTCGCCGACTACTACGAGCCTTCCACGTCGTTGCAACTGAAACTCTCCGTCGGCTCTTTCACCTACGGCGATTTTGGTGGCAGATTGGACGTCGTACGCCATTTTGGTGAGTATGCAATTGGAGCCTACGCCATATATACAGAAGGCGAGCGGAATGCCGGATTCAACTTCGCCATCCCTTTAGGCCCCAAGCGGCAAAGCAAATGGCAAGGTCAATTCATTCGGCTGCGCGTCCCCCACTATTTCTCATGGGAGTACAGCATGCTCAATTACTACCGCTACGCCTTCGAACACATGGGAGTGATCTACAAGGAAATTCCGGACAAGAGCTTCACCACTCATTATTGGCAAGCTGCCTACCTGGAACATTACTTACAACGCTTCCTCGACAACAAGATAAACTGAGCTGTCGCTGTCATGACAACGGCAGAACAACATAAGAAGATCTGAATATTCACCTCTAAAACAAACAATGTCATGAACAAGTACTTGAAACTCTTCCTGCTTGCAGCCGTCCTCCTCGGAACGACTGTATCGATCGCATCCTGCGAAAAAGGACGAAGTAGGTCCCAACACTCCCCCACCACAATGGCGGATTGGGTAAGTAATCGTTCCCCCGAACAATGTAATCGCCACACTTTGCTCAAAGTGTGGCGATTTTTTGTTGCAGGATCACAATCATGTAGCCAACAACCTGATGCACAGACGAGAAGAAAAACGATTGCACGGCAAAATCAAATCACAGTGCCCCCTTTTTTCTCTTTGCAGTTCTTTCCGAAACGCAAGATTTTTCGTTATATTTGCTCTAAACTTCATTCTGCGCAAAAAAATGCGCTTAAATACGTCGGGCGATGGAAGCAACTCTCTTTTCGGACCTCACTTCTTTTGAAATCCTCCGGGACCAGCAGTACACACAGCGCGTGTTGAATGCGCTGGACCAGATCGACCTCGCTTTCTTGGGGAGTAACCCAGAGCGCCGTCTGGTCATCCGCAAATTGGCCCATCGCAACATCAAGTCAATAGGGCAATTACTCAAATTACACCGCGGAGAAGTTTCGGAATGGCCCGGTGTCGGGCACGTCTTCCTCACCCTTTTTGACGAAATGCGAGAAGAAGTTCACGCCCATCCCGAAAAGACGGTGATGAAGTGGATAAATGAAAGTGCACCACTCAGCTTACCGCACGACTTCAACCGACTACATCCCTTCGAAAACCCAGAACAACAATGGTTCTCAGAGGAAAGCCTGCCAGACACCGATCCTATCACAACGACATCCCCGATAATATCCCCTCCACTTCCACCGACAGCGATTGGTTTGCGGAAGTCATCGAAATAGAGTGCGTTTTTACAGAAATCATTCATCTACTCCAAACTCGTCTTCCTGATTTAGCTGAAATACTCCGTCGTTTCTACTTAGAGGGGCTAACTCCAGAGATCATCGCCAACGTGCTCGGACTCCGCTCTCCCTCTGTCGTCACTCACACCATTGAATATGAGTTTCTCCGCCCACTGCTTGCCGGAGAAGCGCTGTCACATCTCACACTCGACCCCGATTTTTCCACTGAGAATAGAGGCACTGCGCGATCGTCTTCTCCTCATGCCCGTTGCCCCCCTGACCACTCTTACCGCCATGCTCCCCGAGCGTTTCCTCCACTTCCTGGATCTAACAGTCATGGAGCGCAGCACGACAGAATTCACCTGGGCAGCGGATCTGATTGTCCCCATCGGAGAAATCATAACAACCCGAAGACTACTCAGAGCAACCCTGACTTATCTCCAGCAAGCCCCTTCATTTGTACCCATCTCTAAGGTGTCGGCTGAACTTCTACCTCGCTTCGCCTCACCGCACGACGAGGGTGAAGACAAAAAGCGGACAGACGAAGAACAACGTCTCAATGCTTTACTGAAACATCATCCCTGGATAGAACACAGCCCACAAGGGGTACGACTCATCGCCGAACAATTGCAATTCGACTATTGTCGTATCGCTCGCATATTGGCAGATGCCGGCTGCCCATTGACCGAGAACGAAATCTATACCCACTACGAGCATCGTTATTTCGAGCGACCGCGAACCATCGATCATCGGCTTTTGCGAAAACATTTCCCCAACCTTCAAATCCGAACAACGTGATAAGCACACACGAATGCCATCTTATCACAGAGTGTAGTTGAAGAAATAAATCAACACGGCGGCATCGATTGAACTCAATACTGTATTCAACCGATGCCGCCCCTTTTTATTCATATCAACTGGCTAAGTGGAGCTTCGCCTTCCTTATTCTTTTCTGCAAATCGAAGACAAGCGCATCACCAAGTCACGAATGCGTGCTCTCGCGGGCTTGCCGCTTTCAGTTGTAGGAATGCTTTCGACCAAAAATACTCTCTTCGGAACACAGTGCGGCGGAAGGTGCGTGCGCAAAAGAGAGAAGAGGGGAGTAGAAGGAAGGACCTCGACATTTGGTAAAAGATCTTCTCCTTTGTCTTTGCACCATTCACGCGCGCAGGGAGAAGCTTCGACCAACAACACCAGCGCCTCGCCCAAAATTGCATCGGGCAGGCTCGTCATCACAAAGCGAAAAGGCAAAGTGCGCAATTTTTCTTCAAGATCTTCCAAGTGCAATTTGAGTCCCCCCGAATTGACCACATTGTCCGTGCGTCCGTAAACAACAAAGGTCCCGTCCTCAGCTATTTCGGCCAAATCATGGGTAACCAATTGCTCGATGTCCAACAATTGATCTGCAATCACCAAACATCCTTCCCCGTTGACTTTAATAGAGACTCCCTCTAACGGCCGGTAGCCCTCTTCATGTTCTGAGCCATTGAGGCGACGAAGTGCGATATGTGATAATGTTTCTGTCATACCGTACGAACTCCAAACTTCACCACGGCAAGATTGCAACTGGGCCTCCAACTGCGCATCTACTTTTCCACCTCCCAAAAGAATACACCTCGTCTTCTCCATTAAACGACGCTCAGCTTCTACTCCATAAGATGCCGCAACTTGCGCCGGCGTCAGCGCAACAAAGTCAGGCGCCTCCGTGAGCAATGCAAAGGGATGCAGAGAAGGAGGCGCAATTTCTAAGCTGAGTTTACCTTCCCAAGCGCGAACAAGCATCATTTTACCAGCCACGTAAGCAACCGGCAAACAAAGTAGTGCCCGGTCACCCTCCTTCAGACGAAGCGCACGCAGCGTCCTCATCGCACTTGCACGCATCGCCGCTTTCTCTACGTCGATGCGTTGCGGCACTCCCGTGCTTCCACTGGTCTGCAAGGACACTTTACTCGTTTTTTCGTCAAACCATGTTTCACGAAACCGACTGATTTCTCGCTCAAATCGCTCCAATTTAGAGCGAAAATACAATCGTTCTCCTTCTATATACAAAGGCAATGCAGCATAATTCTCGACGAATAATTGCCCTGTTCCCAAGCCCTGCGGTAAATTCAGATCCCGGACTGTGATTTCAGGCCCACGATTAGAAGCTCCTGAGGGGTGCTCACACGAATAACGTGAGGCCCATTGGGCAATTGCGTTCAAACCGACATTGCTCTCCAAAGCTGACGTATACCATAGGCCAATATTTCTGGCATCGGCCAAGCGTTCCCATTCAGCACATCCACTAAAACCACCATGTAGCGAAGGTTTGAGAATGATGTACTGCGGACGAATCGTATCAAGCAGCGCCTCCTTTTCATTTATCCGATTCACGCCAATCAATTCTTCATCCAAAGCGATAGGAATCGGCGATTTTTCACACAAATCTCTCATTGTTTCCCATTGTCCCGCTCGAATCGGCTGCTCAATACTATGGATACCGAAAGGAGCAAGTCGGTGCAAACGCTCAAGCGCCTGGGCCGGGGGGAATGCACCATTCGCGTCCAATCGCAATTCAACTTGCGCAGGTGCATATCGTTCGCGGAGACTTCGGATTAGTGAAAGCTCTTGTTCAAAATCGATCGCCCCTATTTTCAATTTTACGCAGCCAAAGCCGGCACGAAGCTTCTCCTCCATGCGCTTTTCCATCTCCTCTGCAGTGCCCATCCACACCAATCCATTGATACGGATACCGTCATCAGTGGCGAAAAACGAAGAATTCCACAGCGCGTAAGCTCCTTTTTCAGAGAGACTTCCCAGCAAAGACCGCTCTGCGGTTTCCAAACCCATCAAAATCGAGGGGAAATCGATCAGCCGCTCTCGGGGAATCACTCGATCTCGCTCCCAAGCAATGCAGGCCTGCGACAAAATGGTCTCATAATTTGCACAATCGTCGCAACTCAAACCGGAAAGAGGAGCACACTCCCCAATCCCCCAAAAAGTTTTACCCTTTAGTTTGCATGACACCTCAACGTACCAAAGCTTACGACTGCGCATGACCCCACGCGAAGTCCCTGCAGGCGATTTGAACAAAAGCTCTTTCGCAAACCATGTCACGCGGAAGTCTTCATATCTTTCACGAATATCCATCAATCTACTCACTTAAATAGAGCGCTCCGCCCGTTTGAGGGCGAAGCGCTGACCGATTTTATGTTCAAACTAAGCTATTTTACGGAAGCTTCGGGAAGCGGCTCCAATCGGGCTTTCGTTTTTCAAGAAAAGCTTGTCCACCTTCTTGGGCCTCGTCGAGCAAATAGTAAAGCATCGTGGCATCGCCTGCCAATTCCTGGATGCCGGCCTGTCCATCCAGCTCAGCATTGAGACCGGCCTTGATCATTCTCAACGCAAGTGGCGAATGTTCCATCATGCGCTGTGCCCAGGCCACGACTTCATCTTCGAGTTGTTCGAAAGGTACCACCTTATTGACCAATCCCATCCGCTCGGCTTCTGCTGCAGAATAGAGATTGCACAAAAACCAAATCTCACGTGCTTTCTTCTGACCCACAACGCGTGCCAAATAGGAGGCACCGAAGCCCGCATCGAAGGAACCAACCTTCGGTCCGGTCTGCCCAAATTGGGCATTCTCCGAGGCGATCGTCAAATCACACATCAGATGCAGCACATGTCCTCCGCCCACGGCAAAACCATTGACCATTGCAATCACCGGTTTCGGAATAGAACGAATTTGTTTCTGCACTTCGAGCACATTGAGTCGGGGGACTCCATCGCCTCCCACGTAACCTCCGCGCCCTTTCACATGCATGTCGCCACCGGAACAAAAGGCCTCAGTGCGTAAACGTTCCGCTTCACTCTGGCCCTCCTTGGCCGGCGAATGCGCACCGGTGAGCACGACAACACGAATGTCAGGATCTTCTCGACAAATGCCCAAGGCATTCGAAATTTCCATGACAGTGGTGGGAGTAAACGCGTTGCGATAGCGCGGGCGATTGATTGTAATGCGTGCAATGCCTTCAAATCTATCGAAGAGAATCTCTTGATATTCTCGGATTGGAGTCCAATTTCGCATGAGTTATTAGAATTACGAGATGAATATTTCGAAGAGGATAGGGCGATCGGCTGCCTGCTGCAACAAAGGTGCTGCATACAGATCCAAAGCCTCCTCCATCGTATCGGCCGAAGCCGACTGATAAATACAATGATAGCTTTCTGCGATGCCGCGCGCTGAAGTTTGGTGAGCGGCAGCCACATAGTCCGTCAATGCCGGAGATGCACTCAATCCGGGAAGCCCGTAGAAGATATCTCCTCGGCCATTGTTGAGCAGTAAGATGCGCAAACGTCCGTCGAGTTGTCGGTTCCACAACGCATTGACATCGTAAAAGAAGGATAGATCTCCCAAGATGCACAAGACATTTCCTGCAGAGACCAAAGAGTAACCGGCCGCAACAGAGAGCGATCCCTCGATGCCATTGGTACCTCGGTTTCCATAAATCGGGAAATCTACAACCGGCCAATGCCTGTTGACCACTCTAATTGTCCGGCTATTTCCGACAAACACGGCCTCACACGGAAGCGAAACCGCGGCGGCGGGCTGCAGTTGAGCGTGAATGGCGCGTACCTGCGTGTTTTCTGAAAGCTCGGCAGTCAAGCATTCAATCGTTTTCAGTACTTCTGGCGTACGCAACCAATCAGGTTGCTTGAAAAAAGTATCCGGACAATGCATCTTATCATTTTCACCGATAGCATTCGCGAAACTTTCATCAATACGGAGTACTTTTGTTCGGGATGTGGTCCGCAAACGAAGCTTGAACTGCTTATTCACAAAGCAACCGCCCAGATGAATTACGACATCCGGAACTACTTCATCATGCTGATCTGCCCAAAGAGCCAAGCGATGATCACGGCATTGACTCAGGCATTCGGCATAGACCAGCATTTTATTCTCGCTTCTCAGACGGTTTGCAATTTCACTAATCGCGTCGTCACCCATTTCTCCGATCACCATTGCCGGCAACTCTGATTTTACCAATTCACTTTTCCATTTTTCGACCAAACCGTCCGACTCGCAAGCGATGAGCGAGGGTGCAGTGGTAGGAAAAGCAGGTAGATCATTCACGTTAAACGTGAAAAGAGGTTCCGTAATCGGACAATTCAAATGCACAACACGGCGCGGCGAAGAAAAAAACTGTGCAAATGCGCCGGCAAGCGCCTCGCGCGTCGACAAATCGTCGCAGGGCGAACTCTCCGCCACCTGCCAAGTGGAGGCATAAGGCTCGAGAGCACCTACTTGCGGCAAAGTTTGTCCATCTAAAATGCCATGAAATTCTGCCGGTCGGTCGGCAGAAATAACAAGAAGGGGAAGGTGACGAAACGCAGCCTCCGCCACACCCGGTAAAGTATTGAGCAATGCGCTGCCGGAAGTGACGCAAAGGGCCACGCCCTCGCGTTGCTTCAAACACACCCCCAAAGCCACAAAGGCCGCCGAACGTTCGTCGGTGACCGCTTGAAGGAAAAAAACTCACCGTTTACCACCAAATTGTGTACTATCGGGGCGTTTCGAGAGCCGGGACACACCACAACGTGGCGAATATTGTGCGCCAACAAGGCGGCCGTGAGCAAATTCACATTGTGATGTGAAGAGTAAAGATGCGTTTGTTCCATTGGAGAGAAAAAACGTATGCTTCGCAGCTTAAACCTACAACGGCTAAGCACGAAACAAGTCGGACATTGTGGTCAATTTCCGCTCAGTTTCAGCCCATTCAGCGTCCAATTGACTGTCTTTGAGGAGGCCTCCGCCGGCATAAAGCGTAGCGTGGGTGGAAAAAAGGTGTGCGCACCGCAAATTGACAAACAAGTGGGCTTCGCCTTGGTGAACAGGTCCGGAAAATCCGGAATAGTAAGCGCGATCATGCGTTTCGACTTGCGCAATGACGCGCCGTGCCTCCTCAACCGGCGTACCACAAACTGCAGGAGTAGGGTGGAGCGCCTCGGCCAAGGTACTTAATCGGATTGCGTCTGAGGGTGGAAGATAAAAGTCGGTGCAAAGATGAAACAATGAAGCGGCTTTGCGCACGTAAACCGGACTTTCGCGCACTTCACTGGAAAAGTTGGCAAGATACTTACGGATGTAGTCGGCAACATATGCCTGTTCTTTGCGATTTTTCGGGGACCAATTTTCCAAAAGCCCCATTGTTTTGTCAGAAACAGGGGAGGTTCCTGCCAACGCCATGGTATGAAATCCATCTGGGTGGGTTTCAATCAAAATTTCCGGCGTTGCCATCAGCCAAGCTCCGTGGGGCGAAGGCAATTCCACCAGACTGACAAAAGAATGTGGGTAGCTGCGGCAGGGCATCAAGGAACAAAGCCAGTCGGTGCTCGGCAGTCAACGGGTCGCACAAGCGAAAAGTGGCGGTTCGCGAGAGAACGATTTTCTCAAACGCCCATCGGTCAACCTCTCTTTGCAGCGCGCGAAGGCACGAGAGTAGCTTTTGATCTCAGTGTCTCCCTCGCAACGTTCCGCCCGGGGGCGTTGCCACTCCGGTTCTCCGATTTCATGGCGGATCGTTTCGTCATTCGGAATCAGCCAAAACGGATTTTTGCTCGGAAATGGCAAAGGGGCGAAAACATATCCCTCGATTGCTGGCGATTGAGCATAGTGCGTCAAGCGAAACGGCTCGCGCTTCGCTCGAATTTCCACGTAATCAAGAGCTTCCGGTAAACGATAAAACACACGCGCCCCATATTGATTGCTTGCGGGGCATGTTTCATTCAATGTTTCCACTCGACACTTTGCCGACTCGTCTTCTTTCACGATTCTCGCTCCATTTGTTTGGCTTCCTCCCAGATGGCATCCATCTCTGCCAAGGTCATCTCAGTAAGTGGGCGACCTTGTTTCAAGGTTTTGGATTCGAGATAATTGAACCGGCGGATAAATTTCTGATTGGTACGCTCCAATGCATTGTCGGGGTTGATTTTGTAAAGACGAGCTGCATTGATCAACGAAACAAGACATCTCCGAACTCGGCTTCTGCTTTGTCTTTGTCCATGTGCTCGAGCTCAGTTTCGAACTCCCCGATCTCTTCCTTCACTTTGTCCCACACTTGGGCACGCTCTTCCCAGTCAAAACCTACATTGCGCGCCTTGTCTTGGATGCGATAGGCTTTGATGAGCGTCGGGAGCGATTGGGGTACGCCCGAAAGCACGGTTTTATTGCCGTCCTTCTCTTTTTGTTTAAGCTGTTCCCATTGGGCGCTGACATCTGCTGCGGTTTCAATCTGAATACCTTGACGTGCGCCGGCAGCTTCTACGTCTGCAGGAGGATAGACGTGGGGATGACGGAAAATGAGCTTATCGCAAAGTTTGTTGCACACATCTGCGAGATCGAACTGCGCGCGTTCTTCTCCTATCTTGGCATAAAAGAACACATGCAGCAGCACATCGCCCAATTCTTTGCAGATCTCTTTGTCGTCACTGCGCATCAAGGCGTCGCAAAGTTCATACACTTCTTCGATCGTATTGGGACGGAGACTCTCATTTGTCTGCTTTTTGTCCCAAGGACACTTTTCTCTCAGCTCTTCAAGTACGTCCAACACTCGATTAAGCGCCTCGAGTTTTTCTTGTCTACTGTGCATTTTGGATTAGTGTTTCGAGCGAAGGCACCACAATGTGGCGTCTGCGTAATTCGATTAGTTCTCTATCTTTGAGATTATTGAGCATTTGCGAAACGCGTAAGCGTGTTGCCACCAATTCGCCCGCCAATGCGATCATATCCACAATCAATTCTTTCCGTCCTGCGGGTCGCGTCGAGCGCGTGAGGAGGAAATAAACAAATCGCTGCTCAAGCGAATCGGGCATTGGGCGCCACAAGCGCGCATCAATGAGCTGATGGCTCGAACAAATGTGATTAAAGAAGTTGATATGGAACGGCATGTAGTTAAACAGGTTGTCCCTCACATCTTGCTTGGACACCTTGAGCAACTTCACTTCGGTCTCTGCAATAAATCCGGCACTATATCGCTGTCTCAGGCCGAAAAGTCGCTCAGGTTGGAGCACCATGGGCGTAGTATTGATCTCACGGAAAATATAGCTCCCATTATCGCAACGCTCTTCCCGGCAGACCGTTCCGCCGAGCGTACAGATGAGTGATTCACAGGGGTCTCCTTCCTCGACAATCGCAGTGCCACGCGAAATTGTAGCGAATTCGAAGTGCACCCGCTCGTTGATGCTGATGTAATCATCCATAGTGAGGCCCTGAAACAGCGGTGATTCGCTGAGCCGGTCGATGAATTGTTGTTCCATGTTCAAGGTTCTGTGAGTTTTTGCATGCCTTCGGTCATCCAGACTTTGTATTTTCCTTGTCCGTCGGCGTAAATGAAATAGACTTGCACATCTTTGTGCTTCGCCAAGAAGCTTTTTGCGCGCTCTAAGCCCATCACCATGAACGAGGTGGCGAGAGCGTCTGATTTGGCGCACGATGAAGTAAGTACAGTGGCGGAGAGCAAACTGTGCTGCACGGGTTGTCCGGTCTTGGGATCAATAGTGTGCGAGACTTTGCGCCCGTCTACGTAATAGAAATTGCGGTAATTTCCGGAAGTAGCAATCCCGCAATCGCTGACATGCAGCACGGTTTGTACTTCGCTCACGGTTTTCGTGCTATCATCCACAGGCTTATTGATGCCAATGGTCCACTTTTTTCCCTTGGCATTCTGACCTTTCACGACGACTTCACCCCCAATTTCCACCATATAGTTGGTACAACCTTTGGCAGAAAGGAGCTTAGCCACGCAATCTACGCCGTAGCCTTTGGCCACAGCACCACAATCTATGGTAACACGCGGATCGCGTTTGCACAACTTGTTCTTTTCGTAATACAGCTTGTCGTAACCGACGAATTGACGGAGAGAATCCACCTTTGCCTGGGTGACTTTCTCGCGATGCTTGAAGCCAAACCCCCATTCGTTGACCAAAGGGGCAACAGAAATGTCAAAGGCACCGTCAGTTTCTTGAGAGAGTTGCTGCGAAAGTCGCACCACGTCGTTGAAACGTGAGTCGTTGACATCAAAAGCTTCGTTGCGATTGAATTTAGACAGCGTGCTCTGTTTGTTGAACATGGAGAGTGCATCGTCCACTCGTTGCAATTCAGCACGAATTTCCTTGTCCAGATCTTCAGTGCCCGCATAGGTAATGTGATAAGTGGTGCCGAAAATCTGTCCTTCGTTCGTGTAATACTTAGAACCGGACAGAATAAACACCGTACCCACGATCAATGCGACAAGAAAGAGGGCAGAAAGAATTTTTCTTCATATCGAAAGTGTAAACAGAATCTACCTTTTTATGTTTATGGAATCGGGTGAGGTCGAAAACCAATTGGAAAGTACCGGCAAAATTGCTCCCTCCGATGTTGCGTCCCAGGCCGGGAACATACCATGCTCGCCCGATTTCCGTCTGATGTTCAGCAATTCGCAGTCGATAGCGCAGTGACCAGCCGAGATGCACGAACTTCCAGAGAGAAGTTTGCAGGCCAAAAACGGCTTCTCCCCAATGCGCGCTGCCTGATTGGTCGGTATAGTGAAAAGGCACGGTCGTTTTCCAATGCGCATCGTAAAGTCCGTCAGAAAACAGGTCGTAATTGAAATTAGAGTACCCGTATCTGAAACCGACAAAGACACGATTGAGACTGTTCTTGTCCTTTTTTACGTTGTAGTCCAGTCCCACGCGGCCATAAGGGGCGTGCACCTTGTAATGCAACTGAGTGGCGTCGCCAATCTGGTCACAAACTCCCCATCCCAACTCAACAACCGGGAAAAAGGTGTTTTTTAAATTCAGGCGCAACGCTGCTTCATAATTGCCGATCCCTCTTGTTGCAGCAAGAAAAGCCCCTGCCAAATCGGCCGATACGCTTAATCCGGCGAATGTAGGTATTTTTCTGTTCGCAGCCAAGCGCATCAAACGATCTTTGTCCTTATCGGCAAACTGAATGCCCTGCGACTCCCTCGTTCGCAAGCTGTCTGCCTCAAGCCCTTCGGTAGCTCTTGCCCCAATCGCCGTACTACTGAGCAGCAGAGCGCAAATATACTTTGAGATTGTCGACATCTTGATATTGAACTTTCGGGTTGGCGATCGAAACGCTGTCTACACTGAGTGAAGAGTGGGGGAGTGTGTTGGCGCGTGCGCTCGCTTTTTGTATAACATGGAACATAGAGGCCGGACAATCCAGCGATTCGAAATGGGGTTGCCGGCTGTGCTCTACGAAAAGGGTGTCGGTTGCCACATCATCCGTACCGATGAAACGCAACAAAAGCGTATCTCGATCAGCAGCTGCGTTGAGGGGGAACTTCAAATTGCTGACTCCGTAGGCTCTATTGTAGAGTAGCACCGTGCTGTCCCCCCTGACTCCCCAAACTGACAGACTATCGCTTAGATTCACCTCGGCTTTCGAGGTGGCATCATAGAAATGCAGCCTCATCTCGGTCTGGTTGTCGAGTGGGCAATCGATATTTGCGCAACCGCACAGCAAGAGGCCGGCCGCACAAGACAATACTTGTCGAATCATAGGCGAGAAACGCACAAATAATAGGTTAGAATTCTTTCTCGATGTGGTAATCATTGCGCCCTTGCGCATTGCGACTGATGAGTTCGCCGAGGAAACCAGCCACGAAAAGCTGAGTTCCCAGCACCATCATCGTGAGAGAAATGTAAAAATAGGGAGACGAGGTGACCAAAGGTGCCGGTGTTCCGCTACAAATGTGATAGAATTTGATGCCGCCCACCACGAGCACGGCAAACAATCCCACCATGAACATCAGGCTCCCCAGAAATCCGAAGACGTGCATCGGTTTCAAACCGAAACTATTGAGGAACCACAGTGAAAGCAAGTCCAAATAGCCGTTGATAAAGCGGTTGAGCCCCATAAACTTCGACTTTCCGAATTTACGTGCTTGGTGATGCACCACTTTTTCTCCGATTTTTGTGAAACCAGCGTTCTTTGCCAAATAAGGAATGTAGCGATGCATCTCACCATACACCTCGATATGCTTAACCACCTCGAGACGGTAAGCTTTCAGTCCGCAATTGAAATCGTGCAGATTGGGGATGCCACTCACCTTGCGTGCCGTCGCGTTGAACAGCTTTGTGGGAATCGTTTTCGAGATGGGGTCATATCGTTTCTGCTTGTAGCCGCTCACCAAATCATAGCCCTCCTCCTTTATCATTCGATACAGTTCGGGGATTTCATCGGGACTGTCTTGCAGATCGGCATCCATTGTGATCACAACATCGCCCTTGGCAGCGCGGAAACCGCAGAAGAGTGCTGGGCTTTTGCCGTAATTCCGACGAAATTTAATGCCGTGCACAGTGGGATCACTCTGAGAAAGTTGTTCGATGATGGCCCATGACCGGTCGGTCGATCCGTCGTCCACGAAAATCACCTCGTGGGAGAATTGGTGTTCGTCCATCACGCGTTTAATCCACGCATGGAGTTCGGGAAGACTTTCGTCCTCATTAAAAAGAGGCACGACGACCGTAATGTCGATATGGGAGTTTTCAGGAGTATTCATGATGCAATATGGAGACGATGTGTGTGAATCAATAGGATCTACGGGCACCACGCATGGTGAAAAGCCCCGCCACGAGTGAGAATACCGGGGCCGTGAGAATGAAAAAATAGAGTATAGTGGCAGCAAACACCGAAGCCGGCGTATGCTGCAGCTGTTCGACGATTTGTGCCGGGGTGAGTCCGCCGCTGGATGCCCGGATATGCGCCGTCAATCCCGAGGCTTGCATCGCTTTCACCGTGTCGGGGCGACTGATAACCTCCAGATAAGTTTGGAACAAGTAGCCTCCGTCGAAAAATTGCAAGTAGATCAATGCGGCCAACGACGCCCATATTCCGGAATAAAGCACAACGAGCAGCGTAAAGAAGAAACCTCTCCCAAAAGAATAGGGAAGTCCTTCGCTCACTTGGTTGCGAAAGCGGAACGCCAACCAGATGATCACCGCCGGATAGGCCAAAGTGAGTAAGGTTTGTAGCGTCATGAGTCCGCCGATCTTCAGGCCCAGCACAAAACAGGCCTCAGCGGCAAAAACATACAGCCCCATGATGGCGCCATACTGCATGGCAAAAGCATTGGTCTGCCGAAAATTGAGACGTCGGTGACGTTTGATTTCTTCCGGTGTCATAAGTTATTTCTGAAAAACAAAGAGAAACGAATGAATGGGTTGCCGGCTACGCGGCGCGTTGTCCGAAATGATCGGGTACGCGGATGAGCGAAGTGACCAAAAAAGTAACGGGTACCAAGAGCATAACCAAGATGAAGCTAACATAATAACCGAACCTGGTGACTATATAACCCGAAACCAACCCGGGTAACATCATGCTCAACGCCATGAATCCCGTACAAATTGCATAGTGCGCAGCCTTTGATTTTCCTTGCGCAAAGTACAACATGAAGAGCATATAGAGCGTAAAGCCAAAACCATAGCCGAATTGTTCTACTGCAATGGCCGTGTTCACCCACCAAATATTCTCAGGTTGGAAAATAAGCAAGGAAGATATACACACAATTGGGCAGAGAAATGGCCATGACCATCGGCCATCTCCATTTCTTGAATCCGTCTTCCGAGACAACAATTCCGCCGAGGATTCCCCCGAATGTCAAACCAATGACGCCAAGTGTGCCGTAGGCGAACCCGAACTCCGCAGTCGAAAGCCCTAAACCTCCCTTACTGACTCTCGAAATGAGGAACAGCGGACAAATCTTTGTCAACAAGGCTTCGGGAAGTCGGTAGAGCAACAAAAAAGTGATGGCGAGTAAAATCTGTTTCTTTTGGAAGAAGGAGACAAACGTAGCGAAGAACTCTGTCATCGCGCCGCCTGCCGTTTGTTTACTCCGCGTGGCAGCGGAGCCGGAAGGGCGATGCCCCTCAAAAGTCTCCGCTTTTCGGACCAAATCTCCCTCTTTTTCCGGAAAACTTTCGCATCTGGGCAACACAAATCCGTGATATAATGAAGCCAATGCCAACAAAGACTCCGATCATGCCGAGACCGAGACTCCAGGCCGTGGAGACACTCTTGGTGTAAGTCTCCAAAAGACCGATGAACATCACGAGCAATCCTTCGCCCATCAGGGTCGATAGTCGGTAAAACGTGCTTCTCATTCCCACATTGAGCGCTTGCTGGTGCTCATCAAGTGCCACCATATAAAAGCCGTCGGCCGCAATATCATGGGTAGCACTGCTAAAGGCGATCAGAAAGAAGAACGCCATCGACAATTGCACGTAGAACGGTGTGGGAAGCGTGAAGGCGATGCCCGCCAAGGCCGCGGCCATCACCATTTCCATCACGACGATCCACCAGCGCTTGGACTTAAAGATTTCGACGATGGGGCTCCACAACGGTTTGATGACCCACGGCAAAGAAAGCCACGAGGCATAGATCGCACAATCTTTGTCGCTCAGTCCGAAGCGCTTATACATCAGCAAAGCCACGACGTTGACGATGAGATAGGGGATACCTTCCACAAAATAGAGGGAAGGCACCCATTGCCAAGGTTGCGAACGATTATTCATACTTCCTTTCAATCTTTGCTTGCTTGTAATAGTGGAGCAAAATGTCGCGATAAGCATAGCCTTCGGCCCCCATCACTGCGGCACCGACTTGGCACAAACCGACTCCGTGCCCCCAGCCGGCGCCCACAAGGCGGAACATCGTAGGCGCTCCGCCGACGAGATCGACAGACTTCTCTACGACAAACGCGCTGGAATACAGGTGTGTAGACGAAAGCGTCCGTCGGATTTCCAATTCTTTCCCGATTACGTATTCGCGCTCCTCGCCCACGATCCGAAGTCGCACGATTCTTCCGCTTGCACTGCGCTCCACAGGAATGAGGTCGAGGATTTTCCCAAATTTCAATCCGGTACGCTCTTCAATCAACCCACGCAATTCATCTTGCGTGAGGGTTACATTCCAGCGATAGAAATCTTCAGTTTCGCGGTCGTAGTCTTTGAAAATCTGCGTGAGGATTTTGGCATCGGTGGTGTTACAAAATGCCTTTGGGCGCGTGCGCATCCACTCTTGGGCCCGCCCTCCTCGTGAGTGAGATCCGGACATTCGGTGGTGCAATCTTCGCTTTGATCCACATCGCGAACGGGCCCCAGATAAGGTTCGTCGTGATCATCCCAACAAGCGGAGAACTTTTCCGTCATTCCGCCGCAACACTTTGAGAATCTGGCGTCGCAAATTTCATCACCATAGGTGAGAATTTGACCGCGCGTGGCCATGATGGCCTCGTGCACAGCGGGGCGCGTCACAACAGTTATGCCCTGATAGCGCTGACAATGGTCGTCTGCGCAGACATCAAAGAGCGTGTGTTCCTCTCGATCGTACCATCTGATGTATTCGTCGTCTTTTCTCTGGAAAGAGAAGAAATTGCCCGACGGATTTTGCGCGTGATTGTGGCGTTGCTCCATCATTTTGAACAACCAGCTCCGGCTGACCACTGCATGTGCCTTGAGCAACTCGATAGACGCGGAAGCACTCATCTCAGAGGCGATGACACTTTCCAAATAGAGTTCGGCAGAAATGCGATTGATGGCGACTAATTTCTCCTCGTCGACCACAAAGCTCAACATTCCGTGGAAAGTCTGATTCTGCAATCGCTCCCAATGGAATTTAATGCCGATGGGCACGTCGTTTAACGTAAACGAGACGTCTGCATCTTCCCCAACCGGATGGAAATTCAGCTCGCTGTACACATTACCATTCCACTTAATCCCTCCGTCGCTGTATTCCACAACTTGTTCTCCGGTGACTGCCGCTCCTTTGGCCGTGAAATCGGCATTCAACACAAAGGAAATGCGGCGCGCACTCATGATTCCCACCGCGACTCTGGGCTCGGCCCCGCTCTCAAAGAGCTCCGACGTTTTGCGGCGCGCAACTTTTCGCCCACCTTTGTGAAGGCGGCGAATCACTTGCGTAATTTCACCTTCCGGGAGAGCCACTTCCGCCAATATGGAGGCAGCTTTCTGCGGTGTGAGGCGCTCAAAATCTTCGGCACGCGGCGTAATGAGGAGTCCGGCCATGTCTAAAGTGCCGGGAGAGACCAAGAATTGCTTATTCCCTTCGGCGGCATAGCATTCGGGACGGTGTTTGGCACGAGGGAACACCAAGGTGATCAAAGTATCCAGGTGGGCGGGATGACTTTTGTCCATCCACGCGAGCAAATTCATGTCGGGTTCTCGGTTTTGCTCTGCTCCAGGCAAAGCTTCAACGAGCTTCCGCAACAACAACTGTTGCCCCTCAGCTCGTTCGCCGATGACGGCAAACACGGGGCACGCGTAATCTTTCAAGAGATAAATCCCGGCACGTTTATCTTCGTATCCGGCTTCTTCCACCGTGGCCGTTTCTTCGGGAGTCTGGGGGTAAATTCTTTCCAAGCGGCCTTCATATCGATGCCAATCTCTCTCCAGGGGAAGAAAACCTCGCGCCCCGGCTTGGAAATGCATATGATCGGGCGCCGAAGCTCCGCATCGTGCTCCATTATAGAACACGATGTAGTCATCCAATTGCGAAGCGATGCGACAAAACGCCGTATAATTGCCATTCATCGTCTGGGGCGTGTGTCGGCGACTGGTGATGGTCAGATGATGGGGCAAGATGGGAAAAGGATTGACCAGGACATTGTACTTCCCCTCCACGGCCAATGCAATCTGCTCTGCCGGACGATGATTGTCACACAGGAAACAGGCTCGCTTTTTGAGCGATTTGCGATCGATTTTCGCGGCGGTAGAAACGAGACGTGCAGGATTGTGCTGCACGGAGAGCGAGTAATTCTCCGTCTCCAAGGCCTTTGTCCGCACTTTGTCGTGCAGATCTTCAAATCGCTTGCGCGTACTTTCCCAACCCTTCAGTTGTTTCTCAAAGAAAGCATTGACCTCTTCCTGCACAATGGGGTGTTGCCATTGTGCGTTCAGTCGACGACGGGCTCGTAGCTCCAGTGTTCGCAGTTCATCCTTGTATTCGTTGTGGCGATTCACGCGTTGCACGTCAAGTGCAGCGTCGGAATTTCCTTCCCAACGTCGGCACAAATATAATTCATCGTAGATGCGGGCAATGCGAAAACGCCGTGAGATGGTCAATCCCAGTGCATAATCTTCTCCATAACTCGTGTTGGGGAATCCGATTTCTCTCAACACTGCGGTATCAAAAGCGCGAGGAGCTCCCAATCCATTGATTCGCAAAGCATTGTTTCGCCCATTGTCGGGCGTCCACTCGCGATGGTCGATCACACCCGGGGGAAGTGTTTCGAGATCAAAGTTGACCATGCGGTAAGAACCGATGACCATTGCCGCGCGTTGCTTGCCAAATGCTTCGACAATGCGAGAGAGCGTGTCTGTCCCACTGTACAAATCATCAGAATCAAGCTGCACGGCATAACGCCCACAGGCGTTTGATCGAACGGCATAGTCCCAACATCCTCCGATGCCGAGGTCTTTGCGTTCAGGCCGGAGGAGAACCACACGCTCATCGGCCGATAGACTGCGAACGACTTCGTCTGTTCCGTCAGTGGAATGGTTATCCACTACGATTACATTGAACTTGAACGTAGTTTCTTGTGAAAGTGCAGACTTTATTGCGTCGGCAATCGTCCGCACTCGGTTACGAACAGGAATGATCACCGAAGCCACAACCGGGAAGGCGGCTACCGATACTTTTTCTTCCACCGTTGTGTACTCTTCTCGGGGCTGACTTTCCAGCGAAGTCGATGACGCAATTTGTAGAAGGGCACTATCTTCCTCACGCAACGGGACGTCATCAAATTCCTCGGGGGCCAACCATGCTCCAATGGCTTTGAGGTGTGCAGTGCATGCGCGTTCCATTTCGATTTGTACCTCACGAGCAGCAGGATTCACGTAGTCAAACTGCTTCTCCCCGCTGCGTCGCAAGTCGGTTTCCTCCTCAGTGTATAGCGGTTCGCGCAAATGCAACAACTGACCTTCCCGACTTAGGAACAAACGCAGGGCATAGGTTGCAGCATACTTGTAGCGCTGCTTGTTTTCGCTGGCAAACTGCCGAAACAAATCTCCGCGTACCAACCACAGTCCGCCGAAATCAAAGTCATCCCGCACGGAGCCGTCTTGATAATCTATCACAGGGTGCTCAAGTGGGAGGGCAATTTGCCCATCTTCATCCACGCGCTGTTCCCAACGGTCGGCATATACCATGGCCGCTCCGCTGTCCATCAGCACATTGCGCATGCGTTGCAGGCAACGATAGGCCGGACGGAAACCGGTAGACTTGAGAAATAACGCCACGTACTCCGCCGATGAGGCTTTTGCTATGCTACGAATCGTTTTAGAAGAGGAGAAATCATCGACAGTAATCGTAGAAATTGTTTCATCCTCCTCACCGACTCCTGTACTCAGCGCAAAGACACGCTCAACCTCCGGCAGCACCGCCAATTCTTGCGCTGCTGACAGATTTCCGACGCTATCTGTCTGAATGAAAACATCAATCTTGTGCACCATATTTATATATAGGTTGGCGACCGCCGCACTATTTCAGTGCGACAGTCGTCCGGGAAATTTGCTCTTAAGCCGTCGTTACGGCCCTTACTTTCAGTCTATCGTTTGCTTCATCGAGGTCCACAAGAATCGACTCGCCATTTTCTCCTTCGAGGAGCAAGTCGCAGAGTGGATCTTCGACATACTCTTGCAGCGTACGACGCAACGAACGAGCGCCATATTGCGGATCGAATCCTTTTTGTGCCACAAATCGCTTGGCTTCCGGCGAGAACGAGATCTGTCGTCCGGCCGTTTTGTAAGCGCTGTGCCAATGCTCGGATTTCCAGATCGGCAATCTGCTCAACTCCCTCGCGTGTCAAGGGATCGAACATGACGATCTCATCCAAACGGTTCAAGAATTCAGGAGCAAATTGGCGTTGCAAGGCCTTTCTCACGATGTGTTCCGCAGCTTCGGCCGTGATGCCGTCTGCAGACGCCGAGAATCCGACTCCCGCTCCGAACTCTTTGACCTGTCGGCTTCCGCTGTTTGAAGTCATAATGAGTATTGTATTGCGGAAATCCACCGTCGTTCCGTTGCCATCCGTCATACGACCTTCGTCCATTACCTGGAGTAACATGTTGAACACATCCGGATGTGCTTTTCTATCTCGTCAAGCAAAACGATAGAGTAGGGGTGTCGGCGAACTTTCTCCGTCAATTGCCCTCCTTCTTCGTAGCCTACGTAACCCGGAGGGGCGCCGACAAGTCGAGACGTGGAGAATTTCTCTCCATACTCGCTCATATCGATACGGATCAACGCATCTTTACTGCCAAACATGAATTCGGCTAGCGTTTTGACGAGATGCGTTTTGCCGACTCCGGTGGGACCGACAAACATAAAGGTGCCGATAGGACGATTGGGGTCCTTCAATCCGAGACGATTGCGCGTAATGGCACGGGTAAGTCGGGTGATGGCACGATCTTGTGCGATCACTTTCTCCGAGAGTGCCTGCTTCATGCCCTTCAAACGCACCGTCTCCGACTCTTTCATGCGGTCGGCCGGCACACCGCTCATCATAGATACGACAGCAGCAATGGCATCTTCGTCCACAACAATCCGGTGTTCGCTCAGTTCCTTCTGCCAATCTTCGCGCAACTGCTTGAGTTCAGCTTCACCTTGCAACACGCGGTCGCGTAAGCCCGCAGCCAGCTCGTATTCTTGCCTTGCCGCGGCGTCTTCTTTCTCTTTCCGCAGTTGTTGGACCTCTTGTTCCTTTGCTTCTATGGAGTCCGGAACACGCACGTTCAGCAAGTGCACTCGGCTCCCGGCCTCGTCCAACGCATCGATTGCCTTATCCGGCAAAGACCGATCGCTGATATAACGCTCTGTCAGCGCAACACATGCCGAAAGTGCTGCGGGGGTATAGATCACGTTATGGTGATCTTCATACCGCTCCTTTATATTATTGAGGATTTGCAGCGTGTCTTCTGCTGTCGTTGGTTCAAGTTGTATCTTCTGGAAGCGGCGATCTAAGGCACCATCCTTTTCGATACTCTTGCGGAACTCGCTGATTGTCGTCGCACCAATGCACTGCACTTCACCTCGCGCGAGCGCCGGCTTGAGAATATTGGCAGCATCCAAACTGCCGGGCGCACTTCCCGCGCCGATAATGGTGTGAATCTCATCAATGAACAGCACAACTTCACGATGCGCTTTCAATTCTCCGATGAGTTTGCGCAAGCGGTCTTCGAATTGTCCACGATATTGTGTGCCAGCCACAATCGAAGCCATATCAAGTGAGATCAATCGTTTGCCGGTAAGCAAATGTGGCACTTTATTCTGCACAATAAGTTGAGCAAGTCCTTCGACAAGTGCACTTTTGCCCACGCCGGGTTCCCCAATCAGGATGGGGTTATTCTTTTTACGACGGGTGAGGATCTGCGCCATGCGTTCAATCTCATCATGACGACCAACGATAGGATCCAATGCTCCGTCGGCGGCCGCTTTTGTCAAGTCCACACCATAACTGTCCAAGATTGGCGTATCTTTGTCCGTGGAATTATTTGCGACAAAAATCCGCCCCGCGGCGGCCTCCTTGGCGCGGTTCTCCACCGGCCGGAATAGCTTCTTCGCCGTCGGGCGTGTTGGAAGCCAAAGGCGAAGCGCCTGCGCGCAACTTACCGTCCCCGGCAATGAACTTCATCGCGTTGTCATAGTTCAAGTTGAACGAAGCGAGCACTTTGCACCCTTCGTTGGTTTTATCTCTCAGCATCGCCAGGAACAAATGTACGTCCGTGGCGTTATTCTCTCGTTGCAAACGCGCTTCGAGCTGTGCCAATCGCAGAATGCGGTCAACATCACGTGCCACCTCGGCACCTTCGGTGGCAACACTTCCCTCATCGATAGAGGGTTTGATCTGTGCTTCCAGCGTATTGCGCAGTTGATCTGTCGAAATGCCAAACTGTTCGATCACTTTCAGGGCCGCGCCTTCGCGATCGTTGAGCATACCAAGCAAAAGCGCGACAGCACCCACCTTGTCTTGGTGCGTGCGACGTGCCTCTGCCTTGCTGAGCGCAAGGACACGGGCGATTTGTGGCGATAAGTTTTGCGTCATAATCAAATATAGTATATGCGTCTGTGGAATAGCTATGCAAATGTACAAAAATCTGCGGTATCGTAGCCGCTACATGTGCAAATTATATGCACAACGGCGAAAAACGCGGGGATTTTCTTGGCAGCTCGCTAAAAAAGCCCTACTTTTGCAGCGTTTTGTGGCACCGTCCTGCCAATATGACAGCGACAAGGTGTTGCATTTCCCATAAACACAATACTCACTCAATTCAATCACATCCTATGATGAATCAGTATGAGACCGTTTTCATCCTTACTCCCGTTTTGTCTGATGTTCAGATGAAGGAGACGGTCGAAAAATTCAAGGGTATCCTCACCGCCAACGGCGCAGAGGTTATCAATGAAGAAAAACTGGGGCCTCAAGAAGCTGGCTTACGCCATCGACAAGAAGAGCACCGGTTTCTATCAGTTGTTGGAGTTCAAGGCAGACCCCACCGTTGTAGAAAAAAACTGGAAGTCGGTTTCCGTCGTGACGAGCGCGTAATCCGTTTTCTGACTGTAAAACTCGACAAGTTTGCTGCTGAATACGCTGCAAAACGTCGTTCTAACAAAAAGGAGGACTAAACCATGGCACAAGCATCTGAAATTCGCTACTTGACTCCCCCCACCGTTGACGTCAAGAAGAAGAAGTATTGCCGTTTCAAGAAGAGCGGTATCAAGTATATCGACTACAAAGATCCCGAATTCCTCAAGAAGTTCCTCAACGAACAGGGAAAGATCCTGCCCCGCCGCATTACCGGCACTTCCTTGAAGTTCCAGCGCCGCGTGGCACAGGCCGTAAAGCGTGCACGTCACCTTTCGCTCCTGCCCTACGTAACTGACTTGATGAAATAATTAAAAGAGGAGGTATACACATGGAACTCATTCTCAAAGAAAACGTGCAGGGTCTCGGTTTCAAGAACGAAATCGTCACCGTGAAAGACGGCTACGGCCGCAACTTCCTCATCCCCACGGGTAAAGCTGTCCTCGCATCGGCTTCTGCCAAAAAGGAATTGGCTGAAACGCTCAAGCAGCAGGCACACAAGCTCGAAAAGATCAAGAACGACGCTATCGCACTGGCCGAGAAGATCAACGCTGTTGAGGGTATTAAGATCGCAACCAAGGTGAGCGCTACCGGTGCCATCTATGGTTCGGTAACAAACCTCCACATCGCCGAAGAACTCGCTAAGCGCGGCATCGAAGTTGACCGCAAGAGCATCGTACTCAAGGACGTTAAGGAAGTAGGCGCTTACAAAGCTGCCGTGAAACTCCACAAGGATGTCACCGCAGAAGTAGCTTTCGAAGTAGTAGCCGAAGAAGCTTAATTCTCATCTACGGTGCAACTCACCAACAACACAGGCCGTGTCTCAATACCTTGAGACACGGCTTTTTTTGTCGCATCCCTCTTTCTCTCTCCCTCCACCATGCGCTACTTTATCACCCTCTCCTACGACGGCACAAACTACCACGGCTGGCAAGTACAACCCAATGCCGACAGCGTCCAGGCTCGGCTCAACGACGCACTCACCAAGCTGCTTCCCATCCCTACGGAATGCGTAGGAGCCGGACGCACCGATACGGGCGTACACGCCTCGATGATGGTGGCACACTTTGACACCGACCAAACAATAGCCCCCGATCAAATGGCATTTCCGCCTCAATCGCATCCTGCCTCAGGACATTGCCATCCAAGAGATCCGACAAGTCGATGCGCATCTACATGCTCGCTTCGATGCCAAGCGCCGCACCTATCATTATTTCGTCTACAGGCACAAAAATCCCTACCTGCGCCACTACGCCGCACGCCTTACTTTTGATCCGGACTATGAACTAATGAACCGTGCCGCCGAATTCCTGTTGGAAACCGACGATTTCACAAGCTTCTCGAAGGTAAACAACGACCAGAAAAACCAATATTTGCCAGGTAACGCAAGCGCGCTGGACTCAGGTAAAAGACGACCATTGGCGTTTTGAAATCACTGCCAATCGCTTTCTGCGCAACATGGTGCGTGCCATTGTTGGCACACTTTTGGAAGTCGGGCGCGGACGAATGACACTCGAGGAATTCAAAGCCGTCATCGCAGCCAAAAACCGCTGCTCGGCAGGAGAAAGTGTTCCGGGCAACGCGCTATTCCTCGTAGATATCCAGTATTGATCACTCTCACTCTACTATTTCACAAATGACGTGGTTTTTTCTTGCTGTAGCTTCCGCCGCATTGCTCGGCTTCTATGATGTGTTCAAAAAACAATCGCTGCGCGACAATGCTGTCATCCCGGTTCTGCTCATCAATACCGCATTGAGTAGTCTTCTTTTCCTTCCGCTCCTGTGCGCAAGCCAATTTTTCTTGGATTTCGCCCCAGAGCCACTGGTACATCCCCTCAGCCCCCATCGCGCACCACCTGTTGGTCGTCGGCAAAGCCCTCATTGTCTTGACCTCATGGATTTGCGGCTACTTTGCCATCAAACATTTGCCTCTCACACTGGTAGGACCAATCAACGCCACACGTCCGGTCATGACGCTCATTGGGGCTTTGCTCATCTATCACGAACAATTCAATCTCTGGCAGTGGGCAGGCGTGTTGTTGGCCATCTTTTCTTTCTTTCTGCTTAGCCGCAGTGGTCGCAAAGAAGGCATACACTTCCTCCACAACCGCTACATCTTATTGCTCGTGCTCGCCGCAGTGCTCGGAGCCTGCAGCGGGTTGTACGATAAATTCCTACTTGCCCCCGCTGATAGGGGAGGGCAGGGGCTAAATGCGATTTTTGTACAATCATGGTACAATTACTACCAGTTTGCACTGATGCTGCTCATTTTTTTCTTCCTTTGGTGGCCCACTCGAAAACAAACAACACCCTTCCACTGGCGTTGGAGCATCGTGGGCATTAGCCTTTTTCTCACCGCGGCGGACTTGTTTTACTTCTATGCTCTGTCTGTTCCGGGTGCACTCATCGCGGTCGTGTCCATGACGCGGCGCAGCAGCGTGTTAGTAAGCTTCCTTTTTGGAGCGTTCCTCCTACATGAACATAACCTCCGCTCAAAGGCGGTAGATTTAGCTTTCGTGTTGCTCAGTATGATCTGCCTTTGCATGGGCGCTGTGCTCGGATAAAATTGAGCGGTCCCCTCACGCTCTTATCCCCGCCCCGCGCTGGCGATCCAGGACTCTGCATGCTGCAAGCCCAACACTGCAGCCGTACGCTGCTACCTCCCCACATCCATCCGTTCTACGGTGAGGAAGTCACACAAGGTGGGGAGAAAGAGAAAAAAGGCGGGAGGTTTTGCGAAAAACAAGGGAGCAAAAGTATGAAAGCCCGCAACGATTGAAAGAAACTACTATGAGAACAACGGAAAGCTCCGAAGGCACACCACTGCAACCGTACGAAAAAGAAATAAGATGTGCGCTCGGTGTAGCTCAACAACGACATTATTCACGTAACAATCAGCGAATTGTAATTACAGTCCCAATCATTACCTGTAGAAAGGAAGAAAAGAAAGCTCCACGGCCGCAAAGCAAAGAAGGAACGCCCCAAAGAGGGCGTTCCTTCTTAGTATGAGAAAGTAAAAGTAGGATTTCGTGCAATTTGTCGAATCTATTTCGTCAAATATACAATACTTCCGGTGAAATCCGGATACCGAATTTCGTTTCCACGTCGGCGCGAATGGCTTCTGCCAGTTTTGCCACTTCTTCGCCCGTGGCATGGTCCACATTGATGAGCACAAGCGGCTGCAAGGCGTGCACACCGGCTCCGCCCATGCGGCGTCCCTTCCATCCGCACTGCTCGATGAGCCAAGCCGCGGGGATTTTTGCCCCCTGTGACAAATCATAGTGCGGCATGTCGGGATAGAGGTTCAACAGTTCGGCAAGTTTCTCCGTGGTCACCACCGGATTCATGAAGAAAGAGCCTGCGCTACCCACTTCCGAGGGATCGGGCAACTTCGAACGGCGCACTTGGATAATGGCATCTCGCGTTTGCTGAGCGGTCGCCTCCTCCGCGCAATGAACGCCCATGGCATCCAGCGCATGAATCACTGCTTTGTGCGTCAAAACAGGGGTGAAATGCTTGCGCAACCGAAACACCACGTGAGTTACCGCAAAGCGATGTGCACCTTCGTGCTTGAAAAAGCTGCTACGATAAGCATATTGACATTCATCATGCGAGAATACGCGCTCTTTTCCGCTCGCCACTTCCACCGTTTCCACGCGCTCAATGCAATCGCCGGCTTCTACACCGTAGGCACCGACGTTTTGCACAGCGCCTGCGCCGACCTCACCGGGAATGAGGGAGAGGTTTTCCAGCCCATGGTAGCCTCGTTCGATACAATAGGCCACCAGCGCGTCGAAAACCTCTCCCGCACCGACACGCAGGAGCAGCTCGTCGGCTGTCTCGGCCAAAACTTCCTTGCCCACGATCTTACTGTGGAAGATCACCCCGTCAAAATCATGGACAAAGAGCAAATTACTACCCTGCACCGATGTGCATCCATGCTGCCTCTCCGAGGTGCGCTATCGCTTCTTTGAGCTGCTGCACTGAAGCATACTCAACAAATTGCGTGCACGAGGCTTCTATTCCGAATGTGTTGTGGTGAAGAAGAGAGTAGGGCATAGTTGTCTATCGTTTATGGTGGACATTCCGGTTGTTCGCGCCTGCCGTAAGGGGCCATTCCCCAATAGCTCATGAGAAATTCCGAGCACTCCGTCCGGCAACCGCTTGATCAGATCTTTAGTTGTCGAGTCGCGTCAACTTCCACTTACCATTGCGTCGGCGGAAGGTAAGTGTGCTCGTCAATCCGCTGGATAGCGATGAAATGGACAGCAAGCGAAGATTCGAATTGTTGAAGGTTTGTCCGTAAAGCACATTGGTCAACTTATTTTTGGGCAATTCGGGGGCAAAATCCGGCCACTGTGAAGCCGAAATGAAGCCTTCCATGCGTTTAAAGTTGTCCTCATCGAAAGTGGAGAAAGCCAATTGCGAGGCGATGTGCTCGCGCTGATAAGCCGGATCGGTGGAGAAACGCTGGTAGAAAGCATAGAAATCGCTGTTGGCACTGCGTTCCATTTTTTCTTCACTGAGACGCGTCAGGCGCCATTCCGAATTTTCGCGCAAAAAGAGATAGCTTTTGATGCGCTGTCGCGAAAGATCCAATTCTTCCACCACAACTCGAGTCACACTGGTGTCCTTGGCCATGCCGGCTCCCCTTTGGGACTGTCGAAAATTAAAGTGTAGGTTTCTCTCGCGGAATACATGCGATCGTATTTCCACGCCGACTTCTGAATTTCGGAACGCTTTCCATCCACAATATGTTCCAGCGGGAAAACGATGCGCGAACGCTGAAAACGCGGTTTCTTCATGAAAGCGAAGGCAAAGTCATCGAAATACTCATCTGCTTTCTTGGGAATCGGTGTCTCGGCCGCAGTCGACGTTGAATCAGTGGCCACACTGTCACTTTTCACGGTATCTACGCGTTGTTCGGTGACGATGGCGGGGGTCTCTGTTCGGCTTTTTACAGCCAACGGTACACCACAACCCCACAAACAGGGCGAAAAAGGAGAAAATTTATTTTCATCAGATATTACTAAACGACTCGACAAAGTTACGGCGAATCACGAAAACAGACAAAGAAAGCGGGGGCTATTTACCCCGCTTTCTTCGTTCTTTCAATCAAATAAGGCAGAATTACGCATTTGAAATGGGTTAATCTTTAAAGCCCAGTCCCTTCCACCACGCTGCATCTCCTTGCAGATACTTTGCAAACCACGCCATAATGGTTTGTTGCCACTTGACTCTTTGACCGTAGTCGGTCACTACGTGATTGGCGCCCTCGATCTGAATGTAGGAAACGGGGCGTCCCAAGATGCGCAATGCGGTGAACAATTGCTGACTCTCGTTGGTGGGCACATTGGTATCAGCCGTTCCGTGCAGAAGGAGCAACGGCGTGTGAATTTTATCGGCATTGAACAAAGCCGACTGCTTCACATAAAGCTCGGGATTGTTCCAGGGGTACGACCCATATTGGGCAGTTTCACCGTAAGTGTGCCCCCAATAACCTCCACCCCAGTAGGAGGCGATGTTGGAAATGCCGGCATGACTGATGGCAGCCGCAAACAAATCGGTGCGTGTTTGGAGGTATTCGGTCATGAATCCACCGTAGCTGGCGCCCATGCAGCCCACTTTCTTACGGTCTACGTAAGGATGTGCGTCTAGGAAGGCCTTTGTGGCCTCGATGATGTCGTCGGCCGAGCGCTTTCCCCACGTGTTGATGTGGCGTGCTGCGAATTCTTCACCATAACCAATGGCGCCGGAGGGTTCAAGTGCGAGCACCACATAGCCCATGTTGGCCAAGACGGAGAGCGGATAGTGGAACTCTAACTCTCTTGTCGTGGGAACACAACCTCCATAATAGTAGACCAGCATCGGATATTTCTTCGTGGCATCGAAATCGGCCGGGAGAAAATAGAAACCGGGCACCGTGTCACGATCTGATCTCCGGTAGCTCCACGGCGTACACGAGGCCACTTGCACGTCGCCGAAGGCTTTGGCGAAGGAAACCTCGCCGAAGGGGCTGCACTTGGGGCGCGAAGAAGTGAGATCGGCCACGTAGGCGTTGCGAGAAGTGGTGCCGGTTTGTCCGAAAAATACAACGCGGGGCACGCGTCCTTCAGACAAAGTAAAACGCTGCACGACAGTAGTGGGGAGTTCGAAACGGAAACGTTTGCCGGTGCGGGGATCTAAGCGCCAAAGTGTTTCGTCGTAGCCGTCGGTACAACGCATGTAGATCTTACCGTCGCCGGCGTTCCATTCATACTCTCCCACGGAGGGAGCAAAATCCTTGAGCAGTGCAGTGGCTACCTTTGTGGAGGGATCATAGAGATACAGTCGTTTGTCAAAACTCTGCGCAACTTCACCTTTGGGCAGAGCACTTCCAATGCCTCCGAAGGCAGATGCGCTGCCTTTGAATAGGAGTTGCTTGCCATCGGGGCTGTACACGCCCTCATCCAACCACGGTTGATTCGTAAGCAACGTATCTACGCGCCCGTTGTCGAGATGCATTTCGTAGATGTCGGTGTGGTCAAACGGATGTTGCGTGAGATCGTGATGATTGCGCGAAAGCAGCAAGCGCTTACCGTCGGGAGAAATGTCGTTGAGATGGACACTTTCGCGTCCAAATGTGAGTCTTTGCGAGAAACCACTGGCAAAATCTACCAGATAGAGTGCACTGCGGTCTCTCCAACCGGGCTGGCGATCGTCGGGCGCAAACAACTGTTTGAGTGGCCCTTGGGTGCTTGGGCCCGATTCATTGGCGGTGACGATGGCAAATTGGCCCGTCGGCGACAAAGTGAGTCCTCCATCCGGCACGCGGTGGGCGATGGTTTGCTCGTTCATGGTAACAGGATCCAGCACAACCAGGTCTTTTCCCGGCATCTGTGCTGCGCTTGAAGTAAAGTCGGTCGGTTTTCGGCATCCACGATCCATGAAAATAATCAGCCGTGCGGAGTAACGTGCGCCCGTCCTTGAGATCGGTAAGCACAGACGAATAAGTTGTCGCACCATCGCGGCGTGTATCGGTGTAATACGTCAAGACGTAGCGCCCACTGGGGGAGATGGCCACATTGTAGTACCGCTTACCGTGCAACATGTCGTCGAAAGCGAATTTTCGCTTGCTCGTCTCGTTCACTCGAAGGACCGAAAGCGAATCTCCAACGAGAGCCACATTAAAAGTGTCGCGGGCAGCCTTGTCCGTGTAGACCAAAAGCGTCACTTCGCTGCGACCGGGCAAAAAATGTAGGTTGCCGTCAGTTACTTTCACGCCATTGAGATAGGTATCATAGCGCTTGAGATGTGGCGTCTGTAAACGTGCTGTACGCCAGCGGGCGGCATCGACAGTGAATCGCACAACACTCACGGCATTACTGTCGATTGCACTACCGGTGGTGAGGTGACGTAAACTTTTCTGTCCGCGCTGCTTGGCTATCAAAGCATTGTTTTCCAACACCTCTGCGGGATCAAACGGGCAATCGGAGAGATTCACACTGTCTGTTGCGAAAGGACGACGCAACGGAAAGCTCCCGGTGAGCTCAGCTGCGGACACTTTCACCGTGTCGACGGAAGTTGCAGGCTTTGAGTGGGGGTGTTTTGCCATCACCTCGGCCGTAACTTGAAGACCGCTAAGGCCTAAGAATAAAAAGGGGAGAAAATGTTTCATGAAATAGAAATCTATGAATCGACAGAAGCAGCATTGTTTTTTCTGCCGGGGGGCTAAACACAAAATCCACGTACCGTCGAACCGGCGGGACGCAGATTTTATCAAAGGTCAGGAGTTTGTTCCACGCTTCACGGCCAACGCAGCGAAGTCCTTGCGGCGCAATACGAAAGAGTGGGTGAGATAGCGGTCGCGCACAACTTCGTTTTCCGCCAATTCCTCCGGCGTCCCATGGAATAAAATTCGGCCCTCGAAAAGCAAATAGGCGCGATCCGTGATGGAAAGGGTTTCTTCTACATTGTGGTCGGTGATCAAGATGCCAATGTTACGGTCCTTGAGCTTCCAAACAATGTACTGAATGTCTTCGACCGCGATGGGATCGACCCCGGCAAAGGGTTCGTCGAGCATGATAAACTTGGGATCGATGGCCAAACAACGCGCGATTTCGGTACGCCGCCGCTCCCCACCGGAAAGTTGGTCGCCGAGATTCTTGCGTACCTTCTGCAAACGGAATTCTGCAATCAGTGATTCGAGATTCTCCCGCTGCTCTTCACGACTCTTCCCGGTCATTTCAAGTACGGAAAGGATGTTATCCTCAACACTCATCTTGCGAAAAACAGAAGCCTCTTGCGCAAGATAACCGATTCCGGCTTTTGCACGACGATACACGGGAGCCTTTGTGATGTCCTTCTCGCCCAAATAAATATGGCCTCCGTTGGGGACGACCAAGCCGGTAGTCATATAAAAAGAAGTCGTCTTGCCCGCGCCGTTGGGGCCGAGCAAACCAACGATTTCCCCCTGATGCACTTCAAACGACACGTCGTTCACAACAGTGCGTTTGCCGTAACGTTTCACCAACCCCTCAGTACGCAGTACAAGGTGGTCAGCAGTTTGATCATTGGTGGAGGGATCTTTCTTCGGATCGCCGGAGACAAGTGAGGCAGTTCTCTTGTTGCCTTCCGCGAATCCATTGCTTTCTTTATCTTCCATGAAACGAACGATGAAAGGGTGATGCAATATGATAAAACAAAAGGAGCGACTCATTGAGCCGCTCCTTCTTTCTGAAGAGGTACCAAGCAGATTCGAACTGCTGTAGCAGGTTTTGCAGACCTGTGCCTAACCGCTCGGCCATGGTACCGTGTCTTGTTTACGAGTGCAAAGGTACTACTTTTTCTTGAACCGGCAAGAAATCGGGGCGTTTTTTTGAGTTCTAATGCGCATTTCCCCCAACTAAACGCATTTTCTTGGGAGATTTCTATCAAAAGCCCGCAACTTTGAGACGATTTCCCCAGAAAAATCCCTCTCTCGCCGGAGCAAGAGAGGGAAACAACGTTTGCGGAATTGATCACCCGCCGAAATCATCGAACGAAATCATATCTCGCTCTACACCGAGCGAATCAAGCAGATCGAGCACCGTCTTGGACATCATGGGAGGTCCGCAGAGGTAATACTCGATGTCCTCGGGCGCTTCATGCGCTTTGAGATAAGTATCGCCCATCACCGGAGCAATGAAGCCGGGAGTGTACTTCACGCCCATGGCATCGGCCTTGGGATCGGGACGATCGAGCGCGAGGTGGAAGTGGAAGTTGGGGAAATCCTTCTCGAGCTGGAGGAAATCTTCGAGGAAGAAGACCTCATCGATGGCACGTGCGCCGTAGAAATAGTGCATTTCGCGATCACGCACGTTTTTCGTCTTGAGCAAGTGCATGATTTGTGCACGAAGCGGAGCCATACCGGCACCACCGCCGACCCAAATCATTTCACGTTTCGAATCGTAGTGCGGGTGGAACTCACCGTAAGGGCCACTCATCATCACTTTGTCGCCGGGTTTCAAACTAAAGATGTAGGAAGAAGCGATACCGGGCATGACATCCTGAAATCCGGGGCCCTGTTCTTTCGGCTTGAAGGGAGGCGTCGCAATGCGCACGGTAAGCGTGATGATATCTCCTTCGTCAGGATAGTTTGCCATGGAGTAGGCGCGGATCGTGGGTTCGGTGTTTACGCACTTGAGTCCCAAGAGGCCGAACTTTTTCCCAAGCGGGCAAATACAAATCACCGATCAGGCTCTTATCGATGTCCTTATCATAGTCCATCGAGAAGGCAGGAATCTGAATTTGCGCATAGGATCCCGGCTCAAAGTCCATGTGTTCTCCCGGAGGCAGCTGCACTTTGAACTCTTTGATGAACGTTGCCACGTTACGGTTGCCGATCACGGTGCACTCCCATTCCTTGACACCCATAACGCTTTCGGGGACTTTGATGGCAAGGTCGCCCTTTACTTTCGCTTGACAGCCCAGGCGCCAATTTTCCTTGATTTCTTTGCGCGTGAAATGTCCCTTTTCAGAGTCGAGAATCTCTCCTCCACCTTCAACGATCTGGCATTTGCACTGACCGCACGAACCTTTACCGCCACATGCGGAGGGCAAATACACACCGTTCTCAGAAAGTGTGGTGAGCAGGCTTCCGCCTTGCTCGACCTCTAGGGTTTCCTTACCGTTGATCGTGATTTTGACCTTACCGGAAGGGGAAAGATAGTATTTCGCGATGAGCAAAATTACCACCAACACGATGATGATGGCAAAGAAGACACCAATACTTGTTATTATAAGAGTTGTATCCATAGGGTAGTGGTGGAAAATTCCGATTAAATTTTAAGACCGGAGAAACACATAAAGGCCATTGCCATCAACCCCACGGTGATAAACGTGATGCCGAGGCCTTGAAGCGGCTTGGGCACGTTGGTATAGGCCATTTTCTCGCGAATTGCAGCAAGTGCCACGATGGCCAAGAGCCAACCAAGCCCGGATCCCAGTGCATACACGAGGGCATCCCACACGCTACCGATGGCCTGCGTGCTCGTCGCGGGATCCATCAGAATGCGCTGCTGCATAAAGAGCGACGCACCCATGATGGCGCAGTTCACAGCAATGAGGGGAAGGAAAATACCCAGCGCGGCATAGAGCGAAGGCGAGAAGCGTTCGACAGCCATCTCCACCAATTGCGTGATACCGGCGATCACCGCAATGAAAAGGATGAATGAGAGGAAGCTCAGATCCACACCTTTCACAATGCAATCGGGGTTCAACACGTAGACTTGCAGGAGATAGTCGATCGGAACGGTCACCACAAGTACGAAAGTGACCGCCACTCCAAGTCCGAGCGCCGTTTTCACGTTCTTCGATACGGCCAAATATGAGCACATACCGAGGAAGAACGCAAATATCATGTTGTCCACAAAAATAGAGCGGACGAAAAGACTTAGCAGATGTTCCATATCTAATTGTCAGTTGTCGATTTGTTCGGGAAACGTTCTCATTGTTTCCGTCGATCATTGATGGCACGATGCGCCCACACCACGCAACCGCAGATGATCAGCGCCATAGCCGGCATCGTCATCATACCATTGTGGAAAAACGCATTGTTTTTCCAGTCCGGGGATGGGCATTCCGAAAAGAGAGCCCGAACCCAGGAGTTCGCGCACGAAGCCCACAACGACCAAAATCCAGGCATAGCCCAGTCCATTGCCGATGCCATCGAGGAAAGACTCCCACGGTCCGTTCATCATGGCGAACGCTTCGAGACGTCCCATGAGAATACAGTTCGTAATAATCAATCCCACGTAAACAGAAAGCTGGACACTCACGTCATAAGCGTAAGCTTTGAGAATTTGGCTCACCACTGTGACGAGCGCCGCCACGACGACAAGCTGAACAATGATGCGAATACGCGAAGGAATGGTGTTTCTGATCAACGAAATGATCACATTGGAAAAAAAGCCGTGATCACCGTGACCGAAAGTCCCATCACGATAGCCGGTTTCAACTGCGAAGTCACAGCCAAGGCCGAACAGATGCCGAGCACCTGCCCCACAATGGGGTTGTCGAGGTTCAAGGGGCCGGTGAGAACCTCCTTGTTTCGTTTTGAGAAAAGACTCATAGTGTTGTCGTCTTTATATTATTGATGATGGGCTGAGAAGTAAAGCTTGTAAGGTTCGAGACTCGTGGCAAACATGCCGGTCACTCCGTTGCTCGTCAGCGTGGCGCCCGTGATCGCATCCACTTGATGTTCGGGATCTTCGACCTTTTTGCTCAGCGCAAGCGCTACTTTATCGAACGTGCCGTCAGTGAAGACTTTCTTGCCGATGAACTTCCGCTGGAAGTCTTCCTCCACGATGCGCGCACCGAGGCCGGCCGTTTCACCTCGTGGGTGAAATAGGCGCCATAGACCGTGTTGAAATCCTTTTTCAGGGCCAGATAACCCGAAATGCCGCCCCACAAGCCGCGACCGAAGAGAGGAACGACGTAAATCGTGTCGTTGTTCACCTTTGCTACGTAGAGGGGCAAGCGCTTTTTCGCATCTTCTTTGACCGTGATGTCCTTCGAATCGACATCAAAACCGCCGGCCGTATCCACAACTTCCCCTTTTACATTGAGAACAGGCGCGCCCACAATGTTTTTCTGGTAGGCCGCCACCACATCGGGCGTGTTGCGGATATTGAGTGCCGCAAGAATTTGTCCGCGCTTATCGTTGGCTACATTCTCGTCTTGTTTGCTTTTCAGCGCTGAAGCCACGAAGGCCAGCAAGAATGCGGCGAAAATCACCAGCACCGAAGCATAGACAAGCGTATAAACGTTGCTGTTAGTATTGAGTTTCATTGTCTGGTTCGCTTTATTGTTGTTTGACGCGACGCAAGCGCTTGTTGATGTTGCGCTGCACGAACACATAGTCGATGAGCGGGGCAAACATGTTCATGAATAGGATGGCGAGCATCATGCCTTCTGGGTATCCGGGATTGAGGACACGAATCGTGATGGCCAATGCGCCAATGAGGAAGCCATACACGTATTGTCCTTTCTCGGTGCGCGCAGAAGTCACGGGATCAGTGGCCATAAACACCGCGCCGAAGGCAAAACCGCCGAGCAACAGGTGTTCCAGACCGAGCTGTGCCGAAACGCTGTCTGCAGAACCCAGGCCTTTGAAGAGCAAAGCCACGAGAGCCCCGCCGGCGAAGACACTAAACATCGTGCGCCACGAAGCAATGCGTGTCCAGAGCAGGAGAGCAGCGCCTAACATGATGGCGATGAACGAAGTCTCACCGATAGAACCCGGCATCAATCCGGTGAACATGTCCCAAACGGGCGTCGTCACGGCGTGATTCGCACCGGCTTGTCCCAAAGCAGTGGCGGAGGTAAAACCGTCGGGCAACTGATTGCCCATGCCCAGCACTTTTTCAGTACTCACCCACACGGCGTCGCCGCTCATCTTGGTCGGCCAAGCGAAAAAGAGGAAAGCACGCGTCACGAGTGCGGGGTTGAAAATATTCATTCCCGTGCCGCCGTAAATTTCTTTGGCGAAGATCACGGAGAACGCCACTGCCACGGCAAGCATCCACAACGGCGTGCCGACGGGCACGATCATCGGGATCAGCATGCCCGACACAAGAAAACCTTCTTGGATCTCTTCGTTCTTCCACTGCGCCACAATAAACTCGATTCCGAGTCCCACGACGTAGCTCACCACGATTTTTGGGAAGCATCACCGCCAGACCATAGCAGAAGCAGGCCCAGAATGAACCATCGAGGCCGGCCGCCTTGTAGTTCTGGAAACCGATGTTGTACATACCCACCAGCAGTGCGGGAATCAAGGCAATGACCACGAAACTCATAATGCGTTTCGAGTCGATGGCATCGTGCACACTCACGCCGACGCGCGACGTTTTGTTGGGCACTACCGCAAAGGTCTCGAATCCGTCGAACACACTGCGAAAAGCGTGGAGCTTCCCGCCGGGCTCGAAATGCGGACGGACGTTATCAAAAAAACTTTTGTATCATTGTCGTTTTATGGTTTCAAGCATTTTTCCTTGCGGAGCAAGTCGAGTCCCTCACGTACGATGCGCTGCAACTCGAGTTTTGAAGAGCACACGAACTCTGCCGGTGCAAAAATCCTCAGGTGCGACTTCATAAATGCCCAAGGCTTCCTGACGATCGATGTCGCCCGTGATAATAGCTTTGATCAAATAAGAAGGATAGATGTCCATTGGGAACACACTCTCGTATTCTGCCGACATAATCATGTGGCGTTCGCCACCTTTCACACGGCAATCAAGGGTATAAGGCTTTTTTTCCCGCTGAGCCAAGAGAAATAGCTGCGACTCGTCGAGAAGCTGTCAAGACGCGGACGGATCCAACCGAGCACTTCGTGCACATCGTCTCCTTCGGGAATGACGGTTACTTCCGTCACTTGGGCACCGAGGAAATCATCCATCGTGGCTTTCTGGCCCACAAGCGGATTCCCGTTGATGATGCGCACGTGGTGTTCGGCAGGCAACAGCTGCCCCTCGAGAATAGACGAGAGTTTCGCACCGACTTTCACCCGTGCATATTGCGGCGCTTCGATTTCGCTGCCGCCCACGGCGATGGTTCGCGTGAAATCCAGCTTACCGGTGCGCAACAAGCGACCGAGGAAAATCACAGCCTCGGGAGCCATGGTCCACACCGTCTCGCCTTTGTTGACAGGCGCCACGCGGTTGATCTGCACCCCCACATTGCCGGCCGGATTCGGACCTCTGAAGCAGGCAACAGTGACCTGCGGTGCACTGATAGGCAGCAGGGGAGTGTTGAGTTGCTCGTCGTTGACACCGAGATGTACCGGTGCCACTTTAGCCAACGCAGCAATACCAGCCTTGAAGTCCACCTCCTGTCCGGCAGCGACATAAGTGAAATCGGCTGCCAAAGGCATGGAAGAGAACGCACTGACGAAGATGTCGCGAGGTGCTACGCCCGGTGTGGGCACCACATCGTAGGGGCGTTGACGAAGATAGGCGAAAAGGCCGCTCTCCAGCAGCAGACGCACGACAGCTTCCCCATCGTTGACAGGCAGTTCAAAGTCCTTTGCCACCTGTACACTATCGGGCTGAATGCGAATACTCAAGAGCTTACGGCGTTCGCCGCGCTCTATCGCGGTGATGGTGCCGCTCACAGGCGAAACAACTTTCACCTGTTCCGTCGCCTTGTCGACAAACAACGGGGTACCGACGAGTACAGCATCACCAACCTTGACCAACACTTTGGGAGTCATCCCGCCGAAGTCGGCCGGTCGCACGGCATACTCAGTCGAAGGGGGCACTTCTCGCGTAGACCGGTGAGCTTCACCGGCCAATCGCAGACGCAATCCCTTTTTGATCTTGTAAATGTCCATATAGTGAGATAAAATTATTGCTCGTTATCGACTGTCTCGACAAAACAAGACAATCTGCGAACGACGACATCACTTGCGCGCGTCGCTCGTGCATACGAAAGGCTGTGCAAAAATAGTTAGTTTTTTTGGCTCCCACAAATTTACGATACGCAAAGCACAACGATCAGACTAAACAACAGACAAAAACCCACGCTCAGCCTCACTGCAGCTTCTCGCTGCGTGCATCACGCAAACGACTAATAATCAACAGAAATAAATTGCGGCATGTACAGAATCCAAGCCGCAGAGATACAATTTTCATCGATCAGTTCTCCTTTTCCCGTGTGCCATATTTTATTTTACGCGCTGCGTTTTCACAAATACACACCAGGCATTACAAAAGATCTTCCCGCATGCACACAAAAGACGTGAAAGTGCGGTACAAATAACCACAACTCCACCTTAACTCGCAAAAGAAACACATAAAAAGCGCAGTTTCTGCGTAGAATCACCCGTCCATCCAATTATAATATGTATCTTTGCTGCAAAGCCCGCAATGCGCACTCTTCAAACCGCAGTATGCAGAAACTGCGGCGGGAGAGAAAACAAACAAATCTCCCCAGCTTCTCACCCCTCCCCACTCACCGACACCATTCTCCATGACCAACCACGAACTTAAAGCACTTCGCCTCTCGCTACAGATGAACCAAAAAGAATTTGCAGACAGCTTTGGAGTCAGTTTACGCACACTTCAGGCTTACGAATCGGGACTTACCCCCATCCCAGAGTCTCGCATTCGGGCTTATCAAGCCGAACATCCCCAAAGCACTCCGCAATCCGATCCTCAGCCCACATCCTCCACAGAAGCAACCCAAGGCCAACTCCCCTTTGCCCCGACTTCTACGTCCAACAATGACGATAGCAAAGATGTCACGACAGAAATCGCAATACTTCATGAGCGTGTTCGTTATTTGCAGCAACTCGTCGACGAAAAAGAGCGCACCATACAAATCCTACTACAACAAAACCGTCATCAACCCTCCTAAACCACACACGCTCTCCTCGCTCACTGCGAGCCTAAGCGGGTGGGGGAGTGACACGTCGAACTAACATCTTCAGAAAGCGCGCGGTTTCTTCTGATTTTATTGCTGTCCGGTAAACCTTAAAACGGCAGGAAAATACATCCCGAAGCCCTTTAGAATAGGACTTCGGGCTTTCTTTTCAAAAAGCAAGCCCCCAATAATCAAATAACGATGGTCGGATTGATACCGTCCCAAAACGTGTGCATTTCGAACATCCCCCGATTTTGGGAGACAGCGTCTTTTGAGGTATGTTCCGATAGGCAGGGATAAGGCAAGGTCGCGATGAGCTCAGCAAGTTAAAGAACATTTACGCCGGATAGTCGGAAAAAGCACCTCAACTTTGCGCTATATGGATGCCAAAGTTCGGCGGGACGAAAAGAAAGTTGTGTTTTATCAAGCGCAAAAGTGAGGATTTAGTTTCGAATAGTCGAAGGTTTTATAAGAAAAAGCGTTTCGTTTTTTTCGAGAATGGGGAGAGGTGGAATAAAAACTAGTGGAGTTTCTTGCGAAACGCCCCTTCTTTTCTCTTCTTCCTCCCCGCTTTTTTTGAAAAAGACGCCCGTTCCTTCGTCCATCATGTCGCCCACTGCTTCCTCATCCGCACATCCGCACGCGCGAACAGACACGCCCCTGCGCATCGCGCACTCAGCGAGTTCGCAATTCCCGCCTTCACCCTTCACCTTCACCCTCAATTCATTGATACAGTGTGTTTTGCGCGTGAAGGAAATGCCCTTTTTTTCGCCTTCACCGGTGAAGGGAATAAGGGTGAAGCCTTCACCCACAAGTCGCTGTTTCATAGTTTCTTACAGTCGTATGGTGAAGAGGTGAAGGCTAAAAACGAAAAACAGCGGACGCGCGCGCTACGCGTGCGCGTTGAGGGCTGAAGTGGGAGACAGATGCACTTTCGAAAAAGATCTTCTGGTAGTGGGTGGGGCACTGAAAATGCGAGATGAACTATATTTATTTGTTTTATCTCTTGGAGATGTCGATAAAAAAAGAAGTATCTTTGCAAAAAGTACAAATAGCAAAAAGTTTTAACACCTCAAATGAAAGATAATTTTCAGCTAATTGAAAAAAATATAGAAGAGCAGAGGAAATCCGTTTCATTCGATATGCGTGAATTTACTCTGGAATTCTATGTGAAGAAATATTTGGAAGATCTGGATTCAGATAAAAATGAATTGTATATCCCTGAATACCAACGAGAATTTATTTGGGATATCAAACACCAGTCTAGATTTATAGAATCTCTTTTTTTGGGGCTTCCTGTTCCTTTTATTTTTGCTGCGGAAATAAAAAAGGATGGAAGATTGGAAATTGTCGATGGTTCTCAGCGTATTCGTACTGTGGCTGCTTATTTGAATGACGAACTCAAGCTTGAAAGCCTGAAAAAACTTACAAGGTTGAACAAAACCACATTTTCTATGTTATCTACCTCTCGGCAACGATTATTTAAAAATACACCAATGAGGCTGATTGTGTTGTCTGCTGATGCTACAGAAGAGGTTAGAAAAGAAATGTTCGATAGAATAAATACTAGCAGTGTCCCACTTCTTCCCATGGAAACTCGCCGAGGTATTTATAGGGGCAAATTTATGGACTTTATCACCGAAATGGCTAATAAAAGTACGTTCAAAGATATTTGTCCTTTGAATTTTTTTACTTTCAAAAATCGACGGGAAGAAGAAGAATTGAGTGCTACGTTTCTTTTGCTTTTTCGGATATTTATCCAAACTTTTCACAGATTGAAAGTCGGGGGGTTGCGAGTTTTCTTGATAGTTATTTGGAAGATAAGAATAAAAAAACTTTACACAAGAAGAGAGAGAGCAAAAAGAAAGGGATTTTTCAAAGTGTTATTGACTTTGTGTCTACAGTCTTGCCAGGTCAAGGATTTGCTAAGAAGAAAAATGCGAGAGGGATTTCTAAACCTTATTTTGAGGCGATTTCTATAGGTATCTTACTTGCATTGCGGGAAAATCCAAAGATCACCAGGAAATTCCCAGAACGACTAATTTTAGATAAGAACAATCCCAATGATTTTTATAATATGTTGTTAGGTCGATATCAAACACATACAGCAAAAAAAATAAAAGAGAGGGTTGAATATGTAAAATTCGCTTTCGGTGATGGGTATAAAAACTGAGTATGATAATCGTAAAATAGACTTAGAGAGTCATTATGAGCTTTTGTCGTTCGTAAATACTGTTGGAGGGTTCGGAGATAAAATTGTAAACCATAATTCGAGTTCGCACTCTTTATTCGTCACTACGAATATACAGCAGTGCTTAAGAGCTCAGTGTGTGATGATTTTGTACAATTTGATTGAATCTACAATATCACAATGCATTCAAACTGTATTCGATTGCGTTATAGATGAGGATCTAAGTTTTTTCGATTTGACGGATAATCTGCAAAAAATCTGGATTGAGTTGAAATTCCCTTCAAACTTAGGTGTTACTAAGGTTAGAGAGAGAGTGAAAACATGTCTCTGTGATGATAAAGCTGTGGAAATCGAACTGTTGCAAAGTTATTTTGGTGGTATTTCGGGTAATTTAGATTTGAAGAAAATACGTTCGCTGACTAAAGAACTTGGAGTTAGTGTAGATCCTATTCCAGATCCACCAAAAACGGGTAATGTTCTTTTGCATATAAAAAATACACGCAATAAATTAGCTCACGGAGAGTCATCATTCAGCGATGTTGGTTCTCGCCTTGTCTTAAGTGATTTACAGGAGTATAAAAAAATATTGTCGATTTCTTGGATCATGTAATCCTTGCTTTTGAGGAGTTCGTGAGTAAAAAACAATATAAAAAAAACTGATATATTCCAACTGCAGGCTTTGTATTTGCTTAGAGTTGTGGATTATTGCGTCTATAATGCGTTCGTGGTATCAGCGGATTGTTCAGTAAGCTATGGAACAGGATTACTTTCATTGTTTCTATAGATCCCACTATTGTTTCTATTCGTTTGCCTTCAGTTCTGCCAAAAAGGCTTAGACATTGCTTCTTGAGGTAGTATTCCTTGGTGAAGACGTAATGGGGCAAAGCGCTTCCTTCTCCATATATTTCTGCATACTCTTTAGGGCTTTCACTAGGATGACTCCATACACAAAAAGGGCTAATGTGGATTCGAGTTCCCCAAACCTGCTTCGGCTTGTGGTTTTATGTTCTTTTAGATTACTACACACTTCTTGATTAGCTTGTAACTTTCGCTTTACCATGTCGTGGCTTCTTGTGAGTATTGTGTGGTCGATGCTGTCCTAAAACGAGTGTAAGCTCCAAAGTTCGTATATTAGTAGCGACATATAGAATCAAGCTAAGAACTATAAACCTTACGACAGAGTCTAGTTTCCCAGCAGACTTCGATTGAGGCAGATTTTTACCCGCAGAATTAGCTTCTTAGCGCCAGTCGGAAGACTATCAAAGTCTTGAATGTAAAAATCATTCTTGAGTAAATGGGCATAGCACGCTCGGAGTATTCATCTCTGCGAGTTGCGAGTAATATTCTCGAAGAAACGAACAGGGTATACCCCTCTTTCGACATTTTTCTTCAATATTTAGAGGCGTGTTAAAAGGAAAGGGGGATGCGTCTTTGACGGACTGCACAAGGGATGTTTTCGAATCGGGACAGACTTGGGGGAAGTGCATAAAACTTTGTTTTACAAACGAATAGAAAATATGGACGCAAGACAATACATGATCGTGGATTTGGAAAGGCGAGGGGAGCGGAATATGTTCATCACCGAGCAGGTGGCCTATATCAAGGCTAACTATAGCGGAGGCTGGACGGTGTGTTTTGCGACTTCGCCCCGATTTTTTCAATACAACAAAGCGCGCTTGCTCTTTCTTTCAGATCCCAAGGTGATCGACCTTGAGGAAAAGGGGATGTATGTCAACAATAAGCGAATCGGCGATGTGGCCGAGCTGCTTTGTTTCTCCACGCCGCAGGAGAAGTTCTATCGCGTGACGCACACGAATGGTTATGTGGAGTGTCTCGACGGCAGACAGGTGTATGTGACGCGTACACCGGTGGATCAGATCGGCGGGGGCGTGTGGGACTATTTGCGAAAGTTGGCCGACGAAACAGGGCTATGCGACGAGGAGGGGAACAATAGTTTGGCGAAGGGCTATGCTTGTGTGGATGTGAAGCGAGACAATGTGCCTTTGGCGCAGTATCTCGGCGCGAAGCGAAAATTGGCGGTGCGTGCGCTGCCCAAAGTGGTTTATTATCCCTTCGGGTGCAACGCGAGTCAGCAGGCCGCGGTGGAAGCGGCTTTGTGCCATCAGGTGAGTATCGTGCAAGGGCCTCCGGGTACGGGGAAAACGCAGACGATTCTCAACATCATTGCGAATTTGCTCTTGGCAGACAAAACGGTGTTGGTGGTGTCGAACAATAATTCGGCCGTGGTCAATGTGGCCGAGAAGCTCCACCGCGAAGGTTTGGGCTTCGTCGTGGCGCAGTTGGGGAATGCGGAAAACAAGGTGGCTTTCGTACGTTCGCAAAGTACGCATTATCCGGAAATGAGCGATTGGGCTTTGGCGGACGAGAAGCCGGTGAGGGAGTTGGCGCGACGGGCGCTACAAACGGTGACGCAAGGCTTTGAAGACCAAACGATGCGGGCGCAACTCAAGGCGGAATACGATGCGCTGCTGCGCGAACAGCAATACAACAACTTGCTGGGTGGAGAGCCCTTGTCGGAAGACGGGCGGCTGACGGGCTTGTCGGGGGCGCAACTGATGAAGTTGCTCACGGCCTATCGCCAACATGTGGAGCAGGGACGAAAGGTGGGGACATGGGTGCGCCTGAAATGGGCTTTTTGCCTTCGGCTTTCGCCTGTTCTCGTTGCTCAAAGGCGAGGCTACGGAAGTGATCGCCGGTTTGGAGAAGGCTTTCTATCGTGTGCGTAAGGCGGAGATAGAGCGCGAACTGGCGATGCGCGAAGAGCGCTTGCAGGCGTTGGAGCTGGAGGAGGTGCTCGAAGCACTTACCACTTCGTCGCGGCAAATGCTCCGACACAAGATGGCCGAGCGTTTCGGCGGTGGGGCTCGCCGGCAGTTTACCGTGAGCGGTATCAAGGCGAATACCGAAGCGTTTTTGAAGGAATATCCTGTGGTGCTGAGTAGTACATACAAGTCGAACACGAACATTCATTCGGATTACGTGTTTGACTATGTGATCATGGACGAGGCTTCGCAGATAGACATCAAAACCGGGGCTTTGGCCTTGTCGTGCGCTATGAATGCGGTGATCGTGGGCGACAGCAAGCAGTTGCCCAATGTGGTGAGTCAAGCCGATACGCTGGTCTACGGGGCTGTGCGCGCGAATTATGCGGTGGGGGACTGTTACGACGCGGTGAAGTGCAGTTTTTTGCAATCATGCATCGAGATCTTCCGAGAGGCGCCTACCACGTTGCTGCGTGAGCATTATCGTTGCCATCCGAAGATCATCGGTTTTTGCAATCAGCGATTTTATGACGGCGCACTGCTCGCGATGACGACCGATGAGGGCGAGAGCAAGGTGCTGCAGGTGGTGCGCACGGTGGAAGGCAATCATGCGCGCGGACATTTCAATCAGCGCGAGATCGATGTGCTCATGCAAGAAGTGCTGCCCGAATACATGGGCAAAGGGAGTTTGGGCATCATCACGCCTTATCGCGATCAGGCGGAGGCGATCAATCGGGCTGTGGGGCAAGAGCTGGCCAGTACGGTGCACAAGTACCAAGGGAGAGAGTGCGACACGATCATCATGAGTATGGTGGACAATGCGCCGACGGATTTTTCGGACGACGCAAACTTGCTGAATGTGGCGATTTCGCGCGCCAAGACGCGGCTTTGTCTCATTGTCACCGGGAATGAGTTGCCGGAAGAATCGAACTTGTCGCAGTTGATCAATTACATTCGGTACAACAACTTCGAAGTGCGCGAAAGCAAGTTGCACTCCGTTTTCGATTTGTTGTATCGGCAGTATTCGGCACAGCGGTTGGAATATCAAGCGACTCCTTCGACTGCATCGGGTTTTCTTTCAGAGCATCTGCTCTACGATGCTTTGCAACAAGCGTTGTCCGAAATGGGCCGCAGCGCGCTCGCAGTCGTGTGTCACTACCCGCTTTCGAAACTGATCGCCGATCCGGCACTTTTGGACACGGAAGAACGTGCTTTTTGTGGAGAGTCCTTTCTCGCATGTGGATTTCCTGATCTACAATGCGATCACGAAACAACCGTTGCTGCCGATTGAGGTGGATGGTTGGGCTTTCCACCAAGGGAATGGTGTTCAGCAGCACCGCGATGCACTGAAAGATGGCTTGCTCGCAAAATATGGTTTGTCGCCTTGCCGCATTTCGACCACTGACCGCGTGACGGTGGAGGCGCTAAAGGGGCTCTTGGTGAAACGTGGGTTGGTCGGTGAGTGACCGAGTAAGGAGACTTAGTGACCATTTTTTTGTTTTTTTCTTGGAGGAGGCATTCTATGAATGGTGCCTCCTTTTATTTCGTTAGGACTTCCGATACTTGAGATTTCGAGTATACAGAAGAAATCAACAGTAGACCCAGACAAAAAGCTGAGGTTTGAAACACAAAAAGTAAAACTCTTTTAAAAGAATAGCCTAATTTTACACCTGCCGACTGACTCCACATAAACCATTAATTTAAGTTTCTTGAAAATAATTGCCAATTACTTCTATTTTTGATAAACTATTTCGTATATTACTCGTGTAAGCAAGCTAAGAACAATTTGCTCAACATTGAAATCTAACATTTCATTACACGATGATGACCCCATCGTAACCTCTTATATCAAGTTCCTTGAAAAATAATTGCGGAATACTTCCATTTGGGGTGAACTATTTCGTATATTGCTCATGCAAGCAAGCTAAACACAACTTGCTCAACATTGAAATCTAACATTTCAACACGAAGATAAAGAGCCTCAATATCTTTGCCGGCCTTGGTTTTTCGTCTGTTCAGCACCCACGACAAGTGGTTCCTCCGCCAGTTCCTCCACCAGATGGCGGTCAGATTGAGTTCGCTGCCTACAAGTGCATCGTTCGTTGGCCGCCTAATGAGCGGTTCAAGATAATTGTGACTTTGGTTGGAATCACAGTACTAATTGCCAGTACCCCTTATCTTGTCATAGATGAGATAATTTTCTGATTCGCAGAAATATACAATTGTAAAATAGAGAAATAAGAAAACTATGAAAGAGCTTAAGTATCCAAATTGTGGTAAAGTATTCAGCGTGGACGAATCGGAGTATGCAACCATCGTCAACCAAGTGAGAACAGCAGAGTTTGAGGAAGACCTACACCGTCGTCTTGAAGAACTCTCCAAAACGAAAGATGCAGAACGAAACAACGCCGTGCTTAAGGCGGAGTCTGATTTTCAAAAGCAACTTAGCAGCAAAGAAGCAGAGCTGATGAAAAAAGACGAAGAACTCGCTCGACTCAAGATGCAGATGGAGGGCGTGGTGCAGTCGAAACAACTGGAGATGAACGAGCAGCTGTCTGTTAAGGACCAAGAGATTGCAAAGTTGCGTGAACAGGTGAATCGTATTGCGGAGTCTGCTCAGAAAGATGTAACCCTAAAGCTTGCAGAAAAGGAACAGGAGATTGTGCGTCTGCAGTCGACGATACAAAACAGTGAGCGTGAGCGTCAGGTGGCTGTGTTGGAAGAACGCAACAAGTCGGCTGAACAATTGAGCCAAAAAGAACGCACCATTGTTGAGCTTCAGGGAGCTGTGAAGGCTGCTGAGAATGACAAAACGATTGCTGTGAACAATGTAAAAATCACAATACGACATCATACTCATGCAGAAAGAAGAGGAAGTGGAGCGTTATCGCGACATGAAAGCAAGACTGTCTACAAAGATGGTTGGCGAGACTCTGGAACAGCATTGTCAGATTCTTTTTCAACCAAAAACCGTGCTTTTCGCATTCCCTAATGCTTATTTCGAGAAAGACAACGAGGTGGTGGACCACAGCAAAGGCGATTTTCGTGTTCCGTGACTTCGTTGACGGCACTGAGTATATCTCCATCATGTTTGAGATGAAAAACGAATCAGAAAGTGCCGGCACGAAGCACAAGAACGAAGAGTTCTTCGACAAACTCGACAAAGACCGCAAGAAGAAAAACTGCGAATATGCAGTGCTCGTGTCGATGTTAGAGCCAGAGAATGAACTTTACTTGTCGATGTGTCTTACCGCCATGAAAAAGATGTTCGTCATTCGCCCACAATTCTTCCTACCACTTATTGGTCTGCTTTCCCAAGCCTCCAAAAAAACGGTCGACTATAAGAAAGAGGTGGAACTGGCTCGTCAACAAAACATCGATGTAACCAACTTCGAGAACAAGCTGCTTGATTTTAAGAACCGGTTCGGCAAAGACTATCGACTGGCATCCGATAAATTCCGAGAAGCTATCAGCGAGATTGACTCCACAATCAACCATCTCCAAAAGGTTAGATCCGCTCTCGTCAGTTCGGAAAACCACCTCCGTCTGGCCAATGATAAGGCGGAAAAAAACTGACAGTGCGTTCACTCACGTACAAGAATCCAACTATGGCGGAAAAATTCAAAGAAGCTAGGAACGCAAATAAGTTGTCGAATGTAGAAACAGAGGAGGTTGATGATTAATGATTGATACAATTAGTCGATAAAGAGTGTGCGAACTATGCTATATTAGATTATTGCTGTCCGCTACTTCAAAATGACACAATTTCCCTATCCGCAATGCCCATCAATAGGCATTGCGGACCTCTTTTGAGAAAAGTAAGCCCCCTCTCCGACTATCGTTCATCGGCTGTCCGATAAAATATTCGTTTCTACTTCATTTTTCAGTGAGAGAATTTGTAGCTTGTCATCAACAATAAGGGATTTGCAGTTCCCTTTACGCGAAAGCGCTAATCCCCCTAAAAAAACTATTGATTATCAACCCTAAACATTTGTATCAATGAAAAAGATTTTGGTTTTTGGCGACATTCACGGACGCAGTTTTTGGAAGGAAGTGATCATGGCAGAGCAGCCCACGCAGATCATTTTCCTTGGCGACTACGTGGTGAGTCGTGAGGGCATCAGTGAAGAGGCGCAGCTTGAGAATCTTGCCGACATACTGCAATATAAAGAGGAGCACGCTGACGAGGTGATTCTCCTACGTGGCAACCACGACACGGAAGCAGCAGGCTATCGCTGGGCAGAGTGTTATCCCGACTTTGAGAGTAAGGAACTTTTCCCAACCAAGCGTTTTGAGCAACTCACACAGTGGATGCATCTGCAGGACGGAATCCTCTTCAGCCACGCAGGAGTATCGCGCACGTTCCTTGCAGATTGTGGCATGACCATCGAGGATATGGAGCGATCGGCAGACCTCAACGACCCTCGCTTTGGCTTCACTCCCCTCGACGGCTACGACACCTACGGCAACTCCATTACTCAGACACCGTTGTGGATTCGCCCGGAGGCCTTGATCACCGACATGCCGCAGGGGCTGACACAGGTGGTGGGGCACACCACACAGAGCCAAGTGACAATGATGGAAGACGAACAAGGCAATGAATTGTGGCTGTGCGACGCATTGAAGCAGGGTAGCTATCTCTGCATTGAGGAAGCTGAGTTTGTGGTAAAAGAATGGGTAGTATGAACCTGAAAGTAAAAAAATAAACAACAGGTGGTATATTAATAGTGAACCATCAAAGACGCCTCGGGTGGACGACCTCAAAAACAGTTTGACGAACTTAACGAGGCCTATTTCGAAGGTGTGCTGCCACCATGCCGTATGTTTTGTACGACATCTCCAGATCGTCTTGCAGCCGTATGCCGACCTAGTCAAAAAGAGATTGTGTTCAATCGGAATTGGAGGTAATATGGACAGCATCACTGATCAGGAAAGTACTCATTCATGAGATGATACACCTTCATATACATTATAAATATAAGAAGGTGGGTCGCTGGCTGAACTCATTTCATCACATGTGGCCCTTCGCCTATGAATGGTGGAAGCTCAACTGGAAATATCACTTGGGATTGAAGCTGCTGGAGCCCATCCCCATCAAAGGCATTTCGAAAGGGACTTGAAAAGACTTGTATAATTGTTTGGATTCAGGCAAGGAGAGTCGTATAATAGTATTGAAAAACCAAAAAGCAGAATCGTAGAAGAATATGGAAACTGAAACTCAGAAGACCACACCGACCACATCGCTTTTCGACCACATTCGCAAGGCTGCTGCAGAGCTCCGCGGCTCGGGCATAGATGAAGAGACGCTGAATCTCGAGACGCTCGACACCATCAAGCGGGAGCTTAAGCTCGACAATCGGAAAGAGGCCATGATCATCACCATCTTTGCGGTGAAGGGCAACAATGGTGATGTCGACTTAAGTAACATGGCCAATTTTCTGGCCTGCTCAGAGTTTGATGCCATGACACTTTCTGCAGCACTCAAGTCGCTCGCAGATAAGGGCTTCATCGTTAGGGAAGAGGACAGTCCGGCCCCCATGCCGCAATATAAGTTTGCCGATGACATTCTTGAGGCTATAGTAGAGGGACGTGAGGTGCGACCCATGCCCACGATTTCAGAGACCAACTACAACCAGTTTGATTTCTGCGAGGATGTGCACAAATTGATGTGTAGGCGTGCAAAGAAGACGTTGACGACCAAGGGGCTCTTCTATAGAACAAAAGAGATGGAAGATACATATCCCAATATAGAGTTCATCAGTAAGGTTAAAGAGGAACTCTCTGAGGTGAAGCACCGCATCATGCTCTATGACCTTTGCTATCTCTATTCGATGGACAAGGGCGACAATATCGAGATGCGCAGTATGCTCAAGGCCATGTATTCCAATCGCATGGATGCCGCGCACGAGCAGAAGGCATTGCGACTGGGCGACCATCCGCTCCTTGACCACAAGCTGGTGACCATCGAGGGTGACGAGAAGCAGAAGGTTGATGACCGAATGCTTCAACTGCTGTATGGCGATGCGGCAGGGCTTTCTTGACAAATGTGAAGAAGCTTGACCGCTATTCGTTGGTAGCTGAGATTAACAAGGCCTTCTATAATCCTCGCGATTTCAGCATGCGCGGTAATCCATTTGCAAAGATGCACGAAGCAGCGAAACTTGAGACGGCTAACAAGGAGCTCGCCATGGTGAAGACGCTCAAGCTGAAGGTGCCGTCGATAGATGCTCGCATGGTGTTCTATCTTGTGGCCAATGACCGCGTTCACAACGAGGATTTTCAGCTCAACGAACTCGACAACGTATTTGTCTCGGGGCTCTATGTCAGCTATCTGCGAGAGTTTAAGAACAGCACGCACCCATTGGTGAAGACAGGACTGGTTGAGGTGAAGGCCAAAGGCATGTTCGACGATGCCATACTGCAGCTCACCGAAGCCGGTGAGGCACTGCTCTTTGAGGAGGATGTGGAACTCTTCGAACTGCCCATCACCGGCAACGACATCATTCAACCCGACTCGGTGGTGAAGAAGCGTCTCTTTTTCGACGATGAACTCCAGAAGCAGCTCTCGCTCCTTGGCAATTCGCTGAAGGAGGAGAATTATCAGAAGTTGGTGGCGAGATTGGAAGAGAAACGTATGCCAACAGGAATATGCGCACTGCTCCATGGACTTCCCGGCACAGGAAAGACCGAAGCCACTTTGCAGTTGGCTCACGAGACGGGGCGTATTGTGATGCTGGTGGACATCGCATCAAGCAAGTCGTGCTGGTTTGGCGAGACAGAGAAGATAGTCAAGGGAATTTTTACTCGCTACAAGCGACTCTGCAAAAAGTCGAAACTCACGCCGATACTGCTATTCAATGAGGCTGACGGAATACTGTCAAAGCGCAAGAATGTTGGTTCGAGCAACGTGGCACAGACGGAGAATGCAGTGCAGAACATTATTCTTCAAGAGATGGAGACGCTCAAGGGCATTATGATTTGCACTACAAATTTGGTCAACAATCTTGACTCTGCCTTTGAGCGCCGATTCCTCTTCAAGGTGCGCTTCGATGCTCCCACGCTCGAATCAAAATGCTGCATCTGGATGGACAAGTTGCCTTCGCTATCAAAAGCCGACGCCGCTGTTCTGGCCGGACGCTTCGCCTTCTCGGGAGGCGAGATTGACAATATTGCACGCAAGGCCACGATGGATGAGCTTGTCTCAGGCACCACTCCTACGCTCGAGACCATCATCAACCTCTGCACCAAGGAGAAGTTGGGCAATGAGCGTCAGCAGATCGGATTTGCATGCTAAACATTACAACTTCCTCAATACTCCACATAGGGGTGTTGAGGAAGTTATAAACCAACAGCGTATTTAATTTTTATATCTTGCAAAAGCGAAGAGACTTGAACCGGTGAGTTCACCTCTTTTGCCGAATAACGGGACTGAAGAAAAGATTTGAGCTTTAAATGATCAAAGACATTTGTATGATATCATCGCAACAAAATAATAGGGATATGGAATGAAACAAACAGAGAATCAGAAAGATTCGGCACTATTGCCGGACAATACGATGCAGTTGCTTGATGGGCGCTTTCTGCCTCTTTATCCTCGAGAAGAAAAAAAGGCTGCGAGACAAACAACGAGATGTATATCGCCACAATAAAGCCATACCAGTCATTGAAAGAACAGAACAAACATCTTTCCACCTCAGAAGAAGATACCCCAAAGGATGAACTTCAGTTCTTCCTCGGCAACGTATTCTTCTTTGTCGCTCACGCAGAAGATATTTTTGTCCGATAGCAGATTGTTTCTTGCGCCAGTGCCAGTGCTTTACGGTTTGCCATTTATAGGGAGAAACCCATTCAGATATGCTACGCTGGGAGTTTATATAGAGTGGTGGATGCACAACGGATTTGCTGTACATAAGGATGAGAGGGATAAAGTATCATTTATATGGGCACTATGTGGTAGTCCCATGACTGGCAGCAACCGCTGTGCAATGGTAGACGAGAATGGTTTATCAACGAAAATTACTGTAGGTGATTTTTCTAAGCATGTACGCAGCTTTTGCCGAATAAATCAGCGTTATCACGAATGTAAAAGCCTTGCTTTGTCCTACTCTTTGCGACAAGTGAAGGATGTTTTGCAGAATAGACATGGTAGCAATTACATCAACAGCGCCTATCGTAATGGCTTGAATTGGCAAAACAACTGGTTAATCAATAGCAAAAGAGAGTTGTTGGATACAATTCATGATCTAACCAAACAGCTAATGCATCACCAAATGGATGCTCATGCACAGGAATTGGAAAAACTTGTCACTCAATATCTGGAAATGGTAGAGAAAGATGATAAGGAGTCGGCAACGCTTCAAAACAAAATCAGAGAAGCAAAGCAAAAACTCAAACTTGGAGAAATTAGCAACGTAGAGTACCAGCAATACATCTCGCCGATGAAGAGGGAGCTTGATAGGCTGAAACACGATCCGGATTTCGATATGTGGGATGAGATTCAACAGATATTTCCTCATGAGGATTACTCTTTAGATGATGTACTGATGTGGATGGAAAGTAGAAAAGAAACTATTGCTGTCCGGTAAAAGTTTTACGCGGCAAAAAAATAAGGCTGAAACCCTCTTGCAGGATTTCAGCCTCTTTTTTTACTTTGCTTGTTGCAAAAAACGCTAGTAACATGAGCAAAAGTACATATTTTACTGGACAGCAATATTCTGATTTCCTCCCAGCTTTTTGCTGAAATCCCGCTGTTTTTTCTTCAAACTCCCCGGCTTTTCCTGCTCCCACCATAGGCCACGCCGATCCCTCCCCACAATTGGCCGAAAGTAGGCGGAAATACAAGAACTCCAACCGGATCACACCCGACAAAATCAAAATCATCAGACTTTTTCAGCGACAAGAAGGAAGCTTTCGCACGAAAAGCAGTACCTTTGTACGACAATCATAATCACGCAATTCGCAGTCACATGGCAGAATATAAAGATATCAATGCGCTGAACGCCAACATTGAGGCAAACTCCGGTTTCGTAAAGTCGCTCACCGAAGGTATGAGCCGCACCGTGGTGGGCCAGTCTCACCTCACCCAAGCTTTGCTCATCGGTCTACTCTCCGATGGACACCTTCTACTCGAAGGTGTACCGGGATTGGCCAAGACTCTTGCCATTCGCACGCTCGCTTCGCTCATCGACGCTGATTTTGGGCGCATTCAATTCACCCCCGACCTCCTTCCTGCCGATGTGGTGGGCACACTGGTCTATAGTCGCAAAGACGATTCCTTCAATGTGCGCCGAGGTCCGATTTTTCGCCAACTTCGTCTTGGCCGACGAAATCAACCGTGCCCCGGCCAAAGTGCAAAGTGCCCTGTTGCAGGCCATGCAAGAGCGACAAGTCACCATTGGCGATGACACCATGTCGCTTCCCGACCCTTTCCTTGTGCTAGCCACCCAAAACCCCATCGAACAAGAAGGTACCTACACGCTGCCCGAAGCACAAACCGATCGTTTTATGCTCAAAGTCCTGATCGACTACCCGAGCCTCGAAGAGGAACAACAGATCGTGCGTGCCTCGATGAATGGAACAATCGGCGATGCCCCCGTGGCACCGGTCGTCGATCTCGAAACGATTCGCCGCGCGCGCGAATTGGTGAAATCGATCTACGTGGACGAACGCATCGAGCAGTACGTCACGAACTTGGTTTTTGCCACTCGCTATCCGGTTCAATACACCCTCGATCAGCTCGAACCCTACATTGCCTACGGCGGTTCGCCTCGCGCCAGCATCAGCTTGGCACTGGCAGCCCGCAGCCTGGCCTTCCTCAACCGCCGCGGCTATGTGGTGCCCGACGATGTGCGCTCCATTGCCGGCGATGTGCTACGTCACCGCATCGGACTCACCTACGAAGCTGAAGCTGCCGGCATCACCACCGACGAAATCATCGGCGAGATTCTCTCGAAAGTCGAAGTGCCCTAATCCTCGCGCCCTATGGACGAACAAGTGCAACAACTGATGCAGCGCGTGCGCCGCATCGAGATCAAAACGCGTGCACTGAGCGACAACGTTTTTGCCGGACAATATCATTCGGCATTCAAAGGTCGCGGCATGTCGTTCGCCGAAGTACGCGAATATCAACCGGGCGACGATGTGCGCGACATCGATTGGAACGTTTCTGCACGTTTCGATCGCACCTACGTGAAGGTCTACGAAGAAGAACGCGAACTCACGGTCATGCTGCTCATCGACGTCTCGGGCTCGCTTGAGTTCGGTTCGCAAGAACGCACACAGCGCGAGATGCTCACCGAGATTGCAGCCACACTGGCCTTCTCAGCCATACGCAACAACGACAAGATTGGCGTGCTCTTCTTCAGTGATCATGTGGAGAAATTCATTCCGCCGACCAAGGGCAAGGGGCATATCCTTCGCATCATCCGCGAACTGCTGACGCTTCGTCCCACCGGCAAACGAACGGACATTGGCAGTGCACTCGAATACTTCATGCGCATCATCAGACGACAGAGCGTGGCGTTTCTCTTGTCGGACTTCATCGACGACAAGGACTATAGCCGCCAACTTGCCATGGCTAGCCGGCGGCACGACGTGGTAGCACTCCAAGTCTTCGATCGCCGTCTGAGTTCCCTCCCCGATGTGGGACTCATGAAATGGGAGGATGCCGAAACCGGCCACCGTCAATACGTCGACACCTCGTCGGCTGCTGTTCGCAACGTCTATTCCGCCCACTGGAACAGCCGCATGGACAATCTCCGCCAATTGCTGAATCGCAATCAAGTGGACCACATCGAAATCAGCACGGCCGACGACTACATCCGCTCGCTCAAAGCCCTCTTCGCAAAACGTGCACGATAATGACAATCGTGCAAGGCAAGTAGCGTCTTTCTCCCCACTTCCATATTTTTCCCACATGCGTAGAATCCTTCTGCTCCTCTTTATGACACTGGCAGTTGTCCTTCCGACCTTCGGGCAACAAAACACCGTGAATGCCGCGATCGATGCAACCGAACTGCTCGTCGGAGAACAAACGGTGTTGCACACCACGGTGAATTGCAACGCGGGAGCGCGCGTGAAATTCGAAGGCAAAAAGGGAGAGAACCTCACGCCGGGCGTGGAAATTGTCGAGATCTCTCGTCCCGACACGCTGCTGCTCAACAACGGCAAGCGCTGGCAGATCACACGCAACTACACCTTGACGTCGTTCGACAGTGCACTTTATCGCTTGCCCGCCATCGAAGTTGAAATTGACGGCCAAAAAGTAAAGTCGCGGGGAGAAATTGCACTGAAAGTAAACACCATTGACGTGGATGTGCAGCATCCAGACGCCATCCGTCCTCCCAAGGGACCGGTTGATGGCGTGTTTGAGTGGAACGGCCTTCTTTTTCTCTACTGTTTGCTCGCCTGGCTGGCACTCGCCGCTTGCATCGCACTACTTCTCCGTCTCACAGCACCGCGCAAACACAACAAAGTCATCGTGCTCCCTGCTCCGAAGCCAGCACACGCCGTGGCCATCGAGGCCATCGGGAAATTGCAAAGCACTACACCCGAGGATGCTGTGACCCTACAGCTCTACTTCTCTCAACTGACTGATATTCTGCGCACTTACCTACACGAGCGGTTTGGTTTCAACGCAATGGAAATGACCACCCGCGAGATCATTGAGCAACTGCAAAAGATCAACGACCGAGAAGCCCTGCTCGAACTGAAAAAGGTGCTGCAAACAGCCGACTTGGTCAAATTCGCCCGCTTGTCGCCGGCACTTCCCGAAAGAGAAGATTCGCTCCTCCGAGCTGTTGACTACGTGCGACAAACACAATTGCCCGATAGCGACATTCCGCAGACGATCAAACGCCTTGTCCCCATCGAACAAGGAGCGGAAAACCGCAAGCGGTTGGCCTGCTGGCTCGGACTGATCGCAAGTGTCGCTGCGCTTTTTGCCTTGCTGTTCCATCTCTGCAGCACCTTGTGGCTCCTATTGTTTTAATGTATTGCACTTCGGATCACCATGACTTTTTGTTCATCCCGGATATTTCCTATTGCTGCTATTCGGCATCCCAATCATTCTCTGGTATGCCCTGCGCCGCCACCGGCAAGAAGCCACTTTGCGCATCGCAGACAGTTCGGCACTGGCTGAGGCCCCCTTTAGCTTCCGTGCCGCGGCTGTTCATCTGCCCTTTGTTCTGCGCATGCTCGTTTTCACTCTTGCCGTTATTGTTCTGGCTCGTCCGCAAACGCACACTTCGCTCAGCAACCGTGAAGTGGACGGGATCGACATCATGATCGCCATGGACATCTCGCAAAGTATGCTCACTCAGGACCTTAAGCCGAACCGCATCGAAGCGGCAAAGCAAGTAGCCTACGAGTTCATCTCTGGCCGCGAGAACGACAACATCGGTTTGACCCTCTTCGGTGGGGAGGCTTTCACGCAGTGCCCCTTGACTACCGACCACGCCACGCTGCTTTCCATGTTCCGGAACGTGAATTGCGACTTGCAAACCAACGGAGTGATCGCTCCGGGCACGGCCATCGGCATGGGACTGACCAATGCGGTAAGTAAACTGGCGGAAAGCAAGACAAAATCCAAAGTCATCATCCTACTGACCGACGGAACGAACAACACCGGCGACATTTCGCCCTTGACCGCAGCCGAAATCGCAAGACAAAAGCAGGTGCGTGTCTACACGATCGCTGTGGGAAAACAAGGAATGGTTCGCCAACCGGTAAGCGTGCTCCCGGACGGAAGTTTCTACTACGCCACGGTGAAAAGTGACATGGATCCTGCGACTCTGCGCGCCATTGCAAAGACCACCGGCGGGAAGTTTTATGAAGCAGCCTCGAAGCGTGAATTGGAAAAGATCTACCAAGACATCGATCAACTGGAGCATTCCAAGCTCGTTCAGCAGAACCACAGTCAAAAGTACGAAGCTTATGCGCCTTTCGCTTGGGCAGCGTTTGTGCTCCTACTCATAGAAATCTTACTCAGACTCACTTGGTTGCGCCGAATCCCGTAATGTCATGTTCAAATTTGTCCATCCAGAATACCTTTATCTGCTGCTGGTTGTTCCGGCACTCCTCCTCTTGTACGCCTACAGCACATGGCGTGCCCATCGACGCAAACAGCAGTGGGGCGACTTGTCTCTGTTTCGAAGATTGAGTGAAGGTGTTTCGCCCCAACGCCGACTCTTCAAATTCACACTGCTGTTGCTGGCTATCGTCTGTGGCGTTGTCATTTTGGCGCGACCACAATATGGCACAGCCGACACCACGGGAGAAAAGCACCGCGGCATCGAAGTGATATTCGCCTTGGACGTTTCGCAATCGATGCTCGCACAAGACGTCACTCCCTCACGTCTCGACCGGAGTAAATTACTGATTTCCAACTTAGTGACTCGCATGGAAAATGATAGGGTAGGGCTCAACGTCTTCGCCGGCGAAGCCTACCCCATATTACCCCTAACCGGCGATTTCGCCAGCGCGGGCTTTTTTCTCGACAACGTGAGTACCAACATGGTTACCCTTCAAGGGACGAACATCGCCTCGGCCATCGAATTGGCGCAAAAGGGCTTCACCAACCGAAAAGAAGTGGGAAAAGCAATTGTGGTGATCACCGACGGTGAAAACCATGAAGAAGGTGCGGAGCAGGCAGCCAAAGCTGCTGCCAAAGCGGGATGTCGAGTCTATGTCGTGGGCGTAGGTAGTACGAAAGGGGCGGAGATCCCCACCCCAAATGGTCCACTGAGAGACGGATCAGGCCAAATTGTGCATACCGCACTCAATGAAACAGCCTGCGAAAAGCTGGCTCAAGCCGGACAAGGTGCTTATATTCACTTAGATGCGAGCAATGCTGCACAAACTTTACTCCAGAAAAAATTAGACACTCTCAAACGCGCCGAAAATTCATCAGATTTCTCCGGCACTCCGAACGAATTATTTGCGGCAGCAACATTATGTTTCATAGGATTGCTGCTAGGCGAACTTTTTCTCTCCGAGAGAAGTAGAAATTGGACTCGGCACATCAAACTATTTAATAACAGGGCGTAATGAGATCAATGTACCTCCGTTTCTGCCTCACTGGCATCTTATTCTGCACCTTCCTGTCGATTACAGCACAAACTTCCGAGTGGATAAACCTCCACAAGGGAAACGTTGCGTTCAAATCAGGCGATATGGCCACCGCAGAAAAGGCTTATCGGCAAGTTTTGAAAGAGAATCCACGCAATGCACGGGCGGCATTCAATCTTGGAGACGTTTATCTGTCAAACAAAGACGCGCAAAATGCGTTGAAATACTATTCGAGTGCAGCAAAACTCGAAAAGAGTAAAGTGGTACGTGCGATGGCCTATCACAACATGGGCTACATTCACCAGGTCTCCAAGAACTATGACCGAGCTATCGGCTACTACAAAGAAGCCCTGCGCAACAATCCGGAAGACAACGACACGCGCTACAACTTAGTCCTCTGCCAAAAACAGAAGAAGCAGGAGGATCAAAACAAACAGAACAACCAAAAGAACAACCGACGCGACAATTCTGACAAATCATCTGGCAAGGGGCAAAACCCGCAGCAACCGGATCAAAAACAACAGTCTAAAAATCACCAACAGACTCAGAATTCGGCATCCAACTCCGGTATGTCGAAAGACAATGCGGAACAGTTGCTCAACCTATCTCGACAGTCAGAGCAGCAAACCCGTCGTAAGGTGGAAAACGCACAACATCCTCGTGCAAAACAGCTCGACAAAAATTGGTAACTCACAAATGAATGCCACAGAAAACACTATGGCGCGCATACTTTCCCTATTTATCCTTGCTTTTACTTCCGCTTTTTGTGCAAAGCACAATTGCGGTTTACAGCCCAAATTCCGTCACACGGTGAAGTAAATGGGCAACTTCGTGTACAATTCACGCTCAACGGAGCCGAAGGGAGGGCTTTTACTCCTCCGAAATTCAACGATTTCGAAGTACTGGCCGGACCATCCGTATCGAGTTTCTCAAATACGCGCATTGAAAATGGACATACATTCTCCCAGTCGTCGACCACTTATACTTATATCTTGAGCCCTCGGCACAAAGGTGCGCTCACCATCGGCGCAGCCTCCGTGCGTGTCGGAGGGAAAACCCTGCGCACCACTGCCTCGACCGTGGTTGTGAATGGGAAGCCAAGGCACCAAAAAAAACAATGGCGGAGGGTACGCTCGCTCGGCCCCCGCCCCTCTACCATACAATCGAGCGGCAGTAATATTGCTCCGCGCGACCTCTATTTTTTTCAGCAGATCTGAACAAAAAAAGTGGTATATGAACAAGAGGCTGTCATGCTGACTTATCGTTACCACGCGAGGGAAGGCATCGCACTAGCACAGATTTCGCTATCACAAAAAAACCCGAGTTGCAAGGGTTTTTGGACGCAGGAAATACCGGAATCCAGAAACATAAGTCCGAAAGGAGTGAACATTGGTGGCCGGCTTTTACGCGGTCGGTTCTGCATTTCAATACCTTGTTTTTCCTCAGCAAACGGGAAATCTCCAAATTGCACCCGTGACTTTCACCTGCGATGTTGCCCAACAAGACAACAACATCGACGAGATTGACGCCTTCTTCAACGGAGGAGGAATGATCGACAAGAAAGTTCAGGTCACTTCGCCGGCCACGCAGCTGAAAGTTCTCCCGCTTCCCACACCCAAACCTCAACATTTCTCAGGTGGGGTGGGGCAGTTTCAACTCACCGCGCAGTTGATTTCTCCGCAACCGCGCACAAACGATATCGGTACACTCCGACTTACAGTCACAGGAACGGGAAATCTGAAACTCATTAAGGCACCCGATGTGGCATTCCCCAAAGATTTTGACAATTATCCTGCCAAGGTGACGGATAATGTGCGCATCACACCGGAAGGAGTGACGGGAAATATGCAATTTGACTACACGTTCGTTCCTCAAAATGTGGGTTTCTACACCATCCCGTCCGTACAGTTGGTCTATTTTGATCCCGAAAAGAGGTCCTACGTTACGGCGCAGACGGCCCCCATTACGCTCCAAATTCTCAAAGGAGAGAAGACGCGCGAAGAAACCAACGCACAACTCGGCCTCAGCAACTCCGATATTTTACCCATTCACCCGGGCGCACACGAATCTTACAAGGAATCATCGTGGAATCATTTCGGTACATTCCCATTCTTCGCCGCGCTCTTGGCTTTACTTGCGAGCTTTTGTGACAATCTTCCTATGCATCCGCCATTACCTCTCCAAGCAATCCGACATTGTAGGGCAACGCTATGGCAAAGCTGCGCAGACGGCATTCAAAGCACTCCAAAAATTAGAGAAAGCGGACAATGCAGGCAATAATAATCAGTGGATCACGGAGCTAAAGCAGCTTCTCCTGCAATATTTTGCCGATAAATTCCGCTGTGATCGCCCCTCACTCACCCACCAAGTACTGACCGAAAAACTGGTCTCGGCCAATTACGATGAAGCCATTCGCAAGAAAACAGAAAATATCATGCAGCAATTGGATTATCTCGCGTTCGCTCCCGGCAACGATTCCGCAGCAGCACAAACTATTTTCACGGATATCCGATCGATCATCACTGTAATTGAAAACTCGTCCAATTAAAACCGACTATGCGTCAGCTATTTTTGTTCATCAACTTCCTGATATGCTCCCTTTCCTGCCTGCTGAGCCATGCTACCACGGTGACAAACGGTGATCGCTCCTACCAAGAAAAGGATTTCACCAAAGCGTTGCAATATTATCGGGAACAAGTAGCTTCCACCCCCTCGTCCTCCGGCTATTACAACCTGGGAAATACCTACTTTCGCCTAAAAGAATACGGACAGTCCGTGTTGGCTTATCGCCGCGCCTTGCGTCTTGATCCCGGTAACACGGATGCTCGCCACAACCTTGCGCTTGTGGAGACGCATCTTACCAACCCCATTCCAAAAACAGACAATAGTGTGTGGGAAGCGCTCCTCAACGATTGGATAGACGTCCACAGTTTAGCCTTTTGGACGAATTGCATTTTCATTTTTCTCCTCGTTTCTTTTTTCGGTCTTTGCGTTTGGAGATTTTCTTCCCGCATATTTGTACAAAAGACGGGGTTTTCGCTTTGCTGCATAGGCGTCCCTCTTGTTTTTCCTCAGCGGTTTCTCGGCATATCGGGCGCACACGCTATACAATGACACCACTACAGCCGTGGTCACGGGCACTTCCCTGCAAACAAGCACAACAGAAAGCGGATTTGGCAAGGCGGGGCCCACACTTTACGAGGGAACCACTGTTCACATCCTGGACCACGTTTCAAAAACCACCTACAAAATTCAACTCCCCAACGGTGTTTCCGTTTTTTGCAAAGGTAATGGACTGACGCTCGTCACTGAAAATAAACTTTGATCGCTTCATTTTTCGGAAAGGGGATACCTTTCATTTGAAGTAGAAAAAGTATCTTTGCCACGAAACGTATTTTCCACCAAAAGCAAGCTACTCTTTATGGACTTCATGTACCTTGGAATTCTTGGCTTCCTGCTCGTGTTGGCAGTCTTCGATCTTAGTGTCGGAGTTGCGAACGATGCAGTCAACTTTCTCTCGCCCGCCGTCGGCGCGAGGGCTGCCAAATTCAGAATCGTACTACTTGTTGCCGCAATTGGCATATTTATTGGTGCCTCTACCTCGAGCGGTATGATGGACATCGCGCGACACGGCATTTTACAACCCTCGCATTATAGTTTTGCCGACGTGATGTGTGTGTTCCTTGCTGTAAGTGCGACAGACGTCATCCTACTTGACATCTTCAACACGCTGGGTATGCCCACTTCAACCACTGTATCCATGGTTTTCGGCCTGCTCGGTGGTTCAACAGCCCTAGCTTTAAAACATATCCTCAACGAGGGATTGACTTATTCCCAACTCATCAACACAGACAAGGCACTGACGGTCATTTTCGGTATCTTTCTCTCCGTTGCGATCGCGTTTGTGGTTGGACTCGTGGTCATGTGGATCACCCGCATCGTATTTACCTTCAACTACAAGAAGCATTTACGCTGGACTATCGCAATCTACGGAGGTTTATCCATCGCCTTGATCTTTTTCTTCCTGATGACCACCGGATTTCGGAATGCCCCGATCGTACAAAACAGCACTTTCGGCCATTTTGTCCAAGATCATCCCGTACAGTTGTTTGTTTACACCACGATCATCGCAGCTATCATCGTCGAAATCCTGCATTTGCTGCGTGTAAACATCTTCCGTCTCATCATTCTCTTCGGCACTTTCTCATTGGCCATGGCATTTGCCGGCAATGACCTCGTGAATTTTATCGGTGTCCCCCTTGCGGGTTTGGAAAGCTTCCTTGATTTTACCAACCACGCCAATGGAGTTTCTGCCGAACAATACAATATGGGGGTTCTCGCCCAACCCTCGACCCTGCCCGGGGTGCATCTCTTCCTTATCGGCGCTGGTGTGATCATGACCGTCGCTATTTGGACCTCGAAAAAAGCCCAGCAAGTCGTACAAAGCACCATCAATCTCTCGAGTCAAAACGAGAGTGAGGAAGTATTCTCCTCTTCTAAGGTCGCACGCACCACGGTTCGCAACGTTCTCAACTTTAATAGTAAGGTAGCTCGCTACATTCCTGTGAGTGTTCAGGATTGGATCAACGGCCGCTTCAACAAAGACAATGCAGACCAAGAAGAAGGAGTGGCTTTCGACCTGGTTCGTGCCAGTGTCAACCTTGTATTGGCAGGTTTACTCATTACCATTGGTACATCTTTCCAACTTCCGCTCTCCACAACGTATGTAGCCTTCATGGTCGCGATGGGTTCCTCTCTTGCCGACCGCGCTTGGGGGCGCGAAACCGCAGTTTATCGCATTACCGGCGTGATTACGGTTGTCGGTGGCTGGTTCATCACTGCCGGTGCGGCCTTCATCCTTGCTTTCCTCATTGCCACGCTCAATAATGTCGGAGGCGTATTTGCGATGCTCGGCGTAATCCTCCTCATCGCCTTCACCATGATCAGCAACAACCGCCGATTCAAGAAAAAGCAGGAGCAAGCCGAAAACGTCGATGTACTTTTCCGTCAAATGGTCAACTCGCGCGATAAGAAAGAGGTTTGGCAATTGCTATTGCGCCACACGCAAGACACACAAGTCCATCTCATCGCAGCCTCTCGCGAGATATTCAAAGGCGTAACCCACGGTTTGACAGCAGACAACGTGCGTTCGGTTCGCACGGCTGACTCTAAACTCAAAGATGAACGCGAAATGTGGAAGCGCTACCGCAGAAAAGAGATTTTTAGGTATGCGTCGCGTCGACAGTCTCGTGGCTGTCGAGAAAAAAATACCTGGTTCTATCTCGGCACCAACAGCATTTCGCAGATCCTCTACGGGTTGAAACGCATGTCAGAACCGATTCTCGAACACGTAGACAACAACTTCAACCCGCTTCCTGCCGCTTACGTCGAAGAATACACCCCCATCATCGAGCGCACCGACCACCTTCTCGAAGGAATCCAAAAGTGCATCGATCAAAACGACTTCTCTGAAAGCGATCAACTCCTCGTAGAAGGCAACGCCCTCAAGAGCGACATTTCTGCCATCCGTCATTCGCTTCTCGAGCGCATCCAAAATGATGAGTCCAGCCTCAAAATCGCGCTCCTCTACCTGAGTACACTGCAAGAGACCCAAGAAATCATCTCCAATGCGCGTCACTTGCTCCGCGCAGCGAAGCGTTTCTGCGCCTAAATAGAGGAGTCGTCTTCAAAGAACTTCCCCATCGCCTCTGTCTTGCTCACGAGCAAACGGAGGCGATTTTCGTATACTCGCCGCTGTATCGTGCTCACGGGAACAAAGACAAGCGCCTTCTCACATCGGATGTGAGAAGGCGCTTTTATTATTATGGAGTAATGCGAATGAGAACTCAATTCGCGTGCTCGTCCAAGAACGTTTTCACTTCGAGAGCTGCCTTGCAGCCCATGGCAGCCGCCGTGATCGCCTGGCGATAAATGGGATCGGCCACATCTCCGGCGGCGAATACACCGGGAATGTTCGTGCGCGGCGTTTGTCCCTCCGTTACGAGATAACCGGTTGCGTCCATATCAAGTTGTCCCTTGAAGAGTTCCGTGTTGGGGTTGTGGCCAATTGCCAGGAAGAATCCATCAATCGGCAAATCATACGCGCGTTCGTCAGCTTCACCCTTGCGATACACCACGTGAGCCCCTTCTACGCCACCGTCGCCGTACAGGCCGAGTGTGTTCGTCTCGAAGAGCACTTCAATTTTCTCGTTGTTCAACACGCGATCTTGCATCGCTTTCGAAGCGCGCAAGTAAGGTTTACGCACAATCATGTAAACCTTCGCTGCCAAACCGGCCAAATACGTGGCTTCCTCGCACGCCGTGTCTCCACCGCCCACAACAGCCACGACCTTCTTCCGATAGAAAAAACCATCGCACGTGGCACAAGCCGAAACCCCCGCACCTTGATATTTCGTTTCGTCAGGCAATCCGAGGTATTTCGCTGTAGCTCCGGTCGCAATGATCAGCGTATCCGTCAGGACTTCGCTATCGTCATCAAATTTCAGCGTGAAAGGGCGTTTCGAGAGGTCGGCTTTTACACACACCTTGTTACGAACCTCCGCTCCGAAGCGCTCTGCTTGCTTGCGAAGATCCTCCATCAACTGATTTCCTTCCACTCCCTCGGGATAGCCGGGGAAGTTTTCGATTTCTGTTGTCTGCGTAAGTTGGCCTCCCGGCTGCAATCCTTCGTAGATCACCGGTGAGAAACCGGCACGACCTGCATAAATGGCTGCAGTATAGCCCGCAGGACCACTACCGAGTATGAGTGTTTTTGAGATGTTCCATGAGAATTTGTTGTATTAAATATGTGTCTTATCGGAGATCTACCACGTCAACCTTCGGAAAATCCTTGGCGTTGAAACGGAAGAAGGCGTCTCCTTTCTTGGCTCCCACCTGAAGTCCCGAGATCGATATCGTAGTCCACGACGACGCCCCGGTACGAATCCGCACCTGGTACGGGAGATTCGACGATTTCGCCACCATCACATAGGCCTCCTTAATCGAATTCTTCGCATTCGTGGCCACCAAATGCACTTCATACGAAGTTCCCTTGTCAGCAACTGTGGCATTATAGCCACGCTTGTAGAGATAAACGAAGTTCATCGGGTTCATTGAGGCCACCTCTCCGGCAGAAGGTGTCGTAACGTTCACCTCTCCGGAACCTTGCGCCAGCGCCCATTCCGTTTTTCCGTCAAACCAGATACGCGCTTTGGGCGATGTGAGCACAAACTTGTTGCCTTGCGCCACCAATGTGCCGCTTTGTTTGCCCATTGCGCCGCTTGCAGAAAAATGAGCGGACACAGCGCCTCGACTCAGTTGCGAAGCCGCCTTGTCCAGTACCGATTTTGGCAGATTGCGCCCAAACACCGATCGCGGTGAAGGCACATGCCATCATTAGCATTCGTAGTTTCATATCAATCAAACTTTTTTCCTTGAGCTTTCAGCTGCTCGAGGATCTTTTCTAATTCTGTTTCTGACTGCACATACACCTCTCTGGGCTTCGAACCGTTAACCGGTCCGACGATTCCGGCCTCTTCGAGTTGGTCCATCAGTCGTCCTGCGCGGTTAAACCCGATGCTGAACGTGCGTTGTATCTTCGAAGTACTACCTTGTCCCGTGCTCACCACAAAATGAGCCACTTGTTCGAATGTGCTACCTCCCGGGCCCCCAAACGTTTCGGAGCCGCCCTCGCTGTCTTCAGCCACCAGCGGTAATTCATACGGGTAGGGATAACTTTGCTGCTGCGAAATATATTCGGTGAGCTGTTCAATTTCCGGCGTATCGACGAAAGCACATTGAACGCGCTCGGTTGTACCTTCGCCCGTAAAGAGCATATCGCCACGACCAATAAGATTGTTAGCGCCCGGCTGGTCAAGAACGGTCTGCTCTACACGTCCAGAAACCTTGAAGACCATTTTTGCGGGGAAGTTGGCCTTGATCTGGCCGGTGATAATGCTTGCGCGCGGCGTCTGCGTGGCAATGATCATGTGTATGCCCACCGCACGCGCCAACTGCGCAATGCGCGCAATCGGCATCTCTATTTCCTTTCCGGCTGTCATGATCAAATCACCAAATTCGTCGATGATCACAACAATATAGGGCATGAATCGATGGCCGTCGTTGGGATTGAGTCGGCGTGCCACGAACTTCGTATTGTATTCTTTGATGTTTCTGCACGTCGCCCGCTTGAGCAAATCGTAACGATCGTCCATTTCTTGGCATACGCTCTTCAAAGTCTGCACAACCTGCTTCACATCCGTGATGACCGGCTCCGCACTATCGGGAACTTGCGCCAAAAAATGATTGACAATCGGGTTATACATTGAAAAACTCCACCTTCTTCGGGTCAACCATCACCAATTTCAGCTCGGCCGGGTGTTTTTTTGTAGAGCAGCGACGTGATGATGGCATTCAGTCCCACAGACTTACCCTGACCGGTGGCACCTGCCACAAGCAAGTGCGGCAACTTGGCCAGATCCACCATGAAGACTTCGTTCGTGATCGTCTTTCCGAGGGCAATCGGCAGCGCGTAGTCCGTTTCTCTGAACTTTTTCGTATTCAGAATGCTCTCCATCGACACAATCTGCGGCCGTTTATTAGGCACTTCGATGCCGACCGTCCCTTTCTTCGGAATGGGAGCAATAATGCGGATACCGATAGCCGCCAACGACATCGCGATGTCATCCTGCAGGTTCTTAATCTTCTGAATGCGCACCCCTTTTTCGGGAGTCACCTCATAGAGCGTCACGGTGGGACCCACTGTCGCCGAAATATGGGTGATTTTCACATCGAAACTGCCCAAGACTTCGACGATACGACGCTTATTCGCATTCTGTTCCTCCATGTCGATGGGCGGGTTTCCCTCACCATGTTTGTCCAAAAGCGAAAGCGGAGGAAATTTATAGCGTGAAAGATCGGCTCGCGGATCGTACGGTCCCAATGCCTCCACGGCGGCAACCGTCTTGCTGCCCGCCTCCATTTCTGAATGTATCGCTTCCACTGACAATTGAGGATCGGGCAATGCATCATCGGTGACATTGGCCGATTGCGAAGTGGGGGAGGGGAGCGCAGACTCTTCGGACTCGGGTCCTTTCACTTCGAAATTATCGTTCAAATCCAACTCGATCGTTTGTGCACCATGCGTTGATTCCTCATCCACAGCAGCTGCCCCAGTCGTCTGCTCCTCGTCCGTTGCCCACTCAGTGGTCTGCTGCTCCGAAATCTCGTCGGCCGAAGTTTGTACCTCGGTCGAGGTAGTCTCCGCTTCAGTCTCAGTCTCGTCGTCTTCGTCCTCTTCTTCGCTATCCTCTTCGTCATCGTCTGTTCTGGTCGAAGCAAAAATCCAACCAAAGAAAGTGGAGATGGCAGCAAATAGGGTAATGAGGACCTGAAGGAACCAATAGCCCACATAAGATGTCGTCAACAAAGCAAGAACGATGCCCGAAGGAACCAAACCCACATAGTGGGTCATGAACTCCAGCACCAATTTCCCGTGCAAACCGCCCAAGTCAAAAGGCAACATCTGCACCATGGATTCCGGGAGGAAGGCTTCTTGCACAAAAGCCAAGTCAACGCTGCCCACCACCATGATGATGGTGAGGTGAATAAAGACCTTCCAAAGACGAATCGCCTTCGGATCATCGACAAACAACTTGATGGCCAGTGTCGTACCGAAGACAGGGATCAAAACACTGAACAATCCGAACAAGTTGTGCATCAAATAGTAACTGACATAGGCTCCAAACGTCCCGGCATAGTTGGCAGCGTGCGTCAACTGTCCGCTTTCCACACCGGCTTGATCCCTGCTTCCGGTGAACACATTGGAAACGATCGCCAGAAACAGGAAAATCGAGACGAGTGCAAATACGACGCCGCACGAAAAGCGCACAATGTCCGCCTTCGACTCCACACCCACGACTTCGCGCAGCTCCTGTTTCAATTCGGTTCGACGACCGTTCACCGTCTTTGCTCCCTTCCTGGGCGTTTTTTTCTTCTTTTTGTCAGTCTTTGCTTTCGAAGCCATACTTCATTGATTAGTGATTCTCGTTGTGGACTCAAGGTTTGCTATGCCCAGACTCATCGCCCCGGGTTGAGCACGTCCTGAGGACGAGTATAAAATTCGATGATTCTACGCAGTGCACGTTGGCACACTCCGCAAAATTCAGGTACTTCGTTCGTACGCATCCGGCAATTCACAAAAGGCCGGAACACGCCCTTCGACATATAGCCCCCTCCTTCATACACTCCGATGTGGCGCATGTCCAACTCCGACAGTCCTTTGGTCGAAGTCGGAATTTTGGTTCCACGGGGCAGCATATCCTTCCACTTACTGCCGAAATCAGCCAACGTGGTGATGTTTTGCTCCCAGGGCTCCACATCAGACGAATAGAAATTGCTGTATTGATCATCGTAAAAGTACTCATCGGCCAAACCTCCGAACGAGTGACCGAATTCGTGTACCGTGACGGGTAGGAAGTGTCGGTTGTGAGCAGCCGAAAGCACGTAGCTGTTGTAAATGCCTCCTCCACCATACTGCTGGGTATTGGCCAAGATGATGATGTGCTCGTAGGGCAAACTGCCCAAACCATCGTGCAGCGCTTTGATCTTCAGTGTGGTGAGATAACGATCACTGTAGAATGTGTCGAAATGCGACGACAGTGCCGTCCGCTTCCACACGCCGTCGTGGGGAATGCTCACTCCGGAATCTTGACTTGCCAAGACCACAGCACGCACATTGAAACGATCGCGATAATTGCAGAAGGGCGCATATTTCAAATCTCATCACTTGCCGCCTTCGCATCGGCAAAAAATTTCTCCTGCTCAGCCGCTGTATACCCCTCGGCAACGATCACCAAATCAATACACGCCTCCCGTTCACTCCCACGGTGTATCCATCGCCAAGGCGCAGTCGGAGCCGGAACCGGGCGGATCAAAATATCATCGACCTTCACCGGGTGACGCATTGTGCACACCGTTCGTCCCTTACTGTCGAACAGCGAAACCGTCACCTGCGCATTTCTGCGCGGAAAGGGGAGTAAGAACACGTTTTCAAACGACCGCGGCACACGCGTGGCCTCTTCACTGCTTTGCCATTCCTGAAATAGCGTACTGAACGAGTGCTTGTACATCACGTGCCCATCCTGTGCATCACGCATCACGATTTCTCCATTTCCTTTCAGCGGGGTACGATCCAAATTCACCCTTCGCCCGGCCCAACCGGCAAAGGATTTCAATTCGTCTACCGCGATGCGCTGTGTACTGTCAGTACCTGCAAAAACATAGTCGATGCGAAGCGTCGAATCACGGAAATCACGTTCAAAATGGACCTGTGCACGACTTGCATAAGCGCAACAGGTCAGGAGACAAATTAAGAGTGCACGTATCATCGTCGGAAATAGTGAGGATAAACGATGCGAATATACGACATTTTTGGGAGATCACCGCGCACACGTTACAGGAATCGTGCAACCACTCCCACCGCGTGCCCCCAAACGCCACATGTTGCTCAATATTCCTACCTTTTCAGCACAAAAACCTCGGTTGTCCTCCCCTTATCGCCTATGCGCAATCCGATTTAACGACAAACAGATCCACTCTTCCCAATGATCGACATAAAAGACCTAACATTTTCCCCATCCGGAAGCGCATTCTCGCCCCCTTCTTGGAGATACTCACCTCAACTGCGAGACTTTCTCTCAAAACTTCCCTGCTATTTCAGAAAAACGGGAAGGAATAGCAAAAAAATCCCCCATTTTCTATTTCACCTCTCCCGCCACACGTTAGAAGCAGCCAAGAAAAATAGGAAATATCCCACAAATTCATAGCCATCCGGATCATTTCAAACAATACGTACAATCAACAAGACAGAAACCAACAGGATTTACGAAAAACATTTCACATATAACACACAACTTCCGCTCAACGAACATAAAACATCCCTGCATCTCATCATTTATGGGAGAAAACTTTGTCCTTCGCCCGAAAAAAATATTATATTTGCAGATATTTCAGAACAGAGAAGCCGTGAGGCTGTGCTCGTTCCCCTCACCACTAGAACGTTATAACGCATGTCTAACTTAGTAGCCATCGTGGGACGCCCCAATGTAGGGAAGTCCACACTTTTCAACCGACTCACCGGAACCCGCCAAGCCATCGTCAGCGACGAAGCCGGGACAACGCGCGATCGCCAATACGGCAAGTGCGAATGGGGAACGCGTGAGTTTTCGCTCGTAGACACCGGCGGATGGGTTGTCAACTCCGACGACATCTTCGAAGAAGAGATCCGCAAACAAGTAGCCCTCGCCACCGAAGAAGCAGACCTCATTCTTTTCGTCGTAGACGTACAGAATGGGATCACAGATCTCGATACCCAGGTTGCACAAATCTTGCGCCGCGCAAAAACGCCGGTGATTCTCTGCGCCAATAAGACAGACCAAAACGAAGACCGCTATGGTGCCGCCGAATTCTACGCACTCGGTTTGGGAGATCCCTACTGCATATCGGCTGCCACGGGAAGCGGCACCGGCGACCTGCTCGATCTCATCCTCGAAAAAGCTACCGGCCGACTCAATCGACGAGGGCGACGCCAACATTCCCCGCTTTTCGGTTGTAGGCCGCCCGAATGCCGGGAAAAAGTTCTCTCATCAACGCCTTCATCGGCGAAGATCGTCACATTGTCACCGACATTGCGGGCACCACACGCGATTCGATCCTTACCAAATATGACAAGTTCGGATTCGATTTCTACCTTGTGGACACCGCCGGCATCCGTAAAAAGAACAAGGTGACGGAGGACTTGGAATTCTACAGCGTGATGCGTTCCATTCGCGCCATCGAAAACTCCGACGTCTGCATACTGCTCATCGATGCCACTCGCGGTATCGAAAGTCAGGATCTGAACATCTTCCAGTTGGTGCAACGCAACAACAAGAGTCTCGTGGTGGTGGTCAACAAATGGGACACCGTCGAAGAAAAGAACCAACAGGTCATCTCACACTTCGAAAATACCATCCGCGAGCGCATGGCGCCCTTCTCCGACTTCCCCATCATTTTCGGCTCGGCGCTGACAAAACAACGCATCTTCAAGGTGCTCGAAACCGCCAAGGAGGTTTATCTCAACCGCAAGCGGCACGTCGGCACGTCGGCCCTCAACGAAGAGATGCTCCCCCTCATCGAGGCCTATCCGCCCCCCTCGATCAAAGGAAAATACATTAAGATCAAGTATTGTGCCCAAATTCGCGACACGCAGATCCCAACTTTTGTGTTTTTACGCCAATCTCCCGCAGTACGTACGCGACCCTTACAAGCGTTTCCTCGAAAACAAGATTCGCGAGCGCTGGGACTTCTCTGGCTGCCCGATCAACATTTTCATTCGCCAAAAGTGATTTTTTTCCTCTCCGGAGGCTGTGTACCGGTTGCCTGCTTGTTCTTTTGCTCTCCGGATGCAAACCCAGCACACCTTCACCCACTTCCGATCCGCCGGCCTTGACCACTGGTCAAGTGCAACGCGTCTACGATCTCTATCTCTCCGCACAATACCCGGCCTATGTGGCCGAAATGGCTTCTTGTGACAGTACGCCGGATTCCCATCGCCGACAAATGGCCGACTTGCTTCGCACGCATGCCTATCGCAAGGCACTGATGACCGGCGGCACGCGCGATGCCCGCGTGTTGCGCCTTTCGCCTTCGGCAGATCGCCGTCAGGTCAATGCCTTCGTACGCGTAAACTATAAAAAAACAATACGCACGAGGAGATCCTCCTCTCGTTCGTCTACGTGAAACATCGCTGGCGGTTACGCTAAGCGCCCGCCCGCCACCTTATAATCCCCCAACCAACTCCCCTCCCCCATGGAATTAGACATCCTCACCGCCGTTTCGCCCATTGACGGACGCTATCGCGGAAAAACGGAAGCACTGGCACCTTATTTTTCCGAATACGCGTTGATGAAATACCGCGTACGCGTAGAAATCGAGTATTTCATCGCACTTTGCGAGCTGCCTTTACCTCAACTTTCCACGTTCGATCACAGCCTCTTCGCCCGTTTGCGCAGTCTCTACATCGATTTCACAGAAAACGACGCGCAGCGTGTAAAAGACATTGAGAGTGTGACGAATCACGACGTCAAGGCGATTGAATACTTCATCAAAGAACAATTTGATGCCATCGGTGGTTTGGAGGAATTCAAGGAGTTCGTACACTTCGGTCTCACGTCGCAGGACATCAACAACACGGCTTTCCCTCTCATGCTCAAAGATAGCCTCGAAAACGTGTATGTTCCGATGCTGGAAAGCGTGATCAATGCTCTCGAAGCGCGTGCCGACGAGTGGGACACCGTGCCGATGCTCGCCAAGACCCACGGCCAACCGGCTTCTCCCACACGTTTGGGCAAAGAGGTGCGCGTTTTCGTCTATCGTCTCCAACAACAGTTGGCACAGCTCCGCGCTTGTCCGATTTCTGCCAAGTTCGGCGGCGCAACAGGCAACTATAATGCGCACCATGTAGCTTATCCCGAACACGATTGGGCGGCCTTCGGTGATCGCTTCGTCAGTGAGCGCCTCGGACTCACCCGCGAACGCTTCACCACACAGATTAGTAACTACGACAACTTGGCCGCAGTGTTCGATGCGATGCGTCGCATTCACACGATTCTCATTGATTTGGATCGCGACTTCTGGCAATACGTGTCGATGGAGTACTTCAAACAGCAAATCAAGGCGGGCGAAGTGGGCTCAAGTGCCATGCCGCACAAAGTAAACCCCATTGACTTCGAAAATTCCGAAGGCAATCTCGGCATCGCCAACGCGATTTTGGACCATCTGAGCACGAAATTACCCATCAGTCGCCTGCAACGCGATCTCACCGACTCGACTGTGATTCGCAACATCGGGGTTCCGATGGGACATGCCCTCATCGCTTTTGCGTCCACCCTCAAAGGCCTCGGAAAGCTCCTGTTGCGCGAAGAAACATTGCGTCACGATCTCGAAAACAATTGGGCCGTTTGCGCAGAAGCCATCCAAACGATTTTGCGCCGCGAAGGTTATCCCCATCCCTACGAAGCGCTTAAAGCGCTAACCCGCACAAATGCCGCCATCACGGAACAAAGTATCTCGGATTTCATCGATGAATTGAACGTCAGCGACGCGATCAAAAGCCGAACTGCACCGCATCAATCCGAGCAACTACACCGGCATTTGAATCCACTCCTCGTTGGCCGTGAGGCCGACTCCTATTTAATTACACGACCTTACCCTACAAACAAACAAGAACATGAGCGATTTCGATCAACAACATGCTGACGGAGCCCGCCGCGACGGCTATTCTTCGTCTAACGGAGGACACAACGGCGGCCGCACCCCGCGTCCACGCTTCACTCGCAACCATAGTGGAGAACGTGCCTCGTATGGCAATCGCGGAACCCAGGAAAACAACCGCAATGGCGGCTATGATCGCCAAAACGGTTACAGCAATAGCAATTCATCCCACCAGGGAAGTTACAATAATCGCGCCGGCGGTTACGACCGCCAAGGCGGATATCGACCAAACAATGGGGGCTACGACCGCCAAGGTGGCGCTTTTCGTCGCCCCTCTGAAGGCTTCCGTCGCACCGGCGGCAATTATCGCCAACAAGCAGGCTACGAAGGTGGCAACTATCAAGGCGGTTACGACCAACAACGCGGTGGCTACACGCCACGTCCCCGCTACGCCGGCGGCAACAATGCCGGTGGTTACGGGAATGGCGGATACAACCGCTCAAATCAAGGCGGATACAATCGTGGCCCCCAGAGCGGTGGATTCCGCAAGCCCAACCCCAAACGATTCAATCCCGGCAAACAGCGCATTGACTACAAAGAAGAGGCCTATGATCCCAACCAACCCATTCGCCTCAACAAATTTCTCGCCAATGCCGGCGTTTGCTCGCGTCGCGATGCCGACAAATACATCCAAGCCGGCGTGGTTTCGGTGAATGGAGAGATTGTTACGGAATTAGGCCACAAGGTATTGCGCACGGACACGATCCTTTTCCACGATCAACAGGTGAAAGCCGAGAAAAAGATCTACGTCTTGCTCAACAAACCCAAGGGCTATGTCACCACCAGCGAGGATCCTCAAAACAGAAAGACCGTGATGGATCTCGTTCGCAACGCATGCATGGAACGCATCTACCCCGTTGGCCGCTTAGACCGCAACACAACCGGCGTATTGCTCCTCACCAACGACGGCGAAATGGCTTCGAAGCTCACGCATCCGAAGTTCATGAAGAAAAAGATCTACCATGTCTATCTTGATCGCAACGTGACCGCCGCCGATCTTCGCCAAATCGCCGAAGGCATCACGCTCGAAGACGGTGACATCCGCGCCGATGCAGTGGATTATGCCAGCGAAACCGATCGCAAACAGGTGGGCATAGAAATTCACTCCGGCAAAAACCGCATCGTACGCCGCATCTTTGCCGCTCTCGGCTACAACGTCATCAAATTGGATCGCGTCTATTTTGCCGGTCTCACCAAGAAGAATGTAAAACGCGGCGACTGGCGCTTCCTCACCGAGGAAGAAGTGCGCATGTTGCGCATGGGTTCATTTGAATAACCTCCCAACAATGAAAAGAACGAAGATAAAGGAGCTGCTGCAACGCACAGATTTCGGTGCCGAAGTCTGCGTGAAAGGCTGGGTACGCACCCGCCGCGGCAGCAAAAGCGTAAGCTTCATCGCCCTCAACGACGGATCGACCATCAAAAACGTACAAATCGTGGCCGACGTTGAGAAGTTTGATGCCGAATTGCTCAAACTCATCACCACCGGCTCGTGCCTTTGCGTTGAAGGCACGCTGGTAGAAAGTCAAGGTGCGGGACAAGCCGCCGAAATCCAAGCCACCCGCATCGAAGTGTACGGCACTTGCGGCAGTGATTACCCCATGCAGAAGAAAGGTCAGACGTTCGAATACATGCGTCAACACGCCCATTTGCGTCTGCGCACCAACACTTTCGGCGCCGTCTTCCGCATTCGCCACCAAATGTCGATGGCCATCCACACCTACTTCCACGAACACGGTTTCTGTTACTTCCACAGTCCCATCATCACCGCGAGCGACTGCGAAGGTGCCGGCCAAATGTTCCAGGTCACCACGAAGAATCTCTATGATTTGCAGAAGGATGCCGACGGCAAAATCGATTACTCCGACGACTTCTTCGGCGAAAGCACCGGTTTGACCGTATCCGGCCAGCTCGAAGGCGAACTCGGCGCCACAGCACTCGGTGCCATCTACACCTTCGGTCCGACGTTCCGCGCCGAAAACTCCAACACCCCGCGCCACCTTGCGGAGTTCTGGATGATCGAGCCCGAAGTCGCCTTCATGGACCTCACGGAATTGATGGATCTCGAAGAAGATTTCATCAAACACTGCGTGCGCTGGGCCCTCGAACATTGCGCAGACGATCTCGAATTCCTCAACAAGATGATCGACAACACCTTGCTCGATCGTCTGCACTCCGTGATCGGCACCGAATTCGTGCGCTTACCGTACACCGAAGGCATTCGTTTGCTCGAAGAAGCCATTGCCAAAGGCAAGAAATTCGAGTTTCCCGTCTATTGGGGCTGCGATTTAGCCTCTGAACACGAGCGTTATCTCGTGGAAGAGCACTTCAAGAAGCCCGTCATCATGATCGATTATCCGAAAGAGATCAAGTCTTTCTATATGAAGACCAACGAAGACGGCAAGACCGTGCAAGGCACCGACGTTCTCTTCCCGCAAATCGGTGAAATCATCGGCGGCTCTGTCCGTGAAGAAGACTACGACACCCTCGTGGCGCGTGCAGAAGAAATGGGAGTGCCACACAAAGACATCTGGTGGTACCTTGACATCCGCAAATACGGCACCTGTCCTCACGCCGGTTTCGGACTCGGCTTCGAGCGCCTCATGCTTTTCGTCACCGGTATGCAGAACATCCGCGACGTGATTCCCTTCCCGCGCACGCCCAAGTCCGCACAATTCTAATCCACTCCACTTGCTCAGAAGCTCTCCGGCTGCGATGCACATCGCGTCGGGGAGCTTTTTGACGTGAGATCTCCAACTCGATCTTATGAATATCATCATCGTACGCAATAATTACGGTGATTCTGCGTTAATAGACAAAACAGTCACACCGCGCTACGACTTTTTTTGCCCGAAACGGCTCAACTTCGTAACGAGCGCCCCCTCTTCCTGCCCGATTTCGCCAATCCGGCATCGGTCAGTCTCTACCTTGCGGTGCGCATCTGCCGCCTCGGCCGCAGCATCTCCGAGCGTTTTGCACATCGCTACTACGACGCAGCCACCGTGGTTCCTCATTTTTCAGTGCCCCTTGCCCCCAATGGCCGACCGGCCGACAGCAAGCTGCCCTTTGCCGCAACACAAGGATTCGACAACGCGCTGCCCACAGGTCGCTATCTCCCCATCGATCGCGATCAATTGGCAGCCTGCTCCTTCTCACTCAGCGTGGACGGGCAGGAACAACTGAACGGACTCGGAAGCGCCCTGCGGTTTGACGCCGATTATCTCATAGCCCGCCTCAGCCATTACCACACCGTCCGCAACGGCGACCTCCTATTGCTCGGAGCGCCGGCAACCCAGCTGCTCATCCACCCGGAAAAACGAGTGGAAACTTACTTGAACGGCGAATGCGTTCTATCCTTCAAGACAAAATAAAGAAGACATTTGCCCAGCTCCCTCATTAGCTAACGACTATGCCTCTCCTTCGCTCATTTCTCCTGCTAGCTTCACTGTCCACACTCCCCGCTGTGGTCGACGGGCAAGCCTTCTACCATATCACTTCACAACAGTGTGCAATCGTTGACAGCCTACCTGTCTTCACCCAAGAGCTGCGTCCTGAACAAATCGCCGATACCTACCGCATCGAGCTCCTTTTTCCGGAATATCGCACACTGACTTCGGCCGAACGCAGCCTCATTCCCACACTCCGCCGCCAACTCGGTGCCCCCACATCGCCGCTCATCCGACAAACACGGTTCACCGATCGCGGCAAACCCGTACTTGCCGTGAGCTTCTGCCCCTTTGTTTGGCACAAAGGACAATGGAAGTATGTCACTTCATGCCAACTTCGCGCAGTGCCCCTCCAAACAGCTATGCGTGCCACCCGTGGGCAAACAGACGCTGCGGAGAGATGGACCACTCAATCCGTATTGGCCCAGGGAAAGTGGGCGAAAATCCGCGTAAAACAGGAGGGAATTTACCAAATCACCCCAACTTTTCTTCGAAAACTGGGATTTAATTCTCCCGATCGCGTCAAAATATACGGATACGGCGGATTGCAACAAAACGAAGTGCTTGCATTCGGGGCAGAATCAGCGGCAATAGATTCGAAACGCGTAGCCGACGACCTGACAGAGGTGCCAACACTCCGCAACGACGGGAAGATACTTTTTCTGGGCCGAGGGCACCACACGCCGCACGTACGATCACTACCGGAAACGCTGGACACTCAGCCAAAACAACTATTCTGCTTATTCCTACTACTTCATCACCGAAGGTGAATCCCCGCTCACCGTCGAACAGCTCCCCGCTGTAGCGGCCAACGGCCAAGCCACTCGAAACACCGTGCCCTATGCTGTGACGCTCGACAAGGACGAAGCCGGATTCTACGAAGGAGGACGCCGATTCTTCGATGGGCATGACTTTGCACAAGGCAATTCGCGCAACTTCAAACTCGACGTTCCGGATCTGGACACCACCTCTGCCGACGCACTGCCCGTAGAAATCTCCTGGGGGGCCTCCTCGGCAACAGGGACCACCACTGCCGAGTTCAAACTCAACGGCGCGGAACTCGGACGCGCGGCCATCGGCTCCTACTACAGCCTGACTGAATCGGCCCGCGCGAACACTTCGGTGTTTGAACATCCCATTTTGCCCGGTACCAACACCATCAACATGGTCACCACCCAAGGCAACCACGCGCGGCTGGACTATATCACCATCAACTATCCGCGTCTGCTCACCGTAGCGGACCAACCCTATAGCTTCTCTCCGCAAACAGATGTGACCACGACGCTGCAAGTCAGTGGAGTAGGGGAGAATACGCAGGTATGGCGCGTCGGACAAATGGGTAGTCCCACGGCAGCCCTCACGCTTGCCCAAGAAGGCAACGGAAAAGGTTCGTTCACCACCGACACTCCCCAACGCCGCTTTGTCATCTTCGATACCAACCGAGAATACCCCCTACCGGAATCCGTCGGTAGCGTACCCAATCAGAATTTGCATGCCGATCACGACATCGACTACGTCATTGCTGTGCCTACCAGCGGGAAACTCACCGCACAAGCGGAGCGACTCGCCGAACTCCACCGCCAACGCGGTCTGAGTGTGAAAGTGATTCCGGCTAACTTGCTCTACAATGAGTTTTCGTCCGGCACCCCCGATGCCAATGCACTGCGCCGTTATTTGAAAATGCTCTATGACCGAGCTTCCACTCTCGACAAGGCACCCCGCTACCTGCTCTTGATGGGAAAAAGTCCCTGGGACAACCGCTTCGTCACGGAAGAATGGAAAAAAATGCCTCTATCGACGACTACTTGCTGGCCTACGAATACGATGCCTCCACACAAAGCATCGGCACCGTCAGCAGTTTTGTGACCGATGACTTCTATGCTCTGCTTGATGATGGCGAGGGGAAATACATCTACTCTGAAAAAGTAGATCTCTCCACCGGGCGCATGGTCTGCACCACCGAGGAGGAGGCCAAGATTCTCGTGGACAAAGTGGAACGCTACCTCAAAAATGAAGACGCGGGTCCTTGGAAAAACCGGATTGTCATGATGGCTGACGACGGCGACTCCAATGAGCACGCCGAAGATGCAGAGAGAGTGAGCAAAGCGATCGCGCAAAGCGGTAAAAATCGTTTCACCATCGACAAAGTCTACTGGGATTATTACACACGCGTGCCGGGAGCGACCAGTCTCACCTATCCGGCAGCCACAGCCTCCATCGAACAGTCCATTGCTTCGGGGGCAGCGCTGTTCAACTACAGCGGTCACGGATCGCCCACCGTGATATCGAACGAGAAAACGCTCGTGCTCGACGACTTCAAACGCTTTTCTGCTCCCCACCTTGGGCTGTGGGTGCTGGCTTCTTGCGAGATCTATCCCTTTGATTCCAAAGAAAATAATCTCGCCGACGTATTTCTCTTCCGTCCCAACGCGGGTGCCATTGCCTTCATGTGCGCAACACGCGCCGTTTACGCCACACAAAACAATGCCCTCAACATTGATTTTTGCAAACGCTTGTTCACACGAGACACCAACGGCCGACTAACAACTATGGGAGAGGCGTTGCGCCAGGCAAAAAACGAATTGATTTCATCACAATCCGATCTCACGATCAATAAGATGAAATATGTGCTATTCGGCGACCCGGCCATTTCTCTCGCAGTGCCCACCGGCACCGCAGTGCTCGACAGCATTAACGGGAAAGCGGTGACTTCTACATCAGCGATCCGCCTCTCGGCTGGCCAAGTGGTCAAATTTTCCGGACACATTGAGGATTTGAACACGAACGGTGCGGTAGATCAATCGTTTAACGGAACACTTTCCGCAGAAATATACGACCGCAACGAAACACTTACCTGCAAAGACAATGATGGTAGCGCTGCGCGAATCGGAAAAGGGCCACAGACTTTTACCATGCACGGGCATCGCGTATTTCGTGGGACGACCCGCGTTGAAAATGGACATTTCACGATTACCGCATCCATTCCACGTGACATTAGTTACAGTGACGATGCCGCAAAAATCAGCTTTTATGCCGTCAGCGACGACAAACAGACGGAATGCAACGGGGTGAATTCGGGTTTCCACCTCAACGGCACCGCCGAACAAGCCAGCCCCGATACCCTTGCCCCCAAAGTGGTGGCTTATCTCAACGAAGTCGAGACGCCGGAATACGGAGTCGTCAACCGCAATCCGACACTGATAGCCGATATCTCCGACGATGCCGGCATCAACATCGCCGGAACGAGCATCGGTCACGACATCGAACTCACGCTCGACGACGATTTGTCGAACACGACCAGCCTGAACGACTATTTCACCTACGCCCCCGGTTCTTACAACAGCGGGCAACTCGTCTATCGCCTCCCGACACTCACCCCGGGTCTCCACACTATGACCCTCCGCGTTTGGGATGTCAACAACAACTCCACCACACAACGACTGGGTTTCATCGTTTCTGATGGAGTAGGGCAGGCCACCCGCGTCTATTCCACGGTCAATCCCGCCTCAACGCACACGACTTTTGTAGCCGGTTTCCCCTCCGTGGGAGAAAATGAGGCCAATATCCTCTGGGAAGTGTTTGATCGCACCGGAAAATCGGTATGGACTAAACATAATTCCGTTGCCGCAAAATCAGGAACCTCTGCTGTCGCTTGGAATCTCCGCACAAACGGCGGCGCACCCACAGCGGAAGGCGTGTATGTGGTGAAGGCCACGATCAATGTGCCCGGCAAAAAATCCCAACACGCGACCCAAAAACTCATTATCGTCAGACCCTAATCAAGCCCTCGGGCCTATTCATTCAATGAAACGCATCTTTCTTCCCCTTTTCCTCGTCGCCGCAACCGGCATCGCCCATGCAGACGATGACATCCGCGACAAATTCAATCCGGTCCACACGGCTGTGATTTCCCAAACCATTGCTTCCGACGCCCGCGCCGCTGCACTCGGCGACATCGGCGCAGCAACCGATCCGGATGTGAACTCTCAAAGCTGGAACCCCGCAAAATATCCCTTCACCATCTCGCGGGCCGGCGTTTCTCTCAACTATACGCCCTGGCTTCGCCACCTCACCGAGGGCATAGCCTTGGTGAATGCCGTGGGCTATTCGCGTCTTGGAGATTACCAAGCCCTCTCCGGCTCGATCAAATACTTTACAGTCGGCGAAGTCCCCCTGCAAAAACAACAGCGGAAGCATCCGTCCCTACGAATTTGCTGTAGATTTGGCTTATTCGCGCATGCTTTCCGAACGTTTCTCGGCAGCCGTGGCCATGCGCTACATGTATTCTGACCTCACCGGCCACTATTCCAATGAAGTCACCCCGGGATCGGCCTTCGCCGCCGATGTTGCCATGTATTGGAACAACTATGTGAACATCGGTTCCCGTGAATGTAACCTCGCACTCGGTTTGAATGTGAGCAACATCGGTTCGAAAATCAACTTCGGTTCGGAATACTCTTACTTCATTCCCACCAACCTCCGTCTCGGTGCCAATTTGCTCATTCCGGTCAACGAGTTCAATCGCTTTTCCATCATGGCAGATGTCAACAAACTCCTCGTTCCCTCCATTCCGCTGCGACAAGACAACGAAAGCAACGAAGACTACCAACAGCGCATCCGCAAAGATCACTATGACATCTCACCCATCTCGGGCATGTTCAAGAGTTTCAACGACAGCGAACGCGGTTTCAAAGGTGAGCTGGAAGAAATACTATGGAGTGTGGGTGCGGAGTACACCTACAACGACAAGTTCGCCCTCCGCGCCGGCTACCATCACGAAAGTGAAGCGCAGGGCAATCGCAAATACTTCACCTTCGGTGCCGGTTTCAAGATGAACGTCCTCAGCATCGACGCCGGTTATGTCGTGGCCACCACACCTTCCAATCCTCTCGACCAAACTCTTCGCGTCTCTCTGGCCTTTGACATGGACGGTCTCCGCGAATTGATGGGCAAGAGTCGCTAATCATTCACTCCCAATTCCCTCATCTTGACATGAACATCAGAGTAGGTTACGGTTACGACGTACATCGTCTCGTCGAAGGTCGCGATTTGTGGCTGGGCGGTGTGCACATTGAGCACACACTCGGGCTCCTCGGCCACAGCGATGCCGATGTGCTCATTCACGCCATCTGCGATGCGCTGCTTGGCGCCGCCAATCTCCGCGACATCGGCTATCACTTTCCCGACACCGCCCCCGAATACAAAGGCGCCGACAGCAAAGTGCTGTTAAGCCGCACCGTCGATCTCTTAGCTCAACACGGTTATCGCGTAGGCAACGTAGATTGCACAGTTTGTGCGGAGCGTCCCAAAATCAATCCCCACATCGACGCCATGAAAGCCGTTCTCGCCCCACTATTGCGCGTGGATCTCGATGCTGTCTCGCTCAAAGCCACCACAAGTGAGCGCATGGGCTTCGTCGGCCGCGAAGAGGGCATGGCCGCTCACGCCGTTGCGCTGATCGAACGGGTGTAGTTCAAGACTTACACCAGCACAAAAAGAAGTCGGTAGTTCAAAGAAACTTTGAACTACCGACTTCTTATTTGAACAAGGTAATGTCCGTAAATATTGCAACCAGGAAATCAATCCCAGTCCATCAATTCATCTAAAGACTCATCGAAGTTTTCGCAAAGCTTCTCCAGATCTTTCAATGGAGATGTCGTTACAACACCACTAATTTCTGACATTGCCCTAATGATAAGCTCTTTGTCGCCAGAAGCTAAGGCATGATCCAGTACTTTGTAGTGCTGTCGCAAAACCTCTCCGCGTTCTTTGAAGGTAGAGGTGAGAAACAACTCCGTCGCCTTGTATTTTGCAACGGTTTGCGCCAACTGCACGCGCGACATCGCCTCAATTTGCTTGGTGCGTTCCTGGAGCTGAACACATTGTGTGTAAAGTCCCGCCACATTTTGCACCATACTGATGCCTTCATTCAATTGTTGCGCTGCTAAATTCACTTCTTGCACAAGTGAAACGGCCTTATTTTCGGGAGCATCTATCTCCTCATATTCGGCATACTCGGCATTTTCGTGCTCACTCCCTCCGTCGTAGGGCATCAATTCACCCTCCGATTCATAATACTGTTCATTTTCGAAATTCATCTGATTGAAGCTTTTGCAGTTTTTCTTGAATTCGTTGGCCGCTTTCACGAGGGCCATAATTTCGATCTGCGTCAAATTGAAATCTTCTTTCTCGAAAACTCTTTCTCGCAGCGGCTCGTAGATCGCCATGAAACCCATATTGCTCTTCGCAATGGCACCGATGATCTCAATGGCCCGAAGTGTGTTTGCCTTTACCAAAAGCATATCCTTCGGAAATCTTACCCATTGCTTCGATCATTTGGCTTTGGAACTCCGCATTGGCTGCTTTCTCTCCCAAATAGGAACTAATCAGACTTCCCACCCCTACGATAGCGGCAGCACCCGCAGCAAACTTCGGATTCTTGGTAACAAATTGCAGTCCGCCTTCGCTACTGAGCACATGCCCCGCAACGCCAAACAGCGCATCGATTGCTTCACCCGCATAATCCGCATTGAGATCAGTGGTATCCATTTCCAGTCCCGGCAAATCCAGCACATCGTAGTTCATCTCATCGTGCACAACAGACAATCCACCACCTTTTTTCTTTTCCGTCACATAATAAAACAAGTTCAGAAGCCAGATACAAATTACGATATGCGCAACCACGAACATAAGCAAGCAGGTAAAACACACGCTCACTGATGTTCTTCATCTCGTTAAACTCCTCATTGGCAGCCTGAGTCAAACGTTGCATGTCTTCCGACTTCGCAGCATTCTTGCCCGAATCCGTCAAGAAAGAGAAAAATCCCTCTTTGTCCGTGCTGCGATTCGCCACTTCCTCAAATTCTTCGACCAGCGGTGTGAGGTGATCATCTTCGATCAACGCACGAAAGCTCGGCAAGTTCTCCATTTCCGGGAGAGCATGCCCCTCATCGTTCAGAACACCGTGACGGAAATCCATGGCCGGCCATCGGTCACCCTGGTTTTCCAAATGAAATTCCGTATATACTTCAGCTCCCACCTCTGGATACAATGACCTTGCACTGAAGAACCAGAGTTTCGCGTCTAAGAGCTCACGCTTCATCTGCGATCGTTGCGGTTCGTCTTGGGATTCAGCCTCGTTTTGCCAATCCAATAAATTCAGATAGTCCTCTTTCAAGATCTCATAATCTGAAGAAGTTCCCACCGCAAACTCGGGGCAAGGAATACCCAATACTGTATTTATGGCAAAACGCAGTACTAACCACTGCCTCTTCCCGCAATATTCTATTTTTTTTGAAGCCTCTGACAACTTACCTTCCAGCACTTTGCACTCTTTCGTCAGGCGCTTTTGGTCGGACTTGTACGTTTCATACCGTAACTTCTTCTTATCATAGTTGGACGAAGCCGAAATGTCATGCCACAAAGCCAAGAGGGTGCAAACAATAGATATACCAATGCCCCAAAACAGCGCCATTTTTGTCCATCCCCATGTGTCCCACGAAATATCGAACACTAATTTCAGCACCCAAATGAGGCAATGGAACAAAAAGAGCACTACCGTCACTCCGGCCGTGATCCCAAACGCGATTTGTGCGGTTCCCTTCATCATAGGTTCGGGCTCTTCGGGTTGTTCCACCTCTACAAGATTCTTGAGTTCCGCTTCTTTTTCCTCACACTGCTTTGCCGTGCGTTCGTGAGCGCGGATCAAATTCTTCATTTCCTTGTCATACGGATTCGTAGTGCGCGTAATCTCCGGAACATGGTGCAGGAATTCAAGTTCCTCTTCCGTCAATTCTCTCTTTGCCATAAAGACTCAATTTAAACATTAGACATATGGGGGCTCCATTCAGATTCTTTGAAGCGCACCCTTAGTATTAACTGTGTACAAATATAACTTGTCTTCACCTTCCCCGACAAAAACCGACAGACAAAACCACTACCAAGAAATTACATTGTGTCACAAACACAACATCACGACACATTCGCCGCGGAAATCCGTGAAATGTCATCTATATATTCCATCCCAACGCCGCGATATAGTATCTTTGCTCCACAATTCAACAACATATATATACACAATATGGCCAAATTGCGGCTCTCCCCCGAACAAACCGAACGATTTGTCGCACTGCAATCCGCACTGCGTCAGCACTTTTTTGCCCCCAGCCTGAACAAGCTGGAGCTCCACTTGAAGCTAAGCAAAAAAACGCTGTCGCGCTATGCAGACGTCGGGGAGATTGGCTATGCCGCCACGCCCAGCACACTCGACAACATTTGCGACAACCTCATCAACTTCTACGAAATGAGTGATGAAATGTTCCGCACGCTCCCGCAACAGTTCGACATTGCGCAAATGCTCTACGACGCCTGGCAATCGCAAGCCCCGCGCTCGCTCACTTCGGCCTGCGAATGGGTCACCCTCCTGTCGTCCGGCACGGTGCCGCCCAATTTCCCGAAGGAACAACGCGAAGATTTGGAAAATCTGCTGCAGGCTCGCACCTCAGCCTTCTCCTGGCTCAGCCTTGTGCTGGCCCATTTTTTCATCAAAGCCGTCGGCAACTTCGAAGGCAAGGAGAACGAGATTCCGCAACTCATCCAAGCGCTCGAAGCCCTCGACACCCATCTGTCCAATCACTATCCTCGTCGCTACGGCCGCAACATTTATCCGATCCTCGCCGATCGCCTTCCCAATCAGAGCGACGAACTCCTGTCGCGTTGCTACTATGTGCAACTGGCCGAGCTGATGATCGGCGAATATAGCAATCCCAACGCCGAACACAACCCGCGCATGGGCTCTCACCTCCGTCTCGGTCCCGTCAGCTGCTGGCATAGAGTAGGGGAGACGCCCGAAAACGGCCGCTCACTTTGGATCATTCGCGAACCGACCCGCAGTCCGGAAGGCATACTCACGCCCAAATATTACACCATCACCGAGTTCGTGCTCAACGGCTCCGCACTTCATCCTTATCGCCACGCGCGCATTTCATTCCGTGCGAGCAACAGGCGCCTCATCTGCACACAATTCGGGCGCGACGAGATTTTCGATTTCTCCACCCTACAGCTACAGCCTGAACGACACCGACACTCAGTTTCATTTCACCCCCTGCTCAGAAAAAAAGCGGAGGGGTACCTGCCCGAAACCCTCGACCGGGTCAATGCCACACACGACGATGCCGGCGAACTCTGGCAGCGACTCATCGACAAGAAGGGCGAAAACCAATTGGCACGCGAAGCCTTTGAGTTCGAAATGAGTATGGCCGATCTTTTTCCCCGTCGACGAGAACGAAATGCAGGTGATTGATGTCACACGCACCCGCCAAGTCATGATCGTCAGTATCTGTTTTGAAGGCACCACGCGCGACATTGCCTTCGACAACGTGCAAAATGGTCTGCTCAAAAACGTACTTCCCAACGATGCCATCGAAATCTTCTATGATCGGCTCGTCGAACTCTACGTTTTCTATTGGCCCGCCCACGACGAAATGGCGATTTTCGATCCCAACAAGACCTACGAAGAGCTGATCAGCGACCTGTAGCACCACCATTGGCGGAGACTTTTCCCACTCCCACACCCCGCCATCCTTTCCCACTCCCCGCACCGCCCACCGGTACGGGGAGTTTTTTGTCCCTCCCCTGCGCTCTCCTTCCGGTTGCGCATTTCCTCTCTCAGTCTCCCCCTTTCCGGCCGATCAGCCCCTTGCTTCATTCAAGCCCGGCACACAATGAGCCTGCTCTTTCCACACTCTCGCTGTTTCCCCCACACTTTGTCTCAAAAAAACTGGGAAGAAATATGCGAAAACCCGGCGTAATTCAGGAAAAACGTCCCGCCTTTTTGCACCGTCCCACCCGGCAAAGGGCAAGTTCTGCGAAAAAAAGTCGTATCTTTGTCGCCACAAAAGCATTATACCTCCCTAATGATCACACTTTCCAACATAGCCGTTCAGTTCGGCAAGCGCATTCTCTACCAGGATGTGAACATGAAATTCACGAACGGCAACATCTACGGCATCATTGGCGCCAACGGTGCCGGCAAATCCACCCTGCTCAAAGCCATCAGCGGCGAGCTCGAACCCACCAAGGGCAAGGTGGAACTCGGCCCCGGCGAACGCTTGTCGGTGCTCTCGCAAGACCACTTCAAATTCGACGATCAAACCGTGCTCGACACGGTGCTTCAGGGTCACACCGTGATGTGGCAAATCATGCAAGAGCGCAATGAACTCTACTCCAAAGCCGACTTCACCGACGAAGACGGCATCAAAGTGGCCGAATTGGAAGACAAGTTTGCCACCATCGGGGGCTACACCGCCGAAAACGACGCAGCCACACTGCTGTCGGGGCTGGGCATCAAAGAGAACCTCCACGGTAAACTCATGGGCGAACTGTCTCAACAAACAAAAAGTGCGCGTGATGCTGGCGCAAGCCCTGTTCGGCGAACCCGACAACCTCCTTCTCGACGAGCCGACCAACGACCTTGACCTCGAAACCGTCGAATGGCTCGAAGACTACCTCGGCAACTTCGAACACACCGTGCTGGTTGTTTCGCACGACCGCCACTTCCTTGACCAGGTTTGCACCCACACTGTCGACATCGACTTCGGTAAAGTCACCCTCTTCTCGGGCAACTACTCCTTCTGGTACGAATCTTCGCAACTCGCCCTGCGCCAGGCGCAAAACCAACGCCAAAAGGCCGAGGAAAAGAAGAAAGAATTGGAAGAATTCATCCGCCGATTTTCTGCCAACGTGGCAAAAAGCCGTCAGACGACTTCGCGCAAAAAGATGCTCGAAAAGCTTAACGTCGAAGAGATCAAGCCCTCTACCCGTCGCTATCCCGGCATCATTTTTCCAGATGGACCGCGAACCCGGCAACCAAATCCTCGAGGTGCAAGACCTCAAAGCCGTGGCCGACGACGGCACTGTGCTCTTCGACAAGGTCAATTTCCAGATTGAGAAGGAAGAAAAAGTGGTGTTCATCAGCCACGACCCTCGTGCCATGACTGCGCTGTTCGAGATCATCAACGGCAACCAGGAAGCTGCCGCCGGCACCTACAGCTGGGGTGTGACCATCACCACCGCCTATTTACCGCTCGACAACACCGAATTCTTCGATTGCGACCTGAACATGCTCGACTGGCTCTCGCAATATGGCGAAGGCAACGAGGTGTATTTCAAAGCCTTCCTCGGCCGCATGCTCTTCAAAGACGAAGAAATCCTCAAGAAAGTCAACGTACTTTCGGGTGGCGAAAAGATGCGCTGCATGATAGCCCGCATGCAACTGCGCAATGCCAACTGTCTCATTCTCGACACGCCCACCAATCACCTCGACATGGAGTCGATCCAGGCGTTCAACAACAACTTGAAGGGTTTCCGCGGCAACATTCTCTTCTCCTCCCACGACCACGAGTTCATCAACACCGTCGCCAATCGCGTAATTGAGCTAACGCCCAACGGCACCATCGACAAACTCATGAGCTACGAGGACTATATGCACGACGACCGCATCAAAGCCCTGCGCGCCCAGCTTTATGGCGAAGAATAATCGACTGAAATTCCTCAATACATCGCACTACACATTGATCTATTGACACTTTGACCCTCTTTCGGCACAGAAATTGCACGAAAGAGGGTCAAACGAAATCATACAATTATGGAAGAAAAGGACCTCAATACCACTCAAACCGAAGAACAAGTTCAAGACATTCCCGCAACCGAGGGCACAACCGAGGCCCCCTCTCCGGAGAGCGAGGACACAGCACAAGAAGCTGCCGACGCCACTCCCGGTGTGGAAGAGCAACTCGCAGCTGCTCAGGCCGAAATCGCAGAATTGAAAGACAAGATTCTGCGTCAGGCCGCCGACTTTGCGAACTTCCGCAAACACAGCATGGCCACGCACACAGATTTGGTGCTCAACGGCGGTAAAAAAAGTGATCGAACAGTTGCTTCCCATCCTCGATGACATGGAACGTGCCGAGACCAACATGGCACAAAGCGACGATGTGAACACGCTCCGCGAAGGCTTGTCGCTCATCTTCCAGAAGTTGCACCGCACCCTCGAGCAACAAGGTCTCAAGAAGATGGACACGAACAATGCCGCCTTCGACACCGATTACCACGAAGCCGTGGCACTTTTCCCCACAGACGAGGCGGAAAAGAAGAACCACGTCATAGACTGCGTGCAAACCGGCTACCTGCTCAACGACAAAGTGCTTCGTCACGCAAAGGTTGTGGTGGGACAGTGAGCCCCGTCGGCCACTGCACTGCTACAAGGCCGCCACACCAACTCATGCGCTCGCAACTTCCGAGTCAAATTCCTCCTCGGCACAAGTGCCTCCAGGCATTTTTGACGTGCGCTGCTCAATCTGAGAAAAGCAGACCGAGGAATTGAGCTACACAACAACATCATCAAACGACAACATGGCAGATCTTGATTACTATAAAATATTAGGCGTCGACAAAGGGGCAAGCGATGCCGAAATCAAAAAGGCTTACCGCAAGGTGGCCATGAAATATCACCCCGATAAGAACCCCGGCGACAAAGAAGCCGAGGAGAAATTCAAAGAGGCCGCGGAAGCCTATGAAGTACTGCGCGACCCCGAGAAGCGCCAACGCTACGATCAGTTCGGAAAAGAGGGCGTAAACGGACAAGGCGGCTTCGGCGGCGGCCAAGGTTTCACAGATATCCACGACATCTTCTCTCACTTCAGCGACATTTTCGGTGGAATGGGCGGCGGTTTCGGCGGTTTTGGCGGCTTTGGTGCCGAAGAGCCGACTCCGCAACAATATCGCGGCGGCGACTTGCGGCTTAAAACCCGCCTCACACTCGAGGAGATCGCCACGGGTGTGACCAAGAAATTCAAAATTAAGAAGCAAGTGACCTGCGATGCGTGCCACGGCAGTGGCAGCGAAGCGGGACATGCCGCCGAAACCTGCTCCACCTGTCACGGATCGGGCTACGTGGTGCGCAACGCTCGCAGCATCTTCGGCACCGTACAGCAACAAGTGGCTTGTCCCACGTGCCACGGCGAGGGAAAAATCATCACTCATCCCTGCACAAAGTGCCACGGCGAGGGAACAGTCCAGGGCGAAGAGGTCGTGGAAGTCAACATTCCGGCCGGTGTAGCCGAGGGCATGGTGCTCAACGTACCCGGAAAGGGCCACGCTGCCAAGCACAACGGCGTGCCCGGCGATATTCAAGTGCTCATTGAGGAGATTCCTCACGAACACTTCATCCGCGACGACAATGATCTGATTTACAACCTGCTGCTCACCGTGAGTCAGGCAGCATTGGGCGACACAGTCGAAGTGCCCACCCTCGAAGGCAAGGCACGCGTACACATTAAACCCGGCACTCAACCCGGCACACGCATGCGCTTGCGCAGCAAAGGCTTGCCTGCTCTGCAAGGATATGGCTACGGACGCGGCGACATTGTGATCAATGTGAGCGTCTATGTACCCGAAACTCTCTCGGCAGACGAGAAGAAAGCCTTTGAGCAGATGAAAGACAGCGACAACCTGAAGCCCAACAAGAGCATCAAGGACAAGATTTTCCAATCGTTCCGCTCCTATTTCAGCTGATTATGACCTACGAAGAGACCCTCAATTATCTCTATCACGCTGCCCCGTTGTTTCAAAACATCGGGGCAGGTGCTTATAAGGCCGGGCTTTCCACCTCGCACGCCCTCGACGAACATTTCGGACACCCGCACCGCAAGTTCCGCAGCCTCCACGTTGCGGGCACCAACGGGAAAGGCTCGACCTCACACACGCTGGCGGCGCTGCTTCAAGGGCTTGGCTATCGTGTAGGCCTCTACACTTCGCCCCACCTCGTCGACTTCCGCGAACGCATCCGCGTGAATGGTCGCCCCATCCCGCGCCAACGCGTCGTCGACTTCGTGGAACAAGAACGTTCCTTCTTCGAACCGCTGGCCCCTTCCTTTTTTGAACTCACAACGGCCTTGGCTTTCGCCTACTTTGCCGAGGAAGAAGTGGATTTTGCCGTAATCGAAGTAGGAATGGGCGGAAGACTGGACTGCACGAACATCATTTCGCCGGAACTGTGTGTCATTACCAACATCTCACTCGACCACACGCAATTTCTCGGGAACAGTCTTGAGAAAATCGCGGCGGAGAAAGCGGGAATCATCAAACCTGGCATTCCTGTTGTGGTGGGACAAACGACACCCGGCACGCGTAAAGTTTTTGCGCAGGCCGCCGCTTCGGTCAATGCCCCCATCTTCTGGTCGGAAGAGGAGAGTAGAGTGGTGGAAGCCGAATATGTAAACGGGAAATACCACTATATAACTAAAGACTGGGGAGCCATCGTGGGGGAACTGGGAGGCGCCTACCAGATATACAATACTCGCACCTTACTTTCAGCGATAGCTCACCTACCGAAGGACGTATTTCAGAATCTGACGCCAGAAATTGTCCAAAAAGCATTTTCCCAAGTAATAGAAAGTACCGGACTGTGCGGAAGATGGCAGGAAACTCAAACGTCTCCTCGCCTGATTTTAGACACCGGGCACAATGCTGATGCATGGAGTAGCCTCACTCCGCAATTGGAATCCCTGCACTCTCCACTACATCTCGTAATTGGTGTCTGTGCAGATAAGGATTTAACAGAAATACTACCACTACTCCCTAAATCCGCGACCTACTATTTTACAAATGCGGAAATCAAACGTGCTTTACCCGCAGAGCAACTCCGACAGGCCGCCGCATCCTTTGGACTATCGGGCACCGTCTATTCCCATGTTCCGGAAGCGGTGCAATCCGCCCTCAAGTCAGCCCAAGAGAACGACACAATTTTCGTGGGAGGCAGCTCGTTTGTCGTAGCCGATTGGCTCAAACACACATCACCCACCGTCGATTGAGATTGGCGCGCGCACTTTTGTTCCCCAACGAGCGGAGGCCCTTATCGCTTTTTCGCGTGTTTTCGCAAAACAAAAGACTCGTACACACGGATATGTCGAAGATAATGGCTATTTTTGCAGCAATTGTAAGCAGATCGGCACCGGTTATTTCCATTCGACGCCCAATAGGCAAGTTGCGGAAGGAAATTTCGGGCGGTCGCTCCGTTGCAACATCATAGATCTTCGGCATGCTCATAGACCTTCACAACGCAAAAGTATTTATTGACGGACGTACGATACTGGACAACATGCATCTCAGCGTAAACGAATCGGATTTTGTTTACGTCATTGGACGCGTGGGCAGTGGAAAAAGCACGTTACTCAAAAATGCTCTACGGCGAATTGGAAAGCAAGGGCGAGCGTCTCAATGTGCTCGGGTGCGATCTGAAAAAAGCACGTGCCAAAGTAGTGCAAGCCCTCCGCAGACAACTGGGCATCGTGTTTCAAGAAAGTCTTTTCCTGGCACACAAAGACATAGAATACAATTTAGACTTCGCTCTGCGCGCCACGGAATGGAAAGATGCGAAAGAGCGCCGAAAACGTATCGTCGAAGTGCTGGAACAAGTAGGAATGGCCGATAAACGTCGACGCTATCCTCACGAACTTTCAGGTGGTGAACGCCAACGCGTGGGTATCGCACGTGCTCTCCTCAACCATCCGAAATTGATCCTGGCCGATGAGCCGACGGGTAACTTAGATCAAGAGACCGGCACGCAAATCATGGAATTGCTCCGCACGCTCAATACAGCAGGCACGGCCGTTGTGATGGTAACTCACAATGCTGACTTCCTAACCCGCTACCCGGGTAGAGTAATCCGGTGCGCAGAAGGCAAGATAACGGACATTTCGGCACAATATAATATAGGTCCGACCGTCGCCCCGCCGATCCTCGACCTCCAACAACAACTCTATTGACCCTTAACGCAACATAAGCATGAAAATCTACAAGTTTGGTGGCACCTCAGTGGGCACTCCCGAACGCATGAAGGACGTGTGCCGACTGATCACCGAAGACGGCGAGCCTAAAATCGTAGTACTCTCGGCCATGAGCGGCACCACCAATAGTTTGGTGGAGATCGCTGACTATTTCAGCAAAGCCAATCCCGAAGGTGCCAGCAATGTGATCAACCTTCTCCATAACACCTATCGCCGCCACCTGCCGGAACTCTTCGATAAGAGCAACACACAAGATCGCGTACGCCACCTACTCGACGAAATCTTCCTAGAACTTCACGACTATCGCACACGCGAATTCGACGAAGTGGTAGAAAAAGAGATTCTCTCCAAAGGAGAAATCATGAGTACCAACATGGTTACGGAGTATCTCAAGGAACAAGGCATCAAAGCCGTGCTGCTTCCAGCTTTAGACTACATGCGTTTGGATCGCAACGGGGAACCTGACACAGCTTACATCCGTGAGCATCTTGACGAACTCCTCCGTGAGCATCCCGGTTACGACATTTATATCACACAAGGCTTCATCTGTCGAGACGCAGACGGGGAAGTCTCGAATCTGCAACGCGGTGGTTCAGACTACACAGCTTCGCTGATCGGCGCCGCTGTCCGTGCCGACGAAATCCAGATCTGGACAGACATCGACGGAATGCACAACAACGACCCGCGTTTTTGTGGAGGGAACAACGCCTGTGCGCCAGCTCAATTTCGAAGAAGCCGCAGAATTGGCCTATTTCGGAGCTAAAATCCTTCACCCCACCTGCGTTCAACCGGCACGTTACGCAGGCGTCCCCGTTCGCCTCAAGAATACTCTCGATCCTTCGGCCCCCGGCACACTCATCAACAATGAAATGGAAACCGGCGGGATCAAAGCGGTTGCCGCAAAGGACAATATCACGGCAATCAAGATCGTAAGCTCGCGCATGCTCCTGGCTAGTGGTTTTATGTGCAAGGTATTCAATGTCTTCGACAAATATCACACTCCAATCGACATGATCACGACCAGCGAAGTAGGTGTTTCGTTGAGCATCGACAACACAAGTCGGCTCGCAGCCATCGTCGACGAGCTCAAAGAAGTGGGCACCGTAGTGGTAGACGAGAACATGTGCATCATTTGCGTGGTGGGCGATCTGCGTTGGAGCAACGAAGGCTTCGAAAGTGAGGCAACTATGGCCTTGAAAGACATACCGGTTCGCATGATTAGCTACGGCGGTTCAGATCATAACATCTCTTTTTTGGTGAGCATGGACGACAAACAAGCCGCCCTGCAGGCATTACAACAAAGACTCTTCAAATAAGCAACTCATTTCATCGCGGCGCATCGATTTCGGTGCGCCGACCTTTTCATTCTAACGCACTTCCCCATGGACTTGAAGCGCTTTTCAACACGCCGCACCCCCTTCTACACTTACGATACACAACTTCTTCAGCAAACACTCACAGCCATTCGAGATGCCACAGCCGATACTCCGCACTTTCACGTACACTACGCTGTGAAAGCCTGCGCCACACCGGGCGTGTTGCGCATCATTTCTGAATCCGGCCTCGGGGCAGACTGCGTAAGCGGAGGCGAAATAGAGCGTGCCGCGGACTGCGGTTTCTCTCCTTCAGACATTGTGTTCGCCGGAGTGGGAAAATCAGACAGAGAAATAGAGATTGCGCTTGAATTGGGGATCAGCTGCTTCAACGTAGAGAGTCTTCCCGAACTGGAAGTGATCAATGAGCTCGCAGCCGCCCAAGGTAAAATCGCCAATGTGGCCTTTCGCATCAATCCCAACGTCGACGCACACACCCATGCGAAGATTACCACCGGGCTCAACGAGAATAAATTCGGTTTAGCGATGGAAGACATGCTACCTGCCATACATCGTGCCCAAGAATTGCCGGCTGTGCGCTATGTTGGCCTGCATTTTCACATCGGCAGTCAGATAACCGACCTCGAACCCTTCGAACAATTGGCACAACGTGTCAACGAATTGCAGAACCGTCTCGATGCTGCGGGCATAAAAACCGAGAGCATCAACGTCGGCGGGGGCTTAGGCGTAGATTACGCGCAACCGGAGGCGAACCCCATCCCCGATTTTGAAAGCTATTTCCGCATATTCAAGGATCATCTCCAACTAAGAGACGGGCAACAGGTACATTTTGAGCTCGGCCGCTCCATTGTCGCACAATGTGGGGCGCTCATCAGTCGAGTACTCTACGTTAAGCACGGACACGCGAAAGATTTTGTCATTGTCGACGCAGGAATGAGTGATTTACTGCGCCCCGCTCTCTACGGAAGTGCGCACCAAGCACGCAATCTTTCGCACCCCGAAGCCCCCTGCGCCCGTTTTGACATCGTAGGTCCCATTTGCGAGAGCAGCGACGTGTTTCTTTCCGACTATACCTTGCCATCTCCACAGCGCGGCGACCTCATTGCATTCAAAAGTGCAGGTGCCTACGGCGAAATCATGGCATCAGGCTATAACTGCCGGCAATTACCCGAATCATGGATGGACTAACTCAACACCCCTCCACAGGTTTATACATTCACGTTCCCTTTTGCGAAAAGCGGTGTGTCTATTGTAGTTTCTACAGCACCGTACATGGCAAAGAGGAACGTGATGCTTTCGTTCGCACCCTCGCCAAAGAATTGGCTTTCCGTCACAATGGCGCTCCCATTTCCACGCTCTACTTCGGAGGAGGAACCCCTTCTCAGCTCGACAATGAGGAAATGGAATCCGTTTTTTCCGCTATTCACCGCCACTGCGTGCTGTCTCCCCATGCGGAAATCACCTTCGAAGCAAATCCCGACGACATCTCTCCACAAAAAGTAGCCCACCTCCGACAACTCGGCGTGAACCGTATCAGTCTCGGCGTGCAAAGTTTCGACGATAGGCGCCTTAATTTCCTCAACCGACGGCACACAGCACAACAAGCCCTCGATGCCATCGACATTTTACAGACCAAAGGAATTGAAAACATCAGCATCGACCTCATCTTTGGGCTACCCGGACAACAATTGGCGGATTGGAATAAGGAATTAGTCCAGGCCTTCGAGCTCCCCATCACCCATCTTTCGGCCTACTCCCTCATGTACGAGAAAGGGACTCCATTATATTATGCACGAGAACGAGGAGCAGTGAAAGAATGCGACGAAGAAACTTCGCTTTCCATGTTCCAAAAGCTCTGCACCACTGCACAATGCGCCGGATTTGAGCAATACGAGATATCAAACTTCGCACGCCCCGGCTATCGATCGCGCCACAATTCCTCCTACTGGCACGGCATTCCATACCTCGGTTTGGGGCCGGGAGCCCATTCCTATGACGGAAAAAACTGCAGACGCGTGAATGACTACAGTTTGCGGCGCTATATGGAAGCCGGACGCGCAAAGAACTTCGCAGATGTGCCACATACCATCGAAAAACTCAGCGCAGATGAATGCTACGACGAACTCATCTGCACACGACTGCGCACTTGCGAAGGCCTTTCCCTCAAAGAAGTCCCGGCATCTCGCCGAAAGGCATTGCTCCGCATGGCCCGTCCGCATATAGATGGGGGACGTTTAGAATTAGACGCCGACAATCACCTCCGACTCACCGCTTCTGGGATATTTGTCTCCGACGACGTGATGTCCGACCTCATGTGGGAAGAATAGATGCGCGCAGGTTCTTACAAGCCTCCACATAACTTACCGAATCGCACAACACATGCGTGGAAAGGATGAAATCAAACTTAAACGATTGGATCGTTTTTCTTCCACATCTTGCTTTTTGCTCGCCTAAAACTTACTTTTGCCCCAGAACTAACCAATCAAGCTTTACATATGGACATGAAAAATCATTTCTGCTCTCATGCTTTCAGCAGCCATCGGGACAGCACCGAAAGCAATGGCCGTAGAAAGTGTTACGGCCTCCCCCGTTTCAATTGCAGCCCAAGCAAGCACGCCCGCCCAGCCGATCGATTTGACCGTTGCCGCCGACAAAGCCATCAACTCAGTCGTCTACATAAAAAGTTTCCTCCACTGCACCTCAGGAAAATGTTCAGTATTTCAATCCCTTCGAAGATTTCTTCGGCGATTTCTTCGGCCAAGGCACACCGCGCCAGCAACAACCACGCCAAGCCCCCAAGCGCAGCGGAGCAGGCTCGGGCGTAATCTTGACTTCCGACGGATATATCGTGACAAATAACCACGTTGTGAAGGATGCTGACGAGATTCTGGTCAAACTCAACGACAACCGCGAGTACAAAGGCCGCATCATTGGACAAGACAAGGACACAGATCTCGCATTGATCAAGATCGAAGCCAAAAACCTCCAACCCATCACCGTAGGCAGCAGCGAAAAGCTCAAAGTCGGCGAGTGGGTTTTGGCCATCGGCAATCCTTACGGTTTCACCTCCACTGTTACGGCCGGAATCGTCAGCGCAAAAGCACGTTCCATGCAGTCTGCCAACCCTGTTGAAAGCTTCATTCAGACCGACGCCGCCATCAATCCGGGTAACTCCGGCGGTGCGCTGGTGAATGCTGCGGGCGAATTAGTCGGCATCAACTCAATGATCTATTCGGAAACGCGCTCCTACAGCGGCTACGGCTTCGCAATTCCGACTACAATTATGAACAAAGTCGTGAAAGATCTACGCGAATTCGGTGTCGTTCAGCGTGCTCTGCTGGGAATCCGCGGAACTTCTGTCTCCAACTACATCGACGAGCAAAAAGACAAAGGTAAAGACACGGATCTTGGAACCTTGACAGGCTTCTATGTTGCAGAAGTCACCGCAGATGGCGCAGCCGATGCAGCCGGTCTCCAAAAGGGAGACATTGTTACCGCCATCGACGGTAAGAAGATCGATAAATTTGGACAATTGCAGGAAATCGTGGCTATGCACCGTCCTGGCGACAAGGTCAAAGTCACCTACCTACGCAAGAAGAAGGAGTACACCACCACACTCACCCTGCGCAACGAACAAGGAACCACCACCAATCTCGAGACCGTAGACACAGAATCGATGGGAGCCGCCCTGCGCTCACTCACCGATGCGGAAAAAGAACGAATTGGGGCTCAAAAACGGACTCGTGGTCAGCAGCATCAAAGCAGGAAAACTCCAAGATGCCGGCATCACAAAGGGAATTATCATCACGCAAGTGAACGATCGCGTGATGAATTCCACGCAAGACTTCGAAGACGCCGTGAAATCGGCCAATAGAAGCAGCGACCGCGTGCTTTGGATCCGTGCTAAAACGCAAAGTGGGCTCAATCGTTCCTTCACAGTGGAACTTAGCGACGCAAAAGCCAAGGCAAAACGCAACAAGTAAAGCTACTTAGCACAGTGCAATGCGCGTCTTTGCATGCAACATGCAGAGCGCACAAATCGAAAACGGAGCAGACATCGTTGGATGTCTGCTCCGTTTTTTGTTGATCCGCAGTAGCGTGGATGGGGTTGCGATGGTTTCAGAATCCCAAATCCAGTCCCACAGAAAGATATTCGTTGAATTGCAAGAAACTCTGTCCGGGCTTCCGTTTCACTCCGTCGTCAAAACGCGGATAGAGGAAGATTTTCGTAGAGAGGTACTTATTCACCTTGAGTGCTATGGTGTTCTCCCATTCAGCCTGGACGCGAGAATAGCTTGTGAAGGCATAAAAACGCGAAGTCCACAACAACCCTTTCATTAGTTCCCAACGTGTGTTCACTGTCACGGTCGAACCCAGATTCCAGTGCGAATGTTTTCCGGCATCGATACCATTTCTTCCCGCAAGCGCCAAACGATCTACGTATTTGAAGTCAGCAGCCATAGGCGACAACGTGGCCGACACCTCAAAAGCCCCTTGTTTGTACTTATAGTCCATACCAAAAGAGAGCACAGACTCAAAAGGCGACATGAAATCCGAATACACTTGCGCATCGTTGGCATGATAGCCAGGATAAAACTGGGTCCACGATTGTAGCATCACCGTGTAATACCATCGTTTCGCAGCCTGGAGTCCTAATTTGTTGGTCAATCTGATCTGGTCAGCGTTCGTTTTATACTCATGCTGCGTGTCCGATTGCGAAGACTGGAAGCCCAGCCGCATTTCCAGCTTGTTCGAGAAGGTCACCTTGTCCTTGTTGTCATAGTTGGCCTCAGCATTGAGCGACGCCAACAGCGAATTGTGGTCTTCTCCTCCCTTGTACCAGTTCTCTGTCACATAATATTGCATGAACTGCAGGGAGAAATTCCCCTTGAAGGTCCAGAAGTTCGGGCGTTCTACCTTGATATTCAGCGCCGCATCGTCGGTCCAGGTGCGCACATTGGGGGCACCGGCCGGTGCTTTCGGAGCTACGGCAGGAACAGGGGCGACGTCCCTTTTTACTGCCGTCTTTTTCCGATTTGCTCACAGCAGCGATCGGCAAAACACGCGAAACGAGGTCGGGGCGGTGCCCATAAATGTCAAGCAAAGCGCGCGAAACTGCTCCGGAAACTTCCGTCTGCTCTCCGGAAAAACTTCCCAATGCCGTATGTAACTGCGCATCGTACAGCGTATTCCCGGCGAAGAGCGGGAAATAATACGGATTCTCAAGAACGTCGTCGCTGTCTTCAGCGGATGTTTGCGCTGCCCGCGACAAACTGTCGAGTCGATGGGCATAAGCATCTGCGATGAGCTTGATGGAATCGGCTGCAGGGTAGGGCACACTGCGATGAGCACGGCGCGCAGTCTGTGCGCACAGCACACCCGGAGTGGTGACAGCCAACAAAGTCAAGAGGAAAATTCGGTGCATGGGGAAAGTTCAGCGTGTGAAGAGGAGAGAGAAAGGGACAATTCCGACAGGACGCTCATTCGCCGAAGTCGGTAAACGAAAACGCGGCGATAGGCAAAGCGCGAACGGCAGCGGGACTTATTTAATGCCGCGTGCGTTCAACGCCTGCGCATATTTCGCGGCATTCTTCAGGTGTTCGCCGTACGTTTCCGCAAAATTATGGCTTCCCGAGAAGTCTTCTTTCGCGCACATGTAGAAATAATTGTGGTGGGCGTGGTCAAGTACAGCATTGATGCTCGAAAGAGACGGAATGCAAATGGGGCCGGGGGGCAAACCGGTTCGCTTATATGTATTATAAGGACTATCTACCTTGAGGTGTTCATTCATGATTCTGCGCAACCCGAAATTACCGAGCGCAAATTTCACCGTCGGATCGGCTTGAAGCGGCATGTGCTTGTGCAACCGGTTGAGATACATGGCTGCTACCATCGGTTTCTCCGGATTGTAGGCCGTCTCTTGCTCCACAATGGAGGCCACCGTGATCACTTGATCAGGGTTGAGGCTGTCGGCCTGCGCTTTGGCCAAGCGCTCCGGCGTCCAAAACGCCTTGCTCTCACGATTCATTCTCTCCAACAGTGCCGCGGGCGAAAGCGTCCAATACACCTCGTAAGTGTTGGGCAAAAACAGGCAAACCGCTGTTTCCGGCGTTTTTCCGTAGAGCGAAAGCAATTCGGGGTTGGTCAACGCCGCATAGAAAGAGTCGGCCGGGGCGTGCAATTCACGGCCCAACAGGTCGGCCAAATCGCGTGTGGTGCGCAACACGGGGATCGTGAGACGCGTAGGCGTCTGATTGCCGTTGCGCAAGTTGCGAAATACGGTCAAAGCACCCGCGCCCGATCCCACATCATAGCGGCCGGGGCGAATGTGCTTGTCATAATTGAACACAGAAGTGAGAAGGTGAAAAGTGGAATTGGCCGGGAAACGGCTGTCGCTGCACACCTTGTTGTAAACCGAGTCGATATTGTCATCGTCGTCCAGATAAACAATGCGCTCCCCACTCCCCGTTAGGCTTGAAAAAAAGAGTAGAGTGCTACGAGCAGGAGAACTCCCTACCACAACTGCGGCAACTGTCCACCGCGTGCGAAGAATTTGTTTCATAAGGTTGTAATCCTTAGGCCCCTGTACTGCCGAGTGGGCAACGAGAGACCGGTCATAATGATGAACTGAAGGGCATTGAGCCACTATGCGGGGGCGAAATTACACAAAAATCCCCTTGTATGTGCAAGTTTCGCCGCGCATTCTCTCCGTGGGTCAAGAAAATGTATTACTTTCGCACACATCTAAAGAATTTGAGCAAGCGACGTGGCAAGTGCGCCCCACTTTTTCCTCTTCCATCGCCACCTCCACGCCACTTGCCGCCAACCACTTTTATTCTTCATGGAATACCATTACGAAGACTTCGTCGGGCTGATTCAAAAAAGCATTGTAGAGCATTGGGACCTGAATGCACTCACCGACTACAAAGGCGTGACACTTCAATATAAGGACGTGGCTCGCAAAATCGAAAAGCTTCACATCTTATTTGAGACGGCCGGCATAGTGCCGGGCGACAAAATTGCCATCTGCGGCCGCAACAGTGCACACTGGGCGGTGGCCTTCTTGGCCACACTCACCTATGGCGCCATCGTTGTCCCCATCCTTCACGAGTTCAAGGCCGAACAAGTGCACAACATCGTCAACCATTCTGACGCTCGTCTCCTCTTTGCCGGCGACATGGTGTGGCCCACACTCGACGCAGAAGCCATGCCGCAACTCGAAGGTATCGTACACATCCCCGATTTCATGCTGCTCATCAGCCGCAACGAAGCCCTGACCGAAGCTCGAGAGCGCTTGAATGAATACTACGGCAAGCGCCATCCCAAATACTTCCGCCGCGAGCACGTCAACTACCGCCCGGCTCCCGACGGAGAAGTCCTGGCCATGATCAACTACACCAGTGGCACCACCTCCAACTCCAAAGGTGTGCTCATTCCATACCGCGCGATCTGGAGCAACTACCAGTTTGCCATTGAAGTCTTGGGAGCAAAGGTGCCGGCCGGTTCGCGCATCATTTCCATGCTCCCCATGGCGCACATGTATGGCATGGCCTTTGAGTTCATCTTCGAATTCATTCAGGGCATACACGTGCACTATCTCACGCGTCTGCCCAGCCCCAAGGTCATCATCGAGGCCTTCCGCGAGGTGCAACCCGCAGTGGTGATCAGCGTTCCCCTCATCATCGAGAAGATCATCAAGAAAAACGTGATGCCCAAGCTCGAAACTCCCTCGATGAAGCTACTTTTGCGCGTCCCGATGGTCAGCGACAAGATTTTGCACAAGGTGCGCGAGCAAATTCAATCGGTGTTCGGCGGCAAATTCTACGAGGTCATTATTGGCGGAGCGGCGCTCAACAAGGAAGTGGAGCAATTCTTGCACAAAATCAACTTCAATTACACCGTGGGCTACGGTGCCACAGAATGCGCCCCCATCATCGCCTACGAAGATTGGAGCCGTTTCGTTCCGGGTTCGTGCGGAAAGGTGGCTCCCCGCATGGAACTGCGCATCGACAGCCCCGATCCGCAACACGTCGTAGGCGAAATCCTCACTCGCGGCGCGAACGTGATGCTCGGTTACTACAAAAACCCGGAAGCCACCGCTGCCGCGCTGGACAACGAGGGATGGTACCACACAGGTGACCTCGGCGTACTGGATCAAGAGGGTAATCTCTACATTCGCGGGCGCTGTAAAAAAACATGCTTCTCGGTTCCAACGGTCAAAAACATCTACCCCGAGGAAATTGAAGACAAGCTCAACACACTGCCTTACGTGATGGAAAGTGTTGTCATCCAGAAAGGGGAGAAACTCCACGCACTCATCCACCCCGACTACGAAGAGGCCGAAAAGGCAGGGCTCGACGAGAACGCACTCAACCGTCAAATGGAGGAAAACCGCCGCATGCTCAACACGATGATCAATGCTTACGAACAAATCGTAAGCGTAAAGCTCCACAAAGAGGAGTTTGAGAAGACGCCCAAGCGCTCCATCAAACGCTTCCTCTACACAGAATAAAATAAAGTGGGCGTTTTTCCTGCAAACTTCCCGGCTTTGTCGGAAAACTTCCCCACTTTTCGCGCATTACTTCTCCGTCTTTTTACTATCTTTGCCTGTGATTCGCCACTCCTCACCGGGAATGGCGGATCACAAGCGCAATAAGACGACCCCATTGCGAGCTATTCAACATCAATATGCCGTTCATCCCTTCCTTTTCCTTACGCACTTCGCTGTTTGCCCTCCTCGTGACAGCCGGAATCACCCCGGTTGCGGCTGCCGACGGTGACATCAGTTTCAGAAGAGCCGCGGCCATCGCCAAACAATACGTGAGACTTTCGACCACAGCGCAACGCACGCTCAAAAGTCGCACGCTTTCTAACCGGACCGGCGCTCCTTATTATCTGTTCAACGATGCCGGTAATAATGGTTTCGTGCTGGTGTCGGGCAATGAAGCCATGGGCTCCATATTGGCTGTGGGCACCGAAGCGCCACTCGACACACTTCACGCCCCCGAAGGCCTGCAATACCTGCTCGAAGCCTACCGCGAACGCTTTCAGACTGTGCAGAAATTGTCTGCCGCCGACCGCAAACGCTATTTCGCCACCTTTGCGACGAACAACAGCTACACACCAGTAACTCCGCTATTGAAAAGCAAGTGGGGACAAGGCTATCCCTATAATAACAGTGTCGGCGGATATCCCACCGGCTGTGTGGCCACGGCAGTAGCGCAGATCATGTACTTCCACCGCTGGCCCGAACAGGGCACAGGCACGAAGACCTATCGAACCTACGATGGAAACACGGCCCAGATCGATTTCTCCCAGTCGCGCTACGCATGGAATCTCATGCACGACAGTTACGATCGTCGTCATCTCACCGACGACGAACAAAATGCGATTGGAAAACTGCACCATGACATCGGTGCTGCGGTTGACATGCGCTACACGAAAGGTGCAAGTTCGGCCACGAGCTACGCTGCCCAACAAGCCCTCAAGAAGTATTTCTCCTACAACGTAGGGGCAACCACGAAATCCAACGAAGGGGCACGCGGGTTTGTCAATATGTTCTACGAAGAATTGAAGAACGGCTATCCCGTGTACATTGCCGGCAATGCGGAAGGAAGCGCAAGTGGACACGCCATGGTGGTCGACGGCATCAACAGTGAAGGGCTCCTGCACATCAATTTCGGTTGGGACGGGCAAGCCAATGCCTACTACAACCTGCAATCCATGTCCGTTGGACAAACCGGTAGTGAATTTGGCGGCCGACCGCTGAGCTTCAACCGACAGCTCGAAGCCGTTTTGGCTCATCCCAACCGCGCCAATGAGAAGCCTATTCCCGCAGCCTGGGCAGAAGGCAATCGCCGTTTGTCCTTCACCGGCGAAGGAACGCTCCGGTTGGTCGACACAACGACCAAAGTGTTCCCCCTGACGCAAGGTCTCGATGTGACCATGAGCTACTTCACCAATCTATCGTATAATTTTTACGGAGATGTCGGCATGGCAATTGTAGATCAAAACGGCCGTCAGGTGGCGCTCTTCAAATATGCGGACACCGGCAGCAAGCAGACCTTTACGGACAAGCACGGCTATCTGCCCAATGGCGGCACATGGGTGAAGCCCCTCAACATGCACCTGGACACGCGCCAACTCACACCGGGCGAATACACGATCGTGCCGATGAGTGCCACGCAGCAAAACGGCGGACTCGGAACTTGGGTCAAAATGAGCCTGTCTCCCCGCATGACCTTCACAGTAGACGACCGAGAAATTAAGGTGACTGAAGAAAACTACCCTGATGCCGGTTTCCGCGTGACCGGGCCGATGGAAAACAATGAGGTGCAGGCCGAAAAAGGCCACTGTGTTGCGCGTACCTTTGCACTGTCTCAGCGGAATCACCCCCTACTTCCGTCTCAAGATGGAGATTCTCGATCAGAACAAACGCGTACTACAAACGGTTGAAAGCGAGCAACTTAATTTTGATGCCTTCGACGAACAGAATGTGCCCATCGTCCTGACAACGAACGAAAACATCCACACCGGAAAGTACAACACACGACTCTCGTTGGTGTTCCTCGACGAAACACGCGCCCCCATTTCGCTTCCCAACCCTGAAGGCGGCGAGTTCTTCGAAATCAATGTCACGGAACCGGTCCACACTACGGTGCTCAGTCTTTCGAGATTCGGCATCTACGACGGAGGCGACGAACCGGTCTCTTCGCCCTACGTGAACTTAACCGGCAAAACGTTTTCCATCAAAGGAAACCTCTATGCCAATAAAGGAGATTTCTCGGGTGTCGTCGAATTCTTCTGGGAAAATATTGAATCGGGCGACCGCACCGATGTGGGAAGATTCCTGTCCTGCGCGATGAAGCGAGACCAAAGTCTTGATTTTAATCTTGGCTTCATGAAGGCAAGAGATTTCAAAGTGGTCAATGGGCAGACGTATCGTTTGATCGCTTCATACAAAGATGGCGGTACTCGTATCGAGATTCCCGTAACTGACGGCGGATTAACCGATTATACATTCTCGGGCAGTGTATATACCCAGCCGCAAAAGGACAACACATACCAACCTCAAGCAGGAGATTTCGTAAGAATCCGCTTGAATTCAGGAGATTATCTCACAGCTCCCTCCGCAACCGAAAGCCGTAGCACACAACTTAGTGCAACGAACGGCAAAATCGAAGGAACGACATTGGCCAGTCCGGAAACCATCTTCCAACTCACCGGCGATGGTTTGCTCAGCCTTTCGGGAGGTCGCGCGCTGACTCACACCTCGACTTCGAAGAAACTGACGGAAGGTTTACAAGCTGCTGAGAACTCCGATCAACCTGCACCTCTGACAATCAAGGGGATGCAAGGTAGACATTTGATTATTTGGAGTGACAATGGTGGCATCACAATTTCCGACCCCGTGGTCATCGAGAAAGTCAATGAGCTCCCGATCTTTATTGGCGAACATGGCTATTGCACGTTCTACACTCCGGTAGATGCAATTCTCAATGGGGCGAAAGCCTATGGCGGAACCCTAAAAAGCAGCGGGCTGCAGCTCAACGAACTCTCAAACAACCTCCCCGCGAAAACGGCCTTCATCGTTTCCGGTCAACCCAACAGCTGGGTGACGCTTTCCTTACAAAGCAAGCAGAATTTCCCGGCTATCCCGACTGAAAAGAATGTACTCTTCGGTTACGACATTCCCCGTCCGATCCCGCTAGAAGAGACCTTCGCTTTCTCTCGTTCCACAGGTAGATTTTTGCCCCTGAAAATTTGGCGTAGACCTTTCCGTGCTTATCTCTCTGATCGTGAGCACGTTATCAGCGCATCGCCTGATGGTCTAAAAATCGGCCTGATCACGTCGACTCTTCGGACGAAATATTCTGACGAAGAAGGATTATTGTTTAATTTGAACGGACTACGCGTCGAAAAGCCTATACCGGGCTCGATTTACATCCGAAACGGTAAAAAGTTCATCGCGAAATAAGATCTATGTCTCCGCCTACGAGCAAAAAACATGCGTTCGTAGGCGGAAGACACCATTTTTTTCGTACATTTGCCCCATATACAACGCTCAAACATGACCAACCAGTTCACAAAAGTCCTACTGTTCGTAGCAGCCAGCCTTGTTCTGTTCTGCGCTTGCCGAGACAACGACACTTACGCGGAACGCCGAGAGAAAGAAGACAAGCAAATCCAGGCTTTCCTCCGGCGGGGATGTGTGGTGCGCGACAAAATCCACGGATTCGACGTGCTTAATGTACCGGGCAACATTAAAGTGATTTCGGAAGCACAGTTTTTGGCACAAGACACCACAACCGACGTTTCAAAAAACGAGTACGTGCAATTTGGAACGGGAGTTTATATGCAAATCATTCGCAAAGGCACCGGACAACGCATTACTTCCGGCGAACGCACCACAGTGATCAGCCGCTTCACCGAGTTCAGCATCGCAGGTGACAGTATCACCACTTCGAACTTGCTTGATTTCCCGGAACGCCCCGATCTAATCAGCATAAACAACAACTCCGGCACCCTAAATGGCGTATTTGTATCGGGACACATGTACAACACTTACGGATCTGCCGTACCTTCGGCCTGGTTGCTCCCCCTTCGTTACCTCCACATCGGGCGCCAGCATTCGCCGAACAGCCAAATCGCCAAGATTCGCCTCATTGTCCCCGGCAATCAGGGGCACAAAGTCGCCATCAACGACGTAAAACCCTATTTCTACGAAATTACCTACGAAAGAGCCCGTTAAAAGGAGGGTTTCCCCGCGATAATCGCCGCAAGATTCCACTAATTGCCACAAAGTCTCCCCCGGAAACGAGGGAATAGGGTAGTGTGCCTGCCTTTATCGCAACTAACACGTATATCCGTTCGCAATTTCACGATAAACGCAAAAGAGCGATCCGCATAGTCCATGCGGATCGCTCTTTTGCTTGCAGTATATCATTTTTTTCCTACTATTCTGCCTGGTGAACAGTGAGTTGTGGGAAAGGAAAACCGATACCGGCTTGGTTGAACGTGGAGTAAATTTTTCTTATTCATATCAAGATACACGTTCAAGTAGTCGGCTGTAGCCACCCACACGCGCACTACGACATTGACACTGCTGTCTCCTAATGACAACAAGGCAAAGGCGGGCTCAGGATCGGTGAGAATGCGTTCATCGGCCGCTACAAGCTCGCGCAACACCCTTTCCACGCGCTCATAGTCCTCGCCATACTCGACAGACACCGTCCAATCTACGCGACGTGTGGCTTCTTGGCTGTAATTCACCACGGTACCACTGCTCAAAGGCCCGTTAGGGAGATAAATTACTTTGTTATCAAGAGTAACAAGTATAGTATAAAAGATTTGTATCTCGCGAACCGTTCCACCTTGCCCTTGACATTCGATATAGTCTCCGACTTTGTACGGACGGAAGAGGAGAATCAGGAGCCCCCCGCGAAGTTCTGCAAATTGCCCGAAAGCGCCATGCCGACTGCCACGCCCGCAGAAGCCAACAAGGCCGCAAACGACGTCGTCTCGATACCTAATTGACTGATGACGGCAACAATGAGTAAAACAGTGAGTAGGATGTTTACCAAACTTTTCACAAAACTCTGCACACCTACATCTACATGACGACGGGAAAGCAGCTTTGCGACCAGTTTGTTGATGAAACCGATCAAAAACCGGCCGACAACAAAGATAACAATCGCGGTGAGTATACGCACCCCGAAACTAACGGCATTTGTCGACAACCAAGATGAAACTTGGTGGAGCGTACCAACGCTATTCTGCGTCACTTGCTGACGCACTTGCTCAGAAACTTGTTCTGTGACCCGCTCCGCACTTGGAACGGTGAGTAAATGGATAAACATATCAAATCGAATTTAATACATGAGGGAGGGTTTTACGCTCTTGTTCGCCTCAATTGCAATCGCCACCCCATCTATCGCCACAACTCCTCCTTATTTAGAAGAAACATCGAGAAGAAGCACAGCGCAGACGGAGTGGCGTCGCAAATACAACGCAAATCGTTCACTTAGAACTCCTGCCAGCTCTTGATTTCGAGCGAATCAAGCGGCGTAGTTGTGAAGGCGTAAATGAAAGCCGAGGCCAAACGTGCGTTGGTCAGCAATGGAATGTTGAAATCGATGGCTGCACGGCGGATTTTGTAGCCGTTCGTGAGTTCACCCGTGGAGAAATTCTTGTGAACATTGACGACCATGTCGATTTTCTTGTCACGCAACAGGTCAAGCGCGCGGGGAAGTGCGTTTTCAGGGCTGTCCGGCGCCAGATTCTCCACTTCGCTCGGCCAAAGGACACGCTGATTCTCGATTCCATTCTCGGAAAGATAGCGCGAAGTCCCTGCCGTTGCAAAAATGTTGTAGCCGTGCTGCGACAATCTGCGGGCAGCTTCCAGCATCTCGGCTTTCTGTTTGCCATTCCCGGTCGAAAGCAGGACGTTCTTCCGGGGAATACGCAATCCGACGGAGAGCATACTCTTGAGCAAGGCCGAATTGGCATTTTCGCCCAGGCATCCCACCTCACCGGTGGAGGCCATGTCGACGCCAAGCACAGGATCTGCTTTTTGCAAGCGGTTGAATGAAAATTGAGAGGCCTTCACGCCCACGTAATCCAGGTCAAAGAGCGATTTCGAGGGCTTTTCCACAGGAAGTCCCAGCATAATCCGCGTGGCCATCTCGATAAGATTTATTTTCAGCACCTTGCTCACGAAGGGGAAGGAGCGAGATGCGCGAAGATTGCACTCAATGACCTTAATATCGTTTTCTCTTGCGAGGAATTGTATGTTGAACGGCCCCGAAATGTTCAGCTCACGCGCAATCTGCTTCGAGATTTTCTTAATGCGTCGCGCTGTTTCAACGTAAAGCTTCTGGGGCGGGAACTGAATCGTGGCGTCCCCGGAGTGAACCCCGGCAAATTCAACGTGTTCCGAAATGGCATAAGCAATGATTTCGCCGTCTTTTGCCACAGCATCCATCTCCACTTCCTTGGCATGTTGGAGGAACTGCGACACTACCACGGGGTGTTTCTTGCTGACGTTGGCCGCCATGGTCAGGAAGCGCTCCAAATCCTCTTGCGTGTGGCAGACATTCATGGCAGCTCCCGAGAGAACGTAGCTGGGGCGGACAAGTACGGGGAAACCTACGCGGTCAATGAATGCATTGATGTCCTCCATCGACGTAAGTGCGCTCCATTCCGGCTGATCCACGCCGATGCGTCCAAGCATTGCGGAGAATTTCTCGCGATCTTCGGCGTTGTCAATATACTTAGCCTGCGTGCCCAACAACGGAACGTGCTGCTCGTCAAGCCGCATCGCCAGGTTGTTCGGGATTTGTCCACCGGTACTCACAACCACACCGAAAGGTACTTCGAGATCCAGGATGTCCAGCACCCGTTCGAAGGTGAGTTCGTCGAAATACAACCGGTCGCACATGTCATAGTCCGTAGACACCGTCTCGGGGTTGTAGTTGATCATCACCGAACGGTAACCTTCTTTGCGAATTGTGTTAAGCGCCTGCACACCGCACCAGTCGAATTCGACCGAAGAACCAATGCGATAGGCGCCGGATCCGAGGACAACTACCGAACGCTTGTCGTTTTCGTAACGCAAATCGTGCGCCACTGCACTATACGTGAGGTAAAGGTAATTGGTCTGCGCGGGATATTCCGCTGCGAGGGTATCAATCTGCTTAACATAGGGAACGATACCGGCCAACTTGCGACGTTCGCGCACCAACATCTGCGCCCGCTCGATTTCCATCTCGTTTTCCATGCCGAGTGCACGCGCTACTTGGAAATCTGTGAAGCCTTGGCGCTTGGCACGCGCCAACAAATCGTTGTCGAGCACATTGATATTGCCCACGGCCTCCAGTTCACGCTCCGTTTCGTAGATATTGTAGAGCTTACGCAGGAACCAGCGATCGATTTTTGTGAGACGATGCACATCTTCCACGGAATACCCATCCTTAAACGCCTTCTCGATGACAAAAATACGCTTGTCGGTAGGCGCTTTGAGGGCAGCGTCAACGTTTTCGATGGTCAATTCGCGATTTCCCACGAAGCCGTGCATGCCTTGTCCAATCATGCGGAGGCCTTTCTGGATCACTTCTTCGAAAGTGCGGCCGATCGCCATCACTTCGCCCACTGATTTCATCGAACTGCCGAGCTCGCGATCCACACCGCGGAACTTGCCCAAGTCCCAACGCGGGATTTTGCACACCACATAGTCGAGAGCCGGTTCGAAGAAGGCCGAAGTCGTTTTCGTCACCGAGTTTTTTTCAGGTCGAAAAGTCCGTAGCCCAAGCCCAACTTCGCGGCAACAAAGGCCAAAGGATAGCCGGTAGCCTTCGAAGCGAGCGCCGAACTGCGGCTCAGACGCGCATTCACCTCAATCACACGGTAATCTTCACTCTCGGGATCGAAGGCATACTGCACATTACACTCACCCACGATGCCGACATGGCGCACAATGCGGATCGCCAGCTCGCGAAGTTTGTGATATTCGCTGTTGGTCAACGTCTGCGACGGGGCAATCACGATCGATTCGCCCGTGTGAATGCCGAGCGGGTCGAAGTTTTTCCATATTGCACACCGTGATGCAATTGTCGAAGCGGTCGCGCACCACTTCATACTCCACTTCTTTCCAGCCCTTCAAGCTCTTTTCGACCAAAACCTGCGGAGAGAACGAGAATGCCTTCTCGGCCAGTTTGTCGAGTTCGGCCTCATTGTCGCAAAATCCCGATCCGAGTCCGCCCAACGCGTAAGCCGCGCGGATAATCACGGGATAGCCCAGCGTTTTGGCTGCGCGGCGCGCATCTTCCAGCGTTTCCACGGCCTCGCTCTTGATCGTTTTGACATCGATCTCGTCTAATTTCTTGACAAACAGCTCACGATCTTCCGTATCCATGATGGCTTGCACGGGAGTGCCCAGCACTTGGAGATTATACTTCTCCAAAACTCCGCTACGATAGAGTTCTACGCCGCAATTCAGCGCAGTTTGTCCACCGAATGCCAGCATAATGCCTTGCGGACGCTCTTTTTCGATCACTCTCTCGATGAAGTAAGGCGTGACCGGCAAGAAATAAATGCGGTCGGCCACTCCTTCCGACGTTTGCACCGTGGCAATATTCGGATTAATGAGCACCGTTTCGATTCCCTCCTCTTTGAGCGCCTTGAGCGCCTGACTACCGGAATAATCGAACTCACCGGCTTCGCCGATCTTCAGAGCGCCCGAACCGAGCAACAGGACTTTCTTAATATTTTGATCAATCATGCTTCGGATTATTTGAGGAGGTTGACGAAATCATCGAAAAGGAATTCAGTATCTACCGGACCGCTGCAGGCTTCCGGGTGGAATTGCGCAGAAAACCACGGGTTCGTTTTGTGGCGCACGCCTTCGTTCGATCCGTCGTTCATATTCACGAAATAAGGTTCCCAGTCTGCGCCCAGCGCCTCGCTTTTCACAGCGTAACCATGGTTTTGCGAGGTGATGAAACAGCGATTCGTGCCCACCATGCGCACAGGTTGGTTGTGCGAACGGTGGCCATATTTCAATTTGTAGATGGTTGCACCCGCAGCCTTCGAGAGCAATTGGTTGCCCATGCAGATGCCCATGCAGGGACGCACCTTCGGATTGGCAAGAAAAGCGCGAATGTGTTCAACTGTCTTCACGCAGGTGTCAGGATCGCCGGGGCCGTTGGCCAAAAATAGGCCGTCGAACTCCAATTCGTTGAAGTTGTAGTCCCAAGGCACGCGAATCACCTCCACACCGCGCTTGATCAAGCAACGAATAATGTTGTGTTTCACGCCACAATCCACCAAAACTACTTTCGGCGCGTTGGCGTCTCCGTTGGTCGGCGCGTAGTGCATGACTTCCTTGCAGCTCACTTCCGCAACAAAGTTCACTCCTTCATATTGTGCGTCGGGAATCACATTGTCTTCCTCGTCGTCGAAGATGATTTTACCCATCATGACCCCGTGTTCACGGAGCACCTTGGTGAGTTGTCGCGTGTCGATGCCGGTGATGCCGGGCACCTTTTTCGCGTTGCAGCCATTCGGCCAAACTTTCCTTCGCATTCCAATGCGAATAGTTCGTACTGTAATCACTGACAATGATGGCGCGCGCATGAATGCGGTCACTTTCCATAAAGGTGGCCAAACCGTTTTCTTCAAACGTGAAAGGCGGCACACCATAGTTGCCCACAAGTGGATAAGTGAGCACCATAAGTTGTCCGGCATAGGACGGATCGGTCAGACTCTCGGGATAGCCCGTCATCGCCGTGTTGAAAACGACCTCACCGGCCACGGGAGCTTCATAACCGAAGCTCTCTCCGTGAAAACGGGTACCGTCGCTGAGCAAAAGAGTTACTTTGCGCATGTCTATATTTTGGGGGGAATTTTAGTTGTCATGAAGTGATAAAGCGAAACCGCGCGAAATCACGCCTGTTCCATGTAGCGAATGAACGCTTCGTTCACGCATTTGTTGCCACCCGGGGTGGGGTAGCATCCGCTGAAGTACCAATCGCCGGGACTCGTGGGGCAAGCCTTGTGCAGCCCGTCGAGGGTGAGGTAAACGAGATGTATTTCGGTCTTCACATCCGTGGGACGCAACAGTTCGATCATCTTGGCGTTGATTTCCTCCACGGTAAACGGTTCGTAAAGCTCGCACACATAATTGCGAACCTCTTCTTTCGGCAAATGCGCCTGCGCTTTGCAACGATTGTAGATGTCGCGCAGCAAAGCCTGCGTGCCGCGCTCTTCGTGCAAGGCTACGGCCGCCTTGAAAGCAATGAATTCATCCATGTTAGCCATGTCGATTCCATAGTAATCAGGGTAGCGTACCTGTGGCGAACTGCTCACAATCACAATGCGCTTGGGGTGCAGACGATCGAGAATGCGGATGATGCTCTCGCGCAGTGTGGTGCCGCGCACGATACTGTCGTCGATCACCACCAGATTGTCCACACCGGGACGCAGACTGCCGTAAGTAATGTCATAAACGTGCGCCGCCAGATCGTTACGCGAATTGCCTTCGGCGATGAAAGTACGCATTTTGATGTCCTTCCATGCCACTTTCTCCGCACGAACTCCGCGCGACAAGATTTCTCTTATTCGCGTTTGCGTCTCCTCCTCGCACCCCGGTTCTGCTTGGGCCTGGAGCGATGTGATTTCGCGCGTCTTTTGTTCATTGAGATACTCCTCAAATCCCTGAATCATACCATAATAAGCCGATTCCGCTGTATTGGGGATGTAAGAAAGCACCGTGTTGTCCACCTCATAATTGATGGCTTTGAGGATGTCCGGCACGAGGCGTCGTCCCATTTCCTTGCGCTCGCGATAGATATCGCGATCAGATCCTCGACTGAAGTACACTCGCTCGAATGAACAAGCGGCAAAACGTTTGGGTTCGAGGATCTGCTCAATGCGCAACTCCCCGTTTCTGCTCGTGATAAGCGCCTGTCCGGGTTGAAGCTCCAAGATGTCGTCCACCTCAAGGTCGAATGTGGTTTGCAACACCGGACGTTCGCTGGCCAGAGCGAAGACCTCATCGTTTTTTTGTACCAGAAAGCCGGACGAATGCCCCAGGGATCGCGCAAAACAAACGTTTCTCCGCTGCCGGTGATCCCGCACACCACATAACCTCCGTCCCACACGGGCGCAGACTCGCGCAACACGTTGGCCACATCGATATGTCGTTCGATATATTCCGTAATGTCACGGTCAGACAGCCCCAGCGCCTCAGCCGCCGCAAAGCAGCGTTCCGATTCGCGGTCCAATCGGTGGCCCAATTGCTCGAGCAGGAGATAAGTGTCGCTCAACATGCGCGGGTGCTGGCCCTTCACGGCAATGTGGTCGAAGATTTCTTGCACATTCGTCATGTTGAAATTCGCACATATACAGAGATTCTTGGCTCTCCAGTTGGCTCTCCGCAAAAACGGGTGGACATACGAAAGGCCACGCTTGCCGGTCGTAGCGTACCGGAGGTGGCCCATATAGATTTCCCCGGCAAAGGGGATATTCTTGCCGGCAAAATCCGCATCGGCAAGTTCGGACGACGAAAAGTTAGCGAACTTCTCGTGCACCGCAGCAAAGATTTGCTGAATCGCGGTGTTACCCATGGCACGCTCGCGAAACATAAATTCTTCACCCGGGTTGGCATTGAGCTTCAACGCCGCTAAACCGGCCGCTTCTTGGCCGCGGTTGTGCTGCTTCTCCATCATAAGATAGAGTTTGTTGAGCCCGTACGCCCAGGTGCCGTAACGTGCTTTGTAGTGACTCAGCGGTTTGAGCAGTCGTACCATGGCGACTCCGCATTCGTGCTTGAGCTGTTCCATCTGTGTTGGTTGGGGGGAAATGGTTTTGGTGCTGCAAAGATAGTACTATTTTTTCGTTATCCCTGCACCTTTGCGCCACAGATGTCCCCGATAAGGAGCATTCTCACGACTTCTCCCTCTTTTTTTCGCTCTTCATCTCCCTTTTTCCGTGCTCTCTCTCACCGCCTCTCGTCCCGCGCACCTCACCTTTGCCCCTTTCTTCTCGCCTTCGTAAAAGCAACTGCCCACCTTCTCCGCAAAACAAGAGAATTTTTTTCGGCGAAACATCCCAACTTTTGGCGAAAAGTTCCCTAGTTTCCCGAAATAGTCGCGCACATCTTCATCTGATCCAAGCGAAAGGCCTCGTCTGTCCACCATTTTCTCATCGGTTGCCTGCATTTTGGCCGGCATCCTCCCTCCGCCACACGACGTCTACCATCTATATCAACTTGTCTCCCTTCATCTGCGCCCCCTCGTCCCGCACGCGCTCCTCCTCCCCACACTCGCGTTTGTTCTCCCGCTTCCTCCTCACCGTTTTAGCTTTCTACGAAAACCCCAACCGCCCTTGCCAACCTCCACTCGCAGGAAAGTCCCCACGCTTCTTCGGCAAAACGCTTCTCGAGAATGAAACATGCCCGAAAATATCCCCACAAAGAACTCGTTTCGGGGAGATCTCTGGGTAATTCCGTGTCAAAACAGGAAACAATGACACAGTCCTGCCGATTTTACACAATAAGTCGGCAAACGTTCCCACTTTTTGCAAGCCAAGTTCTAACTTTGAAGCCGATAATTGGACGCACACTTCAAAAATGTGAAGGAAAGTATGGTTATTTGTGATAAAAGCAGTAGCTTTGCCACAAGATGACTGGAACAACAGTCGTCGCAACGTCAAAAAAATGTGCTGTCTGCGGTACGAAATCGGCAAAATAGACTATCACCGGACCACAAGCATGACGTTTACCCTGCTTGTCTATCAAACAAGTGTGGTTAAAGCATTGCGCAGCTACAAAACTGCGCAATGCCGACCGCATCGTTCGACGACTAAGGCGTGAACTGACTTTGCTTGTTCTTCCGTGATGAGGTGTTTGCCGATACCTGTACCGGGAAGAAGAGTAATTCGGTTCGCGCCTTTCCCTTTTTCCTTAAATCTCAGCCTTCAGCATCGCGTCGATTGTTTTATTCTTCTTACACTTACTACATTATGCCACGATTCATCGTCACCACTAAAATGCGTAAAAACACCAACGGTGTCTTCATCGAACCCGGTATGAGCGTCGAAGTGGTCACTCAATCTCCCGCTAACCCCGTCATCACCAATGGAGGGACGCTCGTACAAGAACGCTTCCTCGCACTCTATGGTGTAGACCTCAAACGTGCCGGTGCACTGAATATGATGTGTCTCGACGTCAAGCAGGTATAATTCTGCACTGCTCACAACATGGTTCAACAATACAACAAATTGAGTTGATAGTCGCTTCGCTTTTCAGCTTATGCTGTTGTTCATTTCACTTTGCTACATAATTCTCCCTGCATTATGCCCAAACATCACTACGAGCCTCCCCAAAACGACTCACTCATCGACATGCTCTTGAGTTTACCGCGTCGCCTCCGCACGCTCTTTGGCCGTCCTACGGAAGAGGACAAAGCAGAAAACCTCAAAGAATACATCAAAAGGGAATTGGACAAACGCATATTCAAGTAAATAGAAAGAACAAGTAATAGAACGGCTGATTTATAATCACTCATTTATCGCAACAATCATGAAAAGAACTTGGTTAAACTCTGGAATTCTTATTTTAGCCATAGCTTTTCTTTTGTCCTGCGGCAGCAACGAGGCAGAAGAAGCAGAAAAACGCACAGAAATAACGCAAATCATAGATGGTATGAGTACAAAAGATGTACTTAACCAACTCTATATATTCAGTAAAGGCGACACAGAAGCCTTGGCACGTATATTACTGTGTACTCCTTCTAGCATTGATCGAATTCGTAAAGGAGAAACAACAGCTACACCTGAATTTTCAAAGCGCATAAAGGAAGTTCTCTCCTATACTTCTATCGAAGGTGGAGATTTTGAAGACTTACGCCAAGCATTAGACAGTGAATACAGTTGGTACTACTATCTATTCCCCGATGGTACATTCTCCGAAGACAAGATGGAAGACGAATATACAACAGCTATCAATCCAAATATCGAAACCATTGGCACATATGAGGAATAAAACATTCTTATTCTTGCTTGTAACAATGGGATTTCTCTGTCTAATTTCTTGCAAAAGCGAAAAAGAAAAAAGATTGAGAGCACACATTCAACAAGAAATCACGACTTCACATAGTATTAAGGCTGGCTCTAATCCGCGCACATTGGTTCTGATGTATAAGCAACAGGAGCATGCGATGAACAAAAACTTTGTACACAAACTAGAACAATCTGCGAACAAAGCGTTTAAGAGACAATTAGATCGATTCGAAGATGAAGAACTCGGGCTATTCAAAGACTATAAGAATATGTTTGTTTACCTATTTTCCTCATCAGCAACTCTAGAACGAGAATGGAAGTTAAAGTCGGGTCATTACTTTTTCTCCTTTAGAAACAAGAGCAGAGTTTCAAAAAATCTCCAACAAATACGCTCAGGATGTAAACACATTACGTCGACAGATGTGGACAAATCTATCTCGCCACAATGGTACTGACCTTAATAAGCAAAGTATACCCGATACCCACATCAACTTGAAAGCCATGACAAGCCACGCACGCAATAATATTGCTATTGAAGTTACGGAAGAAATTTTAGAAGTAACATTGATTGCTTGGCTCGTTGCTTCGCTGGTTGGTACAGTTACTCCTGGCGTGGGTAAAGTTATAGGTTTTCTTATTGGTTTAATTTTAAGTATTTTCGCTTCGATATGGAATGACAATCATGTAATATCTAAATTGGAAGAGCAATACCAAGAACAGAAAGTATCCTACGATAAACTCTTATTGCAACTAGATCAACAAACCGATCGTACGTACGCTCCATGGACAAAATAATACAAGCTCTACTTCTAACAATTGCGGCCTCATTTCTCTTCACTTTTTCTTCCTGTAAGAAAGTTGGGCGCGAAGTTCTAGAAGAAACTACGGAAGAATTTGGAGAAGAAAGCGGAGAAAACCTCTTAAAGAACTCCCCTAAAAAGCAATCAGGGAACTAAGCGAAGAAGCAATAGAAAAAGATGCAAAAGTTGCAGTAAAAACCCTTTGCGAATCAAGCGAGCTTTTCAATATTCTTTGGAAGAAACAATCCAGTCAAGTACAGGAAATGGTCACCGAAGCATTGGAAAAGCAACCTCGAATCATTAATTCATTATATGAGGATCCGTCTTTAATTGATAAATATGTATCACGCTACTCAGACGATGCACTAAAAAAGCCCTCGTTCTTTAATTATTTCATCGAATGCATTCGCCAAGCAAAGAGTAAGTTTGGTTTCTCGCAATTAGATAAAATCGATTTTATATCCGGTGAAGAGGTAGTAAAAATCGTACGTAAGAAAGACAGAAAAATTCTTGGCTATCTCGAAGACGGTATCATGCGAATACAATTACCTGATGCCGCTGAAGATATATTCCGTCACGAACTAATAAGTGAGGCTCTCATCCCGGGAATAACATATAAAGTTCTAGCCCTCGATGGTAAACTGAAGTATGTATTACGAACGGATCAATTGGGACGTATCATTGAGATCGAAGGTAAGAATATTAGAAGAACTCAACTTTTATCCAACGTTTTACATATCACCGGCAAGAACATCGACCTACCCATATATGTAAAATCCGGAAAACCCAAAGGGTGGGATGCAAAAGTCAAAATATTCTATTCTGAAAAAGAAGGAAATTCCTCAAATAGCCAAAATTGAGCTAAGAAATGAAGGGAGTTTAGAAGCCGCTGAACTGGTATCAAACTCTGTAAAAGCATCTGCATAAAGGAGTTTCCGACATTGTAAAAAAATAGCAGAAGTAAAAGGACTATCTAAAGAACAAGTAGCAAAAGCTTCTGAAAGAAATAGAGAATAAACCAGGTTTGGCCGAACTCATTCGAGAGAATCCCGACAACATTCAACGCTGGCTGAATACAAGAAACCATGTGAACAAATCACTCGTAGCAAAAAAACAGAGAAAGGGCGATTTGTTCCCAACGGAAGAAATTACGCAGGGAATACGTATTACCTAAACCCAAACTTGAATGATGGACTAGCAGCCCGTCTCCGCGATCCAGCTAGAGGGGGGGAGGGATTTGTTCAACTAAAAATCTGGAAAAAAAGCTCTCGTATGAAGACTTGGTCGAACTTGATAGTAAATTCCCGAACGGAATTCCATTTAGCAAAGAAGGTTTTCCCGACTTTAGCAAGGTTGCATACAAAAAAAACAGCAAACCAGTAGAACTAGATCTGACTCATTTTGACCCCAATCTCGGAAGGCAAGCAGATATTAACAAGGCAAATAAAATATTCAGAGCAAAATATGGTCACGAGGTTCCCAAAGGATATACCTGGCATCATATCGAGAATTCTAGAAAACTTGTTCTTGTTCCCACAGATTTTCATCAATTGGTAGATCATGCTGGAGGTATTGCAGCAAAAAATAAATAGAATGAGCACGAAACAGACAATCTATTACCTAAATACAAAGTACTCTTCTTGGTTTAAAACCCTCAAGGTCAAAAAGGAATCAACGATCAAAATAGAAGAAGATATCAAGAAGAACTTCGAAAACTGTTTTTATTTCAAGAATGAAGAAGATGCAAAAAAACTTAGTTCAGCCATAAAACAAGCCATTTATCGTTTCTACAAGAAAAAGGACGGATTGCCCTGACTTCGTCAAAAGACTGGAAATGAGTTACAATTAATATGCACGAAGTTCTGGACAGGTAATAAAAAAATCTCCCGATACTTATTGGAGTAGCGGGAGATTTTATGCGGTGCGTACGGGACTCGAACCCGTGACCCCATGCGTGACAGGCATGTATTCTAACCAGCTGAACTAACGCACCGAATGTATTTTGCTTTAACGCAGTGCAAAAAAATACGCATTTCCTCATTACACACAAAGAAATCAGGGGAGTTTTTTCTGAAACAGCAGTGCGTCGCGGTAATTTCCCGCAAAGAAAAACCAATCGCTGAGCGTACCGACCTCCACAAACCCCTCCGAACGGAAAAGACTGCACGAGGAGACATTGTCGATGGGAACAAAAGCATACAAACCACGGAGTGTCAGCACTTCGTGCGCATAAGCGACCAACATTTGCAGCGCTTTTCTCCCCAAACCCTTACCACGGTATGCCGGTAGGAGGAGGATTCCCACTTCTGCACGATGGTGCTCGGGTGAGAAGTCGGTCAAATCAATGAATCCTATCGCCGACGTTTTTCCTTCGTCGGTCACTTCGATCACAAAACGCTGTTGACGCAGGGCAAAAATATCATATTGAGCCGAACGCACGATGAACTGTTTGAGTGCAGCCCGCGACAATGGGGCACGGGTGTTAGACGTGAGCCACTGCTCCCGGTCATTTTCCAACTCAAACAGCAAATCGAGATCCGAGAGTTCCGGAGCACGGAGTTTCATAAGGTAGCAGTGTAAACATCACCGGGAAGAATCAGGGAATTGCGGTGAGGATGAAAAATACCGAGTTGATAGCGATGAGAAAAACGCGCCACCGCTTGCAACATCTCGGAATAAGTGTAGGAAGCCGTGGAAAGAATGAGCACATCGGCAGGCGGCAACGAGGAAAAATCGGAGGCCGTACTGAGTCGCAAGCTCCAAGTTTCGGCCCAAGTGGAGATTTTTGCCGCATCGGCCTCTTCTCCCACGAACACAGCCGAAAGTTCCGCTGCACGACGTCGCGGATAGAGGAAACGCCCCAGGGACTTTGCTTGCTGACGCAGCAAGGTCAAGGCGGCTTGTCCGTAGATGGCAGCGTAAACCGGCAGGGTGATCAACAACGAGGTGGCCGGAAAATGTTTGCGGAAGAAGATAAGCATGGCTTGGTAGAAGACATGCACATAGCGAAAGCTGTTTTTCTGTGTGCTTTCGCCCTTGTAATGAAGGATGGGCGTGGGCACATAGCGATTTTGAAAGCCGGCTTTCAGAAAACGATAGGAGAGATCGATGTCTTCTCCGTACATAAAAAACGATTCGTCGAAGCCACCACAATGATCCAGGGCCTTTCGACTACAGAACATGAAAAGCCCCGCTGACAATGTCGATCGAAACTGATTCTGCTTCGGGCAAGAAACGCAAATAATAGCGCCCGAACGTTCGACTGCGGGGGAAAATCGTATTGAGTCCGCTCATTTTGCAAAAAAAGCGACCCAAGGCGTGGGCAATCCGCGCCGACTTTCGAAAAGCAAAGCGGCCGTCTGGATACATCATCTTGACGCCGATCGCCCCCAAGCCGGGGGCAAGTTTTTGCTTCGGCCAGACAATCTGCGAACGAATGCTCACCAATCACCGTGTCGGGATTGAGAAAAAGGACGTAATCTCCCGTACATTGGCGCAAAGCTTGGTTGTTGGCACGTCCAAATCCCACATTACATTGATTTGCAATGAGATGGAGTCGGCAATTGTTGGCTCCCTTCTCTTGTAAATAGAGGGGGTATTCTCGAGAGAGTAGGGCAATGGTGCCGTCCTTCGAGTGATTGTCTACCACAAACACCTCCGTTTCGACATCGGCCACCTGTGCTGCACGCCAAACTGCGTCTAGACACTGACATAGGTAGTGGCAAACGTTGTAAGAAACAATGATGACGGAGAGTTTCATGTGCAAGAAGATATGGTTGTTCGTGCAAAAATACTCAATCGATGGTGATTTTCCAAGCTCGCACCCTGCAGATGTTCGAGAAGAAGCGGGAGAAAAGCGTGCGTAGGGCAGGGTAGCACCATGATCCGGGCGCTTGTCTCCTCTTGATTCGCACGGCACAACTCCACAGGACACAGAGATTTAGCAAATGCGATTTTGTGGGATGACAAATTGTGCGTATTTTTGTAGCGTGTGCACGCCGACCCCACTCGGCGCGCGAGTATTGAATGGCGCACCGTCACAGTGCGCCTCAAAAATCCCTCATGTTGCAATCTTTCTGCCACTTCCTTTTCAACCGTGTCCTCGGTTGGACTGCAGAAGTAACTGTTCCGGCACGCGACAAGTGCCTTTTGTGCGTAGCCCCCCACACCAGTAATAAAGACTTCCTATTGGGCGAACTCTACATCCGCTCGATCGGTCGAAAAGCGGGTTTTCCTGATGAAAAAAGAGTGGTTTTTCTGGCCACTCGGCGGCCTTTTGCGCAAGATCGGCGGCATTGCCGTCGAAAGATCGCGCCACACCTCGCTCACCGACCAGCTCAGTGAGACGGCCGCACGGGCCGATTATTTCAACCTAGCCGTGACTCCCGAAGGCACTCGCCAACGCGTCGAGACCTGGAAGCGAGGTTTCTACTACATCGCGCTCAAAGCCGGCATTCCCATCCAACTTTTCGCCATCGACGCCCAACATAAACGCGTGGTTTGCACCAAAGAACTTTGGCCGTCGGGCAACATTGATGCCGACATGAGGACGATCATGGACTATTATCGCCCTTTCGAAGGATGCGCCTTCCATCCTGAAAAATTCGCCATCGAGCAAAGTCTGTAATACCTCCGCTTATGCTGAGCTCTCTCCCTCGTTTTTTCGGTGCGCTCGCCCTTTGCATGGCACTCTCCACAACGGTGCGTGCGCAAGACAGCCCTAATCTCTACACCACGGGCAGTTCCACCGGTACCCCCACAACTTGGGGCGGTTTGGACTACAATGGTATGCCCTGGGTGCGCAATATTTCCAGCCCCTACCACTTGAAATCGGGTTTGGCCGGCCGCCATCTTTTTGTTTGGCCCAGCCACGGACGATATTTCGACGGCGAGCGATGGAAATGGCAGCGCCCCATCATGTTTTGCACCACCGAAGACTTACTTTCGCAAAGCATTGTGTTCCCCTATCTCATTCCGATGTTGGAAAACGCCGGTGCAGTGGTCTACACTCCGCGGGAGCGCGATGCGCAAACGGAAGAAGCGGTCGTAGACAACGACCATCCGACGTCAGAAGGGCGATATGCAGAGCGAGATGCCGCAGGAAAGTCTTGGCGCACGGCAGATATTCCCGGATTCGGGCTGCCTCACCGACAATTGACGGACAACGATCAACCTTTCCGCAACGGCACCTCACGCTGCATCCCCACTTCTCGTCGCAACGAGCCGCGCGCAGAGGTTTCGTGGACACCGAATCTGGCGAAACGCGGACACTACGCCGTGTATGTAAGCTACACAAGCCTGCCCGATGCGGTAGATGACGCACACTACACGGTGTATCATGCCGGCGGGAGGACAGAATTCCATGTCAACCAGCGCATGGGTGGAGGAACTTGGCTCTATTTGGGCACTTTTCTCTTCGAAGCCGGTGAAAACGAGCATGCGCGCGTCGTTTTAGACAACGCAAGCACGCACAAAGGGAGTATATCAGCCGATGCCGTGCGCTTCGGAGGCGGAATGGGGCTGGCCGCACGCTCAATGCCCCAAATCACCGTCAGCCCCGACAGTATTTACACCTACGCATACCCAAAAGTCGGGCACACCAGTGGCTTGCCACGCCGATTGGAAGGGGCACGCTATTATGCACAATGGGCAGGACTGCCGGATACCCTCTACCGTCATCGCGACGAAACGAGTGATTACAACGGAGACCTCCGTTCACGCGCTCACTTGCTCAACTTTTTAGGCGGAGGTAGCCCGTTCATGCCCGACACCCTCGGCGCACGCGTGCCTTTCGAGCTTTCGTTCGCCCTCCATACGGATGCCGGATTCAACCGCAACGGGAACATTTACGGCACGTTGGGGCTGATCACCGGCGTCAACGAACAAGGCGACAGCCTCTACCGTACCGGCACGGCAAGACGGACATCGCTCGATTACGCTCGGCGGGTCATGACGAACTTGCACAACGATCTCACGCGAACTTACGGCACAGACTGGCATCTCCGCGAACTTTTCGACAAGAACTATGCCGAAACACGAATGCCGGAGGTACCTTCCATGATTTTTGGAGCTGTTGGCGCACCAGAACTTCACTGATATGAAGTTCGCCCACGATCCCAATTTCAAATTCACGGCTTCGCGTGCCGTCTATAAGGCTATATTGCAATACTTATCGGCCATGCACGGTGAACCACAACCCGCCGTGCAACCACTTCCTGTGCACGCGTTTGCCGCTCGCTTGGTCAAAGGACAGGACGCCGTGCAACTTTCGTGGCAACCCACCCTCGATTCAATCGAAGCCTCCGCGGTACCCACCGACTACATTGTTTACACGCGCACGCCCAACACCGATTTCGACAACGGCCGGCTTACCAATGGCCGCACTACGGTGAACTTGCCGGTCAATCCCGGCACACATTATATATATAAGGTCGCAGCCTTGAACGCCGGCGGGAAGAGTTTCGATTCTCCGGAGCTGAGTGTCTATTGCGCTCGCGGCCATCGGAATGCGAATTCTCCGGAGGTGCTGGTTGTAGACGCCTTCGATCGGCTCAGTGGCCCCGCCCGCATAGAAACAGCCGACAGCTTGGGATTCGATCTCGCCGCCGACTGTGGTGTTCCTCGCGGATATACGCTTGCTCTCATCGGCAAACAAACCAATTTCGACCGCCAAAGCATGGGAATTGAGGGACCGCGTGGGCTTGGATACGGGGGCATGGAATGGATGGGGCGCCGCATTGCCGGCAATAACTTCGACAGCAGCGAACCACATACCGCAGCAATAGCCGCAGCTGCCCCACATTTGTCAGTATCCTCCGTTTGCAGTGACGCATTCTCCACATTGAGCGAGAAACAACTTTCGAATTACAATCTGATAGACTACGCTGCGGGCCTCGAACGCGACGCACCGCACAATTTACGCCCCTACAAAGCAATCACACCTTCGGCACGTCAACAGCTCAGCCGCTATCAATCCAACGGCGGTTCCCTGTTGGTGAGCGGGAGCTTCGTGGGATCGGATCTTCAAAGCGATGAAGAGCAACGGTTCCTCGCCCAATCGCTCCATCTCACCTGTCCCGGCAGCGTGCGCAACGACAGTTTGTCGACCTTCACGGGACTCAATCTCAACCTACCGGTTTACAATCTTCCGAACGCGGAGCATTTCGCCTGCAATGTCACCGACGTGTTGGAACCCACTGCGGGAGCTTTTTCAGCTTTCGCCTACGGCAACGGCGGTTACAGCGCCGGCGTGGCCTATGACGGGCCGAAAAACCGAAGTCTCACCCTGGGATTTCCATTTGAATGCATCAGCGACGCACAAATTCGCACACAAGCGATGCGCGCCATGCTTGTTTTTTTCTGCTCCGACTCCCTCAATAAGCAAAATCATCCCTTATGGCAACAGTAGACGATAAGAAAATCATTTTTCTCTATGGTTGGTTTGACGAAAACCATTCGTCAAACCAACAAGACCATCCTCAAGAACATTTATCTCAGCTTCTTCTACGGAGCAAAAATTGGCATTATCGGTCTCAACGGTGCCGGTAAATCCACGCTCCTCAAGATCATTGCCGGTTTGGACAACGACTATCAAGGCGAAGTAGTCTTCTCTCCGGGCTACTCCGTGGGCTATCTTCCCCAAGAGCCGCAACTTGATCCGTCGAAAACCGTTCGCGAAGTCGTGCAAGAGGGCGTTCAGCACGTAGTAGACGCCTTGGCTGAATACGAAGACATCAACCAAAAATTCGCTCTCCCCGAGTACTACGAAGACGCAGACAAGATGAACGAGCTGTTTGCGCGCCAAGGCGAACTGCAAGACATCATCGATGCCACCGACGCCTGGAATCTCGACAGCCGTTTGGATCGTGCCATGGCCGCCCTCCATTGTCCTCCCGCAGATCAAACTTGCGAGTTTCTCTCCGGGGGCGAACGCCGCCGTGTCGCTTTGTGTCGTCTGCTCATCCAGAAGCCCGATGTTTTGCTCCTCGACGAGCCCACCAACCACCTCGATGCCGAATCCATAGACTGGCTCGAACAGCACCTCAACCAGTACGAAGGAACTGTTATCGCCGTGACGCACGACAGATACTTCCTCGATGACGTGGCCGGTTGGATTCTTGAGCTCGACCGCGGAGAGGGAATTCCCTGGAAAGGCAACTATTCTTCGTGGCTCGAGCAGAAAACGCAGCGCATGGAGCAAGAAGAGAAAGTGGCCTCCAAGCGTCGCAAGACATTGCAGCGCGAACTCGAGTGGGTGCGCATGGCTCCGAAAGCACGTCAAGCCAAGGGAAAAGCGCGTCTGAACTCTTACGACAAACTCCTCAACGAAGACCAGAAAGAGAAGGAGCAGCACCTGGAAATCTACATTCCCAATGGTCCGCGCCTCGGCAATAAGGTGATCGAGGCCCAACATGTGCAGAAAGCCTTCGGCGAAAAAAAGTGCTATTCTCGGATCTGAATTTCACCCTCCCGCCCAACGGCATCATTGGTGTGATCGGTCCGAACGGTGCCGGCAAGACCACGCTATTTCGTCTCATCATGGGGCTCGACACTCCCGACAGCGGCACTTTCGAACTGGGCGAAACGGTCAAACTCAGCTACGTCGACCAGCAACACAAGGACATCGATCCCAACAAAAAGCGTTTACGAAGTCGTGTCGCAAGGCAATGAACTCATGCGCATGGGCGGTCGCGACATCAACGCCCGCGCCTATCTCTCGCGCTTCAACTTCTCGGGCTCAGACCAAGAGAAAAAATGCGGAGTCCTCTCCGGTGGTGAGCGCAACCGCTTGCATCTGGCCATGGCCCTGAAACAAGAGGGTAACGTCCTCCTTCTCGACGAACCGACCAACGACATTGACGTCAACACCCTCCGCGCACTCGAAGAAGGTCTCGAAGGCTTTGCCGGTTGCGCCGTGGTTATCAGTCACGACCGCTGGTTCCTCGATCGTATCTGCACTCACATTCTGGCTTTCGAGGGCGACGGCAATGTCTTCTTCTTCGAAGGCAGCTATTCCGACTACGAAGTGCACAAGGCCAAACGCCTCGGCATTGAAGAACCGAAGCGCATTCGCTATCGCAAGTTCGACGAATAACCTCGATCCTCACCACATTTCAACGGGCGCGAACGTTCGACGGCCATCCGCCTCGCACGTTCGCGCCCTTTTTCACACATCTTCCTCCACAACTCGGAGGAAAGTCTTCTTCCCACGCCTCCTTTTTGCCCATTGCTCCCTCCCATGTTTCACATCCTCGCCGATAGTGGTTCCACCAAAACCGATTGGGTACTTTTTGCGCCCGCGCGCCATTCCTCGCCGCTTCCGAAGTCGCGGACTCAACCCCAGTTTGATGAGTGGCGCACAGATCAGAGAAGTGCTACAAGCCGAAGTGCTCCCTCAACTGCACGAATTCTCCCGCCTCTTTTCCACTCATCCGTCGTCTTCTCTCCACGTGGCCACAGGCTCTTCCCCTTTGGCCGATTCCACCTTGCGTTTCTATGGCGCCGGCTGCCGCCCGGAACAAATCGAGCGCATGAGTCGCACACTTTGCGACGTGCTGGGCGTAACCCATGCCACGGTAGCCTCCGACCTTCTCGGAGCCGCACGCGCACTGTGCGATCGGTCAGAAGGCATCGTCTGCATTCTCGGCACAGGGTCGGGTAGTGCACTCTACGATGGAGCCCGCTTCGTACAATCCACTCCAAGTTTGGGCTACATCCTCGGCGACGAAGGCAGTGGGGCCTCACTCGGCAAGCATTTGCTCGCCGATATGCTCAAAGGGCTCTTTCCGGAATCACTGCGCCGGCACTTCGAAGCACAATACGAGGTGGATATTCCCGAAGTGATCCAACGGGTCTACAGAGAGCCCTCGCCCAATCGCTATTTGGCACAGTTCACCCACTTTTTGTCGGCACATCGCGACGAACCATCGGTGCGCGAACTCCTTCTCACCGAGTTCCGGGCCTTCTTCGCCCGCAACATTCGAGCTTACCGCCGCGATGAATTGGAAGTCAACTTCGTGGGTAGCATCGCAGCCGTCTTCGAATCGGAACTCCGCACCGCTGCCGCTGCCGAGCACTTCCGCGTCGGACGCATACTCAAGGCTCCGCTCGACATGATCACTCCCTCCGAAAGTTCGTGGGCGCGCTTCTTCGATTAAAAACACCCCGATTTTCCTCCATTTCCTCCCTCGTTTTCGCCCAAAATTCCCCGTTTTTCACATGGAAAAGTTCGATGTACACATTCTCGGCTGCGGCAGTGCATTGCCAACCGCCAAACATTTGCCCACTTCGCAAGTCGTAGATTTGCGCGACAAGCTTTTTATGATCGACTGTGCGGAAGGAACTCAACTTCAACTGCGAAGACAGAAGCTAAAATTCTCCCGCCTCAACCACATCTTTCTCTCTCATCTTCACGGAGATCACTGCTTTGGGTTGATAGGTTTGTTCAGCACGTTCGATCTCCTCGGCCGCACCTCGAAACTCCACGTCTATAGTCCCGGCGACGACCTCGAACGGCTCATGCGCCCCTGGCTCGACTATTTTTTTGCCGCGGGATGAGCTACGAAGTGGTCTTCCACGCAGTGAAATGGAAGGAACATCACATCATCTACGAAGACCGCACCCTTACTGTTGAGACTTTGCCACTGCGACATCGCGTGCCTTGTTGCGGTTATCTATTTCGCGAGAAAGCTCCGCTCCCGCATATCCGCCGCGATATGATCGATTTTTCTCAAAATCCCGTTTCATGCCATCGGCAACATCAAGGCCGGCGCCGATTGGATCGACGAAACGGGGAAAACGTGGCCCAATGCGCGCCTCGTCTTCCCATCGGATCCCGCGCGCTCCTATGCCTACTGCTCCGACACCGTCTACTTGCCCGAGTTGGCCGAACACTTGCGCGACGTAGACCTGCTTTTTTTCACGAGGCCACCTTTGCAGACGATGCCGAAAAGCGAGCTCGCGAAACGTTTCACTCCACCGCTCGGCAAGCCGCCGCGTTGGCTCGCGACGCAGCGGCCAAGCGGCTGGTGATTGGTCACTTCTCTGCGCGCTACGATGACGAGAATCTTCTGCTTCGTGAAGCGCAAAGCGTGTTTCCACATACAATTTTAGCCCACGAAGGGCTGAAATTATCCATTTGAGCCCGATTTGCATAGAGAAAATAGAAAGCCCGGTTGCAAAAATCGGGCTTTAATCATTATCTTTGCAACAGACTTTGAGCGCTTGTTCCCCTCTTTATCACACGGGTGCGAGACTCCGGTCAGCACACAGCGTGCAAACATAATATTCACGTCATTCACCAACTACGTATAAGCATGAAAGATATCGACTGGGCCAACTTGCCCTTCGGCTACATGCCCACCGACTACAACGTACGTTGCTATTATCGCAACGGCAAATGGGGCGAAATCGAAGTATCTTCGTCCGAAACCATCAATTTGCACATGGCAGCCACCTGTTTGCACTACGGACAAGAGTGCTTCGAAGGGCAAAAAGCTTTCCGCTGCCCCGATGGTCGTATCCGCGCCTTCCGCCTTGCCGACAACGCAGCCCGCATGCAAAGCACCTGCCGTGGCATCTTGATGCCCGAACTTCCGACGGAAATTTTCGTGGAAATGGTGCGCCGTGTCGTGAACTCAATGAACGTTTCATTCCTCCCTACGAAAGCGGTGCCGCTCTCTACATTCGCCCGTTGCTTATCGGCACAGGTCCTCAAGTGGGCGTCCGCCCGGCCGACGAATACCTGTTTATCATCTTCGTCACGCCGGTGGGTCCTTACTTCAAAGGCGGATTTGCCGCAACAGACTACGTGATCACGCGTGAATATGACCGCGCCGCACCTCACGGCACCGGATGTTTCAAAGTGGGAGGTAACTATGCCGCCAGCTTGCGCGCCAACAAATGGGCGCATGACAATGGGTATTCCTGCGAATTCTACCTCGACGCCAAAGAAAAGAAGTACATCGACGAATGCGGCGCGGCCAACTTCTTCGGAATAAAGGACAACACCTATATCACGCCCGCTTCTTCCTCGATTCTCCCGTCGATCACCAACAAGAGCTTGCAGCAGATCGCCAAAGACCTTGGCCTCAAAGTCGAGGTACGTCCCGTGCCCGAAGAGGAACTCTCCACTTTCGAAGAGGCCGGTGCCTGCGGAACGGCCGCAGTCATCAGTCCTATCGGCAGAATTGACGACCCCGACAACGGAACAAGCTACCAATTCTCGAAAGACGGACAACCGGGCCCCATCTCCAAGCAACTCTACACCCGCTTGCGCAACATTCAATACGGCATCGAGCCCGATAACTATGGTTGGGTGACCGTCATCGACTGATAATCCGAACAATTCGATCGTTATGAGAAAACTCTTTTTTGGCCTTTGGGCCATTGTCGCGATAGGGCTGGCATGCACGGCCTGCAACGGTCGCAAAGACAAAGAGGACGACAAGGACAAAGAGCTCAAAGAACTGCGACAACTGGCCGACATGGACCGCCGGGAAATGGAAAACCAGTATGAACAGTTCGCCTTGCAGTACGATGAGCTGAAAAAGGGGGTGAAAAACGACTCCTTGCTCCGTCAGCTCGGCGAAGCACAGGCGCGTACGAAATCGCTCTTGGCCGAGTGCGTCAAACCAAAGCGACCGATGCGGCAGAAATATGCCGTCTCAAAAAAAGAGTTGGAAACAGTGCGCGCTGTGCTGCGCTCCCTACATCATCCAGTGGACTCGCTCACTCGCGAGAATGGACGTTTGACCAACGAACGCGACGTGGCGCGCAGCCAGCTCAGCGATGCCAACGTGCGCATCAACACGCTGGATCAAGAGCGCGCCAAACTTTCGGACAAAGTGGCCATCGCCGCACAACTCAATGCGTCGGGAATCGTCCTTTCGGCACAAAAAGAAAAAAATGGTAAAGGGGCCAAAAAGACAAAGGACATCGCGCGTTTCGCCGTGAGCTTTACCATCAATCGCAACGTCACAGCCGGAACCGGCGAACGCCGCGTCTATGTTCGGCTGATGAGTCCCTCGGGGGCAGTGGTCGGTGCGAGCGGAAACTTCACCCTACGAACACAAATCGCTGGAATGTTCCGCTTCTAAGCTCATCGAATACACCGGTGAGGAGCAACACGTGAGTGTCGTGATTGCGGCCGGCAACGATTTTTCTCGCCCCCGGGCGCTATAGCGTGCATCTCTTCTGCGACGGACAAATGATCGGATCCTCTGCACTCAACATCGAACAATAATACAAACGAATAACAAACATAAGCTTCCCATGAAACTCAAGAGTTTACTGACAGCTACGTTTGCGGCTCTGCTCTTTGCGAGCGCATCGGCTCAATCCACCTCCAAGTATTCGGAGCCCGGCAACTGGCACTGGAATCAAGGCACCATCGTGACCACAACTCCGGAGCGCGCTCCCGGACAAAAGGACGTTCTCGGTCTCACCGTTCCCAAGATGAAAACGGTACGTGTGGCCTTTGTGGGTCTCGGCATGCGCGGACCGTGGGCTGTCAAACGCTTCGCTCACATTCCCGGCGTGCAAATCGTGGCACTCTGCGACTATGAACGCGATAGAGCCGAAAGTGCCAGGAAGATCTCCGCAAAAAGGGAGTCGCACCGGCCGACATTTACGACGGCGCAGAGGGCTACAAAGCCATTTGTGCCCGTCCTGACGTAGACCTCGTCTATATTGCCACGGATTGGGACCACCATTTCCCCGTAGCCAAGTGTGCTCTCGAACACGGAAAGAACACCGCGATCGAAGTTCCCTCGGCTATGAACCTCGATCAGTGCTGGCAATTGATCGACCTCTCGGAGAAATCGCGCAAGCACTGCATGATTCTCGAAAACTGCTGCTACGACTACTACGAACTCAATGCGCTGAATATGGCACAAAACGGAGTTTTTGGTGAGATCCTGCGTGCAGAAGGTGCCTACATCCACGACCTCGACCAATACTGGGGCGCATATTGGCACAATCCCAACGATCCCGACTCGAAAAACTGGGTTGGCGCATGGCTTACAACATGAAAAACCGCGGCGACCTCTATGCTACGCACGGACTCGGCCCGGTTGCACAATGTTTGGACATACACCGCGGCGATCGCTTCACGACTCTCACCGCAATGGACACGAAGTCTGTACACGGCAAGGAGTATGTGGAACGCGTGACGGGACAGCCCTGCAAAGACTTCCGCAGTGGTGACCAGACTACCACGCTCATGCGCACTGCCGAAGGTAAGGTCGTGGAAATTCAACACAACGTGATGAATCCGCAACCCTACAACCGTCTGTTTAAGCTCTCCGGCACGAAGGGATACGCCACCAAATATCCCGAAGAGCGCTTTGCCCTCAATGCAGCCCAGCTCAAAGAAAACGGAGTGGCTCCCAAAATGGACAATCTCAGCGCACACAACTTCCTTCCCGCCGCTGAAGCTAAGGCATTGACGGAGAAATACGAAAGCCCCATCATCAAGAAATACGGCGAACAGGGCCGAGAACTCGGACACGGCGGTATGGATTTCATGATGGATTCGCGTTTGGTGTATTGCCTCCAGAATGGTCTGCCGCTTGACATGGACGTTTACGATTTGGCTGAGTGGTGTTCGCTCGCCGAACTGACTTCTCTTTCGCTCGACCACAACAGTGCGTCCGTTGAGTTCCCTGATTTCACGCGCGGCCACTGGAATCAAGTGAAAGGTTTCAAGCACGCTTACAACACCACCAACGAAGCTGCAGTGGAAGCCGCAGCTAAATCTTCGACTGAGGCACAAATTGCTGCAGCCAAGAAGTTTAAGCTCTGGGATCTTTACGATGCCATCGCAAAAGCCAAAGATGACGCAGCAAAGACCGAAGCGACCAAAGCATTCAAAGCCGCTCAAAGCAAATACGCCAAGGCTATTGCACGCTCCATCTGATCTTCGCCCATAAGCGAACAGACTTCATAAAAATCCCCGGATGCAACGATTGTGCATCCGGGGATTTTTGAAAAAAAGTGGAGGAAACTCTCCATATCCCCCAATTATTTCATTTCCACGCGTGAGATTGCGAAAAACGAGGGAGGATCCGGCTAATTAGGCCTCGAGGAACATCTTCCGCGAAGGACAAATTTCCGATAAGCCGCACGCCGAACATTTTGGTTTCCGTGCCAAACAGGTGTAACGTCCGTGCAAAAAGCAGCCAATAGTGGGCAGACGCCAATTTCTCTCCGGGAATATGACGCGTAAGCTCCATTTCTACGCTGTAAGGCGTGGTGCAGCTCTTAGGAACCAAGGCTAAACGATGCGCAACGCGGAATACATGCGTGTCAACCGCCATGGCAGCTTTGCGAAAAGCCACTGCTTGAATGACATTGGCCGTTTTTCTGCCGACCCCCGGCAACGAAGTCAATTCTTCAAGGGTTGACGGCACCTCACCTCCGAAGCGTTCAACCAACCCCTGGGACAAACCCACCAAATGCTTCGCTTTGTTGTTTGGATAGCTGACCGTCTTGATGTAATCGTACAACACTTCTGGCGTTGCTAGGGACATTGCTTCCGGAGTAGGGTAGTCTGCAAAAAGACGCGGGGTGATTTGGTTGATACGTTTGTCTGTGCACTGCGCCGAAAGCACAACAGCCACCAACAACTCGAAATTGTTGGAGTAATTGAGCTCTGTTTCCGTCTCATTCCATGTGCCGGCCAGATAGTCCAACACGTATTTATATCGTTCTTGTTTGCGCATCGCTTTCAAAGAGAGCGTGATCAGGCGAAATGCTGGAGGCGGGCAATATACTTACCGATGATATCGAATTCGATGTTCACCTTTGTCCCCACTTCTATGCTGTGAAAATTGGTGTGCTCGTAGGTGTAAGGAATGATGCACACCTCAAATGTGTCGTCGCCCGGGTTGCACACCGTGAGACTCACCCCGTTCACCGTGACACTGCCCTTGTCCACACAGAAATATCCGCGTTGGGCCATCTCACGATCAGCGGTATATTTGAAGGTAAAGCGGTAACTTCCGTCTTCACTCACCTTGTTCACACAAAGAGCGGTATCGTCAACGTGTCCCTGCACAATGTGTCCGTCCAAACGTCCGTTCATCATCATCGAACGCTCCACATTCACTTCACTACCTTCCTGCAATTCACCGAGATTACTGCGTTCGAGCGTCTCGTTCATAGCAGTTACCACATATTGATTTCCGGTTTGTTTCACCACAGTAAGGCACACTCCATTGTGCGCCACGCTCTGATCGATGCTCAATTCGGGGGCAAAATCACATTCGAGGGTGAAATGCTTATTCTCTCGTTCTTTTTCGATGCGCACCACGCGTGCCGTCGATTCTACGATTCCTGAAAACATAATCTGATAGGTTGATTCTTGAGTGTACAAAGATACGAAATACTATCCACTCACGAAGAGCACAATAAAAATCGGGGAACAATCGAACAAAAAAACTGTGAATCATACGTACAACACGGGAGAAACACGTAATTTTGTTATCCCAATAGAGATGAACCAACCGATTTTCCTTCGCCTGTTCCGCAACCAAGCGGCCGATCACTTGCGTTCACACGCATCACCTGGGTATTTTCTCTCTAAACGCATGCCGTTATGAAACCCCGATCCAATGCCCTGCTGTGGATGATCCACGTTTTGTCGTGGACCTACATCTTTTTGTCGCCATTGTTCTTCACTCCGCAAAACGTTCCCGTAGATTGGCGTCACATCATGTCGCGCGAGTTTTTCTCACTGGCCCTGCTATTGACCTTCTATCTCAATTACTTTCTATTAGTCCCGAAGTATTTCCTCTGCACCCGCTATCGCATTTTCTTTCTCTACAACATTCTTCTCATCATCGGTCTATCCGGACTTTATGAGGTGATGCACACGTTCATGGTCTTCAAGTTCATGGCGCAAACATTGGGTGTGACTTCCGATACCCAAGCTCTTTTGCCTGTACACCGGCCTCCTCACTCCCCGGGCTTCAAATTCTTCTTTTTCTTCCGCAACGTCATCAATCTCACTTTCGCGCTGGGCTGCGCTCTCACCGTGAGATTGAGCGCAAGGTGGTATGCCGCGGAAATGGCACGCAGCAAAGCTGAACTCGAACGCGCGGAAGCAGAACTCCAGAGCCTGAAAAGCCAAATCAGCCCCCACTTTTTGCTCAACACACTCAATAATATATACGCCCTCACGGCCATCGATTCCGCAAAGGCCCAAGCCGCTCTTCTCGAACTCTCGAAAATGCTACGCTATCAGCTCTACGAAGAATTCGGATCGCGCGTCAGTGTGGAACGCGAAGTGGAGTTTCTCCAAAACTATGTGGCCCTCATGCGTCTTCGTCTGAACCAAAACGTAGAAGTCACCACCGATTTTCATCTCGTTCCCCACAAAGAGATGAACGTAGCCCCTCACATTTTCATTTCACTCGTCGAAAATGCGTTTAAGCACGGAGTCAGCACGACAGCACCCAGCCATGTGCATCTCCGCCTGGATTGTGACGGACAACGCCTCAACTTCGACTGCCGAAACAGCTATTTCCCTCAACACAAACTCCCAAGCACAAGTGGCGGCATCGGACTACGCCTTGTCAAGAGCCGCCTTGAACTCAGTTACCCCAACACCCACACTTGGGAACACGGCATAGACATCAACCGAAAAGAATACTTTTCGCGCATCACACTGGACTTATCAACTCAAGGATTCGGAGCAACGCCCCCAATCCACCAACACAATGACTTATGAACTTAACTTGTGCCATCATCGACGACGAACCCTTAGCGGTAAAGTTGTTGGAAAAACTACGTGCAACGCACACCGCAAACCGAATTGGTGGCGACATACTCCGGAGCAGTGCAAGCCGTTTCCGGTTTAGAGGAGCATCCTGTCGATTTGATCTTTTGTGACATCGAGATGCCCGAACTCAGCGGCCTGCAATTCGCCCAAATGATCACAGACATGCGCTCGCGCATTGTCTTCACCACCGCCTATTCGCACTATGCCCTGCAGGGATGGAAAGCCGACGCATTGGACTATCTACTTAAGCCCGTCGACTATCAAGATTTCCTCTCTGCGGTGCAGAAAGCCCAGCGATGGTTCGCCCGCGAACTCCCGAAACTGCCGGACACTGCCGATGGTTTCTTCGTTAAGAGCGACTATAAATTGGTTCGCGTGCGCTTTGCCGACGTTCTCTACATTGAAGGGCTGAAAGACTACATCAAAATTTACGTCACAACTGACCTTCGTCCGATCATCTCGCTCATTTCCATGCGTGCAGTGGAAGCAGCGCTGCCCGCCGACCAATTTATGCGCGTCCATCGTTCGTATATTGTGAATGTAAACCACATTGGAGTCATAGAACGGGGGCAAATCGTCTTCGGCGACAAGTTGATTCCTGTATCGGACTCCTACCGCGAACAATTCATGGCCTACATCGCCGACCACACTCTGCAAGCCCGCACCGTCACTTCCTAACTCGGTGCTGCTTCGCTCCGCAAGCATTCTTCTACACCGGATTCCCTACAACAAAAACCCCTCGGCACCTAATCGCACCGAGGGGTTTATTTTTTGGGGTAGCGCAAAATCTGCAGAGATTCCGATTACTTCAGCACACTCTTGAGCTTGAGAGCGAAAGCATCCTTGGGATCGAGCTTGAGCAGCTGGTCAACATACTTCAAGCACGTCGCATCTTCGTTCTTTTTCAAGTAATAGAAAGCGAGATAACGCAAAGCCACCTTCTTTTGCGACTCGTACTCGCTGTTATTCCCGATGAGTTCAAGCGCTTTTGCGTAGTATTCACGGGGCTTTTCTTCGGGCTGGCTGCTGTTGAGAATCCAGAGTTGAGCTCGATAGAAGGGGCCTTGGTACTTCGTGGGCTGCTCTTCCATGTACTCTGCGAAGATCTTGTCACCGGCGTCAATGTACTTCTGACGTTCGGCGGGATCGGTCGTTTGGTTTTGGGCAGCAATATAAATGTTACCCAAACCGAAACGTTCGGCTGCGTCGGCTTTGTCGCCGATCAGCTCCAAATACTTCTTATAGTAGGGGATCGCTTCGACGGCTTGCTTGTTGGAGCGAAGCAACACCGCCATGCGGCGATAGCCATCGGCCTTAGTCGAATCCTTTTCGAAAGCCTTCTTGTAGTACTCAATGGCTTTTGCGCGATCGTCCAAGCCATCGGCGGCAAAACTTGCGGCGTAAATGTAGTCACGATACAAGAAAGCCGAGTCCGGATACTGCTTGTCGTCAAGATAGGCTATGCTTTCTTTGGCATGCTCGAAGTCCATCGTTTCCACTTGGGCATAGAAGAGCATACGACGCAACACCAAGTCAGAAGGAGCGAGTTTGAGCAGTTTTTCTGCGATGTCCTTGATCGTCGTGAAGTCAGATTGGTTCATCAACGAGATCACGTAGTTCTCGCCCGTATGCACATCGTCGATCGTAGGATTGGGTGTGCCGTCGAAATACTTCTTGTAGGCAGCCGAAGCCTCTTTGAATTCGTCAGCCGTGTAGGCAATGTCGCCAAGTTCCTTGTAAGCCGTGAGATTATTGGGCTCGCGCTCGAGAATCTTGGCCAATGCTTCTTTGGCCACGATGGGGTTCACAAATTTGTAAACGCGCGCGCTCAAACGTAGGGCTTCGATGTTGTCGGGCTGGATATTCAGAATCTCATCGAACTTCTGTCCGGCGCCGCCCCAGTCTTTTCTGAGCATGCACACCTGTGCTTGCAACATAAGTCCCGGCACATACTGCGGATCAATGGTATAGGCTTGCTTTTGCACACTGGTTTGCGCAAGGATAGATCTTCTTTTCCAAGAAGAAATTGCCGACAGCCACGAGTTGTTCTTTGTCGCTTTTAATCTTCTTGACGAGCTTAGCAAAGGTTTTGTTGGCTTCGTCGGGGTCGTTGAGCTGATTGGCCATCACCTCGTCGGCCATTGTTTGCACGTCGGCCTGCATAGCCGGAACGTCAGCGCCCTTGACCGTCTGAGCCTGGGCCGAGTTGAACCCCGCAAAAGAGCAGGCAGCGGCGAACAGGAGCGAGAGAATGAGGTTTTTCTTCATGAACTATCTGTTATAGTGATTGTATCTTCTGTTTTCTTTCCGCGCCCCGAAAAGTAAATCACGACTTTGAGCGTGGAATTGACTGCAAATATAGACATTTCTCGTGGAAAGTACCATTTACGACATAAAAAAGCGCCCAAACGTTTCGTTTTTCCACGCTACATGCTTACAACAAGTAACAAACCGGGGGCGTTCGTTGGCAAGTGCGCTGCTATCAGACTCTCGCGCTCCCGAAACAATCATATAGGCGCAACATGTTTTCTAATCCCCTTTCGTTTTCGCAGCAGTCACCCGTGAGAAGAGAAAACGGCTGCCGGCAATCAAGTAACAACGCCCTGTTTTCTTTTGCCAATCCGCATCATTCTTCCCCAAGAGCCCAACACGCTCCGATAAGCAGGAGAGATTATTCAAAAAAACTGGAAGGAAATCAAGGAAAACAGGGAGCTTTTTGTCATTTTCTCCCTTGTTTTCCCGGCAAATGCCCGGCTCGCGTTGCCATTTTACCCAATTCCGACAACTTCTGTCGCGTTGTCAAAGTGCCATTCGCCGTTCTGGGTTCGATGGTCAGTCATTCACATTCCACTCAACGCGGACAAAGCCATAATACAGCTCTTCGGCATCTGAGGAAACGCATTATTTAATCCCGATGCTGCCGACTCGAGCGCAAAAAGTTCGTATCTTTGCCAATAAAGACAACAACGTCACCTCACATTTCCCACACAATATTTCCACGAAACGACTATGGCAGAATGGTTTGAATGCAAGATAAAGTATGAACGTACCTTGGATAACGGCTTAGTGAAGAAGGTAAATGAGCCTTACCTCGTAGATGCTCTCAACTTCACAGAGGCCGAGCGGCGCATCATTGCGGAAATCGCTCCATTTATGAGCGGCGAATTCCAAGTCAGTGACATCAAACGCGCTCGTTTCGCCGAAATTTTTCGAGACAAAGCGACGATGCCGCCGATCGTTGGTTCAAGGCTAAACTATCTTTCATCACACTCGATGAAAAAAGTGGCAAGGAGAAGAAGACAGCGCACAACATGCTCGTGCAAGCCGCCGATCTACGCGACGCAGTCAAGCGACTGGACGAAGGCATGAAGGGATCAATGATGGACTATGAGATAGCTGCCGTTTCAGAAACTCCGCTCATGGATGTTTTCCACTATAAAGCAGACGACGTGCCGGAGAAGAGCGAAGAATAACGTCGCGCACAAGCCGCACACTCCGCCGAGCGCCAACGAACCCTCGTTATTTCCCCACGTTCCGACGGTTCGCTCAACGGAAACCCCACACAAGCACACACCATGTCGATAACTGAACAGATTCATACGCTGCACCGTACGCTCCCGACTGGGACAACACTCGTAGCAGTTTCGAAGTTTCATCCCGTCGAAGCCCTGCGCGAAGCCTACGATGCGGGGCAGCGAATTTTCGGAGAGAGCAGGGTACAAGAACTCCTTGACAAAAAGGAGCTTATGCCGGAAGACATCGAGTGGCACTTCATAGGTCATTGCAGCAGAACAAGGTAAAATATATTGTTCCGTTCGTTTCGCTGATTCACGGCGTGGACAGTCCACAACTGTTCCGCGAAATCGACAAACAAGGGCGCCGTTTCGAACGCCGCGTTCCCTGTCTACTGCAGCTCCACGTGGCTCGCGAAGAAAGCAAGTTTGGTTTCTCGCTCGACGACGCACGAGCCTTCCTGCAATCGGAAGATTGGCGCGGTCTCTCACACGTGGAACTGCGCGGCGTCATGTGTATGGCCAGCTTCACCGACGACGTCAATTTGATTCGTCGAGAATTTACTCGCGCACACGACTTTTTCCTTTGGGCTCGCGAAATGTGTTTTCCAGCTTCACCGGAGTTCAACGTCTGCTCTTGGGGCATGACGCACGACTATCTGCTGGCACTCGAAAGCGGCAGCAATATGGTGCGCATCGGCACCCAAATTTTTGGTGAACGCGAGTATTGAAGCCTCCGATTCCCCCCAATAATACAATGTAGTCTTGCCATATATTAACGTGCACGACCAAAAAAGGGCAGTATAGTTGCCCCATATTCTCCACAATAAGTGTACTTTTGCAATATCATGAATAAGGCAAACGAGATCAAACAGCTCATCGACCGACAACAATTGGACGAAGCAGCAAGCGCCCTCCACGATGCGAGCCCTGAAGACCTCGCCCTCGGCGATCGATATTACATCGAAGGCCTACTCGCAGCGAAGCGTGGCGATTTGAAGACCGCAAAAAACAGTTTTCTCGAAGCGCAACGCGTCGATCCCAACAGCCCCGCTGCAGAAATGCTCGGCATGATATCGGACATATACGACTTCTACTACAAAGACAATTTAAATCCTTAAAGACAAAACGATATGGCGAAAATAAGAGGCGCCGTCGTCATTGACACAGAAGCGTGCAAAGGTTGCAATCTTTGCGTAGTGGCATGCCCTACACAAACACTTGCGCTGAGCACGACCGCAGTCAATCACCACGGCTATGCATTCAGCCAGGACGTAAACCCCGAGGCCTGCATCGGTTGCACCGCGTGCGCCACGGTGTGCCCGGATGCCTGCATCGTAGTCTACAAACTCCGAGAGCAATGATCTTGCCTCTGCCACGCAGAAGCAAGACGTGACTCTCCAATCATCCCAACCTCTTTTGATTCCACACCACATGGAAAAAGAAATATATCTCATGAAGGGCAACGAGGCGCTTGCGCACGCTGCCGTTCGCTGTGGATGTGATGCCTACTTCGGTTATCCCATCACACCGCAAAGTGAGGTGCTCGAAACCTTTGCCGAAATCAAACCGTGGGAGACCACCGGTATGGTGGTGCTCCAAGCCGAAAGCGAAGTGGCCAGTATCAACATGCTCTATGGTGCCGGCGGCTGTGGCAAACGTGTCATGACCTCCTCATCGAGCGTGGGCATTGCCCTCATGCAAGAGGGCATCAGCTACATGGTAGGCGCCGAAATTCCTTCGCTCATCGTCAACGTGCAACGCGGTGGTCCCGGCCTTGGCACCATTCAACCCTCGCAAAGTGACTACAACCAAGCCACTCGTGGCGGCGGAAACGGCGACTACGAAACCATTGTCCTCGCCCCCAACAGCGTGCAAGAGATGGCCGACTTCGTAGACCTCGGTTTCGAACTGGCGTTTCGCTATCGCAACCCTGTGATCATGCTTTCTGACGGCGTGATCGGGCAAATGATGGAAAAAGTAGAGCTGCAGCCGCAAAAACAACGCCTCTCTACCGAAGAAGTGGCCCAACGTTATCCCTGGGCCACCACAGGCTGCAAGGGACGTAAGCCCAATGTCATCACCTCCGTCGAACTGCGCTCAGAAGTCATGGAGCAACACAACCTCCACCTCCAAGCCAAATATCATGAGATTGAGGAAAACGAGGTGCGTTATGAGATCAGTGGTTCCGACAAGCCCGTGCTGGGCATCGTGGCCTTCGGCTCTGCGGCTCGTATCTCGCAGAAGGTCATCGAGATGGCTCACGAAGAAGGTATCGAAGTGCAGCTTCTTCGTCCCATCACGCTCTGGCCCTTCCCCAAAGATGCCGTAAAGGAACTGGCTTCTAAGGTGAAAGGCATTCTCACCGTCGAGATCAACGCCGGACAAATGGTTTACGACGTTCGCTACCACGTGGAAGGTCGTGTTCCTGTCGAACATTACGGACGTTTGGGCGGCATTGTTCCCCAGTCCAGGCGAGATTCTCGACAAATTGAAGACCATGCTATGAACACGCCCCGCCAACATGAGAAAGACGAGTTGGAGGCCATGAGGCGCCAACGCCGGAATCTCGTCATACGCAACTGGCTCAACGGAATTTTCATCGTGCTGGCTTTGATCGCCATCGTCGGTGTGCTGTATTTCCGTTCCGGTGATCGAGGGCTTACCCTCAGCTATGGCATCGCGATTCTCGCCATCATCGTCAAAATGGTGGAAGCCATCTTCCGCCTCCCCGGGGTCTTCAACAAACTATAGTCATGACGAAAGAAGAAATCATCCAAAAAGGCACCGTGGCCTACGAACGGCCTCGCCTGCTGAATACCAATACGATGCACTATTGCCCGGGATGTTCCCACGGTGTGGTGCACAAACTCATCGCAGAAGTCGTGGATGAGATGGGAATGGCCGAAAAATCGATCGGGGTCAGCCCCGTCGGTTGCGGCGTATTCGCTTACAATTATCTTGACATCGACTTCCAAGAGGCCGCCCACGGACGTGCAGCTGCCGTTGCCACCGGTATCAAACGTGTACTGCCGGATCACCTGGTTTTCACCTACCAAGGCGACGGAGATGCCGCAGGTATCGGCACCAACGAAACCCTCCACGCGCTCAATCGCGGAGAAGGAATCACCATTATCTTCATCAACAACGCGATCTACGGAATGACCGGCGGACAAATGGCGCCGACCACACTCATGGGGCAGGTTACTTCGACCAGTCCCTACGGCCGCGACGCAGCATTGCACGGTTATCCGCTCAAATTGGGAGAAATCGCAGCCTTGTTGGAAGGTACAGCTTTTGTGACCCGTCAGAGTGTGGACACCATGGGAGCTATCGCCAAAACCAAAAAGGCGATCCGCAAAGCCTTCGACATTTCGATGCAACACAAAGGCTCGTGCTTGGTCGAAATCGTTTCAACCTGCTCGTCTGGATGGAAACTTTCACCGGTCAACTCCAACAAGTGGATGCAAGACAACATGTTCCCCTTCTATCCGAAAGGGGATCTTAAGGACACAACCAAAACTCCGAAAGCATGACACAGGAAATTATCATCGCCGGTTTCGGCGGACAAGGTGTGCTCTCGATGGGTAAAATCTTGGCTTATGCTGCACTAATGGAAGGACGTGAGGTGAGTTGGATGCCGGCTTACGGCCCGGAACAGCGCGGTGGTACGGCCAACGTAACAGTCATCGTGAGCGATAAGAGCATCTCATCGCCCATTCTTTCGAGCTACGACACGGCAATTCTCCTCAACCAGCCTTCGGTCGACAAATTCCAACCGAAGGTAAAAAAAGACGGAGCCTTGATTTATGATGGCTTCGGCGTGATCCAGCCGCCCACTCGCGACGACATCAATATATATTGCGTGCCGGCTATGACAACTGCCACCGAAATGAAGTTGGCAAAATGCTTCAACATGTTCATTCTCGGCAGCTATCTGAAAGTACACCCCATCGTGCAGGTGGAAAGTGTGATGAAAGCGCTGCGCAAAACTCTTCCGGAACGCCACCATCACCTATTGCCGGCCAACGAACAGGCCATTCTCAAAGGAATGGATCTCGTACAACTTTAAGTACTCACCCCTCAACCTCAAATATATGGCAAGTAGAAAACGCTTAAAGAAGAATGTGCGCCACATCTGTGGCGAGATGCTCTACGTCTGCGGCCTTTCGTACGCTGAAAAGGGGCAACTAACGCCTGAAATTCAAGCGGCCGTGCAGGAGGTCATCCGCTTGCAAGCAGACATAGTTTGCCGCATCAGCCACACAGAGCAGGGTAGCGTGAAACTCTTCTATCGTCAATTGAGAGAAGACTTTGCGAAGGGCATCGAACAAGCCTACACTACATTGGTAAACGCCTAATCCTCCCTCATCCAGGCCAACGAGCTGTTTGCAAGTCCCCATGCTCAACTTGTAAACAGCTCGTTGTATTTTCCTGTACGCAATACAGATCGTGGAGAACGGCCGGTGGCGCAGAAATAGGCGTATGACGATCTCTCCTTTCTCGCTTCCTCATCTCATCACAGCGGAAGCGGATCCCTTCATCGCCTGATCGCTTCAAGCGCCTCATCCCCGATAACACACAAAAACACACGAACTTTTTTTCGCATTCGTCCCCCATGTCTGACAACGATCAACAGATTCCTTCCTCCACTTCGGGCATGACCGTGCTCCCCATCCGTAGCACACAAGAATTGTCTCTGCCATTCGCAGATGATGGCGTGCATGCAGGTTTTCCTGCGCCGGCACAGTCCACAATGGAGACGGCCATCGACTTGAACAAGGACCTCATTGAGAATCCAGAAAGCACTTTTTACGCAAGAGTGGAAGGAGATTCCATGATCGGTGCCAACATTTTTCGAGGATGATATCCTGATCATCGATCGTTCACTCACGCCCTCCAATGGAGACATCGCACTTTGCATCGTCGACGGCGAATTTACAGTCAAATACATTGAGATCAACAAAGACCACGCCCTACTTCGCCCTGCAAATCCCGATTACCCGGTGCTGCGCGTGGACCATGCCGACGGCTTCTCGGTTTGGGGCGTCGTGACTTACGTCATCCACGGGATCAAACACTCACATCGCCGATTCTAACTCCCCACCAAACGATGATTGGCGTAGTAGACTGCAATAATTTCTTCGTGTCGTGCGAACGTGTCTTCGCACCGAAATTGATCGGACGGCCTACAGTCGTCCTTTCCAGCAACGATGGTTGCGTGGTGGCGCGCTCGAATGAAGCCAAAGCTATGGGGATCGCGATGGGCATCCCCTTTTTTAAGGTCAAAGGACTGGTAGAAAGTGGTCAATTGCGCGCGCTATCCAGCAATTATGCGCTATATGGTGACATGTCTCGCCGCGTGATGTCGGTCATTCGCAGACATGTACCCGAAATGGAGCAATATAGCATCGACGAATGCTTCATCGTCCTCCCTGAAATCGAAGACTATCAAGCATTCGGTTGCAGACTCTCGCAAATTGTTGAGCAATGGACGGGCATTCCCGTGAGTGTCGGACTGGCTCCCACCAAAACGCTGGCTAAACTCGCCAGCAGATTTGCCAAAAAGCACAAGGGATATCGTGGTTGCTGCCTGATCGACACACAAGAAAAGCGACGAAAGGCACTCGAACTCACGAATCTGCGCGATGTCTGGGGCATCGGTCGAAAAAGTGCAGCCAAACTTGAACAAATGGGCCTGCACACAGCCTGGCAATTTGCACGTTCGGGACAACAACAAATCAGAAAATTCATGGGAATCGCGGGAGAAGAAACTTGGCGTGAGCTAAATGGAGAATCGGTGCTCGGGATAACAATGCCCACTCCGCGCAAATCAATCCAATCAACCCGCTCTTTCAATCGCCCCCTCCTTACAACTAGAGAATTACACACAGCTTTGGCCGATTTCTGCGCACAAGTGGCTGAGAAACTGAGGAAACAACATGCTTGTGCTCGAACTGTAGGAATTTTCTTCGCGACAGATCGATTTAATCCCAACGTTCCGCTCATACAACGCACAGCCATCCACTCTTTTGATGTAGCAACTGCTGATCCCCGCGAATTTTCGGCCGCAACCCGCCACTTACTTGAAGGCATTTATACCGATGGCATCCCAACAAAGCGAGCCGGCGTGTGGGTCGACGGAATCGAACACGCAGCAATCCAGCGTGGTTTGTTCGATCGCGTGGATAGAGAACGCCAAAAACGCCTTCTACAGACGATAGACAGCGTGAAGCTCAAAATGGGGCGGGACTCTCTTCGCCTTGCTTCCCAGGAACACGTAGAAAGCATCGTTTCCAGCGAATTACGCTCCCCAAGTTATAGCACAAAGTTGAGTGATATTCTACGTGTCAAATGATAAACCACCTACTTCTTCCCTCACTGCAGCGAAAAGCTTCACGGGGTTGTAGTCATGTAGGCCTCAACAAAGAAATATCCCCCTAATCTAAAAGATAGAGTAGGGGGATATTTGTGGTTTATCGGCAGTGCTTGCTTCAGTGCACTGCAGTTCTTCATGCTTGACGGTAGGAATCCAGGTCTTCCGGCGAGAGTTCATTCACGAAAGTAGCGTGTTTCTCCACCTCGGCGGCGGCATAACGCGCATAAACTCGTGCAGACTTGCCGAAAAGTTCCGGAGCTTGCGTGGCATTGTAGGTGAGCAAATGCAACATCAACGTATCTGCAGCCATTTCCACGAGGTGACGGGCGCAAATATCTTGGTATTCTTGCACACCGGCTGCCTTCACGCGCTCTACAGCGGCCTCAAACGAATCGGCCATCTTGCGGGCACGCTCCTGAAGTTCCTGCATTTCGGGGCTTACCTCTTGCTGTTCGAGCTCGCGTAAGTGGGCCAAATACGCTCCGTTCATGACAAAACGAATCGCGGCAACCACTTGCAACTGCGTTGTTCCCTCATAAATAGAAGTGATACGCGCATCACGAGCATAACGTTGGATAGGGTAATCCATCATGAAGCCCGATCCGCCGTGAATCTGAAGAGAATCATAAGTATTTTGGTTGCAATACTCAGAATTCATCCCCTTTGCCAAGGGAGTCAGGGAGTCGGCCAATTTATTGTAGGCCTTCATTTCGGCACGTTCCTCGGCAGTCAATTTCCGCTCGCGCGAAACATCTTCGAGTGCCTTGTAAACGTCGACGGCACGGGCACAATGGTAGAGCAATGCGCGGCCAGCATCGAGCTTCGCCTTGATCGTAGCCAGCATATCGTAAACGGCGGGCATTTCAATGATTGCTTTACCGAATTGCTCACGGTCACGAGCGTATGCCAGCCCTTCATTGTAGGCGGCTTGGGACAAACCCACTGACTGCGCAGCGATACCCAAACGCGCCCCGTTCATCAGCGCCATTACATACTTGATCAGTCCCATGCGTGTGCTTCCGCAAAGTTCTGCCTTCGCGTTTTTGTACACCAGTTCGCAAGTAGGACTTCCGTGAATACCCAATTTGTTTTCGATACGGCGGACGTTCACGCCACCATCCCGCTTGTCATAGATAAACATCGACAGTCCACGTCCATCAGTAGTGCCTTCTTCCGAACGGGCCAGCACTAAATGGATGTCAGCATCACCATTTGTGATGAATCGCTTCACGCCATTGAGCCTCCATGTTCCGTCTTCTTCACAATAGGTAGCCTTAAGCATCACACTTTGCAGGTCCGATCCGGCATCAGGCTCCGTGAGATCCATCGACATCGTCTCTCCGGCACAAACTCTCGGGATGAAACGAGCGTGTTGCTCCTCTGTTCCGAATTCGTAAAGCGTTTCGATACAATCTTGGAGCGACCAAATGTTTCCGAAGCCCGCATCAGATGCTGCCACTAACTCGGCGCACATGGTGTAAGGCATGATCGGGAAGTTCAAACCCTCGTAGCGTCTCGGCATTGTCATGCCGTTCAAGCCGGCAGCCACCATCGCTTCGAGGTTTCGCTGCGTGCCGGAAGCGTAACGCACGCGATCTCCTTCGTGATGTGGGCCTTCTTGGTCCACGCCTTCCGCATTGTCAGCCACAATCGTGCCGGCAATCTCGCCAACGATATCGAGCGTACGATCATAATTGTCCATAGCATCTTCGAAATCCAAAGGTGCCGTATCATAAGTTGCCTTGTCGCGAAAATCGCGTTCCTTCAGTTCTACGATACGCTGCATCAATGGGTGGCGCAGTTCGAACCGGAGCTCAGGATGATCCGTATAATGATTTGCCATTGTCTGTCTGAATATAATTATTTGTTGTGCGCTTTGTAGAATTTGATGAGTTTCGGAACCACCTCTTCCACCTTTCCTTCGATAACGTAGTCGGCCAACTCATTGATCGGGGCCTTTGCATCCGTGTTGATGGAAATAATGATTCCGCTCTCCTTCATACCGGCCACATGTTGGATGGCGCCGGAAATACCACAGGCGATGTACACTTTAGGACGCACTGTAACCCCAGTTTGTCCGATCTGCAAATCGTGATCACAGAAACCGGCATCCACTGCTGCGCGGCTTGCGCCCACCTCTCCATGAAGTTCTACAGCCAACTGGCGCAGCAAATCGAAGTTCTCCTTCGATCCCACACCATAACCTCCGGCGATGACAATGGGGGCGCCCTTCAAATTATTCTTTGCCTTTTCTACGTGGCGATCTAAGACCTCAACGACGTAGTCTTCCGGCTTCACGAATGCATCAACGTCCTCATAAACGACCTGGCCTTGATAGTTCTCGTCGAGAATCTCGGCTTTCATCACACCGGAACGCACGGTTGCCATCTGCGGACGGTGATCGGGATTGATAATCGTGGCCACAATGTTACCACCGAAGGCAGGACGAATTTGATAGAGCAAGTTTTGATAGCTCTTTTTATTCTTCTTGTCCTCATAATCGCCGATTTCCAAAGCCGTACAGTCGGCGGTTAGTCCACTGGTGAGCGTAGAACTTACGCGCGGTCCCAAGTCACGGCCGATGGAAGTGGCTCCCATCAAGCAAATCTGCGGCTGTTCGCGTTCAAACAAGTGCACAAGCACTGCTGTGTGCGGACGAGTGGTGTAAGGCGACAGGCCCGGTGCGTCGAAAACGTGCAAAACGTCCACGCCATAGGGAAGAATCTGCGACTCGACCTTGCCTTTTACATCATGACCAGCTACTATCGCTTCTAATTTGACGCCCAGCTCAGAAGCCAATTTGCGTCCTTTGGTGAGGAGTTCGAAACTTACCTCTTCAATTTGCGTACCTTCCAGTTCGCAATATACAAATACACTGTTCATGTGCTTATCCTATTGTGTGGCTATCCAGCAGTTCAACGATCAATTGTTCGACGTCCGCATCGCTTCCCGTTAAGGTTCGGCTTTCCTTGGTGGCAAACACCACATTCTGCACCGTCTTCACCTTCGTAGGCGAACCGGCCAAGCCACATTGGGCAATGTCGGCATCAATATCTGCCGCTCCCCATTGTGTAATGGTGAGGTAAGGTTTGCGAGCGTACTCCTCTGCGTAAGGCATGTCCGCTTTCTGCTCAGCCGGTGCGAGTGCACGCTTGTATTTCATCATCAATTTTGCGTTGCGCGGGCGGCAAGGCGCAGCCGATCCCGTCACCGTCAGCAAAACAGGCAGCGGGGCCTTCACTCGCTCCACGCCACCATCAATACGGCGCGTGACCGTTACGCTCTTTTCGTCGAGTTCTTCCACTTGCTCAACGTAAGTCACTTGATCAATATCCAGCTTTTGCGCCACTTGCGGCCCCACTTGTGCAGTGTCACCGTCGATAGCTTGGCGTCCGCCAATGACCAAATCAACGTGGCCCATCTTGCGAATCGTCTGTGCCAGCACATAGGATGTGGCCAATGTATCGGCACCTGCCAGTGCACGATCCGTAACCAACACCCCGCCGTCGGTACCGCGGAACAAGCCTTCACGAATCACCTCGGCCGCCTTGGGCAACCCCATGGTCACAATCTGGATTTTTGTACCCGGATGCGCATCCTTAATGCGCAGAGCCAGCTCCAAGGCATTCAAATCCTCCGGATTGAAAATTGCCGGCAGCGCTGCACGGTTCACCGTGCCCTGTGGCGTCATGGCATCCTTCCCCACATTGCGGGTATCGGGCACCTGTTTAGCCAAAACTACAATGTTGAAACTCATTTTGCGTGTTTCGATAAAACGATAATAGGTTTAGAAAAGCACTTCCTCGCCACAGCTCACAGAGCATACGGCGAGGAAGTTTCATTGTCAAAGGTCGTTGCGTTTGATCTCGCCGTTCTGCATCACGAAAGTGAGCTGTTGATCAGCGTCAAACATAATGATATCGGCGTCATATCCGTTTTTAATGAAGCCTTTTCTGTCGTCAATGCCCATAAATCTCGCAGGCATCTCTCCGATCATGCGGCAAGCGTCTGCCATGGGAATGCCGGCTTGCTGCACAGCCGTGCGCACAAGGCGATCCATGGTCGAAATAGAACCGGCCAATGCACTGCGATCCTTAAGTTTGCACACACCATCTTCGATGATTGTGCGCGGATCGATGATACCGGGATCGACATCACTGCCCGGTTCAATCGCACTCACTGCCAGCGAATCGGTGATGAAGCACATGTGATCCACGCCTTTCGCGTTGTAGATCTCGCGCATCAATACAGGCGGCACGTGGATTCCATCGGAAATCACTTCGACGTTGAAATCTTCGAGCGCAAATACGCTCTCCACAACCCCCACCTTCTTGAATTCGCGATCCTTGCGCAACATACTCATTGCGTTGGTGAAGTGAGTGGCCAGGCGCACACCGGCTTTATATGCGCGCAACACGTCTTCCCACTCGCCGTCCGTGTGCGCAATCGAGGGCACACAGTCGTTTTTCACGCAGCACTTGAAAAACTCTTCGGCACCGGGCAGTTCGGGAGCGGCATCCCAGCGTTTAATGCAACGCGTCGAGGCAAAGATGCTCTCATATTCTTCGGGATCGGGGTTGCGAATGATGTCAGGCATCTGTGCACCGGCCTTTTTCAGGTTGAAATACGGTCCTTCGAGGTGCAAGCCCATCACCGGACTTCCCGGTTCGGCCATCAACTTTTCGCAAGTCACGATGGCTTTGTCGATCCATTCTCGGTAACTGGAGGAGAGGGTGGGGAAAATGGCCGTCGTCCCGTGCTGCATGTGTGCGTTCACTGCCGTACGGAAGGCTTCTTCAGTACCTTCCATGAAGTCACGGCCGCCACCGCCATGGATGTGCAACTCAATACCTCCCGGTACGATGTCGCATCCCTTGGCATCGATTTGCTTTGCACCTTCGACGGGCAAAGCATTGTTCGAAACGGCCAAGATCTTACCATCTTCTACGACGATGCTTCCGTCGTTGAGCCAACCTTCCGCCGTCAGGATGCGTCCATTGGATATCTGCTGTAGCATGATTATAGTTTGTGGATATGAAACAAAAAGAATGCGCGCGCCACAACGATTTTTTTGGCAGCCAAATGGCCTATCGCATCGGTCTCTTCGATTTTGCTCGTCGAATACCCACCGAGTACGAATAGAAAACGTGCGACTCGCAGGGCAAATATAGTACTTTCTTTCCTAAAATAGCGCGACGCACTTCACAAAATGAGTATACACTACAATATTCGCCCTGCTGCCACGTTATAAGTAGCGTATGAACGTTCATTCTCTCACGCTTCTTCTGCTCGGTTCGGCCCTATCCCTGTTTCTCTCGTGCGAAACAGCCGAGAAAAGCCAACGCCGCGCAGAACAAGCCCTTCGAATCGGCGAATACGCCGAAGCCGCCGATGCCTACAAGACGGCCTATCGCCTAACCCCCGCCACGGACAAAGCGGCGCGGGGGCGCCTTGCGTTTCTCATGGGCGAATGCTACCGGCGCTATGGCAACTCTGCACGTGCATTGGCAGCCTACCGCAATGCAGCCCGATACAAAAACACAGATTCCACCCTGTTGCGTGAAGAAGGCGCCATGATGTTACTCAACGGCGACTACAAAAATGCTCTTTCCGCCCTCAAAGACTATGTGGCAACGCATCCCGAAGATTTTGTGGCACTGCGTGCATACAGTGGTGCCCAGGAAGCCCCGACACGTCGGGCAAAAGGTTCCCTCTACACCGTCAAACCGGCCGCATTGTTCAACAACAATCGCACCGACTACGCTCCCTCATTACTTATAGAGGGGAAAGACCGCCAACTTTACTTCACCACGACGCGCACGGCCGCACTCGGCAATCAACTTTCCGGCATCACCGGGCTCAAAAACGGTGACATTTACGTGGCCGGCGTCGACGAAAAGGGAAATTGGAAACGTCCCGAACCCGTAACGCCCGTCAACACGCCCGACGACGAGGGCGCCGTTTGCTTTTCGCCCGACGGCAAAACCATGTACCTCACCGTTTGCACCACCCATCCCCAATATCCGCGGCCGGCACGCATCTACACGTCCACTCGCGCCGATGCCTCGTGGAGCAAACCGCAGCCCCTCGAGTTAACCTCAGACACGTTGTCCAACATTGCCCAGCCCGCCATCTCCCCCGACGGTCGTTGGCTTTTATTTCGTTTCGGACATGCCCGGTGGGGAAGGGGAGACCGACCTTTGGCGTGCCGAACTTAAAGGCAACAAAGACTCGCGCATCGTCGAAAATCTCGGCCCTCAACTCAATACACCGGGGCGTGAAATGTTTCCCACCTTCCGCCCCGACGGCACCCTCTATTTCTCATCCGACGGACGAGGAGGAATGGGAGGACTTGACCTCTTTCGTGCCAAAGAAGACACCTTGACCGGCCGCTGGACCGTAGAACCTTTGCCCCCTCCCCTCAATTCTCAAGGCAATGATTTCGGCATGACCTTCGACGGCCTCCACAACCGTGGATTCTTCTCCTCGTCGCGCAGCACCGGCGGCCGAGGATGGGACAAACTCTACGAATTTTCCTATCCCGAAAACCTCCTCACGGTCAAAGGTTGGGTCTACGAACAAGACGGCTACGAACTCCCGGCCGCTCAAGTGCAAATGATCGGCAGCGACGGGACGAATATCAAACTCCCCGTCAAGCCCGACGGTTCTTTTGAGCAGACTGTCTCGCCCGGCGTCGACTATGTTTTCCTCGCCTCTTGCCAAGGCTATCTCAATGCGCCCAACCGCCTGCACGTCGACTCCATCGACCGGCCGCACCAATACGTGTTGCAGTTTCCGCTCCCCTCCATGCACATCCCCGTTCTCGTGCGCAATGTCTTTTATGCCTTCAACAGTGCCGAAATCACCCCGGAATCCTCCGCAGCACTCGATCGCCTGACAAATCTGCTGAAGGAAAATCCGCACATCACCATCGAACTGGCGGCCCACACAGACTACAGAGGTACGGACGCCTACAATCTGCAACTCTCCCAGCGCCGCGCCGAAAGTGTGGTGCGCTACCTCACAGCCAAAGGCATCGATGCAGCACGCCTTGCGCCGAAAGGCTACGGAGAGACCATGCCCAAGATCGTAAACAAGAAACTACTTGAAACTTATCCCTTCCTGCACGAAGGAGACACCCTCACCGAGGCCTATATCATGCGTCTCACACCCGAACAACAGGAAGTTTGCAATGCCCTGAACCGCAGAACAGAATTCCGCGTTCTGCGCACCACCTATGGACTCTACGACAAAAACGGACAACCCACCCGGCGCACCGCGACACCAACTCCTCCCCCGAGCAAGAAAGCCGATAGCGATGAGTTGGAATACGTGGAATAGCCAAGATTTACCCCCGTAGATAAATTTCCTCCCCCTCAATGCCCCGTTCCGAGCCCCGTCTCGAGACGGGGCTTTCCTTTTTCTTCGCCCGTCCGGATCAATTTACACCCAACTCCTTCAAAACGACGCTCTTTTCCCCGGAGCTGACACGAACGCCGCCGAAGCACCCAGAAAACGAGAGGAGGAAACACACAAAAGAAGGAGACTTTCGCTCAAAACAAGGGAAGAAATGAACAAAAACGGGGAACTAATTCCGCAATATCGGCTTCGGTTCGTTCAGCCCCCGAACAACTGCATTTTTTCTCCGCACATAGCGCCCCTTCCTCCCGTTTTTTTCACCAACCACCCCCACCTCTCGACAGGGAACAGCACAAAGCAAAAAGCAAGACAACCGACAAATCAAACATAAGACGGAATTATCCGCCGAAACACTTTGATTATCGCGCCGTAAGCCGTAACTTTGCAGTAATGAACGAGCTTTCTCCATACCTCCGCAAGCTGTTGCTGGAACATGATTGTGCAATCATTCCGGATTTCGGCGGTTTCGTGATGCAACGCCACGCAGCGCGTCACGCAACTGCGGATCAACAGATGCTCCCGCCGTCGAAAACGGTGGGCTTCAACGCGTTGCTTCGCACAGAAGACGGCTTATTGGCCCACGAGGTATGCAAGTCTCGCCACATTTCCTACGCCCAAGCCGCAGATTTCGTGCAACAATGCGTCCGCGATATGAAGCGCGATTTGATGCGCGGCCTTGAAGTGAAATTCGACGGGGTGGGGTGCATCCAACTCAGCACAGACGGCAATTACGATTTCCGTCCCGAGCCGCAAATCAACCTGACTCCCGAATACTATTTCCTCACGCCCTTTGCACTTAAGGAGATTCCCAAGACTGAAGAGGTAAAGTCGGCCGAAACGTCCCTCACACCGGACGGTGCAACCGCGGAGCTACCGAATTCACCAAACGTGGAAACAGCCTCACGCGAACAACAATTCACCACAACGGATGCTTCCCACTTTTCCCGCACAGCTTATCGCGCTTTCGCCGCCATGTTTGTCATCGCCTTGTGCTTCTTCTGGTCCATTCCCCTGAACCGCAACAACCAGTTCCCGGGCACTAAGGCCAACACGGAGATGTTCGCACAATTGCCGCAAATGAAAGTTGTGGGCGAGGTGCTTTTCTTCCATTTCGGGCGAAGAAACTCCACCGCCTACGCAGCAACGTCTCGGCGCAGAAGCCTTGCTCGACGAAAAAAAGAAACAGACAGCGTCAAACGACAAGCGCGAACATCTACAGATACAGCACACATTGCAGCGAAAAAGCCGCAACCTGCCGAAACACCCACCGCAACCGAAGAGCAAGGTGGCTACGCTCTCATACTTGCCAGCCAAACCACACGCGAAGGTGCGCAGCGGCTTGTAAATTCCCTCCAACAACAAGGATATAAGACCGCGCGTGCTCAGGCATTTAACGGCATGTCGCGCGTGCTCGTTGGGCATTTTTCCACGCGCCTAGCGGCCAAACAGGCTCTCGCAGCCGGTCGCAACCACAACAGTGCCTTTGCCGAGGCGTGGATCACCAAAGAGTGACATCCTCCTCGACAAATTCTTAGTTCAATTCAACGGTTGTTTCCCCATTTCTTCCCACCTCCATGAAAAGAATCCGCTGTCCGAAATGCGACGAACCCATTTTGTTCGACGATTCGCTCTATACACCCGGCCGCACCCTCGTATTTGAGTGCCCCTCCTGCCGCAAACAATTTAAGATTCGCGTAGGTGGGAAAGTGCTCACGACGCAAAACACCGCCGCGTTCGGAACTACGCCGGAACCTGAGGAGAAACCTGCAGTGGGATATCTCGTTGTTTTGGAAAACGCCTTCCACCTTCGCCAGATCGTCCCCCTTCACGAAGGGGAAAACCGCATCGGCCGTCACGTAAAGGGCACTAAAGCTGAAGCCGCCTTCAAGACGGTGGACCCGAGTGTGGACGAAACACACTGCGCCATCAAGGTGAGCCGCACAAAAAGCGGGCGCCTGCTCTTTGTCTTACGCGATGGTCCGTCGGGTACGGGGACTTTTCACATGAACGAATTGGTCGGCGTGAAAGAGCGCGTCAATCTCGCCGAAGGCTCTATCATCACGATTGGCGCAACCACCATGATACTCCATGAAGGCACGCCTCCGGAAGAAGAATAATCTTCAATTTCTTGCCTTATGAAAAAAACTTTTCTTGCTGTTTTTTTCCTCATTTTGACTCCCTTCTTGCGGAGCCATGCGCAAGCCGTGGCCATCAACGACACCACCCGTGCTTCCTTTTACTGTGAAGCTGAGGGGATTCGCATCTACCCTCGACATGGGAAAAAGAAAGTCTCACCGTGCCGGGCATGTCCTTTCTCGGACCGGTACATGCCTACATGGCCGGTAGAATCTACGGCGTGTGGATGCTCACCAAAAGCGAGCGCAAAGGAGGGACGGTCATCCTGCGTTTCACAAACGACATCGGATCTGACTCACAAACTGTTGAGCTCAAACCACTGCCCAACGGCACCTATCAATACACCGCCCTCGAAGGCAACAATGTGCGACGCGTGCAAGGTCGGAAGTTGGTCAAAGTTCCCGACACAATGATCATGAAACGATCGCCAATTTGAACACACAGTCCGTTCTTCCTCACCTTTTTCAACCTAAAACCACGACACGCCGAGCGCGTGCTCCCCAAGCTCAACCCAATAGCCCATGACTGACGGCTTTCTGCGCGTAGCTGCCGCCGTACCCCGCGTACAACTGGCGGATATCAGCGCCAACACACAAGAAATCGAGAAACTTATGGTGGCCGCCGAAGGCAAGGATGTGGAAATCCTCTGCTTTCCCTGAGCTGTGCATCACGGGTTACACGTGCCAAGATCTCTTCGCACAACAACTGTTGCTCGAAGAAGCAGAGCACGCCCTGATGAAAATACTCGAACTGAGCCGCAATCTGCATCTCACTACGCTGGTGGGACTCCCATTCTACCATCGGGGCATGCTATTGAACTGTGCTGCGGTAGTACAAAATGGGAAATTGCACGGATTGGTCCCCAAAACCTATATTCCCAACTACAAAGAATTCTACGAACGGCGTTGGTTCACCTCGTCGACGGATTTACACGAAGCAGAAACCATACGTTTCTGTGGACAATCCGTACTGCTCAGCACACAACAGCTGTTTAAGCATCGCGACACGACATTCGGCATAGAAATCTGCGAAGATTTGTGGGCTCCGATCCCGCCGAGCAATCATGCTGTCCTGGAAGGGGCCGAAATCATCTTCAATCTTAGCGCGTCAAACGACCTTGTTGGCAAGAATGACTACGTGCGCAATCTCGTCACTGGGCAAAGCGCGCGCTGCCATTGCGCATACGTCTATGCCGGCTGCGGATATGGCGAAAGTACACAGGACGTAGTATTCGGCGGCAAGGCGTTCATCGCAGAAAATGGTCGCCTTCTCGCTGAAGCACACCCGTTCTCGACAGAAAGTCAGTTGGTTTTCACGGAAGTGGACCTGGATATTTTGCGCAGCGAACGACAAAACAATACTTCCTTCGGACAATGCGCCGGCCTCTTCGCACCATCACAACCTTATGCGCTGAAAGAACTCAGTCAAGGGCAGATGAAAGACGGAAACTTCGAGTTGACACGCCCCATTCCGGCTCTTCCGTTTGTGCCTCGTCCCGAAGAATTCGATACCCGCAGTAACGAAATCCTAAGCATCCAGACTTTCGGTCTCGCACGCCGCATCGAGCACACCCACAGCAAGCATGTTGTGATTGGAGTCAGCGGAGGATTGGATTCTACTTTGGCTTTGTTGATCTGTGCCAGCGCGTTTGACCTTCTCGGCTTGGACCGGCGCGGCATTATCGGGGTCACTATGCCCGGATTCGGCACAACCGATCGCACATACGACAATGCAATTCGCCTCATGAAGGCGCTTGGCATCACACTGCGCGAAGTAAACATCGGAAAAGCCGTAATGCAACATTTTTCCGACATAGATCACGACGCATCCCTCCGCGATGTCACGTACGAGAACGCGCAAGCGCGCGAACGCACGCAGATTTTGATGGACATTGCCAACCAAACCAATGGCTTTGTAGTAGGCACCGGCGATTTGTCGGAATTGGCGCTCGGATGGGCCACCTACAATGGCGACCACATGTCGATGTATGCCGTCAACTCCTCGATCCCCAAAACGCTTATCCGTCCCTTAATTCGGCATTGGGCGCAACAAATACAGAAAGAAGACCAAATCTGTGCAGCAACTCTGCTTGATATCGTCGACACCCCCATCAGTCCCGAACTACTTCCCGCAGACGAACACGGAAACATCTCGCAAATCACCGAAGATCTCGTAGGTCCCTACGAACTCCACGATTTCTTCCTCTATTACACCCTGCGCTATGGTTTCCGGCCTACGAAAATTTTCCATCTCGCCTGTCAAGCATTCAACGGCAGCCAATCGATTGCCTACACTCCCGAAACCATCGCACAATGGCTCCGCACTTTCTTCCGTCGCTTCTTCACCCAACAGTTCAAACGTAGCTGCCTTCCCGACGGTCCCAAGGTGGGAAGTTGCTCGTTGTCTCCAAGAGGCGACTGGCGAATGCCTTCCGATGCCTGCGCCAACGAATGGTTGCGCGAATGTGACAAACTTTGTCCCGCAAAAAGAGTGAAACCATGAGCACCTTCACCGCTAGAACTCTCCTGCTATCCCTCTTGTTTCTCCCTCACCGGAGCAACACTTTCTGCTCAATCACAAGAGGAAACGCCCACAAGCTACGCAAAAGTAGAGCTGTCCACCACGCCCAAATACGTAGGCGACAGCTGTTTAGTGAGCATTGTCCTCTACGGAAACCGCCCTTTTGTGGAGTTCAAAACAAAAGCCCCCTCACACCAGCGCATAAAAGGAGGAACCCTGCGCTGGATCGGTAACGGTAATGTGAATGATCAGGAACAAGTGAACGATAATGGACGCGTGATGTTCGCTTTCATCGCGCAACAATACGTATTGCGGTGTGAATCAGTCGGGAAACTGCTCATTCCGTCACAAAAGTTCAACCTCCAATTGGGAACCTACGCTGTAGAAGAGAACCCATACGACTTTTTCGCTCCCACACGCCTACGCCTCATTCGCCGGCACGCGGTCAGCACCAAAAGTCCCCAACAAACGCTCGAAATAACGGAGCGCCCCAAACGCACCACCCGTGAGGTAATGCGTTCCGGGCAACAAGTAATATAAATCCTCTCAGAACGACAAAGAAATGATCATCGCAGTAGATTTCGACGGCACGATTGTCGAGCACAGATATCCGGCCATCGGCAAAGAGCTCCCATTCGCCACCTCAACCCTCCGCCAACTCATGGAAGATGGGCACCGCCTCATCCTCTGGACCGTGCGCGAAGGCGATCTTCTCCAAGAAGCCGTAGACTTCTGCGAACAGCGCGGAGTAAGCTTCTTTGCCGTCAACAAAGACTTCGAGGAAGAAGACGGAACCGGCAAGCATTTTTCGAGAAAAATCAAAGCCGATCTTTTCATCGATGACCGCAATGTCGGAGGTTTGCCCGATTGGCCGACCATTTATGCCCTCATAAAAAAGAAAATGAACCTTCGAGATTTTTCTGATCTCCGAAGAGATCATCGAACCTCCCGTCAAGAAAAAAGGATGGTGGCCCTTTTAAGCCCAAACACTTGGGGAGTCGGCGCGAAAGCATGCACGCAACCATTGACCAAAAGCGCGCAAAAAGCCGCAAGTCCTGCTCAACCTCACAAAACAAGCCAACTTTTCACCAAAAAAGTCGGGTAGTGCTTTGTGCACTCCCGACTTTACTGTATTTTCGCGAGCATACATTATATAATTGCATATGTCACACCCCAAAAAAAGCATCTGGGCAAAGCTACTTGCACCAATTGTCTGGATCTTCCGTGCGCCGGTGCGCTTGTGGCGTTGGTATAAATCTCTTTACCAGGGCGCACCTTGGTGGAAGAAGCTGGGTATCGGTTTCTTCTCCTTCATCTTTTTTTCATCCTCTTCACCTGCTTTGCCATTCAGATCAACCTCTTTTGGCTTTTCGGGCGCTCTCCTTCGCTCTCCAGCATCATGCATCCGAAAAAAATGCCGCCGCATCCGAGGTTTACTCTTCCGACGGCAAACTCCTCGGCAAGTTCTTTAGCGAAAACCGAACGCCGGTTCCCTACGATTCCATTGCGCCGGCCTTTGTTCACGCCCTCATTTCAACTGAGGACGAGCGCTTCTACAGCCATCACGGTGTGGACTTTGTCGGTGCTGCCGGTGCAATGAAAGACGCACTGCGCGGACATGCGCGAGGAGCCTCCACCATCAGTCAGCAGCTCGTCAAGAACATGTTCCGCGTGCGCACAGAATACTCAACAGGCCTGCTCGGCTACATTCCGGGCGTGAAGATTCTGATCATGAAGCTCAAGGAAATGATCATTGCCACCGAGTTGGAAATGTTCTGCACCAAGAATGAGATCCTCACCATGTATGCCAACACGGTAGACTTCGGATCTAACGCTACGGCATCAAGACAGCGGCAAAAACCTACTTCAATACGACGCCCGCCAAGCTCAAAACCGAAGAGGCCGCCGTATTGGTAGGACTACTCAAAGCCACTTCGGCCTACAACCCCAAGAGCAATCCACGCAGTGCCCTGCAGCGTCGCAACGTTGTGCTGCACAATATGTACACACACGGCAGCCTCACGCAAGCAGAGTACAACACACTCAAGGAAAAGCCCATCGAACTGAAATTCAGTGTGGAGAGTGCCTACGACGGCAACGCACTTTACTTCCGTCAGGCGGTGGCCGAAGAAATGAAAGCGCTCACTCCCGACCTCGATCCCTACAAGGACGGCCTGAAGATCTACACGACAGTAGACAGTCGCATGCAGCGATACGCCGAAGAAGCCGTGAGCGAACAAATGCGCAACGTGCAAAAGAACTTCGAAGCCCATTGGGGAAATCAAGATCCCTGGGTGGACGAGAAAAATCAGCCCATCCCCAATTTCTTGCAGGAGAAGTTGAAACAAACCGACGCTTACAAAATGCTTTCGGCGCGGCATCCTGAAGATCCGGGTCGCGTACTTGAGATTCTCAACACGCCCCATCCCGTGAAACTCTTCACCTACGACGGTCCCATTGAGCGTGTGATGTCGTCAGTCGACTCCCTTCGTTTCATGCTCCACTACATGCACGCCGGTTTTGTAGCCATCGAACCTCAAACCGGCGAAGTAAAAGCCTATGTCGGCGACGTGGATTTCAATACCTGGCAACACGACAACGTCAGTGCCACGCACCAGCCGGGTTCGACGTTCAAACTCTTCGTCTATGCCACGGCGATCAAAATGGGTTGGCTCCCTTCTGACGCACGACTGCAAGATTCATACATACGAATGAACGTCACGGACGAGAATGGGAAGCCCTCCGTGTGGACTCCCCACAACGCCAACGGACGCTTCTCGGGTGCCAAACTTTCTCTCCGCACGGCATTTGCACAAAGCGTGAACACCATCGCGGTCAAGCTCGGTCAAGAAGTTGGCATCAGCAATGTCATCAAAACAGCCCAAGACATGGGCATCAAAACCGAATTGCGCGATGCCCCCTCCCTCCCGCTCGGAGCCAGCGACGTGAATCTCACCGATTTGGTCGGCGCTTACGCAAGTGTGGCCAACTGCGGCGAGCACAACAGCCCCTACACGATCGAGAAAATCGAAGATTCTGACGGAAAAGTGGTGTATGAGCATCATCGCGACGTGCATACCGTGCTCAATCCCCAAGAAGCTTACTACATGCAGGCGCTTCTGAACGCCAGCGTCAGTGATGCGGGCGGAACGTCCCAGAGTCTTGTCAGCCCCTCCTACATCGGACAGTGGTATTGGAACAAGAGTCTCGACGTCGGCGGAAAAACCGGTACTTCCAACTCGCACGCCGATGCATGGTTTGTGGGCGTGACGCCGAAACTCGTAGGCGGTGCCTGGGTAGGCGGAGAATACCGCCAAATACACTTCCGATCCGGCGCGCTCGGGCAGGGTTCTCGCACAGCGCTTCCCATCTTTGGTTTGTTCATGCGCAAAGTTTTTGTCCGATCGCACCCTTGCGCCGAAATATCTTGCAAAATATCCGGTGCCCGAAGGCATCAATCCGGCAGATATTGCCCAACACGACGAACCGGTACAGCGGCATGAGGAACCAAAAGACTCATTAGTCGATCCGGATGCCCCCTATAAGAACCTTGAAGAAAACGCGAACCAAGAGTCGAACAGCGATAGATCGACAGAGCCATCGGGCGATAAGCCGCATTCCTCACAAGATGTAGCTGAACCGTCCGGAAACACCCCGCAACAATCGGCAGGCCCCGGCACAACGCACCAAGAGAACCAAGGCAACAAGACGCCGAAACAAAAGACGAAAGCCGCTCCGAAAAGGAATAAAAGCGATGACGTCTTCAATTAACACCGGTGTCGTTCACGACAATCCCCATTTCTCATCTCAAGAAATGGGGATTTTTGTACTCCTCCCACACCAACTTCGAAAACAACGGAGCCCTCGTGCGCCTCCACGGTGCTTCTTCACCCCCACGCGCACGCAGCTCAGAAAACGCCCATTTTTTTCGAGGATTCTCCCCCGCTTTCTCGTAAAATCTCCGGAGTTTCCCAACAAAGCTACGAACAATTGGAAGCATCGTCCCATATTTTTCTCCACGCACGAAAGGGAAAGCTTGGCAATGTGCCTTAAAACCACTATATTTGCACTAACTCATCATGCGCTTACAAGCACAAAATCATATAGACCTCATCGATTATGAACAAAAAGCTCCTCCTACTCTCTGTACTCTTGCTCACCGCAGTCGTAGGTTGCAAGAATAAATCCAACAACTCCGCCTCGCAAGGTTCAAACAGCGACAGCACCGAACAAGTATCAACGGACGAAGCGGCAGAAGGCACTTCGCAAGCTCAAATTCGCCAAGTAGATCCCGCTCTGAGCGGGAGCGACGCATTGAAGCCATCAAGAAAAAAACTACAAAGGCAAAGTTGCGTTTTTTTCGATTTCTGGGCGACTTGGTGCCCTCCCTGCCGAGCAGCGATGCGTGAAGTGGATCAAATCAAACCCGAACTCCAAAAACAGGGTGCAGTCTTCGTTTACATCACCGGCGAAACCTCTCCGGAAGAAGAGTGGAAGAACAGTTTGACGGAGATCCACGGAGACCACTACCGACTGACAGACAAGCAGTGGCAAGAAATCAGCAACGATCTGCACATTCCCGGCATTCCCGTTTACTTCCTTCTGGATCGTAAGGGAGAAATGGTATTCTCCAACTTAACAGAAGGCGGCTACCCGGGCAACGACGTGGTGAAAAAGGTGATCACTCAAGCTCTCAACCAGAAATAAGTCACATGCTGCTCACCAAAATGCTCCAAACCTTTGGAGAATACCTTGTACTCATGGGGCGCGTCTTCTCGCGTCCCGAGAGACTTCGCATGTTTTGGAAACGCTACGTGAAGGAGATGGCCGCCCTTGGGGTAGATTCGATCATTATCGTCTTGCTCATCTCGTTTTTCATCGGCGCCGTTATCTGCATCCAGATCAAACTCAACATCGAAAGCGCTTGGATGCCAAAATGGGTGAGTGGTTACGTCACACGTGAGATCATGTTGCTGGAATTCTCCTCATCTATCATGTGTCTCATCCTTGCCGGAAAAGTAGGCTCCAATATTGCCTCTGAAATTGGCACCATGCGTGTGACACAACAAATCGATGCACTCGAAATCATGGGGGTGAATTCTGCCTCCTACGTGATCTTGCCCAAAATAGTCGGCATGCTCACCATGATCCCCCTGCTCGTCATTTTTTTCTACCACGAGTGGCATCGTAGGTGCCTATGCCACAGCCTACATCGGGCACATCATCACACCGGCCCACCTCACCGAAGGCATTCAGTACGACTTTAACCAATGGTATTTCTGGATGGGAGTGATCAAAAGCTTCTTCTTTGCTTTCATCATCGCCACGGTTTCGGCTTTCTACGGCTATCGCGTCGAAGGCGGCTCCGTCGAAGTGGGAAAAAGCTTCCACTGATGCCGTCGTTAGCTCCTCCATGCTCGTCCTCTTTTCCGACCTTTTCCTCACACAGCTGCTCTCATGATTCAACTTCTCGACCTTTGCAAATCATTCGAAGACAAAGAGGTGCTCAAACACATCGATTCCACTTTCGAAGCCGGGAAAACGAACCTCATCATCGGGCAATCGGGCTCGGGAAAGACGGTTTTGATGAAATGTATCGTAGGACTCTTGTCACCCACCTCGGGCCAGATTCTCTACCACGGGCGCAATTTCGTGAATATGAAGAAGCGCGAGCGAGTTATGCTGAGACGCGAGATGGGAATGGTCTTCCAATACTCGGCTCTCTTCGACAGTCTCACCGTAGAAGAGAACGTGATGTTCCCGCTCGACATGTTTCCGACGAAAGCTACAAGGAACGTCGACGCCGTGCACAGTATTGTCTGGATCGTGTGAACCTGTCAGATGCCGGCGGCAAATTTCCGGGAGAAATTTCGGGCGGTATGCAAACGTGTGGCCATCGCGCGCGCCATCGCCCTGAAACCCAAATATCTCTTCTGCGACGAGCCAAACTCGGGCCTCGATCCCAAAACTTCTCTCGTGATCGACGAATTGATCCACTCCATTACTCACGAAGACGGGACAACCACCATCATTAACACCCACGACATGAATTCCGTCATGGGCATTGGCGAACACATCCTATATATTTACGAGGGACACCGGGAATGGGAAGGTACAAAAGACGAGGTGATGAATGCAGACAATGAGCGTCTCAATAGCTTCATCTTTGCTTCTGATCTCTTCCGCCAAATTAAAGACAAACAGCCTCAAGCTACTAAATAGGAACTACGCATTGCGCTAATGTATCTCTCCCAATATGCTTAACACGCTCACAGTCTGGCTCATCGAAAAGGCATTCTATGCGGCACCGCTCGCCGTTTTGCCTTTGTTGAACGCGAACGCACGCATGGACATTGTGGATCTGTACCGAAGTAAACAGCCCGCCGTTGTAGAAAATGCGATGGGAGGGGAGAGTAGACTACAGAAAATCGACAATCATCACCTTGCAATTCAACTTACTCCCGTGTCACACTGGGAGATGCAACTTCTTCCCGACAGTTCTATCGAAGTGCGCCACACCTATATGGCGACTGACACTGTGAGTTCCACAAGTCTATACGACAAACACTGGAAACTGCTTTGCAAAGACCGGAAATAAGCTTCTCCGGCTCCCCGCCGTAGAGGGCTTAACTGCAAAAATAAGAGCCAAAACCTCGTATTCTCGTCCTACAGCACGAAGGCGATTCCTAATCGCTTCAACTCTCGGAAAGAGAACGACGAAGTTTTGGCCCTTATTGTCCTCGGGCGAATGAAAACGAGCCCCGGCTAATGCCGCTTCACGTAACGGATGCCCTTGATACAGGTGACTCAACATCGGAAAGAAGTGACACAATCGACGACGAGCCGAATCAAATGCGAAAGCAAAGCATCTGATCCAAGCAGAACTGCCATATTTGTAATAGCACAAGGCACCTTTCGAACGTTGCACCCCGGCATCCACATAGATCATGGAGCGTTTCAGCATCGTACTGGTTTCCACGATGCGTTCGGGGAAGTATTTGATTTTCAGCCCCGCTCTGAGTGCGTCAATGAGCCAAACTTCCTCTTCACCGCAGGTAAGAAATTTAGTGCCGAGCCCAAATCTCTCATCAAAAAGCAATCGATTCTGCACCTTCTCCCGACGAAAAACCATTTCGATTGTCGAAACGTCGTAATCCGTGGGCACTTCCGTAAATTGGCGTGCCTCTTCCGGGTAACGCTTCAACAATTTTCCTGTGTAAGTACTTGCTCTGAAAAATGCAACGTCCAATTCTGCGTCTTCGGAAAAGATCTTTCTCGATGGTTTTCGGAGCGTCTTCACTCAAACGAGAGTCATCATCTGCAAAAATCACCAGATCGGCCCTGGATAATTCCAAAGCATGATTGCGATTGTTGGACAGCCCTTGGCCTTTATACACACTCAACACCACATCTCGACGCTGTTTCAAGATCTCAGGCACCAATTCCAAATAGCGTTCATCAGTGTATTGATAGGAAACCACGTAGCGCACACCCTCTTGTTCGGGGCGCAACAAGTCGTCAATGCGGACAATTCCCTTATTGAGTGAGCAAATGAGAATGTCTAATGTCATAGTTCAAAATTTATTGAGGGTATTCACCACAAGCTCTGCTTCTTCGTCTGTCATTACGGGACTTATGGGCAAACTCAACTCCTCTTCAGCCCATTTTTCGGCCACCGTTAAATGAACATCGTGAGAGAAAAGATGCGAAAGGCACGGCTGCCTGTGCACAGGCACGGGATAATGGATCAAAGTTTCGATCCCTCTCTGCGACAAATAGGTTTGTAGTTGCGTTCTACGCGGACTTCTCACCGCAAACAAGTGGAAAACATGGTCTTCTCCGACCTGCGTCGGTGTAGAGTAGGGGAGTTGAAATTGAGTATGCCGAATATTTTCGATATAATACCGAGCGATCTGCCGTCTCCGCTCATTATCTCTATCTAAAAAAGGCAATTTTCTCAACAAGAACGCGGCTTGTAGTTCGTCTAACCGGCTGTTCATCCCGAGCCACTCGTGGTTGTATTTCTTGCGTGCGCCGTAATTCCCCAAACACCGCACCCTTTCTGCCAAATCGCGATCGTCAGTGACCACCGCTCCCCCGTCTCCGAGCGCTCCAAGGTTCTTTCCGGGGTAAAAGCTGAAAGCTGCGGCATTTCCCCACGCACCAGCACGACGCCCCTCGCGCAGAGCCCCATGCGCCTGCGCAGCATCCTCCAAGACAAAGAGGGAAAACTGCTTCGCGATGGAACAAATTTCATCCATATCTGCAAGTTTACCGTATAAATGCACTGGAATTATCGCACGAGTACGTTGATTCACAGCAGACTCCACGGCCTCCGGAGAAATCAACCCATCATCGAGCACTTCCACCGCAACCGGACGTAAACCTGCGCGCACTACGGCCTGCGCAGTGGCCACGAAAAGTATGGGCCGGCACAAGAACTTCAGCATTTTTCCGGCCAAGACTCCATTTCTTTTTTTAGCTAACAACGAGAGTGTTAGTGCGTCCAATCCATTGGCCACACCCACACAATACTCAACACCGCAATAAGCAGAGAAAGCTTTCTCGAACAGTGCAGTAGCTTCCCCCCGCAAATACCATCCACTGTCCAAGACTTCGGAAAAGGCATCGTGGAAAGAGGTGGAAAATCGCGAATTTACTTTTCGCCAAATCAAGAAAAAGGAACCTTGTTGCTCATACTATATTCAAAATATATTCATCATAGTTTACGCAGCTCCCCCCAAACAATTCCTTCTGCGCAATCAACCCTTCATTAAGTACGCGCCCATGAGATTCTGTTGAGATGCCGAAATCAAAGAAATCCGGTGTAAAGCCGCCTATCCCGTTCGCCCGAATATTCTCTATGAGCGTAACGAAAAGAAAGTCGAGCGCAGATAAAGTTCTCCCCAAAGGAGAGGTCGCAATGTACTGCGCATGCGCAACTCTTTGGGTCAAAAAGAGTAGGGTACCGCAAAGCATCTCACCATCATGGGTGTGTGCTGTCACCAGACGGATGTTTTCAGGAAAACGCTCTATAAGAGTTTCGATTTCCTCGACAGTGTGCACCGGTTTCACCCCGTGGCGTTCTACTAATGTCGCTTCCAACAAATTCCAAAACGCTCGAAGCGAAGCATCCATTCGGATCTCCAACCCCGATTTCTCCAATTTGTTCCGATGATGCTTACGAGTTGACGAAAAATGGAGCGAGGAACGCAAATTTATCACTGTCGAAGCGGCGCGAGAATCCAATTTTGCTCCGAAACGAAAGAACCAATACAATTCCTCCTCGGAGGGACAAGTATGATAGATGTGGGGAATCGGACGAATGCGCAACGTTTCCATGTGCAAGTCCGAATAATTGCAGATGACGGCCGTTAGTAGTTCGCCTATGTCGACAGTGTGCGCACGTTTCCCCAAGAGAAATCCGCCATACGTCAGTCCACCGTGACTTCGCACCTCCTTTTCATCAAGATGCAGGCTCGCAGGGAACAAAGCAAGCAATCTTTCTCGCTCATCATACAATAACAAAGATGCATCGACAAAGCGATCTTTGTGATAGTCCATGAATGCACGATTGAACAAGAAGGTTGCATTGCGAGAAGCACCGACAAATTCATTCCACGTGCCGCAGAATGACTCGTTGTACGGTTGAACATAAATACGCGGCATACTTTATGTTTAGTTACATTGCATTTTTTCGGAATTCCTCCCAACTTCTGAAGTAGCCCTCAGGTCTATAGGTCTCAGATGCGAAACAAAGTCCTACAAAGTTAGGGGAAAAATCGTACAACCGGCACCATACCATTGGGGGAATGACGATACCTCGATTAGGCAACGACAATTCGATAGTCAAATCTCGCGTCCCATCAGAAAGATCAATCTTCACCGCGCCCGAGACCGCATAAAGTACTTCGGCACACGTTCTATGGGCATGTCCTCCGCGTTCTGCGACTTCGGGCACACCTGTTAGCCAGAAAACTCGTCGGGCTTCAAAAGGTAGGCTGCTGTTTTCAGCCACAATGAGCAGCCCACGATCATCCGCATGCAGAGGAAGATCAATAAAATCTACGCCTCTGGGAAACATCAACTTATTTTGATCTGGTTGTTTGGACATATCTGCAAATAGCAGGGAAGGTAATTCCTCACCCTCTACTAATCATAATACCTATTCTTAGTTTTCTAAGCAATTGCGCGAAAGTACCTCGAAATACTCGGGCGGAGGCCGTTGGCAGCCCCCAAGGAGAACTTGAAATCCCCGCATTTGTCATGAATTATTGGGGGATTTTCTTAGGAAATCGGGGGCTTTATATTGAAACGCGAGAAAACTCAGCAGAGAAATTCATTCATTTGCTGATCTCCCTCACAAAAACCGATTATAACCCACAAGTCCTAGGTGGCAACTCCGAGCCTACGCTCAATCGTCTACGTCGATCGTCCGTTCCAATGTGACTCTGTATCTCAAGGCCGAACCATCGTATTTGGCTGATCCCATTTTTGCAGGGAAATTCTCTGTAAAAGACTGTCCCTTCCCAATTCCTGAAACTCCATACGAAGCCACCAATACAATATTGTAGCGCCCGGATTGACTGAACGTTATTGTATCTGTAGGTGCAGGGGTACGTTCGGTGTAAAGATTTGATTTACCATATCGTTGCACCGCTTCAGCCGGACCACTAACGGTCCATTGATAGGTCACTTCATAGAGGTGCTTCCCCATTTTGCGCTGCGGTGCCTCAACCACAACCGACTTACCCACTTTGGGTAGCTCATTTTCGGCAAGTTTTAGCTGCAACGGTTCAAATCTGGGGAACTCTGCGGTGTATTTCTTGGCGTCGTCATCGCATGCTACGAGCGAGGCAAGCACAAAGAAGAGAGATAAGCTCGTTTTTGTATTAATCATAATGTTCTTATCACAGAATTATTTAGTTGGACACAGTTCGCTCAGCGCCTTAAATAGCTGCTGCGTCGGCAAACCAACCACGTTGGTATAAGACCCTTCGATAGATTCAACTGCTGCCAACCCAATCCATTCTTGGATGCCGTACGCGCCGGCCTTGTCAAAGGGAAGGAAACTTCGCACATAGTAGTCAATCATTTCCTCCGTCAGCGTCGCAAACTTAACCACCGTTGTAACCGCCTGACAAGTTTGGACTTCCGGCGCGCTCAAGGTAAATGCAGTAGTCACCGTGTGCTCTTTACCTGAAATCAGACGCAGCATTTCACGTGCCTCCTGCTCATCCTTGGGTTTTCCCAGGACCTTTTCGGACGTAGAAACAATAGTATCGGCCGTAATGATCAGTCGATTATCGCGAATGTGCTCTTTATAGGCGGCAGCTTTCTTTTTAGCGACATAAAGTGCCACGTCTTCTCCTTTTTAGTTCAGGAGGATAACTCTCATCAATGCCGAAAAATAACGAACGGCGTGAAGGTGACGCCCAAATTGGTCAGCAATTCTCTTCTTCGCGGGGAGTTGCTCGCGAGAATCACTTCGTATTTCTGCAAGTTTTCCAACATATTCGTCTAATGATTAATAGTTTACCATCCAAAAGCCTCAGCATTGTGCATCCACAAGCCTTGCGCACGGAGTACCTGCTCAACAACATCGCGAACACAGCCTGCCCCACCCTTCTCGTGCGAAACGTACTTAGAAATCTCACGAATTTCGGGTACTGCATCAGCGGGGCAACAAGGACAACCACACTCCTTCATGACTTCATAATCGGGAATGTCGTCGCCCATGTAGAGCACTTCCTCAGAACGTAAGCCGTTAGCAATCAAATAATCTCGATATACATCGATTTTGACAGAGACCCCCATGAAAATATCGGAGATACCCAGCCCCATGTACCGCTCCTTGATCGTTTCGTTGCGCCCGCCGGTGATTATCGCCAACTTCAAATCGGTTTTCGCCGCATGTTGCAAGGCGTAACCGTCTTTCGTATTTGCAGTTCTCACAGGTTGTCCGCCCAAAAGGAGGACATTGCTGTCACTGAGTACGCCGTCGACATCGAAAAATCAATGCGCGTATCTTTTTGAGGTCGTAATTAATCATGATGGAATTGGTGGAAAATGCTATCACTCAGTACTTCGTACAATTTTTTCCACTCGCTGTGGCTTTCTAATTGCGTCAAATGAGCTTCCATTACGCGTCTATCCCCGCGCCGTGCCGGACCAGTCTGCGCATCGTGCGGACTGAGATCAGCAACCTTCTTGGCTGTTTCGTTGATCAGCGGCAACAACCACTGCGGCGACAAGTTTTTGGTTTCCAATAGCGAGGAAGCCACATCATACAGGTGATTTACAAAATTACAAGCGAAGACCGCAGCGAGGTGCAACGTCTTTCGGCGTTCGGAATCAAGAATATGGACCTGATTGCTAACGCTCTTGGCAAGTTCGAGCAATCGCTGTGTGATTTCTTCGCTACTCCCTTCTACAAAACATGGGATTTCTGAGAAATCAAGCGGTCTATCGACAGAAAACGTCTGCAATGGATACAGCACACCGTAACTAGTGGACAAATTGCGCAGACTGTTGATCGAAACGCTGCCGGAAGTATGCAAAACAATCGTTTGCGGTGTAGGCGGTTGCCAAGTTTCCCACAAAGACTCCAAGGCATCATCTGCAATCGCGAGGATGTAAATTTCAGCTTCCGGCAAACTCAACGGATTCTCCACTGCCGCCGTATCACTGCTCAGATGTGCAGCAAGCTCTTCCGCTCGTTCTAAACGTCGAGAGGAAACTCCTACGATGCGGTGGCCGGCCTTTTGCAAATTCTTGGCGAGATGCGTTGCAAGGTTGCCGGATCCGACAAATGCAATGTCATACGAATGTGCCATAAAATGATAGTTGATGTAGCAAATATAGCACTTTTTGTAGATAAAAATCAAAGCGTGCATTACCAAAAAGGCATTGCACGCTTTGCGTTTATGCAAAAGTTGAGTTTTATCCGTAGATGATGTGACCGTTTTCGTCCTCGAATTCTTTCGTATCCTTGGCGTACTGGTTCATAGCTCGCATGCTCATACCCATACTTGAGAATCCTCCGTCGTGATAGAGGTTCTGCATGGTGACTTTTCGCGTAAAGTCAGAGAACATCATCACGGTGTAGTCGGCACACTCTTCAGCAGAAGCGTTGCCGAGGGGCGACATTTTGTCGGCAAAGTCCATGAGGTGATCCATTCCCTTCACGCCGTTTCCTGCAGTGGTGGGCGTGGGGCTCTGCGAAATGGTGTTGATGCGAACGTTTTTCTCGCGACCATAGATGTAACCAAAGCTACGTGCGATGCTTTCGAGCAAGCTTTTTGCATCCGCCATGTCGTTGTAGCCGAAAAAAGTGCGTTGAGCTGCCACATAGCTCAGTGCAACTACCGAAGCATACTCGTTCAACGCGTCTTGCTTCTTGGCGACTTGCAACATCTTGTGGAAAGAAATGGCCGAGATGTCGAAAGTCTTGGCAAGATAGTTGTAATCCAGATCATCGTACGTGCGCTGCTTACGGACATTCAGGCTCATGCCAATGGAATGCAGCACGAAATCGATTTTTCCTCCCAAGAGGCGTTGGCTTTCCGAGAATACTTTCTCGAGATCTTCGACGCTTGTGGCGTCAGCCGCGATGATCGGCGCATTGAGCTGTTCGGAAAGAGCATCGAGTTCGCCCATGCGAAGTGCAACCGGGGTATTAGAGAGAGTGATCGTGGCACCTTCTTCCACGGCCTTCACCGCAACTTTCCATGCAATGGAATGTTCATTGAGCGCACCGAAGATAATTCCGCGCTTGCCTTTCAGTAGATTGTGAGTCATGAGTACTATTTGTGGGAATAGATTGTTCTTATCTGTTTTTCAGTTGCGCAAAGATACAGCAAATGTGCAATGACAACAATAAAAAAAAAGGGGAGTAAACGGGAAAGGTTCGTCTAAACCCCTCAATTATGCAATATAGAAAAAAAGCAATTATCGGGTATAAACTCTTTATCCTACCCTACTCTATGCACTGCGCACAGAGGAGATTGGCAGCTTGCAGGAGCGAAACAAGTGGCGTCGTCCGTGCGGCATCGTAAAACGCGCGTCGCCCGGCTGATCCGTACTCTCCGACGTCGAACATCCCCTTGTTCCACCGGATTGCCAACATTTCATCACGAGTCAGATGCAGGAGATGGCTCACAATGATGCACGATTTTTCTCCCTGCCCGAAGGGGAAACGATCTTGCAACTCGTATCCTTGGTAACTCTCCCATTGTCCTTGCGCGTTCTTCCGCCTTTTTTCCGCTTTACGGAAAGTATTGCACTTGCAAACATCGTGGAACAATGCAACGACCGCGATGCTTTCTTCAGTCATCGCCTCGTTATCGGTATTTCCTCCTAAACAAGCATAGGGTTGCAACACCGATTTATAAATGCGCAATGCAGTTTCCAAGACATTGATGGAATGTTGACACAGCCCTCCCGGCTCACTGAGATGTGCACTCAGGGAGGCCGGTGCACTAAAGAAATCTGTTTTCTGATTTAGATAGGACAACAGCTCCGAAACGCCGGGCCTTTTGATGTATTCATGGGCAACGGAGATGAAGAACTCCTTATTCTTATGTTGTTCTACGTCGGTCATGGTTAGAAAGGTTAGGTTGCAGCTTCAAGGAAATGCGTATATCGGCCCTTGCATGCCCGGCTTGGTCCAACCAGAATGTTCGAAATCGGGCATACGTGGTAACAAGCCAAACAAAAGGTGCATTGTCGTCCCCATTTAGGCCCCATCTCGGGTCGCTCCACCTTGATATTATGAAGCGGACACACCTTTTCGCAGCGTTGGCAGGCCGTGCAACAATGACGGGTGGAAAACATTTTCGGTCCCACCCAGAAGCGATAGAAGAATTGTCGTAGCCATCCACTTTTCCATCGCGAAAACGAGCCGGGCACTACGTCGACCACGCCTTTTTCTCGGCAAAGGATCTGTTGCGCCACGCGTGGCAGCTTTTCTTGCGTCGATTTTATTTTTCTCGCCGCGAGTTCCTCATTATCCACGTCGAAGAACGGTAGTCCAATGTAGGTGTTGGGCATTGAAAACGACCAGACGGCATTGAGCTCGTAGCCCTTTTCGGCAAGCAACATCGCCAAACGTTCATGGGCGCGTCCGATATCATCTCCGCAAGTGAGGAGTGCAAATACATAATTTGGGGTCGGGGCTTCTGCTTGCGGTAGACTTCGGATAAAGGCCTCGGCCACTTTCGGGATCGTCCATCCGTAAATGGGAAAAGCCAAGCCCAAGATTCCTTCCGTCCACAGATTTTCCTCCGGCGCCGCAACATCGTTCACATAATCGGCCACGTTCCTCAATGCCAGACCACACGCTCGACTCACTTGTTCCGCGACCCAACGCGTATTACCGGTGCCTGAGAAATAATAGATCATGTCTGAGGCAATCTCAAACGCATTTCTGCGACAAAACAGTCGTGGAATATTTCTGCTGCTTCGGGTTGATGGTTGCGAAACAGACCGTATACACTCGATCCACTCCCGGACATGGCGGCATACGTGGCTCCCATGTCATAGAGCGTGCGCTTAATGGCAGCGATCTCAGGATAACGATGGAAAACACTCGGTTCGAAATCATTTTTCACCGTGTCTTTCCACGTTTCGGGGGGGCGTGAAAGCGAAAGCAATAGACTTTCTTCGGAAGGTTTGGGGTGTACCATGGCATAAGCATCACGCGTAGACACCGTTACCTTGGGTTTTACCAAAACCAAGTTCCATCCGGCCAAATCAAAGTCCAATTGCATGAGTTGATCTCCGATGCCCGTCGCATAAGCCGGCTTTGCCTTATAGAAGAACGCGCAGTCGGCTCCCAGTTGCGAGAGGCGATACTCTATATCTTCGTCGTCCATCTGCAAATCATACTGTTCATTGAGCAAACGCATCATGAAGGCAGCGTCACTGCTCCCACCTCCCAAACCGGCCCCGGAAGGAATCCGCTTGTGAAGCCAGATTTCGAGCGGCGGGATCTGCTTGTAGTCTTCACGAAGCTGATTTAGCACACGGATAACCAGATTGTTGTCCGGCGTGCCCTCCAACTCATATCCCGTCTGATGGAACAAATAGGGCTGCGTGGCATTCTTTGCGGAAAGCACCTCGAGATTATCATGCAACGGGATGGGATAGAACACCGTTTCTATGTTGTGATAGCCATCGCTGCGGCGCTCTACGACATTGAGTCCCAGATTGATTTTGCAACAAGGAAATACTACCATAAGTCTGCGATATTTCGGTGAAACGTAAGCTGAATTTTAGGGTCGGAAAGAGAGGAGTACTGCACTATTGGCCGGGACTTGCACCGTGGTGTCTCCGTCTCTCGTCAGCACAATACTTCCTTTTTGGCCACACATCAAATCGCGGGTTTCAAATGTCCCCTCTTTCAACTGTAAATAGTCAAAAGCGTGAGCCGGAATCTTTACTCCCACACAAATGTCCTGATCGGAGAAGTTAGCCACCCCAAGAATACCTTCATCGTTGGTTTTTCGCAAGAAAGCATAGTGGCGATTGGAATCGAAACCTGTGTAGGATTGGTAATTGACGTACATCACGTCGAAAAAAGCTCCTTCGCGCAGCGCAGGAGAGCTTTCGCGCAAGCGCAATACGGTGTGATACACCTCATACAATCGCTTTTCCTCTGCATTGAGCAACTTCGATTGTTCTGCTTCTTCGACAGATGCCGGGAGGGCAGCCAATTTACGCAAGGACTCCGGACTCCAATAGTCGAAAATCGTCGTGCGACCGTCTTTTCCAGAGAATCCCTCTGCATCCATTCCGCGTTCGCCAATTTCTTGTCCCGCGTAGATCATCAAAGGGTTGTTCCCGATGCAGGCGGCCACCACCAAACCGGGCACCGCCTTGGCGGCATCAGCGCAAAAGAAGTCAGAAGCAATGCGTTGTTCGTCGTGGTTCTCCAAAAAATAGAGCATGTACTCGCGGATGTCGTCAGTGCTCTGCCATGCCTGTGTGATTGCCGACGCAGACGCGTAACGACAGATTACCCCCCGGAGCGTATCGTAGAGTCCCACTTTGTCATAGAGGAAATCAAAGCCCCCGTGTGCAATATAACTACGGTATTCCTGCGGATTATACACCTCTGCAATGAACTGCACTTGAGGCGCCTGCGCTTTCACCTGCGCAATCGCATAATGCCAGAACTCTACAGGCACCATCTCCGCCATGTCACAGCGGAAGGCGTCGACGCCCTTCTTCACCCAATAGAGTAAAATGGTCGTCATCTTCTTCCAGGTGTCGGGAATAGGATCGAAATGGCGCGTTCCTCCCCCCACATAGTCCACTCCGTAATTGAGTTTCACCGTTTCATACCAGTCATTGCGACCGGGCCAAGCGTTGAAAAGATCATTTCCGGTTGCTTTCGCCGGCATTTCCAAGTAGGGATAGCCGGTGGCCGTGGAAGGGACGAAGTTATCGGTATGTAATGGCTCCCCCCAGCAATAATAGAAATTATTGCGTACAGAAAAGGCCATTTCGCAGTCATCGTCAGCTCCCAAATCCCGCTGTCCCTCAGGTGCGACATCCGATGCATACTGACGTGCCACGTGATTAGGCACAAAATCAAGTATGAATTTGAGTCCGGCCTTGTGCACACGGCTGACCAAAGCCTCGAACTCGTCCATTCGATGCGGCACAGACTCTGCCAAATCAGGGTCGACATCAAAATAATCTTTGATGGCGTAAGGCGACCCAGCCTTTCCCTTGACCACCCAAGGATGATCAACAGCGATCCCTTGTGCAGAATAATCGGTCTGCGTAGCATGTTCAATCACCCCCGTGAACCACACATGCGAGAAACCGATTTTTCGGATTCGATTCAAGCGTTCGGCCGTGAAGTAATTGAATTTGCCACAACCATTTTCGGCATATGTTCCGTTGGGGACATTATTGTGCTTAGGATTGCCATAGAGGCGGGTAAAAATCTGGTAGATATTCATGGAGATCAACCGGAGAAAGTAAGACGAAAGGTAGGTAACTCGCCTTTTATCCGGCAAGCAACCTACCCTTCCGATATTTTGTTTTTACATATTGGTGCCACTCACCGTGACATCGGCGTTGCCTTTGCAGATCTTCGAGATCATGCCTTGAAGCGCCTTACCGGGGCCGCATTCCACAAACGACGTGGCACCGGCAGCCACCATGTTATTGACTTCTTTGGTCCAACGCACGGGCGAAGTGAGCTGTGCAATCAAGTTAGCCTTGATTTCTTCGGGCTCCGTGTGTGCCTGTCCGTCCACGTTCTGATAGACCGTGCAATTCGGACGAGAGAATTCAGTAGCCGCAATGGCAGCTTCGAGTTCTTCCTTAGCAGCCTGCATAACAGGAGAGTGGAATGCTCCACCCACCGGAAGTACCAGCGCACGCTTCGCTCCCGCTTCTTTGAGTCGGGTGCAAGCTTCTTCCACAGCCTCGCGTTCGCCCGAAATCACCAACTGGCCGGGGCAATTGTAGTTGGCAGCTACCACAACTTTGCTGGTAGCTTCGCTCGTTTCCGCACAAACTTTTTCGATCACGGCGTCGTCGAGTCCGATGATCGCCGCCATCGTTCCTGGGCGTGCTTCGCATGCCGCTTGCATGGCCATTGCGCGCTTAGCCACAAGACGCAATCCGTCTTCGAAGCGCAAACTGCCGGCTGCAGTGAGTGCCGACAATTCGCCGAGCGAGTGTCCACCCACCATGTCGGGCTGGAATTCGTCGCCGAGGCAGCGTGCACTGATCACACTGTGGAGGAAGACCGCAGGCTGCGTGACCTTTGTCTGCTTAAGTTCCTCGTCCGTTCCGGAAAACATGATGTCCGTGATGCGGAAACCTAAAATTTCATTGGCCTGTTCGAAGAGTTCCTTGGCCACGGGATGATTTTCATAGAGATCTTTGCCCATTCCGACAAACTGTGCCCCCTGACCGGGAAAAACGTATGCTTTCATTGAATACTGAGTGATTGATTACTGTAAGTATGAGTACGCGCGAAGCGCAAACACCAACAAACGGCGAAAACCTATCGCGCACTTCATACCGCAAATATAGCAATTATTCTGTTGAAACAAATCCTCACTCAACAAAAAACAAACTACAACAGATGTTTTCCTCTACTCAAACGACTTATCAAATCCGGACGATAAGCACGGTCATGATCGAAATGCAAACAAAAAGGAGACATCCTCATTGGGATATCTCCTTTTTGTTGAGCCTCTTGTCGGATTCGAACCAACGACCCCGAGATTACAAATCACGTGCTCTGGCCAGCTGAGCTAAAGAGGCAGGTGGGAAAGCTCTCCACATCGCGCCGCTACAACTAACTACCTTTGCTGCGATCAAGCCCTGGAGGATTCGAAAGGAGCTAGCCGTGTGGCACTTTCCCATGTGGGATATGCAATCCTTTTGGTTTGCAATGCAAAGGAACGAATTTATTTTTGATTCCACCAAATTCTCGCCCCGATTTTTTTCATTACTTCCCCAGTAATATCCCCCTTACGCCCGACTATCTCCCCTACATTGCAGTGAAATCAATAAGCGATCGGCCCGTTTATAGAGACTACCACTTCACACATCTACAGGAAAAGAGAATTTGCAACGCAGTTCTCGAGTTCTCACGCTCCATCGGAATTTTCCAGCTTCGGAGACAAGGAACATAGAAAAAGGGTTCCGCAATTTGATTGCGAAACCCTTCGTGACTCCGACAGGATTCAAACCTGTAACCTTCTGATCCGTAGTCAGATGCTCTATTCAGTTGAGCTACGGAGCCAAATCCAAACTATAAATTCCAATCTTCGAGAGTGACTCCGACAGGATTCAAACCTGTAACCTTCTGATCCGTAGTCAGATGCTCTATTCAGTTGAGCTACGGAGCCGAAACTCTGATTGAGTATTTGTTTGCGGTGCGTACGGGACTCGAACCCGTGACCCCATGCGTGACAGGCATGTATTCTAACCAGCTGAACTAACGCACCGTTTTACAACTTCGGAAGCTTGATGTTCGTTGTGAGCATCCGTTGTTCCTCGTTTGCGATTGCAAAGGAAGCACATTTCTTTGAATTGACCAAGCCCCGGCGCGTTTTTTTTCGTTTTCCCCGCGTTTTTCTTCATTTCTCCCCCATTTTTCGGGCGAAAATCGCCCCATTTTTTTGGAGTTATCCCGCGCACGACCTCACACAGTCCGAAGAAATGAAGTAACTTTGTAGAAGTTTTTCCCCTCTGGAGGAGAAGGCATTTTCTCAGACAACTATTTTACCCTCTCATCAATGAAAAGTCTCCGCGAACTCTTTCGCATTGGCTACGGCCCCAGCAGTTCACACACGATGGGTCCGCGCGCAGCCGCCGAACAATATAAGCTCCGTCACCCCGAAGCCGTCCGCTTTTGCGTGACCCTCTACGGCAGTCTGGCCGCAACGGGCAAAGGTCACTTGACCGACATGGCCATTAAAGAGGTGTTGGGCGAACATCGCACCCACATCATTTGGCGCCCCGACGTTTTCTTGCCCTTTCACCCAAACGGAATGAAATTTGAAGTCGAACACAGCGACGGCATTGTTTCAGACGCCTGGACCGTATACTCCGTAGGCGGAGGTGCACTGGCAGAAGAAAACGACGAAGCCACCACGAGCCACGAGGTCTACGAACTCGACCACCTCAATGACATCATGGATTGGTGCGCTCAGCGCGGCGTAGACTATTGGAACTACGTGGAAGCCTGCGAAGGACCTGAAATTTGGACTATCTCGCTGAAGTTTGGGAAGTGATGAAATCAGCCGTGGAGCGCGGTCTGGAACACGAGGGTGTGCTACCCGGCGAATTGCACCTTCAGCGCAAAGCCCCACGCTACTACATCAAAGCCAAAGGCTATGGGGCCAATCTGCAATCGCGCGGTCTGGTCTTCTCCTATGCCCTTGCCGTAAGCGAAGAGAATGCAGGCGGAGGTCAGATCGTGACGGCTCCCACCTGCGGTTCGTGCGGTGTGGTTCCCGCGGTACTCTACCATATATATAAGAGTCGTCAAATCAGTGAGACGCGCATTCTCCATGCCTTAGCCACCGCCGGTCTCATTGGTAACGTCGCCAAGACACTGGCCTCCATTTCCGGTGCCGAAGCCGGTTGCCAAGCCGAAGTGGGGGTGGCATGTGCCATGGCGGCCGCCGCTGCCAACTACTGCTTCGGCGGTAGTTTGGCCAGTGTGGAGTATGCAGCCGAAATGGGATTGGAACATCACCTCGGCATGACCTGCGACCCCATTTGCGGTTTGGTGCAGATCCCGTGCATCGAACGCAACGCCCACGCTGCAGCACGCGCACTCGACGCCAACATCTATGCCACTTTTGCCGAAGGCATTCACCACATTTCCTACGACAAGGCGGTCATCGTCATGGGCAAGACCGGTCGCGACCTGCCTTCACTCTATCGTGAAACCTCAGAAGGCGGTTTGGCAGAAGCCTATCAAAAATAATGTTTAGTTGCGCGCAATATGATACGCAGCCCCCGATAAATGCTTATCTTTGCCGCAACATCCCTATTTTAGGGAGCCAATATCAACGATCACCTCAAGACAATAATACAGCCATGGCCGGATATCTGGTAGACGATCCTCGCAAAGTGACCACTCATCGACTACTCGAAATGAAACAGCAGGGCAAGAAAATCGCCATGCTTACCTCTTATGATTACACCACTGCCGGCATCGTCGACGAAGCCGGTGTCGACTGCATACTCGTAGGCGACAGCGCATCGAATGTCATGGCAGGCAATGTGACCACCCTGCCCATCACACTCGACCAAATGATCTATCACGCGCGCTCAGTCGTACGCGCAGTGAAGCGAGCGCTCGTGGTGTGCGACATGCCTTTCGGGACCTATCAAGTGAATCCCACAGAAGGTGTGCGCAACGCCATTCGCATCATGCAGGAAACCGGAGCCGACGCGCTGAAGTTGGAAGGGGGAGTCGAAATCATCGACACCGTTCGCAAAATCCTCGAAGCCGGTATTCCCGTGATGGGACATCTCGGACTCACACCGCAGAGCATCAACAAGTTTGGCACGTACGCCGTTCGCGCCCGCGAAGAGGCCGAGGCCAACAAACTCATTAGCGACGCAAAAGCGCTCCAAGAAGTGGGCTGCTTCGCCTTGGTGGTGGAGAAAGTGCCGGCTGCACTCAACGCAAAGGTTTGCAACGAACTGGAAATCCCCGTCATCGGCATCGGTGCCGGCCCTTCCGACGGACAAGTCCTGGTGATCGACGATATGCTGGGTAAGAACAAATCGTTCTCCCCCAAATTTCTGCGTCGTTACGCAGATCTACACACCATTATGACCGACGCTATCGGACGCTTTGTCACGGATGTGAAAACAGCCGACTTCCCTTCCGAGAGCGAACAATACTGACTTTCATTCTCTCGACAGATCAGCCAATGAGAAAGCGAACACAGCTTTTCGGGTTAGCGATACTATTCAGCCTACTGGCTCCGCTATGCTCCCAAGGCAAGGTGAATCCCACCTATAAATCGCGCCCGATCAACGTAGTGGCCGATGAACTCCCCACTCGCGCCGAAAACAACCCACAGCGCATCGTCCCCGGTGTGCTCTTTGTGAGTCCCACCAGCGGACAAATCAACGCACGTTATCGCGAAGGTATCGATGTAAGCCGCTACCAAGGCTACATCGATTGGAATCGCGTCGGCGCTGAAGGCGGCATCAGCTATGTCTATATCAAAGCGACAGAGGGGTCCGCGCTCGTCGACCCCTACTACGCGACCAACCTCTACGGTGCGCGCCAAGCAGGGCTGAGTGTGGGCAGTTATCATTTTTACCGGCCACAAATCGATATTAACGAACAATTGGCCAACATGACCACCATCGTGCAAAAAGCACGAGCAAGATTTGGTGCCGCTCATCGACATCGAAACCACGGGCGGTGTCTCACATGACAAATTTGTGTCCGATTTGCAGGTGTTCGTCGAACGCGTCACCGCCTTCTATGGGCGCCGTCCCCTACTTTACACCTACCAGAACTTCTACAACAAGCATTTGGTCGGCACCTTCCCCGGCTACCAATGGATGATCGCCAAATATCATCGTGAAGAACCCTATCTCGACGATGAAACGGACTACATGATGTGGCAATACACACAAACCGGCCGCATTCCCGGTATCCGGGTCAACGTAGACCGCAGCCGCATCATGGGCATCCACGCGCTCAGTGCTCTGCGCATGTAAAAAACAAGAACAAGTACTGGCAATTCAGAGAAAAAGTACTACCTTTGCACCATCAATAACCTGGGGTCGACTGGATTTGACAGCGGTTCGAGGTGATTTGTAAGCACGCAGTGCGGATGTTAGCGGGCACTCAAATCTCGGCTATCAACAATTTATCTGGCGAAAACAACTTTGCTCTCGCTGCCTAATCGAAGTACAGTAGATTGGCTTTATTCCTGCTCCAGGAGCGGGAACGAGACATCACCCAAGAGCACTCTCTCCTTTGCGTCTTGAACCGGTGGTGCAGTAAATAGGAGATAGGACTTCGGAGCCTCGTTCGTTGTCCGAAATTTAGAGGATAAGGCGCAGTCACGACCGCTTTCGTCTCAAACTGCGCACGAAAATTCGATAGAAAGCTAAGCGTGTAGAAAGCAGGTTGACTCTCCGTTTGGACGAGGGTTCAATCCCTCCGGCTCCACCAGCATGCGCCGGCACATTCCCTCGAGAGCGTGTGCCGGCGCAATCTTTGTTCTTACACCTACATACGAATCCTCCCCCTTGACCGATGGGTTAAGGGGGAGGATTTGTTCAGGTTCGGAGAGATCTCTCGATACTCCGGATTAGAACTCAACGTTGAAGCGCAAATTCAATTGGCGCCCGGTCAAATAGTTCGGCACACCGTGGCGGTTTCCTTCGATATCTGTGATCCAATAATAAGAATTGACGTTGCGGATACCGAGGAGGTTGAAACAGTCAATGCCCAACCAAGCATCGCGCACATACTTTCCCCAGCCCACCACCGGACGGCGGCCATTCTTGAGTTCTGCTTTGAACAAGTGGTAGTTCAGCCCCACATCCACTCGCTTGTAGGCCGGAGCACGAAACGTTTGTTCTCCTCTTGTCGAATGCGGCGGCCCGAAAGGCAATCCATGGGCAAACGCCGCGCGCAAGGTGAGCGCCCAACGCGTCGAACCGGGGAAGTAGTCGGTGAAATAGAGCGACACATTGTAGCGTTGATCGGTGGGGCGCGGATACCACACGCCATCCATTTTTTTCTTTCGCTTGCATCAGCGAGAAAGTCAACCACGAATCGGTGCCCGGTACAAACTCGCCGAACAATTTGAAGTCAACTCCTGTCGCATATCCCGATGCCAAGTTACGCCCATAGTACACCACGCGCACATTGTCGACCGTATAGGGGATCAAGTTCGACAGCCTTTTATAATACGCCTCGGCCGTAAACTTAAACGGACGCTTCATCAACTGGAAAGTGTAATCGGCTCCCACCACAAAATGCACCGAACGCTGACTGCGCACCGCCGGATTCAGTTGCACGATGACACTACCGTTCGTGTGCACCGTGTCACGCAATTCCTTATAGAACGGAGCTTGATAATACAAGCCGGTCGCCGCGCGCAAGGTCCATCGGTCGTTCCACTCCGGAATATAGCCAACAGACAAGCGCGGCGAGACAAAGGTCTCGTTGTTCCAGTCTCGGTGCGTCAGTCGCACGCCCGCCGTCACATTGAACAAGCCGTGTGACGCCACGTGTCTCCACGTGTCTTGCAAAAAAGCTTCTGCCGTGTGCGCCACCAAGCGATTGGTCGACCGCAGCGCATAGATCAAGTGTAACGCATCGGGTGTGTGTGGCAAAGAATATCCGGTCGAATCTCTCATCTCCCACTCCACCGCACGTTCGCGCACCGCTTCTCGCCGCCAATCCCAGCCGGCAGCCAAAGTGTGTTCTCCCACTTTCATGCCGCCGCGCATACCGACCTTCATTACGCGCGCACTCAAGACATTGCGGGCATGCTCCATGTAGGTTCCAACCCCCAATTGCTTGCGCGTCGTCACCTCATTGAGCCAATACTGGCCTTGAATGTCGTAATGCTCATGTTCTCGCGTGCCGAAACCCGACCATTGCCACGCCACGTAAGCCGTGGGTGAGAAATGCCGTGTGAGGGTTGCCGCCCCGAAAAGCGTTCGAAACGCATCTTGTTCTTGCCCGTCAAAGTAAACCTTGAACGATCGCGCATCATACATCGTGCCAAATCGCGTTTCTCTGTCGTGCGGAACGAAATTATATTGATTGTCCGACACATTGCCCAACACGTCGAGCGACCACAGCTTCGATGGGCGCCACGACATCACCAACTGGTAATCGAAAAAAAGTTCGGTCGATATTCTCCGTCCGTGTCGAGGGTTCCCAAAAGGTAACGCGTGGTCTTGTAACGAGCAGAGGTCATCGCCGAAAAATGCTTGTTCCCCCACCCCACATAAAGGCCACCTCCCAGCATCGAACCGTTGACAGCGGCCTCCCACTGTTCCGGGCGGCGATAAGTGATGTCGAGCACTGACGACATTTTGTCGCCATATTTTGCCTCGAAACCGCCGGACGAGAACTTGATGCCCTCAACCATCGCACTGTTGATCACCGAAAGGCCCTCTTGCTGGCCGGAGCGCACCAACTGCGGTCGATAAAGTTCGATTCCATTGAGATAAACCACATTTTCGTCAAACGATCCACCGCGCACATTGTACTGCGACGAAAGTTCGCTGTGGGTCGACACCCCAGCCTGTGCAGTCACCATCTCCTCCACCGCATTCCCGGTGGCCGAAGGTGCCCCTTTCGCCAAACCGGGATTCAACTGCTGTGTGGCTGTGGTCTGTCTTCGCTGCGATTTCACCACGGCCTCCCCGAACGATGCCGTGTACAGCGGCAAAACCACATCCAAGCGCACCGAATCCTTCGGCAGCAGCAGCGTGTGTTTGCGAGTTTCGTATCCCAGCATCGAATAGACCACCGTCACCGAATCGTTCGATGCACACGTCAAGGCATATTCTCCTTTGATGTTGGCTACTGTGAGCAAAGGCTTACCCGCAATGCGCACCGAAGCCAATGCGATCGGCTGTCCTTCGCTGTCACGCACCGTGCCGAACATACGGCAAGGCCGCTGCGCGAAGGCCGAAGTCCCCGCACACCACACCATAAGAGAAAGAATCAATCGACTGTTCATCCGCGACATGCTATGGCAGGAAAGCAGGTAGCGATCTGCTGTTCACGGTGAACCAATTGCACCTCCACTCCGAATTTCTCATGCAAATGCTCCGCCAAGTGTTGTGCCGAGTACACACTGCGGTGCTGTCCGCCGGTGCATCCGAACGAAAACATCAGCGACGTAAAACCACGCTCGATGTAGCGCGCCACGTGCGTGTCAGCCAGTGCATAGACGTGCTCGAGGAAAGTCAGAATTTCGCCGTCCTGCTCCAAGAAATCGATCACCGGCTGGTCTAATCCTGTCAGCTGTTTGTAAGGTTCATAACGTCCCGGGTTGTGCGTACTCCGGCAGTCGAACACATAGCCGCCACCGTTCCCGCTTTCATCGGCAGGAATGCCCTTTTTGTAGGAGAAACTAAAAACGCGTACGACCAACGCGGTAGCCGAGGAAGGATTCATATCAAAAGTAGCCATATATCATTTTATTTTTGCTCCGAGAGTTGCAGCAAAATCGCTTCGAGGGTGGGATAAGCTCGCGCAACTCCTTGTTTCAAAAGCTCACGCACGTTCGCTAAAGCCAGAGGGATCGATTGGAGGAAATAGGCCTTGCGCTCAAAACGTCCGCGCAAACCATACGCTCCGAGCACTTGCAGCAATCGGAACAGCACAAAACGGCGCAAACTTTGCCGGAAAGCCTCACGATCCACCGTGCGCAAAGTAGCAAGCTCCGCTAAGTATTCATCAACAAGTCGTTCGCGCAAGGCCTGTGGATAACCTGCCGAAGCCTGCCACAGGAAAGAGGCGACGTCGTAAGGCAACGGGCCGCGTCTTCCTCCTTGAAAATCGATCATATACAAATCTGATTCACAGACCATTACATTACGCGACTGAAAGTCACGATATAGGAAATTCGTCTCGTTATCCACACCCTCCATCAAGGCCTCTGTCAAGGCCTCAAAATCATCTTCCAACCGCATTTCGTCGAAAGGCAAATCCGAGGTTTTGAGGAAACAATATTTGAAGTAGTTCAAATCGAACATGACCGAGCGCCGACAGAAACAGTTGGGCGAAAGCAGTATGTCGAAATCCAATCCTTGAGCACCCTCCACTTGGAAATGCGGTAACCGACGCAGGGTGCGCTGCAATAGCGCATACCCCTCTTCAGCTAACCCGGAACACTCGTCATATCCCCTGTTCTCGCCAAGCCACCAACGCCCCGTGCAACGACACGTCGCCCAAATCGGAAAGCAAATAGCATTGTTCATCGGCACTCACGCCCAACACGCAGGGCACCGGTAGACCTTTCGCTGAAAAATGACGTGCAAGATAGAGAAACGTACGATTCTCTTCCACGTCTTTTCCCCAAGCACCGATACATGTCCGCCCGTCAGCGGCCGCCAACCGAACATACACCCGATTCGATCCCGCGCCGGGCAAGGTCACGACCGACGTCGGTTCGATGCCGAAAGTTTGTTTGTAGAGGATTTGTAAGGCCTTCATGCCATCGTCTTTTTTCAGATTCATCAACTGCACGGCCACCAAAGCCGCCGTTTCCGTACGCAAACGACTCTCGCCCAGCGTGATACTGCGGAATCCGGCCGCTTGGGCGGCCCGCACTTCCTCGACCGAGAAATCTCCTTCCGGCCCGATCAAGACCAACGTGGGGCGATCCGGCCGAACCACCTCAAACAAATGGGGTTTCTCTTCCGTTTCGCCGATGTCGCCCTGCGCATAACAGTGCGCAATGAACTTATCTCCTTCGAACGGGAGTTCCAAAAAGTGCTTCAATTTCATCATCTCCCCCATCTGAGGCAGACAGGCTTTGTGGCTCTGTTTCATTGCGCTCACGACAATGCGCTCCAAGCGATCCAGCTTCAGCGCTCGCCGTTCCGAAAAAGCACAATCCAACCACTGCATCCGGTCCACTCCGATTTCTGTGGCCTTCTCAGCCAGCCATTCGATGCGATCCGCATGTTTCGTCGGTGCCACCGCAAGACACACGTCGGTACCCCACGGCCGATTCCACTTCCGTTCGCTGTCGATTTCCACGAAGCACTCCGGCTTGCGTCCGGGCACAATCGAGACGATGTGGCAATCGTAGAAACGACCGCAACCGTCGGTGGCCCACAGCGCATCGCCTTCTTGCATTCGCAACACGCGCACCGCATGCGCTGCTTCATCGGCCGGCAAAGCACCCGCCGACTTCAAATCCGGCGCATAAAACAGGTGAGATTCTTTCATTGTGTCATATTTTACTCGGCGAAGTTACTGATTTTCGCCCAAAAAGGAATTACGTCCGCCTTGCTTCGGCATTTTTTTCCTACCTTTGCAAGCAAAATTCGCAGTTCTATGGACGTAGTAACCGTAAAAGACAAGCAATTCTCGATTTCCATTCCGGCATCGCGCCTACAAGAACGCGTTGCTGAGGTAGCGCAACAAATCAGCCGCGATCTCGAAGGAAAGAATCCGCTCTTTCTCGCCGTTCTCAATGGCGCCTTCATGTTCGCCGCCGACCTCATGCGCGGCATCGATATTCCCGCCGAAATTTCGTTCGTGCGCTTCGCCAGCTATCAAGGCATGCAAAGCACCGGCCAAGTAAAACAACTCATCGGCCTGTCCCAAGACATTAAAGACCGCACCGTCGTCGTGATCGAAGACATCATCGATTCAGGTCTCACCATGCAACAGCTGCTTGCCAACCTGGGCGAACACCAACCGGCCTCACTGCACATCGCGGCCCTGCTCGTCAAACCCGAGAACCTCCAAGTGCCGCTTCACGTCGACTACACCTGCTTCGAAATCCCGAACGATTTCATCGTGGGCTACGGTCTGGACTACGACGGCTACGGCCGCAATCTGCCCTCCATCTACACGGTCATGGACTGACTTCCCTCTTGCGCTCACCGCTGAAGGTCGGCCTGCCCAAGTTCGGCGCCGGCCCCTTCACATTAGCCTCCTGATGCAAGAGCCCCGTTCAACTTGAAAACTTTATTCAGACACATACAACACCCATGAAGAATCTCGTTATCTTCGGTGCCCCCGGTTCGGGCAAAGGCACCCAAAGCGATATTTTGGTTGAAAAATACGGTTTCGACCACATCTCCACCGGCGACGTGCTGCGCGCCGAAATCAAGGCCGACTCCGAACTGGGTCGCACCGCCAAAGGCTACATCGACAACGGTCAACTCATCCCCGATGAACTCATGATCGACATCCTCGCCGCCACCTACGATGCCCTCCCCAAAAAAGGCCGGTGTCATCTTCGACGGTTTTCCCCGCACCATCGCCCAAGCCGAAGCCCTCAAAGAGATGCTCGCTAAGCGCGGAACGCAAGTGCACGCCATGCTCGAACTCAGTGTGCCTGACGAAATGCTGATGGAACGCCTCATCAACCGCGGTAAGACCAGCGGTCGCGCCGACGACAACGAAGAGACCATCGGCAAGCGCCTCGCCGTCTATCACAACCAAACTTCCCCCCTCATCGAGTGGTACGAAAAAGAGAGCCTTCGCAATGCCGTTAAGGGACACGGCGCACTCGAAGAAATCAACGCGGCACTCTGCGCCGTGATCGACGCCCTCTGATCCTATTATGGAAACCAATTTCATAGACTACGTCAAAATCTACTGTCGCTCCGGTAAGGGCGGCCGCGGTTCGATGCACATGCACCGCGCCAAATACCAACCCCTCGGCGGCCCCGATGGCGGCGATGGTGGACGCGGGGAAATGTCTACCTCCGCGGCAATCGCAACTACTGGACCTTGCTCCACCTGCGCTATGACCGCCACGTTTTTGCCGGCAACGGCGGCAACGGCGGCAAATGCTGCAGCCACGGCAGCGACGGCGCAGATCGCTACATCGAGGTACCTCCCGGCACCGTGGCCTACGATGCCGAAACCGGTAAATATCTCTGCGATGTCGTCGAAGACGGACAAGTCGTGATGCTGCTCAAAGGCGGACGCGGCGGATTGGGCAATTTCCAGTTTCGCACCTCCACCAACCAAGCACCGCGCTACGCCCAACCCGGCGAGCCCATGCAAGAAATGATGGTGGTCTTGGAATTGAAGCTCCTCGCCGATGTCGGTCTGGTCGGCTTCCCCAACGCCGGTAAGTCGACGCTGGTCAGCGCGCTCTCCAACGCGCGCCCCAAGATTGCCAACTATCCCTTCACCACCCTCGAACCCTCGCTCGGCATCGTGCCCTACCGCGACGGACGTTCCTTCGTGATGGCCGACATTCCCGGCATCATCGAGGGCGCAGCCGAGGGACGTGGATTGGGATTTGCGATTCCTCCGCCACATCGAGCGCAACTCGCTTTTTGCTCTTCATGGTACCCGGCGACACCGACAACATCAAGCGCGAATACGAGATTCTACTCAACGAAGTGGGAAGTTTCAACGAAGGACTGCTCGACAAGCACCGCATCCTTGCCGTGACCAAGAGCGACCTCCTCGACGAAGAACTCATGGAAATGCTCCGTGAGGATCTTCCCGACGACCTCCCCGTCATCTTCATCAGTGCCGTTGCAGGTCACAACATCACCGAACTCAAAGACCTGCTCTGGACAGAGCTCAACTCCGAAAGCAACAAACTCCAAAGCGTTGCCGAAGGCGGAAGCATCGTCCACCGCGATCGCGAAATCGAACACCTCGATCGCGATTTCGCCGACTGGGCAGACGATGTCGTGGAGATCGACGACGATGACATCGAAGAAATCGAAGACTACGAAATCGAAGACGTCGACGACTAATAAAATCGTCATCCCCCTTCCGATTCGCTCGTATCCCTCCCCCATTCCACCGGAAAGTCACGAGGCTTTCCGGTGTTTTTGTACCCTAATTCCTCTCTCCTTTCCGATACGCCATCACAGCTCATTCCCATGGAACTTCTCGACTACACACTTGCCCCCGAAGTACGCGTGCTTTTCCACACCGCGCGCCGCACTGTGCCCTCGCACGTTTGAGACCGATGTATCCTTATGCCGGTTTTAATCTCACCGACTATTGTGGGGATAACCCCGTCCACGTCGCCGAATGCCGAGAAGCCCTGTGTGCTGAATTGAAAATCACCGACAGCCAACTCTTGCTGCCGCATCAAACGCACACCAACCGGGTAGTCCCTTGTCGACAAAGCACTGATGGAAATGGAGAGAGCGAGCGCAATCGCCACTTGCACGATATCGATGCCCTGGTCACTGCGTTGCCTCACGTATGTATCGGCATATCCACCGCCGATTGCGTGCCCGTGCTGCTCTACGACCCCAAGCACCGTGTGATTGGTGCCGCCCACGCCGGTTGGCGCGGCATGGTGGGGCACATCCTCGCCCACACCATCGAGCGTATGCGCACCTTGGGGACGAATCCGCGCGACCTCCGTGCAGTAGTCGGCCCCTGCATCGGCCCCGACTCCTTCGAAGTGGGCGAAGAGGTGGTCGACGCTTTTTTGCAGGCCAAATTTCCGCCCGCCGTCGTGCGACGTGGTTTCTTCCGTCGCCCACACATCGATCTGTGGGCAGCGGCAGTGCATGAGCTCGAACAAAGCGGTGTGCCGTTGGAGGCCATTCTCGTGAGCGGCATCGATACCTACGCCTGCCCCGACCGCTTTTTCTCCGCACGCCGTCTCGGCATCCAATCCGGACGCATCTACTCGGGCATTGTCCTCTCGTAGGATCGCAAAGTGTATGCGCACTTTAAGACACACGCAGAACAAACTGAGATACAGCCTACTATGCAATTGGCGTTGTCGAACCGCGCCGACCATGAATTTATATTGACTTGCCAAGCAACCGGCAAGGGAAAGAAGAGATAGAAAGTGTTTTTCAAACGCCGCTCTGTCACATTCTCTGCAATGAAAACGCTCCGAACAGCGCGTGGACGGTGAAGCTAATTCTCCGTCCTTTTGCATGCAAAGTTAGCTTTTTCACCCCTCTCCCCCAAGAAAAAGCATTGCATTAACGCTCATTATGCAGAAACTTGGGGGCTTTTCAAATCGCCTCCCTTTTTGTTGTTTTCGTTTGCGCTTTCGTCTGCGCTCCTCCCCCCATCTGCTCCGCTCCTTCCTCGGCTTCATTCCCTCTTCCCCGTACTCCGCCTCCGGTGCCCCCCACTTCGCGCATGCACGTGCGCACTCCCGTGTGCACTCGCGCACACCCGCGCCTCCGCCGATTTCCGTTTTTTTGCCTTCACCCTTCACCGCTCTATCCCAACTCACTGTTTATCAACACACAAGGAGTGAACATCTCCCCCACACCATTCCCTTCACCTTTCCTTCACCTTCCCTCTCGCGATTCTCCCCAACCGCCTACGGAAAAGTCCCACTTTTTCCAACACTTCCCCCGTATTTCCCTCGCCACTCTCCCTGCCTCGCCAACTGCAAAATCAGCCACCGAGCAGGTGAAGGCATTTTTCTCAAAGCCTTCACACCTTACGCTCTGATATACTGCGCGTTGCACCCTACCGGTGAAGAGGTGAAGGAAAAAAACGAAAACCACCTGACGCGCGCGCGTGAGGAAACTCGAAAAACACACCGGCTACACCTTGTCGCCTCTCGCCAAGGCCGAACATTCGCCTCCCGCACGTTGCTGCGACTTTTTTCTTCTTGTCATATAGCTTTCCCCTCCTTCTTCACGTAGCCCAATCACGTTGCGGAGAGGAAAGAAAATGCATGTACGCTCACTTTAACGCTGCACAACGTGGGACACGCCCACGGGTTTTTGACACAAAACACAACAAATAGCCAATTCCCCCACCACAACAACATGATTTCATTGCAATTCACTTGGATATATATATATATATATATCTTTGCATATCATCTAAATCATCTTCCCCATAAAGACGGGGATGACCAGAAACCACAACCATGCAAATTGCAGAAAATACCCTCAAAACCCTCCAAGAAGTCGCTCAAGCTGTGGGCGCGCAACAACTTGTGAAGGCCATCGAACAAATCAGTACTCGCCAAGCGCAAAAAGATTGTGCCCTCACCCTCCCTTTGGTGGGCGAATTCAGCGCCGGCAAGACTTCGTTGCTCAATGCGCTGACCGACACCAAAGCGCTTGAAACGGCCGTGCTCCCCACCACGGCTACCCTTTTCGAGGTGCATTTCGGTTGCCCCACAGCCTACGCCGAGGTACTGTCGGACAATGGCGAAACACAACGTGTGAGTGACATTGCTTCGCTCAAGAATTCCCAATTAGGGCTCCGCTCAACTCGTCACGGTCTTCGACACGTCCACACGCGTCTCTCCCGAGATCGTACTCGTGGATACCCCGGGGCTTTCAGCGCCCGACCCGCGCCACCGACAGGTGCTCACCGAATTCCTCCCAAAGGCCGACGCCATTTTGCTGGTGAGCGACGTCAATCAGCAGCTCACTCGCTCTCTTGCCAACTTCTGTCGCGACATGAAACTCGCCAACAAGTCGATCTACATGGTGCTAACCAAGTGCGATTCCAAAACGCCTGACGAGCGCAAAGCTGCGCGCGACTATATCCTTGCGCAGCGCGAATTGGGCTTTGCCGATGTGGTCTGCGTTTCGGGGGTCACAGGCGAAGTCGACGAACTCATGAAGGTGTTTAAAGAAATCTCAGCAAAGAAGCAGGAGATTTTGGCCAAAGCCGACACAGCCCGCCTCGCCCAAATCAAGCAAGAGCTCGAAACCACCCTCGAAGAGCAACTCGCCGCCCTCGAATCGATCGAAAATTGCAAAGTTGCCTTGGCCGAAGAAGAGCGCAAGTTGAGACAGCTCCAGAAGGCCATCGACCGACTGACCGAAAGCTGCGACTCGGCCGTCGACGATATCGCACGAGACACACGTCGCGCCTTTGCGACTGTCATGCAACAGCAACTTTGCAGTCTAGTGCAGCAATCGGGAAGCAACTTTGACAAATTGGCCATTGATGCGATCAACAAATGCGCCACCATCACGATGCAACAGTTTCGCTCTCGTGTGCAACAAGCCATCGTCGAAGCCTCAAATCGCGTGAATCGCGAAAGTGGACTGTCCACGGAGGTTCTTCAAAGTGTCGACCTTTCACAAGTAGAATGTCAGGGACTCAGCTACGGCATTAACCTCAACCAAATTGGACACGAATACGACAGTTACATCAAGTTCGGTGCTTTGGCTGCCGTGGGTGCGGCTGCCATGTTTGCACTGCCGGCTGCGGGGTTAGCGGGCAGCGTGGGCGGTGCCGCCATAGAAGTGGGCGAAATGGCAGCAATTAGTCGAATTAGCACTACTGTTGCAAGAGCCGGCCGGATGGTACAAAAGACCCAAGAATACGTGGAACGAGGTAGAGCGATCGACCAGCAGGTGGGCGAGAACTTCGGTCAGAACGACGGTATGGTAAACAAACTCATCGGCTGGACCACCGAAAAGATTTATGGTAAGTCACAACGCGAATACACCGTGCGCACTTACCTGGATCAAACGCTCATCCCTGAATTCGAATCCGTCATGAAAGGCAACCGCACGTTGGTGGTCAACCTGATTAAAGAAGCCTTGCTGCGCAGCAATGAAGCCGCCATTGCCGAGCGCCGCCGCGCCCTCGAGCAGGTTCGCAGCGAGCATGAGCACAAGCAGGCCGAAGCTGAAAATCGCCGCAGCCAATTGCAGAGTTTCCGCACGGCGCTGGCGAAGCTCTGATTTCAAAAAAGATTCCCTATTCTCCGCGTGTCTCTTGACACGTGGAGAGCGGGATTCTCCTCCCAAGTGATTCACTACTCAAAACAATGAAAATGATAGAATTTGTCATCGGTGCAGCCGCCGGAGCTGCCGCTGTTTGGGTCGCACTCAAGTCGACACAAAACAACCAAACGAACTCCTCAGAAAAGGAAAGACTCTACGAAGAGAACAACAAGATAGCAGGTCGCAACAGAGAAATGGAAGATCAGATTGCCGACTTGCTCTCCACGCTCGACAAAGAGCGCCGACGCATTAAAGAGTTGGAAACAGAGTCGGAAGAATTTGAAGACGAGAGGGATGCAGCTCGCCGTGAATTGAAGGCGCTCAGCAAAAAGGAGGCTGAACAAGCCGATCAACTGCGCGAAGCACACCGCATCCAAGAGATTCTCGAACACGAGAACGAATACTTGAAGAAACAACTTAAGGAAAATGCATAGTGGAACAAAATTCCTGGGAAGAGAAAATCTCCAAGTTAGAAATGGAGAATCAGCAACTTAAAAAGAAAGTCAGAGCACTCAAAGATGAATGCTTTGCACTCGAAGAGCAACTTGAAGATGAGCACGATGGAGGAGCTTCTGCAGAAGAGCTGCAAGTGCTGAAAGCGGAGTTAGAAGCGAAAGCGGACGAAGCTCGCAAAGCGCAAGAGGCCTTTCGTCTGCGGGCTGAAAGTGCAGAAGAACTGGCTACGGCAAAAAGCCAGGCTTTGAAGTTCATGCAAGATATTCTTTCTGCAAAAGAGCAAACAAGTAAGGACGGAGATGCGAATGAGCTGCAAAGACGCATCGAAGCCTTCGGCGCCTTCTTGTCTGAGGATCTCGCTGACCTTGTGGACGCGATTTATGATGAAGAGTCTGCACAAAATCTCAAGAAAGGCTTCCAACAATGCTACGAATCTTGGGCTTACCGCAGAATGAAAAGTTGGTTACATAAAAAGAAGGCCATCGCTTTCATCGGTGAGTATTCGGCGGGTAAGACCTCAATCGTCAATCGCATCATTTCGCCAAGTGATCCTACTGTTACAAAACTGCCAGTGAGTGCGAGAGAAACAACGGCGATTCCAACTTACATTACAGATGCTGCCCGAGAAACCTATAGCTACGTAGACCAAGGAGGTAAGTTGCGTACTTTGGATCAAAGAATATTTGAACAAACCGACAAACATACACTCGCAGAGTTGCAAGGCTTGTCGAGTCTAATCAAATATTACGTGATGAACTTCCCCAACAAGGATTTGCACAACCTCAGTATATTAGATACACCGGGCTTTAGCTCTAACGATGCGGAAGATCGTAGACGAACAGCCGAAGTTATCCGCGAATGCGATGCGCTCTTCTGGGTGATCGACATTAATGCGGGTGACCTCAACTCCTCATCTTTGAAGGTAATGGATGAACTTGCGTTGAGTGTGGAGCTTTACATTGTCATTAATAAAATCGATACGAAGCCCTACCAGAAAGATCGCGAAGCTGTTCGTGCCAAGGTAGAGAAAACGCTTGCGCATCACAATATTCCGTATAGCGGCATTCTGTTCTTCTCTGAGCGCGAGCCAGAGAGATTACAGGAACTTCTCACCACGATTCAAAATGTAGAGAGTCTAGGGAGTCTTAACGAAGAATTCTTTGATGTCAAAGACACAGTCGCTTACTATCTAAAAGAAATCGAGACGTGGTTGCTCGAACAGCAGAAACTGTTGGATAAAGAGCTGAAGGAGAACGAAGAAAAAAATGAAGAAGCGATTGACCAAATCGTGAATATCACCGAACAGGTGAAAAAAATCATTGTAGGGTGCTTTACAATCTCCCCTCGGAAGATGTTGGTTTCTTTAGTGGCACATACTTCAAAATCAAAGCACATGATTATGAAGGATTTACTGAGCGACTGTCTGAAGTTTTTGATATGGCTGACGAGTCCCTTCCTAATAGCATTATAGCGTATCGTGATGTGCAGTGCGCTAAAGAAGAAATTATAGATGCCCGCGAAACACAAAAAGAGCGTTGGCATCGATATAAAGCAGTAGCAGAGAAATTTAAGCAACTCACCGCAAACCTCTAAGGATGACACAAGAAATATTCGAACAATTCAATGCGAAAAAGGAGCAATTGAAAGCTCTTGCGCATAAAGCCGACGAATACGGCTGGCTTCCCAAAGATGGGAAGAAAGGGCAGGACGAGGAAACCGTGATGAGCTGTCGGGAAATTCTTCAAAAGCTCGACGACGACAAACTCGTGATTGGTGTGATCGGCCAGATGAAAGCCGGGAAATCAACCTTCCTCAATGCCTTCGCTTTCGGTGACGAAGTGCTTCCTGCAGCCACTACCCCTATGACGGCGTCGCTCTCTGTGATCACATACGGAGAAAAGGAAGAGGTCGTGGCGGAATTTTATTCTCCCGCCGAGTGGAAGGAAATGGAATATCGCGCAGAGCAAGAGGTAGATGAATATGCTAAAGATCCGGAGACGCTGAAAATCAAAGCTGCCCGCGAATTGGTACAAAAGGCTGCCCGTCTGGGCTCTGCCCTCTCGTCTTTGCTCGGCACGACACGGTCCGACAAAGTGGATCAACTCATTGAGTATGTGGGAGCAGACGGCAAGTATGTGGCCATCACCAAAGCGGTCACGCTCTACAAGAACATGGAGTTGCTGCGTGGTGTGGAGATTGTAGATACCCCGGGATTCAACGACCCGGTGGTTTCGCGTGAGGCACGCACTCGAGAATTCTTGAGCAAAGCCGACGCCGTACTGCTACTACTCTATGCCGGTCGTCCGTTCGATGCCACCGATCGCGAAATTCTGTTCAAGACGGTCGGCAGCGCCGGAACGGGACGTGTGCTGGTCGGTATCAACAAACACGATACGGTGACACGGGCTAAATACGGGGAGCGTATGAGTGAAGAGCAGCTGATCGAGTATGTGAAACAAGAAATGAAGAATGCCTGTAGGGAAGAAGGCAACAACAGCCTGAACGAACTGCTGAAAGATACCACTCCCATTCCTCTGGCTGCAGAAATGGCATTGCTGACGCTCATCCCTCGTGAGAAGGCACTCAGCAGTGAGAAATGGAAAGCGATCTACCAACGCTACTCGGACGAATTCGACACCGGCGATTTCGACGAACTGCGCAAATGGAGTCGCTTGGACCGCATGGTGACGGCACTGGGCGACGTGGTGAACAAAGAAAAGGCAAGCATCCTCTTCCGCAAACCACTTAACTCAATCATGGCGGCGGGACAAAACAAACTCAACGCCTGCATCGCCGAAATGAAACAAGCCGAGGAGGCCAAAAAGAATCTGGATCTCTCCAAAGATGATCTTGAAGAGAAAAAAGAAGATTTGGCCAAGGCGAAAAAGAAGGTAGATCGTCTCATAGGCCATTTATCCAATGGCATCAATGAGAAAATCTTCGACCAAAAAAGAAAACTCCGCACCGATATCGAGAACGCACGTGACAGAGCCTGTGACGAAATGAAACATGACATCGAGAATTTCGGTTTTATCGACCGCGTGAAGCAAAACAATTTGTATCCCAAACTGCGCAATCAAGCTGACTATGCTTACAAGAACGCAAGGAGGAGCCACGACGAGTATCAACTCTCAGCAAGAAAGGATCTCCGAAAGGTGGTGGAAGAAATTCTCGATGGCATCAACGTCAAACTCTACACCTACCTCGACGATTTCGATGCTATAGACATGATCCGCTCCCTGAAAGAGAAGATCCTCTTCACCACTGAGTGCGCAGAAAGGGAAGTACCGGCATTCAGCGATAAAAAGGATGATTTCTTCTTTATTACCTTTACAAGCAAAGAAGAAGCAAGCCAAGCTGTGGAGCAGTTTAAGCGTGAATTTCCGGTGCAATCCCTTGCCGAGGATTGCTTCTCCGAATTGCCTAAAATCGTCGATGCGGTGCGAAAGGGCATCGTGGAAGAAATCATCGATCCGCTCGGCGAATTGTTGCAAGAAGCCATCGACGAGTTCGATCAACGAGAGGCTAAAAAAGCGGAGGCTGCTCGGCGATTGGAAAAGGCACAGGAACAAAAGGCGCTCGTCGAGAAACAATTGGCGGAAATGAAAAAAGAGGCCGCGGCCGTATCGACTGCTGCCTTTGCACAAGACTAAAACAATGCTCGGAAATACGAACATTGCTCATAACAAAATCGCCCGTTCTCAACAGTGAGAACGGGCGATTTGTTTTTTTGTGGAATCCAGAACGTGCTTTGCCTTCAGAACCGCTTGATGAAGCGATCGAGTTCGCGCTTGTCATCGCGATCGCGAATGCTGGCGCGCTTGTCGTATTCTTTCTTACCTCGGCAAAGGGCGATGTCGAGTTTGGCACGTCCGTTGTCGTCGATGAACAACACGAGCGGAACGATGGTATATCCGGGAGTGAGCGTATCGTTTTGCAACGAACGGATTTCTTTCTTGTTGAGCAAGAGCTTGCGATCGCGACGCGTGGCGTGATTGTTATAGGTACCGCACGCGTATTCAGCGATGTACATGTTCTTCACCCAGATTTCGCCATCGTGGATGAAGCAAAAGGTATCGACCAACGAGGCTTTACCGTCACGGATGCTTTTGATCTCTGTGCCGGTCAATACGATGCCCGCCATAAACTTGTCGATCACCTCGTAGTCGAAGGTGGCGCGCTTGTTCTTGATGCGCACGCGCTGCGGTTTGTTTTTACCGCCGTTTTTCTTAGCCATGAGTGATGTCGATAAAGTCAGTGAGATGTTCGTCTAAATAATGAGCGACGCCGTTGGTAAATTCTTCTTCTCGCTCCATAAAGGCGTCGTCGAGGTCGTCGAATTCGGGAAACTGCTCGTAGAGTGCCATAAACTCTTCGTCGGTGCAGGGCTGCGTGAGCGCTTCGGCATGCAGTTCGTAAAGTTCGCGAGCACGATAGAGCAACTTAGAAAAATCTTTCAATCCCCAGAGGCGCATGGCCTTGGCGAAGGGATTGAGGAAGAAGAAAGGACCATACCCGTTGTGGATAAGTTGGATGAATCCACCATCGCAGAGTTCATCTCGCAAAATGACGTAAGCCCACAACGTGATTTGATCTGGCGACAATTGCTCGAGTGCGTCGGCAGTGAGCGTTCCTCCGGCTTGATCGGCGATGGCATCGACCACGGTTTGCAAAAAAGGCGTCCACACCGCGCTCTGCGGCTTGCCGCAAAGTGGCATCAGAAAGGCTTGTTATCATTGTTTCATTTCCTCTATAATGGTTTTCATTCCCTTGATTTTCTCTCCCGCCACCTGTTTGAGCAAGGCGGCCAGCGCCTTGCGCTCAACGGCCACGTAGGCGGTGTGGGCGGCCAATTCGATATGGCCGATTTGTGCCGATCGGAGTCCTCCTTTCTTGCAAAGGAAGCCCACGATGTCAGCTTTCGAGAGTTTGTCGCTCTTACCGCGGCCGATGTATAAGACCGCCCAAAGGGGAGCAGTGGGGCGAACCGACATCTGACTCACGTCTTCACTGCCGGAAAGTTCGACGAAATCGGGAGTCGTTTCCTCCGGGCCTACAATCAGATAGGCCTCTCCGACAGACTGCCAGCGCGCCGTGCGACCGGAGCGGTGCGCAAAAGCGGCTACATCGGCCGGCAAATGATAGTGAACCACGGCACCGACTTCGGGAATGTCCAAGCCTCGTGCTGCGAGATCTGTGCTGACCAACACATTAGCGGCACCGGAACGGAAGCGGAAGAGCGCACGTTCGCGCGCATCTTGTTCCAAGCCTCCATGATAGACCACTGCGGTAAAACGTTCGCTGCGTAAATACTGCCCTACTCTGTCTGCACTCTCACGGTGTGCCACAAAAACGATGGTTTGCGTGGCACCTTTCTTGGAAAGCAGACGGGCGAGGGTCTGTAGTTTGTCTTTTTCCGGCGAAGGAACGGCGTAAATACGTAAACGGTCTTGCAAACCCGCTGTTTCGTGCAGAAAATCAATGACATGATAGTCTCGATTGATCAGCAGTTTCGGTGCGCCGCTTTCTTCCTCGTTTTCTTCGCGGAAGGGTGTGGCGGAAGCGATGACGACTTGCGGTACGTGACGCAGACTTTCTGCAATGCACGCCATCTCCTCGCGGAAGCCAAACTCCCAACACTTGTCATACTCGTCAATCACCAGCAGGCGAACGCCGGAGAGTTCGAGGTTGCCTTTATCGATATGATCAAGCAAACGCCCGGGAGTGGCAATCACGACATGGGGTCGCAACTCGCGCAAGCGACGATGCTCCTCCATCGTAGGGCGACCGCCGTAAAGCGCCATAGCACGAACAATGCCTGTCTGCTCGCGCAGTACACGTTCGACCTGTATGGCGAGTTCACGCCCGGGAACGACTACAATGGCCTGCAAGGTATCATTTTTTTCCTCAACACGTTCGATGAGCGGCAATAAATAGGCCAGCGTCTTACCGCTACCTGTGGGGGATAGAAGCAAGACGCTTTCACGTTGTCGAATAGCCGCGTACGCGGCCTCTTGCATGGGAGTGAGCACCATAGCGATAGGATATAAAAAGGGCTGTGCCGGTGTTGATGATGAAACTCCGAGTAGAAAAGGATTTGAGTGCTCCGTCGTCCTTTGTAATCCGACTTCCACGCTGCATTGAAAGCGCAGCATCGGCACGCCATCGGGCGGAGAGCCTTCTCGGTGTTTAGAAAAGAATTGATGAGTATCCCAATCGAACCGACACAGCCTATGAGTATGATCGTGTGGTGCACTTTTCTGCACCGCTGTCTCTATAGCTTGCGATAGCAAAGTTAATCGTTTCTCTGCATACCGCAAAGAGAGAGTCGCATTTTTTTGTGTGCTCTCCCACAAATTGCTCCAGCTTTACAGCTTCTGCTCGATCCAGCGATCGATCAATTGCCGTGCCAGACTCACTTTCCCGGGAATTTGTGGAAGCGCCTTGCGCTTGAACCACCGTCCTTTGCGCAGTTCCGAACGCTGCAAAGAAAGTTCTCCGCTTTCATATGTTGCCACATATCCTACCATAAGCACCGAGGGATAAGGCCAGGGCTGAGATGCGCAGTAGCGGAGGTTTTTGACCTGAAGCCCAGTTTCTTCCAGAATTTCTCTGCGCGCACTCTCTTCGAGTGTCTCTCCAGTCTCACAAAAACCGGCCACCAAACCATAATAGTCGCCGGAAAAATTACGGGCTTGCACCAACAGCACTTCATCATCGTCGCGATTCTCGCCGGGTGCCCGGCGCTCGATGAGTATGATGACAGCCGGACTGGGCGAAGGCCAATACTCGCGCTGGCATTGCGGGCATTTCTTCGAGATCTCGGTATGTTCTTCTAAGGGCGCTCCACACGAACCACAATAGCGCGTACGGCTGTTCCAGTAAAGTAATTCGCGTGCTTTCCCCGCCATTCGATAATCAGCAGACGACAAGTGATCGAAAGTTTGTCGCAGTCCCATCTGTTTTAATCCCCCATCGGAACCGAGCGGATGGTCGATCTCTACGGCGACGCATGTTGCGCCATCGAGAGAGGGCAACACTTGTCTCCCTGTTCCATGGTTCTAACACAATAGGAGGTTGTTCTCCGGTAGGAATCTCATTCGTATCGGTTAGAATCAGCTCTGACTGATAGAATATAAACCACTTATTCATAAGATGATATGTAAAAGAAAAGGCAGCATCGTCTCCAGAGGAGGTTGATGCTGCCTTTTTCGGAATGTGATCGTCGGATTAGAGTCCGAGACTCTTCTTCACGGCCTCCACTTTTTTTGGAGAGCCTCAGCGCGAACCGCCTTGTAGCATTTCGGGCATTCCATCTCTCCACGTACTTCAATATAGAATTTGATTTTGGGTTCCGTGCCAGAAGGACGGACACTGATTTTCGTGCCGTCGGCGGTGAACCATTGCAGTACGTTGCTCGTAGTTGGGAAGTCGAGATCCGTTGTGTGTCCTTCAGCGTCAGTGGCTTTGAGCGTCTCGTAGTCCTTGGTGCAGACGACAGGCGAACCGGCGATTTCTTTCGGTGCATGGGTACGGAAGTTTTCCATCATCGCCTTGATTTCATCAGCACCGCTCTTACCAGGCTTTACGACATTGATCGTGTGGTTCAGCGAGAAACCATACTCGAGGTAGATGTCCATGAGCACATCGAAGAGGGTCTTGCCCTGATCCTTAGCCCAGGCGCAGATTTCAGCAAGCAGGGAGCAGGCAGACACGGCATCTTTGTCGCGCACAATGTCTTGTCCCATGAAACCGTAGCTCTCTTCGCCACCGCCGATGTAGGTTTCTTTCCCCTCAAGCAGGCGAATCGTGCGAGCGATCCATTTGAAACCTGTGTACACATCGTACATTTTGATGTGGTTCTTGTCGGCGATGGCCTTGATGAGCTCCGTGGTGACGATTGTCTTGACGATATATTCATCTCCCTTCATCTTGCCCATGGCAATGCGGTTCTTGATGATATAGTACAAGAAGATCATGCACGTCTGGTTACCGTCGATGAGTACCCATTCTCCTTCATTGTCTTGCAAGCCATGCCTACGCGGTCGGCATCGGGATCGGACGCCATCACAATATCGGCATTCAATTTCTTGGCCAGATTGAGCGCAAGTGTCAAGGCTTCGCCATTCTCAGGATTGGGAGATACGACTGTGGGGAAGTTGCCGTCCTTTACCATCTGTTCGGGTACGGTGTGCACGTTCTCGAATCCCCAGAGTTTGAGCGAAGCGGGTACCAATACACGACCAGCTCCGTGAAGCGGCGTGTAGACAATGCACAGATCTTTCTGTCGGCGAATGACTTCAGGATCGATACTCAGTTTGTGCACCTCGCTAAGGTAGAGGTCATCCACTTCCTTACCAATCGATTGGATCAGTGCAGGATTTCCCTCAAATTTTACATCGGCAAGCGATACTTTGTTCACCTCATCGATGATGCCTTTGTCGTGGGGCGCCAATACTTGTGCGCCATCGTCCCAATAAGCCTTGTAGCCATTGTATTCGCGCGGGTTGTGGCTGGCTGTGATGTTCACGCCCGACTGGCAGCCGAAGTGACGAATGGCGAAAGAAACCTCAGGGGTAGGACGCAAATCGTCGAAAAGATAGACCTTGATCCCGTTGGCCGAGAAGACATTGGCCACCGTTTCTGCAAACAAACGACTGTTGTTGCGGCAATCGTGCCCTACCACGACGGAAATCTCCTTACGATCGGCGAAATTCTTAAGCAGATAGTTGGCAAGTCCTTGTGTTGCAGCTCCTACAACATAAACGTTCATACGATTGGTACCGGGTCCCATGATGCCACGGAGTCCTCCCGTTCCAAATTCCAACGTGCGATAGAAAGCATCGACAAGCGGGGTTTTGTCTTCCGCTTCAATCATAGCCTTCACGGCCTTTTTCGTCTCTGCATCGTAGAGCGGAGAGTCAATCCACTGCTGAGCTGTAGCTGTGCACTGTACAATGAGTTCTTTATTTTCCATACTGCGTTATGGCAAAGTTTGTTTGTTGTTTGCTTGTCGGCAAATTTACAATTTCCGCTGCAAATAAGCGAATCAAGCCCTGCATTATTCGTTAAACGCTTTGCTTGTATCTCTTCGATCATCGCAAGCAGTGTCTTGTGACCGGCATTTACACAGAACGCGGCTCCCTTAGAACGGCACCACACTCCCCTCTCCCGGCGGGAAAGGCGTCATGCTGTCTCCGGGCAGCGGCGCGAAGTCAGCATCTGTGATCGGGCCTCCTCCCATCGGAGGGAGACCTCCGCTATCCGTTGTGCCGGGGAGCGGGAATGAATTGTTTTCGTCCATATTCTCAAAGCGGGTATATTTCCCTTTGAACGTCAACAACACATCGCCGACAGCACCATTTCTGTGCTTTGCAATGATAATCATGGCCTTGCCACGCAGGTCGTTGCCATTCTCATCTCGGTAGATGCGATAATACTCCGGACGGTGGATAAAAAGCACCATATCGGCATCCTGCTCAATGGCACCGGATTCACGCAAGTCGGAAAGCTGCGGTCGGTGGTCGTCCGCTCCACCGGCTCCGGGACGATTTTCCACACCACGATTCAACTGTGAGAGCGCGAGAATCGGGATGTTCAACTCTTTGGCCAGTCCCTTGAGCGAACGACTGATGGTAGAAACTTCTTCTTGACGGCTACCGAAGTTCATGCCCGAGGCGTTCATCAACTGCAGATAGTCGATCATTATTAGTTTCACTCCGTGTTCGCGCACCAAACGGCGTGCTTTCGTGCGCAATTCAAAAACAGAAAGTGCCGGCGTGTCGTCGACAAACAACGGCTTGCCATACAGATCTTTAATTTTGCTGTCCAGCTGCGCCCACTCGTGCGGCTCGAGTTGTCCGCTTTTGATCTTCGTACCTTCGATCTCACAGGTGTTTGAAATCACACGATTGACCAATTGCACGTTCGACATTTCGAGAGAAAACAACGCAACGGGGATGCCTTGTTCCACCGCTATATTCTTCGCCATAGACAATGCGAAGGCTGTTTTTCCCATGGCCGGACGTGCTGCAAGAATCACCAAGTCGGAATTTTGCCATCCGGACGTCATTTTGTCCAAGTCGCGGTAGCCCGAAGCAATACCCGACATACCGTCAGAACGCTCTGCCGCCTTGTGCAACATGTCGTAGGCATCATTGATGATCGGATCGATCTGGCTATAATCCTTCTTCATGTTGAGCTGAGAGAGTTCGAACAGCTCTCCTTCCGCCTGTTGCATCAGCTCATCTATATCCTGCGTCGGATCAAAAGCCTTCTCTTTGCACTCCACTGGTGTAGCGAATCAGATCGCGTGCCGTGGCCTTCTGCGCAATGATGCGGGCATGGTATTCGATATGTGCAGCCGAAACGACCCCTTGTGTGAGTTGTGCCAGATAAACAGGGCCTCCGGCTTCTTCAAAATGGTTGGTCTGCCGCAATTGCTCGCTGACGGTGAGCAAGTCGAGTGGCTTTTGCTCTATATTCAACCGACGAATTGCTTCGAAGATCAACTGGTGACGCGGATCGTAGAAGCTTTCCGGTTTGAGAATCTCACTCACCTGCGAATAGGCGTCTTTTTCCAGCAGCAGGGCACCAAGCACCACGCGCTCGAAGTCTAATTCCTGAGGCTGCAAACGCCCGAAGCTGTCTTGCACCGGGGCGTCTGCCTTTTTGCGCTTAGGTGCGCGAGAAGAAGGTTGTGGCATAACAATAAGATCGTGATTGAGGTGAAAAGAGATCGCAACGGATTAACACCGTAATTGCAGCATAGACAGACGGGAAATGCTTGTGTCTCCGAATTGCACTATATAAATAAGGAGTATCAGGGCTCAACGTGCCGATAACATCCCATATCTGACTTACCGCCTTTCGTTTGCGATTTTCCGTTACGGTCGAAAGGGAAAGTCTGTTGCGTCACTGCGAAATCGGCCTTCCCGACAGCCGCTGATTTGGCATCTAGGGTAAAGACAAACAGCAACTTTTGCAAATCGAAACTCGGAGAGAAATTCCCGGCCTGTCGGCGAGCTTCGGGAGAATCTTGCTCAAATAAACAATTGCGGAAGTGTTCATCCGTCGTTGGTTTGGGCGTATTGAGCAAGCAATGCGAGAAATCATAGTTGAAAGCATCGTTCTTGTAACGCTTAGAAGACTCTCTCATGAGATCATCGTTGTTGTATCCACTGATGATGCAGTTGACAAACGACGCTCGTTCCAGAGGGGCACGACTTCCCTCCCCGTAATTACTGAAATGCAGCGCGACACCGCGATCACCCGCCAGGGCATAGAATTGGCCAATGGTGCAATGGACAAATTCGTTGCGCCCGCCGACAAGACGCACGCAGTCTCCGGCTGCATTTGTGATCTGGCTGTTGCCTACATTCACCGCGCATTGACGTGCATACAGCCCATCTCCACCGACATTGTGGATCAGAGAATTGCGCAATATAAGTTTCTGGAAATCAACAGACGAAGAGTCGCAACGTATACCAAAATCTCCACTATGGATCTCGCAATGGTCCAGGACATTGTCACGGCTTTTTGCTGTGAAGACCACCCCGCCCCATTGTCCGGGAATGCGGTCGTAGGGTTGATTGCTGAACATATAGCCCAATCGGTCGCCACGGAATTCTACGGGCGCCCCATTTTGTCCTTCAGCACGCAAGGTTCCGTGCACGATGAGGCGTGCTGCGGGATGAAAATACAATCGCGTACCCGCAGACAGCGTAAGTGTACGACCTTCTTCCACGACCAAGCTATCTAAAATGCGATAAGGCCGCGGGGCATTCCAGGTTGTGTCTCGTTCCACGCGCGCTCCTCTCAGGTTGATCACACTTTGTGTCGACGCTGTGAGCAACACATGTTGTTCTGCTCCGTTTTCCAACAAGAACAATAGGCTATCTTCGAGTGGTGTCGGAGCTGTAGCCGTTGAAGCCGGAGCATTGAGTTGCACAAACACGCGTAGGCTATCACCGCCGGCCAGTTCCGTGGCACCGGTCGCTCCATTCGCCAGAAAAGTACCGTCGACATTCACCAGTAAAAGGCGATTTCGCCCCACCGGCCAATCGAATGGCCGCAATGCGCAACGTCTTTTTCTGTGGGTTGAAGACTTGAAAAGTGTATGTATTGGTCGCTTCACCCGCCAGAACGGTGTCGAGCGCCAACGTGTCGCGCTCCAAACGCAAACGCGCATCGGCAGAAGTAGTATAGCCCTCCTCGTTCAAACAAGAAGCGAGGAGGGCACACACGAATATCAGGAAAAGAGGAAGTGACTTCACCTTATTTCTCGGGTACGTTCTTCAAGACATCGAGCAAATGATCCCATACCATTTGTACAGTGGGGATCAGCAGGCGTTCGTCGGGCGAGTGAACGCCACGCAATGTGGGTCCGAAGCTCACCATGTCGAGATGCGGATATTTCTCACTGAAGAGTCCACATTCGAGACCGGCGTGGATAGCCCGCACAAGGGGTGCTTTGCCGAACAAGCGCTTGTAGCTGTCGACGCAGACCTTCAAGATCTCGCTCTTGGGGTTCATTTTCCAACCGGGATAGCCCTCGTTGGTCACACATTTCGCGCCACCCAGTTCGAAAGCCGAACGCACCACCGAAGCCATGTACTCCAAATTGCTCGCGACGCTTGAACGTTGCGACGTGGTGGCCACGATTTGGTTGCCCTGCTTGCGTACGCTCGCGAGATTGCTGGAGGTTTCAACCAAACCTTCGAGATCTTGACTCATGGCAAAGATACCATTGTGCACCACGCTGAGGCTCTTCAACAAGCGCTCCGCCTGTTCTTTGCAAATGCAGGTCGGGGCGGCAGCCACCGGCTCAATTACGGCCGTCAGTTCAGGCTCGGTTGCAGAAAATTCGTCGCGCACTTTCTCGACAAATGCTTGAAGTTCCTCTCCGAAAGTGGCAACATAAGCTGTGGGCACGGCCACTGTGGCATGTGCCTCACGCGGAATGGCATTGTGCAGGCCTCCGGCTTGAATATCGCAAAGGCGCAGATCGGTTTTCTCACTTTGTTCCCAGAGGAAACGCACCAACAGCTTGTTGGCATTCGCACGCTTTTTGTTGATATCGTCGCCCGAGTGTCCGCCGGTAAGGCCTTTCACCACGAGATTGAACGTCGAAAAGCCTTCGGGCAGCTTCTCTTCGTCTACGGTGTAAGTCGCTTCGGTGCGTACCCCCCCGGCGCAGCTCACAAAGAGCTGTCCTTCGTCTTCAGAATCCAGGTTGATCAGATAATCTCCCGTCATGAATCCGGGTTTCATCTCGAAAGCCCCAGTCAATCCCGTTTCCTCATCGCGCGTGAACACGCATTCGATCGGTCCGTGTTCGATATCATTGGCTTTCAGCAACGCCATCTCCATGGCAATGCCGATACCGTCGTCGGCCCCGAGCGTTGTGCCCTTTGCCTTGAGCCAATCGCCGTCCACGTAAGTTTGAATGGCGTCGTTGTCAAAGTCAAATTCTACGTCTTTGTTCTTTTCGCAGACCATGTCTTGGTGGCTCTGCAAAATCACGGTTTTGCGATTTTCGAAACCGGGTGTTCCGGGTTTGCGAATCAGGACGTTGCCGGCCTCGTCGACCAGCGTTTCAAGACCGAGATCCTCACCAAATTTGCGAAGGAACGCAGTTATCTTTTCCTCGCGCTTAGAAGGACGGGGAACTTGGTTGATTTGCGCGAAGCAATCGAATACGGATTGAGGCTTTAATTGTGCCATAGCTCACTACATTGAAAGTAGAACAATAAAATGTGCAAATCATTTGTCGCAGACGAGGTCTTTGCACTATATTTGCACCGCAAAAATAGAGAAAAGATATGGAACCTCTTTGGATACTCACATTAATTATTGTTGGAATCTCGGTCCTGTTGCTTTCTGTTGGCATCCTCATCAAAGGACGCTTCGTCAACACGCACGTGAGCGGAAACAAAGCGCTCGAGAGCTGCGGAGTGCACTGCGCCTCCACCCAAGATGCCGAACTGCGCACGAAGAATCCACACGCCGTGAGCGAACATGCTCACACAACCGACCGGGCATAACCCATCGCTTGGCTTCCTTCCCTTCGAATTTATCCATTCACTCCCTAACAACCTGATATGAAAGCACCGTTTTCTTTCTTCTTCGTGGCTGCATTGATGATTTTGACGAGCTTGTCGGCTTGTAAAAAAGAAAAGAGCACCACCACTACTTCTAAAGCCGCCGCTCCCCTCGCTGAAGCCCCGAATAAGCAGCAAAACTCCCCCATTGCCTACGTGGAAGTGGACTCTCTGCTCACTCAGTACAAATTCTGCACAGAGAACAAAGCGGTGCTCGAAGCCAAGAGCAAACAATATCAATCGCAAGTGGCGGCTAAAATGGCACAAGTGCAAAAAGCCTACGCCGATTTCCAGCAGAAGATGCAAAGCGGCGCCTTCACCACACGCGAACAAGCCGAGGCTGCACAACTGCGCATCCAGAAAATGCAGCAAGAAGCCGCAAAACTGGAAGAACAACTGCAAAAGCGCATGACTGCTGAGCAAGAGAAATTCAACAACACCCTTCGCGACAGTCTCCAGTCCTTCCTCAAAGACTATAACAAGGAAATGGGCTACTCCATGATCGTCTCAAAACAAGGAGACAACGTGCTTTTTGCCGATCCCTCGCTCAATTTGACCAAAGCCGTCATCGAGGGAATGAACGAACGATACAAAGGCAAGAAGAAGTAACGCCAACTTCCTCCCCTAATACAGCGGGCATTCGAGCACTGACGCTCGAGTGCCCGTTTATTTGTAGTCATCTTTCACTTCATTTCCACCTCTGACCGATGAAAAACGAAGCACAAAGTGCTTTTCACGCACAGAGTGCTTAGTGGAACGCCGGGCCCGATCACTGCTCGTCGCCTCGCGCATGCTCATCACGCCCGGCACTTCACCGGAAAAACTTGGGGGCTTTCGTCGAAAAATAGGGAAGGAAACAACATTAGTCCCCTATTTTTCACCCGGCTTCCCCAAGTTTTATAGCTACCTTTCCTTTGCTGCCGGCAAACTCCCTCCCCGCCGCCCGTTCCCCCACCCTTGAATCGCCCCTTCGCAACTTTAATCAATTTCACCACGCCAAAGAGCCGCAAACCGGCTCAAAATACGTATTTTTTTGCAACATGAACACAAGCAATGCGGAAATCATCACGCACCAATGGTTCGCCGGCAAGTGGAAACCACGCCCCGCCGACGGACACAAAGGTACGTTCGGGCATCTTCTCCTCATCGCCGGTCACGAAAGTATGATCGGCGCTGCAGTGCTTGCCGCTCGTTCCGCGCTTCGCAGTGGAGTTGGAAAAGTCACAGTGCACATCCCACGATGTGGTCGCGACGTTCTGCAAGTGGCCGTGCCGGAAGCCGTGTTGCAAGTCGACGAAAGCTCTGAGTCCTGCTGGAGTTCGCTCATCGATCTCACCGGTTTCACCGCAGTGGCCGTAGGTCCCGGACTGGGCACTGACGGCGAAACAGCCTTTGCTTTGCGCGCTCTGCTCAAAGCCCTGTTGGAACGCGAGACAGCCGGGACGCCGCTCCCGCTCATTCTCGATGCCGACGCCCTGAATCTTCTGGCAACCGACTACCAATTGCTCTCTTTGGTTCCCCCTCACAGTCTACTCACTCCTCACCTCGGAGAGATGCGCCGCCTATGCCGAGCTTTGGATCTGCCGTGCGAAGAGCTTGCCGATTTGCAGGTCGCCGCACGCATGCTGTCCGATTCACTCCGACTCAACCTGCTGCTCAAAGATCACATTCCTCACCTCTACATTCCGGAAGGCAGACTGCTCGTGGCCGAGGGGGGAGGCAATAGTGCCTTAGCCAAGGCCGGTAGCGGCGACGTGCTCACCGGATTGATCGGAGGGCTCGCCGCGCAAGGATATCTTCCGGAAGAAGCCGCAGGATTGGGCGTCTGTCTGCACCGCGAAGCCGGAAAAATTGCCGAAGCTCGTCATTCCGCTCCTGCCACAGTGGCCTCAGATTTAGTGGACGCCATCGGTCAAGCTTTTCTCCACCTTCTTCCCCCACACTGAACCATGTCTACACATTCCCTCAGCCGTTTCGCCCTACTCCTCAGCCTCTTTGCCGCCGCTGCACCAACAGTTTCGGCACAAACTGCCGTGGCTCCTTATCGCCCCGGCCTCACAGCAGAAGGCATCACGTACCACTTGCCTCTCACCGGCCTGCATCTCACCGTGCAGACCCGCTGTCGACATTATGTGCCCGGCGAATACGCGGCTTACGCGCGTGCCCTACTCGATCGCAAGGACGTGATGCTCAATGCGTTCGACACCTGGACACTGGAAGGGGTGAAGGTAGATGCCTTTGGCACGCCCGACAGCACGGCGGCCTACACCATTCGGCTCGATCACCGCACTTCTGCCCCGCTCGTGACGCTGTCGCCTGAGGGTCTCCTCCTCGCAGTGAACGCCGAAGCCACACAACCGGCAACATTGTCGCAACCCGGCGTGCGCACCATCGCCACGCCAACCCTCAACGCCGACCGTTACAAAACGCCCGACATGCTCCGCGCCGGCAGCACCGCACGACGCGCTGAGCTGGCCGTCGCAGAGATTTTCGACATCCGCGAAAACCGCAATCAACTCATCAAGGGACAAGCAGATTTCAACCCCAAAGACGGCGAACAGCTGAAAACCATGCTGGCTCAGCTCGACGAACGCGAAAAAGCCCTCACTTCTCTCTTCGTCGGCACGTATACCGAAGAGGAACGCACCTTCACCTTCGATTACCTGCCCCGACGTACAGAACAGGGACGCGTGCTGTTCCGCTTTTCAAAATACCTCGGCATAGTTGACCCCGACGATGCAGCAGGTATGCCCGTCACGCTCACAGTGGAAGACCTGCAAAACATACGTCCGGCCTACGACGACGGCAAACCCAAGAAGAAGAAAGACCAAGAAGACCTGCGCTATCGTGTGCCGGGCGAAGCAAAAGTACACGTTGCCCTGGGCGACGAGACACTTTACGAAGCAAATATTCCCATGGCACAATTCGGTAGGACAGAACATCTTGGAGGAACTTTATTCAACAAGAAATTCAATACAAAGGTTTGGTTATCGCCCACAACAGGCAACGTAGAGAAAATAGAACTCGACCAAACAGACAAATAATAGTAGGCGCCTCATGATCAACCCCCGCCAACTCAAAATTAAAGACTTCGACTACCCGCTCCCCGATGAGCGCATTGCCAAATATCCCTCACCGAACGTGACCAATCCAAGCTGCTCACCCGCAAAACAGACGGGACCATCGGCGAAGATCTGTTCATCAATCTGCCCAATTACTTGCCGGCCGGTGCACTTATGGTGTTCAACAACACCAAAGTGATCCAGGCACGCCTGCATTTTCACAAGTCGACCGGCGCACTGATCGAAGTGTTTTGCCTCGAACCACATACTCCACTCGACTATCAACAGTCGTTTGCCACCTGCGGGGCGGTGACGTGGACTTGCATGATCGGTAATCTGAAGAAATGGAAGGAGGGTGTGCTCGAACGTCCCATTACAGTAGGTGGCAACTCGCTCATCCTACGAGCCGAGCGGTTGGGAATGAGCGGTACCGGACATGAAGTACGCTTCTCATGGGACAACCCTACAGTCAGCTGGGCCGAAGTGCTCGACAGCATCGGTGAATTGCCCATCCCTCCCTACTTGAATCGCGAAACGGAGGACACGGACTTAAAAAACTACCAGACTGTCTATTCCAAAATCAAAGGATCGGTGGCAGCTCCCACAGCCGGTTTGCACTTCACGGAACGAGTGTTGCAAGCACTCGACCGTCACGGCATAGAGCGCAACGAACTCACATTGCACGTCGGAGCCGGTACTTTCAAACCGGTGAAAAGCGAAGAGATCGCCGGCCACCAAATGCACGCCGAGTGGATCGCCGTGCCGCTCAACTCCATCGAACGTTTGCTGGCCCACGGAGCTCAATGCATCGCCGTGGGTACTACAAGTGTGCGCACACTCGAAAGTCTTTATTACATCGGTGTGCGCATTCGTCAATGCCGCGATGCCAACCGCGAACCAAATGAGGACGACTTGCATGTGCCCCAATGGCTGCCCTACGACTACGCCAAAAATTGCGAACGTCCCCTCACACCTCGTGAAGCTCTCGAGGCGGTGCGCGACTATTTGCGCGACAATCAGCTCGAAGTGCTCCACACGGCCACGCAAATCATCATTGCACCGGGCTACGAGTACAAGATCGTAAAGACCATCGTCACGAATTTCCACCAGCCCCAATCCACTCTCCTGCTTTTTAGTGAGCGCGTTTGTGGGAGGTCAATGGCGACCGATCTACGATTATGCGCTTGAACATGGATTCCGGTTCTTGAGTTATGGAGATTCCTCGGTTCTCAATTACGATGCACTGCACCCCTAACGCTGCGTGCCCCAACTCCTCTTCAATACGACTCAACCCCATGCGTCAATATCCCTTCTGGCTCCTTCTCCTCCTCGCTCCCACCATTCTGGTTCCCGTCGGCACGTTGGTGTTTTTCTTGTTTGGCAACGTAACGCTGTGGCCCGAGAGCGACAGCACCGTGCTCAACATTATGCAATACATACTCATCCAATTATTTTGGGTAGGGCCAATCATTAGTTTCTTCGTGAGCCTATTTTTCTGGGGCTGGGCTCGTCAACGCTCCTCTATTTTTGCCGCTATCGGTGGACTACTCCTCACAGCAGGTTCAATTTTAGTGCTTGCGTTGCAATAATTCTACTCTGCCCCACTCTCATGCAACAATATCACGACCTCTTACGCCTCATTCTCAAAAATGGCACTCGCAAAACCGACCGAACCGGCACGGGAACCCTGTCAATCTTCGGACATCAGATGCGTTTTGATCTCGAAAAGGGTTTTCCCCTGCTCACCACCAAGCAATTGCACCTGAAAAGTATCATCTACGAACTGCTTTGGTTCTTGCGCGGCGACACCAACGTGCATTATCTCCAAGAACATGGGGTGCGCATATGGAATGAGTGGGCCGACGCGTCGGGCGAACTGGGTCCCGTCTACGGACACCAGTGGCGATCGTGGCCGGACTACAACGGTGGATACATAGATCAGATCAGCCGAGTCGTTTCGCAGATCAAAAATCAGCCGGATAGCCGCCGTATGATCGTCAACGCCTGGAACGTGGCAGAAGTGGACCAAATGGCCTTGCCCCCCTGCCACTTGCTTTTCCAGTTCTACGTGGCTGACGGGCGTCTTTCCCTACAACTCTATCAACGGAGTGCCGACACTTTTTTGGGTGTGCCCTTTAACATCGCTTCCTACGCTCTACTGACGCTCATGGTGGCTCAAGTCTGCGGATTGCGCCCCGGAGAGTTCGTTCACACCACCGGCGATACACATCTATATCTCAATCATTTAGACCAAGCAAATTTACAATTGAGTAGAACTCCGCGAGCTCTCCCTCAAATGCACCTGAACCCAGAAGTCAGCGACCTCTTCTCTTTTAGATTTGAGGACTTCCAACTCGAAAACTACACCCCCTACCCACACATTGCGGCGGCGGTTTCGGTCTAACACTCCCTTTTCTATGCTCACGCTCATTTGCGCACTCGACGAACAACGAGCCATCGGCCTCAAAGGACACATGCTTTTCAGGCTGCGATCGGACCTTCAACGCTTTAAAGCCCTCACAGTGGGGCACACTGTGATCATGGGCCGAAAAAAACCTTTGCCTCTCTGCCCAAAGGTGCCCTCCCCAATCGTCGTAACTTCGTCGTCAGTCGTTCACTTTCTGAGGCACCGGCCGGCACCTTCCTTTTTCGCTCTCCCGAAGCCGCACTCCAGGCCGCACAAGACGACAAAGAGATCTTCGTCATCGGCGGATCTTCAATTTACGAAAGCCACTTTGCCGCTGGCAGATCGACTGTGTTTGACACACATTCTGGCGAAAGCCCCTCAGGCCGATGTCTTTTTCCCGGAAGTCGACTTCGATCAATGGAAGTGCACCTTCCATGAATCACACCCGGCCGATGAACTAAACGAACAACCCTATATCTTTGCAGATTATATCCGTATATGAATCGTCTTCTCCGCACAGCCACCTTAATTCTTACCACATGCTTTTGCACCGGTGTATCTCTGTTCGCACAAGATTCCAACCGGGAGGTCAACTTCTCCATTATCGAGACTTCAGACGTGCACGGTAACTACTTTCCCTACGATTTTATCAATGACAAACCGGGAGAAGGAAGCTTAAGTCGCATCTCAACCTACGTGAAACGTTTGCGTGCGGCACAAGGTGAAGGACATGTCTTACTCGTCGACAACGGGGATATTTTGCAAGGTCAACCCGCAGCCTACTATTATAATTACGTAGACACCACTTCCACCCACCTTTGTGCACGCATGCTCAATGAAATGGGCTACCTTTGTGGCACACTGGGCAACCACGACGTGGAAACCGGACATGCCGTCTACGATCGTTGGATGGATGATTGCGGTTTCGCAGTATTGGGTGCCAATGTCGTAGACAAACGTAAGAACAAACTCTACCTCACGGCCTACGTGCAGGAAGAAGTGGACGGAGTGCGCATCGGCGTACTCGGTATGATCACGCCCACCATTCCGCAATGGCTTCCCGAAAGACTCTGGAAATATCTGGATTTTCGCGATTGCGTAGAAACCGCTCGCCGTGTTGTTCCCATCATTCGTCGTGCCGCCAAAGCCGACATCGTTGTGGTAGTGATGCACAGCGGTGTGGGTGAACACAACGCTACGGGGCGCATGCTGGATCATGCCGCTTTCCAAGTAGCAGAACAGGTTCCGGACATCGACATCCTCTTTTGCGGACACGATCACCGCATTGCCAACACGACGGTCACCAATAAAATCAGTGGACGCCAAACCCTGATCCTCAATCCCGGCGCCAATGCAATGAACATCGCGCAGGCTGACATAAAAGTGACGCTCGGTCCCGATGGAAAACGGAAGAAAAAGGAAATCGTGGGCAATGTGATCGATATCCGCGGTGAACAACCGGATTCCGCCTTCCTTTCGCACTATACCAAAGAGTTCAACGACATCCGTAACTTTACCACACAGGTAATCGGACGCAACAAGAATGAACTCGACACACGCTCGGCCTACTTCGGTTCATCTGCATTTGTAGACTTCATTCACCGCATACAACTTGCTGTGACGGGAGCTGATATTTCTTTCGCCGCTCCGCTTTCGTATGATGCTAAGATTGAACCGGGAGACATCCGCATGGCAGACTTGTTCAACCTCTACAAATACGAGAACCAACTCTACGTCATGAAGCTTACCGGGCAGGAAATTAAGAACTACCTTGAAGAAAGCTACGGTATTTGGACTCAACAAATGAAATCGCCCGCCGATCACATGATGTTGTTGAGCGACAACTACGCAAATGCTCCGGAGCCTTGGCAACGACTAAAGCACTCGTCCTACAATTTCGACTCCGCAGCCGGCATCAAGTACACCGTCGATCTCCGAAAACCCAAGGGACAGAAAGTGACCATCCTATCTATGGCGGACGGGAAGCCCTTCGATCTGCAGAAGACTTACAAAGTGGCGGTGAATTCCTACCGCGCCAACGGAGGAGGAGGACTGCTCGTCAAAGGAGCGGGGATCCCGCAAAATCAACTGCGCTCACGTGTGGTCTGGACCTCCAATAATGAGATGCGCGAATACCTGCGCCGCGAAATAGCCCGACAGAAGGAAATCAATCCGCAGCCACTCAACAATTGGCGCTTCATTCCTGAAGGTTGGGCTTCTGCAGCCGCTGAGCGCGACTCAGAAATCATGTTCAAATAACCCCTTTTCCATCTCGAGATTTCCCTGCGCGTGTCGAAATATTCTACACGCGCATTTTCTTTTGCGAACCACAATAAGCAATACTGCAAAAGGATCAAGTGTACTACGCGTCTTATCAAAATAATATCCCTAAAGATCACGTAAATACGGACTAAGTGACGCACAAGTGGGAGAGCAAAAAAGGAGTTGATCCAACTCGAATGAACACCTCTGCAAAAACTGTCTTTTTTGTAAGACTACTCAGGTACGAAGTTCACGCACTACAAGGAATTGCACTGAAGACGTCTCAACATTTTATCGTTTTTTGGAGGTTAGGACGAAAAAGATGATGAAGCACGAGTTCATCCACAGAGAAAGAACTAACTTTGCAACGAGAAATCTCATGATATGCGGCAATAGCTCAGTTGGTAGAGCATGGGCTTCCCAAGCCCAGGGTCGCGGGTTCGAGCCCCGTTTGCCGCTCACAATATAGATTTGCTAAACTCTCCTCTATGGCAAAAATCAGATGTATCGGCGTTTTGACTTCCGGTGGTGACGCCCCTGGAATGAATGCCGCTATTCGTGCCGTGACACGAAGTGCTATTTTCAACGGTTTCAAGGTGAAGGCCATTTATCGCGGCTACGAAGGACTGATGAACGGTGAAGTGAAGACTTTCACCACAGAGGACGTTTCGGGCATCATCCAAACCGGCGGGACAATCCTACGTACAGCCCGCTCTGCGGAATTTCAAACTCCCAAAGGGCGAAAACGCGCGTACGACACACTTCGTAAAGAAGGGATTGATGCCCTTATCGTAATCGGCGGTAACGGCTCTTTGACCGGTGCTATGCTCCTGGCAGAAGAATATGATTTCCCCTGCATTGGTCTTCCGGGTACAATCGACAACGATCTCTACGGAACAGACAATACGATTGGTTACGACACGACGCTCAACACGATTATGGACTGCGTGGATAAGATCCGCGACACCGCCAACTCCCACGAACGTATCTTCTTTATCGAGGTGATGGGTCGTGACGCAGGCTTCCTGGCACAAAATTCTGCCATAGCCGCCGGCGCGGAAGCCGCTATTATCCCAGAAGACTCCACAGGATCTGACCAGCTCATCGAATTCATGGAACGCGGTATTCGCAAATCCAAGAAGAGCTGCATGGTCATCGTTAGCGAAAGCCCCAAATGCGGTGCGCTTTATTATGCAGACCGTGTAAATAAGGAATACCCACAATTCGACGTTCGTGTTTCGATACTCGGACACTTGCAACGCGGCGGACGCCCCTCGGCACGCGATCGTGTATTGGCTTCACGTGTAGGCGTCGGTGCCATTACAGCTCTCGTACAAGGGCAGCGTAATGTTATGGTGGGTATTCGCAACCATGAAATCGTATATGTTCCCTTTATCGAGGCCGTGCAAAAGCGCAAAGGTATGAACCCTCAGCTTATTCAAGTCCTCAACGAACTCAGCATCTAAAACAATCTCGTTCTCAAACGACTATGAGTCAACAAATCGGTTATATTTCTCAGATCATCGGACCGGTGGTCGACGTTCATTTCCCACTCAACGGCCGCCCCGCCGATGAAGTACTCCCGCGCATCCATGAAGCACTGGAAGTGCAACATCCCGACGGGCGCCAACTGGTCATAGAAGTGCAACAACACATTGGCGACGATGTAGTTCGCACGGTGGCTATGGACAACACTGACGGCCTTTCGCGTGGTTTGGAAGTGAAATCAACCGGTGCCCCCATTTCAATGCCCATTGGTGACCAGATCAAAGGTCGCATGCTGAACGTGATTGGAGACACCATCGATGGACTTCATGCGGTCTCTCGCGAAGGTAATGCTTATCCTATCCACCGTGAACCGCCCAAGTTCGAAGATTTGAAAACCTCTCGTGAGGTTCTCTACACCGGTATCAAAGTAATCGACCTCTTGGAACCTTATATGAAAGGTGGTAAGATCGGACTCTTTGGTGGCGCCGGTGTAGGTAAGACCGTGCTTATCATGGAGCTCATCAATAATATTGCGAAGGGACACGATGGTTTTTCGGTATTCGCAGGTGTCGGTGAGCGTACTCGTGAAGGTAACGACCTGCTGCGCGAAATGATTGAATCGGGCGTCGTGAAATACGGAGAAGCCTTTACCGAAGCAATGGAACGCGGTGAGTGGGATCTTTCGAAAGTAGACTATAACGAAGTGGCCAAAAGCCAGGCGACGTTGGTCTATGGTCAGATGAATGAACCGCCCGGAGCACGTGCATCTGTGGCACTTTCTGGACTTTCCGTTGCAGAATCTTTCCGAGATAGTGGAGCAAAAACAGGAAAAGCTACAGATATTCTGTTCTTTATCGACAATATCTTCCGTTTCACGCAAGCTGGTTCTGAGGTGTCCGCCTTGCTTGGTCGCATGCCTTCCGCTGTAGGTTACCAACCAACCTTGGCTTCGGAAATGGGCGCGATGCAAGAACGTATTACTTCTACGAAGAATGGTTCCATCACGTCTATCCAGGCTGTATACGTCCCGGCTGATGACTTGACAGACCCCGCACCTGCTACAACCTTCACACACCTCGACGCCACAACAGTGCTTTCGCGTAAGATCACTGAGCTAGGTATTTATCCCGCAGTGGATCCGTTGGACTCGACTTCCCGCATTCTGGACCCGAATGTAATCGGAGAAGATCACTACAACTGCGCACAACGCGTAAAACAAATCCTGCAGAAATATAAAGAGCTCCAGGATATCATCGCGATCTTAGGTATGGACGAGCTCTCAGACGAGGATCGCCTCACGGTAAACCGCGCACGCCGTGTACAACGCTTCTTGTCTCAGCCGTTTACCGTGGCAGAGAAATTTACAGGCGTAAAAGGTGTGATGGTGCCCATCGAGGAAGTGATTCGCGGATTCAACATGATTATCGACGGTGAAGTGGACCATCTCCCGGAACAAGCCTTCTTGAACGTCGGAACGATCGATGACGCAATCGCTAAGGGCGAGAAATTACTTTCTGCAGCGAACGCATAACAAGGGACTATGGACAAGAATCGTCTCCACATCAAAATCATCTCTCCTGAATGTACCCTTTTTGAGGGCGAAGCCGAGCGCATTACAATGCCCGGTACCTTGGGAGAGTTTGAGGTGCTAGTCAACCATGCACCGATAATCTCCTCATTATCACAAGGCGTTGTCACTTGTACCGGCACAGAAACGAAAGAGTTCAATGTTTCCAGCGGATTTGTCGAAGTAAACGACAACAATGTGACTCTTTGCGTAGAGACTCATAATTGATATGTTGACACTTGCTCGTATAATCCTGAGACTTGCCACGCTTTACCTATTGCTGGGCATTTGTCTTTTCCTTGTCATTACCCAAAGCTTCGGCATTGCTCCTGTAGAGGTTGCTCAAGAAGTAATCATAGTCTCTGTGGTCTTCTATTGCTATACCTTAATTGAGTTGGGAGTTACGACCAAGTTGAGCCACAAGGACTCATCGATCTATATCGGAGTCAATTTGGGTTTCTCTCTGTTGCGTCTATTCCTCACGCTGATTGTCCTCTTCATTTACAAGCAACACGAGCAGGTCAACTTTACTGCCGCTTTCTTTGTGGTTTTGCTTTACTACTTTGCCACACTGATCTTCTCCACTTGGCACCGCCGTAACTTGAATCAGTCAACAAACAATAGCAATGAAAAAAATAATCCGACTTAGTCTCCTGTTACTCACGCTCTTTCTCTCAGGCTTTTGCACAGAAGCTTTCGGAGCACAAGCGACAGAGGAGAAAAAGGATATCAATGTTTCGGAGTTTGTCCTGGAGCATTTGGCTGACTCTTACGAATGGCACATCACAACTTGGAATGGAAAGCCCATAAGCGTCCATCTTCCTGTGATAGTAAAAGGGAAAGAAAGCGGATGGCACGTTTTCAGCAGTGAACGCCTCGAAGAAGCGGCGCATCAAGGTAAAGACTATCAGGGTTTCTTCCTTTCGTCAGAACACCACAACAAGATCTACGAGAAACTGACCGACGGTACCGTAGAACGCCCATGGGACCTGTCCATAACCAAGAATGTTCTGCAGATTTGGTTGGTAGTCTTCATACTGATCGGTACTTTCCTTTATTGTGCACGTTGGTACAAGAAACATGATTCGGTGAAACAAGAAGCCCCAAAGGCTTTGTTGGTGCAATCGAGATGCTTGTAATGACAATTCACGACGATGTCATTAAATCCTCGATCGGCGAGAAACACTATCGCCCCTATGCTCCTTACTTGCTTACGGTGTTCTTTTTCATCTTCACGAATAACCTACTCGGGCTCATCCCCATTTTTCCAGGAGGTGCCAATGTCACAGGCAACATCAACATAACATTGTTGCTTGCTGTCGGTACGATGCTGGCAGTGAACCTCTTCGGTAACAAAGAATACTGGAAGGAAATTCTATGGCCTAACGTACCACTGTGGCTGAAGATCCCCCCAGTTATGCCATTGATCGAAGTCTTCGGAATCTTTACGAAGCCTTTTGCACTAATGATCCGTCTCTTTGCCAACATGATGGCCGGACATGCGATTATTTTGTCCTTCACCTTCGTGATCTTCATGACATGGCAAATCAGTACATCTATGGGATCTATCTTCACTGTGTTCAGTGCAGTGCTTATGATCTTCCTCAATTGTCTTGAGCTATTGGTCGCATTTCTTCAAGCTTACGTATTCGTACTCCTCTCCTCCGTTTTCATCGGCTTAGCACATCCTGAGCACCACGAAGAATAGCCCCTATTTCGAAACAGAATTCCCAAGCATAATCAACTCATATAATAAACTTACACTATGATGTTCCCTCTTTTGGAAGCAGCCTCCACAGGCTTTGCACAACTTGGTATGGCACTTGGTGCCGGTCTTGCAACGATTGGTGCCGGTCTTGGCATCGGTAAAATCGGTAGTTCCGCCATGGAAGCCATCGCACGTCAGCCCGAAGCAGCCGGTAAGATCATGACCAACATGATCATCGTAGCCGCCCTCGTCGAAGGTGTTGCCCTCTTTGCCGTTGCAGCTTGCGCCTTCCTCATCAAATAATATTGAGCGCTAAACTTCCTGTATGGAGTCATTGAATTTGCCCTCCATTCTCACTCCCGATTTCGGCCTGCTCTTCTGGATGCTCGTCGCATTTATCGTGGTTCTCATCATCTTAGCAAAATTCGGGTTCCCGGTTATCACCGGTATGGTCGAACAACGCAAAGAATTTATCGATGAGAGCCTCCGCAATGCAAGAGCCGCCAACGAAAAGTTAGCTGGAATACAAGCCGAGAGTGACAAGGTGCTTCGTGAGGCTCGCGAGAAACAAGCAGAGATCCTCAAAGAAGCAACGGCAACTCGTGACGCAATAGTCAAGGACGCAAAGACGTTGGCAGAAGCCGAAGGCGCCAAACTCCTTGACGAAGCCAAGGCTCAAATTCAAGTTGAGAAGGCGAACGCCTTGCGCGATATTCGCTCACAAGTTGCGGATCTTTCTGTAGAAGTCGCTGAGAAAAATCATTCGACAGCATCTCAGCAACGACACAGAACGCTCGAACTACATTAATGGACTGCTCGACAACATCGAGAAACAGTAAAAATTCCTCCTTCGCACAATGAACACCGGAATCGTAGCCGCCCGATATGCAAAAGCCTACTCTACTTCGCCACACAAAACGGCGAAGCAGAGCTGGTTTATGCAGAGATGCAACAGCTTGATCGGAATTTTCGGGAATTACAAACCCTCCGTAACATCCCCAATAACCCAATTCTCGACAACGCGCAAAAGAACGCCATCATCACCGAGGCCGCTCGTCTAAACGACGATTCCGAAGTGAGCAATAGTACGAAGCGTTTCATTCAGCTCGTCGTTAGTAAAGGGCGAGCCGAAATGTTTCCGTTCATGGCCACCTCTTTCCTGAACGCGTATGAGCACCAACACCATTTGACCCGTGCTTATCTAACCACAGCAGAGGCCGTCGCTCCCGAAATACGCGAGCGGATGCTGAAGCTCATTCGAAAACGCACAGGCAACACGGTACAATTGCACGTACAAACAGCTCCGGAACTGAAAGCCGGCTTCATACTCACGTACGACGACTACAGAGTCGACGCCAGCCTGCAAGGACAGCTCAGACAATTGCGGAGAAACTGGAACTAATTCCTGCCACAGTCTTTAGGCTCTACGGTGTTTCCATTCAGAGCCGAGCCCCCACAACAACCATAATACGAAAAGACCGCCACGTTCGCGCCACACAGCAGAGCACAACACGGATCTCACAGCACACAAAATAGAATCTCTATGCCCAACAATATCAAGCCCGGCGAAGTTTCAGCCGTGCTTCTACAACAACTCCAGAACATCTCCACAGAAGTTCAGTTTGAGGAAGTAGGCACTGTCCTTACCGTTGGCGACGGCGTAGCCCTGCATTTACGGACTAAGCAAAGTGACAGAAAACGAGCTGATTGAATTCGACAACGGCGTTATGGCTGTAGCCATGAACCTCGAAGAGGACAATGTCGGTGCCGTGATTCTCGGTTCTTCCGAAGGCATTAAAGAAGGCGACAGTGTGAAACGCACCGGTCGTGTCGCCTCCATCATGGTCAACGAGAACATGCTCGGCCGTGTCATCAGCCCGCTGGGAAATCCTCTTGACGGAGGTGGTGACATCGAAGGTGAGAAGTATCTCATGCCCCTCGACCGCAAAGCGCCCGGTGTGATTTACCGCCAACCGGTCACAGAGTCATTGGCTACCGGTCTCAAGAGCGTCGACTCCATGATCCCCATCGGACGCGGACAACGCGAATTGATCATTGGCGACCGCCAAACCGGTAAAACAGCGATTGCGATTGATACGATCATCAACCAGCGCAAGAACTTCGAATCGGGCGATCCCGTATATTGTATCTACGTTGCAATCGGTCAGAAAGCCTCCACCGTTGCCAATATCGTCAACATACTCAAGGAGAAAGGTGCCTTAGACTATACTATCATTGTATCGGCTACGGCAGCAGACAGCGCCGCTTTGCAGTACTACGCCCCCATGGCCGGTGCAGCCATTGGTGAATTCTTCCGTGACCGAGGCAAGCACGCGCTCGTCGTCTACGATGACCTTTCTAAGCAGGCCGTTGCCTACCGCGAGATCTCCCTGATTCTCCGTCGCCCCTCCGGCCGCGAGGCCTACCCCGGCGATGTATTCTATCTCCACTCTCGCCTACTTGAGCGTGCCGCGAAGATCAACAATCAGCAAGAAGTGGCTGAACAAATGAATGACCTCCCCGAATCTCTGCATGGACTCGTCAAAGGAGGAGGCTCACTCACGGCACTCCCCATCATCGAAACCCAAGCCGGTGACGTTTCAGCTTACATTCCCACGAACGTAATCTCTATCACTGACGGACAGATCTACCTTGTCACTGACCTGTTCAACCAAGGTTTTCGTCCCGCCATCGATGTAGGTATATCCGTGTCCCGTGTAGGTGGTTCCGCACAAATCAAATCGATGAAAAAAGTGGCCGGTACCTTGAAGATCGACCAAGCCCAATACCGCGAACTCGAAGCCTTTGCCAAGTTCTCCAGCGATATGGATGCCGTCACCGCCATGACCATCGACCGTGGCCGCAAAAAAACAACCAGCTACTCATCCAAGCACAATACAGCCCGATGCCTGTAGCTGAACAAGTGGCCATTCTTTATTGCGGAACAAAAGGATTGCTTGCCGACGTACCTCTCGACAAAGTGCGTGATTTCCAAGATCAATTCCTCAATGTGCTCCGTGCCACTCACAACGACACCGTGCTTCGTCCCCTTGCCGAAGGCAAAATCGACGAAGGCATCGAAAACGAAATCAGACAAGTGGCTGCCGACATTGCGGCGCAATACAAATAACTCGCTCTTCCCGGCAAGTAGCTTAATGTCCGGGGATTCCGATTCTCAAAGTCGGAATCCCCGTAGACAAAGCACACAAAATCAGACAAAATGGCCTCACTCAAAGAAGTAAAGAACCGCATATCTTCAGTCAACAGCACCCGTAAGATCACGAGTGCCATGAAAATGGTAGCCAGTTCGAAACTGCACCACGCGCAACAGGCCATCGAACAAATGCTTCCCTACGAGCAGAAGCTCCATGGCATCATGTCGTCGTTTGTAGCTTCGCTCGAAGGCGAACTCTCCTCTCCCTATGCTGTTCAACGCGAAGTGAAACGCGTTGCTATCATCGTGCTCTCCTCCAACTCCAGTCTTTGTGGAGGATTCAACGTAAATGTCATCAAACAGCTCAAACACACGCTCGAAAACTACGCCGCCCAAGGAATAGAAGTCACGCATATCTACCCTATTGGGCGAAAAGTAGCCGAAGCAGCCAAGAAACAAGGTTTCGAATGCGCACAAGACTATTCGCACCTACTCGATCATCCGCAATACGCCGGTATCAGCGAATTATCGACCCACATCATGGAGCAATTCACGAAAGGCGAAATTGATCAAGTAGACATTCAGTACCACCACTTCAAAAGTGCTGGTTCACAAGTGCTGCTTTCTGAAACCTATCTCCCCATCAAACTGGAAAAGGAGAATGAAGACAAGGCAGTTGCCAACTATTTGGTGGAACCCTCTCCCCAGGACATCCTCAAAGAACTCATTCCCCAGGCACTTCATCTCAAGCTTTTCTCCAGCATACTGGACAGTTTAGCCTCGGAACACGCAGCCCGCGTCATTGCCATGCAAGTTGCAACCGACAACGCCGACGAACTGCTCAGTCAACTCACCCTCCAATACAATAAGACCCGTCAACAAGCCATCACTGCCGAACTCCTCGACATTGCGGGCGGATCTATGCAGTAAGCACTTCACAACCGATCCCACAAGACGGGATGCAGAACACGGAATACGCCCAACGAATGTGAAACGTCCATCCGACAAATCATTCGTCTAGCGCCACTTGATGTCCTGCATCCCGTTTTTTTTTGCCTCATGGACCAATTCATTACGCTCTTTTTCAACGGGAGTTCCTCTCTCTACCTGGACAGTGTGGCCTGGAATGCCACGCAAATGTTCGTATGGATCCCCTTTTTACTTGTCGTTGCCTTTGTGGTCTTTCGCGAGCACGATTTTCCACACATGTTGTTCCTCATAGGTGGCACTCTCCTCTGCATTGTCCTCTGCGACCAGCTAGCCTCCACCGTCTTCAAGCCCCTCGTAGCCCGTTGGCGCCCCACCCACAACCCCTATCTCCAAGATGCTGTCGACATTGTAAACGGCTATCGTGGAGGTCCCTACGGTTTTTTCTCTTCACACGCTGCCAACACTTTCGTCGTAGCCACCTTCCTTTCTCCGGTGTTCCGTCGGCGTTCCATCACCCTCAGTCTTTTCGGGTGGGCAGTACTCAGTTGCTGGACGCGAGTGTACCCTCGGCGCCCACTACATCGGCGATTTAGCAGTTGGTGCACTCTTCGGCCTTGCTATCGGCGCCATCGCACAACGGCTCTACCGCCATTATTTCTCCGATGCCCGCACCTTGGTCTATCATCCCCGAATGCTCATGCTCATCCCACGCACATTCGCCATCACCCTCTGTCTCATTGCCATTCCTTGGAAACTCTATTTCTGAAGCCGATCACCTGCTATCGCCCCTCATTACCACAATGACAACGATCCCCACCCTCCCCGATAGGCGCCTTTTCCCCGGTCGAGCGCAAAGAAATCATCAGCGCCCTTCTCCAAACAGACGCCCCCCACTACCCTCTCCAACTACTCTCGTGGATGCAATCCCCTGTCGCAAAAAAATTACAGAGAATGCCGCTCTCCTTTGCACCCACTTGCCCAAATCAGCTCTCGCGGATTTCATCCCGTTCACCGAACAACTACTCAAGCGCTCCCTTTCTCCACTCACCGCTCCCCCAGCGCCGACTTCTATTCACCTTTTTACTTCGGCTCTTCGAGCACAACCCTCCCACCCTACTCACTCCTTCGCATCTACAACTCTACGACGACTGTCTACAACGTATCGCTGCCCCCGACCGCAGCTGCATTCCCGCACTTTGCATGAAAATTGCTGCTGCACTCACCGATCTCCTGCCTGAAATACGCGAAGAACTCATTACCACCCTCGAAATCCTCGACGATCAATATCTCACACCGGCACAACGAAGTGCCAAACGCAATGTGATGTTCCAACTAAACAAAGCCCGCAAGCGGCAAAACAGGTTTCCTCTACCCCCCTGTGACCAAACGCTAAGAAGCAACAAAGCCTATTAGGCCTCGAGCGAAGAAAAAAACACCCTTTTCCCCCAAAGCGCAAACTTTCTTTCGTTATATCTTGCACGACCGAAAGAAAAATCTTACCTTTGCATCAAAGACAAGGGCACATCATTCTCCACGTGCCCGCAAACATTCACCACATAAAAAGTCAACATCATGGCACTTACTCATACTGCTTTAGCACTTTTCGCAGCGGGCACGCTTGCACATACACAACCCGTCGACGGCAAATTCGAACTCGTCAAACTCCCCTACGCCACTTCGGCCCTCGAACCCGTCATCGGCACGGCAACAGTAGAATTCCACCACGGCAAACACCTCAACACCTACGTGACGAACCTCAACAATTTACTGCCGGGCAGTGGTTTTGAGGGAAAGACACTCGAAGAAATCGTCGAACAATCAGAGGGTGCTGTGTTCAACAACGCCGGACAGATCCTCAATCACAACCTCTATTTCACGCAGTTCGCAGCTCCGCAAGAGAACCGTAAACCCGTTGGTCGTCTCGCCGAAGCCATCGATGCACAGTTTGGATCCTTCGAGGCCTTCAAAGAAGAATTCCAGAAAAAAGGTGCCGCCCTTTTCGGCAGCGGATGGGTATGGCTAGCCGGTGACCGCGAAGGCAAACTCGTCATCACGCAAGAGCCCAATGCCGGCAACCCCGTTCGCCACGGTTTGAAGCCCATTCTCGGCATCGACGTATGGGAACATGCCTACTACCTCGACTATCAAAACCGCCGCGTCGACCATCTCGCAGCTGTATGGCAAATTGTCGATTGGAACGTACTCGAAACACGCTACAACTCCAAATAAACCGCAAGTAGTTCCGCGATCGGAACGCACGCACAAATAGACACCAAGTCCAACTCCCCGAAACCCAAGTGGCTTCGGGGAGTTTTTGTATTCTCCCGACCTTACTCAAATCAGAAATGCAGCTTCTCATGATTCAGCTCAACGACGAACCTTACGAATAAATTCGCACCTCGGCTCTTCATCCGATTCACTCCTAACGTAAGGAGGATATTCTCGGCAACATAAGGCACTCGTTTTTTTCCCTATACAGCAGGCCATGTGAGATCCTCTTCCGCGATTTCACGAAAAGCGAAAAAGATTACACGCTCATGGAATCGGTTGAAAACGCGGCGAAATAAGCGGTTTATATGAAAATAGGAAAGAAAACGCACCTTATCGTCGCGCTATTTGGAAAATAAGCCACTTTTCGATTCGTGTAAAATCAGATAATTGATCAAATCACACAATCTGCATCTAGAATCACCCATGTTTTTAATGAAAAACACCCCGTGTTTCCAAAGAAAATCCCCTGTTTTTCATCCCCCAAACACGGGTAAAAACACGATCTGATCTCATGCATCATGAAACAAACCTCGAAGCCAATACGTAAATCATCCACAAAAAGAAAGCCCATTCCCAAGAATTCAAAGAAACGCACAAAGAAGCACCCTCATTCGCCGAACGCCCCTGTAGAAAAACACCACAATAGAATAGGAATCAAATGTTTACCGAAACACATTCCACAACATTCAGAGAAACAGATGGACAAAACAGTCCTTTCTATCCACCCTCCTATCGCCCCTCGCTTATCAAACTTCCTTTGCACAGCTCTTTTGTATCCATCTCTAAGTACTTTTCCTATTCTCCCCACACTTCCCTGTTTCCAACTCAATTTATTCACGCTCCACTTTGCTTTTTGTAGAGAAAAGATTACTTTTGCATACAGACACACCGGTGCCATGGCAACCAAGCCCACCAAGTTCACCGGAGTGCATGCCCACCGTTCCCTCATCTGCCCAACAGTTTCCCACCGGTCCCTTCACAGACCACTAATAACCGCGCAGACACACAGGAATAGCTGTTTGACGAACAAAATTTGCACACGCAACATGTATAGAACCCACAATTGTGGCGAACTCCGCCTGAGCGAAGTTGGCCAAAGTGTCACCCTCTGTGGATGGGTGCAACGCACGCGCAAAATGGGCGGTATGACTTTTTGTCGACCTCCGCGATCGTTATGGCATCACCCAGCTCGTGTTCAACGAAGAGACCGATGCTGCGCTTTGCGCGCAAGCCAACAAACTGGGTCGCGAATATGTGATTCAGGTCACGGGTACCGTGAACGAACGCTATGCCAAGAACGATAAAATGCCGACCGGCGACATCGAACTGCTGGTCGACACCCTCTCAGTGCTCAACTCCAGCGAGGTTCCTCCATTCACCATCGAAGAGAACACCGACGGTGGCGACGATTTGCGCATGAAGTATCGTTATCTCGACTTGCGCCGTGCCAGCGTGCGCGCCAACCTCGAATTGCGCCACAAGTTCTGCCTTGCCGTACGCGAATATCTGGACAATCTCGACTTTATGGAGATTGAAACTCCGGTTTTGGTCGGTTCCACTCCTGAGGGCGCACGCGACTTCATCGTCCCCTCGCGCATGAACCCCGGACAGTTCTATGCGCTCCCCAAAGCCCCCAGACGCTCAAGCAATTGCTCATGGTAGCCGGCATGGATCGCTATTTCCAGATTGTGAAATGCTTCCGCGACGAAGACTTGCGCGCCGACCGCCAGCCCGAATTTACCCAAATCGACTGCGAGATGTCCTTTGTTGAACAAGATGACATCATCAACACCTTCGAAGGGCTCACAAAAATACCTCTTCAAAAAGGTACGCAACTACGATTTGGGTGATGAACCCTTCCTTCGTATGCCTTGGCACGAAGCCATGCGCCGCTTCGGTAGCGACAAACCCGACATGCGCTTCGGTATGGAGTTCGTGGAACTCATGGATGTGCTCAAGGGCAGTGGCGAATTCAGCGTGTTCAACGATGCAAACTACATCGGCGGTATTTGCGCCCCCGGCTGTGCAAGCTATACTCGCAAACAGCTCGATGAACTCACCAACTTCGTCAAATCTCAACAAGTTGGCGCTAAAGGACTTGTCTATGCTCGCGTGGGCGAAGACGGTAGCGTGAAAAGTTCCGTCGACAAATTCTATTCGCCCGAAGTTTTTGCAACGCCTCAAGGAAGCCATGGGAGCCAATGCCGGCGATCTCATCCTCATTCTCAGTGGCGACGACGCAAACAAGACGCGCAAGCAACTCTGCGAACTGCGTTTGCTCATGGGTGAGCGCCTTGGTCTGCGCGACAAGAACAAATTTGCTCTGCTCTGGGTGGTCGATTTCCCCATGTTCGAATATAGTGAGGAAGAAGGTCGCCTCATGGCCATGCACCATCCCTTCACTTCGCCCAAACCTTGTGACATCGACAAGCTCGACACCGATCCTGCCTCAGTACTGGCCGACGCCTACGACATGGTGTGCAACGGAGTTGAGGTCGGTGGCGGTTCTATTCGTATCCACGACGCCGTTCTGCAAGCCAAAATCTTCAAGGTGCTTGGTTTCACTCCCGAAAAGGCACAAGAACAATTTGGCTTCCTCATGAACGCCTTCAAATACGGCGCTCCCCCTCACGGTGGTTTGGCCTATGGTCTCGACCGCTTCGTAAGTCTCTTCGCAGGCCTCGACAGTATTCGCGACTGCATCGCTTTCCCGAAGAACAATTCCGGTCGCGATGTCATGCTCGACGCCCCTTCGGCCGTAGATCCCAAACAACTCGACGAACTCTCGCTCGATCTTCGTCCCGTCAAAGCCTAATTTGCATCAACTCTGTGTTTGCACCTCGGCCATCGTCGGGGTGCAAATGCTTTTTTCACACGACAACGCATGATTCACTCGATGACCGGCTACGGTAAAGCCGAAGCCGAATACAATGGAAAGAAAATCCACGTCGAAATTAAATCGCTGAACAGTAAGAACCTCGATCTCAACACCCGCATTGCCACAGCTTACCGGGAGAAAGAAATGGAACTCCGCAAATTGATCGCTGCCGAACTCCTTCGCGGTAAGGTGGATTTCACTGTTTGGTGCGAAAAAGCAAGCGAAAGTGTCGGTTCCACAATCAATGCCGCCACCGTTGCCGACTATGTGCAGCAAATTCAGACGGTGAGCGCACAAGTCGACGGACTCGCTGCTCCGGTCGGGGCAGATTTGTGGGGCGTCTTGGCGCGTTTGCCCGAACTCACGCAAGCCGCTCCTGCCGAAGAGCTTTCTGACGAAGAATGGAACGTCGTGGCCGACGCCGTGCAGCGGGCCATCAAAGCCCTGCAAGCATTCCGACTCCAAGAGGGCGAAGCACTGGCGAAAAAATTCGCGCTCAACATCGACCACATAGAACAACTTTTTCACAGTATCGAACCGTTCGAGCAAAGCCGTGTGGAGAAAATCCGTGCACGCCTCGAGGAACGTCTCGCTGAGCTCACCGGTGTGGACTATGACAAGAACCGTCTCGAACAAGAACTCATCTATTATATTGAGAAGTTAGACATCAACGAGGAAAAGCAGCGTTTGAGCAATCATCTTCGCTATTTCCGCGAAACCCTTGCGGGAGAAATCGGACAAGGCAAGAAATTAGGGTTCATCGCCCAAGAGATGGGACGTGAAATCAACACGACCGGCTCGAAAAGTAATCAAGCAGAGATGCAAAACATCGTTGTGAAGATGAAAGATGAGCTCGAACAAATCAAAGAACAAGTGCTCAACGTCCTCTAACTCCACTTTCCACCATGACGAAAGTAATCACTTTTTCCGGACCTTCGGGTTCGGGCAAAAATACGCTCATAGAATACCTCATTGACCGAGGACTGAACTTGCATTTCTCAGTCAGTGCCACCAGCCGCGCCCCGCGAGGAACGGAACGCAACGGAGTGGAATACTTTTTCCTCAGTCCGGAAGAATTCAGAACGCGCATTGCAGCCGGCGAATTCCTTGAATACGAAGAAGTTTACACTGATCGTTTCTATGGCACCCTACTCGCCCCGGTCGAGCACCAATTGGCAGCCGGCCAAAACGTGATTAGCGACATAGACGTCAAGGGAGCGCTCAATTTCAAACGCCACTATGGTGATCGTTGCCTTACGGTCTTCATTCAGCCCCCCCTCGATCTCAGCCTTGCGCGACCGTTTGGAACGCCGCGGCACCGAAACGGCCGAAGCCATCCAAATGCGCTTAGACAAAGCTGAGTACGAAATGAGTTTTGCTCCGCAGTTCGACACGATCATCGTCAACGACGAGCTCAGCAAAGCCCAGCAGGATATATTTCGTGCAGTGAGTGCATTCATTGAAGCCTAATTTTCGAGCATCCACTCCTCTTCAATTCTGCTCCACCGAGAGACACTGTGCAAAACACATCGCAACGTGACAATTCCGGATGAATTTCAAATTCTAAACGCCTACCTGTGCACACTCGCTTCACGAAAGGGTTATGCTCCCTCGATGTTTTACATTTACAAATCACGACGATCTCGCCCCTTCTGGCGCTAGATCGTCGTTTTTTCGATGTCAACAGGTAAAGAAACACTACCTCTCTGCATTTCTTCCCCATTTTCCGCTGCTTCCTTGCGCTCTTTCATGCGTACACGAGTAAAGCTCAACAAAGAAAACAGATAAGGCCTCAGAACGCGAATATTCTTTTTCTCTTCAGGCGCTGCCGATGAGCCCGCCTCGGCCCTACAATTCTAAACCATCCGGGACATAAACAAAAACTCCCCCTCTCTGAGATGAGAGGGAGAGTTTACAATGCTAATATTGGGAGCGTCTGCTCAAAAACGGTATCCTAGCGTCACTTGGAAGCTACTTCTCTGCAAGTCGATGTGCTGTCCGGCAAGCAAATTAGCCGGTGCTTGCTTTTCCTGCGGATTGTAATGATAAGCATATACGTCGGCGCCTTGCGTTTGATACTGATAAGCAGCATCCGCATAGAAGTTACTTCCTCGAACACCGAGACCTAAGGCCAAACGATGCGTGGCTCCGTAGTTAATATAGTCCGTAGCCATGGCATAACGATAGGAGGGACTGTCCGTGAAGAGGTTGAGGAAAGCCTCTTTCTTGTAGGGAGCGCTCACAAAGTTGTAACCTACGCGCAAAGCCACGTTGCGACTGGCGAGAAACTCGAGGCCAAGACGCACAGTATGGGTATCTCGCGTGTAATTGTTGATCTCGGTTTGCAGATACTTATCGCGCGTTCCGGTTCCCCAATCGTAATAATCTTCTTGCGCATCTGGAGTTCGCACTTGTCCACTCGTGTGATCGGTAATTTCATACTCAGCTCCGACCGCAAGACGGTTGGCAATCGTCGTACCAATGCTGAAGTTCGCTTTCCAAGGGCTAAGTATGTAGTAACTGTTGTTGGTCGTCAGTTCTTGGTTGCCGTAATCATACCGCTTCCCACTCTTTTTCACACCATACGGGGAAAGAATCTGATCGGTAGCCACACTTTCCAACGAATAGAACGTGGGAGTAGTCACACTGAGTCCCAAACGCAACGGACTTTCGAGCATAGGGCGCACGATAAAGCCGAATTTAGCGTCGACGCCCGTGCCGGTCACATCTTCTGTTGCGTTGAGCTTATAAGTAAGTTGCCGACCCGGATCGTCCATCGCCCACAATCTGTCGCCCTTAGGGTTGCGCGAATCTTCTTCATACTGCATGCTGCTGTGATAGTCCACATTGTACAGTCCAAGGTTCACGCCGAAATAGAATTGCTCGCTGAAATTGAAAGCAATGTTGAAATCGTAGGTCTGATTACTCCCCCATTGCACCTTTCCGTAGTTGTATCCTGCTGCATAAGCCGGAAGGTAACCGACAAGCTGCGTGGAGTCAGCAGAGAATTGCTTCTCGATCAAGAATGCATCTGCCGCTCCGTTAACGAGCGGAATGGTGTTCTTACGATCTTGAACATTGAAAAGATCCAACGGTGCGTCTCCTTTCGTGGTGCGCGCCAACTGTGTGAGTTCCAATGTCTGCGACATCAAGCCCCCAACACGGACATTGTTGAGCGCTGCCAGTTCTGCAAAATTCCTCGTCTTCCGGTAGTTGAAGCCGAGACTCACGAAGCGCATGCTTCCACTCTGCAAAGGTAAGGAATAAACAAAGCCGGCCTGATCCAGACTTCCTCGCGTTTTGTTCTGACCGAAGAAGTTGAAATCGTCAGCTTTCCCTGAAGTAGTCAAGACTCCGCCTGTAATGGAAAAGTCATTGCGGCGGTATTGCGCTGTCGATGCGGGGTTAGTGCTCATCGCCGAGATGTTTGCGCCCAAAGCACTCATGGCACCGCCCATTCCGACGTAGCGCGCATCACCATTCAGGTCTGTGGACGTGAGCAGTCCCACTTTATAAATATCTTGCGCAGAAGCACTTGCCACAAATAGCGCAAGTGCCGCTGCAACTACATATTTCTTTTTCATTTTCTGTTCATGATTTCAAGAGGACTCGCGGAGATTCAGCTCTTCTCGAACCGATCTACAGACACGTGCACCTTTGTTTACGAGACGCCGTCCTCCGGTTTCAACATAGCTCAGCGTCTGCCGCTGGAAAAACCACCACCGCGACTACCGCCGCCGCTGTAAGTACCACCGCCGCCGCTATATCCGCCTCCGGAGAATCCGCCACCACGACTGCCGCCGCTGTAGAATCCTCCGCTGCGCGAGGGAGCGCTGTAAGTTTCACTGCTGCGCGACGACGATTCGTAGCTGCTGCGCGAAGGCGCACTGTATGTTCCGTTGTCATAGCTGCGCGTGTTGGCCGGCGTATAGGACGATCGGCTACCGTATCGACCGCTTCCGGTGAATCCTTCACTGTTATAATTCGTGCCGCTGTACGTGCTTCGCGAAGTACCTCGGTTGTAATCGGGGGTATAACCGCTGCGTGTGCCGTAATACGTGCCGCCTGAGAAACCATTTGTACGCGAACCGCCTGCATAGAAATTGCCACCTCTTCCGGAAGCATTCGAGCCGTAGGTTCCACTATACCAAGTTCCACGCGGACGCGTGTAGTTGCGGTACCCGTAATCGTAGTAGTAAGGGGATCCCCAACCATAATAATAAGGGGAAGACCAACTGTTCCAACCCCATCCTCCATAATAATAAGGAGAATTCCAGTAGGCATAGGAAGGACCGTACCAGCTATCGTAATACCACGGCGAATACCATCCGCCTAAGCTCCAGGAAGCGCCCCACAGCCCTCGGCTCCAGCCAAAGGACACGTAGGGGTATCCGAAACGTCCTCCCCAAGCCCAGTCGTCAAACCAGGGATCGTAGAATCCGAGATCGTAGTAATCGTAGTAATAAGGCGATGCAATGATGCATGCTCTGGGCGAACGAAATCGAACGATTCGTGCAGTGGCTGTATAATCGTCGTCATCGTAGTCACGATAATTGCGCGATTTCAGACTATCGCTTTGATATTTGGCGGTGCCGCGCCGATTGTATTCGTCGACATTCCGTCCGCCGGTCGAACGTCCGTCGGCCCAGTTGCTATGTTCGAAAGCTTTGCCGGCAGGAATGGCAATTTCGTCATAAGAACTATTGCCCATCATCTCCTGACGCTCAGCTTCCAGCGCCTTCTTGGTAGGCACAAAATAAACGTCGTCCTGCGCCCAGGCAGTACCTGCCGCGAGGAGAGCTATAATGGTAAGAGCTATCTGTTTCATAATGTGCTGTATGATGTTACTTCTGCTGCGAAGATAGAGATTTATCCGATATATGGTTCAGTACTTCCCCGAAACTTGATGCATTTCGTTTCATTTTTAACACTACCCATGGATTGACACGCCTTTTGTTTGTCGTATCCAACTTCTTGCCGTACATTTGCACCCTAAACTACCTCTTTTCCCTATGTACAATCCTCGCAAGCCACAATTTACGGTCTTCAAAGTAAAGCAAGACGGGCCCCTTCTCCCGTTTGTTATGCAATGTCTCGACGGCATCAGCCGTTCCAAGGCAAAAGCTATCCTCGCCGGTGGCGGCGTGCGTGTCAATCAGAAAAATGTCTCGCAACACGATTTCGAACTTCGGCCCGGCATGGTGGTAGAAATCTCAAAACACAAGCCGCGCACGCAGTTTCAGAGCAAGTTTGTCAAGATTGTATACGAGGATGCGCAAATCATTGTGATAGAAAAGAATATAGGAATTCTTTCCATGGCTTCCACGCAAGGACAATTCTGCGTCAAGACGATTCTCGACGACTATTTCCGGAAAACGCGGCGGAAATGCACTGCGCACGTGGTGCATCGGCTCGACCGCGACACTTCCGGTCTGCTCGTCTACGCCAAAACGATAGAAGCCGAGCAAATTCTTGAGCACAATTGGCGACGCATTGTGACCGACCGGCGCTATGTAGCTTTGGCATCGGGACAAATGCCCCAAAAAGAAGGCGTTGTTGAAAGCTGGCTCAAGGACAACAAGGCCTACATCACCTATTCTTCGCCGACCGACAACGGCGGAAAGTTTGCACGCACGCACTATCGCACGCTACGCTGCAACCGCAACTATTCGCTCGTGGAGCTCAAACTCGACACCGGGCGCAAGAACCAAATTCGCGTGCACCTTCAGGATCTTGGTTGCCCGGTATGTGGTGACATCAAGTACGGCAACGGCGACGATCCCGTAGGGCGTTTGTGTCTACACGCCTATCGGCTCGATTTCTACCATCCCATCACCCGCGAACCGCTGCATTTCGAGACCCCGATTCCCAAAGCTTTCACAAAAGTGTTTGCCGAAAGCAGCAAAAAGCAGGAAACCGAAGCCCCTCAAGTTTCCTGATATTCTTCTCCAACTCGCCTCATCTATATTTCTCTGCTTCAACATTATGCCACACATATCCGAACGTGCGGTTGAAATGCCGCAATCTCCCATCCGCAAACTCGCACCGCTCGCCGCTGCCGCGGAAAATCGTGGAATAAAGATCTATCATCTCAACATCGGACAGCCTGATTTGAAGACCCCCGAGGAAGGTTTGGACGTTTTGCGCCACTCCGGACGCGAGATTCTCGAATACTCTCCCTCACAAGGCTTTCTTTCTTATCGCCGCAAGCTGGTAGACTACTATAATCGCTACAATATCCACCTCACTCCGGATGACATTATCGTCACCACGGGCGGTTCGGAAGCCGTGTTCTTCGCTTTCATGTCTTGCCTCAATCCGGGCGACGAAATCATCGTACCCGAGCCGGCTTACGCCAACTATATGGCCTTTGCCATCTCGGCCGGAGCGCGCATTCGCACCGTTTCCACTACGATCGAAGAGGGCTTTTCACTGCCGAAAGTCGAAAAGTTTGAAGAACTCATCAACGATCGCACGCGCGCGATCCTGATTTGCAACCCCAACAACCCCACCGGCTACCTCTACACCCGCAGAGAGATGAACCAAATCCGGGACTTGGTGAAGAAACACGACTTATATTTGTTCTCCGACGAAGTTTACCGCGAATTCATCTACACGGGTTCCCCCTACATCTCCGCATGCCACCTCGAAGGCATCGAGCAAAACGTGATTCTCATCGACTCCGTGTCCAAACGTTACTCGGAATGCGGTATTCGCATCGGCGCACTGATCACAAAGAACGAAGAAGTGCGCAGCGCCGTGATGAAGTTTTTGCCAAGCTCGTCTCTCTCCTCCGTTGCTCGGCCAGCTGGTTGCCGAGGCCTCCATCGACACATCGGCCGATTACCTCCGAGAGATGTACGACGAATACGTAGAACGACGCAATTGCCTCATCGATGGGCTCAACAAAATCCCCGGGGTCTACAGCCCCATCCCCATGGGCGCCTTCTACACCATGGCTCGTCTCCCCATTGACGACGCAGAACGGTTCTGCGCTTGGTGTCTGGAAGAGTTCTCCTACGAGAACGAAACCGTGATGATGGCACCGGGAGCAGGTTTCTACACCACTCCGGGGGCCGGCCACAACGAAGTGCGCATTGCCTACGTGCTCAACAAGCACGATCTCGAACGCGCACTCTTCTTGTTGGCGCGCGCCCTGGAGGCCTACCCGGGACATCTCTAATTCCCACCTCAACCACAGCTCGCCATCGCGTGCCGCCTCGCCACGTATTCCATTTTTTCAGGCCTACACTCGGATGAAATTCTCTTTTTTCGTAGCTCGCCGTTTTTTCAAGAGCATGGGCACCGACAAAACCCGCGCCTCTCGCCTGACCGTCACGATAGCCACGGCCGGTGTGGCCGTCGGATTGGCGGTTATGCTGTTGACGGTGTGCATCATTCTCGGTTTCAAGTCGGAAATCACCAAGAAGGTTGAAGGCTTCGGAGGGCACATCGAGATACTTGACTTTGCCACTTTCACCGCCCCCGATGCCCACCCGGTTTCCGCCGACCCAGCCCTACTAAACACCCTGCGCCGGCTTCCCAACGTGAAGAACGTGATGCCCACAGCGCAAAAAATGGGCATACTGAAGACCGCCGATGACTACCAAGCCATCACGCTCAAAGGACTTCCGAAAGACGCCGACACTTCGGCCTTGGCTTCATCGCTGGTTGAAGGCCGCCTCCCGGCATTCGGCGCCGAGTCGTCCAACGATCTGCTCATCTCGCGCAAACAAGCCAATGATCTCAACTTGAAAGTAGGTGATCGCGTTTTTGCCTACTTCTTTGAAGAGAACATTCGCATGCGCCGCTTCAAAGTTTGCGGCATCTACAGTTCGAACATGGCGATTTTTCGACAAGACCTACGCCATGACGCCCCTCTCCACAGTGCGCAAGCTCAACAATTGGGAAGGCGACGAAGCTTCTGTGGTGGAAATCCGGCTCAATCGGCTTGCCGATACCACAAGTGTGATGCCCCTTGTGCGAAAACTCTGTCAACAGCAGAATCAAGCCCACAGCAATCGTCACGCCAACGCGATCTCGATCACCGACCTCTATGCGCAGATTTTTTTCGTGGCTCAGCCTGCTCGATTTCAACATGGTGGTGATTCTTGTCATCATGCTTTGCATCTCCGGCTTCACGATGGTGAGCGGTTTGCTCATCCTTGTGCTCGAGCGCACCCAAACCATCGGTCTACTCAAGGCACTCGGTGCCACCAACAGCCGCATCCGACGCATTTTCCTCAACTTCGCCGTTTTCATTACGCTGCGGGGATTGCTCATCGGCGACGTGCTTGCGCTCGGCATAGCCTTCGCTCAAAAAAACAATGGGGCCTGCTCCGGCTCGACCCCGCCACTTATTATCTCGAAACCGTCCCGTTAGAAATCAATTGGCTCGTCATTCTCCCCGTCAATGTCGGCACTTTGCTCGCCACCGTTCTCGCTCTTGTCGGTCCGAGCTATGTTGTCTCGCGCATTCAACCCGCCAAGGCCATAAGATTTGAATGAGCATTTGGCCAACTGGATAGTTTTTTTCTATCTTTGCATGCGGAAAATCAGATTCCGCGGGGCGTAGCGCAGTTGGTAGCGCACCTGGTTTGGGACCAGGGGGTCGCAGGTTCGAATCCTGTCGCCCCGACTCCACAAGGCGTTCGAGCTAACTCGAACGCCTTTTTTGGCTCCCAACGTGTTCTCCCTTCCTTAGGTTGTTCGTCCCTATCCTGTCGCAAAACGAAAGCCTCCTATCTCACTGCCGCCAATGCCTCCAAAGGTGTGCTCAATAGTAGAATTTTTCCCGCTCTCCGCATCTTACGTCCTCACTCTTCCATGATACAGCCCACGCTTTACGGCAGTTACTCGCTCTCTTTCGCAGAAACGATGAAAAACCGGGAGCACTAGACGAAAATCCCCCAACTTTATGCCCAAACACGGGAAGGAAACGCAGCCACCGCGCTTCGGAGTGATCGTTGCCCCACCTTCTCATGATCTTGTCCCTAAACGTGGTCTCCAACTACAGCACTCTCCTCTGCTGCGTGCCATGCAATCCTCCCTCCCGAGGCGAGTAATCTTGCTTTCTCCGCAAAAGAAACCCCTCATGATGAGCCTTAGCAGCTCACCATGAGGGTTCTTCTTTGTACCTTAGGTAAGGTTCGCGTCAATAGAGCGTGATCTTGCGTCCAGCCACAACATAAATTCCCGGGCGCAAGCCGGTCGTATTACCGTCGCGGCGCAGCAGTTTTCCGTTAAGGTCGTAGACCTCGAGTGCCTTGTCCGTCTCTCTGTCCGCATGCACGGACTTCAGCGCCGTAGGTTCGACGCGCCGGATCGTCGGATCGGTGACAGACACCATTTGGTAAACGGCCGGAACCTGTTGTCCCGTCCAACGCAAGCGGAGCGCCGTAGCCTCGGGCATTTGTGCAGCATCTACTCGCGTCAAAGCCGCACTCAGCTGTCCGAGCGACTGCCATGTTTTGCCGTCGGCCGTCCATTCCAACTCAGGCTTCGCCGCTGCTGTCCAGACAGCGGGATTCCAATAGATGTCCACAGCCTTCAACTCGGCGAGCGTACGGATTTCGTAACGAAGTTCGCCACCGCCGGCCTGTGTGAGGGCATTATATCCCTTGCCGTCGGTCACTTCCGGATGCGCCTTGCCTCTACCGTCCACCACCGCCGGGGCATACTGTGCGGCTTGGTACAGGGTGTTCACTTGCACATCGTACAAACGCAACCACTTGTTGCCAATCGGCGAACTGACCGTGAGGCGCACTTGATTGGCTCCGGGCACATCGCCTTCGAAGTCGATATAGCGCACTTGATCGGCGTAGGGTTTGCTTTGCGCCATGCCGCCCGCGCGTGCCACACTGCCGGCCACATGAAGTTGCTTCCAGACTTTTCCGTCGACACTGGCCTCGACCGTGCCAGCCTGCAACTGATCGCCGTTTTTGGTTCCGAAATAGATGCGCACATCCTTCACGTCCGTCGGCTTTTGCAGGTGCACCACATAGCGATCGTCCTTCATTTGGTTGCGCTTGCCGGCAAAGAAGGTCGACGGGTCTCCGTCAATCAGCGCGCGCTTGCCCAGCTGATTGTTGGTGGCTTCGCCCACTTCGTCCGTAGGTACATCTACAGCGCTGAGTGTCGGCAACTGCGGGAGAAGTACGCTGAAATTGCTGCGTGTGAGCGTCAGAGTGCGTGTCTCGGGCTGGTTGTTGATCAGCACCACGTACTTCATTTTCTTACCTTCCGGCCAAGTCGTGCTGCGCATGCGGTTCCAATTCTTTCCGTCTTCGCTCCACTGCACAGCCCATTCGCTCAACAGTGTGGCATCAATCCGCATTTCAGCCGGCGTGAAGGGCTCGGCAAAGGTCAGTCCGACAAAATCGCCGGACGGCACGGACACATGCACTCCGTTGAAGTAAGTTTCGCCGTTTTGCTGCACCACTCTCGGCGAAACACCCGAGACGCTGCTCACGGCCTGGACCGGTTCAGCGCCCTTGCCGAAGGGTTGTCGACCCAGTCCGTTCTCACGGAGGTAACTCATGAAAGGATAGAAATACTTCTGCGACGGTTGGCTCTGGCGCTGGCTCACACTGATGCCACTTCCCAAACCTTCGAGGGCATAGGCCGTGTAATCGGTGTTGACATCAAGGTCTGCCATGCGATCCAACTGCTTCACGTATTCTTCCCACCGCACTTCGGGTTCGTTGCTATCGGCCACCTCAACCATTTGCCCCGCTATGCGCAACATGGCATGCAATTTCAAGAGCCAAGGGGCAAGATCGTGTACAACAAGCGCTCGTTCTCGACAGACGAATCCTTTAGTCGCAACATGGTTTCGGTGGCAGGCAACAACCGTTCGACCAATTGTTTCATCTTGTCGGTCTTTCCTGACTTGAAATGCGCAATGGCCTGCTGCATGTCTTCGGCATCGTTCCACCGGAGATAAGGAATGATCGTCTTGTAGGCTTGCTGCTGTTCGGGGCTGCTGAGAATTCGGCTGAAGCTGGCATTCCACGACTTCATATTGTCGAAAGCCGCGTTGTTCCACGCATAGTCAGCAACCGAAAAGAGTGCCGTCTTCGCCACTTCGCCCTCCTGCATGGGATTCGACACGATGCCCAGTCCATGTTCGAGCTGTTTGGGCATCTTGGCGTTGTTGTCTACCGCCGGCATCTCAAAGAAATTGTAGTACATGTCCGAAGGGTAGATCTGTCCGTCGGCGTTATCGTTGCACGGATAGTTCCACCACCAGGCTGCGGGCCGCTGCAATTCCTTGCGCACCACGTCGAGATCGTTGCTATTGGGGACGGTCCACACCCCATCCCGTGATGTAGATGGTGATCTTGTCCGGCGTTTTCGCAAGCGCATTGTAGAAGCGCTTGCGATCGGCCTCGCCCACCCAGCTCAAGGTGTAAACTTGCGGCACAAAGTGCAACGGACGCACCCGTGCCTCGGGAGTCGCCGAGGCGCTGTTCCACTTTTTATCGATCGCTGCTTGCAGCGCTGTGAGATGATCGGCATTGGTTTTGCAATCCGCCTCCGACTTGGGCACACCGACATCATCGACAAAAACGGCAAACTGCCGCACGCCGAGTTCATACATGCGCGAGTACTTGTTCATGATGCGATTCACCACATTGGCATCGCCCACGAAACTGTTGCCCGGGTGGATGGCCCAAATGAAATTGACCTTTGTGTCTTGCGAAGTCTTTGCAATATCGCGAATCATATCCTGCGTGAGCAAGCCGTTTTTCACCTGCTGCGGTGTCAACGTGGCAGGGATATGGTGCCTCCCACTTCTGAGAATGATAGACATCTGACTTGGCTCCGTACATATAGGTATTCATTTTCATGCGCATCATGAAGCGCATGAGGTCTTTCTTCACCGCAACACTGTAGGGATAACCGTAATACCCTTCCACGAGCCCACGACTTTGCTGATCGGCATAGTCATAGAGCTTCACTTCGGGGAGATGGGCGGTGCCGTGTTCGATCATTTGTTCCAACGAAGCCAAGGCAAAAAAAGCGGCATCGGAGTTTTCGCCGACAATCACGACCTCCGCGCTGCCGTTTCTGTCGGACAGCGAAAGGAGATGTCGATCGAATTTGCCGGCTTTGGTGAGGTTTGTGCGATCGAGCGCGAGGGCGGTGGCTCGCTGGTCGGCTGCCCCGCCGCTCCCATTCACGCCGATATACATCACGGAGCCGGTGGCCGGTGCTTCTTGCGCGAAAGTGCAGTCGAGACCTGCCTCCTCCAGCACTTGCTCAGCCCGACGCCGCGTGGCTGCATCAATGGCTTCTTCGCACACCACGGTGACCGATTTCGAGAAACTCACCAATCCGTTTCCCACAACTTGGCGTTGCGGCACCGGATAGATCTCATAGTTTTTTTGCGCGTAGGCTCCTCCCGTACCGGAAAGCACAGCTGCAAAAAGTAAAGAGGATAGTATTTGCTTCATGTAGACTTGGAAAAATGACACAAAGGGGAGGCTTGATGATGAAAATAGCAAGCCTTTCCGCGAAGATACAACAAAAGTGTTAACTTCAGGAGAAAAACGGGGAGATTTTTCCCATTCCACTTTCAAACGAAACAAAAAAAACGACTCTCCCTGTACGGGAGAGCCGCCTTATCTCAATTATAACAGGCTAATTAGCCAACTTTTAGGCCTCTTCGGGCTTCATGTTGGTATAAACGTTCTGAACGTCGTCGAAATCTTCCAGTCGTTCGACCATCTTATCGATGGTTTCACGCTGTTCTGCGGTCACCTCTTTGAGGTCGTTGGGGATGTAGGTGAACTCTGCACTGACGATTTCGAATCCCTCGGCTTCCAGGTGCTTTTGAATCTCGCTGAACGACTTGGGATCACCGTAGATCGTGATGCTTTCTTCCTCGTCGTCCTCGTCGAATTCGTCTTCCACTCCATAATCAATGAGATCCAGGATGAGTTCCTCCATGTCGAGCCCGTCTTTCTTCTTGAAGGCGAACACACACTTATGGTCAAAAAGGAACGCCAACGAGCCCATCGTGCCAAGGTTGCCGTTGAACTTGTTGAAGACAGAACGGACATCGCCAACGGTACGCGTGGGATTGTCGGTGAGTGTGTCCACAAAAATGGCTACGCCATGGGGGCCGTATCCCTCATAGGTCATTGTTTTTGTACTCGCTCTGGTCCTTACCCATTGCGTTTTTTTGATGGCACGCTCAATATTGTCCTTGGGCATGTTCTCACGCTTGGCCGTTGCAATGATGGCACGCAACGTGGGGTTGGTTTTCGGGCTCGGGACCGCCGGCCTTCACAGCCACAGCGATTTGCTTGCCGATCTTGGTAAATGTACGGGCCATGTGCCCCCACCGCTTCAGTTTGGCGGCTTTTTCGATATTCAAATGCTCTTCCCATAGGAATGTTGGATAGAAAGTTTCTGTTATTTGTGGAGAACTCTGCCTCAATGAGCAACACTTTATCAACTGCTGCACAAATCCGACGAGATTCCCCGTGATGGAAGGGCGCTCAACGGAGTTCTGCGCCCAATTGTTGTTGCAGTTGTTTGATGATCTTGCCCATGATGGCTTCAGTCTGCTTGTCGTTCATCGTCTTCGACTCGTCCGAAAGCGTAAAGGCAACGGCATAGCTCTTTTTGCCCGTCGGGAGATGCTCTCCTTCATAGACATCAAAGAGTTCGACCTTGCGGAGCAGTTTCTTTTCGCACGAACGAGCCACGCGTTCCACTTCAGCAAACGGTACGCTGACATCGAGCAGCAAAGCAAGATCGCGACGTACAGCGGGGAACTTGGACAACTCGGTGTAAGACACGTCTTTCTTCGGCAGCTTCTTCATGAGCACACTCCAATTGAAATCCGCGAAATACACTTCTTGGTCCACTTCACAAGCCGCCAAAAGCGCTTTGCTCACCAAACCCAGTTCGAGACAGATTTTACCATTGCGATCTTCGACTACAATGCTCTTGGCAAAGATATCGTTTGTGCCGTCTTTAACCAGCAAGCCACCGAGCGAAATGCCCAAACGGGACAGGACGTTCATGGCGTAGCCTTTCAATTCATAAATGCTACTGTCCTCATTGGCATGCGCCCACGAATCCATCACGCGCTTGCCCGTGATCCACAATCCGAGATGCAGATCTTCATGATAAGGCGAAAGCACTTTACCTTCAACACGCTTAGTGGCATCATAGGTATAGCAATTTCCGAATTCGAAGAAGCGCAAATTGCCTTCTTTGCGGTTCACATTGTGCGCAATGCTCTCTAATCCCCCGAACAGCAGCGTTTGGCGCATGACATTCAGGTCGCTCGAAAGAGGATTGAGGAGGCGGACAAGGTGATCTGCGCTATAAGTCTTCAGTTCGTTGTAGTAAGCTTCGCGCGTCAACGAGTTATTGAGAATTTCGTTGAATCCTTGGCCGATAAGTTGCTCGCTTACAACATTCTGCAGCTTTTGACTTACATCATAAATGCTCTTTGTCGTGAGCGAAGACTTCAGACTGGTAGGAATCTCTACGTTATTGTATCCGTACACTCTCAAGATATCCTCAACCACATCACAAGGACGCTGTACATCCACGCGATATGCCGGCACACGCAGGGAGAGCCCCTTCTCGTTTTCCGAAACGATCTGCATGTCCAAGGCGGTCAAAATGGTGCGAATCAAATCGTGGGGGATTTCCTTCCCGATCAATTCATGTACATACTGGTATTCGAGTTCAACGTCGAAGCTTTTCTTCAATTCGGGCGACTGCACGTCGACAATCTCCATGGCAATTTCCCCGCCGGCCAACTCCTTGGCCAGCAGCGCAGCCTGCTTCAACGCGTAAAGTTGCCCATCGGGATCCACTCCGCGCTCGAAACGGAACGAAGCATCGGTACTTAGTCCGTGGCGACGCGCACTCTTGCGCACCCAAGTGGGATGGAAATAGGCACTTTCAAACAGGACATCACGCGTCGTCTCGTACGTCCCACTTCCCTTACCTCCGAGCACGCCGGCAATACACATCGGCTCTTCAGCATTACAAATGAGGAGATCGCGATCCGAAAGTTCGCGTTTCTCACCGTCTAACGTGACGAAAGAAGAACCCTCGGGTAGTGTTTTCACCACGATCTTGCCGCCGGCAATCATATCTGCATCGAAACAATGCAGCGGTTGGCCGTAAGCCATCATCACATAATTGGTGATGTCGACAATATTATTGATGGGGCGCAAGCCGATCGTGATCAGTTTCTCTTGCAACCACTTAGGGCTTTCCTTGATTTCGCAGCCTTTCAGCGTCACAGCGCAGTAGCGCAGCAAGCTTCGGGGCGTTCGATTTCAACCGTAATAGGCAGTTCGTGGTTATCCACCACAAACGCTTTGTCATCAGGACGATGCAAGGCGGTCTTTATGCCGTTTCGTACCAAGTAAGCGTAAAGGTCGCGCGCCACTCCCCAATGCGAACAAGCGTCCGCGCGATTCGGGGTGATGTCGACCTCAATCAACCAATCGCTTTCCAGGTTGAAATAAGTAGCAGCCGGCAAACCGACGGGGGTATCTTCGGGCAACACCATAATACCATCGTGTCCGGTACCCACTCCGATCTCATCTTCGGCACAAATCATGCCGTAACTCTCGACACCACGGAGCTTCGATTTTTTGATCACAAACTCCTTGTCTCCGTCATAGAGTTTTGTGCCGAGCGTAGCCACGATCACTTTCTGTCCGGCCGCCACATTGTGTGCACCACAGACAATTTGGGTCAGTTCATTGCCGTCTCCCAAATCTACAGTGGTCACATGCATGTGGTCCGAATCGGGGTGTACTTCGCAAGTCAACACCTTTCCGACAACAAGGCCTTTCAATCCTCCACGGATGGTCTGTACTTCTTCGACGCCATCCACTTCGAGTCCGATAGAAGTCAGTGCGTCAGCTACTTCTTGGGCTGTCATGTCGAAATCGACATACTCTTTCAGCCACTTGTAAGATATATTCATAGGAAATGCGTTTGCTAAGTTGCAAAGCGGCCCCTTCCAGCGCTAACACGCAGTTCGCGCCGCACAGAAGTCCCGCTAACCGGCCGCTTGTTTATTGTCAAACGGCCATAATCTGATGCGAAATTACTCATTTATTTTTAGGGAGAAAAGCTTCATCGGCCGAAAAGCTCCCTACTTTCTCAAATCCCATTGTGCAACCCCGCAATTTGAGACACTGCACCACAACAAATTAGCCCCTTCGGTGACATTCGAACGAGCTTTTTTGCGTAACTTCGCGGCAAAATCCTCACTTCACAATGCACCTCATCCATAGTTTGCGGAGCACGATGCTCTACAGCGCTTTTTTCTTCAGCTCCACGCTCCCACTTGCCGCCCAACTGGGGGCGCAACGCGATGATTGGGCCGTGGGCGCAAACGTCGGTGTCAATTTCAATCAGGTTTCTTTCAACCCCGGCGTGCGCCAAACCTACAATCCAGGCATGATTGCGGGCTTCACCGCGCGCTACACCAGCGAACGGTACTATGGCTTGATTTGCGCCCTGCAAATCGAGGCCAACTTCTGGCAAGCCGGTTGGAAGGAAGACATCTATTCTTCTCAGGGTGAGCAACTATCGGATCGCTACACACGTAGAATCAACTACGTTCAGGTGCCCTTGCTAGCCCATCTCGGATTGGGTAATGAATACCGGGGCTTCAAAGGTTTTCTACTTGCCGGTCCGCAAATCAGCTACGCCATTTCCGACCACGAAGAACGTTCCGCGGTTTGGACCACGACGACAAGCAACGGCAAGACCGTGCCCGATCGTTCCAACAATGTATATGCCCAATACGGAAAGCCCCTGGACCATCAGCTTGACTACGGCATCACAGCTGGTTTAGGCATCGAATGGACCACCGGCGCCGGACATTTCATTCTCGACACACGTTATTATTATGGTCTGTCGGATCTCTTCGGCAATGCAAAGAAGGATCCGTTCTCACGCTCAGCCAACGGCGCCATCATCGCGAAACTCACTTACCTCATCGACCTCAAGCACAGCAAACGCTAAACGCCCCCACGCAGCTATGCGGACTCCCAATCTACGTTCTTTCATTCAATGGACCGTAGGCACATGCATTGTGCTCTACACCCTTTTGGTGTTTGCCCTCAACAACACACGAGTGCAAACTGAATTAGGGCATCTCATCGAGCAAGAATTGGAAGAAGTACTGCACACAAAAGTGACTATTGGCCGCGTAGAAGTGGGATTGCTCAACAGCGTTTCGCTGCATGACGTAAAGCTCCAAGATCAAGAAGGCAAAGAACTCATAAACAGCAAATTGATCTTCGCAAAGGTGCAGATACGTTCTCTATTGCAAGGAAAAAAATCTATCTGCGAAACATCGCCTTGTTGGACGCAGACATCCCACATCTACAAGTCTCGCCCCGATGGTCCCACCAACTTGCAGTTCATCATCGACGCCTTCAGCAGTAAAAAAAGCACAGAACCAAGGCAAACCGACCTTCGCATCAACTCTTTGATCGTGCGAAGAGGGAGTGTCACCTACGACGAATGGTACCAACCCCGTCCCGTCGGTCGCCGTTTCTCCCCCCACCACATCGACCTTTCGGATGTCGACGCCAATCTCACCCTGAAACATTTCACACGCGACAGTCTCAACTTCCGCATCCGCCATTTTGCAGCTCGCGAAGCCTGTGGTTGGGAAGTAAAGCGCCTCGGATTGCGATTTGAGGGGAACCGCAAACAGTGCACCGTACGAGATCTCGAACTCCTCACGCCCCACTCCGCCATCAGTCAGGAGCTGCTCCAAGCCCACTACGATCTGGACGCCCCCACCTCGTTGTTTTCCACCTTGTCGGCCAACTTTCGCGCCATCAATTGGCAACTTTCCACCGCCGACCTCGCGCCCATCCTATCACGCCCTCTCAACTTCAGCGAAACGCTCCGTCTGGACGGCCTCCTTTCCTATACTCCGCAGCGCTTCAAGGCACAACGACTCAGCCTCTCGGGAAAATCACATCGCCTCTACCTGGACACCGACGCCAATCTCCAACTGAAAAGCGGTCATCCCGAGGAAATCACAGCCTTCATCCGTCGCCTTGAGCTTCCACAGAGCCTTCTTCAGCCGGCTCTCGCTTTGGTCATGAAGCAAGTGCCCCCTGTCACAAAGAAATTGGGCGACCTTTCCCTGGTAGGCCGCGGCAGCTACCGCATGGCAGACCACCATGCAGCCTTCGTCGGTCAACTACAATCGGCGCCCGGCGAATTGAAAGTCGATCTACATTATGCCGGCAACGAACTTCGCGGTAAAGTGGCATCCGGCAACCTGCACCCCAACCTCCTGTTCGAGCATAAATACATGCCCGAACTGCTGCATTTTGAAGCCAACGGACACCTTCTCCTCACCCAAGGCGGACTGCCCAACGGACAAATCCAACTCAAGGTCCACAATGCCACCGTCGACCATCACCCGTACAGCGACATCCAAATCGATCTCAGTCACACCAACGGACTCGCCGACCTGAAATTAGACAGTCACAACTCCGGTGCCGATTTCACCGGCCAACTCTCCGGCCACCTTACCCCCAACGGACGCCCCACCGCAGTTGACCTGCAATTCGACATCCGCCACCTCACTCCCGCACAGTTTGGACTCCACGACCAGGCACTCGCCGGCACATTCGGCGCCCAGCTGAAAACCTCGCTCCACTCCCTCGATCTCAAGCACCCCCTCGGCGAAATCGTTCTTTCCAACCTGAACATTTCTTCCGAACGCAGAAACACGACAGCCTACCATCTGAACCACCTGCAACTCACCGCCCAAGCCCACCCCAAAGGTTCGCACCTTCGGTTGCAAAGTGACTTCGCCGATGCCGCCTTTACAGGAAAATTCGACCCGGCCCTCCTCAAACAAAGCCTCAACCACTGGTTGCAAAAGGTGGCCGCTCCATCCTCCACGTCTGCAGCTCCTCCTCTCTCAGCCGGCACTTCCTTCGCGCTCACCTTGAAGCGCACCGATGTGCTTCGCCACTTCTTAAATGTAGACGCCCACCTCAGCCAGCCCGCCGAAATCAACGGCTCCCTAGCGACCGACGGATCATATCTGCGCCTCTCGGCCGACATTCCGGAAGTGATCCTCGACGGCGACACCCGTCTCCTCGATCTTTCACTCTCGGCACGAAGCAACGGCAGCCACCTCAACCTCCTGGCCAAGGCACGCAAGCCGATGCGCAACGCCGATCTCCAAATCGAGCTGCATTCCACAGCCGACAATGGATTGTGGAACAACAATTTGCAATGGGATGAACGCCGAACTCACAACTTCTACGGGCAAGTAAACACCACCGGTCGACTCCACCTGCCGGCCCTCGGCTCGGGTCGTCGCGTCTTGTTCGACTTCGACGTGCTCCCCACCGCTTTCCACATCAACGGCAACACGTGGGACATCGAACCGGGCAACATCGCCCTCACCGACCGCGAGTTCACCTTCCGCCACGTCGCCTTGCGCCACACCGACCAGCACCTGGCCATACACGGCACCTACACCAAAGGTGGCGAAGGCATCGCCATCGATCTCCAAAAGGTCGACGTCGGTTCGCTCCTCGCCCTCACTGGCCTCGAAGTCGTCCGCTTTGCCGGCAATGCCAGCGGACGCGCAATTGTCAAACCCGACGAGCACAACAAACCCCGTCTCTCCGCTTTCCTCGACATCCCCGGTTTCCGCTTCAACGACACCCATCTCGGTCACGCGCGGATTCGGGGCGCCTTCGAAACCGACGATCAAACTATCCGCCTGCAGGCCAACATGACCGAAGGCACCGTGGGGCAAACCAACGTCAACGGCTATGTAAGTCTCGGGCACAAAGATCTCGACCTGCGCATTGAGGGCGAAAACACGCCCCTTGGGTTTTTCTCAACCACTACATCAGCGACATTTTTCCACAACATCCGTGGCCGCTCCACCGGCACCTGCCGCATATTCGGTGGTTTCAAGAGCATCGATTTCGAAGGCAGCCAGCGTGCCAGCGCATCGGCCCTCCTACCCATCAACGGCGTCACCTACCATCTCAACGATGCCGAAGTCGACATCAGCCCCGGCAGCTTTCGCCTCAACAGCGCCACGCTGACCGACAGCCTCCGCGGCACGGGACGCGTCCAAGGCGTACTCAATCACCGCCACCTCCACGACATGCGCTACGATTTCGCCATGACGGGAAACAACATGTTGCTCTATGATCGCCCCTCAAGAAGACGATCTTCCCTTCTACGCCACCGCCTATGGCACCGGCGACGTCCTGCTCAAAGGTCGGCCGGGTCGCTTAGACGTCAATCTAAAAGTGCGCACCGAGCCCGGCAGTGTACTCACCTACGTGCTCGACCACCCCGACAACAACGACACGCGCCTGCTCACCTTCCGCGACGCCTCTCTCGACACCACAACCACCGAGGCGAAGGCCGCGCCTGCCCCGTCGACGGACAACACCGGCAGCACCGACATCCATCTCAACATGCAAGTCGAGGTGGATCCGAGTGGCACCTTGCGCATGATCACCGACAAAAAAAGCGGCGACCTCATCACCGTCCACGGCACCGGCCCCATCCAAGCCACCTACTACAACAAAGGTGAGTTTCAAATGTTCGGCACCTACACCGTGCAACACGGCAGCTACGATTTGAGCATACAAAACCTCATCAAGAAATCGTTCACCCTCCACCCGGGCGGCACAGTGGTCTTCTCCGGCAATCCCCTCAACGCCGATGTCAACGTGCTGGCCAACTATTTGGTAACTTCCGCCTCACTAGCCGATTTGAACGTCGGAGGCAATTTCAGCAACAACAGCACCCCGGTCAACTGCCTGATCAAGTTGAGCGGAAAAATGAGCAACATCAATCTCGCGCTCGACTTCGAACTCCCCAATGTGAGTGACGACGAGCAAGCCATGGTGCGCAACCTCATCGCTTCCGACGAAGAGCGCACCACCCAAGTGCTCTATCTGCTCAGCATGGGGCGCTTCTTCACCTACAATTACAACACCACCCTCGCCGCCACCAGCCAAAGCCAATCGGCCGTCATGGTCCAATCGCTGTTGGCCGGCACCCTCTCCTCCCAGCTCAACAGCATCATCTCCAACGCCATGGGCAACACCAACTGGCGGCTCGGTGCCAACGTGAGCACCGGCCAGCAAGGGTGGAACAACATGGAGGTCGACGGCCTCCTCTCCGGTCGACTGCTCGACAACCGACTGCTCTTCAACGGCAAAGTGGGTTACCACGACCGCCAAGCCGCCACCACCAACTTTGTGGGCGACTTCGACGTGCAATACCTCCTCACCCCCCGCGGCACCTGGAGCCTCAAAGCCTACAGCGAAACCAACACGCGCTATTTCACCCGCACCTCGCTCACCACACAGGGACTCGGCATCCAGTTCAAACACGACTTCGAATCGTTCTTCGATTTCATGCGCTGCAAGCGCAAAGCCCTCCGCTTCGTCCCCCCCACTTCCACACCCGCAAAATAAGCAACACCCCAATATGATGAATCCCGAAATCGAACGTCGGCGCACCTTCGCCATCATCTCCCACCCCGACGCCGGTAAAACCACACTGACCGAAAAGCTCTTGCTCTTCGGTGGACAAATCCAAGTGGCCGGCGCCGTGAAAAACAATAAGATTAAAAAGACCGCCACCTCCGACTGGATGGAGATCGAAAAGCAACGCGGCATCTCGGTCACCACTTCGGTCATGGAGTTCGACTACGAAGGCTATAAAGTCAACATCCTCGACACCCCCGGTCACCAAGACTTCGCCGAAGACACCTTCCGCACCCTCACCGCAGTCGACTCCGCCATCATCGTGGTCGACGGGGCCAAAGGCGTCGAGGCACAAACGCGCAAACTCATGGAAGTGTGTCGCATGCGCAAAACGCCGGTCATCGTATTCGTCAACAAGATGGACCGCGAAGGTCGAGACCCCTTCGACCTGCTCGACGAACTCGAAGAAGAACTCCAAATCAGTGTCCGCCCGCTCTCCTGGCCCATCAACCAAGGCCAGCGTTTCAAGGGCGTGTACAACATCTATGAGCAGCAACTCAACCTCTTCACCGCCGACAAGCAGAAAGTCACCGAAAAGGTAGCCGTCGACATCCACGCAGCGGGCGAACTCGAAGCCAACGTCGGCGAGAGCGACGCCGCCAAACTGCGCGAAGACCTCGAACTCATCGACGGCGTCTACCCCGCTTTCGACATCGACACCTACCTCTCGGCCGAAGTCGCCCCTGTTTTTTTTGGTTCTGCGCTCAACAACTTCGGTGTCAAAGAGTTGCTCGACTGCTTTGTCAAGATCGCTCCCGCCCCCCGTCCCGTCGCGGCCGAAGAGCGCACCGTCGAGCCCGAAGAACCCAAGTTCACCGGCTTCATCTTCAAGATCACGGCCAACATCGACCCCAACCACCGCTCCTGCATCGCCTTCTGCAAGGTCTGCTCCGGCAAGTTCGTGCGCAACGCCCCCTATCTCCACGTGCGCAACGGCAAAACCGTGCGCTTCTCGAGCCCCACTCAGTTCATGGCCCAGCGCAAAGAAACCATTGACGAAGCCTACCCCGGCGACATCGTCGGTCTGCCCGACAACGGCATCTTCAAAATCGGCGATACCCTCACCGAAGGCGAACAACTGCACTTCAAAGGTCTCCCCTCTTTTTCGCCCGAGATGTTCAAATACATCGAGAACGCCGACCCCATGAAGACCAAACAGCTGCAGAAAGGCATCGACCAACTCATGGACGAAGGCGTCGCTCAACTTTTCGTCAACGAATTCAACGGCCGCAAGATCATCGGCACCGTCGGCCAGCTACAGTTTGAGGTCATCCAATACCGTTTGGAAAACGAATACGGTGCCAAATGCCGCTGGGAACCCATCCACCTGTTCAAAGCCTGCTGGATCGAAAGCGACGACCCCGCCGAACTCGAACAGTTCAAGAAGCGCAAGTACCAATATATGGCCAAAGATCGCGAAGGCCGCGACGTCTTCCTGGCCGATTCCGGCTACGTGCTGCAAATGGCACAACAAGACTTCAAACACATTCGCTTCCACTTCACCAGCGAATTCTGATTCACCAGCGAATTCTGACCCTCGCGGCGCAGGCGCCACTCGCCTCCCCCACCACGCACAACAGGACCGACTTTCTGCTCACGAGAAAGTCGGTCCCTGTGCTGAGCGGCCGCCGCGTCAGGCAGCGACCCGCGGTGTGGGCGCATCGGGGCGACCCGCATCGCCCATCAAAGCGCACCCGGCTCGCGCGCCTCACAGTTCGCCGCCGATGCCCTTGAACTTCTCGACGAACGCCACGATCTTTTGGAACACACTCTGTTTCTTCGTCACATACTCCGGGTGGAGCGGGCTCAATCTCGGCAGCGCCTCGTTCAGGTCCGTACCGTTTTCGCTCGCAAACTCCTGTCGGAGCGACGTGCGCAAGTAGCGTCTTGCCGCCTCGTCGTTCAGTTCCTCCGCATCGATCAGCCGATCCGCCTCCTCGCGCTGTCGTTCGCGCGCAAAGGCATAGAACGCCTCGATCACCTCCGTCTTTTCATTGAACGAAGGCAAATCCGTGTGGTTGATGAAGTCCACCATCAGTTCCTCTTTCGAGCGATTGTCGATGCTTGCACGCAGCGTGCGGCGCACCTCTTCCACCAGCGGCGCCTTATCTGCCGTGCCGCGGCTGTGTTCGAACACCAGTTTCAAGATATAGTCCAAGTTGATCTCCTGCGATTTCAGCAGATCCACCTCAAACACCACATCGTCCCAGTCCACCGTCGGTTCCACCTTCGTTTTAGTGTGGCGTTGGCAGCGGATCCATTCGCGGATGTCGTTGTACGTCGAGCGGTAGTCCTGCACCATGCGTTCCGTCGGCAGTTCGATCGTGCGCATCAGCGCGATGTCCTCATCCGTCAAGCAATACATCGTCTTGAACGCCTCCACCGCCACATCCGTTTGTTCTATCTGTTGGAACTCCTTCAACTGCGTGAACTCATCGTAGTTTTTGCAGAATGTTTTTCCGCCCGCAGATACTCGCCGAAGAGTTTCACGAAGGCCTTTTTGTCCGCCTCCTTGTCGATCTCGTCCGGATTTGGGAAACGCTCCTGCAACTCCTGCACAATCTCCTTGAAACCTCGGCGCGTTTCGCCCGTCAGCGCGTCAGTGAAACCCACCAACTGTTCCGCGTAACTTCGTTCCAGCACCACGTTTTTTTCGTGTTCTTGTCGCCGAAGAGCGAAATCGCGTCCACCGTGTCGCGTTCCAAGTCGCGGAAAGTCACAATGTTGCCGAACGTCTTCGTCGCGTCGTAGATGCGGTTGGTGCGCGAGAAAGCCTGCATCAGGCCGTGGTAGCGCAGGTTCTTGTCCACAAACAGCGTGTTCAATTTCGGCGCGTCGAAGCCCGTGAGGAACATCCCCACCACAATCAGCAGATCCACCTCTTGTGTCTTCACCCGGCGTGCCAAGTCGCGGTAGTAGTTTTGAAACTCCGCGCCGTCCACGCTGAAGTTCGTGGCGAAAGCCGCGTTGTAGTCCGCGATCGCCCTACTCAGAAACTCCTTCGCCGACGCGTCCATCGCCGCCGGTTCGAACGTCTCCTCATCGATCTCGCCCACCGCATTTTTGCGCCTCGTTGGGGGCGAAGGAGAAAATCGTCGCAATCCGCAGCGGATGTTCCGCCTCGGCCTGTCGGCGCGTCAGTTCCTCATAGTAACGCTTGGCCGCTTCCACACTGCTCACCGCAAACATCGCGTTGAAGCCCTTCCCGCCCTGTGCGCGGTGCGTTTTTCAGGCGGAAGTTGCGCAAGATATATTGCGCAATCTCCCCGATGCGATCCGGGTGCAGCATCAGTTGGCGATAGTCCGCCGCCGTCAGTCGCTGCTCGTCGCGTTCCGTCTCCGCTTGCTTAAATTTTGGGCGCACATCGTTGTAGTCCACCTTAAATTTCAGCACCTTCTCGTCGCGAATCGCGTCGGTGATCACATAAGCGTGTAGTTCGCGGCCGAACACGCTCGCCGTCGTCTCCGCACCTGCCGCGTTCTCCGGGAAGATCGGCGTGCCCGTGAAACCAAACTGGTAGTATTTCTTGAACTTCCGTTGCAGGTTGCGTTGCGCCTCGCCGAACTGTGAGCGGTGGCACTCGTCGAAGATGAACACCACCTCCTGCCCATACACCGGCAAGTCCGTCTCGCTGCGCATCAGGTTATTGAGTTTCTGTATCGTCGTCACGATGATCTTGTTGTCGCGCTTCGCCAAGTTCGCTTTCAGCCCCGCCGTGCTCGCCGAGCCGTTCACACTGTCGGGCGAAAAGCGTTTGTATTCGTTCATCGTCTGGTAGTCCAAGTCTTTGCGATCCACCACGAAAAACACCTTGTCCACAAACTCCAGTTGCGTCGCCAGTCGCGCCGCCTTGAAGCTCGTCAGCGTCTTGCCCGAACCCGTCGTGTGCCACACATAGCCTCCGCCTTCGGGGCAGGCCCACTGCCGGGCCTCGTGCGCGCATCTGATTTTCCAGATGATGCGCTCGGCCGCCGCAATCTGATAGGGGCGCATCATCAGCAGCGTGTCGTTCGTGTCGAACACCGCATACGTCAGCAACACCTGCAGCAGCGTGTCGCGGCGGAAAAACGTCGCCGTGAAATCCTTCAGGTCCTTGATCGCCGTGTTGTCGGCCCGCGCCCAGTTCATCGTGAAGTCGAAACTGTTCTTCTCGCGCTTCACCGTGTTGGCGAAATAGCGCGTGTCCGTTCCGTTCGAGATCACGAAGAGCTGCAGATATTTGTAGAGCGAAGCCTCGCTGTTGAAACTCTCCTTGCTGTAGCGGTGCACTTGGTTGAACGCCTCGCGCACGGCCACCCCGCGCTTCTTGAGTTCCACCTGCACCATCGGCAGGCCGTTCACCAAGATCGTCACGTCATAGCGGTTCTTGTGCGTGCCCTTCTGTTCAAACTGGTTGATCACCTGCAGTTTGTTGCGTGCCGGGTTGCGCTTGTCCACGAGGTGGATGTTTTGCAATCGGCCGTCGTCGAAGGTGAAATCGTACACCGGATGATCCTGCACCTTGCGCGTCTTGTCGGTGATCGTATCGCCCGGGCAGTCCAGAAACTCGTCGCAGAAGCGTTGCCACTCCGCGTCGGTGAACTGCACCGCGTTGAGCCCCTCGAGTTGTCGGCGCGCATTGGCGCGCAGCGCATCGGGGGTGCGGAGGTCGGGCAGGTATTCATAGCCCTGTTGTCGCAGGTCGGCGATGAATTCTGCTTCCAGTTCCGTTTCCGTTTGGTAGCCGCTCGGTGTCTCGTGCAGCTCCGCGTGTTTCGTGTAGCGATCCAGCACGATGAAGTTTTGCGTTTCGGCGATTGGGTATATTGTGCCATGGTGCAGAGGGGGGTAGGGATGTTCGTGAAAGTGCGTTTTAAGCCGTGGCTTCCGGTCGGGGAAAGTTCAGCAGCGCGTCGCGATAGTATTCATATTGTTTGCGTCGCAGGGCGATCTCTTTCGGCAGTCCTTCGCTGATTGAGTTGGTCAGCGTGTCGAAGCGGTCGAGGATGTCGACAATACGACGTTGCTCGGAGAGAGGGGGGAGGGGGATGGGGAAGTTTTCCGTGGCTGGAATAGAAATTTGCGGCATTTGCATCACCGATCCCAACTGTTGAAAGTGATCTTCTCGAGTCTTAAGATAATAGTACAGAAACTTCGCATTGACATCGGGAGAGCTCGTATGATAAGACCACAGCTCGCTTTTATGAGAAAAAGGTTTATCGTAGTATTCAAACTCTATAATACCACGAGATTTTACGATGATAGAAGGGAAAAAATAAATGTCTTTTGGGGGGAGATCGTTGTAATCGACCAAGGCAAAGGTTTGTCCCCCTGCGAAAATTTTTACAGGGGCATTGCTTTTGTGCATTGCCTTCATTTGTGTGGCCGTTATTTTTATCCCTTTTGTACGATCGCATACCTCCCCGAGCGTTTTCCATTCGATATTAACGTTTGGGGAATGGAATTGTGGGAAATTGAGAAGTTGATCGCGGTAATACGCGTATTGTTTTTTACGCGCCTCCAGCTCTGCCTCCAGCTCCGCCTCCAGCTGTGTGAACTTATCGAGGATCTCCACAATGCGCGCTTGTACGCGGAGAGGGGGAATGGGGATAATTATTGCTGAAAATTTCTTTTTTGACACGTTGAAGCGAGTAACTCCACTTGCCGTCTTCATTATTTGTTTGCGAAGGAGGTCACTACGAAAAAGGTATTTTGTGAACTCAGGTGAGAGTTGAACAGTAGGATGAAAGCGGATGCCGAAAGAAAAACTATTCAAGTAGATTCCCGTTTCCGGATGGAAGGTAACTACTGAAGCCATTCCCACTTCTTCTATATTCTCGGAGGAACCGGTGATGAGAATATCGCCGTATTTTATTGAGTGTTGTCGCTCGTCTGCTTCGATCCTCACCATTTCTAAAATGGAGGAATCGACGGCCAAGTTCTCAAATATGTTTTTGTAAGTGACGTAAGGTGCATTTCCTTTTTTGAAATGCTCTTTGTTCTTACCGCTTAGTCCGGTGTATAACTCTGCCACCTCTCCGAGCGTTTTCCATTCCACGGCTTCCCCCTCGAGAAGTCGTTCGAGGTAGGGAAAGAGCGTTGTATTTTTAGCGTTGTTCATTGCCTTTTAGGTTGAAGGCGTGCCGTGACGTTGCGGCCGTCGGACACCTAAAAACAGAGATGGGGGGCGAGCGCAGAAAGGCGTCGCCCCCTTCGGCCATTCAGGCACTGAGTTCCGCGATGATCGTGTCGATGTCGCGACGCAGCGCGTCGATACGCACCACCGTCTCCGCCACCTCGGCATTGAGCAGGTCGATGTCCACCGCCTCGCGTGTGTCGCGCGCCTCCACATACGAACTCACCGAGAGATTGTAGTCGTTGGCCGCCAGCGTGGCGTGATCCACCAGCGCCGAAACGTGCGCTTCTTCGCGCTTCTCCTCGAAGAGCGAAACGATGCGATGCACCTGTTCTTCGGTCAGCACATTGTTCTTCCCCTCCTTGCGGAAAAAAACTCCTCGCCGCTCGCGTCGATGAACTGCGTGAGGGTATCGGTCTTGTGCTTCGAGAGCACGAGGATGCACACCGCGATGCTCGTGCCGAAAAAGAGGTTGGGCGCCAGCGCAATGACCGTCTCCACAAAGTTGTTGTCCACCAAGTATTGGCGGATCTTCTGTTCCGCCCCGCCGCGATAGAAGATGCCGGGGAAGCACACGATGGCGGCGCGGCCGCGCGCGCTGAGGTGGTTGAGGGCGTGGAGAATGAAGGCAAAATCGGCCTTGCCCTTCGGCGCCAACACGCCGGCCGGGGGCAAAACGCTCGTCGTTGATGAGCGTGGGGTCGTCGCTCCCCACCCACTTCACCGAGTAGGGCGGGTTGGACACGATGGCATCGAAGGGCGCGTGTCGCGGTGCTGCGGCGAGAGGAGGGTGTCGCCCAACGCAAGGTCAAATTCTGTGTAGTTCACATTGTGCAGGAAGAGGTTCATGCGCGCCAAGTTGAACGTGGTGTGGTTAATCTCTTGTCCAACGAAACCCCACTTTCTCTGGTTCTTAAGTTGCTGCTTGGCTTGCAGCAACAGCGAACCTGAGCCGCACGCCGGGTCGTAGATCTTGTTCACCTTCGTCTGTCCCCGAGAGGGCGAGGCGCGCGATGAGCTTCGACACGGTCTGGGGCGTGAAAAACTCGCCGCCCGATTTACCGGCGTTCGCCGCATAGTTCGAAATCAGAAACTCGTAGGCGTCGCCGAAAAGGTCGATCTTGTGGTCGGCAAAGTGTCCGAAATCCAAACCCTCTACGCCGCGGAGCACGGCGCAGAGGCGGCGGTTTTTCTCCTCGACGGTGTTGCCCAACTTGGGGGCTGGTGGTGTCGAAGTCGGTAAAAAGCCCCTTGACGGCGCGCTCCGAAGCGTAGCCCACGGCTGAGGCTTCGATGGCGGTGAAGATGGCGGCCAGTTCGGTGTTGAGATTGGGGTTGCTCTCGGCCGTGCCCACCACCTGTGCGAAGAGTTGCGAGGGATAGATGAAATAGCCCTTTTCGCGCGTCACGGTGTCGACGAGTTCGGCATTCATTTGGCTGTCGGCATATTCAGCGTAGTGCTTATCGGAGTTGCCGCCTTCCATGTAGGCAGCAAAATTTTCGCTGATATAGCGGTAGAAGAGGGCGCCGAGCACAAACTGTTTGAAGTCCCAGCCGTCGACAGCGCCGCGCACATCGTCGGCGATGCGCCAAATGGCGGCTTGAAGTTGGGTGCGTTGGGTGATTTCGGACATAGAGCAGTGAGGGTTTATAGGTAAGTGTTGAACTATCGTGCGAATATAGTCATTTTTCACGAAATAGCCCCTCTCTCTGCCCGCTCTTCAAAAAAGAGGACGCAAAAAGAGGGACCGGCACCCGCGAAATGGCGAAAACGGACAGAAAACCGGAGGCCGTCGCGGCTGTGGCTCTTGCATCGGCTGTCCCGTTCGGCCACGAACCGCGCACCTCCCGAGGTGCGCAAGCGCGCGGGAAGCGGGTGGAGCGCGCGGCGGGCCCCACGGAGGAACAGAGCGGCACAATCGCCGAGCCGCCCCTGCGCTCGCTCGCGCAACGCCGTTCCGTCCGAAAAAAGGAGGAGCAAACGGCTCAGGCCTTGGGCATTTTTTCGACTTATCGGGGAGCTTTTCGCCGATCGCCCCCACCGCGTCCGACACCCACGCCGACGCAAGAAGCGAGATCGGAAAAACCGGCGAAAAAGCTCTCTCGCGCACGCGCGTACAACACCGAGTTTCTGTTTTTCGCCTTCACCCATCTGCAGTAATTCGATGGTTCACAACGCATTACGGGTGAAGATAAGCCATATTTTAACACAAAGATAGCATCACACAACCCTCTCAGGATCAACCGCTTGCGGGTGAACCGCGGTGAAGCAACACGAAGCGGCTCCGGCTTCACCCCGGTTCACTCCGGTTCACCCCACGTTTGGGCGCCGCATGAGGACGTGAAGGCAGGGTGAAGGCGGGCGAGCAAACATCGCCCGCGACCTTCACACGCAACGCGTTGAGACAGAGCGAGAAATCGGCATGCGGTGAAGGGTGAAGGCAAAAAACGAAAACCGCCTGACGCGCTCGCGCGCGAGGAAGCCGCAATTTTCGTCACCTTCGGCGGGCGGCAAAGAGAACCGCGGGAGGACTGTCGTGCCCCACTCCGTTTTCGGCACAAAAAGCCTGCGAATCGCCCCAAAGGGCGTCGCAGACTACAATCAACATGCAAATTTCAGCGCGAACCTTACTTCAAACGCGCTGTAATGTCCTTTTCAACCTCAGCGGTTTCAATCTTTTTCTTCACGGAGCAGCCATCCCAAACCGAGATACAGCTCTTTGTCCGTGAGTCTTCCGCACACCTTCTTGAGTTCTTTGCCGGTCAGTGTGCCTTTTTCGTCGAGTGCGGTCCAAATGCGACCTGCGATCTCGCCGGCTTTGATAGTCAACATAAGCGTATATCTTTTCGAATCAAAGAATCTGACGCGAAGATGCGGCCTTTTTGCCGATTCGACAAATAGAAACGAGACAAAACGACGGAAAGCGGATGCAATCTCGAGAAATTGGCAACCAAAGGAAACAGTACAAAAAGCAAAAAAACGGCATATCATACTCGAAAAACTCTTTATTCGCCGATGCCGTCTCAGCGGCGGCGCTGCACCGCGCGGAAAAAAACGGGGACGAAGCGAGGGTAAACGGGCGAAATGGGGCACCCGGCGCGCGCCAAAAGGCGAAAGTGCGCGAACGCCTTTGTCGATCGGGCGTTTTTTTCTAACTTTGCGGCAGTTTCGAAACCTATATACTCATGCGTACGACCAAATTTATTCCGCTTTTTGGCACTCGTCGTTTTCCTCACCTGCAGCCTCCCTGCTTTTTTTCGGCTGCCCCTGAGGAGAAGCCCGCTGCCGACGGCGTGCAAACGCTTTATATCTACGGGGTGTCGCAAAACCCTGAACGATTCGATCGTTTACGTCAGTGACATCACCGTCCTCACCGGCACGCACCTGCTCGAAAAAAAGGCTATTTCGTGCAGCGCGACCAGTATGCCGATCAATTCAAGGACTTTGTGCAGCAGCATCTCTCGTCGCCCCACCAAACGGCGGCCGTGTTTTTTTCGACACGCGCATCGAGACGGCAGAAAAGCGGCGGGAGAAACTGCGCAAACAACTGGCCGGCAGCACGTCGGGATGGACCACCCTGGTGGTGAAAGACGTGTACAAAGACCAGTTTGTGTTCAAGCCCATCGGCCGTTAACCCCTGTCGAATCCCCCACACGCCTACTCCTGCATGAAATTCTATTTTTGCGTAGCCGAACAAGTGTTCAGCGCCGAATTCGTCGGCAGCACAGCCAACATGCTGATGGTGCTGCCCAACATGGCCCCCTTTGCCTGTCAAGCCCCCACGCAGGCGCCGCTCTTTTCGCTGGCGGTGCACCGCGGCGCGGCAGCGGCGGAACCGGAGCGCTGGAACGAAATCGGGCTGTATGAAGGGAGGTGACCTCTCGCATCGCGTCGAAACCGACGCCGCGGGGCACTACCGCATCACGCTTGTCGACGAGTCGGCGGGCCACATCGGCACGCTGATCAGCGACGGGCGCTTCACGGACTGCCACCTCTATCTGGACTGCCCCTCTGTGCACCACGCCCACAGCGTCGAAAACGCCCTCATGCTTGCCTTCGCCTTTGCCGGCGCGCACCACGGTGTGCTGCTCATGCACGCCTCGGTGCCGATGATCGGCGGGAAGGGCTATGTGTTTCAGGGCAAGAGCGGCACGGGCAAAAGCACCCACAGCCGCCTGTGGCTCTCGACCTATTGGGAGGCCCACTTGCTCAACGACGACAACCCGGCGGTGCGCTACGACGCAAGGCAAGAAAAGGCCTATGTGTACGGCACGCCGTGGAGCGGCAAGACGCCCTGCTACCGCAACCTGCGCTGCACGTTGGGCGGTTTTCTGCGTTTGCACCAGGCACCGGAGAATGTGATTCGCCGCCAGTCGCCGATCGAAGCCTTCGGCTCGATTCTCTCATCGTGCTCGTCGATGGTTTGGGACAAAGCGCTCTACACGGCCATCTGCGACACGATCCACCACATCGTGCAGTGCACGCCCTCCTACGACCTGGATTGTCTTCCCAACCGCGAGGCGGCCGTGCTGAGCCACGACACACTCACCGCCGCTTCGCGCTAAACTCGCCTCATGCAACAGCAAGTATTAGAAGTGACCAACGCTCGCTTCATTCCGCACGTGCGCGCTCTGATCGAAGAAGGCCGAACGGTGCGATTTCGAGCCATGGGTTGGAGCATGCGCCCGCTGATCGAACACGCACGCGACGACGTGCTGCTCTCGAGCTACGGGGAGGCGGCACCGCAACGCTATGACGTGGTGCTGGCCGCCACCGACCGCGGGGGCTTCGTGCTGCACCGCATTGTGCACATCGACGGGGACCACTACACCCTGCAAGGCGACGGCAACTGGCGCGGCGTGGAACACTGTACGCGCGCCGACATCATCGCCAAGGCGGTGGCGTTCTACCGCAAAGGACACGCGCAACCCCTGCGCACCGACAGCCGGACATGGCGCTGCTACTCGCGATTGTGGGTGGCGCTGCGCCCCGTGCGCCGCATCCTGCTCGGGCTCTACCGCCGATGGAGAGCCCTCTGCCCTGCCTAACTACTCTCTCAGCAATTACCAACTCTCTTCTATAACAATGAGATTTAAGACATCGTTCGATCTCCGAACCATCTGCGGCGAGACCGTGCTCATCGCCACCGGTGCCGAACACGTAGATTTTGGCCACCTGATCAATCTGAACGAAACAGCCGCCGACGTCTACACGGCATTTTCCAACCGCGATTTCGAAGCGTCTGACGTGGTCGACTATCTGCAAGCCCACTACGAAGGAGCGACTCGCGAACAAATGGCCGCCGACGTAGACCAGCTCATCGATTCGTTCCGCCAAAGCGGCGTACTCCAGTAAAATCTACTCATTTCTCCTCATGGCTGATACAAAATATATCTTCGTCACCGGCGGCGTAGCCTCGTCGCTGGGCAAGGGCATCATCGCCAGCTCGATCGGCAAACTGCTCCAATCGCGCGGCTACAACATTACGATCCAGAAATTCGACCCGTACATCAATATCGACCCGGGTACGCTCAACCCCTATGAGCACGGCGAATGCTACGTGACGGACGACGGACAGGAAACGGATCTCGACCTCGGCCACTACGAGCGCTTCACGGGCATCAAGACCACGCGCTACAACAATTTCACCACGGGCCGCATCTACCAAAGCGTGATCGAAAAGGAACGCCGCGGCGACTACTTGGGCAAAACCATCCAGGTGGTTCCGCACATCACCGACGAAATCAAACGTGACATGCTCTACCTGGGCAAGAAAGGCGGCTATGATTTTGTGATCACGGAAATCGGCGGTACGATCGGCGACATCGAAAGTTTGCCCTTCGTCGAAGCCATTCGCCAACTCAAGTGGGAGCTCGGCCGCAACGCCGTGTGCATTCACCTGACCTATGTGCCGTATCTGGCGGCTGCGGGCGAACTGAAGACCAAGCCCACGCAACACTCCGTCAAAGAGCTGCAAAGCGAAGGGATTCAGCCCGATATCCTCGTTTTGCGCACGGAGCATCCGCTGTCGGCCTCGCTGTGCAAGAAAGTGGCCAATTTCTGCAACGTGAGTCCGGACGCCGTGTTCCAAAGCCCCGACATGCCCTCCATCTATCAGGTGCCGGTGTGCATGCAGGATCAAGGTATCGACCGCGTGATTCTCGAAAAACTGGGTTTGCCGGTGGGCGCCACTCCGGAACTCGGCCCTTGGCGCGCCTTCTTGGACCGTCGCGCCAACGCCACGGAGGAATTGCATATCGGCCTGGTCGGAAAATACGATTTGCAGGATGCCTACAAATCGATCATCGAGGCGCTGCAACAAGCGGGGGTCTACAATGACCGCAAGGTGCGCTGCCACTTCATCAATTCGGAAAACATCACGCGCGAGAACGTGGGCGAAATGCTCGAAGGCATGGCCGGCTACGTGATTTGCCCGGGATTCGGACAGCGCGGCACGGAGGGAAAACTCATCGCCACGCAGTATTGCCGCGAGCACGACCTGCCGACCTTCGGTATCTGCCTGGGTATGCAAATGATGGTGATCGAATTTGCGCGCAACGTCTTGGGCTACAAAGACGCGAACTCCACGGAACTGAACAGCAAGACGACGCACAACGTCATCGACATCATGGAGGAGCAAAAAAACATCACCAACATGGGCGGCACGATGCGTCTCGGCGGTTACGAATGCGACCTGCGCAAGGGGTCGCACGCACACAACATCTACCAAAGCGACACCATCCGCGAACGCCACCGCCACCGCTACGAATTCAACAGCGACTACACGAAAGAATTTGAAGCGGCGGGCATGGAATGCGTCGGCACGAACCCCGAAAGCGACCTGATCGAAATCGTGGAGATCCCCGAAAAGAAATGGTATATCGGCACGCAATTCCATCCGGAGTATTCCTCGACGGTGCTGCACCCCCACCCCCTTTTCCTGGACTTCGTGAAAACCGCCATTGCCGCACAAGACAAATAAAACGATTCACTCTCGCGCCGCCTTACGGACTTGCGCGTCCCGGCGGCGCGCAGCTTTTCTGCTATGAATAAGAACAATATCACCGCTATCGTGCTGATGATTTTGGTCGTTTTCGGCTTCTCTTATTGGAGTTCGCACAACAATAAGCCCAAAACCGAATCCCCCGCTACCGAAAGCACAGCACCGACCGCTTCGGCGACAGCGAACAGCGCTTCGACCGCAGTGCCGACAGACAGCAACGCGATTTTCGCCACGGCACGCGCCACGCGTGAGGACATGATTCCCGTGGTGCTGAAAAACGAGAACATCGAGGTGACCATCAGTCCCAAGGGCGGACAGGTGAGTCGCGTGGTGCTCAAGAATTTTAAGAGCTATGCCGACTACAAAGCGGGCAAACAGCGCGCGCTGGTGCTCTACAATGCTGACGATGCCTCCTTGGACATGAGCTTCGACACGAAGTCGGAAAACATCTCTACGTCAACGCTTTATTTCATGCCGGAGAACGTGTCGGCACGGGCTGTGACGATGACGGCGAATGGTAAAAACGGCGAGAAAATAGCCATTGACTATACCCTCACCGACGACTATATGCTCAATATGAGTGTGCGCACGGAAGGACTCGCCCAACAATTCTCGCCCAAGACGAAGACTTTCGAACTGAAGTGGAAAGACAACGTGCGCCAGTACGAGAAGGGCTACTACTTTGAGAACATGTATTCGACGCTGACCTACAAAGACAGCGACGGCAGCAGTGATCACCTCAAAGAACAGGGCGATAAGCAAGAAAAGGTGGATAGACCCGTGGATTGGGTGGCTTTCAAGAACCAATATTTCAGTGCGGTGCTCATCGCCAAGGATGCTTTCACCACTGCCGACCTCGACAGTCGACAACTGGCGGAGCATTCGGGCTATTTGAAGAGCTTCTCGGCCGATTTGGAGGCGCCTTTCGATCCTTCGGGCAAAAGCGGCCGCGCAGTTCCAGTGGTATTTCGGACCGAACAATTTCCGTTTGCTGCAATCGATGGAAAAGCATGCGCTGAATCCCCATCAAGATCTTGATTTGCAGAAGCTTGTTTACCTCGGGTGGCCCGTGGTGCGCTGGATCAACCGCTTCTTTACGATCTACGTGTTCGACTTCCTCACTTCGCTCAACCTGCCAATGTGGCTGGTGCTGGTGATTATCACCCTGCTGCTGCGTGCCATCGTCTACGTGCCGACGAAAAAGAGCTTCCTCAGTTCGGCCAAGACGCGTGTGCTCCGACCGAAAGTGGAAGAAATCAACGCCAAATATCCGAACAAGGAGGACGCGCTGAAACGCCAACAGGAAACGATGGCGCTCTACTCTCAATATGGTTCGAGTCCGCTGGGCGGCTGTTTGCCCATGCTCATCCAGATGCCGATCTGGATCGCGATGTTCAACTTTGTCCCCAACGCCATCGAACTCCGTCAACAAAGCTTCCTTTGGGCCGACGACCTCTCGGCTTACGATGATTTGATCTCGTGGAGCACGAATATCTGGGGCCTGGGCAACCACCTCTCGCTCTTCTGTGTGCTCTTCTGCCTGACCAACTTGCTGTATAGCTACATGTCGATGCGCCAACAACGGGATTCCATGGCCGCAGCCCCCGACCAAGCGGCGAATATGAAGGTGTTGCAGTACTCAATGTTCCTGATGCCGGTGATGTTCTTCTTCATGTTCAACAAATACAGCGCGGGCCTCAACTTCTACTACTTCATCTCGCTGTTTAGCTCGGCTGCCACGATGTGGTATCTGCGTCGGACGACGGACGACGAGAAACTGCTGGCGAAGCTCGAAGCCTACTACGAGAAGAACAAGAACAACCCGCAGAAGAAAACTTCGGGGCTGGCAGCTCGATTGCAGGCGCTCAACGAACAACAACAGAAGTTGCTCGAAGAACAACGCCGCCGCAACGGCCACGGCAATTGACCCTCTCAAAACAACATTACGTGAGACGCGCCCCCACGGAGCGCGTCTCACAACCTATAAATAGCTCCTTACCATGTCTCTCCAAACTCTCATGATCGGAACCGCCCTGAGTCTCGCGACCCTCACCGGCGCCGTTGCCTCGGAAAGCAGTGCGCAGACTTTTCATCGGCCGGCAAACGCCGGCGCTGAAATCCGACCGTATGACGCCCGAAGCCCTTTGGGCCATGGGACGCATCGGCAGTGTGCAAGCCAATGCGGCCGGTACCCGAGCCGTGTATGCCGTCACTTACTACAGCGTGCCGGAAAACAAATCGCACAGCGTGCTTTATCTGTTGGATCTCAAGACCAAACATTCGCAACGCCTCACCACTTCCACTCACAGCGAGAGCGGTGCCGTGTGGATCAAGGTCGGCAACGAAGAGCAAATCGCTTATCTTTCGGCCGAAAGCGGCAGCAACCAACTTTGGGTCATGAGCGCCGACGGCAGTCACCGCCGACAGATCAGCCACGAAGCCGACGACGTGCAAGACTTCCTCTTCTCGCCCGACAGCAAACGCGTGATTCTCGTCAAAGAGGTGGAACAAAACACCTCGATCGCCCCGAAAGAAAAAGACCTTCCCAAAGCCACCGGCATGGTCATCAACGATTTGATGTACAAGCACTGGGATCAATACGTCACCACAGCGCCCCACCCTTTCTTGGCAGACTTCGACGGGGAGAAAATCACCGTGGAGAAGGATCTGCTGGAAGGCGAACCTTTCGAATCGCCCATGATGCCTTTCGGCGGTAACGAACAGTTGGCTTGGAGTCCCGACAGTCGACAAATTGCTTACACCTGTCGCAAGAAAACAGGCCGCGACTACGCCACTTCCACCGACAGCGACATCTTCCTCTACGACATCGCGAAGAAAACCACGCGCAACCTCTGCAAACCCGAGGGTTGGACCGCGCCGAGCGAGACGGATTACACCCGCAGTCTCCAAAACCAACCGATCAATGCGAAGAACGACCAAGATGCCAACGTCGGCTACGACCAGAACCCGCAGTTCTCGCCCGACGGCAAGTACATTGCGTGGAGCAGCATGGAGCGCGACGGCTATGAAAGCGACCGCGCACGTCTCTGCGTCTACGAATTGCGTACCGGCAAGAAGAGTTACGTCACCGAAGGCTTCGACAGCGGTGTAGATGCCTTCCTTTGGTCGCCGGACAGCAAGCGGCTGTACTTTGCCGGCGTCTGGCACGGGAAAGTCAACCTCCACGTGGCCGACCTCAAAGGGAAATTACGCCAAATCACCGACGACCCGGCCGATTACTCCCTCGTTTCGCTTCTCCCCGGCGAGAAACAGTTGCTGGTGAAGCGTCATTCGCTTTCCCGTCCCGATGAAATCTACACCGTAGACGTGAAAAACGGTCGTGCCGCCCAACTCACCGAAGAAAACAAGTGGTTCTACGACCACCTCGCTTGGGGCGACGTGAAAGAACGCTGGACGAAAACCGTAGATGGCAAAGATATGCTCAGCTGGGTTATCTATCCTCCGCATTTCGACCCGACGAAAAAGTACCCTACTCTCCTGTTCTGTGAAGGCGGTCCGCAAAGTCCCGTCAGCCAATTCTGGAGCTACCGTTGGAACTTCCAAATCATGGCCGCACAAGGCTATATTGTCATCGCGCCCAACCGCCGCGGTTTGCCCGGTTTCGGTAAAGAATGGCTCGAAGAGATCAGCGGCGACTACACCGGCCTCTGCATGCAAGACTATCTCTCCGCCATCGACGACATAGCCTCCGAACCCTATGTGGATCGCGAGCGCCTCGGTGCGGTCGGCGCCTCGTTCGGCGGCTTCAGTGTCTACTGGTTGGCCGGCAACCACAACAAGCGCTTCAAAGCCTTCATTGCACACGACGGAATCTACAACACCCAACAACAATACACCGAGACCGAAGAACTTTGGTTCGCCAACTGGGACATGGGCTCCGCTCCTTGGGTGAAAAACGCCGAGGGGCAGCAACAAAAGGCCTTCCGCACCTCGCCCCACCTCTATGTCGACCGTTGGGACACCCCCATTCTCTGCATTCACGGGCAACGTGATTTCCGCATTGAGTACACCCAAGCAGAAAGTGCCTTCACCGCAGCCCGTCTGCGCGGCATTCCCGCTCAACTTCTCCTCTTTCCCGACGAGAACCACTGGGTGCTCCGTCCGCAAAACGGCATTCTCTGGCAACGCACCTTCTTCCGTTGGCTCGACAAATATCTCAAGTAACCCTTTTCCCTACTATCAACCCAATTCCTCACGCTCACAACAATGAACGTTACAAAACCCATCGCACAAAAGCTCAACGATTCCGCATCGGCTCGTTGGACTGCCCTCATCATTGTGTCCTTCACCATGATGATGGGCTACTATGTCACGGACCTTCTCTCGCCGCTCGAGAAAATCCTCACAGCTCCCACTGCACAAGGTGGCCTCGGATGGAGCGCCGACGACTATGGTTTCTTCTCCGGTAGCTACGGCCTCATCAACGTGTTCCTCCTGATGCTCTTCTTCGGCGGCATCATTCTTGACAAACTGGGTATTCGCTTCACCGGTGTGCTCAGTACCGCACTCATGGTCGTAGGCGTACTCATCAAATACGTGGCCGTCTCCACCGATTTCCACGGAGCCGTGTTCAGCCTCGGTTCTTTCCACCTTCCCATGTCGGCCGCAGTGGCTTGCTTGGGCTTCGCCATCTTCGGCGTGGGCTGTGAAATCACCGGTATCACCATTTCGAAAACCATCACCAAGTGGTTCACCGGCCACGAGATGGCCTTGGCCATGGGTGTGCAGGTAGCACTCGCCCGTCTCGGCACCGCCGCTGCCCTCAGTGCCAACCTCCCCATGGCGAAAGCCACCTCTCTGGGCATTCAGCTCCCCGTGATCGTAGGAGCCGCCCTGCTCATCGCCGGTTTCCTCGGTTTCCTGGTCTACAATGTGATGGATCGCCGTTTGGATGCCTCGATCGCAGCAGTAGACGGAGAGTCTGCCACCGAAACAGCCGAAGACGAGAGTTTCAAGTTCTCCGATCTCGGAAAAATCTTCTCCAATCCCGGTTTCTGGCTCATCGCCCTGCTCTGCCTGCTCTTCTACAGCGGCGTGTTCCCCTTCTTGAAGTTCGCCACTAAGTTGATGATCTCCAATTATAACGTGCCCGAGGACTATGCCGGCATGATTCCCGGTCTGCTTCCCTTCGGTACGATCATCCTCACGCCCCTTTTCGGCATTGTCTATGACAAGGTCGGCAAAGGTGCCACCCTTATGCTCATCGGCTCGGTGATGCTCACCGCTGTGCACTTCACCTTCATGCTCAACGTCCTCCCCTTCGGCTGGTTCGCCATCATTCTCATGCTCGTCCTCGGTGTCGCCTTCGCCCTTGTGCCCTCTGCCATGTGGCCCAGCGTGCCCAAGATCATTCCCATGAAGTTGCTCGGATCGGCCTTCGCCATTATCTTCTACATTCAGAACATCGGTCTCACGCTCGTTCCCATGTGGATCGGTAAGATGAACGGTGCCGACCCCACCTACAGAACTTCGATGGCCATCTTCACCTGCTTCGGTGCGATCTCCGTCCTCCTCGCCCTTGCTCTCCTCTACATGGACAAAAAGAAAGGCTACGGCTTGCAGAAAAAGAACAGCAAATAAAGCGTGTACTGCCTATTTCGGTAACACACCCAATAAGAAAGCCCGCAAAGCAATATGCTTTGCGGGCTTTACTTTTGCCTTACTGACAAGACCAAACAGCGGCAACGCGCTCAAGGCGTTCCATCGGAAAGGAAGTCAGCGACAACCTTTGTCGCGGCGCACGATCTTATCGATCATCGGGCGGCCATTGTGCGTCACCATGCGTACAATCGTTTCGCCTTTCACTCCCCCATCGTTGTACGTCACCACGTAGTCTCGGCCACTGCGTACCCGGATCTGCAAAACACCGGCCGTGTTATCGCCGCCGTTGATACACGTGCGAAAGATCCAAATGCCGTAGCCCGTGCCGTCATACTCCTCGGCATAAACCTTGCGCAACACGCGAAGCATAGCGGGGGTGCAAATAGCCTCGACTTTCTTTTCATCGAGCTTTCCGTCGTACAGCACCACTTCGGTGTAAAACCTCCGCAGAACCGCCTCATCGGCTGCGGTCGAAGCTGACTTTTTCACGACGATCGGCGCACGATCCGTCGACACCGGCACAACCTCCATCCCCTTCGCGCCACTTCCGGACAACAAGAACCAACCGGCCAACAAAAAGCCGCCGCGACAAAGGAGGGACCGTAAACTAAAAAATAGGGGCTGTTTCATAGGGCTTTTTTACTGTTATGTTACAGCGCGAATTTACACACAAATAATTTCTCGGCAACATTTTTCTTCGTCAAATACCACTCTGGCTCAGCAATACCATGGTTCCTCACCCCCATTCAGGCCTCCGTCCTTCATTTTATGCAAGCAAAAGGCAGCAACAGTCGTTCGCTGTTTGCGAGAGACGCCTGTTGCTGCCAATCGGTGAACATTCCGTGCGTGGACCGTCGACGAACGACGAAACGACGGACAAAAATCATCTCAGTTTTCCCTTATGCTCGTTTGCCGTTGAACACATAAGTCAGCGGGAAGGGCATTTTTCCGGGTTGCAAGCTGTATTCCAGCTCGAGCACCCCGTCTTTCACCGTGCCGACCACATTATATTCCGTGGCAGGGAACACTCGATAGGGCATTTCTTCCTTTTTCTGCTTGAGCGGCACCAGTTGGATCTCGGCGTCTGCCTTGACTTTGCCACTGAGCACGAAGTCCTTTTCGCCCGTCTTCACCACCTTTACGCCCTTGAGCGTGTAGCCTTTCTGTGCGGCGCTCGAATAAGGTGCTCCCTCTATGAGATCAATGTCATAAGCCTCCGTCGTGATGTCAACCGTCGAATCGGTTGCAGGCACCATCTTCAGGCTGTGCTCCTTCAACTGGCCCAGCACGGCCTCTTGGCCAAACATTTTGATCGAGAAACGTTGGCTGACAGCGTACGTACCGGCCAGCGCCTCAGTCTTGAGTTTCGCCACTACGGGTTGTTTCGGTTGTTCGTTTTCGTCTTTGCCGCACGAAACGGTTACACATGCATTGGCAGCGAGCAACAAGGCCGCTCCGAAGGCGGCCAACTTAAATTGGATTTGCATAATCGAAGTATTTGTCGTGAATTATTCGGGTGCAAAGTTACGCGAAGTCCGCTGCAATGACAATCCCCATTTGTTAGGATATTTTGTTCCTTCCTCTCATCAGCTGCCGAGCGCAGCCTCCTCTTTCACTCTCGCGCACAAGTTCCGAACAGTTCTCGCCGTTTTTTTCGCCGAGCAACACGCTACAGCGGAAAAAAAGTCTGCATCTTTCAATGACCGTTTCGACATACGAAAAAGCGCTCCACTCAGTTGAGTGAAGCGCTTGCAATAAACGAAACTTGCGGTGCGTACGGGACTCGAACCCGTGACCCCATGCGTGACAGGCATGTATTCTAACCAGCTGAACTAACGCACCTTGTTTTGATTACGGGTGCAAAGTTAGGCATTCATTCCCAATACTCCAAATTTTCGGGGAGGAAAAATGAAGGAATCCCCCATTTTCACAAGAAAATCCCGCGATTTCGGTGGAAATCGCGGGATTTTTTCTCACCGGCCGAGAACGATCGTCCTTTCTCTCGCCACTGCGTGCACACCACTGCGCGCAGTTTATCTGTATCCGGGATTCTGTTTCAAATTAGGATTGAGCTGCAGCATGCGCGCCGGGATGGGAAAGACCGTTGTGTGGCGGTCTGCTTCGTCAGACAAGGCCGGTCGCAGGGTGTAAGCCTTGTGGAAGAGATCAAACCTCACGAGATCCGCTCGCCGCGTTCCCTCCCACATCAGTTCCAATAGGCGTTCCTCAAGCAGATGTTCGAGTGTAGCCGTGCGCGGCGCCATGCCCACACGTGCACGCACACGATTCAGCTCCTCGTCTCCCGACTCCCCTAATCTAACCTTGGCCTCGGCACGCATCAGTAGCGCATCTGCATAACGAAACAGCACGATATCGTTGTCCGCCAGCTGTCCGTCGCTGTAAGCCGTGGGGTCGGGAGCATATTTGTGCATGCGCGCACCGGCGGTCTTCTCATAAGGCGAACCGGTGAGGCTGAGTTTGACTTCACGGGCCCGATAAATGAGCGGTGTGTGGGCATCTTGCATCACCGTCACGCCGTTTTCGCGCACGGTGTCGGCATAGAAATTCAGCGCGAAGCGTCGGTCCTCTCGATTCGTCCCGTAGCCGTATATGTCCAAGGTAGCCGGCGTGGCGCAACTTCCGTTTTCTCCCACGCCGTGCTGCGCCCCACCCTGCGCATAGTGGCGAGAACGGAAAAGGTTCTTGAACAAGGTGGGATAGAGCGTCTTGTCGGTGACGATTGTGAAGATGTTTTCGCGCGATTGTTCGTTGGCCACTTTGAAATTGTCGGCATAGTTCGGCTCAAGTGTATAGCCGGCGGCGGTAAGTGAGTCGCAATAGGCCACAGTTGCCTGCCACGCGTTGAGTGTGCGGCCGTTCACGTCCAACCGCATCGTGTCGCCCGTCGGACGATGGCCGTCTGTGGGATCATCGTCGGCATACACTTCGGCATTGAGGGCCAAACGCGCCAAAAGGAAGAAGACCACCGGGCGGGTGATGCGCCCATAATAGCTGCCGGGCACGTTGCTGCGCACATTGGGCAGGAGGGGCAAGACCTCACGCAGCTCCTTATTGACAAAAGCATAGACTTCCGAACGACGCGCGGGACGCACATCTTCCAAGCGCGCTTCGGTTTTCGTCACCACGGGAACTCCACCGAAGAGATCGAGCAATTCGAAATAAAAGAGCGCACGCACTGCACGCACTTCGGCGCAGTAGTGAGCATAGTCGGCGTCACTGAGTAAATTACGGTGCTTCGCCAACCGATCGAGTGACCGATTGCTGAGCATCACCACACGATAGAGATAATTCCAAAGCGTGAGCAACTCGGGGTCGTTGGACGTCCAGCGGTGCAAGTAGAGATTTTCCCAAAATCCCCCGTCATACCAATCGCCACCCCTGAATCGGGATCACGGCTTCGTCCGTGCAAAAAGTATTGTAGTCGTACACCCCTTTGTAGGTACCCTGCAATCCCTCTCCGTCTCGGCTTCCGCCGATGTTCGCATAGAGCGTTGCCACGGTGTTGACGTACAAATTGGTCGCGTTGTCGTAGGCTTGCTGCTCAGACAGGCTTCCGTGCGGCTCGTCGTGCAAACAAGCCGTCAAAAAAAGGAGCGGAAGGCAAAAAAAGGAAAAGAAACTTGTTCATCTTAGTGCATTTAGAACTGTACATTCACCCCCATAGAAAAAAAGTGCGATAGACGGGATACGAACGTTTGTCGTCCATTCCGATCGTGGCATTGACCACGTGGCTGTTGATCATGGGGGTCAATCCCGAATAAGCCGTAAATGTCCACGGATTGTTCACACTACACGATAGGCGCAGCCCCCGAATGACCCGAGAACGCAAGGGTACGTTCCAGCCCAAGGTGATATAATCCACATTTACGTAGTCGCCTTTCTCCAACCAGTAGTCGGTGACGTTTTGATCCTTGATGTTCTGCTGCGGCGCCCCACGCATCACGTTGTAGTCGGGAAAGCTCGTCATATTCATGTAGGCCAAGGCCGTGGCATTGAATATCTTGTGGCCGAAGGCACCGTTGATTTGCATCGTGAGATCCCAATTTTTGTAACGCACTGCGATGTTCGAGCCGAGCATCACCTTGGGTGTGGCCTGTCCCGCCACATATCGGTCGCCACCGTCTTCGACATTGATCCTCCCGTTGTGGTCCAAATCTTCGATTTCGTAGCGGCGACTGCCGTCGGACTGGAGTTCCAAGCCGGTGCTTTTGGGCAAATAGAACACGCCCAGCGGTTGTCCAACGATTTGATAGAGCACATTGTTGTTTCCTCCGTGGAAACCGGCGCCAAGCTCCATTCCGCCGATGGGAGTAATGCGAGGAGCGGTGAGTTGCATACCGAGGCAGGCTCCTCCCAGCGAGCGCAAACGACTGCGCTGCACGGTGAGGTTCGCATTCACGTCGAGTCCCCAGTCGCGGGTGCGCAACAACGAAGCACCGAGTCCGAGTTCCCAACCGTCGTTGGAGAGTGTGCCGTTGTTGGCCAGGAGTTTGTTGTAAACAAAGGGCGGCACGGGCACTTCATATTCATAAAGCATGTCGCGCGTCACGGCATGATAATATGCTACGGTCAATATCAAACGATTGTCCCACAACGCCGCCTCAGCGCCCACGTTGAAGGTGCCGCGCGTCTCCCAACGCAAATCAGGATTATAGTTGCGCGCTTCGCTCATCGTCACAACCGGCGCTCCGTTGACGGGGACTACGTTAGTCGGCACCATGCGTCGTACGGCATTGTAGGCCGAGATGCCCGCCAGATTTCCCGATTCACCATAGCCGATGCGAAATTTCAGGCGATTCACGGCATCGACGTCGCGCAAGAAGGCTTCATGCTTCACATCCCACTCGCCCGAAACCGAAGGGAAGAGACCCCACGTGTGATTCTCCCCTACCAACGAGCTACCGTCGGCGCGCACGCTGACGGAAAGGGCATAGCGATTGAAAATGCTGTAGCGTGCAGAAAAAAGTCCGGAAAGTAATGTGGCATCTTGGCGGTCACTATACGTCCCGCCGTAGGGGCGCAACGCACCGGCGGCCAGATTGTGATAGCCGGTGGCGTTGTTCGTGAATCCCTTCACGAGCGTTCCGAATTCTGTTTGGCGGCTGTGCTGCCACTCGCCCAGGGCGCGGGCAGTCAGCCGATGCGCGCCCCAAAAACGATCGAAGTCTAACGAGAAATTGGCCAGCCAATCTTTGTAATTCCGCTGGCGACGCAAGGCTTGTCCCTGTGCCCAAATCCAAGTGGGGTAATATTGAAGTTCTTGATTGGTGCTATTCGTGTAGGTCCCCAACGCACTAAGCGAAAAAGCGTCGTCTAATTTCAATTTCAGCTGCACATGGGCGTTGAGGTGCTGATTTTCGAGATCATTGCTCGCTCTTAACATGGCTTGCGGCGCAGCAATCTGCGAAGCCGTGGGATTCGTGTACCAGCCTCCGCCTACTTTTTCCTGCAAAGCATAGGTTGGATTTTGCGCAGCCGCCCCGTAAAACACTTTTTGTTCGTCGAAAAGATCGGCCCGCTGCTGGGTCGATGTGAAAAGCCCGAAATCGATGCGCAATTGCTCATTGAGCGCGCGCTGACTCAGGTCGATTTTCGCCACAAAATTGTTGCTACTGTTGTTTTTCACCACCATTTCGCGTTCACGATAGGCCACCGACGCACGATAGTTGGACGATTCCGTTCCGCCGTTGAAGGCAACGTGGTGACTATGTAGGAAGCCTGTCCGCTCAAGGTAACGCAAATAATTTTCATTCGCACCTCCGTCAATATAAGGCGTGCCTAATCGCTGCGCTGTGGCCAGATATTCCGAAGCCGAAAGCATTTTCGAGGCGTTTACTCACAGTTTGCACGCCGGCATTCCCGTCGTAACTGATGTGGAAGCGCCCACTCTTCCCTTTTTTTGTGGTGACCACAATCACACCGGAGGCACCTCTCGAACCATACTGCGCTGTTTCTGCCGCGTCCTTGAGCACTTCGAATTGATCGATGTCGCCCGGATACACCGTACTGAGGGTTTCCAGATCGGAAGATACGCCGTCGATGAGCACCAAGGGGTCGTTTCCGCCGGTAATGGACGTGGTGCCACGCACTCTCACCCCGGTAAGCGCCGCCATGCGGTCGCCTGTACCCGAAGTCACGCTCACACCGGGTAAGCGCCCGGCAAGATTTTCCAAAGGCGACTCGATATATCCTCGTTTGAAGCGGTCGTCGTTGAAATTTAAGCCGGGGGCCAATCTAATCACCTTGCGTGTGGTGTCTTTTCGCGTCACTGGCTTTGTCTTCTGCGCATGTGTGGTCGCAGCCACGGCCATTATGCAAAGCAACACGGAAAGTCGACGTTTGTTCATCATCGTTGCGGGGAGAAAAGTGGGGGTTACTATATAAATAATGAGTGATCCTACCGTATAAATGGAGTGACCTGCCGTTAGCTCTACGACTGCAGCTTGAAAGTCGGGGCTACTCCATGCCGCTCTTCGCACGATCCACCGACCGGCGGGACTTTTCGCGACAACGTGCGCCCTTTTAGAGAATCTCTCTTGCGATCCAAGCGCAGGCTTCGGCATCGGCCAGTGCATGGTGGTGATCTTCGAGATGAAACCCGCAGCATTCGGCCACTGTGTGGAGCTGATGATTCGGCAACTCGGCACCGAACTTTCTGCGCGAAGCGCGACAGGTGCAATAAAAGGGATATTCCGGATAGTCCATGTCGTAGGCTTCAAAAACAGCGCGGAGACAAGATTCATCAAATGGACTGTTGTGCGCCACAAAAGGGAATTCTTCCGGCAAATGCCGACACAATTCGGCCCACACTTGTGGAAACGGACGCTCATGGCGCGTGTCCTCTGTCGTCAATCCGTGAACAGCAGTGGTGAACGGCGAATAATAATCGGGAATCGGGCGGATCAAGCTGTAATACTTATCGGTTATTTCACCATCTCGCACCACTACAATCCCAACACTGCACACACTGCTGCGCTTCCCGTTGGCGGTTTCAAAGTCAATCGCTACAAAGTTTTCCATCGGTCGGTCATTTTAGAAGAAACAAAACGACATATCCTATCTATTTATCAAAGACTTATCACATTTCTCCTCAACAATTCAAAGAAGCACTCTTTCGTGGCGCTGATGTCAGCCATCGCATCGTGCGCCCCGTCGAATTCTCGGCCGAAAAGTCGCACATACAATTCTTGCAGGCGAGGCCATTTGGGACCATACTTCCCGGGAATGTTGCAAAAGTCGATCGTTGCTTGCATTGTGCACACATAAGGGCGCGCAAACATGATACGGTGATCGTAACCTAGGCGATAATACTCCGTACCCACGACGTGTAAATCGTAATCTATGTTGTGTCCCACCAACCAACCGGATTCATTCAGATCGGCACCGAAGGCCAACATCACGTCTCGCAGCGGTTCTCCCTCAGCCAAGGCACGTTCTGTCGTAATACCGTGCACGTCCGAAGCCGCTGTTGGAATTTCAAAGCCTTCGGGGCGCACAATCCGATTGCCCCGCCGCAGTTCGTTCCCCCGGCTGTCGGTGAGAATCCAGCCCAACTGCACCAAACGCGGCCAATTGTCCGTGTCTGTGCAAGGCGCTTTGTAGTCTTGTGGAATGCCTGTGGTCTCAGTGTCGAAAAAGAGGTATTTTGTTTCAGGTTGAGGCATGTTGTTTTGAATTATAGGAGAAGGCAGATGAAAACACTTCGGTGTGCGTATTGATCCTTCCGGACAACACACCTGCAAATATCTAAAAAAAAAAAGTGTCTCCCAAGAATCCTCGTGTCAAAATGCTTTTTCACCGGGTACAAAGGGCTTTCCCCGAAGTTTTTCGTACTTTTGCAGCAAACCATTGTGTACCTTCGCATGAAGCCTCTCTTTATAGCCGGCCCTTGCGTGATCGAAAGCAGTGAATTGCTCGATCGCGTGGCACAACAGTTGGTGGAAATTCGCCAACGCCTTCACATCGACATTTATTTTAAGGCCTCGTTTGATAAGGCCAACCGCACTTCTCTCCGTTCCTTCCGCGGCCCAGGGCTGGAACGCGGCTTGCAACAACTTGCCGACGTGGGTGCGCGCTACCAACTTCCCCTGACCACCGACATTCACGAAAGCTATCAGGCAGCAGCAGCGGGCGAAGTAGTCGACGTGCTGCAGATTCCCGCTTTTTTGTGCCGTCAGACCGATTTACTGGTGGCAGCTTCACGCACCGGCCGCGTGGTCAACATCAAAAAGGCCCAATTTCTTTCCGGCGAAGACATGCGTTTCCCCGTAGAGAAGTGTAGAGAATCAGGCGCGAAGGAAGTTTGGCTGACAGAACGGGGCAATAGCTTCGGCTACAACAACTTGGTTGTCGATTTTTCGCAATCTTCCCATCATGCGGCAGTGGGCCGACCGCGTCATCATGGACTGCACGCACTCGGTGCAGCGTCCCGGCGGCGGAAACGGCACAACTTCCGGCGACCGCGAGTTTGTTCCTGCCATGGCATTGGCCGCCAAAGCGTTCGGCGCCCAGGGCTATTTCCTCGAAACCCACCCCGATCCGGACAAAGCGCTGTCCGACGGTCCCAATATGCTGCCGCTCGACGAACTCGAAGGCTTGTTTCGCCAATTGTGCTAATCTCTCTTCTCGAAAATCCCCATGTCAATTTATACCGACACCGCCATTCAATGCCTCCGCGACGAAGCCGAGGCATTATTGGCCTTGATCCCCACCATCGGCTCCGAGTTGGATGAGGCCGTTCGGCTCATTATGGCCTGCACCGGCAAAGTCATTGTGACGGGTGTGGGAAAAAGCGGACACGTCGGCGCCAAAATCGCCGCGACTCTCTCTTCCACAGGAACCCCCAGCTTCTTTATCAATCCGCTCGACGCGTTCCACGGAGACTTGGGCGTGATTGCCGACAACGATCTCATTCTCGCAATTTCCAACTCGGGCGAAACCGACGAGCTGCTCCGCTTCTTCCCTTACTTATTGGCCAAGAAAGTGCCTATTGTCGGCATGAGTGGTAACCCCTCTTCACTTTTGGCGCAATACAGCACCGTGCATTTGAATATCGCCGTGAAGCACGAGGCTTGCCCCATGGGTTTGGCGCCCACTTCCAGCACGACCGTGACGCTTGCCCTGGGCGATGCCCTCGCCTGTGCCCTCATTGTGGCGCGCGACTTCAAGGCCGGCGATTTTGCACGCTTCCATCCCGGCGGTGCCCTGGGCCGGCGGTTGCTGACCTGCGCACGCGACGTCATGCGCACCGACAATCTCCCCACCACCTCGCCCGATACGTGCATGGGTGAGGCACTGGTTTGCATGACCTCCGGGCGTTTGGGTCTCTGCGTGGCCGTTGAAAACGGAAACATCGTGGGCATCGTGACCGACGGCGACATTCGTCGTGCAATGGAGCGCTTCGGCGACAGCTTCTTCCGCCATACCGTGCGCGAAGTCATGACCTCGCACCCCAAAATTGTGCGCCCCGAAACCAAAGTGGCCGAGATCGATCAGCTCATGCAGCAATACAAGATCCACTCCGTGCTGGTGCTGGACGAAGCGGGCAAATTGCTCGGCATTGTCGACTCCTTCAGCACGATGATTTAAACATTCGTCTCCCACGAAGGCCCCTTCTAACGAAGAACTGCCCCCTCTTATCCCATTCTCCTCATGAACGAACAGCGCGACACCACTTTCTCCATATTAAAGGCCCTTGCCATTCTCCTCGTCGTGACGGCTCATGCAGCAGCCCCCACCTACCTGTCCCGCTTCGCCTACATGGTTTCGGTACCGGCCTTCTTTGTGTGCGCCGGCTACTTTTTCAATCCCCAATACCTACAACAGAAGGGCACTTTCGTCGTGCGTCGCGCACGCCGCCTTTACCTTCCGTTTGTGAAATGGAGTCTTCTGTTTCTCGTCCTCCACAATCTTTTTTTCCCGCTCGGTCTACTCTCTGAAACCTACGGCAATGCTGCCGGAGGCGTGACGCATCCCTACGATTGGCACACGGCAATGCAGAATGTCTGGAGCATTGTCTTCAACATGTCGGGCTATGACGTCTTTCTCGCCGGTGCTTTTTGGTTTTTCCGCGCCCTGTTTCTGTCGAGCATCGCCTTCCTGCTACTGTTCAAGGGCGCCACTTGCATCAAGTGGCTGAAGAATCCCACCTTACAAGTCGCCGCTGTCGGCACCCTCACCCTCCTTCTCGCCATTTGGCAATCGTTTGACGGACTTCGCATCACCGGTGTGGCGCAAGGCGGCTACCGCGAGCTGATGGGCATCACTTTTATGAGCATCGGTTTCTTGTTTCGTCACAACACCGACAGCCCTGTGTCTGTCGCTTGGCGCCATCCCGCACTCGGTTTGGCATGGAGTAGTCTTATTTTGGCGCTTTTGGTCGCCTTCTTCCCCGTAGCCATGACTCCCTCCACCGGCAATCCGCTCGCCGTTGTCCTTTTGGCGCTTGCCGGTCCGGCCGCTTTTGTCTGGCTGCACGCCGTTGCCCACTATCTCTCCCTCCTCCCTCGCAAAGTTCCCGAGGTCATTGCCTACATTGGCGACAACAGCATCTACATCTTCGGTTTCCATCTCCTGGCCTTCAAGTTGGTGAGCATGATCAAGGTGCTGGCCTACGGGTTGCCGTGGGAAATGGTGGGGAACCACCCGGTGGTGACCTTCCAACGGGACGATGCATTTTGGATCGCCTACCTTTTCGTCGGCGCAGGGCTTCCGCTGCTGGTGGTCTGGGGTTGGCGCTATTTCTGCGCCCAATTTGACTTCAACTGGACGCGCCCTGCCGACTGGGGCCGGCTGTTCCTCACAATTTCTGTCGGGATCTGGACCGGAATGAAGTGGTTGGGACGCTCCTCCGTGCACACTTCGAAGAAAACGGCGCACGGCATAGCCGTCACCTTCAAAGACATCGTCACGCAATCGCGCACCGACGACGACAATTGACCGCGCATCGTAGAAAATCTCCCGCAAATCATTACCCCCCGAAGTCTCTTTCCAACGGAGACTTCGGGGTTTTTCGTTTCCCCATCTCGGTCAATAACGGAAAACCTGGGGAGAAATACGCCAAATCCCCCAATTTTCGACAGAAAGCTCCGCGCTTTTTACACCGAATTCCACAGGCACAAACGTCATCCCCCACCCATTCTCGCACTTCTGCCGGTTTCACACGGCAGCCCGACATGCAAGCACAAAAAGGCCTTCCGCCAAAAGCGGAAGGCCGATGTCTCGCGATGAATGCGAAAGTTTCGGCTACAAATTAACGTGCCTGTGCTTCAGCATTCTTGATCATTTGCTGCGAAGCGTAGAGATAAACTTCTACACGGCGGTTTTGCTGCTTACCCATCGTGGTGCTGTTGTCAGCCACGGGGAAATCTTCGCCAAGTCCCTTCACTTCGCGGATTTGCGACGAACGAGCACCGCTCTGCATGAGGAAGTTGCTCACGCTCTGGGCGCGTTGATACGAAAGTGCTTGGTTCTTCTCGCGCGATTGGTCGGCCGTGCTGTTTTTCCAGCCTTGGTTATCCGTGTAACCCATGATGGAAACGTCCATATCGCTGTTGGGAACGAGCACATCGGTCGCAAACTTGCGGAGCGAGTTCTGTGCAGATGCTGAAAGTGTAGCGTTACCGGTACCGAAGAGGATACCGCTGTCGAAAGTGACGCGGACATACTTCACACCATTCTCACCTTGGAGCACTTCAGCCTTGGCATTTGCCACACGTTCGGCCTCAGCTTTCGCCTTATCCATGCGGTTGCCGATGATTACACCGGCGCCACCGCCGACAGCAGCGCCGACAGCAGCACCGATGGCGGTACCTTTACCGTCCTTGCTGATGAGATACCCCACCAACGAGCCGAGGGCTGCACCGGCTCCACCGCCGAGCAAACCGCCCTTACCTTTATTGCTCCAATCGCCGCAGGATGTGAGCATCATCGACGCGCAAAGTGCTACTGCTGCAAACTTAATTCCTTTCATAAGTGTATGATATTGAGTTGGTATATGGTTCGTTTAGGAACGAAACTGCTTGCAAAAGTAGTCATAAGCACACGACAAACCAAGAGAAACAGAAAAAAGTTCGTATATTTGCACGCAAACAGCGGATCTGTGTAATGCGATAATTTCGATCCGCCCAGAGGTCTTACAATAGTATATCCATTAGTATCATGGAAGAACAAAACATGACTGGCGCACAGACGCCCACCGGTACTCCCGGTCCCTACAATCGCGGAACACAGCCCCCGATCCGCACGAAACGCAATCCGTGGATCTATGTGATCATCGCCCTTTGCATCTTGATTCCCGCCCTGGTGGCCGGCGGCTTCTACTTCTATGTCAATAAACAGGAGACAGAAGAGCAAGCCTTCGCATTGCTCAATAATAATGAGAACGTCGAAGACTACGAAAACTACTTGAAACAATTCCCGAATAGCGCACATGCCGACGAAGTGCGCGACCGCCTCAAACAATTGCGCACCATGTATGCCGATTGGCAGCGCATTGCCAACAGCGGCTACGCTTCTGATTTCGAACGCTTCCGCCAAAATTATCCGCAAAGCCAATTGGTGAAGCAATGTGAGCTGAAGATCGACTCTCTCGACTGGGAAACAGCGAAAAAACTCAACACGCCCGATGCCATTTCCGACTATTTGGAAAAACACCCCGACGGTCGTTATGCACAAGACGCAAGTCTGCTGCAAAACACGCTGGTCAAGTCGATCGTCAGTCCCGACGAGCGCGGCACCATCGCCAGCACCCTGCAGGGTTTCTTCGAAGCATTCGGCAATAACGACGAGACTTCGCTCTTTACCTACATTACTCCCACCATGACGCAGTTCCTTAATAAGCAAAATGCGACGAAAGCTGACGTGGGCAACCTCTTAAAGAAAACCTACTCCGGAGACATCGAGAGTTGCTCGTTCGTGGTGAACGACGATTACCAGATCAAGAAAACCGTGGACGACCAAGGTAACGCGTCCTACACGGTATCTTGCTCAGTGGATCAGCACATCATCCGCAGCGGGGAGGGCAAAACCTTCGGGTCTTACACCATAAGTGCCAAACTCAACAGCGAAATGAAGATCTCTTCGCTCACCATGAAAGAGATTTCGCGCGCAGACAATTGAGTAGCTCCCACCCCAACCAGCCAACAAGGACTTAGATACATCTGAAAATCCTATTAAGCAAAGAATCACCCATGCTTATCATCAACAACTACGAAGAGTTCGCTTCGCATCTCGGCGAAGTATTGGGCACCTCCGATTGGCTCGAAGTGCCGCAGGAACGCATTAACCTGTTTGCCGACGCCACGCTCGATCATCAATGGATCCACGTCGACGAAGCCAAGGCCAAAGAAGGTCCTTTCGGCCAAACAATCGTGCACGGTTACCTCACGCTCTCGCTCCTTCCCTACCTTTGGAGCCAAATCATCGAGGTACGCAACATTAAGATGATGGTCAATTACGGCATGGACAAGATGAAATTCGGACAACCCGTGCTTTCCGGTCAGCAGATCCGCCTGACGGGTTCGTTAGCCTCCATCACTAACCTGCGCGGTGTGTGCAAAAGCAGAAATTAAGTTCAACATCGAGATCAAAGACCAGAAGAAACCTGCGCTCAGCGGCGTGGCCACCTTCCTTTATCACTTTGATCAGGCCTAATGACAGGAGACACTTACCTCACACTCTCGAGCTGCGGCGAAGCGGTCTACACCGAAAAGCGCAGTAAGTTCTATGCTTTTGCCGAACACGTGGAGGATGAGGAAAGCGCTAAGGCACGCGTGGCGGCATTGCGGAAACAATTCTACGATGCCCGCCACGTTTGTTTTGCCTATGCCCTTGATTTCGACGGAGAGCGCACGCGCACAAACGACGATGGGGAGCCTTCCGGCACGGCGGGCCGACCTATTTTTGGGTGCCCTGCGCTCTGCGGGATTAACCTTCGCGCTGGTCGTCGTGGTTCGCTACTTCGGCGGCGTAAAACTCGGCACGGGCGGACTGGTGGTGGCCTACCGCGAAGCCGCAGCGGCCGCCATTGCCGAAGCCACCACCGAAGAACGCCTGGTTATGGGCCGAGTGCGCGTGGAAATTCCCTACGCAGACGCCGATCTGGCGATGCGTTTCATCAGAGAAGGGGCGGCGAAATCACAGCTCGCGACTTCTCGGCCGAAGGCACCACGCTCACCGTCGATATCAGGATGTCACTGCTTGCTCCCTTGCGCGAACGTCTCGCCAAAATCCTGTCACTGCGCTTTCTCGACGAAACGGACAAAGACTAACCCCCAAATCCTAACGGAATTCCGGCGGCAATCCGCCGTATTGCACAACGAAGCCCCTCTTTTCTTCCATTGAGAAAAGAGGGGCTCCGCATTGTTTTCTGCCCATGCGCGTCTTTCCTTCTCACTTCAGGGAATCCAAGCAGAGCAACGCGCAATGTGAATTAAACCTCATCGCTATCGCGTAGCGTCGGCAGGTTGATGTGGTAGCGTACGGCCAACACACGCGACAGAATCACGACCGAACCGCACACCAGTCCGCAGGGCACATTGCCCCACCCGCACAAACTGCAGGCCCAATAGGCCAACCCGCCCAATACGCAGGCCACAGCATAGATTTCGGCACGGAAAATCAACGGTACTTCGTTGAGAAACACATCGCGAACCACGCCGCCGCCGGCTCCCGTGACGGAACCCATGACGATGGCCACCCAGAAGGGGAAACCCACTCCGAGCGTTTTCTCAATTCCAATCACAGCAAACATGCCCAGCCCGATGGTATCGAAGATAAACCACGTGTATTTCTGTCGCACCACGACTTTTCCGAACAAAACAACAAGCAAAAGCGCAAGCAGCGTGATGAGAAAATAAATTCCATTGCGCATCCAAAAGACAGGCACGTCGAGCATCAGATCGCGCACCGTACCTCCACCAATGGCCGTGGCCAATCCCACGACATAAGCCCCAAACCAGTCGAAATTCTTCGTACTGGCCAAACGAATTCCGGAAATGGCAAAGGCCAAAGTGCCAATATAGTCCAACACATTGGCGAAAGTGATTTCAGGGAGAGTCATAGATCTTTGAAAAATAGTCGGGGCTTAGCGTCCCAGTGTGGCCACTCCCACCAATCTGTCGTAGCGATCGGTCGGGAACGTCCCGTAAATGTAAGCGGTATAGGTGTTTCGCGTTTGATAGAAGTCACCTTCGGTTGGTGCAGTCAGGCCTACGCGGCGAAGATCACGCGCCGCAATCCCATCGCGCGGCACAGTGAGATAAATGTAGTTGTAATATCCCTGTTTCAGCAGCAGCGCCGTCTCGTAAGCGTGCCGTTCAGGACGATAGGCCATGCGATATTCGGGAATCAATCCGCCCGTTGTCCAGCGGCCACTGACATACACCTCAGCATCGGGGATTTGTTCACTCTCAAGCGTGAAGTGTACGAACAAATAATCGCTCTCGGTGTCGTTGTCGCGGTTGTCGGTGTTGCGTATCACGGCGGTTCCGTTGCGATCTTCGCGCAGGAGATAGTTTCGCCGCACTTCGTCGGGGAATAATGTGGCATGATAATACGGCGGGTGCCAAGTGAACGCTTCGACTCGCGTGCCGGCAACGCGCATGTTGAGTTGTTCGAAACTTCGATACACGTTTCCGGCCGGAAAAATGAGCTGTTGCGCGTGTTCCCACCTCACTGTGCGACCGGGCAGGACAGCTGTGGGAGGAAACAGCACGCAGGCATTGTCCTCTCGCCCGTTTTGGCGCACTGTAGCTCGCAACGCCGTTCGCAAATCAGCGGTCGGCAGATCACCGACCGCCTGTGCTTGCAATTCCACCTGCTGATTCCGGTCGTTTCGATCCACTTCCGTGTCAGTCAACACGCGTCCGCTGACCCTCATCGAGGGCTCTACGACACAAAGACAGACTTCTGCCACCGGATCGCCCGAAGCCTCTGCGCGATCGTAGATTTTCAATTTATAGTTGCCCGAAATCAACGGTCGAGCATCGGAACTTGGAAACTGAAACGCGTAGTGAGTGTACAACACAGAGGTGTTCTGACTCTCGCGATAGGTTTCTATCGGCACGTTTTCGTAATTGGCTTCCACAAATTCACCGGTGAACAAACCGGGAGTGGGCGCGCCGAAAGCACGATCCCAATGCTCCACACGATAGAAGTACATTTTCCCATCGTGCGAGAGCTGATCGAAGCTCACCTCCACCACATCCGTGGAACCGAGTCGCACCACCGGCAGCGTTTCCAGCTGCCCGGCCACTTCGGTGCGCAACGTGCGAATGTCGTCACGGAAGATGCGATGCGAAACCGCCCCAGCCGAAACGAAGCTCAGCGCAAAAAGACTAACAATCAGGAGGAAATATCTCACAGTAAAGTACTTATTTCAACTCGACAACGTAAATACGGTCGGGCACCGGCTCAGCTGCAACGGTAAAATTGAGTCGCTTTCGTCGACACTTGAAGTCTGTCGGCGCGACCGTGCCCAAGCGGTAGACCTTCTCCACCCGATCGCTACATGGCAAATCGAGTTTTTTTGGATCTCGGGATCTAAAATGTGGACATAAATCTTCGATCCTCGGCGCGTACTCACCACATTTTTTCCGTCACCGAGGGGGCCGGCTTCCGTTTCGTAAATGGTTTCTCCGTTCACTTTGAGCCACTCACCCATAGCCTCCAGGCGTTCCACCGCAGCGGCGGGCAAATTGCCGTCGGGTTGGGGCCCCACATTGAGCAACAGGTTGGCACCTTTCGAAGCCGTGCGCACTAAAAGTCGGATCAACTGATCGGCCGACTTATAGTTCTGGTCAGCCACTTTGTAGCCCCACATGCCGTTCATCGTTTCGCAGGTCTCCAGCGGCAAACGTCCGATGGCCTGCCCGCTCAGCCCCGCCTTGTTTTCGCCCGGCACGTCGCGTTCGAAAAATTGCAAGTCTTCTCCTTCGTTCGGCTGCTGATGATGGTTGTTGCCCACCAAACATCCGGGTTGCAAACGATGGATAAGTGCATATTGTTCGGGAAGTTGCCAATCGAAAGCAGGTTTCTTTTGATCTTGATCCCACCACCCATCGAACCAAATGGCGCGCACCGGCCCGTATTGGGTAAGCAATTCGGTGAGCTGCCGGTTCATAAAAGCATAATAATGCGGCCAATCGGCTTTCGCAGCGTCCTTTCCGACCCGTCGGCCCGTTCTTCCCATAGGATAATCGTCGCGCATCCAATCGATGTGGCTATAATAGAGATGGAGTGCCAAGTTGTTCTCACGACAAGCCTCCGCAAGTTGTGCCACGACGTCTTTTGCGTAGGGCGTGTGCATGATGTTGTAGTCACTCTGCCGCGTGTTCCACATCGAAAAACCGTCGTGGTGTCGGGTTGTGAACGTGACGTAGCGTGCGCCGGCCTTCTTGAAGACCTTGGCCCAGGCGTTGGCATCGAAATCATGTGGATAGAACGCATTGGCCGCCTTGGCATACTCTTCTCTGCGAAGCGGTCCGTCCTGCAAATACCACTCTCCTTGTGCGAAGAGGGAATAGATGCCCCAATGAATGAATATGCCAAAACGATCTGCTGCGAACTGCCGACGGTTCTCGAGGTTCTCAGGACTGGGCTTGTAGTTTTGCGCCGACAAAGGTGTACCGGCAAGGCACATCAAGGCAACGGATAGGACGAAACGTTTCATGTGTAAGGGATAGATGGTTTGAATATATACGCGAAAGTACTCAAATTCTACGAAACTCGCCCTTGTATCCACTTTTTTTCCTACTTTTGTAGTTAGAAAAGGCGCAGTGGGACAGTTCGTCGCTCGCATTCTTGTGATGCGTGAGGAAAGTCCGGGCAGCGTAGAGCGTTCCGCTTCTTAATGGGAAGTCGTCTGCGAAGGCGAATTCGTGCAGAAGAAAAGAACCGCCGCCGCAAGGTTTCGCACCGCCCGGCGGTAAGGGTGAGAAGGTGGGGTAAGAGCCCACCGGTTGTCGTGGTGACACGGCAAGCCGTGCACATCGGAAGCTGAAAGTTCATGTAAACCGACGTCGGAGGGCGGCTCGTCCGATTGCTCCACGGAGAAACGTCGGAGGGTAGAACGATAGAATGTGTCGGCAACGGCGCATCCAGATAAATGACGAACACTTTGCAACGCAAAGCACAGAACCCGGCTCATCGGCCGACTGTTCCTTTTCTACGGCATACAAGGCTACGCTCTTTCGAGGGGCGTAGCCTTTTTTTGTTGCGCCGGCACGCCGTCAATATGCCGGTCGGTGCGTTCGCGCTCCCCCACTCGCCTGCCACATTATGCAGGCACTTGCGACGAAAAGAGAGGCATGCCGAAAAAAATTAGCATACCATTCTCTCTCGTTCACGTGCATTGCGCACGCCACGGCGTAGTTCGGAGTCAAACCGGGAAGGGATAAAAAAAGAAGCGACTCTTCTGAGTCGCTTCTGGGTATGTGGGCGCTGAGGGATTCGAACCCCCGACCCTCTGCTTGTAAGGCAGACGCTCTGAACCAGCTGAGCTAAGCGCCCGATTGGGAATCGGTGTCTTCTGAAACGGGGAAATCAGTGTGGGCGCTGAGGGATTCGAACCCCCGACCCTCTGCTTGTAAGGCAGACGCTCTGAACCAGCTGAGCTAAGCGCCCGTAAATTTCAGAAGAGATGCAATCTTCGAACAGGGATGTGGGCGCTGAGGGATTCGAACCCCCGACCCTCTGCTTGTAAGGCAGACGCTCTGAACCAGCTGAGCTAAGCGCCCTTGTTCTTAATTGCGATGCAAAGGTACGAACTTTCGGGATACGCTCCAAATATTTGGACGTTTTTTTGAGAAAACGGGGAGTTTTTTCTGCTTTCACGGGAAGTTTCAGCAGGAAACGGAGAAAAAAACGCTCGCTGAGGGGGAGGAAAATTCCCTCAGCGAGCGTTCAGTCGTTGATGGCACCGCAGGACGGACAGCGTCCTTTGGCGTGGAGCGCTTCTCCACAGCGGGCACAACGATAGGGAGCCGAAGTGAAACGAAAATGTCGTCGGAGAGCAAAGATCCAATAGGCTAACAACAGCGGATAGCCCACATAAATGTGCACACTCAACGAGAAGAAAAGATAGAGCACCATGCACACGCCGGCCAAAATGCCGAGATAGGCAACGTCGTCGACCACTCCAGGCAATTTACGCACGTCGTCAACCACAGCAATGCCCAACACTGCCATCGCCCAAAGGCTGAGCAGGAAAAAAACCGCAGCGGCCAAGCGACGGACGCAAAGGGATTGAGCGTGGGATGGAAATAAAACTCCTGCCACAACTCGGGGGCAAACTGCTGCAAAGCACCATAGAGTACGGCCGAACTGCTGACCACCAAACAAAGTAAGGTGGGATAGAAACTCTTAATGTCGTTGTAGTGCACCATCTGCAAGCGCCCGCGCCGGAAATTTTGGAAAACGAGGAAAGCCAAAGCCAAGACAGCGAACGAAAGCACCACCCACGTACGCCCCAGAGAGAAGGCATGGATGAAACGCGTGATGAACTGATCGGGAACCACGTTGGGCAACAAATCGTTTTCGCGCACCCAACCCATGGTCTCGGCATCGCGCGCCACCATCACCCAAGTGCTGTCGATACTATCGGTCGGGACGTTGGCAATGTTGGCCACCACAATGGCGTCCGACGCACCGAGCTGCACAGAGTCGGAACCATAGGCCCCAAGCACCCCCGACGGATCCGAAGCTGAGAGACGAATCGAATCGGTCGTAAGGAAATTGTAGTTTTTCCAATAGTGGTGCGTGTGCGCAAACGCCACTGAATCAACGCCGTCTCCCCCACTGAAACCAAGCATGCGCGGACGTGTGTCACGACACCCGACCAGGGCAAGGAGACCGCCGAAAAAAAGGAGGATATGTACGAAATATCTCATCGTCGTATGGCTAACGTTCCACACCTACACTCATTTCACAACGCACACAATCGAACGTGAGCGGAAACTCTCGGCCATCGGGTAATCTCAGTGCCAAGGGTTCGTGCCAGGTCGGTTGGTGTCCGATTTCACGTGGGCACTGTCCGTGGGTGTATCGTAGGCAATGTTTACACGTCATGAGTTTTGCGTTCGCGGCAGGTTGGATTTCATAAGCGGGTGCCACCTTTTGTGCACCATGCTCGAGCAGAAACTCTCGTGCCATGCGGTTGGCCACATTGGCCGTGTAGTCAAGCGCCAGCCCCTCCAAGGAAAAATCGGCAGATAGGGGGCGACGCAAATCGCGCCGGTGTGCGGCACGCACCGCCTCGGTGAGTTGCACGGTCAATTCACGCCGCCATGCGGTCAACAGAGAGGCGGGGATGAAACGTTCGCCGCGCGTTTCCAGTTTGACTTCCTGCACGACGAAAGGCGTCCCGCCGAATTTGGTCAACTGACGACGTATGTTTTCACTTTGTGGGGTATTGGCTTCCTGCACCTCGGTCGTAAAATCGAGCCGGCACTCTACTCCACTCTCGGTGACGGCCTGCAACGCATAGCCCACGCCGGGAATTTCCGTCAAGGTGATATTGATGCGCAGCAAACGCTCGCTCGGCGTGCGATGAAGTGCTTTCTCAAACACGCGATCTTCGTTGCGAAACAACTCCGTTCCGGGTCGCAACGAGGCAGGAAGGCGCAAAGGAAACAATTCGCGCCCTTCGACACGATTCACGCGGAAGCCTTGCAACGTGCCGTCGGCATCAAAATAGCACAAGCCGTCGCCGTTGGCAAACTCCACCGTGCCGTCGACCGTAAACGACCGCTTCCCCACTCTACGCACGGCACCGACGGGAGCACCAATGGCTTTGGGGGTCCGCATCGAGACCACGTCCGGACGACGCCCGTGGAGAAAATAATCGGTGAACCCGCGATTGAATGACTTTTCGACCTGAGGAACAAATCCTACCTTGGAAATGCCGAACGACGAACGCCGGAATTCATCGGGACGTCGCTCAATGATGGCATCAATTTGACGCCGATAGTGCGCGGTAACATTGCGCACATAGTTGATATCCTTCAATCTGCCCTCAATTTTGAAGCTGCTCACACCGGCATCGAGCATTTCTTCAATGCTCTCCGTGCGGTTCATGTCGCGCATCGACAGCTGATGTCCGGTGGAAAGTACGCTCCCGTCGGCGTCGACAAGGTCGAAGTTCAAGCGACAAAACTGCGCACAGCATCCGCGATTGGCCGAACGACCGAAACAATGCTGCGATACGTAACAGCGTCCGCTGTAGCTCACACACAATGCGCCGTGCACGAACCCTTCGACGGGAACGGAGACCGCCGATGTGATGGCGCGCAACTGGCACAACGAGAGTTCGCGTGCCACTACGATCTGCGAATAGCCGGCGCGCTCCAAGAATCGGGCCTTCTCCGGTGTGCACGTGTCCATTTGGGTCGAAGCATGAAGCGCGATGGGGGAATGTCCATCTTGAGCAGCGCGAGATCCTGGGTAATCAGCGCATCGACTCCGGCATCGTAGAGTTGCGCCACCATTTTCTCAGCATCACGCAGTTCGTCGTCGTAAAGAATGGTGTTGAGCGTGACGTAAATGCGCACACCGAAGAGGTGGGCAAAGTCGCAAATGCTTCGAATATCCTCGATACTGTTGCCGGCCGCAGCACGCGCTCCGAAGGAAGGTCCTCCGATGTACACGGCATCTGCTCCACAACGAATGGCTTCGAAAGCAGTCTCCGCATTTTTGGCAGGACAAAGTAGTTCTATTGATCTCATTTGAGCGTTTTCTTCGCTTGTTTAATCAGGTTGTAGGCACGATAAAAACCGAGTTCTCCGGCTCGACTCAGATCTGGAATGGCTTGTTCCGTACGCCCGTCAAGCAAGGCGACCACTCCACGATTGTAATAAGCCTCTGCCATACGATCATCGAGCGAAAGGGCTTTCGCAAAAGCCTCTTTGGCCTCTTCGAGGCGTCCTTGTGTTCCCAACACACAACCTTTATTGTAATACAAATAGGCCGTTTTCGGTTGCAACTGCAAGGCCTTATCGAGCAACTGCAGCACTTCGACGGCTTGATCCGCAGGCAATGAAATAGCTTGCTGGTTCAAGAGCAATACGCGATCCGACATTCGGCTCTCTTTCAGCCATGTCCGCAAACGTTCATAGCTCACCGGCGTACCGGACTCGGCGCTCATCAGCGCTCGGTGTGCTTCCAATATCGTCGACGAAGGGAGGAAAAGCACAGACGCATGGTCCGAGAGCGTGTCCGGCCGTTCGATCACGCGGAAAGGCGGGAGCAAGACGCGATCGACCTTACGGTTCTGCACCTTCCCCGAATAGGACGTGATGAAAGTCCTCGCCGTGTCAGCCTCTTCCTCTATCAGTTGGTCGTATTGTTCCAGCGCATGTTCCGAACGCTTCCGCACTTTTTTCACGGTTTTACGCGTCGTACTGAAAAAGAAATCCAATCGAGCCCGCTGCACTCGACTTTCGTCGGCCAATGCTCCACGTACATCCCCCACTCGTCGACGACATTTGGCACGTGCCGCATATCCGGCAGTGAAAGTTGGGGTAGGATCGCAGCAACACCGTGTAGTCTGCCGCAGCCGCCGCGAATTGTCCCACTCGCTCCCGCAGCAAAGCTCGGTTGTAGCGTGCCAGCGTATTGTTGGGTTCCTTTTTCAGCACGAAATCGAAATCGCCTATCGCGCGGTTGTCGTCGCCGATAAACGATCGCAATAGTCCTCGATTGTAATGCGCAACAAAATGTTCGGGGATGAGCTTGACGACGTGATCGTAGTCTGCGAGCGCCAGCGCATAGCGGTTCAATGCATGACGCGCCTGCGCTCTCGCCATGTAGGTGTCTGCATAGTTGCCATTGTAGCGCACCGCCTGCGTCAAAAAGGAATCTGCGCGCACATATTGTCCTTTCTGCAAAGCATAACGCCCTTTGAAATCCCAGGCTTCCGACTCCTTGGGGCTCACCACTAAGGCTGAATCCATCCAATGCAACGCTGCAACAGTGTCGCGCTGCAAGAGTTTGATTTGCGCCTTCATCAAATATGCGCGCACATACGTCGGCCATTGGCCGATGAACCGGTCGACGAGCGAATCTGCCGCTTCGTATCGTTTTTGTTCCAATCGGCAAACCGCAACGTTGAAGCACGCGGTCTGGTCTTCTGGATGCTCTGCCAGCACTTTCCCATAATCCTCCACAGCGGCCTCATACTGCTGGGCGTGTATGCGACAGAGCGCACGCAACGCATAGTATTCCGTACGAAAGGGGTTGAGCCGAATAGCTTCGTCCAAATCTATAGCGGCCCCCGCGTAATCTTCTAATGAGGATTTGGCTGCGGCGCGCAAATAATAGGCTTCGGCCGTATAAGGGCGGGCTTCAATTGCTCGATTAAACAAAGAGATCGCTGTGATATAATCGCTATAAGAAAGAGCGACGCGCCCCATGTCCAACACATGCTCAACATGGGTTTGCGCTCTGCCCACAACAAGGGACAGAGCGCACACCAAAAAGAAACAGATTCGCAGCGCGGATCTGCGAATTACAGAAGTGAGCAGATGGAATTTCACGGCCATTCGCTCCCCACTACTTGGTTTTTACTTTGTAGCGGCAGCTAAACTTCCCACTCAACAAGTTCGAAAGTTTTTTCTTGATGAGTTGACGACGCAAAGGGGAAATTTTGTCGGTAAAAACTTTACCGTCGAGGTGGTCAATCTCATGTTGCAGCACGCGGGCCAAGAATCCATCGATCCACTCGTCGTGCGGTGTAAAATCGGGATCCATCCATTGCACGCGCACGCGCTTGGGACGACGCACGGGTTCGTTGATACCGGGAAGAGACAGACAGCCTTCATCCATGCTCACCGATTCCTCACCGGTTTCGACAATATGTGCATTCAAATAAGCTCGTTTGAAACCGGCGTACTCAGGATAATCTTCAGCAAGCACATCGAGTCCCACAACAAGCAGTCGGATGGGCAAGCCCACTTGGGGAGCAGCCAAGCCTACGCCATCGCTTTTATCCATCGTTTCGAACATGTTTTCGATCAACGTGGGTAGTTCGGGGTAGTCAGGAGTGATATCTTGTGCCACTTCACGCAGCACGGGTTGTCCGTAAGTGTAGATAGGTAAGAACATGAGAATGGTTTAGAGAAGAGGAACGCAATCGTCATTTTTTGCCCGCACCACTGCGGCACTGCTTGTATTCAACACAAGCGACGGCGTTCCATGTAGTTTTGTAATATGATCGTGGCAGAAATTTCATCGACCAACGCTTTGTCTTGTCTCCGTTTACGTCCTAATCCGCCATCGATCATGGCACGATGCGCTAGCACGGAAGTAAAACGTTCGTCGTAGAAATCTATGGGGATTTCCGGCAACATCTTTGCCAACTTACTTGCAAAAGTCTTTACTCGGGGTAAGTTTTCAGACGGTTCGCCGTTAGGTTGCGTCGGTAGACCGACAACGAATCGCTCAACGGGCTCTTTTTTTCTACATAAGCCTTGAGAAACGCCAACAATTTTCCGGTCTCTACCGTTGTTAAGCCGTTCGCAATGATTTGTGCCGGATCGGTGACAGCCAGACCGGTACGTTTTTTTCCGTAGTCGATCGCCAAAATTCGCATAGTGCAGACGATTGTTTTAAGCGTGCAACAGCACACCCGCGAAATGCGGTTGTGCTGTTGCAAAAGACAGATAATTTAGTAACCGTAGCGGTAGCCATAACGGTAACCGTATTTCCGATAGCCGTAACCGCTTCCGCTCTCTGTGCCATTGAGCACCATGAACATGTTCGGATAGCGTTGGCTTTTGTAGAACATCTCGACATCAGGCAACATCGAGCGTTCGAGCAGGTAAGCACGCACCACGAAGAGCGAAATGTCTGCGAAGGGCGCAATGATGGAGGAGTCAGCCACCACTTCGACCGGAGGACAGTCTATAAAGACATAATCGTAGTCCTTGCGGAGCTGCTCAATAGCTTCTGCGAGTCGCTCATCGTAGAGCAATTCCGTGGGATTGGGTGGGATCATACCTACGGGGATCACATCCAATTCGACTCCGTCGTAACGATGGATGATATCCTTCAGCTCGCACTGACCGTTGAGGTAACTGGAAATACCCACCTGCGGTTTGCGCACATACTTAGATGTTGCGGCTTTACGCATGTCGAGGTCGACCACGACGACTCGTTTTTTCTTAATCGCAAGGCTCATCGCCAAATTCATGGTGAGGAAGGTCTTACCCGAGGCAGGATTAGCAGAAATCACCATCGTGACTACACCGTGACCATACTTTTTCGCACAGAACTCAAAGTTTGCGCGAAGCACGCGGAAGGCTTCGTTGATGTTATTACTGCTCTGCGCCTTAACCACCACATCTTTGCGCGCCACATCGACTTGCGAACTGCGAATACCCAGTTTCTGAAGAATTCTACGCCACCAAGATTTGGGTTTGATGCCATCGTAGGGAATCTCACCGATGTAGGGAACACTGAGTTTCTCCAGATCTTTGCGTCCGCGCACTCTCGTGTTGAGCGCCATGGAAGCATAGATAACAATGAGCGGAATCGCAAAACCGATGGCCAATGCGATCAGCAAGGTATTGCGACGCTTGGGCGAGATGGGTTTGTTGGAACCCATAGGCGGCGTGATCACGCGGTTGTTGTAGGCGGTGAACGCCATGGAGAGCTCATTTTCTTCACGCTTCTGGAGCAAGAAGATGTAGAGCGATTCTTTCACCTTCTGCTCACGACCGATCGACGTCAGGTAAGACGACTGCGTCGGTGCCTGCGCCATTTTCGAGTTCAGCATGCCGTCCTGCGCTTGCACATCGCGCAATTGAGCGCGGAGCGTCATCACCAAATTGTCGATGGTAGCCACAATGGCCTGACGCTGTTCGCCAATACGCGCATCGATCTCTGCCACCACAGGGCTGTCAGACGACGAGTTCTTGACCAATCGGTTGCGCTGGAGTATGGTTGAATTGTAATCGTTGACCATCGCCTCGAACGAACCGGAACGGATACCCGAGTTCGCAGGAAGGAGTTCGAGTTTAGAGCTGTTGCCCGCAATTTTGCGCATCATTTCAGCCATGTAAAGCTGATTGCGCAAATCGAGCATTCGGTCGCCGTTCGCTTCAGTTTTCTGAATGTAAACCTGAGAAGCATTGGGCGAATCGGGGATGAGGTTACTACTCTTGTAAGAGGAGATGCTGCGATCGACGTTGCCGAGTTCAGTTTCGATCACACGGAGGCGTTCGTTGATGAACTTCGACGTGTTGGCCGCCACCTTATTCTTGTCTTCGAGCCATGCATCATTGTAGGCATCGACGAGCGTACGCAGCACATCTTCTGCACGTTCGGTGGAATAGTCAGAGATGGCCAATTGCAACATCGTCGATTCCTTATCCTTCTGCGTCACCTGGACCCGAGTGTAGGCGTTCAAGGCGTCGTAGATCGTAGAACGGAACACTTGGATGGGTTGATTGCTTCCGGCACCGAAATGCGAAGTCGGCGTCACCATCACGCGACCCACCGGTGTATTCACCACTTGATTGAAATGTCCTTTGACCACTCGCTCCTTCTGCGACTCTCCAATACGATTGGAAGCGAAGCCGGTGAGCTGGTACGATCCGTCAGCCTTATAGTTCACCGTCATTTTTGCAGCGTCCTTATCGCCGAGCGAAAGGAACTGCACCTGAATGGGGAGCGTGGAACCATAGAGCGGTTTGTCGTGAAAGAAACCGTGCGTGCTATAGTTCATGTCGAGATGCAAACGCTTCACGACATCAAGAATCAAAGCCGGCGACTGAAAAGAGATCAATTCATTCGCCACCTTCGAAGGTTGAACGATACCGATCTGCTGCAACTGCTGATCAAGCGAAGCTGAACGCATATTATTACCATTGTCCTTGATCATCACGGTCATGGCACGCACATAAACTGGCGTGGTACGCCGGATCTGGATGTAGCCAATGATCATGCAGATCACAATGGAGAGCAGGAACCAATACCATTTGTAGAGGCATCTGTAAAATAGCTCCATATAGTCCATGCCTGCACTCTTTTCGAGTTCGGCCGTGGAGCTGTTTTCAAGTTCTGACATATCAGAGAGATATTATTTCTTTACGAGATTACTGATGAGGACGGCCACCGAAACCATGACAGAAGTAATGGACAGGTAGGTCGAGGGGCTTTGCCAAACATTATCAACAGGTGTGCTCTGGCGCTGACGCTTTTCGTTGGGGCGCACATAGATCACATCATCCTGTTTGAGTTGATAAGCCGGCGAAGCATATACATTGTGTGCCTGTGTAAGATCAACACGATAAGCACGACGTTTGTTGCCATCCTTACGCATCACCAGCACATTGTTGCGTTCGCCCGTGATGGTCAAGTCTCCACATTGGCTAATGGCTTCGAGCAGCGTCAAATTATCTTTGGCGATAGGCACACGCCCGGGATGATTCACCTCACCCAACACATTGACAAAATGATTGAGCACCTCTACCGTCACCAAAGCATCATTGAGCAACTTACGATTTTTGAGGGCCGTCTGAATTTGCTCTGCAAGTTCTTCACGCGTCAAACCGGCTACACGAATTTTACCGAGTACTGGGAAATCGATGTCACCTTTTGTATCAACGTAAAACGGCGTCGTAGTCTGAGGCGCACCTCCCAAATTGGAGTCCGTAGCTCCGATACGCGACGACTGCAGCGGCAAGTTGTACTGGGCAGCAGCCTCGGGAGTGAGCGCACTGCTAACCACGATATTCAGCTTATCTCCACTCTCAAGCTTAAGCAGCTCAACATTGGCAGCCAAAGCCGATACCTCCGTGGTATCACTGAGGTCCTGAAAGTAAGGAACTTTCTGATAAGATCCGCACGCGCTGAACAGGAGTGCCGAGATTCCGACCGCGTAGATCGATAGTGATTTCATGTGTGTTACTATGAATGGTACTAATGCGTGAGCATATTTAATGGGGCAAATTTAATCATTCTTTGAGGACGCGCCAAGTATTATTCGATATTTCTTGATTTTCTGAGAAAAAAGCGCGTGGAAGTATGCTTACGAATGGCAAATAGCCCCCTCATCACGCCTCTACACGAGAAAAAAGTACGAGACTGGCGGCGAAATCTGCAAAATCGTCCACCACGCGATCGGCCAAGGGAGCCACTTCCTGTTCGGTACACGAAGTAGTCAGCGCCACCACATAAGTACCTGCAGCCCGTGCCGCCTTCAAGCCATTGAGGCTGTCTTCAAAGACCACACACTCCGCAGGTTCCACGCCCATGCAATGGGCGGCATTCACATAACAATCGGGGGCGGGTTTGGATCGTGTGATGTCGTCTGCCGTGAACACTCGATCGAACAACGTGCGAAACTCAGGGTGCACACGATAGACATTTTCCATCTTCACGCGATTGCTGCTGGTCACTACCGCACGGGGCACGCCGGCCTCACGCAAGGCACAAAGATACTCACGTGCACCGGCGATATAGGGGTAATCCATGTCCAATTCGAATTCGTCGATCGCTCGGCATATTTTCTTTTCGTGCGCCTGCAACGACGCTTGCGAAGCCAGAATCTGTACCAGGGCCATGCCCTTGATGCGCAGGGCGAAATCAGGAATCTCGGGACAATAGCGTTTCCCAATGGTTTCCCAGAACTCAGTGTACTGACCTTCGGTGTCAATCACCACCCCGTCGAGGTCAAACAGGGCTACCTTTTTTTCATATCCATAAAGTATTGATGCTTTTGCTGATTGCGGATCACGGCAACGAATGCGGGTCGGTACAAAAAAATTGATTGTCTCCCGACAACCAATCTTCTTTTAACCTTAAATCTAATACCATGAAAACGATGCAAAGGTACTGCTGCCACAAACAACCTGCAAGCTTCAGAGAAAAAAACGACGAAAATACTTTTCGCACCCTTTGAATTGAAATATCCGCCTTACACAATAAAGCGAGAACGACAAAAAGGCCACTACTTTAGCGACCGACGACAGAAAAATACGTAGCAAAATGAGACGGCACGTCCTCTTCTGAAAAAGAAGGAGACTACCGACAAAAAAATGGGGGTTATCCTCCGAAACTCTCCCGAAAAGGTGAACTTCCCCTCGCGCGCACATCACGTACACGCCCACACCCGCACGTCTACTGCTTTTGTTTTTCCATGTTCACCCTTCACCCCAACCCGACAAACGTCTCATTAGTGAGAGATTAAAGGTGAACATGAGACGCTCCTTTCCGTCTTCACCACACGAAAGCATAGCTTCACCCTCCGAAGAAGAAAAAGACAGAAAGGTGAAGATCCACACCCAAAGCCTTCACCCCTAACCAGATGATTAGAAAGGAGTTGCAGCATACCGGTGAAGGAGTGAAGGCAAAAATCGAAAAGTCATGGAAGCGCGCGCGTAATGCACACGCGAGAAGCTCCGTTTTCTTCACAGCATTTCGCCGGTGAAGCGCCGACGAATGGGCGTAGTCGAAGCTCCGCGATTGGACATGCCTCCATCGGGTCGCGCCAAGTGCACCTGATGGGTACAATAGCGCAACACCGCAGGTCGGTGAGTGATGAAAATCAATGTGCGCCCCGCGCAATATTGCACCAATCGCTGCACGACTCCTTCCTCTGTCGATTCGTCGAGTGCCGACGTACTCTCATCGAACAACATGAAGGGACAAGGACGCAGCAGTGCTCGGGCGATACAGATGCGCTGTGCTTGCCCTTCCGATAATCCCCCACCCTGCTCGGTGCAAGGGGTGCCGAGTCCTTGCGGCAATGCCAGCACAAAATCGGCTCCCGCCACCTGCAAAACGGTACGCATCTGCGTTTCGTCTGCTTGCGGATCGGCCAACAACAGGTTCTCTCTGATCGTTCCCGACAACAAGCTGTTGCCTTGCGGCACATAAGCGAACAGATTTCGGTGCTCTGCCATGACGGCCATCGTCGATCCGTCCTCAAGGACAAAATCCATCGACCCGCCCACCGGTCGAACCAGCGACAAGAGCAAACGAACCAAGGTGGTTTTTCCCACCCCCGTTTCGCCGAGAATGGCTGTGACACTGCCGGGAGCGAAATAGAATGAAAAATCACGCAATACGATACGCGAAGTGGGCGTGTAGCGATAAGTGACGTGACTGAATCGCAGTCCCGTGGGCGCAATGCGCCGCGAACGCCCCTCCCCTTGTCGACTGACCATCGGGGTGGCCAACGCACGTTTCATCGCAGCTCGGTCGGCCGGCATCTGCTCCAATTCCATGAGCCGTTCGCAGGCCGTAGCCGCATTGATAAACGTCGGCACATAGCCGGAGAGAGCCCGCAAAGGGCCTTGTATTTGCCCTACAAGTTGAATAAAAGCCAATAACACGCCGTAGGTAATGGCGTCGCGCTGGAGTTCAAAAACGCCCCATGCAAACGTCACCAGATAGCCGGCGGCAAAACCCAAATTGACAAAAGTGGCGGAAAAGCTGGAATACTTTGTTTTCTCTATAACCTTGGCGTGCAACCGCTGTTGCGTGCCGGCCAGACGATCGACGACGTAATCAAGACTGTCGAGCGTTTTGATGACCAACGAATGTTGTATGGATTCTTGTATGGCGCTCTGTACCTTACTCTCCTCGGCGCGCACCTGGTGCGTGAGCGAGCGCAAACGCTTCATGTAAAGCTTACTGATGAGCAGCGTGAGGGGGAGAATGCCCACAATGACCCACGCAAGCCGCGAATCCATGGTACAGAGAAAAAGGAAAGCACCGAAAAACTGTACAATCGTGGTAACAAAACCGGGAATGTCGTCCGTGAGGAGACTCACCAACGTGCCCACGTCTTTAAACAAACGATTGAGCACATCGCCGCTGTGATAGTGACGAATGCTCATCCAATTTCTGCTCAATAAGCGATGGAACATGGTACGCTGCATGCGATTCTGCGCGCGCACACCCAATACGGCGCGTATCCACCGATTGGAAAAATTGATCGCGATCTGGAAGACCATGACTGCGATCAGCATCGCAATGACTTCCGCTAGCTGCCAATTGTTGTTTTTTTATGCGTCGCTACGTCGATGGCCATTTTGGTAATCGCCACGAAGGCCAGGCCCGAACCAACAGACAACAAGCCCGTGACAGTGTTGAGCACCGTCTGCACACGGAATTTCCGACCGTGATGCCACAGCCAGAAAAAAACAATTGAGAAAAATGGGCGTTGAGCTGCCATAAAATAAAAGTTGAGACGATTACAGCGTTTCGACTCGGACGATTAGTGCCGTCGATCCTTTCCCCCACATCATTTTCTCACGCAGTGTGGAAAAAAATGATGAGGTGGAATGCTGACGACGGGAGGGCATAGTGCGCTTTTCTGATCCGCAAAACACGATCGGCGGTGAGCGTCTCGCTGCGCCCGTCCACAGCAAGCAGGAATCGGCCGCTGCGGCTGCGTACGTGCACCTCGATGGTGACATCGTCGCGCAACACGACCGGGCGCACCGTCAGGCTATGCGGCGCGATGGGAGACAAACAGATCGTGGCCGACTGCGGTTCGAGAATCGGCCCCCCACAGAAAGAGAATAGGCGGTCGATCCCGTGGGAGTGCTAATGATCAGTCCATCGGCCAAATAATTGGCCAACAATGCTACTCCCACCCGTGTTTCGACCTCGATGAGCGAAGAGTTGTCGTGTTTGAGCAATGCGACCTCGTTCAGGGCAAATGGATAAACGGTAAGTTGATTTTGCTCGTCCTCTATCACAATCAAACTACGTTCCTGCACTTCATATTCGCCACGAATCACTTGGGCGATGGCCATTTCCAAGCAGGAAGTGGTGATCTCGGCCAGAAATCCGAGATGACCGGTGTTGACTCCCAAAATGGGGATACGTCGATCGCGAATTTTTTCGGCCACCGTAAGAAAGGTGCCGTCGCCTCCCATAGAAAACGCCAAATCAGCGGTACAATCGTATCCATCAAAAGCCTCAACCCCTTGGAAGGATGCCCCCTGTTTGGTGCATTCTCTCAGAAAAGAAAGGAACTCGCGTTCCACAGCGACCGATATCCCCGCTTCGCGGAGCAACCGCACGACAGTCCCGGCGTGATCGCTCTTCTCAACCTGGTGACAATTACCGAAAATAGCCACCCGACGTGATAGATTGCCCATATAGCACTCAGTTTATTCTAACTTAACGCGACGGCGCTTGCATAATCTCATTGCATTGATTACTTTTGCGACGAGAAAGCCGAAAGTCCTCCATTTTGGGCAAAATTACAGCTTTCTCCTCATAGCACCAAAGAAAGAATGGCTAAACTGAGCGTAAACATCAACAAAGTCGCGACGCTACGTAATGCGCGCGGCGGTGACAACCCCGATGTGCTGCAAGCCGCACAGGATTGTGAACTTTATGGTGCCCAAGGGATCACTATACATCCCCGTCCGGACGAGCGACATATTCGACGTTCGGATGTCGATGCCCTCGCGCAAACGATCCGCACCGAACTAAACATCGAAGGCTACCCTTCGGAAGCCTTCATGGAAATGGTGTGCCGCGTTCGTCCGACACAAGTTACACTTGTTCCGGATTCACCCGAACAACTCACTTCCAATGCCGGCTGGGACACTCAACGGCACGAAGGATTTCTCACGGACATCGTTTCGCAACTGAAATGTGCGGGCATTCGCTCCTCCATTTTCATTGACCCCGATTGCGTCATGGCCGACTACGCCCGCCGCGTGGGAGCCGATCGCGTAGAGTTCTACACCGAACCTTACGCCGCCGGCTACAACGTCAATCGGCTTGCTGCCATCACGCCCTACGTGGAATGCGCGCGACACTGTCGCACATTGGGACTGGGAATCAATGCCGGTCACGATTTGAGTTTAGAAAACCTCTATTATTTTGCACAACAACTCCCTGCGCTCGACGAAGTGAGTATCGGTCACGCACTGATCTGCGACGCGCTGCGCATGGGACTCCAACCAACCATACAACACTACCTGAACTGCCTGCAAACGGGAAGGTAAGTTCAGCACAGAAAGGAGGAGACCGCCTCCCTCCGTGCGGAAACCCTCTCCGCCATATAGTAATCCTCCCGTACTACAGCCTATGCTTCACATTTTTATAGCTGATGGTTTTGAAGAGATAGAAGCGTTGACCACCATCGACATTTTGCGGCGCTGCGGCATCGAGGTCGTTACGGTTTCCGTGACCGGCACACGACTGATCAAAGGCTCACACGGTATTCCCGTCATGGTGGACACCGTATTTCGCAAAGGCGAAATCTCTCAAAGTCAAGGTTTAATTCTACCCGGTGGTATGCCGGGCGCACAGAACCTCTATCTGCACGAAGGACTGCGTAAGTCCCTCATTGCGCACAACATGCGCGAAACGCTCATTGCTGCCATCTGCGCGGCTCCGATAGTGCTCGGACGACGCGACCTGCTCAACGGACGACGTGCCACGTGCTATCCCGGTTTCGAAGATGAACTACACGGAGCGCACATCGTAAACGAACGAGTCTGCGAAGACGGACACATCATCACAGCGCGCGGTCCCGGTTGCGTCAACGATTTGCTTTTGCCATCGCTGCGCGCTTTGTCGATTCGGCCACATTGTCTCGCGTCAAATCTGATATGCTACTCTAAACTTACACTACGGTGCGGTACCTACCACATCGCAGTATTCTCCGACACAGCGGGCGATGCGCTACTTCCGACACCATCACCGCCATTGCCCAGCATCAACTCTCATTCCCATACACACGCAGCGTTTTGCACGACGACATTCGTCGGCAAACGCTGCGTGCTTGCTTTCCATCCCAAATGTGCACAAGAGATTCCCATAATGGGACCGTATTGCTAAGTTAGAACAAGCAAATAGCTCGAGAATAACTTTTTAATGCGTTTTTCCTATCTTGCAACTCGTCTCTCAACATAAAAATTGTAACTTCGCAAACAAACCTCAATCCATGAGAAAGCTCACTTTTCTCCTTTTCCTCGCGCTGACCGCTCCCATCGGCCTCCAAGCCAATAACATCAACGACATGGACGCAGCGCAAACGTCTCCCGGTTCGGCATCGCAGCGTCCCCTCTCCTCTTCTGCCTCAGAACTCGCCCCTTATTTGACAGGCGCTGTTCCGGAAGTGAATGGGCAAGTAGTGTTCCAGCAATCTTACACCGCACCGGGAAAAAATCGCGGAGAGCTTTTTTTGCAGCACTCCAAAAATATTTGTCGCAAGTTATCACGCGTCCCAACGCACTGCCGGCTTCTCGCATCACGGCAGCCGAGAGTGAAGACGGCACTTTGGCTGTAACACTGCATGAGACCTTGTGGTTCAAGCGCTCGGCTTGGGTTTCAGACTTTGCCACGGTGATTTGTCAACTGACCTTCGAAGTGCGCGACGGAGGATACACAGCTACGTTGCGCAACATTCGTTACCATTACGACGCGCTGTCTGACGCCAATCACGACAATCTGCTGAAAGCAGAAGATTGGATCACGGACAAAGAGGCCCTCACAAAAAATGGTACGAAACTCACTCGTATCGGCGGGAAAAAGCTCCGTGTGAAGACCATCGATCTCAAGAATTCTCTTTTTGCCGATGCTGCCACCGCATGCGGTGCAGAACAGACTCTTATAAAAAAATAAGCATATGAAGACATTAGTCAGTTTCTTAATGACAATTCTGGGAATACTCTCTCCCGCATTGTCGAGTCAGGCTCAAAAAGCAGATCGATTTCCTGGTGAATTCAAAGAAATCCATTCTATAAACGATTTTACAGAAGGGTATTACATCATCTGCTATCAGCTAGGGGAACACATGGCGGCTCTTTGCACCCCCTTCAAGCAAGCCAACAATAAAGAAAGAGGAGGAATAGAAAACATCTCCGGCGAATCATCCATCAGTAGTCACCGAATCACAGATCCCAAGAAATACAGTGTGGAAGGTTGAACGAACATCAGATGGTAAATTTACCTTACAAAACGAACAGAACAAGGTATACATTACTCCAACGACAGAAGATAACTCTCTAAAGGGAGATCAGATGGGCAATAAAAAAGAGATGTTTGTATTGAACGTATACCCCACTGGAAATGGACAAGAAATGTCCTTCACACTCCAGACAACTATAAGCAAATCCAAAAAAAAGGAGGATTTATGGCTTGTTTTCCACACGGACAACAAGGTTAACACATTCGTACTTACGACGCTCAACAGCCACGGGCAGGCCAAAAGAGGGGCACACTCTCCTCGTTTCTTCAAACTAGTTGCACCAGAGACAAATCAGCTCACCATCTCTTCAGTGAAATGTGCCACTTTCTACAGTGAAAAAGCAATGAAACTTCCCGCCGGCCTCACAGCACACGTTGGAGAAGTCGATGCACAACACGGAGTGGTTCATCTCAAAGCCATTGGCAGTGTTATTCCCGCCAACACAGCAGTGATCATCACCGGAGAACCCGGAACCTATACCCTGACAGCAACCACAGAAACCGCGCAACCGTTCGCAAAAAACGACCTGAAAGGAACCTCCACGAATATCACTGCGAGCGCAATAGCCGCAGCACCGGAAGCTTACTACGCCCTTTCAATCAATCAAGGCCAACCTTGCTTCGGCATTCTGGAACGTGATCTGCCTGCCGGAAAAGCCTACTTCACTCAACCCAAGTCCGCCGGTACGGCTTCGCAATTCCTCAGTGACTTTATCATTTCGTCCGTGCAACACGTACAACAAAAGGCTGAGGAAGGCCCCCTCTACGACTTGAATGGCCGTGCTGTGACGCAACCTGTAAAAGGGAACATCTACGTTCGCAACGGCAAAAAGTTCATCTATCTGCGCTAATCCTACAAAGGCGATCCCACGCCTTGATTTTACTCCCTGCCTTTCTGCACAGAAGGCAGGGAGTTTTGCTTGCACCATAACTATATATGGGCAACGTAGTCTAACCAAGGTACGTGCCCCAATCAATGGGAACTCCTCCTCCACAAGCCTCCCTCTGTCCACTCGACGTGGCTCCTATCTGCCGCTGACAAAGACGATATCCCCCACCCTATCGACACACGACAGGGCGGGGGATATTTCTATTTCAAGATGATTTTTCGGCACGGTGGGACGCTGCCGGTCTCACTTTGTCTTGTAGGCGGTCGTGATTTTCTCCGGTAAAACGGGCATTGCACCTTGGCACGTACATACGTAGGCACTCGTTTCGACGGCTACCCGGTGACTGTCAGCGATATTTCTCTCCACTCAGCAAACCGGCAACGAACGCAGCTGTAAAGGAGTCGCCTGCTCCTACCGTATCGGCCACTTCAACCTTTGGCGTCTCCTGATAGGAGACATTGCCCTTGGTGAACACGTAGCTACCATTCACGCCACACGTGAGTACCAGTGCGTCCAAATCATATTTTCCGAGCATCAACCAGCAATTGTTCTGCATGTCGAGCCCGGTATATTCCAGGAGTCGACCAAGCGTAACCAGTTCCTCGTCGTTGATCTTCAATATATTGCAAGCAGTCATTGAATCGACTAGGAGATCACGGGTGTAGAAGTTCTGCCGCAAGTTGATATCAAAAATCTTCAGCGCATCATCAGGCAACGCTTTCAGGAACGATTGAATGGTGGCGCGCGATTCAGCACTGCGCTGCGCCAGCGACCCGAAGCATACGGCGCTGGTATGGTGCGCGAGATCCTCCAATTCGGCAGTAAAAGGGATATTGTCCCACGCAACCCCTTCGCGGATCACATAAGTGGGCACGCCCTCGTCGTCGAGCGTCACTTGCACTGTGCCGGTTGGGTAATCAACCCGGGGCATACAAAAGTTGAGGTTCTTATCATTGAGTGCTTGGAGCGTCTCGTCGCCGAGTGTATCATTTCCGACGGCGCTAACTGCCATCGCATCATAACCAAATTGGGAAACATGGTAAGCAAAATTGGCGGGTGCACCACCGAGTTTTTTACCTTCGGGTAGCACGTCCCATAGGACTTCGCCCAAACCAACGACATAAGGTTTCATAGCGAAAAGTTTTGGAGTGAGGAATAGGAAAAGAAAACCTCTTCGGCGCTGATGGTTCGGTGAAAAACAAAAAGCGCCGCGACGTTCGGCGATTAGCCAATACAGTCGAGGCTACAAGGAGGATTGCTCTGAAGGAGCAGCTTGTTCAATAAAAAACGTCGGAGAAACAAATTTGCAGCGTAGGGCGGTTGTTCGGGTTGTGCTAAGTCGGGCACATTTTTGTGTTGGTCAACGGGGCTTTTTCAGTCAGTCCTTGGAAAAGGTTTGCTCCGTCTGGTAAAACTCGGGAAGGGTCATCAGCCGCTTCCCTCAATCGCTTTACCTCATTGTCTAGGTAGTAATCTGTGAGGGAAATGTTTTACCGCCCTACGCACGCAAAGTTGCATCAATTCTCCACGAAACCGATTTCATTCATCACCTGTCCGAGATAGGGAACACGATGTTCGGTTCGTTTGACGAGTGCAAAAGTAGTGCATTCACTCGTGCATGGCTACTACATACGTTACCTTTTGACGCAAAAATCGTTCATGAAACATTATTACAACACCTCGTCCATTTATTGTTATTGCACAAAACAGTAATTCACTGGTAATCAAACAGATAAAGTTTCAAGTAAAAAAGAAGACCTACCCACCTATCGAGAATGAAACAAATTTGCAAGCGTGCAAATGTCCCATTTTTCGATCTTTCAGCTCGAAATTAAACTCCCGTATGCTCCTCTAAATGCCGACAAACTATGGAAAACAAAGTCACATTCATCCTTGTCCGGCCGTTCTGTCCCTCCACATCGAGCAATGGGCTCCGCCATCGTACTTCTTCTCCCCTTCTCTTCCACTTATGCTGGAGAAGCGCATTTTCGAAAATGGAGACGGAAGAAAAGGTTTCTCCCTCCTCTCGACAAAAATGCACGACCAACAGCTTCATCGCGTACACTCAAACGAAAAAGAACACCACGTTTACTTTTCCCGCGATGGTGGAGAAAGTAAACGTGGTGTGAGAAGCGTTCATTGCACAAAGGTAGAGAGCGCAATTGAATCGCTATTTCGAGAAAAGCTGCTCTATATTCGGGTTCTCGTGGTGAAAACAAACGCTACATCGGAGTGATTCCGCTCAGCTTGGGCGCATTTTCGATCCCGGCGAGCATCCGAAATAGTCTCTGAAGCACTTAGAGAAGTAAGAGGGCGACGAAAAGCCCACTTCGTAGGCAACCTCCGAAACGGTTTTTTTCCGCCTTGTCTAAGCAAGGTCTCCGCACGCTTGAGTCGCATCATACGAATCAGTTCCACGGGTGAGAGTCCCGTGAGCGCTTTCACCTTGCGATAGAGTTGAACGCGACTCATGCCCAGATCAGCCCCCAATTCTTCGACATTCAGTTCGGTTTTGGCCAGTTTAGCGCGAACTGCCGCTTTGATTTTTTCCAGGAACTGCGCTTCCGGGTTACCGGTTTGCTCCTCTTCGGCCTCCGTTCCGGCAAAATGTCCCTTCAACAAGCGCCGCGTAGTCAAAAGATTCTCGATGCGCGAGAGCAATACTTTTGCCATTGAACGGCTTAGTCACATAAGCCTCAGCTCCGTATTCGTATCCCTCGATGCGCTGTTCGTCATCGAGTGCATTGGCTGTGAGCAGCAAAACCGGGATATGCATCGTGATCTCGTTGCTCTTTATTCGTTTGCAAAGCTCCAGTCCATCAAGTTTCGGCATCGCCACATCGCTCACCACCAGATCGGGCATGCGTTTGAGCGTCTCGTTCCAACCGATCTCCCCGTCTGCTGCGAGCCACACATCATAATATGGCATCAACAGCTGCGCTACATATTCGCGCACCTCTTGATTGTCGTCGACCACGAGGACCTGCGGTTTCGCTCCGCCATTGTCGGGATTGATCAGTCGCTCCACAAGCAGCTTATCGTCCATACCCCCACTTTCTCCCACACGATACACTTCGGCCAGGTCGCGCACTTCGGCTTCGAGGGGGAGTGCCGATTCAGGAACGGTCGGTGCTTCCACATCGCGCACAGGTAAAAAGACGGTGAAGCGGCTTCCTTCGCCCGGGTGGCTCGTGACATACACCGTACCTCCCTGCGCCTCGGCATAAGCTTTGACGATGGCCAACCCGACGCCGGTACCTCCCGACGCGTTGTCGGCCGCTTGGAAGAAACGATCAAAGATGTGCGGCAATTTTTCTTCGGCAATACCTTCACCGGTATCCGTCACCGACAATTCAGCACCGGCATGGAACGTACGCAACGCGATTGTTATCGTCCCACCTTCCGGGGTGAACTTCAAAGCATTCGAGAGGAGATTATATAAGATGTGCTCCACTTTCGTTAGGTCGGCCGTCATTTCATAGCTTTCCGGCACTTCGAGCACAAGTTGCACGTTGATTCTCTCGGCCCAACTCTTGAACCCCGCCATCCACAGGCGGAGATAAGGCACACAATCGAAGCGCACCCACTGCGGTTTCATGGCGCCGCTCTGCACTTTGCGCAAGTCAAGTATTTCATTGACCAGATGCAGCAGAATTTTCACGTTGCGATGCGCCACCTCCATGAGCTGTTTGTCACGTCCTTCCAACCGATCGCTCTCTTTGAGTCGGTCTATGGGATCGGCAATCAAGGTCAGTGGCGTCCGGAACTCGTGACTCACATTGGTGAAGAAGCGCAGTTTTGCGTTCGTCGCCTCCTCCGCCAGGCGGTGCTTTAAGCGAGAATATCTCAACATGATGACACCTCCGCTCACCACCAGCAGGAAAATTACGATCAAAAAGCACGAGCAGAATCTTCTGGCTGTTGTATTGCGCCACTTTTTCCTCTACACTTTTACTGAGGGTCTCCAGTCGTTGATACTGTCGCCGGAGTTCAATGCCTTGCATGTAGAACAGCGTCGCATTTTCGGGCGTAACGAGTGCTGCCGGCAGTCGATTCTCCCGCTCGAAGGCTTTTTCTCGAGGATATTATGCGCCAGTTCCAACAACAAGTCTCCGCGGGTGGGATAAATGCACGATGCACTGATGCGCTTCTCACGAACGGCCTCCAAGCCACCACCTTTCGACGGCAAACCGTCGATACCCACCACCATCACGCCTTCATTTCTATGCGCACGAGCCAGGGCATCGCTTGCGCCCTGCGCCATTTCATCGTTGTGGGCAAACACACAGTCGATCGCTCCCACCTCGCGCAACACACTGTCCATCTGCGTCGTTGCCTGCTTACGCAACCAGCCGGCATAACGACTGTCCACGATCCGCAGTCCGGGGTAATGCGCAATGGCATCCACGAATCCTCGATGGCGCTCGATGGCCGGAGACGATCCTTGCAGGCCTTTGATTTCAACGATATTGCCTTTTCCTTTCAAGCGCGAGGCAACGTAATTGCCCATCATGCGTCCGATACCATAATTGTCGGCTCCCATATAAGCGGTGTAGTTTCCGACATTGGTTTTTCGGTCAAACATCACCACAGGTATGCCTTTTTTACGTGCTCTGTCGATCGCCGCGTTGATTGTGCTGATCTGATTGGGCGAAATGATGAGCAAATCCACCCCCTTCGTCGACAAATCGGTTGATTTGTCGGATTTGTGTATCATCGTTGTCGCTGGCCGAAGCGATGCGCAAGTCTATATCACCGTAATAGCTCGCCCCTACACGCAACTCCGTGTTCAATTTGTCACGCCATGCGTCCTCTGAGCATTGGGAAATGCCCACGACATAGCGCCGCTCCCGTCGGCCACAAGCACTAAACAAGAGCAGCAAAAGAACAACGACCCACAAGGATCTCAATCTAATACAATGTGTTTCCAAGACGTCACAATGTTTTCTGTATGGCAAAGGTAGGCATTACCTTTTTTCCCACGTTTTGTCGCAAACATCTTATAACAGTACCACAAAATGCCACACTGCTACGCATACTATGCACAAATATGCAAAAACAATCAGCATAGAGCTACAAAACGTGCGATGGGCAGGATGAAATGCCCAATTTATATTGTACAGCATAAGAATCTCATGCAATGCGGGGTGCAGGGATTGAAGAAAAAGAATTAACAGACAGAAGAATACCCTTAACACTGCGATAATTCAGAATACCCACATGTAGTGATTGACCAACGCACTCGAATGCCGTAACTTTGCACCGAAATTTTCGCGACGGCCTCGAAGCGACGGCTTGCGACACACAAAAAAGTAGACTGAATGACCGAACATCGCCCGACATTACAACTCCTCACCCACCCGCTTCCTCCCTCCTCTCGTCTCTCGTCGCATGGTTCCCATGCCATGCGGCGACTATCCCTATTGTTTACCACCCTCTTCTGCGCAGCCGTTGCCCAAGCCGCCGGCGATCGCGAAGTACGTGGTCGCATTCTCGACATGCAGGGACGTCCGGTGCCGGAAGCCGTGATCACGGTGCGAGGAATGGGCCGACACACAGTGAGTGACACGGCGGGGGTCTATCGTTTTCCACATCTCGAAGGCACACGCTCCCTCACCGCTTCGGCCATCGGCTATGGGCAACTCACGCAAACCTTGAAGTCGACAACCGACAGCGTGATCACACTCGACTTCCGCCTCCCGCCGCTCGAAAACAGCCTTCACGAAGTGGAAGTCACCACCGGTCGGCTCGGTCGCCTGCGCCATTCCGCCTACAACACCGTCGCTATCGACACGCGCTCGCTGCAAAACACCACCAAGTCCCTCGGCGAGGCGCTGGCCTCGGCACCGGGCGTGAAAGTGCGCGAGACCGGTGGCGTGGGTTCGGACATGAACGTCTCACTCGACGGCTTCAGTGGCAAGCACGTTAAGGTCTTTGTCGACGGAGTGCCCCAAGAAGGAGTGGGCAGCGCCTTCGGACTCAATAATATCCCCATCAATTTTGCCCGGCGCATCGAGGTCTACAAAGGCGTTGTCCCCGTCACTTTCGGCGCCGATGCCATCGGTGGAGTCATCAACATCGTCACCGAGACTCCACAATCGGGCTGGCACGTCGACGGATCCTACGCCGGCGGCTCGTTCAACACGCACAAGAGCACGCTCAATTGGAACCGCACTTGGGCATCGGGATGGAAAGTGGAAATGAGTGCCTTCCAGAACTATTCCGACAATAACTATACCATCACGGCTCCCGTGAAAGACCTTTCCAACGGGAGCATCGATTTCCGCCATCCCGAACGGGTGCGCCGTTTCCACGACACCTACCACAACGAAGCCCTGACCGTACGCGGCGGCGTGGTCAATCGCCCCTGGGCCGACCGTCTTTTGTTCGGTTTCACCCTGGCCGGCATGCACAAAGACATACAAAACGGTGTGCGCCAGGAGGTGGTCTATGGTGAGAAGTATCGTTTCGGCCACTCCTTCATGCCTTCGCTCCAATATGCCAAGCGCAATCTGCTGCACAATCGCCTCGATCTGGTGCTGACGGCCAACTACTATCGCAACCTCACCACCAACGTCGACACGTCGGCCTATGCATTCAACTGGCGCGGAGAACGCGTGTTGCGCAACTCCCCCGGCGAACAAAACTACCTGCACCTGCGCTACGACGACCACAACTGGAACGCCGATTTCGACGCCCGTTTCCATCTCGACGCCCGCAGTCGCCTCACCTTCCATCACAGTTTTGCCCATTTCGATCGCGACGCCACCTCCCTCCTGGCTCGTGAGAACGAAAAATCACCCATCGCACGCGCCACCACCAAGCATATCAGCGGACTCTCCTACCTCTTTACCCCCGACGACCGCTGGAATGTGACGCTCTTCGGCAAGCTCTACAATCTGCACGTGAGTGGTCCGGTGAGCACCAGCGATCTCCAGGAGAAATTCGTCCGCAAAACGCACAACCTCAGCTACTTCGGTTTTGGCGGCGCCGGCACCTACCGCTTCAATCCCCAATTGGCAAATCAAACTCTCCTACGAGCGTGCCTGCCGCCTCCCGAATGTCGACGAACTCTTCGGCGACGACGATCTCGAGACCGGCAGTGTCACCCTGCGCCCTGAGCAAAGTCACAACCTCAACCTCAACCTTTCCTACTCCCTGCGCCGCGGTATGCACCACGTGCTGGCCGAGGTGGGCGGCATCTTCCGCGACACGCGCGACTACATCCAGCGCAACGTGATCGGAGTGGGCGGTGGACGCTACGGGGCCAGCTATGTCAACTTCGGTCGCGTACGCACTTATGGTCTCAACACCTCTTTGCGCTACGATCTGGGGCGCCGACTCAGTGCTGGTGCCAACTTCACGTTCATGGACGTGCGCGACAACATGCCCCTCGCCCAAGACGGCGTGACGCGCAACTATGGTTACCGCGACCGCATGCCGAATCTCCCCTATCTCTTCGGCGATGCCGACGTCACCTGGCGCCTCCCTCTCACCGCCGCGCGCAGCACCGTGCTGTCATTCACTTACGACACGCAATATCTCCACAGCTTCACGTTCTACTCCTCGCGTTTCGGTGCCAACAAGGGCGAATACGTCGTGCCGGCCCAGCTTTCGCACAACCTCAACGCCACCCTCACTCTCGCTCATGGGCGCTATGCCGTGAGTCTCGAGGCACGCAATTTCACCGACGAACGTCTCTATGACAATTTCAGCCTGCAAAAGGCCGGACGCGCCTTCTATGCCAAAGTGCGCTTCAACCTCGGGCAATAAAACCGCCCTTGCAGACTTCCCTCATCCATAAACTATTTTCATTTTCCTTATGCAATTCATCTCTCTCAGCAAAGCGCTGCTTCCCGCAGCCCTGCTCGCCGCAACGCTCACCGGCTGCGGCACCGACGAACCCAACAACACTCCCACCACCCCCGTGGTGGAACAGAAAGGCACCTTTGTGATTCCCGCCGACGTCGCTGCTTCGGGCAATGCCGCCTCGCACGTACTCCTCACCGCGGCCGATCTCTCCGCCGGCACCCTCAGTCCGCGCGACAACGGCCTGCTCTTCGACGGAGGCTTTGAGTACATCTTCTTCCAAAACAAGTATCTCTGTACTTTGCAGTACAACCAAGCCAATGCCGGCACCACCCGCTCTTACGTTCTGCGCAACGGTCAGCTCGAAAAGCGCGACAAGGGCTTCGAAGTGCGCCGCTTCACCACCTACGGCACGTGGGACGACGAACTCATGACCGTTTCGACCGGCGACTCTCCCAAGGAATTTGCCGACAGCCACGGCTATCTGCCCAAGACCTTCCTCGTTTCCTATCTCAACATCCCCGCCGAGACCGAGCGCAACAACGATTCGAAGCTCCCGCAGTTCCGTTCTGAGAATTTCCTCGGCAACGGCGAGTTCGTCACCCTCTCCGGTTTGCTCCAACGTGAGGGCAAACTCTACTCGGCCGTCATTCCCATGGGCTTAAGTCAATACGGTTCGGCCGTCGACGGCGGAAAATACATCCGCCCGGGCTTTGCCGATCTCGTGAAGACCGAGAACGGCGGTCGCCAAAGCAGTGCCTACAAGAAAGGCGAGCTCCAGTGGACCCAATATCCCGATGAATGCTGGCTTGCCATCTTCGACAACAACAATTTCGAAGGACGTAAGCTCATCAAGACCGACAAAATCAGCTACGCCTGCGGTCGTTTCAAGTCGCAGTACTTCCAAATGATCTGGAACGACGCCGATGGCGACCTCTATGTCTTCTCTCCCAGCTTTGCCAAGACGATGTCCGACAAACGTCAACAGACAACGCTCCCGGCCGGCGTGGTGCGCGTGAAGAAGGGTGCCGCTGATTTCGACCCGAACTACTACTTCAACCTCGAAACCCTCACCGGCGGTCGCGCCTTCCAGCGCACCTTCCCCGTAGGCGGCGACCAATTCCTCTTCTATCTCTACGATAAGAGCTACGACAAGCTTTCGAACCAAGATCTGGCCAACCAACTCGGCGTGTTCAGCGCCAAGAGCGGCAAATTTGTCTCCGTTTCCGGTCTTCCCTCCGACGTTGTTTCGCTCGGCAATCGTCCTTATGCTGAAAACGGCTTCGCCTACGTGCCCGTCAAGACCAAAACGGGCAATCCCGCCATCTACAAGATCAATCTTTCCACCGGTGTCGCCACCCGCGGCGTGGAAGTCGAAGCCACTCAGCTCAATGCGGTGGGTCGCCTCCTCCCGCTCTGATTTTCGCACCACAGATTGTCCCCCGCATTGGCGAATCTTCGCCGCCTTTCCGCTTCGGCGCGCCATCACTTCGGTGATCGGTGCGCCTTCGCGGCATTTTGATCTCAAACTCTCCCGCACATGAAAAAAACATTCAAGCGTCTCCATCTCTGGCTCGCCTTTCCCTTCGGCCTCATCCTCTTCCTGATCTGTTTCTCGGGAGCGATGATCGAGTTTGCCGGCGAATTTTCAGAATGGGCCTACCACGATCGCTACGAAGCGCACGTCACGCCTCAAGGGCGGCTGCCGCTACCCGTACTCATGCAGCGCGTGCAACCCCACTTGGCTCCCGGCGTCACCGTCACGGGCGTAAGCATTCCCACCGACAGCACACGCAACTACGAGTTCAGCCTCTCTGCCCCTCCGCGCACCGAGTGGCTCGTCGATCCCTACACGGGACGCGTGGCCGGCGAGAAGGAACACCTCCCTTCTTCGAGACCATGTTCAAGCTCCACCGCTGGTTGCTCGACTTCCCCACGAAGGCGAAGGCATTTGGTGGGGCAAGCTCATCGTGGGCGTGAGCACCCTCATGTTCCTCTTCGTGCTCATCAGCGGCCTCATCGCCTTTTGGCCCCGCACCACCCGCGGCCTGCGCAAACAGCTCACCATCCATCTGCGCCGCGGCCGGCATCGCCGCTGGTTCGACCTCCACACCATCGGCGGCGCCTACGCCTTTGTCCTCCTGCTGGCCATGGCTGCCACCGGTTTGACGTGGTCTTTCGACTGGTACAAAACCGGTTTCTACAAAGCCCTTGGAGCCGAACCGCCTCAGCGCAAGGGCGGTCACGGTGCCGGCGGCCACCACGGGCCGCAATCGGGTCGAGGTCAACACGGCCCCGGACAGGGCGCCCCGCATCACGCCGACGAGCAATCCGCGCCCCGCCCCGATGCGCGCACCTATGCCGCATGGCAAACCTCTGCCCGCCTTTTGCAGGCCAAATATCCCGATGCCGACGCAATCGAAGTAGGCGATGAAGGCGGCACCGTCTCGCTGGGCGAATGGGGCAACGTGCGGGCAGCCGACCACTACACCTTCGATTCCACCGGCTCCCGCGTCACTGACGCCAAACTCTATGCCGATGCCGACCGCGGTCAGCGCATCCGCGGTTGGATCTATTCCGTGCACACGGGGCGTTGGGGCGGATGGCCCATGCGCGTCATCCAGTTCCTCGCCGCGCTCTTCGGAGCTTCACTTCCGCTCTCCGGCTATTACCTCTGGTGGAAGCGCACCCGCAAGCGCAAAGCCCGCAAGTAACGACAAAAAAATCCCCCATTTTCAGCCTAAACCTCCCCGATTTTGAAAAAAGTCGGGGAGGTCTTTTTTACCATCTGGGCAGAAGCACAATCAGCCCCTCCTGGCTTCCATACCTAAATGCCATCTATAAAGATAGAACCGGGAAGACCAATTCGACAAAACAACCGTATCCAACAAACCTCAATAGACATATTCCGACAAAAAAACTATCTTTGCATACGAATGCTACACCAAAGCACACAGAGCCTCCAAGAGTACCAACTTCCCACGCGTATCCATTTTATGTTTTCCTCCTCCCAACAACCACGATGGCCGAACGATCCACGACCCTATCGGCCGAGTTCTGAACAATTATCCACCGTGGAGGTCATAAAAAGAATCGCCATATTTTTCTCTTATTCTCGACAGATGAAAGCCCTCTTCCCCTCCTTCTCTCTTCCCTTCTCCTTTTTTTCTTGCGGCACCGACGAACCTCAGCGCCCCAAAGATGCCTTGCATGCCGCCGCCGATGCCTATCCACTCATCACCGAAACGCGCGAAAGCTATACAATCCCCATCTCGTGGCGCGTTCCCCTGATCCCGCGGCAACTCCTCACCCAAATGAGCGACGCAACACGGTGGTTGAGATTGCCGGCCACCGAGCCCAAAACGGTGAGTTTCGATGTGTGGATCGACGGTGAGCAGGTGAACCCACACGAACGGCTGAAAGCAACCTTCGCCAAGGAGTTTTACGCTGCTACCGGCACAGAGCTCCACACCACTCCGCTGCTTTGTGGCGTCAAAGCCCTGAACGTCTACGGCGTAACCGACGAGGGCAGCGTGTCGATCAACCGCGACGTACGCCTCCATCTCCCCACTTTCATGAAAGTGGCGCCCGACTTCGAATATCAGGGTGTGGGAGGTTACCACATGATGTGCGGCGACGAGAGCATCTCGCACGAAGGCGACCTCACCGTGGAGCAGGCCAACGATCGCGCATTGGGCGAACTGCGTCCGGCTCTGCGCTTCCACTTGCCGAAAGACGTGGCCCTGCGCTACAAATACCTGAAGATTGAGTTCCAACTCATCAACGACCAGCAATTGGAGGCCCAAATTGCGCCGTCTCTGCTGTTCTAACGCACCCTCACTCCCGGAAAAAAATGAAACTTCTCCCCTCTTTTGTGCGCTCCTCCTGAGCATGGCCGCATGGCTCACCGTCTCGTGTGACAAAGAAGCCTCCCCGGTGCCCTCTCCCGAGGTAGAGAGTCAGGATACTCTCGTTCGCTTGGCGCGAACATGGAACGAATGGACCTTCGAGATGGAATACAGCCAAACGCCCGTGCCGTTTCTCGAAAAAGAATCTGCGACGCATCGTTCCCCTCCTTCCGCGCGATCTGCAGCTCCACCATCCCGATTATCGCGCAGGCGACACCTTGCTCAACCTTCCCATCGAAGTCTTGGGCGACACCCTCCAGCCGCAACGCGCCGCTGACCTGAAAATTCAATCCAACTTTCGAGCGGCTCTACCATCGCACCATTGGTGTGGCGCCCCACGTGTGCGGCGTGCGCAAAATCATCGTGCAGGCACTGCACGCTGCGCAACCGCCCGTAGATCTCACCGAACAAGCCCGGGTGATCATCCCGTCTTACGCCTACGGGGGGCAAATGTCGTTCATGCGTCTCAACGGACAAGCGGCAGACTACCACTATACCATCGCGGGCGAGCAAGACACACTGCACCTCTGGCGCGTGGAAACCCGAAGAAGCGAGGACGTGGGGCATCTTCCCCGCGCTTTGCGCTCCTCGTCCCGATGCGCGCGCTGAAACACAGCACCGGCCTTCGCATCAGCCTGCAGCTGGTCAACGGTGTCGAGCTGAGAAAAGAAACCGCCGTCGCGATCCATCCCTGACGCCGGCAACAACACGGCGACACACGCAACAAAAAGGTTGGACTCCGCAAGAGTCCAACCTTTTATTTCGCCCGTCGCCACCACAGCGGGGCGGTAGCTGCCGACCATTGCGCGGCATCTGCAAGAAAGACGCCCACCTGCGGCGAACACAACGATCGCACACATCAAAAAAAACGGCGTTCCACCGCAAGGCGGGCGAGAAAGCCAAAGACACAGCGCGCCGACGAAGAACACGCTGTGTCTCGGTAAGGAAAACGCTTATTGGCCCGTCGTGTCCACGGTGGGTTGAAGCGGATAGATGCGTGCGTTGCTCACCTTGGCCGCTCCTTTCTGCGAATAGAACTGCACCGAAGTGTAAGGTGCGGTGGGGAACACCAGATTGGTCATGGCAATGCGACCGCCGTCGACAAAGATTTCCACAGAACACTTATCTACGAAGACATCTAAGTGATAAGTTTGGCCTTCGCAGAGGTTGAGCGGCGCCCAGGTGCCGAGTGCGAAGTCATTGACGTAGTTCACTGAGTTGCGCTTGCGGAAGGTTTCGCCTTTGCCGTGGTGTTCGTGCGCGTCGTAGTTGGTTTCGATCTCGTGGGGCTGCGATCTCTCGCCAAAGGCCACAAGTCCGCTCTTCGTACGGTCCATTACGAGACGATTGTTGCGGGCATCGATGTAAATGTCCACCTTTTCGCCCTTGGCATTGTAGAGTGTGAAACCGCTCTTGGCGCTTTTTCCGGGCGTGATGTCGAATTCGAGCTCAAAAGCGTCTTTCGTCGGCGCCAACACGTCGCGCAAGTCGTGTTTCTTGGCGACGGTGAACTCGCCGAGGGGAATCGCGGTTTTGCGCAAGGCACGTACTTCGGGCGCGACGTCGGCCGCTACGTAAAAGTCTCCGTCGTGGCGATAAAGACTGAGCTCGCGCGGCAAACCGTTGGCCCCTCTGTACTGCTGGATGGGCGTTACGTTGGCATATTGCCAATTGCTCATCCAAGGCAAGGCGATCACGCGCTGACCGGTGTTGGAGAAAGTGACCGTGGCATAGTGATCTTTACCGAAATCGAGCCATTTCACCTTCGAAGGCGGAGTGTCGCACTTGAATTCCTTGCCATCGAACTCGCCGACGAAGTATTCCGTGGCGCTTCCCCCAAACAAACAGCCGGGATTGATGTTGACGATCATGACATACTTCTGTTTTCCGTCGATGGTGAGGGGGAAAAAGTCAGGACACTCGAATTGGTTGGGCTGCGCTCCGTAGCCACGGCCGAACGCACTGATGTAATCCCATTTTTTCAGGTCGGAAGAACGGTAAAAGCGCATCTCTTTGTCGGCCGATACGATCATGTACCATGCTTTCGCGGGTTCGTACCAGAAGACCTTGGGGTCGCGGAAATCCTTCAGCCCGTCGAACGGACGAAGAATGGGATTTCCTTCATATTTCGTGAAGGTACGCCCGTTGTCCGTGCTGTAAGCCATGCATTGCAGCTGTCCGTTCTTGTCGCTCGCGGAAGTATAGAAAGCCACAATCGCATTTTGGCCATAGCCCGCGCTGTTGTTGAAGTCGATGACCGAGCTACCGGAGAAAATATGGCCGAGCGTGTCGCGCGCAAGGGCGGGATCCAATTCCGTCCAGTGGAAAAGGTCCTTACTCACCGCGTGTCCCCAGTGCATGTTCCCCCATTTCGATCCATACGGGTTGTATTGATAAAAAAGATGGTACTCTCCGTCTTTATACACCATGCCGTTGGCGTCGTTCATCCAACCGTAAGAAGGCGTGTGGTGATAAAGTGGACGATAATAGTCGGTATTTCGGGCATTCCACTCGTCGGCGAGCTTCAAGTTGCGGAACGCGATGGCCTGCGGCGAGACGTCTGTGAAGCGCACCACAGCTTTTTCGCCTTCGGGCAGACGAAGCGGCACATAATAGTTGGTGGAGAGCTGCGCCAAGCGGACATCCATCCACGTGTCGGTGGGTTTTCCGGTGTCCAAGAGCATTTTGACTTCGCCTCGTTCTTCTTCGATCGGAAGGAGTAGATATTTCTTGGGATGCTCGATGGTTACGACCACCGTGTCCGCATGTTGCGAGACATCGATGTGCTGCGCGAGCGCGGCGGCGGGCGCGATGCCGGCACAGAGCGCGAGCGATGCACTGACGAATTGCTTGTTCATGGCTATAATAATGAATTGATGTTTTTGAAATGATGCGGGCAACGCGTTGCGTCCCGGTGCTTTTTTTCGCGTCGGCAGCGTTGCGCACAGCCGTATTTTTCGCCGTTGAGGGCCCTTCGGGGCGCGCTCCGTAATAGAAGATGGAGGCAAAGAGGGCCCAAAGCGAGCACTACGCTGAGACAAGCGGCGCGAAAAGTAGCCTTTTTCGTGAGGTGTACTGCTTGAATGGGAACTTGTGGGGAATGATGCCGCAAATATAAGTCCGCTTTGCAAGTCGTTTGTGCCTTCATCTCCCAAGCACGTGCAAAAATCGTTCATGTAACATTTTTGCAACAGAATGAACGAATCGGACACGCCCTCGATTTGAGCCCCTCTCGCACAAATTCGCATGCTCCGGGAAAATAGTGTAGACAAACGGCGGCATCCGCCGGAGGAACGCCGCCGTCTGTCTATCCGACTAAGCAGTTATTTCGACAAAACTCGATCGCCCAGCATCTTCGCAAAAGCCATTTCCAACTGATTGATGTCGACAAGTCGTTGCATCAATTCGTTGAGTTGATCGGGATGCTGCATCAAATCGGGATTTCTCAGCGCGATGAGGATCTCTTCTTTCTGCACTTGCAAGATGGCATACTTGTAATCGTTGATCACACGCGGCACAATTTCGTCAAGGCGCTTCTGCTCGGGCACGTATTGCTGCTGTTGCATGGTCGACAACTCGTAGCGTTCGCCGGTCAATGCGTCGGCAATGCGCCCTATCTCGGGGTTGCTGTGCGCCAGAAAGTAATCACGCGCGCAAAAATCCCGGTTGGTCGGCCTGTGCCGCGGCCTCTTCCAGCATTTCCTGGTAGTGAGGCGTGTTCAAACGCAGTTCGTCGGCCATCAACTCCTCATAAACATACGGCGCCACCAGGGGCTGTCCACCTGCGTCTCCTGTTCGGTGGGCGTGGTGGCCGACCCGAATCGTCGTTCCACGGGCTCGGGGGGGACAATAACGGGGCATTCGCCGTAGCGCAACACCAATTCCAAGAGTTCCCGCTCACAGGCCTCAAAATGTTGCTGCACTTTCCCCACGCCGCTGAGGGGCATCGGCAGCGGGCGGGCGGGTGTCGGCGCGAAACCGGCACTGCCGCCTGCGGCAAGGGCTTCGATGGGATCTCCTCCCCTGACGCGGCCTCACCGCCTCCGCCTTGGGCACCGGAACTTGCGGCGTTGGACGGCAAAACGGGGGAGTTTTCGCCATTTGTCGGGAGATTTTGTTCAGAAACGGGGGAGTTTTGAGCCGCAGCTTCCACGTTGGCTCGGCGCCGCTCCGCTTCATTGCGCGCTTCAGCCCGCATCTTTCGGATTTCCGTCCCGACTTCGCTCACGATCACCGCTTCGTCCATGCCCAGACGCCCCGCCAACTCGTGCACATACACCTGTCTCACGATGTCGCTGGGGATGACGGCTATGCTTCTCACGATGTCGCGAATCACTTCGGCGCGCTTCATGGGATCGCCCGCCGCGCCCTTGCATGAGCAGGTCGGTTTTGAAACGCATGAAGTCCGTTTGATGCGTCTCGATGTAAGTTTTGAATTCTTCGGCGGTGTGCGACTGTGCGAAACTATCGGGGTCCTCGCCTTCGGGAAGCAGGAGGACTTTGATGTTGAGTCCCTCGGAAAGGAGCATGTCGATGCCGCGCAGTGAGGCGTGAATCCCCGCGGCGTCGCCGTCATACAGCACGGTCACGTTTTCCGTGAACCGGTGAATGAGTCGCACTTGCTCTTTTGTGAGCGATGTCCCGCTGGAAGCTACCACATTCTCGATGCCGCTCTGGTGCATCGAGATGACATCGAGGTAACCTTCCACCAAAAAACAACATTCTTGCTTGACAATGGCCTGCTTGGCCAGGTACAAACCGTAGAGTTCTCGCTTCTTGGAGTAGATTTCCGACTCGGGGGAGTTCACATATTTCCCGACATTTTTTTGTTCTGCTCGGTGTTCAGCACGCGCCCGCCGAAGGCAACGACGCGCCCCGACACACTATGCACCGGAAAAAAATGACGCGGCCGTGATAGCGGTCCAGGAGTTTGCCGTCGTCCGTGCGGTAGCACAGGCCGGTGCTTTCCAGGTATTTTTCCTCGAAGCCCTTTTTCTTGGCCGCATGTGCCAGTGCGTCGCGCTGTTCGAGCGCATAGCCCAGCTGAAATTTTCGTATGATGTCGTCGCGCAGTCCGCGGCGTCGGAAATAGCTCATGCCCACCGCCACGCCGTCGACGTTGTTGTGGAGTGTCTCCGCGAAGTAATCGCGGGCCCACTCGTTGACCACAAACATGGCTTCGCGGGCAGAAGCCGTGGCACGTTCCGCGTCACTGAGTTCTTTGTCGCGCACTTCGATGCCATAGCGCCGCCCGAGCCACTTGATGGCTTCGGGGAAGGTGAGTTGCTCGTGCAACATGACGAACTTGACCACGTTTCCGCCGTTGCCGCAACTGAAACATTTGCACAGTTGCTTCGAAGGCGACACCATGAACGAAGGCGTTTTCTCATCGTGGAAGGGGCAGAGGCCTTTGAAGTTGGCTCCCGACCGCCGAAGGGTGACAAAAATCGCCCACCACATCCACAATATCTGCTGCCGCTAAAACGCGATCTACAGTAGAACGATCAATCATATAATTACAAAACAATGAATATCCGAGCGAATTTACATCTTTTTCGGGCACGTTGCAAGAAGGACGCAGCCAAAAGTCGTATCTTCGCAAACAAAAAAGGTACTTATATATGCATCGTACGGTTGTTCTCTTTCTTTGCCTCATGTCGTGGGCACTAAGAGGCGTTGCACAGACGGATGCCTATCGACAATATATTGAAACGTATAAGGTCATGGCCATAGATCAGATGCAGCGCTACCGCATCCCGGCCAGCATTACTTTGGCGCAAGGACTGCTCGAAAGCGATGCAGGCCGTTCTACGCTCGCTGTGATGGCCAATAACCATTTCGGCATCAAGACCGGCGGACAATGGTCGGGGCCTTACATCCTGCGCAACGACGATGCGCCGAACGAACAATTCCGCAAATACAATTCAGCAGCCGATAGCTACGAGGACCACTCGCGGTTCCTCTCGACGCGCGGACGCTACTCTTCCCTCTTTTCTCTCCAACCGACCGACTATTCCGGCTGGGCTTCGGGACTGAAAGCCGCGGGCTATGCCACCAATCCGCGCTATGCGGAGATACTCATCGGCATGATCGAGCGCTATGATCTGTCGAAATATGACCGCATGCGCCTGGTTTATCAATATGCCGACCAACCGCAAGACGTCGGCGGCATAGAACGTCCCGTACACTTGTGCAATGACGTGGTTTATGTCGTGGCGACTCGCGGCGACAGCTTCGCAACTATTGCGGCCGACACGGGCATCAGCGAATCGAAACTGCGGAAATTTAACGAGGTGGGCAAGGAATACATGCTGGCCGAAGGCGACATTGTGTACCTTGCCGAGAAGAAAAAGCATGTGGCTGAGGCATTGCGCATGACGTTGCACACGGTGCAACCGGGAGAGTCCATGTATTCCATCGCGCAACACTATGGAATCCAATTGAAATACCTCTACAAATGGAATCTCTTCCCCAAAGACTATGAACTTGCTGTGGGCGATCGGCTCGTACTGAAGTGATGCTCACGGCTTTCGCCATTGCGAGAGCGCGAAACACAGCTGTTCGACTTCATACAAACCGACGACCGCGTCTTTTCCCACAGAGGGCAACTTCATTCGGAGTTGCCCTTTTTCTATAGCGCCGCATTGCATGTCGCCCATGAACCTCAATCCTTCCACATCACACAGTTTGTAGGTGGCTTCTTTCGCGCACCACGCGGCCAACACTTCGGCCGGCGTGGACAAACACTGCAATTCTTCGGCGGAAAGGAAACGTTCGCGCACACGCCATGCCTTCTTTGCATCACCTTCCAGGTCGATGCCCACCCGATGTCCGCGGGGAGAGAAAGCCACTGCGACCAAGTTGGCCGCGTGCGTGACGCTGATTTCTGCCGGGACCTCCGCTCCCGTCGAAAAAAGGAAAGGACGACCGGTGGCGTGGTAGGCTACTTTCGCCGATGCCCCGACGTTTCGGTGCACCAGACAGCGAGCCGCCACCCATTCGCAACGGCGTTTCTCGGAACCGATGCGCGAAAATCGCTCGACATAGGGCGACACATCGGTCAGGTTACACAACAACGTCCACATTTCCTCGGACGACTCATCGAGTCTCCAAAACGAAATGTGGACGTCGTCCAAAACTAAGGTACGTAAGTAGGGCATGAATTGCGATTAAAAAGGCGCTGCTTCGGACTTCGCTGCGGACGGTGCGCTCGCACTTGGGGGCGTGGACTGTTGCGGCCCGGCACTCGGCTGGTTTTGCTGCGGACGGGGCGAGAGCATCTCCATGCTGCTGACCCACACTTCCGTGACATAACGCGTCACTCCCTGTCGGTCGGTGTAATTGCGGGTGCGCACTCGCCTTCCCACGTAAAGTTTATCGCCTTTGCGTACATATTTCTCGACCACCTCGGCGAGTCTGCGCCAAAAACAAAAGGTTGTGCCACTCGGCGCGCTCGGGCACCTGCGTGCCGTTGGGCAGCGTATAACCGGGGGTGGAGGTGGCCAGCGAAACCTTGGCCGTGCAAACTCCGTTGTCGACGTAGCGCACCTCCGGATCTTTGCCGACATTGCCAATCAGCATCACTTTATTCATAGATCAAAGACGTTTAGGTTGCCATATTATCCGCCGTTCGACTCACACTGCGGAACTTCAACGAATACGATCGGCCGAACGCAACAGTTTGCGGTCGCGATTCACACCGCGAAAGGCCAAGATCGAGAAAACAAAAGCCACTGCGGGGAAGAGAATGGCCAGTCCGGGATTGAAAGCCCCCTTGGGCAAATCGGTCGACAGCGAGAACCACTGCCAAAGCAGCACGGCATAGTAGCCAACCATAAGCAATTGCGAGCAAACAATGAGGCTCATTTGGCGCGCCTGGCTTTTTGAAGGAGAAAAGTGCCCAGAGATCCAAGATCAATGCGCCGCCGACGGACACCACCAGCAAGAAAGCAAACCAAAGCGGAGAGCTGAAATTCGTATCGTTGGTGTCTACGCCAAAAGGACTGAAATTATAATAGAGATTGCCGTCTGTTGCCGTCCAACTCCACACGGGCAAGAAGAAAACCAAGGCCAGAAGCACAATTCCAATGAGGAGATAAAGGCTTTGAATACGTTGAATCATAACAGAAATCAGTTAAGGGATAAACAACAAAAGGCCTCCAAGGGTCGCAAGACTCTCGGAGACCCGTGCCAAAAAAATTGGTTTGTCTGAGGTTCAATCTTCGTTGAGTTGCTGATCACGCTCCTTCAACGGGTTACGGAAGTAGACATTGCCGCGCAAAAACTCGTCGGCAGCGATGAGCGTAGGCTTGGGCAAGCGCTCGTAGTAGCGAGAAATTTCAATCTGCTCGCGGTTCTCAAAGGTTTCTTCGAGGTTTTCGGTGCTCGACGCGAACTCCTTCAATTTGCGACTCAGATCTTCTTTCATCTTCGCACCGATTTGGTTGGCTCGTTTGCTCATGATGACAATACTCTCATAGATATTGCCTGTCGGCTCTGCGAAGTCCATCAGATTGTGCGTCACCGTATTGGTGGGCGCCTTAGACTTTTTGTAATCCATCGTTATAGTGCAATTTATTGTTCTGAAGAGGTGTGGGTTGAATCGGCTGCCGCGGGCTGTTCCTCCTTGGGGAGGCCGAGCTCTGCGCGAGCTTCTCGCCAAAGCGCATTGGCTTTCGGGATGAACTTGGATTCCGGGAACTCATTGACGAAGCCATAATACTCGTCAATGGCCGCTTGATAGCGTTCGGCCTTGCGACTTTCGACGCTCTGTTTGGCCAAATCAAATTTCGATCGGAGGATCAAAATGGCGAAGTCCTCTTTTCGCGGAGAATAAGGATAGTCGTTGATGGCATTCTGCGCGGTGACGATGCAAGCTTGGTAATTGCTGCCACCATTGGTGCAATTGCCGAAATACGTGCCCAGATCATAATAGAGTTTAGCCGCAGCATACTCCTTCTCGATCAGCTTATCTTGCAGTTCAAAGATGCGTTTCATGGCCTCCTTGGCGTAGGTCGTCTTCGGATAGGCATCGGCCAGCTCTTTGAACTCAGTGATCGCCTTATAAGTGTCCGTTTGATCCAAACGGGGCTCAGGCGTATTTTCATAGAGCGAAAGTCCGCTCATGTATCTCGCCGCCAAGGCATAGGTGCCTTTGGGATAGGTCTGATAATACTTTTTGAAATAACCCGCCGCTGCGTCGTACGCCTTATCTTTATAGGAAGACATGCCCAAAAGGAAGAGGGCTTCTTCTGCCCGGTCGGTGCCTTTCGCGCCGGCAATCAGGTCCATGAACAGCGTGGAGGCTTGTCCGTAATGGCCGTCGAAGTAATATTGTTTGGCCGCTTCGTAGCGTACATTATAGTCCGTGGATTTGAGCACGTTCTCATAGTCAGAACATGCCACAAAGGCGAACGACGCCACGAGGAGAAGGAGGAGAGATTTCTTCATGAGGCACAGATTAGGTCGCAAAGATAGTCACTAATTGCCGTTTGGCCAAAAATTTCGCGATGAGGCACACAAAAAACAGAGGGACATCGGCTATTTTATGCTTTATTATAGCACCCAAAACTACCCTTATCGGCTCGCTCGTCGGGAAAAAACTTGGCCAATTCTCAAAAAGTCCGTACTTTTGCCGCGCTGTCACGAGTTGGCAGCACGAAACTAACTCTATTTAGCAACAGGGGACGTGTCCCCACAAAAAAATCACCACACAATGGCAACTCGTATTCGTTTGCAGCGTCATGGCCGCAAGGGCTATGCTTTCTACAGCATCGTAATCGCTGACGTTCGCGCCCCCCGCGACGGTAAGTTCACCGAAAAGCTCGGCACTTACAACCCCAACACCAACCCTGCAACTGTCGACCTCAACTTCGATCGTGCCCTCTACTGGGTAGAATGCGGCGCACAGCCCACCGACACCGTTCGCAACATCCTCTCTGACGAGGGCGTTATGCTCATGAAGCACCTCCGTTGCGGCGTGAAGAAGGGAGCTTTTGACGAAGCTACCGCAGAAGCCAAGTTCAACGCTTGGAAACAGGAGAAGGAAGGCAAGACTGCCAAGCTCACCGGCAAACTCGCCGAGGACAAACAGAAGGCTCTCGCCGCTCGCCTCGAGGCAGAAAAGGCAACCAACGCCAAGATCGCCGAAAAGGTAGCCGAGAAGAAGGCCGCCGCTGCCCAAGCTGCTGCCGAGGCTGAGGCCGCTGCACAGGCAGAAGCTGCAGCAGAAGAAGCTCCCGCTGCCGAAGAGGCTACGGAAGCTCCCGCAGAAGCATAAACCTCTGCACACGAGTCTGAATCAACAACGCCGTGTCCCCGTCTGACGGGGCGCGGCGTTTTTCGTCCCCTCGCACCACCGGAGCGCGACGGGGTGCCTCTTGTCGGTTCTTCCCGAGAAGCAGATCCCCCGCTCCCGAAAAAAAGACAGAAGCCCACGTGCCTCGATTAAAAAGTCCGCGAGAAAAAGCGAGAAAAGCGGGGAAATAAAAAGAAAAAAACAGGGCGTTTCCAACCGATTGTTCCCGCCTTGGCGTTCTTCGACAGGCACTAAATTCTCGTTTAAGGAGTAAAAGGTAGAAAGAGAAAAGACGATTCGCCGTTTTTTTGTAATTTCGCAGCATGACAAGGAGGCATTTCGCCTCCGTCTCCTCAATTCAGCCCATCGCTATGGTCAAATCACATAAACAGAATTGGATTGTCCCAGCAGGACAGACTCCCACCGACTTCGACCGCCGTATCCTCGAATTTCAGGACAAAGGCTTCGTCGTGCCGACCAATTCGCTCATCAAAACCGCCGAAGACATCGAAGGTATTCGGCGTGCCGGCGTCATCAACACCGGCGTTCTCGACATGGTAGCCTCCGAGATCAAGGAAGGCATGAGCACCGAAGCCATCGACCGCCTCGTGGCCGAATACACGGCCGACCACGGTGCCATCTGCGCCCCCTACGGTTACGAAGGTTTCCCCAAACACTGCTGCACCAGCATCAACGAAGTCGTGTGCCACGGCATACCTTCGGAAGAAGAACTCCTCTTTGACGGCGACATCATCAATGTCGACGTAACGACCATCAAGGACGGCTATTACGCCGACGCATCGCGTATGTTTTTTTGATCGGTGACGTCGATCCTCGATTGCGTCGCCTCGTCGAATGCACCAAAGAGTGTCTCGAAATCGGCATGAAAGCTGCGCAACCCTGGCATTTTGTCGGAGAAATCGGCAAAGCCATCGGCAAATACGCCCACGAAAACGGCTACACTGTCGTTCGCGAACTCGCCGGCCACGGTGTGGGCAACGGTTTCCACGAAGAACCCATCGTAGACCACTACGACACTCGTCACAAAGGCATGCTGCTCGTGCCCGGCATGGTGTTTACCATCGAACCCATGATCAATCTCGGCGCCCGCGACGTGTTCATCGACGAAGAAGACGGATGGACCGTGGTGACCGAAGACGAACTGCCCTCCGCACAATGGGAACACACCCTGCTGATGACCGAGCACGGCGTGGAAGTGCTCACTCACTAACCCACTCCACACACCGATCGACATGACAGAAAAGAAAAACTCCATCCTTCTCGCCATCGAATCGAGCTGCGACGACACCTCTGCAGCCGTGATGCGCGACGGGATCCTCCTCAGCAACGTCACCGCTTCGCAAGCAGTGCACGAACAATATGGTGGCGTGGTGCCCGAATTGGCCAGCCGCGCCCACCAGCAAAACATTGTCCCTGTGGTGGATGCTGCCCTGAAGCAAGCGGGCGTGAACAAGGAGGAACTCACCGCCATCGCCGTCACCCTCGGCCCGGGGCTTGATGGGTAGTCTGCTCGTGGGCGTGAGCTTTGCCAAGGGCATGGCCGCGGCACTCGGCATCCCCCTCGTCGAAGTGAACCACCTGCACGGACATATTCTCGCCCACTTCATCCATACTGCCGACGAAGTGCACGACGATCCCCCTACCCTTTCCTCTGCCTGCTGGTGAGTGGGGGCAACTCGCAAATCGTGCGCGTCAATGCGCACAACGATTTCGAGATTCTCGGTCAGACCATCGACGACGCAGCGGGCGAAGCCATCGACAAGTGCTCGAAAAGTGATGGGACTGGGCTATCCCGGCGGCCCCATCATCGACCGCCTCGCCCGCCAAGGCAATCCCAAGGCCTTTACCTTCGCCAAGCCCCACATTGGCGGACTCGACTACAGCTTCTCAGGCCTGAAAACCTCTTTCCTCTATTTTCTCCGAGACAAGATGGCCGAGAATCCCCAATTCATCGAGGAAAACAAAAACGACTTGGCGGCTTCGCTCGAAGCAACTGTCGTTGACATCCTCATGAAGAAACTCATCGAAGCTTCAAAAGCCACCGGTATTCGCCACGTTGCACTGGCCGGCGGCGTAAGTGCCAACACAGCCCTGCGCAACGCTTTCAAAGCAATGGAAGAAAAGGGAATCTGGAAGATCTATATCCCGAAATTCTCCTACACCACCGACAATGCGGCCATGATTGCCATGTGCGGCCACTACAAATATCTGGACGGCGAGTTTTGTCCCACTCAGCAAACCCGCCTTCTCGCGCACTGTGCTCTAACCGCTATCACGCATCACCCAAAAAACATCATATAAACCCCAGACCATGGACTTAGACCTCAAAGTAGTCAGCAAGGAAATCAACGAAATCCTTTGGCGCAACCACAAAACTCTCTCTACAGCTGAGAGTTGCACCTCCGGCCGCGTGGCCAGTGTGATCACCGCCGTCCCCGGTGCATCGCAATACTTCAAGGGTGGCGTGGTATCCTACGCCAATGAAGTGAAGATCAACCTGCTCGGCGTCGACGCTCAAGTCATCGAAGAACAAACTCCCGTGTGCGAGGAAGTGGCCCGCCAAATGGTGAAAGGCGCCTTGCGCGTGTTCAACACCGACTACGCCATTTCGGTAACTGGATTCGCCGGCCCCGGAGGCGTGGAGAACGGCAAAAACGGCGTGCTCGTCGGCACCATCTGGATCGCTGTGGGCAACAGCCAGCGCATAGAGACCGTCATGCTCGAAGAAGACAACGGCCGCGACAAGAACCTCGCCTCCGCCACTTCGACCGCCATGCACATGCTGCTCGATTTCCTCAAGGCCGATCTCGGAACCGAAGAAGAAGCCTAAGAAAAGCCCCACACTCATCTCTTATATATACGTTCGCCGCGCAAATTCCACCACAGAATTTGCGCGGCGAACGTCGCAATTTTCCACTCCTCACCGAAGAGAATGGGCGAAACTGCCATCGCAGCGGAAAATAATCAGGGAAAAGTTTGTGAGATAGGAATATATCGTGTAAATTTGCAACTCGATTGGGAATAACTACTTCAACTGAAACAAGAAAACTACAGATAGCAATGTCTAAGATTTGTCAAATTACTGGTAAGAAAGCCATGATTGGCAACAACGTTTCGCACTCGAAACGTCGCACCAAGCGTACCTTCGATGCCAACTTGTTCACAAAGAAATTCTACTACGTAGAACAAGGTTGCTGGATCTCGCTGAAACTTTCGGCAGCAGGTCTCCGCACCATCAACAAGGTAGGGCTCGACGCAGCTCTCGTCAACGCAGTGGCCAAAGGCTACTGTGACTGGAAAGACATCAAAGTAATCGGCTAAACCATATCACGATGGCAAAGAAAGCTAAAGGTAATCGCGTTCAGGTAATCCTCGAATGCACCGAACATAAAGAAAGCGGCATGCCCGGCACTAGCCGTTACATCACGACGAAGAATCGCAAGAACACTCCCGAACGCCTCGAGCTGAAGAAGTACAACCCGATTCTCAAGCGCATGACCATCCACAAGGAAATCAAATAATAACCTCGCAACAGCAGCACAACCATGGCTAAAAAGACAGTCGCATCGCTCCAATCCGGTAAGACGGACGGACGCTCTTATACGAAAGTCATCAAAGTGGTAAAGAGCCCCAAGACGGGTGCCTACTGCTTTGACGAGCGGATGGTTCGCAACGAAGACGTTGCAGCCTTCTTCAAGAACTAATTTTGAGTCGGAACCCTGTTTCAACCTCAAACAACCACTATCGACGCCTAAGCGCGTCGAAAAGGAGAGCCATCGCAGCCCATGCGATGGCTTTTTTTCGTTCTTTTCCAAGCTAAATAGTATACGAGTCCCACTTTTTTGTCGTAAATTTGCACAAACTATATTTGTCATCATGGGATTCTTCGACCTGTTCTCCAAAAAAGAAAAGAAAGAAACGCTCGACAATGGACTTCAGAACACCAAAACCAGCGTTTTCAGCAAGATCGCTCACGCCGTAGCCGGGAAATCCAAAGTCGACGACGATGTGCTCGATGATTTGGAAGACGTGCTCATAACAAGCGACGTGGGAGTGAACACCACGCTCGATGTAATCCGCAACATTGAAGCGCGAGTGGCACGAGACAAGTATGTGGGCACGAGTGAACTCAACCGCATCCTCAAAGAAGAAATCATCGCCCTCCTGGCTGCCGATGGCAATACGAAAGACAACGAAGGTTTCGAGCTACCCGAAGGGCGTCGTCCGTACGTCATTCTCGTCGTAGGCGTTAACGGTGTGGGCAAAACCACCACTATCGCCAAATTGGCCTACCAATTTAAGGCCGAAGGCAAGAAAGTGATTCTGGGAGCCGCCGACACCTTCCGCGCAGCCGCCATCGAGCAACTCGACATCTGGGGCCAACGCATCGGAGTTCCCGTGGTCAAACAGAAAATGGGAGCTGATCCGGCATCTGTGGCCTACGACACGGTTGCACATGCCAAGGCTGAGCAAGCCGACGTGGTCATTATTGACACAGCCGGTCGACTGCACAACAAAGTCGGCTTGATGAACGAACTGAGTAAGATCAAAAAAGTGATGCAAAAGCTGGATGCCGACGCACCCGACCAAGTTCTACTCGTTCTCGACGGTAGTACGGGGCAGAATGCCTACGAACAAGCCAAACAATTCGCACTGGCCACCGAAATCACGGCTTTGGCCATTACAAAACTCGACGGAACGGCAAAAGGTGGTGTGGTAATTGGTATCTCCCACCAAATGAAGATCCCGGTAAAGTACATCGGTCTCGGTGAAAAGATGACGGATTTACAACCCTTCAACGCAAAAGAATTTGTTGAATCCCTGTTCTCCGACAACTGATTCGCAACTTCAGTGCAACGCTCCCAACGCAACGAGCAAAGCTCCATAGAGCCAGCTCCACGCTCCGCAGCGACGACATAGACGAACTTAACAATGAAACATACGATAGACGTTATCACCATGGGGTGCTCCAAAAACCTCGTGGACTCTGAGAACCTACTTCGCCAATTCGCCGCCATAGGTTGCGACTTCCACCACAACCCAGATGAACTCCACGGCGATATCGCAGTGATCAACACTTGCGGATTCATCGGCGACGCGAAAGAAGAGAGCGTCAACTCCATTCTTGAGCTGGTGGAACAGAAAAATGAGGGAAATCTCAACCGTATTTACGTGATGGGGTGCCTTTCTGAACGCTATCGCAAAGAATTACGGGAAGAAATCCCCGAAGTGGATCGTTTCTACGGAAAGTTCGACTGGAAAGACCTCATCAAAGATCTTTCCCCCTCCGGTCTTTCGGAGAGTGCTTCGTGCCAGGCTCTCAACACCCGCGTGCTTACCACGCCAAAAGCACTACGCCTTTCTCAAAATCTCGGAAGGGTGCGACCGCAGCTGCGCCTATTGCGCCATTCCCCTCATCACCGGTCCGCACATCAGCCGCCCCATCGAAGAAATTCTCGCGGAAGTAGAGGAATTGGTAAAGAGCGGAGTGAAAGAGTTCCAGATCATTGCCCAAGAACTCACCTATTATGGTGTAGATCTGTATGGTCATCGTCGCATCGCGGAGTTAATTGAGCGCATGGCCCAGATTCCCGGCGTGGAATGGATACGTTTGCACTACGCCTATCCCAACCGTTTCCCGGTGGAACTCTTGCGCGTGATTCGCGAGCACAAGAATGTGTGCAAATATCTCGACATCGCGTTACAACACGTGTCGGACCATATGCTTTCGCGCATGAAGCGCCACATTACCAAGCAAGAAACACTCGACCTCGTGGCTGCCTTCCGCCGCGAAGTCCCCGGCATTACCCTGCGCACCACCCTCATGGTCGGTTTTCCCGGAGAAACAGATGAGGACTTCGAAGAACTCATGGATTTCGTGCGCACCGCACGCTTTGACCGCATGGGTGCTTTCGCATACAGCGAAGAGGAAGGCACATACGCCGCAGACAATTACGAAGATGATGTCCCCGCAGAGGTGAAACAGGCGAGATTAGACCGATTAATGGCTTTGCAAGAAGAAATTTCAGCGGAACTATTGGCCGAAAAAGTGGGGCAAACCTTCCGAATTGTCGTCGATCGGAAAGAAGGCGACTACTATATTGGTCGCACAGAATACGATTCTCCGGAAGTAGACTGCGAGGTGCTGCTTCGCGCCACCGACCGTCCGCTGGAAATCGGCAGTTTCTACAACGCCAAAGTCACCTCGGCAGAGGAATTCGACCTCTATGCCGAAATACAATAAGCAACTCCTCTATTCTCGCCGGCATGAACAACAAAGAGTTTATCAACGCTCTTGCAGCGCGCACCGACAAAAGCCAAAAAGGCACCAAGCAATTAGTCGATAGCTTGGTGGAACTTCTCGCCGACACCCTCGAAGAAGGCGATACCCTCACCGTTCAGAGCTTCGGCGCCTTCGAAGTGAAGAAGAAGAAGGAACGCATCATCGTCAACCCCTCGAGCAAACAACGACAACTCGTACCTCCCAAATTAGCCATTTCCTTCAAACCCAGCAATGCCATGAAGGAAAAAGGCCAACGCGTGATTTTTTTCCCCACAAAGCCAACGCGTAACACCATTTACACATGGAGAAAAAGTACACCCTTCAAGATCTTGCGGCACTTTTGGCCGAGCGCGAATCGCTGCCCCTCGAACAAGCCGAGGATTTCGTGCGCTCTTTCTTTGAGTTGACCGAAGAAGGTCTTCTCAAAGACAGCTTTGTCAAAGTCACCGGCTTTGGCACTTTCAAGTTAGTGGAGGTCAGTGAGCGAGAAAGCGTGAACATCAATACCGGCGAACGCTTCCAAATCAGCGGACACAACAAGATCAGCTTCACGCCCGACGGTACATTGCGCGAATTGGTCAACCGTCCCTTCGCACACTTCACGACGGTCACCCTCAACGACAAGACACCGGAGGCCGCACTCGAGGAGGCAGAGCGCCCACTCGCGGAAGAATCCACCGAATCTTCCGCCACCTATTCGCACACTCCCCTGCCAGCTCCAGAAACCCCGGTCGCCTCTTCGCCCTCTTGCGAAACCAACACGACTGCTCCCGCTGAAGAAGAGCAGCAACCCGACGCAGCGACGGAAAAAGCCGAAGAAAACGTTGTCCCGGCAGTAGAAGAAACCACATTCGCCCCGACTTCCGCCCACGTCACCGTAACTACCGAAGCCCCCACCCCCGAAGTTTCAGCAGAACAAGCCCGCGAAGAGGCAAAAAAACAACCAGTCCGTTTCTACTGCCCCTGCAGCTACCACCACTTCTTCGCTGCTTCTACGCCCCACCCCCGTTCCCATTATCGACGGCGCCCTACTCGTTTCTCAAACTCCGACGCCCGTACTCAACAACGAGCAATTCTCTGATTTGCTCTCCCACACCCCCGATGATTCGGCGGTGATGGTAGAATACAGCGACGAGGAAGAGAACAATGTACCCCCTGTTTCCCACGACACCGAAGAGGAAACCAACGAAAAGCGCTTTGAAGAGAACGAAGTGTACGAAATGGGCGAAACAACGGTCGAAGAGGAAGAAGAAACGCACGAAGAGGCTACGACTCTCCCCGAGGAAGACACTCCCCAACACCCAACAACGCACGAAGAGCACACCGTCGATCAACCGATAGACTCCGCGCATCAGACGCCCGCAGCCGAGATCGTCTCCACGGTGGCCACTCCCGTGCTCGATCTCAACTTGGCCGAGGAGTCAACTCCCGAATCGACCACAACAAGTGCAGAAGCTGCGGAACAACTCGTCGAAGCCCCAGCTTCCGCAACCGAAGCAGCAGCTCCTCTTTCCCCTGCTTCTACCGAACCCACCGAAACGGAATCTGAAAAATCGGCAGAAGAACAGGAATCACACGGTCCCGCACTACAATTCGTGCCCACTCGCGAAGCACTGCGCGCCCTCGCCGACGAACACACGGAGCCCGAACCCGAAGAAACGCCTGCTATCGAGCCTCAACTCCGAGATCAATTCCGCATCCCCGTCAACATCGAGATTCGTCACGCCGAACCCGAACAAGATCCCGTCCCCGCGGTTACAGACGAGGCGTCGTGTGCAAATGAAACGCCCGCCGAAGAAAACGAAGTCCCAACATTGGTAGGCGAAACCTCCGATGAGCCCTCCACCAATGCAGTCGAAACGGCGCAAACTCCCGCAGCTGCAAACGACGATCCGGCAGTATCGCCCCTTCCGACTGAGGAAACCGCGGAACCCTCCGCGGAACTCGCTCCTTCGTTCGCCGCTCCGCAACTCGATCTCGAGTCTTTCGAAGCGCCCTCACCTGCAGGCGCTGAAGAAGCGGAAACACCTGTCGAAGCTACACCATCTTCCGAAGCCCCCTTCCCGGGGAGACTCCGGAAACCGAATCGTCCGCAACTCTCCCCGCCGAGGAAGAAAACAAGACACCCGAGGAAACCATCGCCGGCACCGAGCAGTTGCTCACAGTAGCCGCCCCCATCCTCACCTATCCGCAGTCCACTGCTGAAGAAGTCTGCAACAGCGCGACGCAATCCACCACTGTCAACTCGCCGACTGCGGTCGACGCGGTGACTTCCACCACCTGCACAGCAGAAGAGAGCCTCGGCAAAGAAGTACTCACCGATTCGACCGAAGAGCTTCCCCTCGAACTTACGCCCACCGGCTCCGTCAGCACCGATGTTGCCGAGCCGCAATCAGTAGCCGCCTCCACAGCACAAACCACGGCGGCAACTGCTGCAGACGAAAAACGAAGTTCGCGAAAGCTCATCGCACCATTCAAGAAGACGCCGCCATCGTTCGAGACGAAAGAAGACCCCCTGGGGACCAATTCTCGGCATTATTCTCTTGCTGCTGCTACTTTTGTGCTGCTACTTCGGCTATCTCTGCCAGACCCGCACGATCACGCCCGAAAACGTCCCCACTTGGTTGCAGCCCCTCTACCAAATCTGCGCTCCTGAGGAAGACGACGGCCAAAACACGCACATTGGTGGCAATCCATCCCACAACAAGACTTCGCAAAACGGCACACAACCTGCAGATCAACGCACAGCGTTGACCAAAGCCAAGGCCGACAGCATAGCGACTGCCGAAAAAGCTGCCGCTGCCCAAAAGGCGGCAGAAGAAAAGGCCGCTGCCGAACGACAGGCCCGAATCGACAAAATCATTGCCCGCTCAAAAAGATATTCCCAGGTGGAAGGCGGCAGTTTTCTCATCGTGGGTTTGCACGACAAGCACAAAATGAAGTCGGGCGACAACGTCTATAAGCTCGCCGAACGCACCTTTGGCGATCGAAGCTACGCCAAATACATCATTCACTTCAACAATATCTCGAATCCCGACTTCATCAAGGTGAACGAAGTCTTGAAAATTCCGGAACTCGTCAATCCCAAGAATATCAAATAAGTTTTTTTCGGGCGCGAATCCGCAGGGCACCGCCCTGAACTCGGAAGCTGCTCTGCAAAACACCGCAGCGCGTATCCGAAAGCCCCCATCTTTTTGCCCAAAACGCCGCACTCTTGCGCAAGAGTGCGGCGTTTTTTTTGATCCCTCCCCGGTTCTGTTTCGGTTGCGCAGGAGAAACGACTATCTCTTCGGCAAAAACAGACGAAATCGGGGGAAGACTACGACGTCTTCCCCCGATTTTGGAGTCTCATTTCAGTGCAGGAAATCATCGCACCCGCCTTTCTTCGAGCCTCTTCCGAGGTCTTGCCTGCCGGCAAGTGGCTGCACAAGATGAATCGGGCGGAACCTCGAGAGGCTCGCCCTGCTGCGGCAAATTCTCCCCCGCCGTCTCATGCCCTCGGGCGAAACTCATCCGCCGGGCGCCGATTCGTTCTCAAAAGATCAGAGCGAAGCGCTGTCGAACTGGAAAGGTAGGAGCACAGAAGCCGTTTCTAGTTCAAAAATGGCCTTTTCCCCGTAGAGCAACACACGTAAATTCTTTCCGAACCGCGCCTGCGTTTCGATCATCACCTGTCTGCACACTCCACAAGGGCTGATAGGCTGCTCGAGAAATCCATTTTCGCTCGCTTTGCGCGCGGCCACAGCAATGGCCAGGGGACGCACACCGGGAAACTGCGCATTGGCATAATGAATAGCCGTTCGTTCTGCACACGTTCCGGCCGGGTAGGCGGCATTCTCCTGATTACTGCCGCACACCGTCTCACCGTTTTCGAGCAACACTGCCGCCCCCACACAGAAATTGGAGTACGGCGCATAACTGGTTTGCGTTGCCGCTTTGGCTGCTTCGATCAAACGCGCATCTGCCTCAGGCAACACATCAAGACCCGGGGTGAGAATATGGTAAGGAAGCTGGAAACAAGCTTGTTTCATTGGGCTGGTTAAATCAATAATGGTTTAACTGCAAATTTACTCATTATTTTTTCAGCAACCAACGTCCTTCCCCCCGTTTCGTCCGAAATTACGGAAGAAACGAGTCCGTGTGGTCTTTTTTTTGTAACTTAGCCCCCCAATAAACCTCTCACTATGCAGCGTTTGTTCCCCGTTCCCCTCCTTTTGCTCTTCCTGCTGTGCTTCGGGTGCCAGGAGAAGACCTCGAAAATCTCCGTCCACCGACAAAACGACGAGATCGCCGGCGCTCAAGCCCTGGACAACGCCCGTCGCCAGCTCAATGCTCGCGACTACGAAGGAGCCCGCCGCATCATTCGCACGATGCGCCACACTCACCCCCTGGCGCTCACAGCCCGCGAAAACGGCATTTTACTCATGGACAGCATCGACCTTGTCGCCGCGCGCGAGGCCATACTCCAAGCCGAGCGCTCCGCATCGGCCGACACCGCCGCCCACCCGCGCAACGCGGGGGCAACAACAGGCAACGTATGGAACTCTATCGCCGCCTACGGTTTTTTCGAACGCAAACTCCAACACGACTTTCGGCAACGCAAATCTCATGACTGAAACCTCTGCCTCCCCTTCCGACTCCCCGGTGGTTCGCCCCGATAGCTTCTGGCAATCCCAACTCAACGCCAGTCAGTGGGAGGCCGTTCGCACTTGCGACAAGCCTCTGCTGGTGATCGCCGGCGCGGGATCGGGCAAAACCCGCGTGCTCACCTTCAAAATAGCCCTATTTGCTCGAACACGACTACGCCCCCTGGCAGGTGTTGGCCCTCACTTTCACCAACAAAGCCGCCCGCGAAATGAACGAACGCATTGCCCAAATCGTGGGTCCGGGTCGTTCACGGGGCTTGTGGAGTGGCACGTTCCACAGCATTTTTGCCCGCATCCTACGTGCCGAAAGCGCCACCATCGGGTTGGAGTCCAATTTCTCCATCTACGACGCCAGCGAAAGCCGTTCGCTCATCAAATCGATCGTGAAGGAACTAAAGCTCGACGACAAGACCTACAAACCTTCGCGCGTGGCGGGACGCATTTCGGAAGCGAAAAACCGCCTCATTCTGCCCCAAGAATACGCCGCCGACGCCAAAACGCTGGAACGTGACCGCCGCGACAACCTCGGCGAAGTCCATCGCATCTACACCGAATACTTCCGCCGCTGCCGCACGGCCAAAGCCCTCGATTTCGACGATCTGTTGCTCTACACCTACCTGCTCTTCGATCGTGTCGAGGAAACCCGCCGCCGTTATGCCGAGCGTTTTCGCTTCATTCTGGTAGACGAGTACCAAGACACCAACTATGCTCAGCATGCCATCGTGAGCCAACTCACGCGCGAGAACCATAACATCTGCGTTGTGGGCGACGATGCACAGAGCATCTACTCTTTTCGCGGCGCCAACATCGACAACATCCTCCAGTTCCATCGCCAGTACCCGGAGGCGGTCACGGTGAAGTTGGAACAAAACTATCGCTCCACACAGAACATTGTGGGGGCGGCCAACAGCATCATCCGTCACAACAAGGAGCAAATCGAGAAAACGGTGTACAGCGAGAACGCTCCCGGCGATCAAGTCCTGGTGATGCCCGCCTCGACCGACAAGGAAGAGGCCGCAAAAGTGGTTGGCACGATCAGTCGGTTGCATCGTCGTGAGCAAGTGCCCTACAACGAAATCGCCATTCTCTACCGTACCAACGCACAAAGCCGCTCGTTCGAGGATGCGCTGCGCGAACACAGCGTGCCCTACCGCATCTACGGCGGCATGTCGTTCTATCAGCGCAAAGAGATCAAGGACATCATTTCCTACTTCCGCCTCGTCACCAATCTCTACGACGAAGAAGCCTTCAAGCGCGTGGTGAACTACCCCGCACGCGGCATCGGCGCCACCACTTTGCAGAAGATTTTCACAGCTTCGCGCGAGCACGATGTCAGTCTGTGGGCGGTGGCCGAGCAACCGGCGCAATACGGCGTGCAACTCACCAAAGGAACGCTCGGCAAACTTCAGTCGTTTTGCAACCTCATCCTCGAATTTCGCTCTCGCCTGTTCAATGTCAGTGCCTTCGACTTGGCCTTCGACATCATCAATGCCTCGGGCATTCGCGCCGATCTCAACAAAGAAGACGGCCCGGAAGGCGAAAGCAAACGAGAAAACGTGGAGGAATTGCTCGGTGCCGTCCGCGCCTTCGAACGCGACAGCCGCAGTGAGGAAGCCGAAGGCGAAGCACCGGTAGCCCCCAACCCCGTGCTGCTCACGGAGTTTCTGCAACAAAGCGCCCTACAAACCGACAGCGATGAGCAAGACGACGGCACTCCTCGCGTCACCCTCATGACCATTCACGCCGCCAAAGGGCTGGAATTCGATGCCGTCTTTGTCACCGGCATGGAAGACAACCTCTTCCCGGGACAGCAAGCGCGACTTTTTTTCCCCCGCGAAATGGAAGAGGAGCGCCGTTTGTTCTACGTCGCCGTGACGCGCGCCAAACGTTTCTGCTATCTCACCTACGCCCAAAGTCGCTATCGCTACGGCTCATTCGAACAGTCGGACGAAAGTCCCTTCGTGCGCGAGATCTCCGAACGCTTCGTGCGACGAGAAGCTTCCTCCTCTCCTTCTGCCGGTCGACACGTTTCCCCTGCTTCGCGTCAGGCACTGCTCGACGACCTCGACGGCGGGAAGTCCCGGCCCACCTTTGGGCGCATCTCGCGCGAGGACTTCGCCCAAACACGCCCCCGGTCGGCTCCCGCAACGTCGGCCCCCGCTCCCGCAACGCCGCGCACGCTGCGCCCGCTGTCGAGCGTGAGCCGAAGTGCATCGACGCCCCGAGGCAAAGCTCCACTGTCGCCGGGACAGACCATCGAACACGACCGCTTCGGTCGCGGACAAGTCGTGTCTGTCGAAGGCAGCGGCGAGAACACCAAAGCACTCGTCGAATTCGAAAGTGCCGGACGGAAAAATTTGTTGCTCAAATTCGCCAAATACCAAGTCGTCGAACCATAATTTTGCCGCCCGTCGCACATTCCGTAACTTTGCATCACTGCATTACGCCTGTATGAATCAAGATTCTAAACCGCATAACCCCTTTTCTCTCATCGCCGACTTCGACGGCGACATTCGCGACCTCTTTGCCCATCGCCACGACGGGGAACTTCCCATTCTCCCGCTGCGCAACTTAGTGCTGTTCCCGGGTGTCGTGACCACCGTGACCATCGGACGCGAAAGTTCGATGGCACTCATCCGTCACATCACCAATCAAACCGACGATGAGGGCTATTTTGCAGTGGCAACACAGGTGGACGCCGAGGTGGAAAGCCCACAGTTTGACGACCTCTACCCGGTGGGCACACTGGCTAAACTCCTGCGGGTGATCGAACTCCCCGACCAAAAAACGACGGCCATCATTCAAGCCTACGGCCGCGTGGCGTTGCACGAAGGTTTCACCCAACACGAACCCTTCATCGTGGCCCCCGTGACCTCTCTTCCTGAAGAACTTCCGGCCGATGACGACAGGGAATTTGTGACCCTCTGTGAGCAATTCCGCTCGGCCGCCCTCGACTATGTGAAAATGAGCGATGCGCTCGGCATGGAAGCCCAAATGGCGGTGCAAAACATCAGCAATCCGGTGTTTTTCATCAATTTCATGGCCACGAATCTCTCCATCTCCACCGAGGAAAAGGCCCTTCTGCTGTTGGAAGACAGTTTCATGGAGCGCACTTACGCCTTGCTGCGTCTGCTCAATCGTGAAATCCAACTGCTCGACCTGAGCAAACAGATTCAAGAACGCACGCACCGCGAAATCGATCGGCAACAAAAGGAGTATTTCTTGCAGCAACAGCTGAAATACATCCACAACGAATTGGGCGACGGGGAAGACAGCGAAAGCGCTCAGCTTCGCACCAAGATCGAAGGCCTCCCCTTGCCCGACAACATCCGTACGCTCTTCGAAAAGGAGGTGAAAAAGTTGGACCGCCTCAATCCCGGCAGCCCTGACTACGGCGTTACGCTGACCTATCTCGACACCATTGCCTCGCTGCCGTGGGGCAAAGCGACCACCGACAACTGCGACTTGCGCCATGCTCGCCGCATTCTCGACCGCGACCACTACGGAATGGAAAAAGTGAAGGAGCGCATCATCGAACAGCTCGCACTGCTCAGCGTGAGCACCACACATCGCCCCGCCATCCTCTGTTTGGTGGGTCCCTCCCGGGGTGGGTAAGACCTCCCTTTGCCGCAGCATTGCCGAAAGTCTGGGCCGCAAATACGTGCGTGTCTCGCTCGGCGGTCTGCACGACGAGTGAAATCCGCGGACACCGGCGCACTTACGTGGCCGCCATGTGCGGTCGCATCATGAAAGGCATTATTAAGTCGGAAAGCAACAACCCGCTCTTCGTTCTCGACGAGATCGACAAGGTTTCGGGCAACAATCACAACGGCGACCCCCAGAGTGCCCTGCTCGAACTGCTCGATCCGGAACAAAACAACACGTTCCACGACAATTACCTCGACTTCGATTACGATCTGAGCCAAGTGTTTTTCATCGCCACGGCCAATTCGCTCAGCGGCGTGCCGCGTCCGCTTTTAGATCGCATGGAACTGATCGAAGTGGAAGGCTATCTCACAGAAGAAAAGAAGGAAATCATGCGCCGCCACCTGGTTCCCAAGGCCATGAAAGACCTTTCTGTGGATTTCACCCTGAAATTCACGCCTGCCGGGAGCGAATACCTCATCGAACACTATACCCGCGAGAGCGGCGTGCGCCAATTGACCAAATGCATCGATAAAATCGTGCGTAAGGAGGTGGTTCGCCATCTCGAATCCCCGGCAACCGATGCTACACAGGGGACCTCGTCTTCGCTCCGTCCGGCCGACATCGAAGACATCATGGGTAAGCCCATCTATACGCGCGACATCTACGAAAACAACAACACGGCCGGCGTTGTCACGGGGTTGGCTTGGACACCGGTGGGGGGCGAGATTCTGTTCATGAGAGTAGTCTCAACGCCTCATCGGGCAATAATTTCACGCTAACGGGCAACATCGGCAATGTGATGCGCGAAAGTGCGACCATCGCCTTCCAATATGTCAAAGCGCACGCAGACGAACTCGGCATCCCCACGGCCGTGTTCGATCACTGGAAACTTCACGTCCACGTCCCCGAAGGCTCCACCCCGAAAGACGGTCCTTCGGCCGGTATCACGCTGGCCACGTCCATAGCCTCGGTGTTCACACAGCGCAAAGTGCGCAAACGCCTGGCCATGAGTGGCGAGATTACCCTGCGCGGCAAAGTGCTTCCCGTAGGCGGCCTCAAAGAAAAAATTCTGGCGGCCAAACGTGCCGGCATAAAAGAGATCATTCTCTCCAAAGCCAACGTGCCTAACATCGAAGAGATCCCCGAGCGCTACATCAAAGATCTCACTTTCCACTACGTCGATACGGTCGAAGAAGTTTGGACCATCGCATTGCTCGACGAAAAGGTGTCCCATCCTCTCGATCTCACTCCTCCTCAAAAGACAACCACCCCGGATCATGAGTCAAAATAATCTGTCACTCCGCCCCACTTGGCGCACCGAAGGCCGACTTTTCGAGCTGCAACACACCGATACCGGCAGTGATGCGCGCGCCGGTCTCCTGACTACCGACCACGGCACCATACAAACGCCCATCTTCATGCCCGTGGGCACCCTCGGCACCGTCAAGGGCGTGCACATCCATGAGCTGTATGATGAAGTCAAAGCCCAGATCATTCTCGGCAACACCTATCATCTCTATCTTCGTCCCGGACTTGAAGTGCTCGAAGCGGCCGGCGGTCTCCACAAATTCAACGGTTTCGATCGCCCGATGCTGACCGACAGCGGCGGATTCCAAGTGTTTTCGCTGACCGGCATCCGCAAACTCAGCGAAGCGGGGTGCGAATTTCGCAGTCACATCGACGGTTCGAAACATTTCTTCACCCCCGAGCGCGTAATGGACATCGAACGCACCATCGGTGCCGACATTATGATGGCCTTCGATGAGTGTCCGCCGGGCACTGCCGACTATGCTTACGCGCGCAAGAGTTTAGACCTCACCCACAGCTGGTTGGATCGATGCATTCGCCGCTTTTCCGAAACGCAAGACAAGTACGGCTACCACCAAGCGCTGTTTCCCATCGTGCAAGGTTGTGTTTATCCCGATTTGCGGCGCGAAAGCGCGCGCTTTATGGCCGAGAAAGATGCCGAAGGTTACGCCATCGGCGGATTGGCCGTGGGCGAACCGGCAGAGAAAATGTACGAAATGATCGAGGTAGTCAACGAGATTCTGCCTCAAAGACCGCCCGCGCTATCTGATGGGCGTGGGTACGCCCGATGAACATCCTCGAAGGCATCGAACGCGGTGTCGACATGTTCGACTGCGTCATGCCGACCCGCAACGGGCGCAACGGTCAAATCTTCACCTGGCAGGGCATTATCAATTTCCGCAACGCCAAATGGGCCAACGATTTCAGCCCCGTCGATCCGGAAGGTACCGCCGCTGTCGACCAACGCTACACTCGCGCTTACCTTCACCACCTCTTTAAGTGTAAAGAGCTCTTGGCACTCCAAATTGCCTCGATCCACAACTTGGCTTTCTACCTGGAACTGGTTCGTCAAGCCCGGGAACACATTCTGGCCAACGATTTCTCAGCGTGGAAACGCCAAGTCATGCCCCGTCTGGCCCAACGACTGTAAGACTCACCCCCAGCGCATGGAAAATTCGCACAAGGACAAAGACGTAACAGACGCTCTTTTGCCCGACCACAACGGCGCAACGCCCGAAACTCTCCCGCATCCCCATACCGACGCGACCGATGCGGAACTTCCTTCGCCCACCGATACCGGCGAAGGCGAGTTTTCGGCTCCCGTCGACGAAGTGGCTTCCGCCACCACCGAGCCGGACGCGAGCGCTCCCGCCACACCGAAACGCAAACGGCAATGGGGACGCACGCTGCGCCAAGCCGCGCGCCATTTCTTCCTATCGCCGTGGTATTTGCTCCGTTTCATCGCACGACTGCTGCTATCTGTCGGGCGCTTGTTCCTCCGTCTCATCGGTTTCAAGCGCCTCGATCGCTACATCCTCGTGCGTTTCATCAGCACCTACGTCTTTTTGTTGGCACTCATCATCACGATTGCCATTATCTTCGACTTCAACGAGAAAATCGACAAGCTCACCAACGGCGGCGCCCGCTGGCACGAAGTAGTGTTCGACTACTATGCGAACTTCATCCCCTACTTCTCCAACATGTTCTCGCCGCTGTTTGTCTTCATCGCCGTGATTTTTCTTCACCACCCAGCTGGCCAATCGCTCAGAAATCATCGCCATGAAAAGCGCGGGCATGAGTTTCCGACGTTTGCTCCGGCCTTTCTTCATGGGGGCGGCCATTATTTCCGCCACCTCCTTTGCTTTGGGTGCCTACATCATCCCCCAAGGCAACGTAGCGCGCGTGAATTTCGAAAACAAGTACATCAAAAAGCAACTCACGGTCGACGAAGCCGACAACATCCAAATGCAAGTCGACAGTGGCGTGGTGGCTTACATCGCCCACTTCGACAATCGCACGAAAATCCGGCTCGGGTTTCTCGCTCGACAAGTTTTCGGAGAAGAAACTCGTGTCGCGTCTCACCGCAGAGACCATCCAATACGACACGCTTGCGGACCACAAATATTCTTGGACCCTCCACGGCTACATGCAGCGCACCCTTCGCGGCTCGCGCGAGAAGATCAAGAGCGGAGATAAGCTCGATACCACGATTATCATGGAGCCGAAAGACTTTTTCTACATCAAAGGCATGCAGGAAACCATGACCGTGCCGGAACTCAGCTCCTTCATCGATCGCCAACGCCTGCGCGGCGCCGCCGGCATCAGCACTTTCGAAGTCGAATACCACAAACGCTTTGCCACGCCCCTGGCTGCTTTCATTCTCACGCTGATCGGCGTATCCATCTCGTGCGAAAAGCGCAAAGGCGGCATGGGCACGAGCATCGGCATCGGTTTGGCCCTCACTTTCACCTACATCATGCTTCAAACGGTGGCCGCCTCCTTCGCCACCAACGCCGGTTGGCCGGCCGGCCTCTCCGTTTGGATGCCCAACATCCTCTTCGCGTTCATTGCCCTTTGGTTCTATCGACGCACTCCCCAATAATCACCTCTTAAAAGATCTCTGCTTCGCAGCGACGCACCACTTATATATATGTCCGAACACGAACTTTCCCACCGACGATCTCCGGCAAACGGCCGAAAATCCCCAACCCACAGCCCACAACCGGCACGGTTCACACTGAAATAGAAGATTCCGCCACGACGACCGCGGAGCAAGCCACTGCTCCTGCGCAACCAACTGCCGAATCTGCAGCACCGGCTCCGGAAAACGCGGAGCAAACAGACGAAAACGCGAAGGTTTCTGCCGAAAACGCGGAACAAACGGCCGAAAGCCCCGTCTATTTTGAAGACCTCCCCCTCAGCGAAGACGTGCTCGACGCACTTTGGGACATGCGTTTCGAAAAAGTGTACCCCCGTACAGGCGCGTTGCATTCCGCCCCTCCTCGAGGGCAAGGACCTCATCGGCATTGCACAAACCGGCACCGGCAAGACGGCGGCCTATCTCCTCCCGATGCTTTCCGTCTTGCGCGAACAACCGCACCCGCAGGACGCCGTAAACTGCCTCATCATGTCGCCGACACGTGAGTTGGCCCAGCAGATCGACCAGGCCTTGCAGGGTTTCGCCTACTACACGCGCACCAACAGCGTTGCCGTCTACGGAGGCAACGACGGCATCCGCTTCGAACAGGAACGCAAAGCCTTTGCCCAGGGCGCAGACATCATTGTTGCCACGCCCGGCCGCCTCATCTCGCATCTCCAACTGGGGAATCTCGATCTTTCGCGCACCACGCACATCATTCTCGACGAAGCCGACCGCATGCTCGACATGGGTTTCTTCGACGACATCATGACCATCATCAAACAGCTCCCCGCCCATCGGCAGACGATCCTCTTCTCGGCCACGATGCCGCCCGAAATCGCCAAGATGGCGCGCGAAGTCATGCGCGATCCCGTCGAAATCAAAATCGCCGTCTCGAAACCTGCCGAGAAAATCGATCAAAGCATCTACATCTGCCGCGATAACGACAAAACGCCCATTCTCAAGCACATTTTCTCCGAAGGCAAAAGCCCGAGCGCGTCATTGTTTTCATCTCTTCCAAGCAGCGGGTCAAGGAACTCAACGTCATTTTGAAGCGCCGCGGCTTCAACTGCGCGGCCATGCACTCCGATCTTGAGCAGAGCGAGCGCGACGAAGTGATGCTGGCCTTCAAGCAGCGCAAGATAGACATCCTCATTGCCACCGACATCGTGAGCCGCGGCATCGATATCGACGATATTCAAATGGTCATCAACTACGATGCACCGCGCGACCCCGAAGACTACGTGCACCGCATCGGCCGAACGGCTCGCGCCGGACGCGCCGGACGCGCCATTACCCTCATCGGCGAGAAAGATCGTCTCTCGCTCAACAAAAATAGAACGCCTGCTCGAGACCAAAATTCCCCGCAATCCGCTGCCCGAAGGCTGCAAAGCGCCGGAACCCGCCGATGAAAAAAATCGCGCGGACGCGGTCGCAACGGTTCGAAATCTGACCGACGGGACCACAAGGGCGCGAAATCGCACGGAAAAAACGAGCACCGCAAACCTCATCGCGGAGGGGGTCGCGACAAACAGGCGGACAAAAACGCCGCCCCGGCAGCCTCCAACGGAAAGAGCGCTGACACGCAACGCACCGCCCGACGCAACAACCGTTCGCGCGCACCCCGCAAGGACAATCCCCAAAACGAAGCCTGATGGAACAGATTCTTCGATATTTTCCCCAGCTCACCGAGCAGCAACAACAGCAGTTTGCCGCCCTCGATGCCCTTTATCGTGATTGGAACGCCAAGATCAACGTCATCTCCCGCAAGGACATCGACAATCTCTACCCGCATCACGTGCTCCACTCCCTGGGCATAGCCAAAGTCATCAGCTTCCGTCCCGGCACTCACGTGATGGACATCGGCACCGGCGGCGGTTTTCCCGGCATACCGCTCGCCATTCTCTTTCCCGAAGTCCAATTTCATTTGCTCGACTCCATCGGCAAGAAAATAAAAAGTGGCCCAAGCCGTGGTCGATGCGCTCCAACTCTCCAATGTGCGCACGTCTCACAAGAACGTCATCGAAGAAAAAGAGAAATATGACTTTGTGGTGAGCCGCGCCGTGATGCAAATGGGCGATTTGGTCCGCTTGGTGCGCAAAAACGTGCACCACGACCAGCGCAACTCCCTGCCCAACGGGCTCATCTGCCTCAAAGGCGGCGACATCCAGCAGGAAATGCGACCGTTCAAGCATTGTTGCGACGTTTGGCCCCTGCACACCTACTTCGAAGAGGAGTTTTTCGAGACCAAAAAAGTAGCTTACGTCACACTCTGATCCCGCCATGCTCAAAATACAAGGTTTCACCGTCAATCCCATTCAGGAGAACACCTACATTGTGTCCGACTCCACGGGCGAAGCAGCCCTCATCGACTGCGGCGCCCTCTTCCCCGAGGAGCAAAAAGCCATTGCCGACTACATCTCTGCGCAACAACTCCGCCCCACCCTGCTGTTACTCACGCACGGGCACTTTGATCACGTGTTTGGCTGCGCATGGGCGGCCGAAACCTACGGACTCACTCCTTGCATGCACCCGGCCGACGAACCATTTTTGGCACATGCCGCGCGCCACGCCGAACACTTTCTGCGCAGTTGCCCCGATTTTGCCGTCCCCGCGCGCTTCGAGCCCATCGGCGCCCCCGGTTGCGCGACGGAACTCCCCCTCGGCCACCACACCCTCCGCGTGTTGCACACGCCGGGTCACACGCCCGGCGGCGTTTGCTTCTACGAACCCGACGAAAAAGTGCTCTTTTCCGGCGATACCCTCTTTGCCGAAAGCATCGGTCGCACCGATTTGGGCGGAAAACACGACCAGCTCATCCACTCCATCCGCACCCAACTCCTCACGCTCTCCCGACGACGTACAAGTGCTCCCCGGGCACGGCGGTGCAACCACCATCGGACACGAGCGACACCACAACCCTTTTCTGCCATGACCCGACTGTTTTCCCTCCTCTCCCTGTTTGCGCTGCTCTTCTTCCACGCCGCTCAACCACTCTCGGCTCAGCGCCGCAAAACCTCGCCGACGCCGCGACGCACCTCGGGCACTCACGGCGCGGCGGTCCCCGTTCGCAGCGCAATCGACGCCATTGCCACCTATGATTGGCCGACTGCCGAGCAGCGGCTCAAGAGCGAAATCGCCACCGCCTCCCCCCACACGGTCAAAGACTCGCTCAATGCCGTGCTCAACCGCGTGCAGCGCGCTGCCGAACTCATGGATGCCACGAAAAGCCTCGTCCTGCTCGACAGTATCTCGCTCGAACGCGCCCATTGGTTGAGACAGTTTGACGCTTTCTCCCGATGCCGGCCGCCTCGTTGCGGGTTCCACGCTCGGCACCGGGCTTCCCCATTGCGGAACCGCCTTTGTCAACGCCCTCGGCACGGAAGCGATTCTGCCCGCCGGCCAACCGCGCCGCCTTTATCGCGTGGTCAAAGCCGGCAATCGCTGGAATCAGCCCGAACCGCTGGAGGGCATCGACAGCACCTTTGCCGATATCGACTTCCCCTTCGTCACTTCCGACGGCGGCATCACGTTGATTTTTTTCAGCCCACAGCGTGAACAGCGGCATCGGCGGGCGCGATCTCTACATCACGCGCTACAATCCCGACACGCGTCGGTTCGTTCGCCCCTGTCAGCCTCGGCATGCCCTTCAATTCTCCCGAAGACGACCTCTGTTATGTGCTCGACGCCGGCACGCGCCAAGGCTATCTGTTCACCACTCGTCGCCAACCTGCGGGACACGTGTGCTGCTTCACCTTCCTTTTCGACACTCCGAATTTCGAAGAACTCGCCACCGACGACCGGCAAGTCCGCCGCCAAGCTGCCGCTCTCCTCTCGGTCGCCGCATCGCAGGCGGGCCAATCGGCCCGCATCGCCCAACATCGGCAATGGCTCTCCGCGCAGCAGCACCAAAGCGCCGAAGCCGCGCCGCCGGACTTCACGTTTGTGATCGACGACACCCGATTGGCCACTTCGCTCTCCGACTTCCGCAGTGAAACCGGCCGCCGACTCGCCGCACAATGGCTCGATCTCACCGAACAAGCCCGCGCCACGGCTCGCCTTCGCGAAGAAGCCGAGCGCCGCTATGCCCAACAACGGAATGAAACCGACGCCCAAATTCTGCGTCGCACCGAGTTGACATTGAGCCGCCTGCACCAAGATCTCAAAACACTCGCCAAAGCCATTCGCCAAGCCGAACAGCCTTGAGTGTCTCCCCCACATCGCTCCATCAAATTCTAATCCCTATTATAGAAAAAGCCATGAACAACCTCCATTTCCCCGAATCTGAACTCATTCTCAACGCCGACGGTTCGGTGTTCCACCTGCATCTTCGTCCGGAACAGCTGGCCGACAAAGTAATCCTCGTGGGCGATCCCGGCCGCGTCGAGTTGGTTGCCTCACACTTCGAGCATCGCGAGTGCGAAGTCGAGAGCCGCGAGTTCCGCACCGTGACCGGGACTTACAAAGGCAAGCGTCTCACGGTGGTTTCCACGGGTATCGGGTGCGACAACATCGACATCGTGGTCAACGAACTCGATGCTTTGGCCAATATCGACTTTGCCACACGCACCGAACGCCCCACCTTCCGCCGCCTCACCCTAGTGCGCGTCGGCACCTGCGGAGGCTTGCAGCGCCACACGCCCGAGGGCACTTTCATCGCCTCGCAAAAGAGTCTCGGTTTCGACGGGTTGCTCAACTTCTATGCGGGCCGCAACGAAGTTTGCGACCTCGAGTTTGAGCGCGCCTTCCTCGAAGCCATGCACTGGACGGGCACGCAATGCATCGCCCACCCCTATTGCATCGACAACGACGCCGAGTTGCTCGACCGCGTGGCGGGCACCGACATGGTACGCGGGGTCACCATCGCCTGCGGTGGCTTCTACGGGCCGCAAGGTCGCCGTCTGCGCGTGCCCCTCGCCGATCCGCAAGCCAACGACAAGATCATGGCCTTCCGTCACGGCGACCTTTGCATCACCAACTTCGAAATGGAGAGCAGCGCCCTCGCCGGACTCGCCCGTCTCATGGGACACCAAGCCATGACTTGCTGCATGGTGGTGGCCAATCGCGTGGAAGGTAAAGCAAATCCGAATTATAAAAATTCGATCGACACGCTGATTTCCACAGTGTTAGACCGAATCTAAATTTGGATATGCCGCAGGGCATATTGAAAAATTTTGCAAGGTCAAAAAGAAATTCCTAACTTTGTCGACATGACCCCTCGACCAATCTTTTGGCCTTGTCTGAATGACACCTTGAAAACGAAATCGACGCGACACCCGCCCCTGGGTGCGCGTCGTTTTTTTAACTTTTTTTTGCTGCGCCTTCCCCAGAATTCATTATATTTGCGCCGTGGCAATTAGACACTCCGCCACTTCACATTTATCCACCCCACAAAACGCATCACCTATGAAAACGTTCTGTCTTTCGCTCCTCCTTCTCGCCGGTGCCACCGCCGCTTCCGCCCAAAATGCTGCCGGGATCTCACCGGCCCAGCAAAAACTGTCGGCCGCCTACGCCGCCCTGCTCCAACAACCGGAAGACACTGCACGGCAAAAGGCCTTTTTCGAAGCCTTCCCGAAGACGTTTTTTGAGCTCGAGGTGCTTTTCGGCTATAACCCCGAACTCATTCCCTCCAATCTCTACACCGAAGGGCCCAACTATTCCACGGCCTTTTGGACCCGACTGCCCGCTGTGCCCCTCGACCAGCGAGCCGATCGGCTCATCGACCTGTTTACCGGCGGCGAATGGGAGGCCGACATGCCCAGCTATCTGAAAAGCGAGCTCAAAGCCTTCGCCGACAAGCAACCGCTCGCCCTCTTCCGCCTACTGTCGCGCCGCACGCCGGCCGAACAACGCCTCTTTTGGCAATGCTACTGGCAAAATCCGTGCAAAGATCCATGGTTGGGCCGCCGCATTGAGCCACTATAAAAAAGCCGCCGCGCGAAAAGTATCCGCGCGAAACGGCCGTGATGGAAAGCGCCTACCGCGAATTTGCCGGTACGGTCGGAGGGCGCTGACCCTCAACACCCCGCCACTGAGTCCGCACCACACGCTCTCCGCCGGATAAAACGGGGAGCAATTCTCGAAAAACGGGAGGAAATCGTTCGATTTCCTCCCGTTTTTCGCTGCTAGCCTCCGCGTTTATTTTTTTGTTCGCACCGCCCGCGATTCAAAAGCGTTTGTCACTCCGCCGCTTTTTCGTAACTTCGCCGTCAAGGCCCCGCACGCCGTTTCGTCGCCGCGTGCCTTCCCACACAAGAACTCAACGCCATGCCCGCATTTCAACTCACCTCTCCCTACAAACCCATGGGCGATCAGCCCGAAGCCATCCGCCAACTCACCCAAGGCATCCGCGCCGGCGAAGAAGCGCAGGTGTTGCTCGGCGTGACCGGCTCGGGCAAAACCTTCACCATCGCCAACGTCATCGCCGAAATCGGGCGCCCCACCCTCATTCTCTCGCACAACAAAGACCCTGGCTGCCCAGCTCTACACCGAGATGAAGGGCTTTTTCCCACACAACGCCGTGGAGTACTACGTGTCTTACTACGACTACTACCAGCCCGAAGCCTACATCGCCTCGACCGACACCTACATCGAAAAAGACCTGGCCATCAACGACGACCTCGACAAGCTCCGACTGGCCGCCACCTCCACGCTCCTCTCCGGACGCAAAGATGTGGTGGTCGTTTCGTCGGTGAGTTGCATCTACGGCATGGGCAATCCCGCCGCGTTCTACGAGAATGTCATCCTGCTGCGCACGGGGCAAACCATCGCCATGAGCGTGTTGCTGCGCCGCCTCGTCGATTCGCTCTACACGCGCAACGACTTGGCGCCCACGCGCGGCAACTTCCGCGTGAAAGGCGACACGGTCGATGTGTTTCTGGCCTACGCCGACGATGTGCTGCGCATCAATTTCTGGGGTGACGAGATCGATGGCATCGAAGAAGTGGACGGCGTGACAGGAGCCCGCCTCGGTTCGTTCGACGAGTACAAGATCTATCCCGCCAACCTCTTCATGACCACCAAAGAAAGCCAGGAACACGCCATCCACCAGATCCAAGACGACCTGGTGGCGCAAGTGGCGCTCTTCAAAGAGCAAGGCAAACTCCTCGAAGCCCAACGTCTCGAAGAACGCGTGAACTACGACCTCGAAATGATTCGCGAACTCGGTCACTGCTCGGGCATCGAAAACTATTCGCGCTACTTCGACGGACGCCAACCCGGCATGCGCCCCTATTGTCTGCTCGACTTTTTCCCGAAAGACTTTCTCATGGTCATCGACGAAAGCCACGTCAGTGTGCCACAAATCCGCGCCATGTACGGCGGCGACCGCTCGCGCAAAGAAAGCCTGGTGAACTACGGCTTCCGCCTGCCCGCCGCGCTCGACAACCGCCCGCTCAAATTCGAAGAGTTTCGCGAACTCACCCACCAAGTCATCTATGTCAGCGCCACCCCCGACGAGTATGAACTCGCCGAAGCGGGCGGTGTGTACGTCGACCAGGTGATTCGCCCGACGGGCCTGCTCGATCCGCCCATCGAGGTGCGCGACACCGATTTCCCGGTCGACGATTTGCTCGAAGAAATTCGCATTGCCATCTCGCACGACGAGCGCACGCTGGTGACGACCCTCACCAAACGCATGGCCGAAGAGTTGTCTGAATACCTCCTGGGCTTGGGCATCGCCACGGCCTACATCCACTCGGACGTCGACACCTTGCAACGCGTGCAAATCATGGAAGATCTGCGCGCCGGCGTCTACCAAGTGCTGGTGGGCGTGAACCTCCTGCGCGAAGGCCTCGACTTGCCCGAAGTGGCCCTCGTGGCGATTCTCGATGCCGACAAGGAAGGTTTTCTGCGCGACCGCCGCAGCATGACGCAAACGGCGGGTCGCGCCGCGCGCAACGTGAATGGGCGCGTGATCATGTACGCCAAAAAGATTACGCGCAGCATGCAGCTCACCATCGACGAGACCAATCGCCGCCGCCTCAAACAAATGAACTACAATGCCGAACACGGCATCACGCCCACGCAGGTGAAGAAAAACAGCGCGCCGAGTCAGCTCGGTCAGTTGGGCAAGGAGCGCGCGGAAGCTCAGCAAGTGGAACCGCGCCACGGGTTGAGCAACGTGACCTACGCCGCTGCGCACGCCAACTCCCCTCTCGGGTGGCCGAAAGTCCCGCGAAGTACGGCGCTGCGCGCAACGCTTCGCAGGAAAAAGGCTGCAGAAAAAGGCCGAAATCCCTGACGGCCGAAGCACGCGCCGCGCGCATCGAAACCCTGCGCACGGCCATGAAGCGTGCCGCCGAACAACTTGATTTTGTGACTGCTGCGCAGTTGCGCGACGAAATGTTGGCGCTCGAAGCTCAATCCTAACTGTTCTCCCTGTATGACTGCTGATGCTCTCCTCCGTTTCCTCCGCTCGTGGATGTTGGCCTTCGCCATTGCCCTCGGCGTCCTCCTCTATTTCGGTTGGATGGCCCTACCCTTCGGCGCAACCTATGAGGAAGAAGCCATTTCGGTGGTGAAATTCGTACAGCCGTGGCTCATTTTCACCATGCTGTTCGTCACCTTTTGCAAAGATCGATCCGCGCCACCTGCGCCTACGCCGCTGGCACGCCCGACATCTGGCCTTCCAAGCGTTGACTTTCACCGCTTTGGCCGTTCTGCTCCACTATTTCCCGACGTGGAGCGGGCGCCCCGTGATCGAGGGAGCCATGCTCTGTCTCATTTGTCCCACCGCCACTTCGTGCGCCGTGATCACGGGTAAGCTGGGCGGGGACATCGAGGGTGTGACCACCTACACGATGCTCATCAATCTCCTCGCCGCGTTGCTCATTCCCCGCCGTCGTTTCGGTGGTGGCCCCTCACGGCGGCCGGGACTTCGTTACTTCGTTTGCCATGATCCTGGCTCGCGTCTTTCCCATGCTCATTTGTCCTTTCTTGGCCGCATGGGCGGTGCGCCTCTGGCTGCCGCGTTTTGCACCAAAGGCTGTTGCAACTCAAGGACTTCGCGTTCTACCTCTGGGCCGTGTGTCTGACACTGGCCATCACCTCTTCAACTCACGCCTTGGTGCACACCGACGCCTCCTTGTCGGTGCTCTTCGGCATCGGGTTGGCTGCCCTCATCACCTGCACCGCGCAATTCGCCCTCGGACGCCGCGTGGGGCTGCGCATCGGCGAACCGATTGCGCCGGCACAGGCCTTGGGACAAAAAGAATACGGTCTTCGCCATTTGGGCGGGCTACACGTTCGATCCCGTCAGCTCAATTGCAGGCGGATTCTACAGCATTTTCCACAACGTGTGGAACAGCTATCAACTCTCGCAGGTGGGAAAACATCCCAAAAGCTGAGCCCACAACAAGCACTTCGCACATCCTTATATATAAATAATGAGTGCCGACACGAGATCAGGCCCCCGCGCCGCCCACTCGCCGCAGAGCACCCCACAAATTTGATGACATGCAACGATTTCTCTTCTTTTTTCTCGGCCTCTGGCTCAGTGTCTGTTCGGCCTCGGCGCAATGCGGTTCCGGCAACACGGCATTTCAGGACGGCGAAACGTTGAACTACGATTTATACTTCAACTGGGCATTCGTTTGGATCAATGTGGGCCACGCCCAATGGAGCATTCGGAAAACCACCTTCGAAGGCAAACCGGCCTACCGCACCTATCTCACAACTTCGACCAACAAGCGGGCGGACAAGCTATTCGTGATGCGCGACACCTTGACGAGTTTCACCGATATGAACGTCACCCCGCTCTACTACACGAAGCGGGCACACGAAGGCAAGTACTTCCGCGTGGATGCCATCCGCTATAGCTACCCGAAAGGGAAATGCCGGGTGAAGATGAGCTATTCGGCCAATCGCGGTCCGGAACATCCGCAGACTTTGGAGAGCAATGAGTGCATTTACGACATGGTTTCGATGATGCTGCGCGCCCGTTCGTTCGACCCGACGGGCTGGAACGTGGGGCAACGCCGCAATTTCATCATGGCCGACGGACGCGATTGCGGACGCCAAAGCATTGTGTTCCGCGGAAAGAAGACGTTCAAAGTGGAACACTCCGACATTACTTATCGTTGTTTGGTGTTCTCGTTCATGGAACGCAAGGACAATAAAGAAAAGGAGATCGTTCGCTTCTACATCACCGACGACGCCAACCACCTCCCCGTTCGGCTCGACATGAATCTGAACTTCGGCACCGCCAAGGCCTTCTTGCGCACGGCTTCCGGCGTGCGCCATCCGCAAACCTCCATCGTGCACTGACCGCCCCGCGCTCCCTCCTCTCGCCGCGCCGCCCTCTTCTCATCGGAGAAAGGGGCGGCGCGCCTTTGCCACCTGCACGGAAACCATTACCTTTGCCCTCACAACAACGGCAATATTGCCCCACACTTCACTCCCTCACTTCCCATGTGGTGCCGCGCTCCTTCGCGAAGCTGCGCACCTCTCTCGCACGAGTCTATGATAGAAAAGCATTTCTTGCTTGAAGAAGCCGATCCGGCCACCTTTTTCGGCGCCGGCAATGCCAACCTGCGCCTTCTCCGCGCACTCCGACCGAAACTCCGCATCATTGGGCGCGACAACGTGCTCAAAGTCATGGGCGCCGAAGAGGACATGGCTGAATTTGAAGAGACCTTTACCGCCCTGCAACGTCATTGTGCGCGCTTCAACCAACTGAGTGAGGAGGAAGTAGTCGAAATCACGCGCCACGGCGATCGCAACACGGGCGAGGATCGCAACACCATTGTCTATTCCACTTCGGGCAAGCCCATTGCCCCACGTTCGGAGAACCAACGCAAACTGGTGGAGGCTTATTTAAAGAACGACATGCTGTTTGCCGTCGGCCCTGCGGGATCGGGCAAAACCTATGTGGCGATAGCCCTCGCCGTCAAGGCACTCAAGAACAAAGAGATCAAGAAAATCATCTTGAGTCGCCCTGCCGTCGAAGCCGGCGAGAAGCTGGGTTTCCTGCCGGGGGACATGAAAGACAAAATCGACCCTTATCTTCAACCTCTCTACGATGCGCTGCAAGAAATGCTCCCGCCGGCCAAGTTGCAAGAGTACATGGATCAGCAAGTGATCCAGATTGCCCCCTTGGCTTTCATGCGCGGTCGCACACTGAACGACGCTGTCGTGATTTTGGACGAAGCGCAAAACACGACCTCCGCGCAAATCAAAATGTTTCTCACGCGCATGGGCTGGAACACGAAGATGATCATCACGGGCGACCGCACACAGATCGACCTCCCCCCCTCACAACGCAGCGGACTGGTGGAAGCCCAACGCATACTCCACAATGTGCCGGGCATCGCCTTCGTCGAAATGACGAAAAAAGACATCGTCCGCCACAAATTGGTCAGCCGTATAGTGGAAGCCTACGACGCCGACGCGCGCAACAAGGCAGAAAAGGGACCGGGCGCGGCAGCCACCGCCCCCGCGTCACCCGCCAACGAAGCAACAACTCAACCCCTCAAATAAAACATCATGAGTGCTCTCACAACAACCGATTTCCATTTCCCGGGACAGCGTAGTGTCTATCATGGGAAGGTACGCGATGTCTACAACCTCGGCGATCGTCTCGTCATGGTGGCCACCGACAGAATTTCAGCCTTCGACGTCGTGCTGCCGAAAGGCATTCCCTTCAAAGGACAGGTGCTCAACCAAATCGCGGCACAGTTTCTCGACGCGACGACGGACATTTGCCCGAACTGGAAGGAAGCCACTCCCGACCCGATGGTAACCGTCGGCGTGACCTGCGAAGGCTTCGCCATCGAAATGATCGTTCGCGGTTATCTTTGCGGCAGCGCTTGGCGCGCTTATAAGGCCGGCGCCCGCGAAATCTGCGGCATTCCTCTCCCCGACGGAATGCGCGAGAACGAGAAGTTCCCCACTCCGATCGTCACGCCCACCACAAAAGCTGAAATCGGCGAACACGACGCAGACATTTCTAAAGCCGAGATTCTCGAACGCGGATTGGCCACGCCCGAAGAATACGAAGTGTTGGAACGCTACACGCTGGCGCTCTTCGAACGCGGCACGAAAATGGCTGCCGAACGCGGTTTGATTCTCGTGGACACCAAGTATGAATTCGGAAAGCACGACGGCAAGATCTATCTCATGGACGAGATTCACACGCCCGACTCCAGCCGCTACTTCTATGCCGACGGTTACACGGAACGTTTCGAGAAAGGCGAACCACAAAAAGCAACTCTCGAAAGAATTTGTGCGCGAATGGCTCATGGCCAACGGCTTCCAAGGCAAAGAAGGCCAGCAAGTGCCGGAAATGACGCCCGAAATCGTAGCCAACATCTCCGACCGCTACATCGAACTCTACGAGCACATCACGGGTAAGCCCTTCGACCGCGAAGAGCACACCGACCTCACGCAGCGCATTGAGCAAAAACGTGCTCAACTACCTCAAACAATAAACGGACATTACCGAGTGATGGCACACCGTGGCGAGACCTTTCACCACACCTCCTCCACAATGACCGCAACAGCCCAAAGCCCGCAACTCCCCGATGGGAGCTTGCGGGCTTTTACGTCGAAGAGACCGCAGTAAAAACGGCGTTTTTTGGAAAAAAGCACTTTCGGTCAACCGCCCACCGGAATGGACGCGAACCCGCGCTGCACAACTTTTTCCCACTGTACCAGAAAAGATTAGGGTACATGGTTATGGCTAAACGAAAGGCGCGCCCGAGCCTGCCTTTTTTCAGATAAACCGAACGAGGACGCGCTCAAATGAATGAATTTTGCAATATAAACATAGCAACATAGACACTATTCGTATAAATAGAGCGGTTTCTTGGCTTGTTTCTTCCCACTATTTGTCGATAGTCTCTAAATTTGTACGCGTATAAGTAGCTACCATCAGTCGATCTCGTCGGGTGGTGAGCCGATAGACGTACGCCGCTCGTCCATGAGATGAAAGCGATGAGTGAAACGTCGGGACGCCTGAACGAGGCCACCCCGAAATTCACTGACCGAGTGACCACGTCCTCTCTTCCTTCGGATTCGCCCGTCGGAAAATGCGCCGAGCTCCTCGGCAACTGAACAACAGAAACAAAAAAACAACAGAATGAATCATCGTATCTCCAAACTTTTGGCACTTGCGATCCCCGCACTCTTTCTGCCCGTGGCTTTGCATGCGCAAAGTCGTCAGGATGCAGTGGGCGTCGGCGTGCGTGTGCCGACAGAAGATCTGCACGTGAAAGGGCGCGTGCGCGTGGAATCCCTTCCGAAGACAGGAACTGCCACCTCGGTTTACACGAAACCCGACGGCACTCTCTCCGCCGGTGGTCGCGATCAGACGTTTGATGCCGATGCACACCGCGTGATCCAAGCTGACGCCAACGGTGTAATTGGTTATAGCATGGCCGTGAAGCCCCTGTTCTTCCACATGCCTTGCATCGTATTGCCCCTCGAAACTACGAGCAATTACTATAATAATACGTCGGGCATGTTCGAAATCAATCTCTACGACCGCTATGTGGAGCAATTCACCAACCCAACCGGCACTCCGACTCCCGGTTCTGCGGCAGCTACCCGCGCAGTGAGCCCTTCTGCCGGCGCACTCCCCGTGGAACAAGCGGCTGATCTGGAATTTTACATCACCTACTATGATTCCAACGTCTTCAAAGATGTGAGCATCAACAACAGCGGTGTACTGAAATATCGCGTGATCGCCGGATCGGAAGCCACGGAATATACGTTCATGGATGTGATCTTCAAACTGAAATAAACGCACTGCAAGACGGAAGTTCGGGAGATCGGGCATTTTTGCTTGTCGATCGACCTCTCCTTCGGTATGCATACCGAATCAACGCGCCTAAGGTGAACAACCCCACGCGTTAACCGACGGACCGACTCCCACCTGATTCCTACTGCTTCCTCTTTTCCAATAGATTTCCCTCATGAAACTTCGACATATTCTTTTTCTGGCAGCGCTCACTTGCGGCGCTTCCGCAATGGCTCAGGCCGAGCGTGGCCGTGTTGGTGTGAACGCAACGGCTCCCACGGAGCGTCTGCACGTGAACGGAACGGCTCGCATCCAATCTCTCCCCAAAGCCGGAGAAGGCGTAACAACTTCGGCAGCAGGTCAGTACGATCAAACGAAAGCCAACCACTTCGACCCTAAACGTGTGGTGGTGGCCAACGCACAAGGCGTGTTCGGTTCGATGCCCGGTGCCTGGCCGCTCTTCTTCTACCTGCCCGGCTACATTATGCCCACCGATGTGTCAGCCCCCGAGTATGATGGCACCTCGTTCACCATCGACTTGCACAAAATTTACCGCGAACGCTTCCAACCGAGCTTGGCCGCAGTGACACCTCCCGCAACGGCCAGCCCATCGTCGACGGCTTTGCCCGTGGAACAAGTGTCTGATCTGGGCTTTTTCGTAACTTACTACGACAATACGGTAGTCAAAGACGTGTCCGTCGACGATACCGGCATTCTCACCTACAAGTTGGTGAATGTCCCTGCCGTGGTGACGGACAAGACTTACATGAACATCGTGTTCAAACGCCTTTAACTTGATAGTCCCCCGCGGACATTCTCAAAGAACAAGCGCGCATCGTCTAAGACGGTGCGCGCTTGTTGTTTTCGCTGAGCGGGAAGGAAGAACCGCAAGGGGACTCCGCGTGCTTCGCAACCTATTTCCCAACACTTTGCCAAAAGTCGAGATAAGCTTGTGCCACTTTCAAATGATCATGGTAGCGTTCGATGTAAAGCCGGCTCTCATGCGAGAGCTGGGGAAGGCGCGCTTTATGGTCGACCAAGGCGCGCAACTGCTCATAGACGGTCTCATTCGGCAAAACGTTGATAATCGGATGGATGTCCGTGCATCCCAAGATTTCATAGGATTCGGGTTCTCCTCCGCTCACGACAACGAGTCCTTGGGCCATGGCTTGCAGCGCGTTCATTGCGGGCGTGTAAGAATAGAGCTGATCAAGCAGCACATCGCACGAAAGCATGGCCTTCTTATATTCCTCGAAAGGCACATTCTCCACCTTCACCACTTGCACTTCATCGGGCCGCTCAGCCTCCAGACGCCGTAATGCGCGCAACATCACGTCGGTCCCCTTGTAACTGCTCCTGTCGCGCTGCACACCGACGAAGAAACGCACCGGCCGTTCGGCAGGGAAATCAGTTTTGTCGAAGTCCGCGATCAAGGGTGCGCGCTGCACATTGATCGGGAAAGGGATGAAGTGCAGTTTGTCTGCAAATTCTTTCGATAGGAGGCATCATACTCGTAAAGTCCTGCGACAATACCATCGCAGTCTTGCGCTATATAAGTATTGAGTCGACCTTTTTCGCCATGGAGCCATTCTGCGATCCAAATATCGTTGTCCGCGCGCTGCCGCACCTGCGCACCGAGGTTGAAATCACTGTACCGAAAGGTTTGGCAATCCAATCCGGCTTTGACCCAATAGCGATCCATACCGAAAGCTCCGAGAAAGACACGGCGGTTGTGCCGGCGCAACCAACGATAGAAGGGGCGCATGCGCTCGGCACGCAGGGGAAGGAAAACAGGGTTGATGAGTTGCACGACGTCGTAGCCCTTGAAATGACGAAAGGCGCGCCACAATCGCCAGAGAAAGGCCATTGTGGAGCGCCAATTCATGCCGTAACGTTTCAAATCAACGTCGCGGGCGTATGCTTTCCACCCGTCGCCATCGGAGGCCAGCGTGACTTCATGGCCGAGTGTGCGCAACCTTCCGCCAAGGTGGCGTGGACGTTGGAATAATCGCCGAGGAGTAATATTTTCATGCGGCGTTCAGTGCTGTTGCATTTGGTTGAATTCCGGATCGTCGGGTGACATGATACGCATGCCGGACGAATACTTATTTTTACGTGGAGCTTTGCTACCTTTTCCCACCTCAGGTCCTCTAGACTGTGCGCTCTCTCCACCGGACACTTCGGGCAAAACGGGAGCTCGGCTCAACAAAACCCGTCCACCGTAGCCTTGCCACCGCGATAAGATGGACTGAACATAGCCGGCCGTCTCACTTCCGATCATGTACCCGTGCTTTACCACAGGATCTCTGTAGTATTGCGGCGATTGCAGCCCAAGAATGTAAGGTGCCACCTCGTCCCAGCGATGGGCATCACGGCCATATTTTCGCGCCAATGCCATTGCGTCGCGCACATGTCCGATGCCTCCGTTGTAAGAGGCCAACACAAATTTGATACGCTCGTTGGCATCGGGCACATCAGCGAGCTGTCCGCTGAGTTTGCGAATGAGACGCGCCGCCGCTGCGACATTGGTCTGTGGATCGCCCACTTGTTCGGCTGCTACGCCGAGGTCTGCTGCCGTTCTCGGCATGAGCTGCATGAGACCGCGCGCCCCGGCCCAAGACCGCGCGTTGGGATCGAAACCACTCTCCTGATAGCATTGCGCCGCAATGAGTTTCCAATCCCATCCCGTCGCAGCCGAAGCTTGTTTGAACAGCGGATCGTAGACAGAAATGATACCTCTGTCGCGCGAAAGGAAGACGGCTTGCATATGTCTGCGCACTTCATGCACCTCGCGCAATCTTTTTTTCTCTCCCGCCTGCACTTCGGCCAGGGTATTGGACGTAAACCAAGCGCGCAAGGCTTCGGCCAAATCCTCGGCGCGGGAGCGCACTGCCCAGCTCGTATGCTGCTTCGCGTCGTTCACGCCCGCAGGCTGCAGACCGGCTTCTTTGATTCGTTCCTCCCCAACGGGCAGCGCCGCCACGTCTGCATCACCGCGCTTCACCATGGCAAGTAGCTCCGTAGTGTCGTTGGCCAATTCAACTCTCACCTTAAGTCCTTCGGAACGTGCGAAATCGTCAGCCAACGCATACTGTAAACCCAGGCCGGCCCCGTGATAATCGTAGTAGGTCTCGGGGCCGGAGATGGTAGCCACAATGAGTTCACCGCTTCTCCTGATGTCTTCGAGATCAGACTCTCCGCCGCTCGCGGATTTCTCACGTTCGAACGCAGCATTCATCGGCGAAGCGGGAGTGGTGCGCGACTTACACGCGCACCACATCAGCGGGATAAACAAAAGGAGCAGGTGGAGTTTCATTCAAACAACAATGAGACGCTGCATTAACACGTCATGTTTCTCAGTGGGCACGGCTGCTACGACTTGAAAATCGAAACATACGCCCACTCGTTTCAGGTGTTGAAGTTCGGATTGCGCTAGGAAACGATCATAATAGGCTTTCCCGTGTCCGAGACGTCCCCCGTTCCGGTCAAAAGCGACACCGGGTACAAGGGCTAATTCGATACTTTCGAGTGCGACGTCGGAGGGGCCTGTGGGTTCAAGGATGCCAAACGATCCCGGACGGAGACTTTCGCGTCCGGTATAGCGACAAACTTCCAGTTGCCCGTGGCGAATAGCCGGCAGCAGGAGGATTTTCTCCGTTTTCCACCGTTCAATGATGGGCCACATCGGTACTTCGTCTGGCATGTCCGCATAAAGCAACACCACCTTCGCAGCCATGAAATCGGCATCGGCCGCCAAGCATGCCTCCAAGCGGTGTGCGGCACATTCACGCCTTTCTGCATTGACCCGGGCGCGACGTAGGTCGCGTTGCACCAAGCGCAAATTTTGTTTGGAGTCCATATTCAGCCGAATAAACCGAGGGGATGAAATCAAGCACGGTGCGCGCCGTTTTCTTCTCTCCCGATGTCGGGAAAGCCCTCCCCTCTTTGAAAACATTGAGCGCCTTGCGGATGAACGGATCGCCCACATTGTCCACTTGCAATGCCGCTGCAGGGTCAAAGAGATCGGCCACAACGTAAGTTGTCAGCATTCTTTCAAGTAGGCTCCTCGAGGTGCGAATCATCAAGTTGCGGCGTTGCACACCATGCTTGTCTGCGTATTCCGCAAACTGCTCAACAATGTTCGTACGACGTAGGTGCGCGGCGAGAACTTCCGGTGTTTTCACTGTTCCGAGGAGCTTTCTGTTGTGATCTGCGTACCAATAAGCAAACTGCGTCATCATTCCGGACATATACACTTCTTTATAATAAGAAGTGATGCCTGTAGTATCGCGCGGCACGAAGAAATCAGGGATAATCCCCCCGCCACCGTAGACAATGCGACCGAGGCGCGTTTTATACTTCTGTCCCGTCGTTTTTATACTGTCTGAATTGTAATATTCTCCCGTAGCGGCTCGCGTAAGCAGGTCTGCTTCGTAATCTTCCTCGTCTCCCGGCGTGAAAGGTTTCTGCACGCAACGCCCGGACGGGGTGTAATATCGAGCCACCGTGAGGCGCACCATACTTCCGTCGCGGAATTCGATGGGCACTTGCACAAGACCTTTACCAAAGGTGCGCCGCCCGATGATGGTGGCGCGGTCATTGTCCTGCATCGCGCCTGCAAAGATCTCACTGGCCGAAGCACTCGTTTCGTCAACGAGGATAACAAGCGGCAAACGCTGATAAGTGCCGCGTCCGTTGCTCTTATATTGTTCTTGATTGAAACGTCTTCCCTTAGTATAGACAATGAGTCGATCCTTGGGCAGGAATTCATTGGCCACACTTACCGCGGCTTGCAAATATCCCCCGAGATTTCCGCGCAAATCAATGACGAGATGCTGCATACCCTTGGCACTGAGCGAGGCCATTGCCGCGAGAAAGTCTCCGTAAGTGTTGTCTCCCCACGAAGAGATGCGGATGTAGCCCGTGGTGGCATCGAGCATATAAGAAGCATCTACACTATGAACAGGCACGTCTCCGCGGACGATGGAATACTTCTCCATACCCGCAACGCCCGAACGGCGCACAGTCAGTTCGACCTTGCTTCCGGCCGCGCCTTTAAGCCGCTTCATAGTGCCTTCGGTGTCGATTTTCTTACCTACATAGGTTTTGCCGTCGATGGCCACGATGCGATCTCCTGGCCGCAGGCCGACATCTTCTGCCGGCCCCCGGGAATCACTCGAACCACGCGCACCGTGTCATCATAAATGGTGAATTGCACACCGATGCCGGAGAAACTGCCACGTAAGTCCTGCATGGACGCCTCAACATCCTTTGCACTGATGTAAGTGCTGTGCGGATCCAGCTCTTTCAGGATCTGCGGCATGGATCGCTCCACGAGATCAGCCATGTTGACCGTGTCCACATAGCGCTCGTCGATGATGTGCAACAAATCACTGAGCTTATTACTCGAAGTATTGATGAAACTAATGCGATTGCCGGAAAAAAATGCGTGGCATAGAAAGCTTCCGATTAGCACGCCGACGACAACGGCGACCGAAACATAGAAGGGAAGCAAAGCGCGAAGCGTAGTATTTCATTGGAAAAAAAGAGGGCTTATGGTTCGGGAAGATGCAGGACTTCAATCTCAGCACGCCTCAGCAACTCCAATCCTGCGTGCAAACGGTATTCTCGCATGTAGACCACGCGCCGAATGCCGGCTTGGATGATGAGCTTTGCACATTCGATGCAAGGTTCGTCGGTGACATAAAGTGTGGCGCCGTCCGAGTTGTTGCCCGATCGAGCAATTTTTGGTGATTGCGTTGGCCTCAGCGTGCAGCACATAGGGCTTTTGTCAACCCGTCTTCGTCCTCACAGACGTTTTTCGAATCCCGACGGCGTCCCATTGTATCCGTCCGAAATGATTCTTTTGTCCTTGACGATCAACGCACCCACCTTGCGACGTGCACAATAAGAGTTTTCGGCCCAAATATCAGCCATGCGCAGATAGCGATAATCGAGTGCAGTCTTCTTATCCATGGTTGCCTAAGTTATAATTCTAAGTGCGAGCAACAATACCGTCCCGCTTCAGCAGGGCATCGATGGTGGCCGGCCGACCGCGGAAGTCATCATACAGCTGTTGAGGGTGAACCGTTCCACCGCGAGCGAGGAGTTTGTGCCGGAAATCGGAGGCCACCTCACGATCGAACAGACCTCTTTCGACAAAGGCCTCAAAGGCATCGGCATCAAAGCACTTCTGCCCATTTATAGCTGTAGTATCCTGCGGAATACCCGCCGTTCATGATATGGCTGAACTGCACCGTCATGCACGTTTCGGGGATGGAGGGCAACAATTGTACCGACTTCCACGCAGCGCGTTCGAAAGCTCGGAGATCCCCCTCGAGCGGTTCGGTGCGAGTGTAGTAAGCCATGTCGAGCAATCCGAAGCTAACTTGGCGAATGCACGCATAGGCCACATTAAAGTTGTGTGCGCGCCGGATCCGCTCCACGAGTTCGTCGGGCATCGGGCATCCGGTTTCGTAATGATGGGCAAAAAGTACGAAGGAATTCGGGACGGAGCGCAAAATTCTCCATGAATTGCGAAGGGAGCTCCACGAAATCCCAGAAAACGTTGGTGCCGCTGAGTGCCGGATAGTGCGTATCGGCAAAAATTCCATGCAGTGCATGTCCAAACTCATGCAAGAACGTTTCCAGTTCGTCGAAAGTAAGCAACGACGGGCGCGAAGCCGTGGGTTTGGTGAAGTTCATCGTCACACTCACGTGGGGGCGTCGCACTTCCCCTTGCCAGGTGTGTCCCGCTTCCCGATAAGCCGTCATCCAAGCCCCACTCTGTTTTGACGCCCGGGGGAAGAAGTCCGTATAGAGCACAGCCAAGAAACTACCGTCGGCATCAAACACCTCATAGGCCTTCACCTCTTCGTGATAGACGGGGATTTCCGGGTTTTCCTTGAAGGTGATACCATATAAAGTGGTGGCCAGTCCGAAAACGCCCTCAACCACTTTCGACAACTCCAAAGTAGGGACGCACCATTTCGGCATCCAAATCATAATCTCTCAGCTTCAAAAGATGGGCATAGTGGGCGAAAGTCCCACGGCATGAGCTCAAAATCGGTCCCCTTCCTTCTCCTTCGCCAGTTGCTCCACGGCCTCCACCTCTCGCCGAGCGGGGAGCAAGATAGTGCGCTTTTCAGTTCTTCGAGCAAATTGTAGACGCGTTCGGGCGTCTGCGCCATTCTTTTTTTCAGCACATAGTCGGCGTAACACGGAAAACCGAGCAATTGCGCCATCTCCATGCGGAGATTCACCAGCTTTTTTGCAGATCTCAAAGTTGTTGCGCGCATTGTCGTGCGCACAACGGGTCATGTAGGCACGATACATGCGCTCTCTCAGTGCACGATTTTTCGGCATATTGCATGAACGGTCCGAACGACGGTGCATGAAGCGTGAAGACCCAGCCCTCCAATTGGCGCTCTGCAGCCGCGGCGGCCGCTTGTTCAATTTGCGAATCCGGCAAACCCGCCAAATCTTCGCGCTGCGTCAAATGCAGCACGAAGTCGTTGGTCTCTTTGATGTTGTTCTGCGAGAATTGCAACGAGAGTTGAGCCAATTCCGCCTTCACCTCCTTGAATCTGCCGCGTTTTTCCTCGGGAAGCGCGGCTCCGAACGCACAAAACTATCGTACGTATCCTGCAAAAGCATGGCATCCTCGCCGGTGAGCGTGGGTTTCCGTTTTTCTTCTTCGTAGACCGCGCTCACTCTGCGGAAGAGGGACTCATTGAGCGTGATGCTTGCACTGTGTTCACTCAAGATGGGCGACATCTTCTCGGCCAATTGTTCCAATTCATCGGAGGTGTTGGCCGAAAGCTGGTTGTACATGAGCGTTGTAGCACGTTCCAGCATTTCACCGGCGTAGCTGAGTGCCACGATCGTGTTGCGAAAGGTCGGTTCGTCGGCAGATCGTGCAATGGCGTCCACCTCTCCGCGTTCAATTTCTATGCCTTTCAGCAAGGCAGCCTCGATGTCAGCTACCGTGATGTCGGCAAACGGGAAGGTATCGTGCGGGGTAGCAAATTTATGTTGGAGTAAAGGATTCTTCATGCGTTCAAGCTGGGTTGTATTTGGATATTTCTTCGAACTCCTTTCCGAGATTGAGCTTCAAGTAGACATCGTAAAGCAGCGGTGCCCACAATCTCGGTGCGTCGGGCGCGGCTTTTTCTGAATCGCTCCAGGTGGGGTCGCGCCTCTTCGTAGCATTTGCGCTGCGCTTTGAAGGCTTTGTTGTAGCCCGGCGCCTTGATGGAGGTGGGCAATAATATGGACTTCGCCATTTTGCACATAGGCTTTGCCCATGAAATAGTCGGCGCGCGGATTGTCAGGCTCCGCCTGCCGGAGTTGCTGTGCTGCGCGCAAGCACAGGGAGTCATTGTGCAATCGGTCGTAGGCCTCGGCTTGTGCGTCGTAGAGCGCCGCCTTTTTTCGTTCGCACGGGCAAGAGCGAATCGACCCACGCCAAGAGTTCGCGTTCGTTGCCGCGGCGGAAAAATTCTTCGGCCAGTTTGCCGAAGAAGAAATCGTCGTTGGGATATTCTCTCACGCTGCGTTTTAACAAAGTGAGGTACTCATCCTGCTTTTGCGCCGCCTCGTAGTTGAGCGCAAGGGTGCGCAACACCGTCGACCGGTGCAGCGAATCGCGCAAGGCCGCATCGATGTAGCGTGTCGCCTCGTCAAATCGTCCGGAAGCATAGCCGGCGTAGAGATAATCCTCGGCATTTTGCATTTCGAGAGCGGACGAAATCTGCGGTGCCCGCGGTCCGAAAATCGGTGCATTGCGCACTTCGAGCGTCATCTTCGCAAAGCGCGCTGCTTCGTTCCACTTTTCTTTGGTGAGAAAATAGCGCGAAGCCGTGGCGAGGTTGGGATAGAGGCGCGCCAACAGGGCAGCATAGTTCCCGACACCCGTGTGCTGGCATTTTTGTCGGTCAGCTGTGCACGTTGCACGCTGTCTGCACGAAGCGCATAAGCAAACACCTCATATTGCGTGGAGAAATAGGCCGTCGTGTCGGGGTTACGGTGCAAATAGAGCTTCTCATTCTCCGCGTCGTTGAGTTTTTTTGCCGCCGCGGCCCCCAGTTCGTAGTATTGCGCATCGGGCGCGTAGGCTGTGTCGGTCGCCATTTTCCGAATCAGGTTCATGGCATCGGCCGGCCGCTTGTTGTTCAACGCCGTTTTCACCTCTTTGAGCGGATCTGTCCCCCCCTTGCAGGCCACACTCAGCAGCCCGACGAAGAAAACCGTCGCTAAGCTTACGTTCAGTTTCATAATTGAGTAAAGCAGAGACGCGCCTTTTCGGCACGCCCCTGCATGAGTGTTGGTGATGTTGCTAGATCAACGATGGTTGGCCGCATCGAGCAGGTCGTCCATCTGCTTGGCTTCCGCTTTGCGCAGGAGATTTTGGTAAATCTGTTGCAAAGTCGGCGCCCAAAGTTTCACCCGGTCGGGTGCGAGCTGGCGCACTTTCTCCATGTAAGGCAGTGCCTTGCTGTAGTAGCCTTGGATGTCTTTGAGCTCCTTATTGTAGAGCGCAATCGCCGCATTGCCTTTCACTTTCGAGAGATTGCTGCCGGCATACTTATATTTGCCGTTCATCTTCTTCGTGATCACATCGTTGATGTAGGCATAGGCCATGTTGGCGTTGGCTTCCACGTGATTCGGATCGATGGCCAGGGCTTTTTGCAAACGCTTCGCGCGCGGCAGCATAATCCTTCTTCAGGTTCAGATCCACACAACCTCTGATATACCAGGAAGACGCCTTTTCGGGTGCATTTTTGAGCAAGTCATTGGCCGTAGCCTCGGCCGACTTGATGTCATTGTTCTGGTAATAGACACTGATCAAGTTCTCTAGCAGATTGGCATTGTCGTCCAAGTGTTCAATGGCATCCTTCAATGTGTTGACATAGGCCGTGGTGTCCTTCTTTCCGTCGAGATAAGTTTGCATGCGCAGGAGGTAGAGGTCGCGCACCGAAACTTTTGCCTCTTCAAGCACCTTCTTGTCATACTTGAACGCGCCATCTACGTTAGACAACACGCCGTCGTAGTCCTTCATATCGTTGGCCAACATGGCACGATAGTAGAGCGCTTGCGCATATTCCTTCGCCATCGTGATGCGCATGGAGTCGCGCTTCGTCGCCAAGGCCGGGTTATCGGGAAAATCTACGAATTTGCCGAGATACTTGTAGGCGCCGGGCTTGTTGCCGTTGCTGTTGAGGAAGATACCGGCATAGAAATAGTAGTCGCGCGCATTGTAAAGAACCTGCGTGGCTTCGTTGCTATATTCCGGCTTGGGCATTTTGCCTTTGGCGTCGGGCGTGTGTTCGAAAACGTAGCTCTTGGTGTAGTAGTCCACCATGTCATCGAGTCGCGAAATGAATTTCGCGGTGTCGAGCGGCTGAGAATTAGCCGCATTGACCAAGAGCGGCTGGAACAAGATGCGTGCGCACTTGCCGGCTTTGTTGTAAATCTCGCCAAACTTCGTCGTCTTCGGGTTGTCGAACGAGGTTTTGAGGAGTTCGAGCGCGTCGGCGGCTTTGTTCTGCTCAAGCAGAGCATCCGCCTTATATACTACGCTGTTCTGGGCCGCACCCGCCAGGGCGAAGGCGCCGAGAACGGCCAGAGAAAACAGTTTCTTCATGGCTGTTGATGTTTATAATGGGTTATGGATTGTCGGTTTCGGGAGTTTCGCCGCCATGGTTGTCAGTCTCCCCCTCTCCTTCGTTCGTGTAGAGAGCCTCAGGAGCTTCGGGCAATTCGGTGCCGTCTACGGTTTCCACCTCCTCTTCGTCGTCGGTGGGCACCTGGCACACGCTACTGATCACATCGTTGCGCTTTTTGAGGTCGATCAGGCGCACGCCCTGGGTGGCACGGCCTGCTTGTCGAATGTCTGCGACGCGCAAGCGGAGCGTGATGCCACTTTTGTTGATGATCATGAGATCTTGGTCCTCTGTGACGCTCTTGATGGCCACGACTCTACCCGTCTTGTCGGTGATGTTGAGCGTGCGCACGCCCTTGCCACCACGATTGGTGATGCGGTAGTCGTCGACCACGCTGCGCTTTCCGTAGCCCTGTTCGCTGACGACGAGCACGGTTTCGCGATCTCGGTCGTTGACGCAGACCATGCCCACGACTTCATCGTCTCCATCGTCGAGCACCATGCCGCGCACGCCCGTTGCATTGCGTCCCATGGTGCGCACTGCGCTCTCGCTGAAGCGGATGGCCCGGCCGTTGCGGTTGGCCATGATGATTTCGTCCGTTCCGTTGGTGAGTGCCACGCTGATCACGCGGTCATCGTCGTTGATATTGATGGCGTTCACGCCGTTGGTGCGCGGACGAGAATATTCGGTGAGGCACGTCTTTTTGATCACGCCGCGCTGCGTGGCAAACACCACATAGTGCGACTTGCAGAAGTCCTCATCACGCAATTTGCGCACATGGAGGAATGCATTGATGCGATCGTCGGGCTCGATGTTGAGCATGTTTTGGATGGCGCGTCCCTTCGATTGGCGCGTGCCCTCCTCGATTTCGTAGACACGCAACCAGTAGCAGCGTCCTTTGGCGGTGAAGAACAGCATCGTGTTATGCATCGTGGCATGATAGATGTACTCGATGAAGTCCTGATCGCGTGTGGATCCGCCTTTGGCTCCGACTCCGCCGCGTCCTTGCGCGCGGAATTCGGCCAGCGGGGTGCGCTTGATGTAGCCGAGGTGGCTGATGGTGATCACCACTTCGTCGTCGGAATAGAAGTCCTCGGCGTTGAAGTTCGAGAGATCGGGCAGGATTTCCGTTTTGCGTTCGTCGCCATAAGCCGCTTTGACCTCGAGCAACTCGTCCTTGATCACCTTTTTGCAAAGTTCGGGATCCGAGAGGATCTGATTGAAATAGGCAATGCGCTGTTCGAGTTCGTCATATTCGGCATGGAGTTTCTCCTGCTGCAGGCCGGTGAGCTGCGCCAAACGCATATCAACAATGGCCTTGGCCTGAATTTCGTCGAGGGCAAAGCGCTGCATCAAGCGCTCTTGCGCCTCCTGGGTGTTGCGGCTCGATTTGATGATGGCCACGACCTCGTCGATGTTGTCGGAGGCGATGATCAGTGCGCGCAGGATGTGCTGACGTTCGAGGGCCTTGCGCAGGTCGAACTTCGTGCGACGAATCACCACATCGTGGCGGTGTTCGATGAAGTGGCGGATGCAGTCCTTGAGGGTGAGCAACTGCGGGCGCATCTTGGCGGGACTCGTGCCGGGAATGGGCACCAGCGCAATGCAATTGACGGCGAAGCTGGTTTGCAAGCCCGTGAGTTTATAGAGCTTGTTGAGCACCACATTGGCATTTTGCCCGCGCTTGACGTCCACCACGATGCGCATGCCTTCGCGGTCCGACTCGTCGTTGACATTGGTGATGCCCTCGACCTTGCCCTCTTTGGCCAATTGGGCGATGGATTTCACCAGGTCGCCGGTGTTGGTCCCATAAGGCACGGCGCGCACCACGATCTTGTCGTGCAAGGTTCCGGCTTCAATTTCGGCTTTGGCACGCAGCATGACGCGTCCGCGCCCGGTTTCGTAGGCACTGCGGATGCCGGCGTTGCCCAAGATGTAGGCTCCGGTCGGGAAATCGGGGCCCTTGATGTGCTGCATGAGGCCGTCGACATCGATATCGGGGTTGTCGACATAGGCCACACAGCCATCGATCACTTCACCGAGGTTGTGTGTGGGCACATTGGTGGCCATACCCACGGCAATACCGGTGGCGCCGTTGACCAAGAAGGAAGGAATGCGGGTGGGCAACACCGAGGGCTCGTCGCGCGAGTTGTCGTAGTTGCGGTTCATGTCGACCGTTTCCTTCTCGATGTCCTGCATCATGGCTTCGCCCACGAGACTCATTTTGGCCTCTGTGTAACGCATGGCTGCCGCCCCGTCACCGTCCATCGAACCAAAGTTACCTTGTCCGATCACCAGGGGATAGCGCATGGCCCACGGTTGTGCCATGCGCACCAAGGCGCCGTAGACCGAGCTGTCGCCGTGGGGGTGATACTTACCGAGCACCTCACCGACGATGGCGGCCGACTTTTTCGTCGCCTTATCGTGCGTGATTCCCATGTCCATCATGCCGTAGAGAATGCGGCGATGCACGGGCTTGAAGCCGTCGCGCACATCGGGCAGCGCACGGCTCACGATGACGGACATCGAATAGTCAATATACGAGGACTTCATTTCCTCCTCGATATTCACTTGTTTGATTCTATCTGTTTCTTGGATCATTGTTTGGGCGTTTGCAGCCGCTCAACGGTTCGGCAATGGGTGAGCCGGATGCCGAATCGGGGCCATATAACTTGTGCAAATATAAGCATTTCGCTCCACACGCGCACGCGATCTTGCGTTTTTTTCGCGCGCACAAGCCCACAATGGCACTTTAAGCCCCGCTGAGCCACTTTCTCACTCAGCGCTGTGTTTCTATCGGGGGAAAATACCTTGGCGATTCGTTTCGATGCCCTTCATCGCGTTTCCCGTTGGACGCAGCGTGCCGTTTGCCCCCTCTGATCGTGTGTTGGCTCCGTAGGACGGCTCGTCTTCTCGGCGCCAATCTCTCTCCCGCTTCGCGCCAAAGTTTTCGGCCTTCGCATCGCCGGCGAAAAGAGGGGAAATTTGGCTGAAAAATGGGGAAGAAAACAGGAAAAGCTCCCGCTTTTTCGGTGCCTCCTCCCCTGTTTTTCCCATCGCGACGCCTCCCCTGCTCTCTCGGAGGCCGCCTTTTAGCCCCGCGCCTCCGACCGACGGAATCGATGTCGTGACCGAACTTTGCAGCCCGCTACGCATCGAACAGCTGCCGGGACGGTTTGCGCTGGACACGCGACGGACGCGCATCATTCGCGGGCACATCGACCGGCTGCTCGGCGAAGGGAAACAAAAACGCCCCCGGTCTACGAAAATAGACCGGGGGCGGGAATTGGAATGTGCCGACCTCGCAGCAGGAACTGCCGCGCGACGGCTCAGCGTCTGCCTTTGCGTTTGCCGAAAAGTCCGGTAAACCCGCGCAGACGGCGGAAGAGCTTGTAGCCGGTGAGCGCTCCGTCGAAGATCCACCACGCACGGGTGGCCGTGCTCATGAGGGTTTCCAGCACATTGCCGTCGCCGGCCGGCGGCGCCGTGAGAGTTGTGAGATCTTTGCTGATCTCTTCGCCCACTTTTTGCAGCTCCAATTGGAGTCGCTTCTGGCGCCATCGCACTTGTTCGAGGGAAATGTATGTGCTCATGGCTGAGACGAATTGAAAGCAGTGGTGTCGCCGACAGTGGTTCCCCTTCGTTCATCGCGCACGCCCATCTCTCCTTCTTCCGACAGCAGGAGCGCCACGAGAAAGCGGGTGATGGGATCGATGATGAGCGATTTGCGGAAGAGAATGAGCAGCAACGCCACCACAACGTAGAACAAAGCCACCAAACTTGCGGATACCACGTAGCCGCCCACGATGGGGGCCAAATAGACCACAGCGGCAAACGAGAGCATGATGGCCACCAACGATGCGAGACAAAAGAAGACTACGCCGATAAGTATGGCCGAAAGTAGCATAGTGATGCGACTCACGGCGTCTAAGCGCAGGGTTTCCAACTTGAGATCGACGTAGCGCTTGAGATTGCGCACCAGCCGCTCCAAGATTCTCACATTCTGATCACTCGACATCATCGTGCGTCAGTTTTTCAAAGGGGACACGCCTGCGCGTGCTTAGTCGTTGGCCGTGTTAAGTTCGTCGGCAATGTCGTCGACCAGGCTCTCGAGCTCTTTGCCGTTGAGCTTAATGCCACGCTTGCGGATAGCGTCTGCAATACGGGTACGCATGTTTTCGCCCTTTTCGGGTGCGAAAAGAATGCCACATGCGGCGCCTACTGCTGCACCGCCCAAGAAAGCTGCTAAAATACTGAGACCTTTCATATCGTTCTGAGATTAAATTGAGAATGTTTCGAGTCCAAAAATAGCACTTTCTCTTCAGAACACCGCAAACAAGGGAGGAAAAAGGAGTTGTTTACTGTTTTTTATGATTACGTATCGCATCTGATCCTTCATTTCCTTGTATTTTTGCGTCGTATTATATGCGTCATCCTCGGAAACGGGATGAGCAGACCACCAGGACAACAAACATCTACAGAAATAAAACGTCACTGAAATGAAGAACCCTGCTATCCTCGCTCTAAGTCTCTGCGCCGTAGCCCTGTTCGCCGCTTCTTGCAAATCGCAGGAGAGCGCCTATCGCCAGGCTTACGAACGGGCCAGAGCACAAGAGATGAACAAGCCCACTCAGACGGTTACCATCATTCCCCAAAACACGCAGCCGCAGCCCGTGCAGCCCGCTCCCGTGCAGCAACCTGCCGCACCTGTGGTGCAGCGCACCGTGGTGGTGGAGGAAGACAACACTCCCGTGCGTACCATCCAAGGCGAGAAGCGCGTCATCGACGGCGAGCCTTTGAAGGCATTCAGCGTGGTGGTGGGTAGTTTCGTGAACGAAACCAATGCCCGCGGCATGATGAACACGCTGCGCAATCGCGGTTATGCTGCTCGTGTGATGAAGACGAACGAAACAATCAACGGACACACCGGATGGTATCGCGTGGTGGCTTCGTCCTTCTCCTCGAAAAAGCCAAGCTGTGCAAAGCAAAAATTCGCTTCGCGACACGTATCCCGGCGCTTGGATCCTGGGCAACTAATCCCTACACATGCGGCACAATTGACGCCGCACTGCACACAAAAACCACACAACGCGAGCGACGTCGGCACAGACGTCGGCTCGCGTTTTTTTATTCCCCCTACCCTCTCTGCGCAACGCCGGCCTCGGAAGGAGAACGATACGACAAAGCCCCGAAAATCGATGTGATTTTCGGGGCTTTGTCGGTAGTGCGCTGCTTTCGGCGCGAAGAGAGGGGCAGAACTTAGCTTTCGCAGCTACGACAAGAGACAATGTTGCTGAGCAACTCCTTGCTGATGCTCTGGCTGCGCTGGTAGTAAAGTCCTTTCACTCCGAGGCGCCAGGCTTCGATGAGCAGTGCATTGACTTCCTTGACGGAGAGTCCGGGCGGGATGTTGATGTTGAGCGACTGTCCTTGGTCGATAAACTTCTGACGGATGGAGGCCTGGAGGATGATCTCGTGCTGCGAAATCTCTTTGAAGGTCTTGAACACCTCTTTCTCTCGGTCGGAGAGGAAATCAAGGTGCTGCACCGATCCCTGATTGAGCATGATGTTGCGCCAAACGTCCTCGGTATTGCGTCCTTTCTCGGCGAGCAGCGCCTCGAGGTAGCGATTTTTGCGAATGAAGTTGCCCTTGGCGAGCCCGGCCTTGTAGTAATTGGACGAATAGGGCTCGATGCCGGGCGAGACTTGTCCGAGAATCGACGAACTGGAGGTGGTGGGCGCAATGGCCGTCACGGTGGTGTTGCGATATTTCGGCCCGTCGTAGGTCTCGCATTCGTCGAAGATCGGAGCGCACCCGTAGGTTGCTGCGAGTTCGAGCGAAGCTTGTTGGGCTTGTTCGTGGATGTGGCGGAAAATCTGCGTGGTGAGATTTTTGGCCTCCATCGATTCGAAGGGCACGAGGTTCTTCTGCAACAGGGAATGCCAACCGAGCACACCGAGCCCCAACGCGCGGTGGCGCTCTGCGAAGCGATTGGCTTGACGCAGGAAGGCGGAATCGCGGGTCTTCTCGATAAACTCAGACATCACGGCGTCGAGGAACCAAATGGCGAGGCGCACAGCATCGGTGTCCTTCCACTCGTCCCACAATTCGAGGTTCATCGACGAAAGGCAGCACACGAAACTCTCTTCCTCGGAATCGGGGAGCTGAATCTCGTTGCAAAGATTGGAATGCGTGATTTCCAGACCGAGTTGCTGGTAGATTTCCGGCTTGTGGGCGTTGACATTGTCGGAGAACTGGATGTAGGGCAGGCCTTTCTGCTGTCGGCTCTCAAGCACACGGGCCCAGATCTTGCGCTTCTCGGTGTCGCCGTCGATCATCTCCTGCATCCAATAGTCGGGCACGCACACGGCATAGAAAAGATTCTGGATGGGGCTGCCGATGTCCTTGATTTGCAGGAATTCCGCGATGTCGGGGTGGTCAATGTCGAGATAAGCGGCAAAAGAGCCGCGGCGGGTGGCGCCTTGCGACACGGTGTCCATCACCGTATCGAAGAGGCGCATGAACGAAACGGCGCCCGACGATTTTCCGTTGTTGGTGATGGCCGCGCCACGGCCGCGCAAATTGCCGAAATAGGCGGAGGTGCCGCCGCCGTGCTTGGTTTGCATCATCACTTCGCCGAGTTTGATGGTGATGCCCTCGATGCTGTCGGGTATATTGCAGCCGAAACACGAAATGGGGAGTCCGCGCGAGGTGCCCATGTTGGACCAAACGGGCGAACTGCAGCTCATCCAACCTTTATATATGAGTTCGGCAAAACGTTCTTGGAGTTCGGGACGGTACAGGCGGCGCGCTGCTGCGCTGGTGATGCGATAGATGGCATCGTGCACGGTTTCGCCGTGGAGCAGATAGCCGCGATTGAGCACGGCTTCCGACTCTTCGTTGTACCACCAAGGGAGTTCTTTGGTCATGAAAGAAGATGCGATGAAGAAAGGGAGAAAGAAAATGAGTAGCGTGGCGCCGTGACTGCTACATCACGACCCAAGCGAAAAAGAAAGCACCGCGGTGCAGATCAGAAGAGGTCGTCTTCGGTGATGGACTTGTCGTGCTTGGTATAGGCCGTGGGGCGTTTGGCGAAAAAGTCGTCGAGCTCGTTGGCAAAAACGTTCTCGTCAAACCAAAGCATGGGCTTATAAGCTTCGGTCGAGACGTTGTAGAGCTTGTCATACCCCAACTGGGTCAACGCATTGTCCACACGGGCGCGCATAAAGTCGAGCAGGTTGGCCTTGGTGAAGAAGGGAAGTTCGCCTTCCTCGTAGATCCAATCGAGCAACTCGGTTTCATAAGAGAGGTATTCGCGCACTTCCTTTTCGACCGTTTCCTGCGAGGGGCGCATTTCGGGAAACTCCTCGAAGATGTGCTGCAACAAATAGACGCCGGCATCAGCATGGGTCTGCTCATCAATGGAGGTCCACGCGATGATGTTCGACGTATTCTTCATGTAGCCACGGAAATGCGTGAACGACAGGATATTGGCGAACTGAGAAAAGAGAGAGGAATTCTCAATGACGATGACAAAGAAGAGCAATTGCTCAACAAACGTCTTTGCCGAGGTGAAATGCTCGTCGATGAGGGCGAGTTTGTGACGAAAAACGGGAATTTCGATGAGATTTTCGAATTCGTCATTGTAACCGAGCACTTCCAACAAACGGGAATAGGCCATGGCGTGACGATGCTCGCACTCGGCAAAAGTGGCGCCGAGGCCATTGAACTCGGGTTTGGGCAGATGCTTGTAGAGATCGCCCCAGAAAGTTTTGACGGCCACCTCCACTTGCGCGATGCCGAGCAAGCTGCGCTTCACCACTTCGCGCTCGATGTCGGTGAGATGGGAATGGAAGTGCTGCACATCGGAGGTGAATTCCACTTCACTGTGCACCCAGAAGGTTTTGTTCATCTTATCCACGAAATCCATAGTTTCGGGATATTCGAAAGGCTTGAAATTGACGCGTTTATCAAAAATACTCATGAGAAATAGTCTGTGATTTGAGCACAAAGGTACATCATTTCTGAGAACCTCGCTCATGCTTCCGACTTAATTTGCGGCGTGCGAGAAAAAAAAGAGGGAGAAAGCTTTGGTCGTACGCGTCGTAAATCGTATATTTGCGAGCATCGCAACCAGGGTTGCCTGCGGCAAAGCATGAAACTCCACGACTATTTTGTTCCGTACGGAAGGAACAAAATCAGAACACGAAGAAACAAATTCATCTACACGACTTATGCACTGGACTTCACTCCTTCTCCTCGGTCTCACGGCCGGGCTTTTTCCTCTACATTATGGTATTGGAGACTTTTTCTCACCGATTCTCAACTCACCGCTCGCACCTTCAAGATGTCAGTCGACGACCTGCGCAAACCGGCACTGAACACCGTGATGAAAAACCTCGGTGTGTACAATGGGCTGGTGGGCGCCGGTCTGCTTTATGCCCTCCTTTTTTCTCCCGACGGGCGAGAAGTGGCGGCGGTGTTCTTCGCTTTTGGTCTTGTTGTTGCGATCTACGGGGCCATTTCTTCTCAATTTAGCATTTTGTTCAAACAAGGGACGCTGCCTTTTCTCGGGCTGGTGAGCTTGGTATTACTCTGATTTTTTTAGACATTACATAGAGTAACGGCACCGTTTTGAACTTTTGTAGTTCAAAGCGGTGCCGTTATTCATGGAAGAAAAGAGGGTTCGATGAGATCAAGCCAGTGATTGGCACCAGTCGCAGAGCTGATCAATCGTTTCAGACAACGAGCTGGTAGAAAAAGGGATGCCAAGACAATATATTTGAATTGTTGCGTCGGAAAACGGAGAGCGGTATTGTACCTTGCTCAACTCGAAACGACTAAACGGAGCAACTAAAACACAATGCTTTTCCTTTTCCGTAGAAAATGCGGTGTAGGCGAGGAGTTGATGTAGATCGTTACGGAAGCTCTCACGCAGGGTATCGCTTTTCGAATGCTTGTGGTAAAGATAAGACTTGTACTTTGCATCAACAATGATTTGCGTTTCAGCAAACTTCAGCACTATATCTGGTTCAAGATAGTGTAACAGCCAATCGAAGTTGGCTCCGTGTCTTGCGTATTTGGGGTTGCAAACCATCTCACCCCCTATGCGCTTGACCGCTTGCTCAAAGATCCACTGCACATAACGCTCGAAAAATAAAGCCACATCAATGCGCCACGCATAAGACTGGCTATGTTTTTTTGCAGAATGATGCGATTGGCGATTTCCTTGGTGCGCTTAACGATAGGCAAATCGGTCGCGCCGGAATGGAATAAATCAGGCTTCTCCCGACTCACTCCGCGTAGCTGCAGACTCAGTCTGGATAACAAATCAGCCACACGATTCCTGTAATTATGCGGCGTAGCGGGGGCTTCTAAACCAACTTTGGCTTGATCAAGCACTTGTGACGGTACTTGGGAAGGGAAACACCGCACTCAATGAGAAAGGGGCTTTTGAAAAACAAAGCCCCGAGTCTCTTT